>Ga0209369_1000007_pt1 | contig 667504 bp, 644 predicted proteins | sample EBPBio142010_DNA_FD_185865 | JGI IMG/M metagenome (GOLD analysis project Ga0209369, IMG submission 185865) | Wastewater treatment Type I Accumulibacter community from EBPR Bioreactor in Madison, WI, USA - Reactor 1_10/4/2010_ DNA (SPAdes)... | ecosystem: Engineered > Bioreactor > EBPR >... | reverse complement strand
ATCACGCTCAAGTTGTTAACGTCATTGGGCCATCTTATCGGACAAGAAATCATTTCAAGTCTGAGTAAAATTGTACATTTTTATATGATCAAAATTGTACATTCTAATGTTGACATTTATAGACTTAGTAATGCCATGAAAAATGTATGTCTTAAACTAGGTTTTGAAGAAGAAAACATCTTTGTATATACTGCTAATACAGATATGAAATTTAAATTTGATTTCGATTATATTTATGTAAGTAAAGGAAATACATTTGAATTACTCGACTTTATGAAGGTGAATGGATTAATTTCATTGATACAACAGAATTTTAAGCGAGGCGAATGTACTTATATCGGCTCTAGTGCTGGAGCTGCCATCGCTGGTAAAGATATCAAGTTGATTTCTGAGTTCGATAAAAACACCGTAGGAATTAAAGATCTTGAAGCGTTAAACCTTTTTAAAGGAACTATCATTCCGCATTTCACGAAGTTGCAGCTAAAGCGTTTTATCGCACTTACCGATGAAATTGATTTGAAGGAATATGATGTAATCTACTCTGTAGCAAATAGTCGAGTATTAGTGCTAGATGATCTTTAGCTACTTAATTCTATTTGTGAAGTATATTTGGTAATTTAGTTTTATACATTATGTTAGAACCCAAGTATTAAGGGTTCTTTTTTATGGACTTTTAAATCTGATTTTCATATAACAATTTCTTACTTTTTCTCATATCCGTGTATTCAGTGAGACAGTGAAGGAATTGTTCGGTATAATACTTTTATAGCATACATATTCTATTAAACTCATACATAAATCTAAACTATATTCGCAGCAATGTGATTTAATGGATAACTAGGGCTATGCTTATGCCCTAGTTTTTTGCTGGTTTATGTTTAGCTAGAGGGATTGAGATGTGGCATGGAGTTGACACAACGAGTGATAGCCTCATTTTTGAAGATGCTGACGGTTGAATAACCCATGATAGGAGGACATGAAATGAATAATAATCATATTGATGAAATTATGAAACTTAAGCGGTTTAAAAGTAAAACGATTAAGTGGGCTGTGTTTGCAATCCTATTGATTGCTGCGATTACGGCCTTATCATTTAAGTTCTATTCTGATGCTGCGGTAAAATATGAAAATATAGTGAAGGATATGCAAGACCAAATTGATGTGCTTTCTGATCAGACTGCGGTGTACACTAAGGCAACTAAAGAAGTTACGATCGATTTGATAAAGTCACAAATCCTTAATATTGGGGAGCTGGCAACAATCGAGTACTTATATACCGATGCCGGTAAGTTTGAAAATCCAAAGCAGCTGTTCGGTGTTAATTTACCATTTACGACAAAGTCTTTTATCGCAAAATGGGATGGCGCTATCAAGGCGGGAATCGAAATCGATAAAATCATCGTTGAGATCAATGATGCAAATAAAGAAATCGTAGTTCATATGCCGCAGTCTAAAATATTATCACATGAGATCATAAAGGATAGCATCGAAACACTAGATGAGAAAGACGGGTTATTTAATCCGGTAAAAGTGGATGATGTTAGGGAGTTCGATAAAATCAGTAAAGAAGCTATGGAAGAACGCGCTATCGAAAATGGACTACTAAGCAAAGCGTTTGATAATGCTAAAGAGATTATAGAAAAGCTTGTTAATAATGATGTGGTGCAGGAACAAGGATACATAATTAGTTTTAAGGTGATTGAGTGAGAGGGGGGAAGTATGGATTACGAAATAATATGGGGTAAACTATGCGCTGAATTTTCAGAATGTTCAGACGAAATTCGAACTGGTACAGGTCTATGGTACAAGGTATCTGGAGATGGAAAGTCAATCTTTATCGATAACGCGGTTAAGAACCAGCCGTCTTGTCGTTCGAGTATGGAAAGAAAATTAAGTAAGAAAGATTTCATGTTTGTGAGTTCATATTAAGAACGATGGTTATCTGGCGAGAAGGGAGTAAGGTACGAGGTAAGCCGAAAATCGAGAAATACGCATATGTGTTTGGATTGTTGGAAGGAAATCTGATTTGGGAGGAAGGAATGGACGAGTTAATTTTTATTTTAGCACCTGAAGAAAACTTGAAAGTAGTTGGAGTCGATACTACATACTTGAGAAAGAGTTTAGATGGAAAAAATGCAATAATTCATATTGAGTTTTTGACGGATGAAAAATTGATAAAACTAATCAGACTGGGTAAATGTATGAGTCTCAAAAATGAATGGTTAGAGAATATTATTAGATCGAAAGAATGGGAAACCGGTGATGAAATAATTTAATGATTTTGTACCAATGTATATCAGTTGAGAAACAGAAGAAACTCAGTTTTGTGATTTGAATCCAAGATAATTGAATCCCTTTGGCAACACTATTTCAGTTTCTATCGTTTTGGTGTCTGGTTTAAGAGCAGAAAAAAGCATATATAATTATAAAATTCTAAAAATGAAAAATAGTTCATTTTAATATGCTAATTTAATACCATATGTTACCAAATTTAGTTGTAAGTCCAAGGAGGTAAAACAATGAAGAAGAATGTGTTACTATTATTCATGATTCAATTGCTTAACATGGGTACCAGATTACTAATCGGAAGAAATTAAGTTTCGTTATTCGAATTCAAGTCAAATCAATGCATCTTGAGGATCAACTTTAGTTTTTACCGATAGGGTATTTGACATCGGCATGATGCGGTTATGGTGAATTAAAAGTAGTATAATTTTACTGTTGATATTATAAAAAAATTTTGGAGGTTGATTATGGGCGAGTATATCAAGAAAAAGAAAGATATGAAATTTCAAAGTGTTGATGCTTTACAGAACGTTGTAAATGTTGTAAACGAATCTGCTGAAGCACTTAAAGATAAAAAAAGAACAATAAGAGAAAGTGCTATTCCAGAAGTGCTAGCAGGTGCTTTAGGTGCTGGAGTAGGTGCTGTAGGGTCCTTTGCAGCATTATATGGTTTGGGGATTGTTGGGTTAAGCGGACCTGGAATAATGACTGGTTTGGCTGCCGCAGGTGGATTAGTTGGTGGTGGTGCAGCAGCTGGAGTAATAGTTTTAGCAGCTCCAGTAGCTATTCTGGCAGCAGGTGGAGTAGGGATTGCAGCTCATCTTAAGCATAAGCAACTAAAACAAGAAAAAGAACGTCTTTACCAAGAAGCCTTAAAGAAACACAATGCCATTTTAGAAGCGTTGAAACAAGAATCAGATGCCGATAAAGAACGTTTGGATTACTTAAATAGTCTCAATATCTTACTACAACAAGCAATTAGAGATCTCAAACATGATTTGGGATATGCATCCTAAAGGTGTCTTTCATGGGAAAATATAAGTACAATCAGAACGAAAAGGACAAGAACAAAGTACTTAAAATGAATGAGATGTTGTCAGACTCAATCCGCGCTCAAAATAATGAGATTAGAATAACCGTAGAATCTAGTAATGAATCAAGTGAAGCATTATTAAAAGATTTAGGTTATAGCTTGGAAGGGATCAGCAAAACCTGTGGAATTAAGCTATCGAACAATTTAAGCATATCGCCAACATTGAAAGATTGGAATGTTTTAGTTGAAGAAGCAAATGAAATGATTCCTTATGAAGTTGAGTTGGAAGATCTTTTATCTAGCCAAGAGTTCACATTTGCACTAGACGATTTAGAACGAATTAAGGATGAGTTCGCTTCAAAAGTGAAAATGAATCGAACAGACTTGACGTTTTTGCTTATTGCGACAGCTATACAAACAGCCAAGTGGATTCTGTTGCCGGAGCTTGGTGAGAAAATTGATTCTGAGACTAGAACTGATGATAAAGCAGGTGATGCAAAAGTCAAAGAGAAAAAAGATAAATTTTCCGAAAAACATAATAATTGGGATACAAGTAAGAAGAGTAAAGGAAGCAGGCTTAGAGAAAATGAAGGAAAGTCATGGAAAGAAATACTCTATAGTGGGGTTCCATATGATGTTACGGCCGGATCACCAGCTTTTGGAATTAATATGGAAGGCAAGTACCATAGATATAAAACGCTTGGACACGATCCGATTCTAGGTTGGATATTTGGAACTGCTAATATTCTTACAGATTCAATAACTCTAAACAATCTTTCGTCTTACAGGGTACACAAAGGTAAGTTTACAGATGAGATGCTTTTTTTACCTCAGGTATTTGGCGAGTCATATTATTGGATTAAAGATGATTATCATAGACTTCCTGCAGCATTGTTTAGACAAGCTCTTCACTATGAATCTGATAAGTATACAAAATTAGGATTACCTGTGCCAATTTTAGGAGTTTTCTCGGAGACATTAGCAGGCAACTTATACAAGAATCAATACGATGCTTTGTGTTTTGCCAGAGACACTAAAATTGTTAGTGCATCTGCGGGTATTTCGATAATAATTAACATGATTATTGGCTTGTTACATGGGTTGTTTTATGATCCTGAAGTTGATGGAGATCGTGAGTTTTATGAAGCAAGAACTAGAAAAGTATTGATGTATTCAAACGTTATTGCTTCAAGTAGTAATGTTATTGTTGCGTATATAACTGGAAATCCTAAGCAGTTGGATATTGGTGGATTGCTTGTAACAGCATCTAGATTATTCTCTGATATACGTTTTATTACAAAACTCAAGGATGAATTTATTAACGCTCAGATAGATGAAGGTATGCAAAAGGAGCTAGATGAAGCAGATCGAATATACATTGGGTATTCTGTTTAACAATATCCTGGGGGGCAGGTCATTAATCGGAAGAAAGTAAGTTTTGTTATTCGAATCCAAGTTAAATCAATGCGTCTAGAAGATTAACTTTAGTTTCTACCGATAGGGTATCTGACACCACATGTAGCTGAGACATGAAAAAAAGCTCACGATAAAATCATAATTGATTTTGTCGTGAACCTTTGTCTTCAGTTTGAAGTGGAGATTTATAATCTCCACTTCAAAAGATGTTACTTACAGATACTTTCAATAATGAAATATAACATCGATGCCAAGGTCCTTTAAAAATTCAAGCGCATCTATATCATAACCAATTTCACCCTTCGAATTTCGAAAGATATGCCACGCTACATATTGTATTTTATACTTAGATGCAGGATCTAGATAACCTTCATGACTCTTTGGTAATCCTCCAATATCTCGTAAAACAGAGTCTTTTATCATTTGATGAACATAATTTTTGCTTAGAAAACCGGTTTTAACTTCAATGGCAATTCCATTATTCACATCAAAAATATCAACCTATGGGTGTCAGATACTATAGCAAAGCAATGATTTTTTGCAAAAAAAATCTTCCCCTTCAAAATAGAAGTATCTTTTTTTGAAAACAATAGGTAATAATTCATGCAACCTTATTATTTTAATCAGCCTGTGTGTTACTAGTTTGCCTTAGCAGGGACTTATGATACTATTCGACTTTTATAAAAACAAGAAGGTTGAATCAATCTGACACACGATCTTATATAGATCAAGGTAACGAACGAATTCCTTCATGCTATTGTTCTCACGTTTATCAATGAACTACAATGGGTATTGTATTAGTGGGAGCAGTTTCAAACCCGTGTATGATACTTTTCGGAGTTGATTTGGGTCAATGGTATTACTGTTCCTTTTCTGTTGCGCTGTTTTAATTTCTGTTTTGTTACTCGTTCAATTTTATTAGAGGACAGTTCGGAATTTCTAGCGCTTGGATGGTTAAACTTTTCGTTAAATATCATCATATGATAAATAACTCGAAGAACTTTATGTACAGTTGCAACGATAGCTAGGTTAATATCCTTTCCTTTATCAATAACCAAGTGATTATAAAATGCAGTAAAATAGCCAGTACTAGAAATTAAATGCTGAGTTAGTTGTACTGTGACACTTCTCAATTGTGGGTGTCCCATGTGTGTAAGAGATTCCTTACCGCTATAAATGCCGCTAGATGAATGCCTTGGAACAAGTCCCGCATATTTCGCGACTTGATCACCATTACTGAAGCGGTAGGGATTATTTAGATAAGCAATAATGCGTCCAAGTGTTAATGGACCAAGTCCAACTAATTTCAATATTTCCTTAGAAAATGTAAACTGAGATGCAATCTGTTCAATTTCTAATTTCGTTTGCATTTTTAACTCTTCTGTTAATTCATATTGCTTAATTACACCTTTTAAAGTATTAATTTTAGCTTTAATTACTGGCTTATCAGGGATCAGTATGTCTTTAGCTGCTAAACTAAACCTCGTTGCCATTTGAGCAGATAAATGTTCACCGGCTTCTTCGAAATACTTTAAGATATCAACAAGATTCATGCTCTTCAAAAGCCGCGGATCAGGCAGTACTCTAAGAAATTGTTTGCCTGCTTGAGAATTGAAGTACGTTGAATTTGGAATTCTGAATCCTGGGTAAAGCTCATCAATGCATAGCAGTATACGGTTTCTTAAACCAACCAATTGACTCGAGAGTTTATCATAATACCGTACATATTCTTTGATTTCATCGTAAACTTGATCTTGAATGGGAAGTGGATAACTAAGTCCCTGTAACATCAGTTCTAGAATTGCATTCACATCAATAGGATCTGATTTATTATGTTCCATTTCCATTTTTCGTTGGGCTGAAGTCGCCAATGGATTAACAAGCCGAAAGTCTGCATTAGGATAATCGATTGATAACTGATTCATTAAATTTAAATAGTATGTACCAGATGGTTCGCATCCAAAAATCATGTAATCTGGCATATTTATCTTTAAAATATCATCGAATACCAACTTGAATTCTTTATAACCAGATTCAGTTGAGTTAAATTTAAATGCAGACATTAGCGGTTCTTTGTATCCGTTGCAAATCTGACAGACGTGATAATACTTACCAATATCAAAGCCTATAAAGATTGTTTTTTCATGCCCTACAGATTTGAAAATACCAATAAGTTCTTCATGATTGTTCATATAAAACACTCCTCTCTGTGATGTATTATATGTACACTTGGAAAAATTAGTTAATCAAATTCTATCATAGGTTTCGAATCGGAAGAAACTCAGTTTCGTGATTTGAATCCAAGTTAAATCAATGCATCTAGAAGTTCAGTTTTAGTTTCTACCGATAGGGTATTTGACACCCGCATGTAATAGTATAAATTATGATTTTATGTCGGAAGAAGTAAATCATATGATAAATGCTTTAGAAAGCAACGAGTATTTTATTAAAGAATTTCATGAGTTGGAATGTAAGTTAGATAAAATGAGGGAATTATTGAAAGGAAAAGTTGTTTTTGGATTTTTAAAGTACTATTTAAAGCATAAAGGTGGTTGTGAGGCTTTGTTTTGTTGCTCTGAAGAATATGCTAATGTGGTTCATAGTATAGAAGTTAAATTAGAGATAAAAATGAATCACTGAAAATGAAGCGTTAAGATAATAATTTGTTTTATTCGTAATCTTCACGATTGATATCTGGCTAGGTTCAGGAATAAACTCTGAATCATATTCAAAATTATCAGCGGTATTTTCCACGAGCAACAATATTTGACATATAAGCTGTCCATTTTCGGTCATCACAAGTGGTCCATATTTGTTCATTTACTGTGTTTGCTATTTATAATGATCTCTAGGGAAGTCAATGAACAAATAAACTGCTGATTGTAAGTCTTCATGATGCGTTCGTCAATGTGAAATGCACCCAGTATTGTAGACTCTCAATTGAGCCATTATAATAACAGTAAATGCTCGGAGGACATTATGGGAAAGCGATTCACGTCAGCACAAAAGGCACAAATAATGGATCTACACTTAAATGGGGGATGTTCTACTAGACATTTATCATCAGAGTTTGGTATTGCCAGAGCAACTATACAAAATTGGTTAAGGGATTATCGTGAAAAAACAGGAGAAGCTCCATTACCAAATAATATTAACAAGAAAACTGCCGCATTTGGCAATGCATCAAGAATCGTGATGATGAGCGAAATTCAGATGTAAATCGAAGTACTTGAAGCTTTTCAAAAAGAATTAGAAAGGTGGGATGTCCTCGAATAAAATATATCGTAATTTTCAAACTGAAAAACAAATTTCCAATCAATTCTATTTGTAAAATCTTAGGTGTATCAAGAAGCGGATACTACAAGTGGTCTAAAAATTTAACGCCTAAACGTACTAAAAAAGAACAGGTAGTTGCTGAAATGATTAAATCATATCAAGAAATAACACACAGTACTTACGGATATCGCAGGATGACGATATGGTTGAATTCAGTTAAGGATATAAAAATCAATTATAAAACGGTTCTCAGAATAATGAAAAAGTATGGACTTTGTTCTAAAATCCGAAGAAATAGAAAAATAAAATCAATTTGTGAAGCAGTCCATACTTACGAAAATAAGCTTAAAAGAAAGTTTTCAACAAATATTAAAAATCAAAAGTGGACCACAGATATCACACAATTTAAAGGGTCAAACGGTATTCTTTATTTGTCAGCTTTAAAAGATCTATACGATGGTGCCATTCTCGGATATACTTATGCTTCAAACTCAAAAACACCTTTAGTTCTGAATACTATTAAGCAAGCATCAAAGTACTTAACTGATTCTAAAAACAGTATTACTATCCTTCACAGTGACCAAGGGGCGCAATATACATCAAATGAATATCATGAATACATTGAATCGTTAGGTATTATTGCATCAATGTCGAGACCAGGGACTCCAATAGATAATGCACCCATTGAAAGTTTCTTTTCGACTATGAATGCGGAATGGTTTCCAGATACAAGTAATATGACAATTGAATCAATCGTAAAGGACATTGATATTTACATTTCATTTTACAATAATGAAAGGATATCACTTAGAAATAAGATGGCTCCATTAAAATATCGATATATTGCGGCATAATGAGCCATTAAATTGTCTACTCTGAGGGGGGCAGTTCACATGAGCGTTTAGTAGCTAAATGGCTCAATATTACATTAGCAAACATATTCATGAGCAGTAGTAAATGATATGCATTTAGTCCATGAGCCGCGATGTGCTGGTGGATGGCAGTGGTATCAGAACAATCAGGAGGCTGGGTGAAATGAGAAAATTTTATAAACTATTTGGTGTGATAGCTTTGGTCACGGTGGAGATGTTTTTTTATTTTAGAAGTGGTCAGGATGATCTCGAAATGTTCTTTATGATCTGGATATTTATCTCAGCTGCGCTTATTTTAAATAACACGTTTAGGCGAGGGGATAGACCCGCGATGCTGGGTCTAGGCGGAAATGATAGTGTAAAATACGCATACCTTTCGAGTACCTTTATGGAAAGTGAGCTGAGTTCTGGGAAAAAAAATAAGCCTTCGAGACTTGGTGGTCTGTTTGACTTATGGAATTTGATTTATCTATGTTTCTTAATGGTCAATATCATCGGATACATCGCGGTGATGCCGAAGTGATTTCATATGGTGAGCTGGCGTGATGAAGATGTATCGCAGAGGCATTGGCACAGCATAAACGATTTTTCTGATCAGTGTTTAGTCCGTGGACAACTGAGCAGAATATGATCGATAGACGAACGTTTCAGTTATAATTGATGCAAATGAGGCCAGCATCTGTTTAGATACTGGCCTCGATTATTCCATTTATGGTATATGCTAAATAATAAGGTTTTCACCTTTTTCGCTTTTTATCTATAAGCGCTTTACGCTTCTCAGCTTGTTGGTCCTTCTTTTTTTCTCTGCATTTTTGGCAAAATTGATTGCTTTCACTGGATTTTAGTTCGACGCCGCATTGTTTACACTTTTTTATCATCTTAATACCTGCTTTCCATAATTTAACGATTCAAATTATTATATCATACATAAATGCGAGATTTATAAGCACTCAGTGAATGGGTGCTTTTGTTTTTGTTTAACGAGAAACTTAAAAAAATTTTGCAAGGATTGCAAGAAAATTTTGATTTTTCAGTCAACTCATTATAAAATAGTAATGCACGGTGATAGGTTCCAAATACAATCTAACGAGGTGAATTATGTTTAATTCAGTAGAAGAAGTTCGTGATTACTGTCAGAAGAATGAAGTTAAGATACTCGACTTCAAGGTAGCAGACCTAAGTGGTCGCTGGCATCATCTATCAATCGTACCAGAAAGATTAGATTATCGCACTATGGAAGATGGCATCGGATTTGACGGTTCGAGCTATGGATTTCTAACGGTTGAAAAATCAGATATGGTCTTCATACCAGATTTGAGCACCGGTTTCTTAGATCCCTTCACAAAGGTTAAGACGCTCACATTTTTAGCGAACACTTATACACTTCACCCGGAACCGCGAAGATTTGAATCCGATCCACGATATGTCGTCGAAAAGCTAGAAAAACACATGCGAAAAGAAAACATCTGTGATACGGCTTTGCTGGGACCTGAGTTTGAATTCCATATACTCGATCATATCGCTTATGATGTAAGTCCACAGTCCATGTATGTGGAGCTCGACGCGAAGCAGGCGAACTGGAACTCGGGTAAAAATGACACGCAGAATCTAGGCTTTACGGTTAAACATAAGGGTGGATATCATGTCGATATTCCGCACGATGAAAATTATAACTTAAGAAATGAAATGGTCCTGACGCTGGAGCAAAATGGCGTGCCAGTTAAATACCATCACTCTGAGGTAGGGGGACCTGGACAGTTAGAGATCGAACTTAGTTTTGGTGGTGCTGCTGAAATGGGCGACCGTACCATGAAAAGTAAGTATATTATTAAAAACACGGCGGTTAAAAACAACAAAACAGTGACGTTTATGCCGAAACCGTTCTATAAGGAAGCTGGAAATGGCATGCACGTCCACATGATTTTATTTAAGGATGGTCAGCCACTGTTCTTCGACAAGGATGGATATGCCGGCATGTCAGAGACAGCACTGTATGCCATGGGCGGACTTTTAAAGCATGCGCCAGCACTTTCTTCCATCGTCAATCCGACGACGAACTCATATAAGCGTTTAGTTCCTGGCTATGAAGCACCGGTATCGATTTGCTTCGCCTTATCAAATCGAAGCGCTGTAATAAGGATTCCAGGCTATGCAAACAGACCTGAGGAAAAACGTTTCGAATACCGTTCATCAGATGCGACGGCGAATCCATATTATGCGTATGCCGCTTTACTCATGGCAGCATTTGATGGGATTCAAAATAAGATCGATCCAGTGGCTGAAGGATATGGCCCACTGGATAAAAATATCTTTGATCTTCCTGATGAAGAAAAGGCAAAAATCAAATCACTGCCTAAATCGGTGGAGGAAGCCGCTGAGGCTTTAGATAAAGATCACGCGTTTTTAATGGCGGGCAATGTTTTCACGAAAGAGCTGATCATGAACATTAAAAACAGAATTCTTAAGGATGCTGCAGAGGTAAATTTCATCCCTCATCCTAAAGAGTTTGATATGGTTTTCGATTTATAAGTGGACGAGGATAGAGCACTCAGATTAAATTCTGAGTGCTTTTTCTTATAAGCATGCGCCAAATCGCAAAGTTTGGTATCGCCAAATTACAAAATGAATTTGCGCCAAATCGCAAATCGGTATATAATAAACTAACGTGAGATGGAGGTACAAAGTGAGAAAATATATTCCGAGAATAGCCGATACACTTATAGAAAGAGCACTAAAGTATTCTGGGGCCGTTCTGGTTGAAGGGCCAAAATGGTGTGGTAAAACAAGTACTGCACGTCACTTGTCGCGCAGCTTTCTATATATGCAAGATCCTGATCAAAGATCCAACTACATGAAAATTGCCGAGAATAAGCCTTCCCTTTTGTTGCGAGGCGAAACACCGAGACTGATTGATGAATGGCAAATTGCGCCTGTATTGTGGGACTCAGTAAGGCATGAGGTAGATATGAGAGGGACATTTGGTCAGTTCATACTAACGGGCTCAGCTGTGCCGATTATAGATGATCAAATTTCGCATACTGGAACGGGAAGGTTTTCCAGAATTAAAATGAGAACCATGAGCTTGTTTGAAACAAGTGAATCGAATGGGGCGGTAAGTTTAAGTGACTTATTTGATAAATCCATGGAGATTGAGGCCATAACGAACTTAGATATCGAAGCGCTGGCTAAAATAATCGTACGCGGCGGCTGGCCAGCGACAGTTTCAAACGATTATGAGGACTATTCAAAACCTGTTCAAGATTATTTAGATTCAATAATAAATATCGACATTTCGAGAGTTGATGGCATCGAAAAGAATCCTCAAAAGGTCGCATCACTCATAAAATCACTTTCAAGAAACATTTCAACGGAAGCATCTGTAGAAACGCTCAGAAGAGATATGGAGGGTAATGAACAAGATTCAGTTTCTCAGCCTACCGTTTTAAGTTATTTAAATTCATTACAACGAATATTTGTTATCGAAGACTTAGAGGCATGGAATCCGTCTATACGCTCCAAAACACCATTAAGGTCCAGTCCTAAGCGCCATTTTATTGATCCGTCGATTGCATGTGCGTCATTAGGGATTAATGAAGCAAGACTACTATTAGATTTTAACACTTTTGGTTATTTGTTCGAGTCCATGTGCATTAGAGACCTACGTGTATATGCAGACTATTTGAATGGCAAGGTCTATCATTATAGAGATAAATCAAACTTAGAATGCGACGCAATCGTCGTTCTTCGAGATGGTAGATGGGGGGCTATAGAAATAAAGATGGGACCAAATGAGTTTGAGTCTGCTGCAGAGAATTTACTCAAACTAAAGGCAAGAGTAGATAGTGATAAAATGAATTCACCCTCTTTTCTTATGATTTTGACCGCTACCGGTATGGGGTATACGCGTGGGGATGGAATCCATGTTGTACCGATTGGCTGCTTAAAATGGTAAGAAAGTCTATCAAATTTAAAGTTTAAGGAGTCCCATATGCAGCTTAAAGCACTTAAGCCACTTCAGGAAACGAAGTATCTATCGGTTGAAAATGCATGGCGTTATCGTGCGATTATGCGAACGTTTTATGTAAATGACATGCGATATAAACATTGGCTAAATAAAGAGGATGTGTTTGATGCGCTAAAAAGTGAGCCGCCATTTAGTGACTATACGCTGGAGCTGTGCGCTCAAGACCTCGAGGTGTTACATGGTTGGGGCAATCTAAGTGCGGTACAGGACACCTCTAAGGTGATGACCTATCAACAATTCGTCACCAAGCAGTTTAGATATCAGATGACAGAGTACGCCATCGAAATCGAACGGATGACGGTACGGCTGGAAAATCTATTTATAGAAGGCGGTTCTCTTGAACCGACACTTATGGAACGATTAAAAACGCAGATAGAGGCGATGTCGCGGATGCTGGAGGCTGATGACATGACCATCGGCGGATGGTGGAATGCGCTTACGGGTGATTTCCAAAGGCTGAATCAAAGCTATCAAGACTATATTCGTGATTGGTCTGGCGCAAAAGCTGAGGAACTTCTGAAGACGAAGCAGTTTTTAGTGTATAAAGAAAAGCTGGTCGAGTACCTGAAGTATTTCATTAAAGCACTTCAGCTCCATGGACATGAAATCGCATTATTTCTCAATACTCATGGGTGTCAGGCACCGAATCGGAAGAAACTAATATTCAAGTGATGAGTCCTTTTAAAATCAATACTTGTGGAATCTAAGTTTAGGTTTCTTCCGATACTGTACCTGACACTTAATAAGAAGAAATGAACTATTTGCTCACGGCATTGTCACTGAGCAACGATAATATCGATCATAGGCATGTGCGTCTTTTTTTATGCGCTGGGTTATGGTGAGACGGCTGATTGGCAGGTGACTTTTGATTCGGCGCAGGCGCTAACGATTCGTTTTACCAATGGTTTCGGGCTTCGCATGTCACCGCTCAGCGTAAATAAGACGCTGCACTTCTCAGAGCTGTTTTATACGGACGATAAGGGCATAAAGATAAAATATCATCCTATTAGTACCGACTGGATCGGGCCACTGATGGTTAGAGCGACGGGTGAGGAGGTGACCCGAGATGATGAAGCACCGCGATTTACGGGTGGCTTCCATGGCTCAGATGGCGATGAAGGTGGCGAGGCCACTTCGAAAACGGTGGGGATGAGCATCACTGTCGATGGTAAATCGTATGAGAAGTTTGAGCTGAAGAAGAAGGTCACTTTTGAGACGATTAGTATCGTATTTGTTAAACATACAAACGCGTATAACGCTGCAGAAGTGAATTTCATCCCTCATCCAAAAGAGTTTGATATGGTTTTCGATTTATAGTAATAAGGAGCGGTCCATTTATATTACTTTATGATAAACTCTGGATTATCTTTATCCACGAAACCGACGATAACCTCACAGCCAAAATAGTTAGTTAACCGTTCAGAGAGCTCGTCTCTAGAGCGCATCACGAAGTCGTAGTTTTTATCGGAAAAGCCATCGATCGGGAAAAAGATATTTTTGCTTTCTTCGGTGATTTTGCCGATTTCACTTTGCCGCCAGATCCATCTACGGGTTTTTACTTTATTTCCCACGGTGTAGATGAGTTCACCTTCATCAAGAATTTCAGCCTCGGTTTCGCCGAATGGGATAAAGACGTCCTCAGCGTTCGAAAATCTGAGACAAATATCTTCATCTGCTACATCGATATCGTGTGCACCGATGGGTACAGTATATTTTAATGAAATGGCGTTTCCTAAATCGACGATGGCGTTGATATGGGGGAGGCCTTTTTTCTTTGCCACGCGCGTGATCATCGCTTCGATGGAGCTCATGAACTTGTTCGGGTTAATTCCCAGGGCGGAAAACGCCTCTCTATAGTAAACGATTTCATCCGCTTCTTTAACGTTACGGTCCATGTACCTTTCTTCAGTGTCGGTCAGACTGTTTTCAAGAAATGCCATAACATCTGGGTTAGGACGGTTCTTTATGCCTCTCGCCACGACGATACCGAAGCAAGCATTTCCCATTTTTTCGAATACCTCTCTAGATACACTGAATTTCATATAGTTCACCTCATATGGTAAATATTTAAATTGAATTCTATCACTATCTTTAAAACAAATCCAGCAGAAAGTTTTATGGCATAAAAATTGCACATTATGTTATTAGAAAACGAAAGGGGGGTAGCGGGGGTTTTTAGTTTAAACGTTTCGATTATATTTGATATCAATTTAATGAAATTATAGGAGGATGTGTAATCATGGAAAGACCAACAGGTAAACAAATACTCATTTTAAATCTCGTAAACAACATTCCACTAGCTGTTCTAATGTCCACAGTAGCGCCTTTACTCGCAGGACAAAAGATCGAGATTGGTAGCTGGCTACTTAACGTGGGGATAGCTTTTGTACTGGCATGTTTAATCAATATTATTTTTCCGATCCCCAAATGGTCGATTAGTATCCCGAAAAAATTTGGATTAAATCCCAAAAGCCTCGCCGGACGCATCATCGCAAATATGGTGATCGCATTACTGTTTGTGCTGATTATCGGTTTGATTTTAACGTATGTCAATGTTCCGATTATACCGGTCTTTATTTTCGCATTTTTAGACACTGCATTACCGATTTATATCGCATGTGTGGTGGTGGCGTTGATCACGACGACGATTGCAGAAAAATTAGCTTTTGGAGACATGAAGCATTAAAAGTAGCTGCCGAGTTTCGCATATGCGGACTCGGCTTTTTTATGCAAAGCGATTAACAAGTGAATGTATTCAAACTTATAATTTTTAGGTATAATGAATTTAGTTAAGTTAAAAGTGATTCAAAATGAATCGGTGGTTCAAAATGAGTCATAAAACGGTACAGTGAGAGGCAATGAAATGAAACTTGATTTTCGTAAAAAGGACTTTTATGATCGAGGTGGCTTGCTTGATCAAATTTTAGACACGACATTTGATCGCGCCATGATAGTTGACAAGGAGTGTAGGGTCATTTATTTCTCGCAGAATAGTCAAAAGATGTCTGGAAAAACCTCAGATGAAGTCATAGGAAAGAGAATTGACGAGCTATTACCTAACACGGGCTTTAAAAAGGTTCTCCAAACTGGTGAATCTGATGAAGGAATTATGACGCTTATGGATGGTAGCATGGGCATCGCAAGCCATATCCCCGTATTTGATCATAATGAGCTTCTCGGTGCGATCGGAATCGTCTATTTCAACAATATCGCGAATCTTAAAAAAGTACTTGCTCAAATGCCTCAAAGTGAAAATCAGGTCTATGAAGATGTCTATCACAGCATCTCAAAAAAGTTTGGAACTTATACATTTGATGATTATATCGGCGAAAGTCAAATGGTGAAAGACCTCATAGAAAAAACCAAAAATGCAGCTTTATCAAAGCATCCCGTGTTGTTAATCGGTGAGACGGGAACGGGTAAAGAAATTTTAGCGAATGCTATTCATAACTTTAATTCGAATACGTTTACCAATGAGTTCGTTAAACTCAACTGCAGTGCCATACCTGGAGAACTCTTAGAATCTGAGTTGTTTGGCCATGAGAAGGGCGCTTTTACTGGTGCGAATGCAAAGAAGCTAGGTAAGTTCGAGCTGGCAAATAATGGTTCGATTCTCCTAGATGAAATCGGCGACATGAACGATAAAATGCAGACGAAGCTGCTTCGCGTACTCGAAGAGAAGGAGTTTGAACGTGTCGGTGGTAACCGGTTAATCGCCACTAACGCACGCATTATCGCTTCTACGAATGTCGATTTGCGAAAACTAAGCCATGAAAAGAAGTTCAGAATGGATTTATATTATCGCTTAAACATATTGGAAATAAGAGTCCCAAGCTTAAGAGAGCACATTACTGATATACCGCTACTGGTGAATCACTTGATAAAAAAGAATAAACTCAATATCCAATTGACTGAATCCGCGATTGATCAAATGATGCGATATGCTTGGCCTGGAAACGTCAGAGAGCTTCGAAACGTGATTAACCGGTTTGGCGTTTTACATCAAGGGGCGACAATCACGGGCGAAATGATCAATGACGTCTTAATGGAATCACCGCAGCAAGAAGTGACGGTATCTCAGATGGCGCAATCGACGACTTCGATGACCCTCGAAGAGGCTGAAAGAAAGCTGATACTACAAACTTTGTCGTCTTGTAATGGCAATAAAAGCCAAGCAGCAGCGAAACTCGCCATTTCTAGGTCGACATTAAACCGAAAAATCGCTGAATATGAACTGAATACCTAATGCTTGAACATTAATTAAAGGACAGCCTCTAAAGCTGTTCTTTTTTTATTTCAAAATTGGCATCCATTTTGCTTTATTAAGTAGTGGCGAGACAATCGCCAAAAAATCAAATTCTTTAGATAAGCGTACGGGGAGGCCATGATGAAGGTTTTAGGTATTAGTTACGGGAGAAAGATGAGCAATACGGAGATTTTAGTGAAAGAAGCGTTAATGGGGGCAAAGGATGCCGGTGCTGAGATTGAGTTTGTGCGCATGCAAGATTTGACGATTAAACCATGTACGGGTTGTAATGCATGTGTCATCAGCTTGTTTGAAAAGGCGGGTTCAGGTGATTGTGTCATCACGGGTGATGATTTCGTATTTATCGATGAGAAAATTCTCGAAGCTGACGGTTTGATTATTGGTGCGCCTATCTATGAGAAGATGGCGCCAGGTCATCTTAAAAATATGGCGGATCGTCAAGGCCCTGGTCACGACTTAGCCTTTAGAACCATCGCTAAGAAAATCCGTGCAGAACATGGCATAACACATGGTAAAGGTCCGGATGAAAGATCCTTTAAACAAAGAGCGGCATCTTTGATAGCCGTAGGCGGTAGCGAGTGGGACAATTTAGCGTTACCGATGATGCACCTTTCAACGGTTTCAATGCAAATCGAAGTCGTGGATAAAATGCTGATCAACTGGATTGCATTGCCTGGGATGGTTGCGTTACACGATGAAAAGCTTGAGCGCGCCTATCAGTCAGGGAAACACGTGGTCGAATCACTTAAGGGCAATGTGGAAGAGGCGAAGTATATCGGTGATAAGGGCGTGTGTCCATTATGTAATTCTAAACTGTTTGAAATTAGAAATGCTGAAAATGGTCAAATGGCAGTGTGTGCCGTATGCGGCGTGAAGGGTGATCTGGAAGTGTCATCTAATGAAGTGTCTTTTATAGTTCAGCCTCATGAAGCAGCACTTGCGCATGTAAAGCTATCTGGAAAATTTAATCACGCGAGAGAGCTTAAGGAAGTGTCTTTAGTGCCTCATCCAAACGTTGCGGCACTTCCAGAGAAACTTGAAAAATACAAAAATTTTATTGAGGCTTCTAGACCTAGTAAATAAGGAGAATGGTTAATGAACGTATCGTATGACGGTAAAGCAACCCATCTAGAATGGGAGCATGAAAACATTACACCTAAAATGGTGGACTGGTTCTGGAATAACATGGAGAAATGCTTTTTATTATGGCATCCGAGTCAACACGAGCCATTGGTATGGGCAAAGGCTCCAGAAAACAATCGGTTTATAGGCGCAATTCATATTGCGCCCCAAACCTGGAACGATGGTACGCGGCAAAATCTCTATATCAGATTTGAGAATCTAAAGGATGTTCCGACTTGGGTTAAAGAATATATCGTTTATGACCACTGTGTCGTCGTCGCTGGAATCGGTTTAGGAGAGGAAGCTTTAAGAAACCCGAAAGTTATGGGGTATCGCATTCATCAGTGGGAAAAAACGGATTTTGGGATTAAGGGAAAATCCTCTGCAATCGGTATTTTAAAAACGGAAGATGAAGCGGCGGGTAAGGTTTGGGCCGCACACTGTGCGGAGGAAATCGGAAACTGGCAGCATTTCTTACCATCGATGTACCAGCTTTATAAAGTGGTTGAAAACAAAGCCTATAACCCTTATAACGATTTATCGGTCAGTGGTTCAGGTGAAAATTTGAGCTACAAGCATGAGATTTAGGAGGTTCAGATGAGTTATATGCCGGAATACAGACCCATGAGAAGTTTTATTTTAAACAATTTACGCTCTGATAACGACAGACCGAAGGCCTTTAGATGGCTATATAAACAGCATATTCCAGAGAGTTTATCTCAGTTTATGCCTTACTGCACCAAATATTCAACCTATCATGCACTTCCATTACCTGATGGGGCAAAGCAGTTTGGCTCCTACAACTGGATCATGACAGAGCATTATTGGAACATCAACATCTTCCAAGAAAAAAACACAGGGCATCCGCGGGGATTAGCATTTTCAGAGGCATACCCTGAGGATTTCATGGAGATGACCTGCCAACCTCCGAGCAAGGTTTTAAGACAGGCAGGGTGGCAAGGCAGCGAGGATGGCTATCATCCACTGGTATTTTGCTTCGCACCGATTTTCTGGGAGGATGACTTTAAAGGAACGCAAAGGCTCACTGACGACGGTGCAAACTTTAGATGGCTCTTCTTCCTGTCGTACCCTGAAGGCGTGACAGAAGAAGTGGGGGATGGCTGGTTTAAGGAAATTTTTGCTAAAGAAGTCGCAGCTTGTCCTGAAGTGACGCGCATTTTATCCAGCAAACTTCTGGATACGCCTAAGATTAACCCGTTCAACCGAGTGGTTGAAATCTGGTTTGAGGACAGCAACGCATGGCATAAGGTAATGGTAGAAGATGGTGCTAGATTTACGAAGCCGGAATGGGCGACTGAACCTTTATTTCCATTCTTTGAACCCTATAAGGACATCGTAGGAATTTTCATCATGGATCGACCAGACTCAGATCATTTAAACCAGTGGCGCGGATACATTACCACGCGATAGGAGGCGAAATGAAGTTTTTAGTTATCAATCCAGGATCCACCTCTACAAAAATCGCGATTTTTGATAACGACCATTCACTTTTCGAGGAAAACATCATCCATACTGTGGACGAATTAAAACCTTATAAGCATATTAACGATCAAATGTCCTATCGAAAAGACTTGATAGAGAAGCATCTGCTCTTATGGAAAATAGAAGGTTCGAAGTTGGATGCCATTATCGGACGTGGTGGCCTCTTACCTCCCGTAAAGGCTGGCGCATATGAAATCAACGAACAGATGATCAAGGTGCTTCTTTCAAAAGAAACAGTGGAACATGCATCGAACCTAGCCGCATTAATCGCATTTGAGCTTTCAAACGAGTTTGGGCTTAAGAGCTATATATATGACTCAGTTGCAGTGGACCAGCTAGAGGATGTGGCGCGGCTATCCGGTTCACCATTGATACCGAGAACGAGCTTTACACACGCACTAAACACTCGTGCCATGGCGCACGCCCATGCACTGGCTTGTGGTAAAACCTATGAGCAGATGAACTTTATCGTTGCCCATTTGGGGGGCGGAATTTCAGTAAATGCGCATAAAAAAGGTCGCCTGATCGATGTGATTCCAGATGATGAAGGTACTTTCTCGCCTGAGAGAGCGGGCAGGGTTCCATGTAATGCATTAATGGAGCTCTGCTATAGTGGCCGTTTTGATAAACAGGATCTAAAAAAACAGATGCGAGGAAAAGGCGGCATCGTTGCTTACCTGGGCACTAACGATGTTAAATCTGTCGTGGAGAAGGCTGAAGCAGGTGACCAATCCTGCGAGTTGGTATTAGATGCCATGACGTATCAAGTAGCGAAAAGCATCGGCGAGATGGCCACTGTACTGGAAGGCGATATCGATGCGATTATCCTGACAGGTGGCATCGCCTATTCAAAGTATGTGACAGAACGCATCAAAAAAAGGGTTGCATTTCTAGCGGATACTGTGATCATGCCAGGCGAGCATGAGATGAAAGCATTAGCAGAAGGCGTAGGTCGCGCGATTCGAGGTGATGAGGAAATTCACCAATTTATTTAAATAGAGTTTGGAGGTCGTAAATGAAGATGATTTTAACGGGGAATGAAGCTATGGCGAGGGGTGCATATGAGGCTGGCGTACACTTTGCTGCTGCATACCCTGGAACGCCAAGCACTGAAATTTTAGAAAACATCGCACATTACAAGGATGCCATCTACGCTGAGTGGGCACCTAATGAAAAGGTCGCCATGGAAGCGGCGATCGGCGCTTCCATCGCAGGTGGCAGAGCACTGGCGTCCATGAAACACGTCGGCGTAAACGTTGCTGCGGATCCACTTTTTACTTTTTCCTATTTGGGCGTAAATGGCGGTATGGTTTTAATCACTGCCGATGAACCAGGCATGCATTCATCACAAAACGAACAAGACAACCGCAATTATGCGCGATTTGCTAAGATTCCGATGTTTGAACCCGCAAACTCTCAGGAAGCAAAAGACATGCTTAAGCAAGCCTTTGATTTAAGTGAAGCCTATGATACGCCTGTCCTTTATCGTGTGACGACACGCGTCTGCCATTCGAAGGGAATTGTCATGTGTGAAGAACCAAAAGAAGTGCCCATAAAAAAGTATGTTAAAAATAATGAAAAAAATTCACCGGTACCGATGTACAGCCGCTTAATGCGTATCCGCGTGGAAGAACGGTTGAATAAACTGGCTGAGTGGTCAGAAAATACAGCACTTAATTATATTGTAAAAAATGGATCAAAGATCGGTGTCATCGCATCAGGTGGGTCGTTTGTATTTGCAGAAGAAGTGTTTGGCGATCAAGTGGACTATTTGAAACTTGGGTTCACTTATCCATTGCCGCTGAAGATGATGGCAGACTTCGCAAAAGGCAAAGACAAAATCTACGTCATCGAGGAAAATGATCCTTTATTAGAAGATGCCATGAAACAGATGGGAATCGAAGTTGTGGGTAAATCATGCTTCCCATATACTGGCGAAATGACACCAGACGTCATCCGCAAATCCGTATATGGTAAAACCCTTGAAACCATCCATATAGAAACAGAAAAAGCCGTACCTAGACCACCGACTTTATGTGCTGGATGCCCACATAGAGGATTCTTCTATGCGCTTGGCAAGCGTAAAAACACCATGATTTCAGGCGATATCGGTTGCTATGGTCTGGCGTTCGCGAAGCCATTTAGCGCTATGGACTTATCCGTGTGTATGGGCGCTTCCATGAGCATCGGTCACGGCGCTCAGAAAATTTTCAATAAAGCCTCTGAAGCAAGCATGCGCGTCGTCTCGGTTCTAGGAGATTCTACTTTTCTTCATACGGGCATCAATTCACTGATGAATGTGGCATATAACCAAAGTAACACCATTAATGTGATTCTCGATAACAGAATCACTGGTATGACGGGTCATCAAGAAAATCCAGGGACCGGCTTTACGCTACAAGGCGAACCGACGAAAGAAGCGGATATCGAAGCATTAGTGCGTGCACTGGGCATCGATAAGATCGTTAAAATCGATCCAAATGACCTGAATGCGGTCGAAGCAGCACTGGACTGGGCATACGATCAACATGAGCCATGTGTTATTATCACACGTTACCCTTGTGTACTGAAGACGTTTTCCGAAGCAGATAAGGCAGAGTTCAAAGGTGCATTTCAGTCGAAATGTAGTATCGATGAAGCAGCCTGTAGGGGGTGCCGTTTATGCATAAAAGTGGGGTGCCCTGCATTATCGTTTGATAATAACTTAAAAAAGGCAAAAATCGATGCAACGCAATGTGTTGGATGTGAGGTCTGTAAGCAGGTCTGTCCATTTGATGCGATTGATAAGGAGGTAAAACATGACTAAAAGTATTTTGTTAGTAGGCGTTGGCGGACAAGGTACGATTTTAGCCAGTAAAATATTGACCGTGGGTTTAATGAAGGCAGGCTTTGATATCAAAATGAGCGAGATACACGGTATGTCTCAAAGAGGTGGCTCGGTGTCCTCTCATGTCAGATATGGTGACCGCGTTCATTCGCCTGTAATCGAAGAAGGTGGTGCGGATATTTTGGTGGCTTTCGAAAAAATGGAAGGCTTAAGATGGATGACGCATTTAAAACCTAGTGGCAAAGCGATCATCAACGATTATCAAATCGATTCAATGCCGATTCTCACAGGTGATTTTTCATATCCTAAGAATGTGGTTCAGATGATTGGAGAAGCGGTTGATACGACTGTGGTAGATGCTGCTGCTCAGGCTGAGCTTCTGGGAAATTCAAAGGTCATGAACATCATTTTGTTAGGGGCCCTCGTTAAGCGTATGGAACTCGAAAACATTGATTGGCACCAAATCATCAAAGAAAATGTGAAGCCGAAATTTTATGCGTTAAATCTAAAAGCATTCGAGGTAGGCATTGGAATGGTGTGCGTATGATTACCAGTTTTGAGATGATGGCAGATCAAGACCTGTCTGATATTCGTATCGCCATTGCATGGCCAAACGATGTCCATACCATAAAGGCGGTGATGGCTGCTCATGAGAAGGTGGGTATTACACCGATTCTGATCGGCGATGTGGAAGAAATGCGTGCGATTGCAAATGAGATAAATGTAACATTAAACAACAAGTGGTTGATTTCAGTAAAATCTCCTGAAGAAGCGGCTGAGGTTGCTGTAAAGATGGCGAAGGATGATGAAGTGGAAACGATCATGAAAGGCAAAGTGGATACGGCAGTATTATTAAAATCGGTTGTAAACCGCGATCATGGCATTAAAAAAGGGGGCGTCATCTCACATTTCGTCGTTCATGAAATGCCGAATTATCATAAACTGCTGGCTATGTCAGATGGTGGCATGAACTTAACGCCTGATTTAGCGACCAAAAAAGAAATCATCGCAACGAGCGTGGTTGCTCTTAAAAAATTAGGGATAGAAACGCCGAATGTTGCTGCACTTGCTGCTGTTGAGAAGGTGAATCCAAAAATGATTGAGACGGTTGATGCAGCAGCTTTAAAAGAAATGAATGAAAAGGGCGAGCTAGCAGGGTGCTATGTGGAGGGCCCGATATCTTATGATTTGGCCATGAGTAAGGAATCCGCCAGTATTAAAGGGTATGTTAGCCCCGTGACGGGTGAGGTGGATTTGTTATTTGTCCCGAACATTACCGTTGGCAATGTGCTTGGTAAAGCTTTAGTGTATTCGGCAAATGCAAAGATGGCAGGCGTCGTTTTAGGTGCAAAGGTACCCATTATCTTAACTTCCAGAGGATCAAGCTATGAAGAAAAATACTATTCGATTCTATTAGCTGGTTTAGTGGGTTAAAAAAATATGACGGAGGTCTAGATTGAAAAAAGGTGATTTATTATGGGGAGCTGGCCTAACAGCCGTCATCGCTTTCATGGTTTTTCCAGCGACGCACGAAATATTTGAAAGTATGACCATGAACCACCCTTACATGATGGGATTCATCAAATTTGGAATCCTAGCTACCATGGGCGAACTGATGGCGATACGAATCAATGCGGGTTATTATAAAAAACCAGTAGGGTTAGTTTGGAAAAGCTTGATTTGGGGCTTTATCGGAATGCTGATCACACTGATGTTCACGATTTTTAGCGGTGGTGTACTCGCTGCACAAGCAAAAGGTATTTTGCCATTTGAAGGCAATACGTTTGCATTTGCTTTTTTTACCTCAGCAATCATGAATGGTGTCTTTGCGCCGACTTTTATGGCTTTTCACCGTTATACAGACACTTATATCGAGCTGAATGCAATGGGAAAAAGTGCTTCGATTACTGATATCACAAAAGAAATTGACTGGAATAATTTCGTGAATTTCGTCGTCCTGAAGACAATTCCGTTTTTCTGGATACCTGCGCATACGGCGACCTTCATGTTACCGGCTGAGTATAGGATTCTAGTAGCAGCGTTTTTATCCATCGCATTAGGCGCAATTTTGGCATTTGCGAAGCGTAGTAAACAGTAGTGGAGGTTACCGATGAAAAAAGTTGAGTTAAAGGATGTATCACCTTATAATGCCCCTCTTCATTTTGATATGAAGGCCATGAAACTTCATGGTACAGAAGAGACCGGTGCAAAAAAGTTTTGGATGGGCATGTCGCATTTTCTTCCAGGTGGAGGTGCAGAATGGGCTTATGAGCAATCGCCGACGGAAAAGGTTTATTTTGTGCTTGAAGGCGAAATAGTGGTTAAGTCTAAGGATGAGACTTTTGTACTTAAAAAGGGGGATTCCATATTTATCGGTCCAAATGAAGGCAGATCGATGATCAATCAGTCAAATAATGTGGCCACTGTCTTAGTGACCATTAGCTATGAGTAGGAGGCGTTATGGTTAAGGAAATGGTAACAAAGATGTTCGATATCTCGAATAAGACAGTCATTATAACCGGTGCCTCTGGCGCACTGGGAAAAGCTTTAGCATACGGGTTCGGATTTGCTGGTGCTAACGTCATGTTAAATGGTAGAAAAGAATCGACATTAAAGCCGATTTATGAAGACATGGTATCAAAAGGAATTAACTGCAGTTATTTTGCGGGAGACCCGAGCAAAGAAGACGATGTGAAAGCACTCGTTTCTAAAACCGTCGAAGTTTTTAATGAAGTTAATGTGCTGGTGACAGCAGCAGGCTTTAACGCACCTAAGTCCATCGTCGACCATACACTGGAGGACTGGCAAGCGATCATGGATGCCAATGTGAAGGGCACTTGGTTATGCTGTAAATATGCCGGGGAACAAATGATCAAACAGGGAAAAGGTGGAAAGGTAATCCTCGTTTCCTCTGCTAGAAGTAAAATCGGTATGAAAAATTATACGGGTTACTGTACAGCCAAGGGTGGGATCGACTTGATGGCACAGTCTCTGGCGTGTGAATGGGGCGAGCATAAAATCAACGTGAATACCTTTAATCCTACGGTATTTAGATCAGAGCTTACGGAGTGGATGTTCCAGGATGATACGGCTAAATCAAAGTTCTTAACGCGAATTCCATATGGCCGATTAGGCGAACCGGAAGATTTCGTAGGGACAGCCCTCTTTTTAGCTTCTGATGCAAGTAATTTTATAACAGGTGCAAATATACCAGTGGACGGCGGCTACTGGGCAAATTAGGAGGGGATATGGCGATCAAACGCGTCACAGTACTGGGGTCTGGACTAATGGGGTGCGGGCTTGCACAGGTGTTTGCCATGGACGAAGATACAAAGGTCATTTTAAGGTCTAGAAGTGCTAAAGAAAACCCCTTAAAGCCAGTAGAAGAGAATTTGATGTTATTACATTCTAAAGGTGCAATCTCTAAGGATGTCATCGAAGGTGTTTTAAGTCGTATTACATTTACAGATGATCTGGCAATGGCAGTTAAAGAGGCGGATCTAGTAATCGAATGTGTCGTAGAGGACATGGTCGTTAAGCAAGAACTGTTTAGGGAGATTGAACCCTTATGCAAACCGAGTGCGATTCTCGCTACGAACACATCAGTGATGAGCATAACGGAAATCGCTTCAAAGACAAAAGATAAGACGAGGGTCATAGGCGCGCATTTTTGGAATCCGCCATATTTAATCCCCTTGGTAGAGGTTATCAAAGGTGAGGAAACATCACTAGAAGTTATGGACACACTTTTTGATTATCTAAAAAAGATTGGTAAGAAGCCAGTGAAGTGCATGAAGGATGTTCCAGGGTTTATCGCTAACCGGTTGCAACATGCCATTTGGAGAGAAGCATTTTCTATCGTTGAAAATGGGATCGCAGATGCGGCGACGGTTGATGAAGCCCTTCGTTACGGCCCTGGGTTGCGATGGCCAATTCTAGGCATATTGGAAAATGCAGATATGATAGGACTCGATCTATCGTATAACATTCAGAACTATATCGTTAAGTATTTAGAGGATTCACATGAACCGTCTAAGCAATTAAAGCAACTTGTGGATGAAGGCCACTTGGGCTTTAAAACAGGTAGAGGTTATCAAACGTGGTCACCTGAACAAATTCAAGCGTCAAATAAGCGTTTACGAGAGTACTTAATTGAAGTGACAAAAAATCTAAAGTGAAAAAATGGATGCAATTGTGAATGATCTAATTGTAATCGAAAAGGAGAAATTAAAATGGGAAAGAAAATTTTCATCGATTTGACACACCCTTTCAGTGCTGATATTCCATTATGGCCTTATTTTTCTAAACCAAAAATCGACACCATGCATAACTTAGCGAAAAGTGGAGTTTTAACGCAGAAAATCGACGCAGTCATGCACTGTGGTACCCACGCAGATGCACCTAGACATGTCATGGAATATGAGTTTAATGGGAAAAGAGCGAGATATACTCATGAGATGCCAGTGGATGCTTACTGTGGTGATGCCATTTGTTTAGACGTACAAATCGAAAGATGGGGCTTAATTACTGATAAACATCTGGATGATGCCTGCAAACGCGCTGGTATCAAGCCAGAAGAATTAGAAGGAATGGTGGTCTGCTTAAGAACAGGGATGCACCTTAAATTTGACGATTCTAAAGAATATTATCATTATTCTTCTGGAACGGGCATCGAAGCAGGTAAATGGTTCGCTAAATACAAACCTAAATGTGTTGCCATGGACTCACAAGCATTAGATCATCCGCTGCATACAACCATGGGAAAAAATGGTGGTCCATTAGGTATGAACTTAAACGGCAATCTCGGTTATCCAATCACCGATGAGTACATCGAAAAATTTGGACTTGAAGCATATGCGGAGTTTAATCGAGATACCTATATCAAAGTATTCGGCAAAGAAAAGTATGATGAAAAGTTTGGATTTTTAGAATCGCATGGATTAGAAGGCACTTGGGAACCGTGCCATAAGTACATGTTAGGTAACGGTATCGTGGGAATCGAGAACTTAGGTGGCGATTTAGAAAAGGTCGTCGGAAAAAGATTCAAGTTTATGGCGTTCCCAATCAGATGGTTTATGGGTGACGGCTCAATGGTCAGATGCGTCGCAGAAATCGACGAAGATGATATAAACGATGTTCCTGAAAGAACGTATAGCTACGGTTCGGTATAGGAGATAGAAATGGCGAAGACGATTATTACAGTAGCCACCACAGGTGCGTGGCCTTCAAAAAAAGATAACCCCAATATCCCATTAACACCAGCTGAAATAGCAGAGGATGTATATGAATGTTATAAAGCAGGTGCCGCGATTGCGCACCTTCACATGAGAGATGATGAAGGAAAAGGGACGATGAGCACAGAGAAGTTCGAAGAAACTGTTAAGTTGATTCGTGAAAAATGTGATATTATTCTGAACTTGACAACCTCTGGTGACTTAAATGCAACCGATGAGACGCGCCAAGCGCACCTAAAGTCCATTAAACCTGACATGGCTTCTTATGATTGTGGATCGATGAACTGGGGACATAACGCCTTATTTATCAACCACCCACACTTTCTCGAGGAACTAGGAAAGACGATGATAGAAAATCATGTAAAGCCTGAAGTGGAAATTTTCGATGCGGGTATGATCTATAACTCTGAACACTATCTGAAAATGGGTGTTTTAAAAGAACCCATCCACTATCAGTTTGTATTAGGTGCAGCAGGTGGAACGGCGGCAACTGTTGAAAATCTGGTATATCTAAAAAATCTCATTTCACCGAAATCGACATGGTCAGCACTTGGAATCGGTAGAGGTGCCATGCCGATCCTTATGGCTGCGATTGCCATGGGAGGGCATGTCAGAGTCGGCATGGAGGACAACGTTTATTTTTCAAAAGGTAAACTGGCGGATTCTAATGCGCAATTCGTGAAACGCGCAGCAAACCTCATCCGCGAGTTCGGAAATGAAGTGGCAACTGTTCAAGATGCCAGAGAAATACTCAGTCTATATTAAAATTTTAGAAATGGTACAAAAAAAGCACCTAGATTATCTGGGTGCTTTCGCTTTATGTGTTACCGCTTGATGAGTAAGATAAATTAGATACGTGCACCGAATGGGATCAGCGCAAGCTGTGCCAGTTTCAGGTGCTGCTTCGCAAATGGAAGGCCGATTATGGTGATGGCGAGGAAAAAGGCGATGGTCAGGTGCATAAGGAACAGCTCCCAGCCCAGTACCAGTAGCCAGATGATGTTGCCGATCAGTCCACCTGCACCGAAATTACCGATCTGTACGTCGCGTCCGAATGGTGCGAGTGTGAGGCCTGCGATTTTAAAGCATTGGACACCAAAAGGGATTCCGATCACCGTTATACATAAAAGTGCGCCAGCCAGTGTCCAGCCGATTGCTGAGATAAGGCCGCCTAAAATGATCCATATGAGATTGCCGATAAATGACATGAACTTTTCCTCCGAAATATTTTATAATGCTATTATAGCCCGTGTGAATTAAAAAGGCGTTAAAACGAGATTAGATTTACGGATTCTCAGGCAGATACTCGATTTCGAAGTAGTCAAACTCGATTTCTTCGATAAAGTGATGCGCCTTAAACCGCGTTTTATTAACGCGTTCCATGTCGAGGGTGTTATCGCTTAACCAGATGGGATTTCCGATATCGAAACGGTTACAAAGGTCTTCTATGCCTCTATGCATAAGCGCTTCAAAGGAATGCGCGTCTTTGTTAACTTCAAATGTATGACTAACAATCGTGTTATTTTTCTTTACTATTTTTCCACTTAGCCTAAACATGGTGAGCTCCTTAAACTGAATTCATAAATTTTAATTTTCTAACTTTAACAGTTTAACAGGATACGGTGAAATTTGGTAGTATAATAATAGGTGAAAGGGGTGAATCTATGATAGAACCGGTAGAAAAAAAGGTGTCGAAACGGACGATATGGACGGTGGCGTTAGTGGTCATCATGCTGATCTCCATCTTCGGTGTCGCGAAGCTCGTGACGAGTCCGGATTTTAATGCTTCCATGATCGATACATTAGACGAAAAGAAGGCCACCGTGCTGAAGGTTTCTTTATCCGCAGCAGCCACTTCCACAGCGCTTTCGCTTCTCCCAGGAGATGTGGCGAGTCCCATCGCTAACGAAATCGCAGAGCTGACCACGTATTTTATCATCATCCTCGGGGCGATTTTACTGGAAAAGATGCTGTTATCGGTGATCGGCCATGTGACGTTCGTCTATATTATTCCGCTCGCGTGTATTTTAGGGGTGATTTATCTTTATACGAAGCGTGAGGTGCTGAAGGTTCTGGCCATAAAGATGACGATTTTCGGGCTGGTGCTGTTTATGGCGATTCCGGCCAGCATAAAAGTGAGCGAGCTCATCTATGCTTCCTACGAGACACAGGTGGCGCAGACGCTTCAAGCAGCCGAAGCAAATAATGCCTTTATCGAGGAGCAGAAAAACGACCTCGCTGAGGAAGATAAGAACTGGTTCGAGAAGGCGAGCGACTATTTATCGAATCTCACCTCTAAGGTAGGCGTCGGCATTTCCTCTATGATCAAGAAAGGCGAGGAGACGCTGTCGTATATGATGGACACCATCGCGGTACTGATTATCACATCCTGCGTGCTTCCCATCGTGGTCATCCTCATATTTACGTGGATCATAAAAATCCTGTTTGGATTTGATGCGTTTGAAGCGCGAAAATGGTTAAATGTAAAGCGGTAGCTGTAATAAATTTGTGGTGTGATTAGCAATGAAGAATTACTCAAAAAGCACATAGCACATATGTGCTTTTTTGTTATAATAAAGCATATAATTATCTCACAATTATGCAGATAAAATTTATGAAATACGGGGGAAATAATGAAAAAGTTATCAAGTGTATATTTAGTGTTGTTCCTAGTATTATTACTGGGGCTAGTTTTAGGCTCAGGCTCGTTTGCCGCAGAGACAGTTAAGTATACGGAGCAGGCAGAGGTGCTTAAGAGTTTAGGGCTATTTAACGGTACAAACGTAGGGTTTGAACTGGAGCGTGCTCCAAAACGTGTGGAAGTGGCGGCGATGCTGGTAAAGTTTCTAGGTGCAGAGGAAGAGGCGAAGGCAAAGCAATACAAGCATCCATTCACCGATGTGCCATCATGGGCAAACCACATCGTGGGTTACATGTATGAAAAGAAACTGACGACGGGGATCGGTAACAACCTGTTCGGTTCGCAGAATCCGGCGAGTGCAAAGGACTACTCAGTATTTTTACTTAAGGCTTTAGGCTATGGTTCAAGCGATTTTACATATAATGAAACGATGAATTTCGCTGTATCTAAAGGCCTTTACACGGCTGCAGAGAAAGCCACCTTAGAATCGTCTACTTTTAAAAGGGATGAGATGGTATTTTTAAGCTATAAATCACTATTCACGAAGATAAAAGGCAGTACGCAGCTTCTAAGTGAGAAGCTAGGCATCGCTTCGGTTCTGAAAATTGAAGCGCCTGTGACTTCGACGGTGCAAGAAATTATTGAGATTACCACGGGGGTTACAGTTGGAACAAATGGTGTAATTACCATTAATCGAAGCGGATTACCAACTTCTGTTAAAGATTATACAAAAATAGCGGTAGCTGAAATGCCATTAGGATCTGTTGACATTATCAAGTCTTACTCCGCTGGTATAGCTGCCAAATCAACTACGAAATTCTACACCACTTCAAGTATCGATGCGGTAATAGCATGTAAATATTTGAATGATAAAGCGACGCTCTTATTCTTTAATTCGAACAATAAACTCATTGGCTATTCAAACTTGGATGCAACACCGATTATAAGTGCGATGAAGAACTATCTCGAAAGCAAAGGGGTTAAGGAAATCACAAAAGGTGTAGTTGTGGCAGCTTTTGAAGACGCAGTTTATGCGAACATAAACATGAGTGAACTTGATTATGCAAGTCCACAGAATTTGAAGAGTTATGGTGTGGGAATCATTCAAAATGGTTTAAGTGTGATTGCCATCGTAAAGGATAGTCTTAATGCAACCTCTTCATACAAAGTACCAGTTTCGGCAGGTGGTGTTTCAACAGGAAGAGTACTTACTGGTGATAATGTTCTCGTGACTTATTATGATGCTAATAACGTGTTGATTGCGTATTCAATTTGTCCCTACTCCGAGCTGAACAAAAGAACTGACTCCATTAAGCAAATTGAAGTCATTTTCGAAAGTAAGATAGGTGATGGTTTCAGTAATAGCTTTTTCACTATCGAATTTTATAAAAATGGTTCATTAAAAGGTTCTCAAGGCGTAAGGTATTTTGATTTCATCCATAATGAAAAAGGCGAATGGATAGGTGTCTCGTTTAAGCCGATCATCATCGATCCAAATGCAGGCTATGAGATTAAAGTTAAGAGTAATAACCCAAGCTTCATCATCAAAGGCACACAAGTAAAGTAGTGGATTTTAAATACTTTGCACTGTTTTGGGTATATATAAATAGGCAGAAAGTAAAGCCTATTCTCTATAAGAGGGTGTTTTTATGAATATCCAAATTAGGCCAGAGGCGAAGGCACTAATTGAAAAGGAACATTATGATTAAATCATCTTTACGCCACTGGATAAACTTTTCCAGTGGCTTTTACTATGTTTTGAGAGATTAATGTTGAATGTTCTTGTGCGATGTTATACTTTAGAAGAGTGTAACAGTGTTATCGTAGAAATAGAGGTGAAGTGATGCAATACAGAATTGATCCGAAGTCAGATAACAAGCTTTCCATATTAGGGTTTGGGTGCATGCGTTTTCCGCGAAACATGGGGCGCATCGATATGGAAAAGACAGAGAAGCTCATCCTAGATGCCTATGCAAAAGGCATCAACTATTACGACACGGCATATCTCTACATGGGCAGTGAGGAAGCGCTGGGCGAAATCCTTTATAAACACCGGCTCCGCGAGAAGGTGTATATCGCCACGAAGCTGCCGATTATGAACATCAAGACTTATGAGGACCTAGACCGTCTGTTTAACATACAGCTAGAACACCTTAAAACCGATTATGTCGATTACTATTTTATGCACGCGTTATCGGACATGAAAAACTGGGAACGTCTGTGTGCGCTCGGTATCGAACGATGGATCGATGAGAAGAAAAGTCAGGGCAAACTTAAACAAGTAGGGTTTTCGTTCCATGGCACCAGTCATGATTTCGATGCACTTTTAGAGGGCTATGCGTGGGATTTCGTGCAAATTCAGTATAACCATGTAAATACCCACTATCAGGCGGGGACAGCCGGTCTAAAAAAAGCGGCCAGTATGGGGCTGCCAGTACTTATCATGGAGCCACTCTTAGGCGGCAAGCTCGCAAGCGGTCTTTCGGCGCGTTCTGTGGCGCTGATGAAACAGGTGAATCCAGCGCTCTCACCGGCTGCGTGGTCACTGAGGTGGTTATGGCACCAGGAAGAGGTAACGGTAGTGCTCTCGGGCATGAATGACCCTGCACAGCTGGATGAAAATGTGGCGACGGCTGAAAGTATGATGCCGGGGGCATTGACATCAGAGGAGCTGACGGTCATCGACCAAGTGGTGGATATCTTTAAAGAGGATTATAAAATTCCATGTACGGGCTGTAATTACTGCATGCCGTGTCCACAGAACATCAACATCCCTGCATGCTTTTCATCGTATAATATCTCATTCGCCGTAAGCAAGTTTTCGGGAATTCAGCAGTACTTGACCAGCACCAGTGCGCTTCAGCCTGGTAAGAAGGCCAGTGCCAGCGATTGCATCCAGTGTAGGAAATGCGAGAAGCATTGTCCACAGCATATCGAGATCAGTAAGGAAATGATGGTGGTGAAGAAGCGGATGGAGCCTCTTTATATCCGCGGGGCGCTGAAGATCATCAGCGCGGTGATGAGTCGGTAATTATTTAAAAAGCCACTAAAATCTGCGAGATTCTAGTGGCTATATTTATGGGCTATTTCGCTTTCAGTGGAAAGAGGGGGACGGTTTGATGTGCGACGGCTTTTAGGGTATCTAAGTCATCATCGGAAAGGCTTAGGTTATCTTGATTCATAATCTGGATTGCCCATCTCAAGTAATGGATATCACCTGGTGGAACGATGACATCGACACCTCTGGAGAAAGTATATTTGACGGCTTTTTTGGCGAGTTCGAAATCCTCGATAGGGTGATACCAGGCCTTGGGATGATCAATCGCGTCTGAGGCCTGTTTTTCACTATATGCCATGGATTTGATGCCGATAATGCCCATCTTTTTCTCCAGTGCTTTTTTTAAGACGAAGCTGCCATAATCGCTTTTTAGAAGTGAGACAAAGTTGAATGGAAACATGATGCTGTCGAAGTCAAAATAATCGAGGAGCGCTAGTGCGGCTTCAGTGGAGTGTGCAGAGAAACCGATGTGTTTAATAGTGCCTTGCTCCTTTGCTTTTACATAGGTTTCAAAAGCGCCATTTGGACCAAAGGTTTGTTCGACATCGGCTAAATTATAAACAGCGTGTAACTGATAGAGGTCGAAATAATCCGTTTGAAGGTTTTTCAGTGACTTCTCTAATAGTGCTTGCGATCCTCTTCGCGTTCTGTCTTCGGTTTTACATGCGAGGAATACGCCGTTTCGTTTACCTTTTAGTGCAGGACCAAGCCTTTCTTCTGCGTTTGCATAGGTCGGTGCGACATCGAAATAGTTGATGCCCGCGTCTAGTGCTTCTGCGACGAAGTTATTTGCATCAGACTGGGTCTCATTAGAAACGATGACACCACCAAAAGCGACGCGTGAGAGTGTATGATTCAGTTTATCGATGTGGATCTTTTGCATATGAATCCATCCTTTCTCATAGGGAAAGTTCTACTGATTCTAATGTACCCCTGTCATCGCATGTGAATCAAATTACTATTTAGTAATGCGGGTCATACTAAAGTTTGATAGAATAGAGGAAACAAAGCGTTTGGGAGGTGATCCGGTTTCATGGATAAAGAGAAGTGGGTGAAGAGTATCAAAATAACGCTTGGCGTCGTTTTGGGGGTTATGCTAGCCAAATGGCTACGAATGGATTTTGAAATCACGGTGGCCACTATCGTTATCGTGAGTATGCTCACTGATAAACGTCAGTCACTGAAACAATCTGCCATAAGGCTTCTTACGGCAGTGTTTTCACTGCTGTTTGCTTCGGGCCTGTTTCTCACTTTCGGTTTTACTTTACCAGTGTTTTTTATCTACATATTTGTTTTCACATTGCTCATGTATCGGTTTGACACGGTAATTGCTATTGTTTTAAATGTGGTATTGGTGGTACATTTGCTGACTTTAGGGGAAGTATCAATTTTCATCTTGATAAACGAGTTTGGACTGATGTTTTTAGGTGTATCTGTTGCATTGGTGATGAACCTGTTCATCATCGACATCGAGGACGAGCTTATAGGATACCAGAAAGGTGTAGAGAAACTCATGGATCAGATTTTTAAGGACATGGGAAGATGTTTAATAAATCAATGCGGCTCCCAGTCGATTAGTGAAAATCTGATAAATTTGGATGCATTGCTTAACAAAAGCCGATCAAGGGCGTACCAGCACTATAATAATTATTATTTTCAGGATAATAACTACTATATAGAATATTTCGCCATGAGGCGGCAACAGTATTATACGATTAATGCCATGCAGCATTTCGTTACGTTAAACTTTCTGAATAAACCGGAAGTGGAAATGCTTAAAGGGTTTACAGATGACTTCGTCAATAATACAAAAGTCCTGAATACCTGTTCACTTCAGCTCGAGCGGTTAAATGCGATCAAACATCATTTTACCCATGAAGCGGAGCTACCGACGAACAACAACCATTTGCAAAATCGAATAGCGTTGCATCAATACTTGTTCTCATTAGAAGAACTCGTATCAATCAAGATGCGTTTTATCAATCGCTTTGAAAATTCAAAATTGAGAGGATAGCCATGGAAAAAATTGATTATGTAGCGACGATGATATTAGTCATCATCTCTACCGCCTGTTATATCGCAGCCTTTCTGCAGTATAAGGAAATCGGACCCCTTATGAATAACGCCTATCTCTATGCATCAAAGGCCGAGCGGATGTCTATGGATAAAACGCCTTATTATCGGCAGTCTGCAGTGGTCTTTTTCTCCCTCGGAATAATCTTTACACTGAATACCATCGATTCGTTATTACGCACCACTTGGATGATTTATCTGGAAATCCCTATGGCGATCGCAGTTTTGGTTTATGCTGTGGTGTCTACGATTAGAATCGAAAAGAAAAAGCAGAAATGAACTTTGAACTAAAACGCTGAACGGGAGGCTGTATGGCTCAATTTATCTATTTTCTACGCGGTATCAATGTAAATGGCATCACCATAAAAATGGAAGCGCTTAAAAAGGCGTTTCTCGCTATGGGTTTTCATGAGGTGAGCACTGTACTTGCCACGGGCAACGTGGTGGTAAGCGCAGAGGCCGTTCATGAAAAGGTTGAAGAAAAACTGAGCGAGACCTTTGGGTATGAGGCATATGTAATTTCTAAATCAGCTGAATCAGTGAAAACCATACTTGAAGAATCGAAACTGAATCGTGTACCAGAAGGGTATCACCATTATGCGATTCTCATGAAGACAGAAGGATTGGAACAACAGATGAAACAGCTGTTTGAAGGCTGTCAGAAAGCACCTGGAGAGCAGCTGGTCATCGGTTCTGAGTGTGTGTTCTGGATCGTGCCAAAGGGAGATACTCTTGGCTCCCAGTTCGGAAAAATTTGCCTGGGAAAAAAGGCATATAAGGATAAGCTGACATCGAGAAATATCAATACCATCGAAAAAATCGTCAAACTACTCAAGTAATCATTTTGCCCGAGCATAGCCAGAGGAGGCGCCATGAATCCTATTTATGAATCATTAGTAGCGAGAAAATCCACGCGTCAGTTCGAAGAAAAGGATGTGCAGACTGAGATAAAGGATGCGCTTCTGAATGCGGCGTTTCAAGCGCCTACAGCAGGAAACCAAATGCTGTACAGCATCATCGATGTGACCGATCAATCCCTAAAGGATCGGTTGGCTCAAACGTGCGATCACCAGCCTTTTATCGCAAAAGCGCCACTAGTATTCATCTTTCTCGCTGACACGAGAAGATGGCTGGACGCCTATCGGGCAGCTGGGGTTGAAGCAAGAGCGCCTGGGATGGGCGACTTGTTCCTGGCGATTCAGGACGCTGTTATCGCAGCGCAAAATATGGTTGTGGCAGCAGAAGCTTATGGTTTAGGTTCGTGCTATATCGGTGATATCCTAGAAAATGTGGAAGTTCACAGGGAGCTACTGCAGCTGGATGATTATGTGGTCCCCATCAGCATGCTCGTGATCGGTTATCCTACTGAAGGACAGCTTCAGCGACTAAAGCCGAAACGGTTTGATGGCGCTTATGTCGTTCATGAAAATAAGTATCGCAGGCTTACTGAGGATGAACTAAGAGAAATGCATGCAAAGCAATCGGGTAAGACAGATTATAATTTTAACGAGAGCATCACTGCGTTTTGCAACCGTAAATACATGTCGGATTTCTCGAAGGAAATGACGCGTTCCTCGGAAATTTATGCAAAGGTTTTCTTGAGGAGGCCTCGATGAAAAAATGGAAAGTCGTACTCGCAACACTTTTATTCGTCTTAATAGTCATCTTTGTCTATGTGGTAAACGGCTTGCAAAATGCTAAAGGAATCCCTGAACCTTCTGTAAAGATTTCTGTTGGTTCGCAGGCGATTAAGACGATTTACTATGGTGATCGGTATAATGAAAAGCGTGATGACATGGAACGCTTCCTAGATTTTGCATTTGAAGAGGGATGGGAGTCGATTCCTTATGTGGAACTCGGAGATGAGGTCGTCATCGAATTTGAAAATTTCGAGGCGAAGGATGTGCAGTTTACGGATGTGGTTTTAGACCGTGAGGGTCAGTATAGATACAGCGAGCAATCAGACATGACGTTTGGGCTTAAAGCAGTGTCTGGAAGGGTGAAGTATGAGCTCCCTTCAAATCCGGCCGTCCATCTCAGCTCGAATAGTGACGATTATTTACTTGGGCATGTGATTCGTGCCTGTTTTATCCGAACTGAAATAAATGATTCTGATTTTGTATTTGCCTTCGTCTTTCGAACGAATCCATGAGGTGGTTATGAAAGCTTATATCGATCCACCAAAAAAGATTCCATTTTACATCAGGCTGGGACTGTTTGTGGCAAAAAAGGCCACCGGAAAAGATTTGCTTCCACCGAGGCTTTTAGCGTGGTATCCTAAAGCGGCGATAAGCTCCGGTGTGCTGGAAGCACTGGTAGCACATGGGCATAAAAAAGATGAACTCGACCCTAGGATGCTACAGCTGATTCGTGTTCAGGTATCCGTTTTAACGGCATGCCCTTTTTGCGTGGACATGAATGGACATGGACATGAGAAAAACGGCATTACCGCAGAAGAGCTTCAAGGGTTAACGGGGATGCTCGATCTCGATTTGATCCCGACACTGACGGAGCGAGAGAAACTTGCAATCAAGTATACACGGTTTCTGACGCAGACCCCTGTAGAGATCAGCGATGCGTTTATGGCGCAGGTTAAGGCGCTTTTCAGCACGCGTGAGATCGTGATTATCGCCACCACCGCCGCCCAGGTCAATTACTGGGCGAGACTCATAAGAGGCCTCGGGGTACCACCAGCAGGGTTTATGTGAGTAGATTACAAAGCACTGGGATTGACAGTCTCTATAAAAGCCCTTAAAATAAAATTGACCCCCGAGGTAGGGGGGTGAAATTAAACTCAAGGAAACACAAAAACGTGCGTGGGTTCCTAAAATATTTTATGAGGTGAAAGTTTATATGGAGAAAATAGTCATTATAGGTGGCGTAGCTGCAGGTGCAACCGCAGCAGCAAAAGTAAGAAGACTTTCAGCAGATGCTGAAATCACGATTTTAGAAGCAGGCGCGGATATTTCGTTTGCTAACTGCGGACTTCCGTATTATATCGGCGGCGACATTAAAAGCCGTTCAAAGTTAATTCTTCAAAGTCCAGAGAGCTTTAACGACGAGTATCAAACAGCAGTCTATATCCACACATCCGCTACTGAGATCGATAGAGCGAATAAAATCGTTCACACGGTCAACTCGAAAACAGGCGAAAAAAAGCAGTTTGAATACACGAAATTAATCCTTGCACAGGGTGGAAAACCGATCGCACCGCCACTTCCTGGTGCTGATCAAGACCATGTATTCCAGTTATGGACACTGGATGACATGGACCGAATTAACGCGTTTATCTCGAATAAAAAACCTAAGACAGCAGTTGTCGTAGGGGGTGGCTTCATCGGACTCGAGATGACTGAGGCACTGGCTAAAAGAGGCATGAAGGTATCCGTCGTAGAGATGATGCCACATGTTATGGGCATTATGGAAGCGGAAATCGCTGGTTTTATCCAGGAAGAGTTAATGGCTTATGGCGTGGAGCTTCATACGAATAAAGCGCTGGCAGAAATCCATTCAAACACCGTTTTATTGAAAGACGGGTCGCGTATAAATGCCGATATGGTCCTTCTTTCCATCGGTGTCCGTCCGACACTGAAGCTGGCACAGGATGCTGGTCTGGCGCTCGGCGCTGCTGGAGGCTTACTGGTGGATTCTTATCTTAAGACCAGTGATGATAGTATTTATGCAGCAGGCGATATGATCGAGCTTGAACACCGTGTTCTCGGGAAAAAAGTTAGAATTCCATTAGCAGGTCCTGCAAACCGTCAAGGACGTATCGCAGCTGAAAATGCCTTAGGACTCAAGCATGAATATAAAGGTTCCATCGGGACATCCATCGTCAGAGTGTTTGAAGCCGTTGCTGGAATCACTGGTGTGACCTTGAAAGCCGCGAGAGCAGAAGGCATCGATGCAGATGCGATCGTCATCCATAAGGAAAACCACACGGCTTACTATCCTGGTGCACAAATGGTGACGGTTTTAGTGGTATATGATAAAGCCACTGGAATTATCCTCGGTGGACAAACCGCTGGCTACGATGGCGCAGACCGCCGTTTAGATGTTCTCGCTACAGCAGTGGCCATGAAAATGACCGTTTCTGACCTTACCGACATCGACTTCGCTTACTCACCACCACTGGGTAACGCAAACGATGCCATCAACATGGCCGCTTATACCGCTGAAAACAGAATCTCAGGATTCTCACCAGCGCTCACGGTCAGTGAAGCGGACGCTTATCTCGAGGGCAAAGAGGCACTCTGGATCGACGTGAGAGATGTGTTCTCATATGATAAAGCGCATGTGGATGGCGCAGTTAATGTACCGATCGAAGTACTTTCCACCGTGCTTCATAAAATTTCTAAAAACCAACTGATTTTCGTTTATGATAAAACAGGTAAAAAAGGTCACCAGGCATTACGCATGCTGATCGGCGCAGGCTTTACCAGCGTGTTCAATGTTTCTGGCGGTTTCATCAGCTTATCTAACTACGTTAGAGCAGTAAAGCCATCAAACTTTGTCTTAAATCTCCCAGCACCAGAACAGAAAAAACTCGGTGAAGAGGGACAGGATGCGAAGCACACAGCGGCTAAAGAAGAAGTGAAAAAAGAAGAAAATCATGGCCCAATCGTCATCGATGTTCGTACACCGGAAGAGTATGCATATGGTGCCTATCCAGGGGCACTCAACATCCCGCTGGATGAACTGGAAAACAGAATCGGCGAGCTAGGCAGTAAAGAAAGAAACATTACCCTTTACTGTGCATCTGGCGCGCGAAGTGCCTACGCGTTACAAATCGTTAAAGCCTATGGCTACATGAAGGCAGAAAACGGCGGCGGACTTGCTCGCATGATGTCGAGAGCACGTAAGTAGTTAAATTTCCCCAGAGATTTCTAAGAAGTCTCTGGGGTTTTATTTTTAAATATGCATTTAATGGAAATCTAATTTTGAAGTCTAAAAATACGGGTAAAGGTAATGCAACGAGAATATGGGGTTCAAAACGGCGGCAAATAGTGGAAATGGGGCGAGTAAATGTTTAAGTTGCTGTTTAAAAATTATCCAGATGAATACATAATGCGGTTTGAAGATGCTGTTCAAACCGCAAATTATCATACGGTGAGAGTGATCTTATATGTGTTACTACCCGTGTCGTTCTTCATGCTTATCATGGCCATCGCCATCAGTGATAATGCCAGTATCGTATTTGCAAATGGCTTGCTCGTCGCTGTTTTGACGATTCTATTCATCATCAATCTTTGGATCAAACGAACGAAACGACCAGCTGAACATCTATTAGCGCGAATTGTCGTCTATGTGGCCTTTGCCATCATTCTTTTTTGGGGCCTTCACATGATGGGGTATAACCAGAACGAGGTCATTTTCGTCATGGACATGGTTTTAGGGATTTTTGCACTGGCATTTCTATTCGTCACTAAATATCAGGTTCTACTGATCTATTATGGTGTCAGCTTATTCTATTTAATGCTGTTAACGCCTTATGGCGTAAACATTTTTAGTAATCTTCCTAAGCTCATGACGCCGATTCTTTTGATGTTCTCTGCCTTTATCATTTCGCGTATGCTGTTTTTACAGTTTATCGAACGGTATGTAATGGGAGAAAAGTTAAAAGAAAAAGAGGTCGTTTTAACCTCCGAGTTGATTCAGACGATTGAAAAGCTTCAAATTACAGAGCGAAACATTAGTAATGACATCATCAGAACGCTTGTTAAGGTCTTAGAGCATCACGATATCTATACCAGAGGGCACTCGGAAAATGTTTCTGAATACGCCGTGAAAATCGGTGAGGTCATGGGATTAACGCGAGAGCAGCTGGATGAAATTATGGTGTGTGGACTTGTTCATGATATCGGTAAGATTTTGATTCCGATAGAGCTTTTGAACAAAACTGCCACATTGACACCAGAGGAACAAAATGTCATTAGGAAGCACAGTGAATATGGGCATGAAATGCTGATGGAAGCGAAATACCTAAAACGCATCGCTCGAATCGTCCTTCACCATCATGAGCAGTGGGATGGCGGTGGATACCCGATGGGGCTTAAGGAGGACGAAATACCGCTCGAGTCACAAATCCTTATGGTGGCTGACGCATGGGATGCCATGACCTCTGAGCGGATCTATAAAAAGGCTAAAACGGATGAACGTGCGAAGGAAGAAATGCTACGGCTGAAAGGCCAGCAGTTCCCGCCAGATATCGTCGATGCACTAATGCAGGTATTAAACACCTAAAAAGGATAGCCATATGAGGCTATCCTTTAATAATGTGAATGTGGTTTCTTATGCTACTCTATAGAAATCATCAAAAAACCGCAGTACGCGCCATTATCTGTGGCCAGTGATTTACCAGTTTTCGCTTTCAGGTCGTTGATGAAGGCACGGTATTTCTCATAAAAGTCGTAGTTTGGCTTAGAAGTATACTTTATGTCTGTGACTTCTAAATAACTTAAAACGCCTTTGACGGTTGTGGGTTTTACCAGCACCTCGTAATCGCCATTATAGTAAAGACCAAGCACAGTAAGTATCGGCCATTTTGCCAGATCATATGTGGCGAAGAGGAGGACGAGCTGATTAAAGCCTATACGCTGGTCACCATAAAGAAACGCATATATGGCTTGGCTTAGAATTTCAGTTTCTTCATCGGTAAACAGTTTGGAAACATCCTTAAACTTGGCTTTTTCGAACACTGATACCAAGGAGGATTTTCCGATGAGCTTGGTAAAGGCCTCTAAAATCTGTTTTGGGTCATCAAAATGCTCTTTTTTGAATTGCTCATGTACGAAGGCTTTCATGGCATCGACCTTATGCTTTTTTGCCACCGCCATAAGTTCGGGGTCGTTAAAGCCTAAAGGATATCGGTCTAAAAATCGGGTTTCTAGTGTCATTAATTTATCGAGATTCATAGGATGCTCCTTTTATTTGAAATAAGTTATTAAATTAATTTTATCATATTAATTTCTCATTTAAGACTTGACTTTTTTTCTAAAAAAGAGAAAATAATGATATCGGTTATCAATATGTAATCATTACAATCTACAAAAAATAAATTATGTTCATGGAGGACTCAAATGTCATTAATCGGAAAAGAAGTGAAGCCTTTTAAGGCGCAAGCCTATGTAAATGAATCATTCGTCACTGTAACAGAAGAAAGCCTTAAAGGACACTGGAGCATCGTGTGCTTTTACCCAGCAGATTTTACATTCGTCTGTCCGACGGAACTGGAAGACCTTCAAAATCAGTATGACACATTGAAAGGTTTAGGTGTAGAGGTATTCTCAGTTTCTACAGATACACACTTTACCCATAAGGCATGGCACGACAGTTCAGAGGCCATCGGTAAAATAAAGTATACCATGATCGGTGATCCGGCTCATGTGATCTCGAATAATTTTGAGGTACTGGATGAGGTATCGGGTTTAGCGGATCGTGGAACCTTTATCATCGATCCAGATGGCGTGATTCAGGGTGTGGAAATCAATGCGGGTGGCATCGGAAGAGATGCGAGCATCCTTATCAACAAAATTAAGGCAGCACAGTACGTCCGTAACAATCCAAACGAAGTATGCCCGGCAAAATGGCAAGCAGGCGAAAAAACGTTAAAACCAGGTCTCGATCTCGTCGGAAAAATATAGAGGCACTCTATGATACTGGATGACCAATTAAAACAGAATTTGATGGAGTACCTGAAGCTTATCGAGGATAAGGTCATGCTGACACTCAGTGTGGGTGAAGATGATGCTTCTAAAGAAATGCGGGAGCTTATGGATGAACTCGTCCTGTTATCGGACGATCTTATCGTGAAGGAAGCCATTCTTAGTAGAACGCCGAGCTTTACCCTCAGTAAGCCAGAGGCAGAAGCTAGAATCGCGTTTGCAGGTGTTCCCTTAGGACATGAGTTCAGCTCTTTTGTGCTCGCGCTACTGCAAACCAGCGGGAGACCGCCGAAGGTCGATGAGGCCATCATCAATCGAATCAAAGCGATAAAAGAACCCCTCGTGTTCGAAACCTATGTGAGCCTCAGTTGTCATAATTGCCCTGAAGTGGTCCAGGCGCTGAATACCATGAGCGTCATTAATCCACTGATTAAAAACACCATGATCGATGGCGCCGTGTTCGGTTCAGAAGTAGAATCTAAGGAAATCATGGGCGTCCCAGCTATTTACTTAAATGGTGAATTCTTCGGTGGTGGTCGTCTCACATTAGAAGAGATTTTAACGAAGCTCGGCCAGGTTGAATCAGCAGAGGCCTTTGAAGCGAAAGACCCCTTCGATGTGCTCGTCGTCGGCGGTGGTGCGGCAGGGGCCAGCGCGGCCATCTATGCCGCACGAAAGGGCATAAAAACCGGCGTGGTATCTGAGCGTTTTGGTGGACAAGTACTGGATACAGTAGGGATAGAGAACTTTATCGGCACCCTTTATACAGAAGGTCCTAAAATCGCGGCTGATCTCGAATCCCATGTAAAGCATTACGGGATCGATGTCATGAACCAGCAACGTGTCAAGGCGATTAAGAAGTCAGCGTTCATCGAAGTGGAGCTTGAAAACGGAGCGACGCTTAAAAGCAAAGCAGTGGTGCTCGCCACAGGAGCGAGATGGCGAGAGCTCGGCGTTCCAGGTGAGAAAGAACTTAGAAACAAGGGAGTGGCATACTGCCCGCATTGCGATGGTCCTCTATTTAAAGGCAAGCATGTGGCGGTCATCGGTGGCGGAAATTCTGGCATCGAAGCGGCCATCGATCTTGCGGGCATCGTCAGTCACGTAACGGTTCTAGAATATTTACCCGAACTGAAAGCGGACGCTGTGCTTCAAAATCGTCTGTTTAGCCTTCCAAACGTTACGGTGATTAAAAATGTCCAAACCAAAGAGATTACAGGTAATGGTAAGGTAGAGGGCATCACTTATATACGGAGAGACGATCAAATGGAAGTACATTTACCACTTCAAGGTGTATTCGTTCAGATTGGGCTCGTTCCGAATACAGATTTCCTAAGCGATCTCATAACGCGCAACCGGATAGGAGAAATAGAGGTGGATGCAAAAGGGGCGACCAGTATGCCAGGTGTTTTTGCTGCAGGCGACTGTACGACCGCACCGTTCAAGCAAATAATCATTGCCATGGGAAGTGGCGCTACAGCCGCACTCAGCGCTTTTGATTATTTGATTAGAAACTAATTTGACTTAAGCAAAATTAGGAAATATAATAGAGATAGAAAAAATAATACCCATGGGTGAGTGTCATCACTTCTCATGGGTATTATTTCGATAAAGGTAAACTAATGGAGGAATGGACAGCATGAAAAAGAAATGGCTCGCACTACTATTAATCACACTTATGATCTTCGGCGTTTCCGCTTGCTCAAAAGACGTCACTGAAACCACTGCAGCAGAATCGACAGCAGAATCCACCGTAGCTGAGACCACAGCTGAATCTACAGAAGCGGTTAAGGATAAGATAGAGGTTAAGGTCGCTGCACTTAAAGGACCGACCGGTATGGGACTCGTTAAGCTGATGGAAAACAGCAACCAAGGCATCACCGAAAATAATTACACCTTTGAACTATCTGGTAGTCCTGATGATCTGGTGGGTAAAGTCATCAACGGTGAGCTGGACATCATCGCAGTTCCGACGAACCTAGCGGCTGTGCTTTATAATAAGACCCAGGGTGCTGTTCAAATTGCCGCTGTGAATACATTAGGCGTTTTATATGTACTCGAAAATGGCGATTCGATTCAAAGCGTCACGGATTTAAAAGGGAAGGCATTAAGCACCAGTGGTAAAGGGGCGTCTCCCGATTATGTGATGCAGTATATTTTAAAGCAAAACGGACTTACGCCGGATGTGGATGTGATGCTGGACTATAAGCTGGAGCATGCTGATTTGGCAGCGGCGCTGGTTGCGGGTGATGCAAAAATCGCGCTCCTGCCACAGCCATTCGTTACCACAGCTATGATGAAGAACCCAGATTTACGCATCGCACTGGATATCACTAAGGAATGGAACGCCGCAACAGGCGGTGAAGCCGAGCTTTCCATGGGCGTCATTATCGTTCAAAAGGCCTTTGCTGAAGCAAATCCAGAGGCATTAAATGCGTTTTTAGATGAATATAAAGCATCAGTCGACTATGTGAACACTGAGAATGCAGAAGCAGCGAAGCTGGTTGAGAAGTTCGAGATATTACCGAACGCAGCCATCGCTGAAAAAGCGATTCCGTTATCTAACATCGTTTATATCGATGCGGCGGACGCTAAGGCTTCGCTAGATGGCTTCTTTAAGATCCTATTCGATTTTGATCCAAAATCCATCGGAGGCAAGTTGGTTGATGAGGGCATCTACTATAACCGATAAAATTATGAAAGTGTTAAGACTCCTGCTCATCACCGCGTTTTGGGTCGGTGTATGGCAGGTCGTTCATCTAATCATCGGACGGGACATTTATGTTCCGTCTGCTTTTGTTGTTTTCGACAGCCTGCAGGATTTAGTGCAGACACGAGAATTCTGGGAAATCGTCTATGCGTCCATGGTCAGGGTACTGATCGGCGTCATGATTTCGTTCCTATTAGGGGTATCCTTCGGCATTATCGCTGGCCTTAATAAATGGGTTTATGCACTGTTTAATCCACTTATGGTGGTGATCAAATCCACACCGGTGATTTCCATCATCATCGTCGCGCTGGTTTGGTTTACGTCGTCCAATGTGCCTGTCTTCATCAGCTTCCTCATGTGTTTCCCCATCATATGGACCAATACAGTGACAGGGATCCAAAACGTCGATCAAAAGCTCCTACAGATGGCGAAGGTCTATCAAGTACATAGGCGTGATGTCATCCTTAAAATCTACTTACCGTCATTGACCCCTTTCATGAATGCAGCCATGATTACGGCCTTGGGTCTTGCCTGGAAGGTCAGTGTGGCTGCTGAGGTCCTCAGTCATCCCAGAAAGGCCATAGGAAGTGAGCTTTACACCTCTAAGGCATACCTCGATTCTCCGACCCTTTTTGCATGGACGCTGGTGGTGGTGATGCTCAGCTTGATTTTCGAATTCGTTTTAGCGCGACTGGTGAAAAAGTGGTCGCCATATAGGAGGTAGGCCTTGAACATTAAGATTACAAACCTCTCAAAAGGTTTCGGAAAGCTGACCATCTTCGACGATTTTAGTTTAACGCTGGAAAGTGGGAGCAGGCATTGCCTTTTCGGTCCTTCTGGGTGTGGTAAAACGACGCTTCTCAATCTGCTTGCTGGGCTAGAAACCAAAGAATCTGGAACGATAGAGGGCATCGATCAAAGGAAGATTGCGTATGTCTTTCAGGAAGAACGGCTGATTCCATGGCTCACAGTCAGAGAAAACATCGAATTCGTAGTAGGGGAAAAAGGAAAGAGCGCTCCGGATGTGGCGCATCTAGAGGCGATTTTAGAACTGGTGGAGCTCACGTCGTTTCAAAACCACTATCCTAGCGAGCTGAGTGGTGGCATGAAACAGCGCGTGTCTTTAGCAAGGGCGTTTGCTTATAATGGCGAAATACTCGTTTTAGATGAACCCTTTAAAGGGCTTCATCACGACTTAAAGCTAAAGCTCATGGACTATGTCCTAAAGTACTGGGAAATGGAAAGGCCACACCTGATTTTCACCACACATGATGTGGAGGAGGCCGTCTATCTATCCAGTGACATCTATGTGTTAGAAGGACCACCCGTGTCGATTAAAGCACATACCCAAGTGAGTGGACGGGAAAAGTCGGCCGTCATCGAGGAAATATTAACGACCATGAGGCGTGTTTAGTCATAAGAGGCTAAAGACGCCTTTTTTATAATTATGATTAAATTAGTGATAGCACAAATCCAGAGGTGATGATGACGGTATTCAGCAAACCATGTGCAATCATGGGAGGAATGACGGATTTTGAAAAAGATATTGACCGGTTATGGTCTCTGCATTTAAGGGATAACCTAATGAAGCGTCGACCAACTGATGAGCGACCATATAATAACCAAGACCAAACTGAATCACAGCCCAGATGGCTGTAAACGACAGTATGGCTAAAAAGGCCTTACGAGGTTGCTCTGGCCATCTAATGCCAAAGGATGAAAACAGTGCCGGTTGACGCTTTTTGAGTACGCTATAAATCCATCCTATACAGATGGCTGAAAATAATAGCTGAAACACATGATGTACCGTAATATAAAGGTAGAGACCGTAAGGGTCCATGGTCTGATAGGGAAGAAATGGTGAGAGCAGGTTTGCTAAGGCAAAAGAGAATTTGCTTATACTTTCTGTCATAATGATGAGTATGAGAAGAGTGCCCATGGCTTTGCTTATATTTAAGAGATTAACTTTCATTTTAATTTCAATACCTCCATTATGCATATGAAATAAAAAAGATTGCCAGACACATACATAATATGTTATATATAAAGTAGCGTCAATAGTTTTAATCAAAAAAATGAGGTGTGAAATGAATATCACTTTTTCAAAGGTTGAAGCAATGGATCCTTGGCAGTTTTCTTTTGGTGCTTTACTCGTGGCTGCAACCAAGCTAGATACACAGCTTGATAAGGTCCTGAAAAAACACGATTTGACATCCAAGCAGTGGTTTTTACTGGTGATTTTAGACAGTATGTTTGAGTACCCGCCCACACTTAAGCAGCTCGCAGAGGAAATGGGAAGCTCCTATCAAAATGTTAAACAGGTGGCACTTAAGCTTGAAGCAAAAGGACTCATCAGTATTGAAAAAGACCCTAAGGATGCCAGAGCACTTCGCATCATCGCAACACCTGAGTCGAAAGCCATCTGGGAGAAGTTAACCCCAGACGCAGCCCATTTCATGGGACAGTTCTATCAAGGCGTATCACCTGCTGATGCCGACACTTTAAAACACGTGCTTTATCAAATTCTACAAAACTTATATCAAATGGAATGATTCTAGCATCTGGAAAAAGAAATGATATAATAAGAATAAGTAAATACGATAGGATACCTTAGGGTATCCTATTATTATGCATGGCTATTTTACAGACAGGAGTAAATCACATGAAGCAAAAACTAAGTCTGGTACTCATCATCTTATTAATAATCAGTAGTGGCATTTCATCTTTCGGCGTCACGAATATCCATATGTTTGGTTCGCCGTCTTCATGGGCAACTGCTGAAATCACAGAGCTAGCAACCTATGATTTGTTAAGGCAGGATGCTTTCCGCGATTATCAAAAGTCCATTACACGCCTACAATTCATCTATTTGGCGGTGAGGCTCTATGAATCGATTACAGGTTCAGAGATACCTATAAAAAGTGGCGTCACATTTTCGGACACCACGGACACCTATGCGCTTAAGGGCGCTAGTATCGGCATCACCACGGGTATCGGTGGAGGTAAATTTGGACCAAATGTCCTGTTGACGCGTGAGCAGCTGGCGACGTTAATGATTCGTTCACTTGAGCTAAGCGGATTGACGTTAGCTAAATCGACTTCTTTATTCACAGATGATTCTAAAATTTCACCATTTGCGAAGGATGCCGTTTATAAAGCAAGTCAGTATGGCATCGTGAAAGGCACGGATAATGCTTTTCAGCCGACGAATGGCGCTAAGATCGAAGAGTCGCTCGTAATATTTAAACGCGCCTATGACCAGTTTGGTGCGGTGGTAGAAAAACCATTATTAAGTCCTGCTCAAATCGCTGAAAAGGTGGGAAAAGCAGTGGTCCATATCGAAACCTTTGATGCTGATGGACAGCCGTATGCAACTGGTAGCGGGTTTATCGTAGACGCATCAGGAAAGGTCGTTACGAACTACCATGTTATTCAAGGTGCCTATTCCGCTAATGTTAAACTACTTGATGGTAGGGTCTTCCCTGTGGTATCTGTCTTAGGAAACGATTATGGCAGAGATGTAGCCGTCCTAAAAATTAATGGAAGTGGCCTCCCTACTGTGGCGTTAGGCAATTCGTCCCGTGTGGTACAAGGTGAAGAAATTCTCACCTTAGGAAGTCCGATAGGTCTAGAGAATACTTTATCGGATGGTTTAGTAAGCAATAAAAATCGCGTATTGGACGGTTATGCCTATATCCAGATTTCTGCACCGATCTCTCCTGGCAGCAGTGGTGGGGTACTACTTAACTACTATGGCGAGGTCATCGGAGTGACCTCTGCGGGCTTTGAAGGTGGACAGAATCTGAACCTGGCCATCCCCATCAACGAGGTTAAGCCTTATTTGACTGTTACGACATCGAAAACGCTAAAGGTACTGGCAACAACAACCGTTAAAGGAACACTCAACTTTGATAACGGGGATTCTTATACAGGTGATCTTCTGCAAGGCATGATGCATGGAACCGGTACCTATAAATGGGCGGATGGTGATTATTATGTAGGTGGTTTTTACGAGAACATGTTCCATGGCGTTGCGACGATGCATTATAGTGATGGCACCATCGTAAAAGGTGAGTGGTATTATGATGAATTCATGGAAAATCTTATGGTTCCTAGAGCCTACGCAAGAGCGATCTCCTCAACAGAAGTGGAAATCGGATGGGACCTTATCGATAATGCCACGGCTTATTATGTCTATTATGCAGATTCTCCTTCTGGGCCATGGTATTACTTTGAGGATGAGTTCGGAAATCCATGGGGGCTTGAATATAGAGGCCAGTATTCTGCCAGTTTGACAGATAATTTACCAGGTTCAACCGTATACTTCGCAGTCACTTCTGTCGTATTTGATGTTGAATCAGAAGCTAGCACGATAATCAGTGTGACCTTACCTAAGTAGGTCGACTAAATAAAAATAACCTCCAGCTAAGTATGCCGATCAAAATTTTTAGGCTACTAATCTGGAGGTTTTTTATGAACTAAATGAACAAAAAGATTCAATAAGACCTAAATATTGCTAAATAATTATCAATTTCATATACTTCTCCTGTAATGATTCAGTCGAATCGGCTAGAAATTATTGGGAGGAAATCATGAAGAAGAGTTTAGTATGGGTACTCATCGTATTGATGTTATCCATGGGAGTTTTAACTGGATGTGGTAAGTCGGATGCGTCAAAGGACGAAGCCATCTTTAATGCAGGAACATATGAAGGCGAAGGAAAAGGACACGCTGGGGTTATAAAGGTTGCAGTGACAGTTTCAGCAACAAAAATCGAAAAAATTGATCTTATTGAGTTCCATGAATCTGAATTTGCTGTTGAGCCAGCAAATAAACTCATAGAGAATATCATTGAAGCCAACTCTGGAGAAGTTGATGCCATCGCAGGTGCCAGCATAACTTCAGCAGGAGTCTTAGAAGCGGTTAATAATGCTTTAGAATTAGCCTATTTAGAAGGGGCATCATCAGCAGCTATCACGACAGAAAGCGCTTCATTAGTTCAACTTGAAAATAAAGAGACAGATGTCGTCATCATCGGCGCAGGTGGCGCTGGGTTGACAGCTGCCATCGAAGCGACTCAAAACGGTGCAAAGGTCATCGTCGTAGAGAAAATGCCAATGGTTGGTGGGAACACGAAATATGCAACGGGTGGCTTAAATGCGGCTGAAACCAGTGTTCAGAAGGAAAAAGGCATCGAAGACACGGTGGAAATTTTCATCGAAGACACCATGAAGGGTGGCGGTAACATTAATAATCCGGATCTCGTTCGTGTACTAGCGGAAAGCTCTGCTGAAACTGTAGACTGGTTAATGGGCTTAGGTGCAGACTTAACGGATGTCGGTAGAATGGGTGGCGCAAGCATGGACAGAACCCACAGGCCAACGGGTGGTGCACCAGTTGGACAGCATATCGTTGATGTACTTTATGCGAAAGCACAAGAAATGGGCATTGAAATAATGCTTGAAAGTAAAGTTGTGGAAATCCTCGGTGATAGTACTGAAGTCAGTGGTGTCGTGGTGGAAACAGCAGACGGTAATTTTAATATCAATGCAAAAGCAGTAATCATCGCAACTGGTGGTTTCTCAGCTGATAACGAACTGGTAGCTCAATTCGATCCTTCCTTGAAGGGATATGGAACGACGAACCATCCTGGTGCAACAGGGGATGTATTAACATTTGCAAAAAATTTAGATGTCGCATATGTTGACATGGAGCAAATCCAAACGCATCCAACCGTTATGCCTTCAAATAACTATATGATCACAGAAGCCGTTCGTGGCAATGGCGCAATCATCGTAAACCGTGAAGGGATGAGATTCGTCAACGAACTCGATACCAGGGCAGTGGTTTCTGATGCATTACTTGCTCAAAACGGTGCAACAGGCTTCCTCTTCTTTGATCAAAATGTTAGAGAATCATTAAGTGCCATCGAAGGCTATTACAAAAAAGGCTTCTTAATCGAGGGTGCAACACTGGAAGAAATTGCTGGCAAATTAGGAGTGGATGCAACTGCGCTTACTGATACTGTGGAAACTTATAATGGTTATGTGGCAGCAGGTACGGATACTGATTTTGCGAGACAAGACATGAAAACAGCGCTTAACAAGGGTCCTTTCTACGCGGTTGAAATTGCCCCTGCTGTTCACCACACCATGGGTGGACTTAAAATCAACACAAATGGCGAAGTGTTAAATACTTCTGATGTCGTAATAAAAGGCCTGTACGCAGCTGGTGAAGTTACTGGTGGTGTTCATGGTAATAATCGACTCGGTGGTAATGCCATGGCAGATATTACTATTTTCGGAAGAATTGCTGGTAAAAACGCAGCACTTTCCGTAAAATAATTTCCCCTTAAGATTTACCCCTAAGCAGATGAGAAGTGATGAACTTCTCTTTTTGCTTTTACATAATTATGTTAAACTATCTACGACTAAATTATTAGGTGAACGATGAGATTACAATACAAGATTATGACATTAGTGACGACGCTAGTGGTGACTTTGGTCATCGTGCTGACTGTAGTGATGTTTCGAACCTGGTTTGAATCAATCCAAAAGCAAGTGGCACTGGATGCCATGGACCAAGCCGTAATTATCTCTGAGAATACGGAAGTAAAACTGAATATGGAAGCGATCAACGGGTATTTGACGGTTAACCGTGCTGTGGAAAATCTCTACTTAAAGACGGGAATCCAATACATCTATGTCATCAACGAAAATGGCCATTATTACGCCCATCCGCACCCAGACCGCGTCAATAGCATCATGAACGAAGGTGAAATTAAAGGTAACATCGACATCACCTCTCCTGCATACTACTATGCTTTAACGCTGGATGCCACTGTGGAGGGATATGCGCCGATATTTACGAATGGCGTAAAGACAGGACTCGTGGTGGTGGGCATTTTTAATGGACGAGTAATACAGACCATGATGGGGCAAGTGCTCTGGCTTGCTTTGTTTTCATTCGCGGCTATCGGTATCGGGTTTTTCGGTGCATACCTTCTGTCACGAAACATCAAACGCGACATCTCAGGGTTGGAGCCAGCAGAAATCGCATTATTGCTTAATCAAAAGGACATGATTCTCGAAAATATCGGCGAAGGAATCATCGCCACGAATCATAAGGGGCAGTTTATTTTGGTCAATGAAAACGCTCGGCATCTCATGGACATGCCGCTCAGTGAAGGCGATACACTGTCCCAGCTTCCTTTTTATCCATATTTCATAGAAGATCATTATAGATTAAAAGAGCGTTTCGAATTTGAATGGCGCCTTTCACAAAGTCGTATTATTGCCGTTTCCATAAAACCGCTGGTGCAAATTCACGAGCAGCTCGGTTTTCTGATCAAGATTGATGACATGAGTATCGTTAGAAAACGTGCTGAAGAACTAACTGAAATGAAACAGCTCACTCAGGCATTAAGGGCACAAAATCATGAATTTATGAATAAGCTCCATGCTATTTCTGGACTTATCCAGTTGGAAGCTTATGACGGAGCGCTGGATTACATCGAATCCATCACTGCTCCGAGACAGGCCATGCTTCAGTTGATACAAGAGAGAATAAAGATTTTATCTGTTGGTGGATTATTACTAACGAAGCACTCAAAACTGACTGAAAAACAGGTTGTCTTCAATATTGACGAGGATTCAAGGCTTGAAGCGTTACCTGAACAGATGAATGAACAGGAAGTTACTTCGGTTTTAGGCAATCTAATCGATAATGCTGAGGAAGCGATTAGTCAGCAAAATGATAAGCGAATACACGTGGGAATTTTTCAGGACAATCGTGAGTTGGTATTAACGGTTTCTGATAATGGGCCGGGTATGACAGATGATCAACTAGAAAGATGCTTCGAGAGAGGGTTCAGCTCAAAAGGTGAGGACCGCGGCTACGGGCTTGATATCGTTAAACGCATCATCGACGCAAATGGCGGCGAGATTCAGTTATCAACTCAAAATGGCTTCACTGTTACGGTAACGATTCCCTATAATTTTGATGGAGGCAATGCATCATGAAAGTACTTATCGTTGAAGACGATCCTATGGTGAGAACCATCAATAAAGGCTATCTAAAGAAGATTGATGGTAAGATTAAAGTGTATGAAGCCTGTGATATCGACACCGCTAAATCGGTTTTAGAGTCCCAGGCAGTGGACTTAGTGTTACTGGATGTTTATTTAGGCGAGGGACGTGGGCCTGAGCTACTCACATGGGCTAGAATGCAATCGTATGACCTCGACGTGGTATTGATCACCGCAGATAATAGCTATGAAACGGTATCAACGGCATTTCGTTTAGGCGCAATTGATTATCTCATTAAGCCCTTTTCATATGCGCGATTTGTTGAGGCCATCGAAAAGGTTCGTGTAAAGCGTTCTGTTATATTAGGAACACAAGCAGTGAGCCAAGAGGATATTGACAAAATGCTCACGAACAATCGTGAGCAAAGTACAGAAAAGGGCATCAATCCTGCCACATATCAAATGGTTCAGGATGGACTGGTCTCCGCAGGTGAGGCTCAAACAGCTCAGGATTTAGCCGATAAAACACTGCTTGCGCGCGTGACGGTGAGACGTTATCTTGAATACATGGTGGAGCAGGGGTCCGTTGAGGAACAGCTTATTTACGGTAAAATCGGACGTCCGAATAAGGTTTATTTATGGAAAGGAACGCCAGAATCATGAAAAAAAAGTTTACCTTCGCAGTGTTAACGTTATCTATTTCTGTAATTTCCTTTTTGCTATATAACACATTAAAGGTTGAGTCCACGGAAGTCGTCGTTATTGGGGCTGGTTCCAGTGGCATGAGTGCAGCCATCGAGGCATCGAATCAGGGTTATGACGTGATTCTTCTGGAAAAGATGCCTTATGTGGGCGGAAATACGGTAAGGGCCACTGCAGGTATCAATATCGTCGGGTCGGAGAAGCAGGCGGCGCTAGGGATTGTGGATTCAAAATCGTTATTTGTTAATGACGTACTAACCTCTGGTCATTCGGAGAATAATCAACTGATGGTGGAAAAGCTGGCTGATGAAAGTGCAAGTGCATTAAAATGGCTCTCGGATATGGGGGCGGATCTTGATGATATCGGGATTCTAGCTGGGCATAGTGTCGCCAGAACGCTTCGTCCTAGTGGTGGTCAGCCAGTGGGTAGTGAAATCGTTAGGGTTTTAAAGGATAAGGTTGATTCCATGAGGATTGACTTGAGATTAGAAAGCAAGGCAACGGCTATACTGACGGATGCTGATGGGAAAATAAAGGCAGTTGAAGTCCTTGATCGTACTGGTCGTAGTTATACGATCAAAACCTCGAATGCGATTATTGCAACTGGCGGCTTCGGTGGTAGTCCTGAGATGTATGTCTACTATAATCAAAAGCTTAAGGGGTATAAGACCACTAATAGTCCAAGTGCCACTGGAGATTTCGTCGGACTGGTGCAGGATTTGAATGTACAACTCGTTGACATGAGTTATATTCAGACACATCCAACCGTTTCATATGAATATGGTATGTTGATTACGGAAGCGATTCGAGGGAATGGCGGCATCCTCATAAATAATAAAGGCCTCCGTTTCGCAGATGAGCTGGAAAACAGAGACCTCTTAAGTGAAGATATTTTAGCACAGCCGAATCAAGAGGTTTTTCTCATTTTTAATGAAGCTGTCAAAGCATCGCTTGCGTCTAGTAATGATTACATCAACATGGAAATCGCTTTAACGGCGGATTCTTTAGAAGAACTAGCAGAAATTATGCGAGTGGACCGTCAAACCTTCTTATCCACCGTATCATCCTATAATGGGTTTGTAGCTTCTGGTGAAGACCATGACTTTGGTAGGCGTTCGCTAGAAAGAAAACTCGAGGAGGGACCTTTCTATGCGATTCAAGTTATTCCTGGTGTGCATTACTGTATGGGGGGAATCCTAATTGACGAAAAAGCACGGGCCATCGATGAAAATGGTGCGCCCATCCCAGGTTTATATGCATCAGGTGAGGCAACTGGAGGAATTCATGGCTTGAACCGACTCGGCGGAAATTCGCTTCTCGATGCAGTTGTTTTTGGCCGTATCGCGGGTAGGCTATCAAAATAATTCTTATTTTGATAAATGGCGTCCCATGATCATACCCATGGTGCTGGCCATCATGAGCCCTCTCGTCCAGCCACTTGAGTCTCCTAGAGCATAGAGTCCCTTTACACTGGTTTCAAAATTTTCATCGATATGCACAGTGTTTGAATAAAACTTGATTTCAGGGCCATACAGCAGGGTTTCGCTGGAAGCAAATCCTGGCACAACCTTATCCATGGCAGCGATAAAGTTGAGGATGTTGGTAAGCGTTCGATAAGGAAGGGCAGAGGTTAAGTCACCAGCAACAGCATCTTTAAGGGTGGGGACGACATTTGAACGATCGAGTTCGTGCGGCCATGTACGTTTACCACCGAGGATGTCGCCATAACGCTGGACGAGAATAGCACCATTACCTAGCATATTCACCAGCTGAGCGGTAAATTTCCCGTATTTTGTAGGCTCGTTAAACGGTTCGCTAAACTGATGAGAACTAAGGATTGCCAAGTTTGTGTTATTAGACTTCTTGTCTTTATAAGAATGGCCATTAACGATGGCGATGCCTTCATCATAATTCTCCTGTGAAACGAAACCACCTGGGTTCTGGCAAAAGGTGCGAACTTTATCCTGAAAAGGTTCGGGATATCCGATGAGCTTGGATTCGTAAAGCACGTTGTTTACGGATTCCATGATTTCATTTCTTACTTCGACACGCACCCCAATATCGATGGTGCCTGATTTTTGCTTAATTTGATGCTTTTGACACATGTTGAACAGCCAATCGGAACCTTTACGTCCAGTGGCGACGATAATTTGATCGCTCGTCAGCGTATAGGGTTCGTTTTTACGTTTTGCGTCCTGTAAGAGGACCCCTTTAATCACATTTTCTTCTATGATGAAATCATTTGCAGCCGTTTCAAATCTTATTTCTACGTGATTATCCAGTAAGAACTGTTGAAGTTTCGCGTAAATTTCTTGAGCCTTTTCTGTACCAAGGTGGCGAATCGGGCAATCGACGAGCTTCAATCCTGCAGAAATGGCTTTTTTTCTGATTTCTTTAATTTGTTCGTTATTATCGATGCCTTCTATTTTAGAGTCTGCCCCAAAATCCAAATAAATCTGATCAGCATCGTTAATCATAGTCTGTAGCTTAGTTGCGCCGACGATTTGAGGTAAATCACCACCGACATCAGTACAGAGTGACAGCTTTCCATCAGAAAATGCACCAGCACCAGAGAAACCAGTGGTGATATGGCAGTAAGGCTTACAGTTTACACAAACATGTGTAATTTCTTTTGGGCAATGTCGCTTTTCGATGGGTGAACCTTTTTCAACCAAAAGAACGGTGCCTTTATACTGGTTTTTCACCAGCTCATAGGCTGTAAAGATTCCTGCGGGTCCTGCTCCGATAATAATAACGTCGTATTTCATCTCAACCTCCAAAAAAATAAAAAATGCAGCATTTAAATGCGCATTTATAGTCCGACGTTTACGGTGTCAGGTAGAAACTTTAGCCCCTATCGCTAAATTATATAAATGAAACCTCATAATAGTCGAGTTTATGGAGAAACCTCGTTTAAAACCGAACGAACAAAATATAAATATATATATCGTTCGGAAATTCCTTGTTTATTCTAATAGATTTCATTTGAGTTTGCAAGTGATTTTTTAGTACCAGACACAAAGTGCAAATAAAACTTCAAAGTAAAATTTAGAATTATGGGTATATATAGGATGAAAGTGAGGCGATCAATATGATGAAATCGATCATCTATGGCAAGCTTGCGTTTTTGATCAGCGGATTACTTGGCGGTATACTGATACGCTATGATAGTAACTATCTATTAGCGATGGTGGTTACGGGGGCTATAGGATGTGCGCTGTTAAGTGTCTTTATTAAGTTAACGGATAAAATGTTAATCATGACCATGGCTGGCGGTGCAGCGATGCCTCTAGGACTGATGCTTAGCTTCGGCATCGTTGAAGGTTCTGGTGCAATTTTTCCTTGGCTTGCAAAACTACTAGACGATACCTGGATTCCTGATATTTTAGCCATCGTTCTGCTTTGCCTTTTTTTCGGTATCGTCGTAGGCACTGCGATTTACGGTAAAAAGGCGGTTCTTCGATTTGCAGTGATTATGGCGATAGTGGGGATCCCCTTCGGAACGCTTATCGCAGTATTAAACCTTTTATTTTATGGGGATGGACCATACAGTGATGGGCTTAAATATGTGGGAAGTTTCGATATTAATTTTTTAGCCATGGCACTAGCCATCGGAGTGGGACTAGGTCTTAGCATCGGTGTGACTAAACTAAAATCCAAAATTGAACCATAGCGTTATCAGATAGTAGGCCTCCGCATGGTGGCTTTTTTTATTGTAAGTTTTGATAGATTCGGATAGATGATTTTTCTTTTTAAAATATGGTAAAATAAGTTAACTGATTGATTCGATGGAGGATTCATCCGATGAGATGCTATTGTGTAGCTAATGAAGATAGTTTTGAATTTTGTATTGAAGGGGTTACAGAAAATGAGGTAGCAAATGTGGAAGCTGCCTGGTTCCAGCGTGATGGTCAGCGATATGTTAAACGATACCCTGCCTGGATAGAGGATCAAGAGATTCTCACTAGAAATTTCGCATTATTAGGCCCTTCCATGTTTAAAAAACTCGGTACATGGGAAGAGTCCTTAGAAATTTTTGCTCAAATATGTGAGGCTGAAGAGATCCGCTGGGCCATAACAGGAAGCATATCTGAAGCCGTACGCGGTGTAGAAGTTAATCCACATGATTTAGATATCGTCGTTCATACAGACGACTTCTTTAAAGTTAAGAAAATTTTTTTAGATCATATGGTGGAGCCATTTATCGATAATGGTGGCACATGGGTGGTCAGGTACTTTGGTCGTATTTGCTTAAGAGGGTTGATGCTCGATATCGTTGCGGATAAAGATCGAAATATGGAATCCCACTGCTATGATAGGGTAAGCTGGCGAACATATCAGCTTCTCGTTGAGCCATTACTTGACAGACTCATCGTTGAGCTACACAGGAAGCGTCATGAGCGTATCACTGTGTTTGAGCAGTACTTGAAATCGGTTGATGGAAACGCCATAGCGAAAGGTTTGATAAATACCGTCAACTATTTAGAAAGCGAAGACGCATTAAGTAGTATCGACAGGGATCCCTACTGGCCAAAATGGGATTCGCCATGGTGGCATATGTCTGTTCTTTTTGAGATGGGTCTTTCTGAACTGATCCCTGAAAAAGTAATCGATCGAATGATTCTTAGAATGAATGAACGCTATCTTAAATTCTTCCCGATCCATGAACATGAGCTGCCAGAAGGAATCGATTATTACACGCGGATTCCATGCCACTGTCAATTAGGTAACATGTATCAGATTTTGAGAAGTCATCGCGCTGACATCGATATGCATATGCCTTGGGTTCGCCCGTGGTTCATAAAATACCAGCTACCGGATGGTGGGCTAAACTGTGAAGACGACGCCTATCGTGAGTCACTTAAAAGCTCTGTCGCATCAAGTCTTCCTGTTTTCGAAGCCATGATGATGGTGGCTGAAGCAGGTGAACTTTCTAATGAAGAAGAACAGTTTATGGAGAAGGGGATCAAGTACTTGATCGATCACCGTTTAGTCTATAAAACCACCGGGGGCCTCATGGATGAGGATTTTTTAAAGCTACAGTTTCCTAGGTTTTATAGCTATGATATCTTACGTGGGCTTAGCCTACTGGCCCGGTGGTATAAGCATTTCAAGGATAAGAATCATCAGTTAGCAGTCTTAGCATCGGAAATCATCAATGAAGGAATTAAAACCGTAATGGCTTTAAAAGTTGATGATCAGTTAAGGGTGATGCGTTCTGATTTATTTAAAGGAAATACGCGTGCGATCGATGAAAATGGTGAGTTCTCCATCGTCGAGCCCAAGTCCTATTTTGCTTTGCTGAATACCGTCGGCAAAGTTAATGAACCATCGGCCTATTTGACATGGCTTTTTGATGAAGCTTGTCGATTTGTGGTATAATTGAGTTTACTAGGTTGAAATATAAATATAGGAGTACAAGATGGAAAACTTCTTCAGTTGGGACGACGCACTTGAAACCGGTAACGATGACATCGATCGACAGCATAAAACATTGATTCACATCATTAATGAATCTGTGCAATTAACCATAAATCACGACCTGATTAGAGAAGAAGACATAACCAATGTCTTAGAAAAGTTAATGAACTATGTTTCTGAACATTTTGATACGGAAGAACAGTTAATGCGTGCTAATAACGTTGATGAGCGCCATATGGTCGTTCATTCTCGAACGCATCAAGAGTTCCGAACCAATATATTGCATCAATTTACAGATATTGAAGCACTTACTGAACCAAAGGCGTTTTCAGATATCATCGAGTTTTTGATAAGGTGGCTTGCTTACCACATACTCTATACCGACAAGGGCTTGGTAAGACAAATAGATGCCATTCAAAGTGGCCATTTAACACCAGAACAGGCTTATGAAAATGAACTTAAAAATAATGAATCAAATAACGAACCTATTTTGAAAGCACTTCGCGCATTATTCGTCGTCGTATCGCGCAAAAATGCAGAATTAGAAATGGCGAAAAATGAACTTGAAGAAAAGGTGAAACTAAGAACGCAGGAGCTTTCGGAGGCAAATGAACGCCTAAAACAGTTGTCCGTCGAGGACGAACTAACCCGACTGCCGAATAGAAGATATGCAATCTCAGAACTAGAGATGATGTTGAATAACTGGGTGCGTTATAAAACGACATTTTCGATTCTATTTATCGATTTGGACAGATTTAAGCAGGTTAATGACGCATTTGGACATGAACAGGGCGATATCGTTTTAAAAACCATGGCGGATTTTCTCAGAACAACCTTAAGAAAAACCGATATTCCCTGTAGGCTAGGTGGAGATGAGTTCTTAGTCATTTGTAATCATTGCGATTATAAAGATGCACAGGGACTTGTCCGTAAACTGAACGATGAAATCGTCAGTTATTTTGATGGTCGTGGAATTGATTTTTGGAAGCCATCGCTTAGCATAGGCATCGCAGAAGTATGCGCAGAATGCAGTCATGTCAGCCAGATCATCAATAAAGCAGATGAAGAAATGTATAAAGATAAATATCTAAAAAAAAGATAGCGAAGAAAGAGAATTTATGAATAAACCCATTACATTAGGTGTTTTGGCACACGTGGATGCAGGTAAAACGACGCTTTCAGAAGCTTTACTCTTTTCGAGTGGCCGAACGCGTCGTTTTGGTCGTGTGGACCATGGCGATGCCTATTTAGATACATTTGAACTGGAAAAGGCGCGAGGAATCACCATCTTCTCGAAGCAGGCGACTTTTTCACTTCCGCCATATGAAGTCACCTTGCTGGACACGCCTGGACACGTGGATTTTTCCGCTGAAATGGAGCGTACATTACAGGTATTAGACTATGCTATTTTAGTGATAAGCGGACCTGATGGTGTTCAGGGGCATACGAAGACACTCTGGCGTCTTTTGGACTTTTATCAGATTCCGACGTTTATTTTCGTTAATAAAATGGATCAAAGTGGCACGGATCGGACTAAGCTCCTACAGCATATTAAGCGTGAGCTTTCAGAGGGGTGTATCCAGTTAGGGGAAGAAAATGCACTTGAACAAGTGGCGCTAACAGACGAACATTTAATGGATACCTACCTGGATTCGGGCATGATCGCTCCGATGCTGATAAGGGAGGCTATCGTTACCCGAAAGGTTTTTCCTGTGTATTTCGGTGCAGCACTAAGGCTCGAGGGCGTCGATAAGCTCATGTCTGGACTTTCAGAATGGATAAAAGCGCCTAGTTATGTTGAAAAGTTTAGCGCAAGAATCTTTAAAATTACGCGTGATGATCAGAATAACCGTCTTACCCATTTAAAAGTAACGGGTGGCGTTCTTAAGGTTAAGGAAGTCTTTGAAACAGGAGATGTCCCTGAAAAAGTGAACCAAATTCGCCTCTATTCAGGTGTTAAGTTTGAATCAACGTCCGAAGTGCCCGCCGGTACGATTTGTACGGTGACTGGACTAAATCACACGAAACCTGGAATGGTTTATGGCGAGGATGAAAATATCACCGAGCCTATTTTAGAACCCGTGTTATCCTATCAAATCCTTCTGCCAGAGGGAGATGATCCCAGAGTGGTTATTCCCAAGTTAAGGCTTATAGAGGAAGAATTTCCAGAGCTTCAGTTCACATGGCATGAGGTGCATCAGGAAATTATCGCACAGCTCATGGGCGAAGTACAAAAGGAAGTTCTACAAACATTAGCATGGGAGCGTTTCGGCCTTAAGCTCGAGTTCGGCGATGGATCTATCGTCTATAAGGAGACCATCGATAATATCGTAGAGGGTGTCGGTCATTTTGAACCCCTTCGACATTATGCGGAGGTTCATGTGCTCTTAACTCCCGGAGAACAAGGGAGTGGGCTTGTGTTCGAGTCCGATGTTTCAGAGGATCTTCTGAGCAAAAACTGGCAAAGGCTGGTCCTAAGTCATTTAGCTGAGAAACCGCATTTAGGTGTTCTTACGGGCTCGCCCATCACTGACATGAAAATTACGCTGGTGGCTGGCCGTGCCCATATTAAGCACACTGAGGGTGGCGATTTTAGAGAAGCAACCTTTCGTGCCGTGCGAGCGGGCCTAATGGAAGCGCAGTCTCGTGTACTGGAGCCCTACTATGCGTTTACATTGGAACTCCCAGAGCGCCTAATCGGACGCGCCATGACGGATGTTGAGCAGCGCTTCGGAAGCTGCGAAATCGTTAACACTGACGGCAAAGTGGCCACATTAAAGGGCACAGCGCCTGTAGCGACTTTTAGAAACTATCAGATGGAAGTGGTGGCGTATTCTAAAGGAGAAGGTCGCCTGTTTATGAGTTTCGGGGGCTATGGTCCCTGTCATAATTCCGATGAAGTGATTCAGCGCATCGGTTATCAGCCGGATGCGGATTTCGAGAATCCCACCTGGTCGGTGTTTTGCACCGGAGGTACTGGATTTGCAGTACCTTGGTACGAGGTGAAGCAGCATATGCACGTGGAAGGCGTCTTAAAAGTGTCGAAGCAGGAAGCATTCGTTGGTTCCAATACAACACTAACAAGCACAACCACAGTTCTGAGCCTAGAGGAAATCGATGCCATCATTCAGAGCACATCGTTTAGCAACCAAGGGAAAAAGTCCGACTGGAAGAAATCGAAGCCTGCGAGACAGACTTACTATGAAACATCTCATTTCGTGGCAAAGCCTGTGGAAACACTAACGGAGTACTTACTCGTGGATGGTTATAATATCATCTTTGCTTGGCCAGAGCTGAAAGCACTCTCTGAGCATTTGCTAGAAAGTGCACGTCTTAAGCTACTGGATCTCCTCAGCAATTATGCAGTCATAAAAAAATGCGAAGTGATCGTGGTATTCGATGCATATCGTGTCGCTGGAAGAAATGCTTCTGTAGAGCGCTATCATAATATCGATGTGGTATTTACAGGAGAGGCCCAAACGGCCGACCATTACATCGAGAAATTCGCCCATCAAAACCGTTCCAAATATCGGATTTCTGTGGCGACGTCAGATGGATTATCACAAATGATCATCAGAGGGGCTGGTGCTGGTTTAATGTCTGCACGCGAGTTGCTTTTACAGTTGGAATCAGCAAATAATGAAATCCAAATAATGCTTGATAACACTAAATCTACTGGCACGCAAATAACGCAGACTTTATTGACAAGTGAGCAAATAGAAATCATTAGAAGACGGATGACTAAATAAGTCCTCCGTCTTAAATTTATCAAGATAGGGCATCCGCTATGAGGATGCCCATTTCATTTGTTCCCACGCAAATGGTGCCTTCCGTATAGATGTCTAACGTACGATAGCCTGCACTGAGAACTTTGGAGACAGCATTTTCTATGGCGGAGGCTGCTTTTTCTTCGCCTAAAGAGTAACGCAACAGCAGCGCTGCGGAAAGGATCATGCCGATGGGATTTGCGATGTTTTTCCCAGCAATATCAGGTGCAGAGCCATGTATAGGTTCATATAAGCCGATGGTGCCATTTCCGATACTAGCAGATGGTAATAATCCGATCGATCCCGTGATCATACTGGCTTCATCTGAAAGAATGTCCCCGAAGAGGTTAGAGGTAACGACGACGTCCATGCCCTTCGGATTCTTGATTAGCTGCATCGCTTAATTTTTAATAAAAAAAATCCCCATCCCTGCAAACAAATTAATGTTCGCAGGGACGAGGATTACATTTCCACGCGGTACCACCCTGATAATCTAAAAAGACCACTCATCGGACGCCATCACGTCCTACACCTGTAACGGGATGACCCGTCTGTACTTACTGGAATTTATACCGTTCAGCACAGTAGCTAAGGAGTGAGTCGTCCATATATTACAGTACCGGTTCACACCAACCACCGGCTCTCTGAAGCTGCTTTTACTATGGACTAATTCCCTTGTCGCTTTTTGAATTTTCAGATAGTTTGTATTTGATAATAATACGTCAAATAACGACTGTCAACAAAATAATCGTATTTTTAACGATGTTTTTTTTATAAAACATAATCGTTAGGCTTCTTGGTATATTAAAATTCCATGAGAAGAGTATAAATTTTACAAATGTAAGATAGAAAATCAGTGCCTATCGTGTATACTATTTATAACTATACATACTTTATAGGAAGTGATTATGTTAAATGATTTTTTAAGTTGGTTTTCAACTGAAATGGCTGTCATGCTGACAGCAGCGATGCCGATCATCGAATTAAGAGGTGCTATTCCTGTGGGGATAACCCTAGGACTTACGCCGCTACATTCAGCCATCATCAGTTTTATAGGTTCCATGATTCCGGTGCCATTTATCCTTTTTCTAATACGTCCGATCTTCAATTATTTGAAGCAAACGGAAACGTTTAAGCATATCGTTCATCGGTTGATTCACAAATCAAATAGTAAAAGTGATAACATTAAAAAGTACGGTTGGATAGGTCTGTTGATTTTCGTCGCCATCCCACTACCTGGTACCGGTGTGTGGAGTGGCAGTCTAGCGGCAGCATTGCTTGACATGCGTTTTAAAATCGCATTTCCTGCTATACTCGTGGGCAATTTGATAGCGGGTTTATTAATACTGGGTTTAAGTCATGGCGTTTTAGCAATTATATAAGTTTAATTGGGCACTTGAGAGAGTTGCCCTTTTTTTGAAGTCTGTACAGTCATAAGGAGGGTGTTATGGAAAGAATTGGTTACTCAAGAAAAATTGAAGACCCAGCTTTTAAGAAATACCTAAAAAATACGAACCGCTGGGCAGGAATGTTTGGGGTTGTTTTGGCTTTGATTGCTTTTGTTGGATTCTACATCGCTGGAGAACTTGGAATTGATGGTGTTGAGAACCCTCAAGGAATGATGATAGGCGCAGGTGTGGGAGGCATGTTTTTATTGATTACGCTTTATTCCATCGTTAGCCGTAAAAAGAGTCGCACATGGGATGGTGTCGTTATCGATAAAAAGGTGAAGAATAAAACCAGGCGTGATGACGATGATCATGTGACGCATTATACCGTTTATGAAGTCATTATCAAAGAAGACAATGGAAAAAAACACGAAATTCGCGTGGAAAATGATGATACGGTATTCAACTATTATAAGGTGGGTGATCGCATAAGGCATCATGCTGGATTGAATTCGTATGAAAAATATGATAAAACAGGTGACACCATCATTTTCTGTGCTGCCTGTGGTGATATTAACAACATTGAAGATCAGACTTGCCATCGCTGTAAATGTCCTTTGCTTAATTAGGATACAAACATTCATATTGTTTTTAATGGGGGAAAATAATGAAACGATTCAAATGGATCTATATACTTATAAGTTTTTTACTAATAAACTTCACTGGAGTAGTCGTCGCTGATACCACTGCAGATAAGACGCCGGATGCGGTGTTGAATATATTCGAAAATAATGGTGCTGTGATGCTGGTGATTGATTCCGAAACGGGAAAAATAGTCAACGCGAATCAAGCGGCCACTCGTTTTTATGGGTATTCAAAAGAGACACTTATGACCATGAATATCAGTGACATCAACACATTGACACCAGATGAAATAAAGGTGGAAATGAGTGATGCCATCCAGCAGTCACGTAATTACTTCAACTTTATACACCGGCTAAAAACAGGTGAAGTTCGTAATGTAGAGGTATATTCTTATCCATATGCGAGTGATAAAGGTGATAATTTGCTCTTATCCACCATATATGATGTAACTTGGAAGTTCGAAGCTGAGGCTTCCGCTCGAAATAACCGAATCGTTATTATATCTCTTTTAGTCATTATGTTAATTGTAGCTGGTGTACTATTAATTTACTTAAACAACTCCCGTAAAAAAATCAGAAAATCTCGTGAGAATCTACAGAGCCTTTTCGATAATATGAAGGAAGGGTTTGCTATACATGAAATGTTATTTGATGAAAAAGGTTTACCTGCTGATTATCGTTTTTTAGAAGTCAATAAATCTTTTGAAGCCTATACTGGATTATCAAGAGTTGCTGTAAAGGGTAAGACCGTAAAAGAAGTAATACCAGAAACAGAATCATACTGGATTGAGCGATATGGCCAAGTTGTCATGACTGGTGAGCCTGATCATTTCGTCGAGTATTCGGGCGGGATTGGCAAGTGGTTTTCTGTGAGTGTTTACAGTCCATCTAAAGGAAAATTCGCAACCTTATTCAGTGATATTACTGAAGAGAGAAATCTTCAGCAAAGCTTGATGATCGAGAAAAACCTTTTGGAAACGACGCTCATATCCATAGCAGATGGGGTGATTTCAACTGATGCTGAAGGTAAAATTGATGTCATGAATCCAACTGCTGAGCTTTTAACAGGTATTTCGCAAAGTGACGCGGAAGGCCTTGATTATTTTGAGGTGTTTCAGCTATTTGATGAACATAATGGGGAACCGTGTTATCGAGATTTTTATGAACTGGTTCACAACTCAGATTTACAAACCGATATTTTTTTACGCAACAAAAATGGTAAGTTGATTCCCATCGAGTTCACGGCGTCACCGATTCGAACAGACGGCCATTATTCAGGCATCGTCATCGTTTTTAGAGATTACACTGAAAAAAGAGAAAGGGAGGAGAGAATCCTTTACCTGAGTTATCATGATCAGCTTACTGGCTTATATAACAGACGTTTTTTTGAAGAGGAAATAAACAGACTCGACACAGAGCGTAATTTGCCATGGACTTTAGCCGTTTGCGATGTAAACGGACTTAAATTGACGAATGATGCATTCGGTCATTTAGCTGGAGATGCACTTCTTAAGGGCATCGCGGATTTATTGACGGCGCATTGTCGTACGGAGGACTTAGTGGCACGTATCGGTGGTGATGAGTTTGCCATTTTATTTCCACATACGGATCATAAAACCGCTGGTGAAATCGTTAAACGGATTTACGAAGCCATCGGAAAATCGCCAAAAGAGAAAATTGTCCATTCACTTTCCATCGGCTGGTTTACGAAGACGAGCATCGAAACCACTGTTGAGGAAGTGTTTATAAAAGCGGAAGAGCAAATGTATCGTAAAAAGCTTACGGAAAGCCAGAGTATGCGTAACCAGACCATTAAGGTTATCCTAGATACGCTTTATAAAACCAGCGACCGTGAACGATTACATTCGCAAGGCGTCATGCAGTACTCTATGGTGATCGGTGAAATATTAGGACTTGATTATGATACCATGAAGGACCTGGAAACGGCCAGCTTACTTCATGATATCGGAAAAATCGCCATCAACTTAGACCTATTAGAGAAAACCACACCATTATCAGAGGCTGAAATGGTGGAAATTAGAAAACATCCTGAAAGTAGTTATCAAATCCTCAAATCAGTGGATCAGTATTCATCACTATCAGAATATGTCTTATCACATCATGAGCGATGGGATGGGACGGGCTATCCACGCCAAATGAAGGGCGAGGAAATACCACTTATTTCGAGGATTATCAGCATCGCAGATGCACTGGATGCCATCACTGCAGGTAGACCTCATAAGCTAAGACAGTCATTTGAGCAGGCACTTGAAGAAATTCGAAAAAATGCAGGAACACAGTTTGATCCCGTTATAGCCGAGAAGTTTTTAGACCGGGTAAAGGTTGGTCTAAACCTTAAATAAGAGGAGGAATCATGTTTAAACGACTTATTAAACCATCTATTATGGTATTACTCGCAGTAATCATCACACTAGGAAGCCTGTCAGGATTTGCAGTCACCACGTCAGACACATACGGCTCTCTATTACAGGAGTTGAAGCTGATTCAAGGTGTCAATGGCGATTTAATGGAAAGTAAAAATATTTCTCGTGAAGAAATGATCACGATTTTAAGTCGTTTGTATCCGGCCGAGTTTGCAGCCTTTGTCCCTCCAGCAAAACCGACATTCACTGATGTAAAAACCACGGATTGGAGCTATAAATACGTAGAGTTTGCGTATAAAAAGAACATTACTAAAGGAAAATCAGCGACTGTCTTCGGTAAAACAGATGTGGTCAACTATAATCAAGTGAGTTTATTTTTAATCCGTGCGCTAGGCTATGATGTATCTGCAATTCCCTATATCACAGCGGCTGAGGTTATTAAGCAGAATTATGATTTAGGATTGACCGTTCCTACTGGAAACACCACCTCTCTTAAGCGTTCAGCAGTTTTTGAATTGTTAGTAAAAGCGCTTACGCTCGAAAAAGTCGATGGCACTTACGGCATTTCCATGATTGCTCAGACAACCTCAGCGATCGATACGTTTTTATCACGTGCCTTTGAAGTGATCGAGCGCCCCGTGGCAGTTAAAGATATCACAGGCTATTATAAACTATACTACGCTGACGGGTCGAATTATATCGGTGAGATTTTAGGGACCAATCCTCACGGCGATGGCATTATGATGTATAGCGGTGGCGATGTTTTTCTAGGGACTTTTAAGAATGGCCTTTATCATGGATATGGCATCTATGTTTGGGCAGATCAAACCTATTACGAAGGTGATTTTGTCGATGGCTTTTTTGAAGGCTATGGCACAATGGGGTTTGAAGATGGCTCATGGCAGTATGGCTCATGGAAGCTTGATGAATTTGTTTCTAAGGAAGATGGCGTAACAAGCGAAGAAATTCTAAATGGAACAGTCACCGTAAGTGAAGATTACAGCATTAGCCTAGTGGATGAAGCTGGCGAACCCATGGCAGGAATCGCACTTTCCATCGTCGATGAAACAAGTGGCATCACGTATAGTTTAATCACCGATTCTAATGGTGCTGTGAATGTTCCTAAAAAAGCACCTGTTTCAATCTTAAGCATGCAATTATCCGGAACCAGCGCCTATAGATTTGTGAGTACAAACGACCGTTATATGGCGACTGTTTCGGCAACTTATGTGGGTGGTGGCACTTACATGATTAAAAAGTAAGGAAGTAATAATGAAAACGAATAAAATCTTAATTTCACTTCTAATGATCTGTGTGATGGTGGCTGGAGGATCTTCTTTTGGATTTGCAGCAGAAAGCACAGATGAGACCTATGGCAACCTGTTATTTGATTATGGCATCGTAAAGGGAATCGGGGGAGAACTTAAGGAAGATCAGCTGATAAAACGCGTCGAAATGATGACGCTTATGAGCCGTCTTTATCCAAATGAATTCGAAAGCTATAACGCACCAGAAAAAGCGACCTTTATCGATGTGCCAGTTACACACTGGGGATTCAAGGCAGTGGAGTTCGCTTATGCGAAAGGCATAACTAAAGGCTCAGGCAATAACCGATTTGAACCCGATCAGATGGTGGATTACAACCAAGTCAGCTTACTTATGATGCGTACTCTCGGTTATGATACCTCAGACCTAAACTATTTTAGTGCAGCAGCTGGTGTCGAACAACGTTACGGATTAAGGCTGACAGTACCTACTGAAGGAACGAAAGCACTTCAACGTGGTGAAGTGTTTGAGCTACTGGCAAAATCCCTTTCCATGGATGATAGTAATGGCATTTTAGGCTACCGCATGATTTCTTCAGATGTTGTAGCGGAAGCGCGTTATATCGACCGTATCATAGCGATACTTGAACGTCCCGTAGCGGTTGCCATAGGCGGTACACAGTACGATGTCTATTATGGTGATGGTGATTTTTATACAGGTCAATTTGACGGGAAGCTTCCACAAGGCTACGGCATTATGCGTTTCCAAAGTGGTGACCTATATGCAGGGGAGTATTTGAATGGCGCATTAAATGGATATGGACTTTTCTTATGGTCTGACGATGTATTTTACGAGGGCATGTGGACCATGGATCAGTTTAATGGGATTGGTACGTATACCTATGCCGATGGTAGCTATCAAAAGGGTGAATGGACGAATGGCCAGCTGTTAAAAACGACAGAAGAGCTCACACCACAACAGATTGAAAATGGTGAACGAACACCCTCCGTTAATGTTAACATCGTACTGAAGGACTCTTTAGGTGTTCCAATGAAAGGGATCGCAATTACAGTTACAGATGAGCTACTAGGTGTGAGCTATCAGCGCATCAGCTCTATAGAGGGCGTCGTTTCAGTACCGGTTCATGAAGGCGTCACCTTGTTATCACTGGAACTGTCCTCTGGTAGCGCTTATCGCTTCAGCATCAGTGATTCTAAACAGTTAATCACGGCTTTTGGTGCATACGAAATCGAAAGATCATTTGAACTAATCAAGTAAACTATAAATCAATCAAATGATGTGGAGGGGAATTCCCCTCCATTTTCATGCGTTTATTTACGATAATTGTGAAGGGATTGACAACTAATACCGGTGTTGATACTATTTGACTAAGGTTTTAGGAGGTGAGTCATGTGAATAGTAAAAGGTCTCCAGGAAGTTGACCATGGAGAAAAGAAAATGGATAGAAATAGGGGCGCTCATATTAATTATGCTGGTATTCGGTAGCTTTTGCATCCACACAGGAAAACAGGTACTGGAATACGCGACTAATATTAAAGAGCAAATGATTAATCAATACGAATACATAATGCCAGAGGAGAGCATTCCTCTAGGATCACCAGAGCCTTAGAGTACTGTGCAATTTGCACAGCCTTTCTAAGTTTTAACGCGTTATAATCTAGAAATATGGGGGAACGGTTTTGAAACACAAGTGGCTCGTAGGGACCGGCATACTGCTGGTCCTTTTTTGGACATTACTGATCTTATTTTTTTCATCACAGCCTTCAGAAGCATCTCATGAGCAATCAGGGGCGTTTGTGAAGCTTTATGATGCGGCTAATCAGGTGTTTCGGTTTAATGAAAATCCCGTTCTAAACCGTATCGAAAACTTTGTCTATATGGATTTGCTTGAAGGAAAGTACCTCTCGACGAATGCGAAAATCCGTAAGCTCGCACATTTTACACTCTATGGTGTATTAGGTGGACTGACGACACTTGTCGCTTATGTCATTTCCACTTATTTAAACTGGCAAAAAGCAAAATGGTTTCTTAGCCTAATATCAGGAATCCTATTTCCACTGATAATCGCCGCGCTAGACGAGCTAAATCAAAGCCGACTAGATAGGACTTCTTCACTAAGCGATGTCCTCTTAGACGGGGGTGGGGCAGTATGCGGGACGATGCTCGTCCTAGTATTCATCAGTGGTTTCAATGCTTTCGCAGTTTACATAAAAAAACGAAAATAGGCCTATAGACCTATTTCTGCCACAATCTCAAGGAAAACTGCACTGATTATCATTTTACAATCACTCATAAAGAATTAAAATGTAAGTTAGACAACTCTATATTAAAAGCACTGGGGGAATTTCAATGAAGAAAGTTTACCGAATGGCTGCAGTGGCCTTTTGGGACGTCATCCTGATCAATCTCGCTTTGATGCTCGCGATCTTTATACATAATGAAGGACGATTTGATTACGGCAGTCTCGTGGACTATGCCTATCTACTGATTGCGATTACAGGAATAAAAATGCTGGTCTTTAAAGGCTTTCAGCTATATTCGAGTTTATGGGAGTACGCTTCCATCGAAGAACTCATGAAAGTCGTCGCCGCTGTATTTGTGGGGAACACCATCGGCATCATTTATTCCACACTGACCGACTTTAACATCTATTGGGGCGTTTACGTGGTCTCCTTTGTATTTGAAGTGGCATTCGTCGGTGGTAATCGTTTTAGCTATCGAATCCTTAGACGCATCAAGCAAAATAAGAGCCTTACCCGACAGGACGACCATAATCGCGTATTGATTATCGGATGTGGCTCAACTGCGAGTTTAATCGCCACAGAAATCAAAACGCACCCAAGCCAGTACGGCCATTTGATCGGATATATCAGCGATGATGACGCTAAATATGGGCAGACCATCGCAGGCATTAAAGTACTGGGTAATCGATATGATATTTTAAGCATCGTAAAACGGCATAAAGTTGATGAGGTAATCGTCGCCATGCCGACAGCGACGAAGGAACAGACGAAAGAAATATTAGACGAGTGTAAACGCACTGGCGCTAAGGTGAAAATCGTTCCCGGCATCATGGAAGTGATCGATGGGCGCGTGAGTATGAACGCTATTCGAAATGTGGAAATCGAAGACTTACTTGGTCGCGATCCAGTCAACCTTAACATTTCTCAGATTGCATCTTATATCGAAGGCAAAGTCGTCATGGTAACAGGTGGTGGCGGCTCTATTGGATCAGAGCTTAGTCGTCAAATCGCGAAATTTAGACCGAACAAACTCATCATCTTAGACATCTACGAAAATAACGCCTATGAAATTCAAAACGAACTTATCCGCGAATACGGAGATAAGCTGGAGCTCGAGGTGCTCATCGCCTCAGTTAGAGATAAAAAAGCCATCAACCGCATTTTTGCAGAACATAGGCCTCAGGTCGTCTTCCATGCAGCGGCGCATAAACACGTCCCCCTCATGGAACGTTCACCAAAAGAAGCCATTAAAAATAACGTGTTTGGGACTCTGAATCTGGTCGAGGCAGCAAACGACTATCGCGTCGAACGGTTTGTCCTCATCTCCACGGATAAAGCGGTCAACCCAACCAACGTCATGGGGGCATCGAAGCGCTTATGTGAGATGATCGTCCAGTCCATGGCAGGACAGTCAGCAACCAAATTTGTCGGTGTGAGATTCGGAAACGTCCTCGGTTCCAATGGCTCCGTCATCCCGTTATTTAAGAAGCAAATCGAAGAGGGTGGCCCTGTCACCGTCACCCATCAGGACATCATCCGCTATTTCATGACGATCCCTGAGGCTTCACAGCTGGTGATTCAAGCTGGCGGTATGGCAAATGGAGGAGAGCTATTCATACTGAATATGGGGGAACCTGTACGTATCTACGACTTGGCAGAGGATTTAATAAGACTATCAGGATTAAAGCCACACGAAGATATCGAGATCAAGGTTACGGGGCTTCGCCCAGGCGAAAAGCTTTATGAAGAGCTTTTGATGGCTGAAGAAGGCATGAGTAACACGAAACATGAAAAGATCTATATCGGTGCACCTTATGATATTAATTTTAAAATCTTAAAATCAAATCTTGAAAAGCTGATGGATATGATTCCAGAGGCGACAGATGAAGAGATTAAGGATCGCTTAACGGTACTAGTGCCTACCTATAAGCGATTAGATGTTCATACCAGCTCTCAAGTATCTTCAGCAGAAGATGTGGCGAAGTTTAAGGAAAATAAGCGCTATATCGATGCCCAAATACTAAAAGATTCACAATTAGCTCGTGAAGGCGTTCGTATCGGAAAGATGAAACGCATACCAGTGGATGATTTCAGCGCTAATGTGTCTGAAAATATGATTTAAAGGGGGATTAAAAATGCAATCAATCAAGAAGTGGATGGTACTTACGCTATGTTTAGTCCTCATGGCGACCATGGTGCCCTTAGCAGGTTTTGCTGCTGGGCCTAATGATTTTTCTGACATGCCAAATGACTGGTCGACACCTGCACTTAAAAAAGCGGTTGAGAATGGTCTATTAACAGGCTCAAACGGCATGATTATGCCTAAATCGAATCTTACCCGTGCACAAATGGCGGCGATTCTCGTTCGTGCGTTTGGCGCGAATAAGCTCGTAAATGTCTCTATGTTTACTGATATTAATACCAGTCAGTGGTACTTTAAAGATATTTCAAAAGCATATGCCATGGGCATTTTCCAAGGGACAGGGGATAAGATGAACCCTGAAAAGTACATCACGCGTGAAGAGGTCTTCACGGTTTTAGCAAGAGCTTTAAATCTTGATCCCGGTAAAGAAACCAGCAATTGGAAATTTAGAGATTCTACAGAAATCAGCTCATGGGCGAAAACATCAGTGGCAGCCATGATTGAAGCAGGTTATATCAGTGGTAGTGGCGGTATGCTAAATCCAAAGGCAAATATGACACGAGCAGAATTTGCTGCGCTTATGGATCGCATCGCGAAATATTATATCCGAAAAGAAGGCACCTACACAGGTACCTATGACGGGTCAGTAATGATTACAGTTCCTGGCGTCATACTCAAAGACGTCACCATCAACGGAGACCTCATCATCGGCGATGGTGTGGGTGATGGCGAAATCATCCTCGAAAACGTCACCATCCTCGGCAGAACCATCGTTCGTGGCCTTGCTCAACTGGTTGAGGGTACCGATATCGAAGACGAAAACGTCGCATTAGGACCCGGTGGAATACCAGGACCTCCGAGTCCACCGCCAGGGCCAAATCCTCCAAATCCACCTAATCCACCAACTCCTGAAGCGTTGATAACTTATAAAGTTATGGTTAGAAAAAATAATGACGCTGGGTATCTATTGGTTAGAGAAATTGATGCAAATCAGAATAAAGTGATACGTTATTCGTATTTTGAGGATGTATATAATGCTAATACAAGTGCAATGCTTGAAATTACTACAAAACATGATGACTTTATCACACGTGCACTTTCATTAGTCAGTCCTTCAGGTTCGCCTTATGCATTGAGTTTAGCGAGTAGAGTTTTTGCATATGAGGGTGTTCTTCAAACTTTTAATCAAAATAAGGCGTTTTATGAAGCTATTGTCAAAGCAGGTAATGCAACTACTTCAGAAATTCAGATAATGGCCACGGATATTCTAAGCCATAATTTATCTGATTTCTATAGTGATTTAGCTTTACTATATCCTGCTTCTGAAGGAAAAAAGTTGCCAGACAAAATATCGATTAAAGTGATAAGTTCAAAAGGTAATTATGAAACACTTGAAGGTTTCAACTTATCTGACATGAAATCTGAAATCGAGGGTACTATAGGAAACTTAAAGTTAAATGATGTTATGGGAAAGGATATTGTTTCAGTAACTTATGCAAATGCTGATGGATCTAAGTCTGAAACAATAACAATCTATCTTGAAGAAGTAAGCAGAAAAAATCAGTAATATTTCAAGAACTAATTTTGGTGGGGGTAATATGCAATTATTTAGACAGAGAAAAATCGCTTTACTCATGGTAATGTTGGTCATCATGAGTGCGAGCAGTGCCTTTGGGATGACGTTTACGGACATGCCCGCGGAAGGTCACTGGTCGAGAGTGGCATTGGAACAAGCGGTTAAAAATGGACTTTTAAGTGGTTTCGATGGAAAGATTACGCCGAACGCACCTTTATCGCGGGCGCAAATGGCCACGATCATGAACCGTGTGTTTGGCGCGAATATCGCGGCATCACTGGATAAATTTACGGATGTGCCCAAGGGTGCATGGTATTATAATGAGATGGCTAAATCTGTACATCTCGGAATATTCAGAGGCACTGGCGATAAGCTTGAGCCGCTGGCAAATATCACTCGTGAGCAAGTATGCGTGGTGCTTGCAGGGGCGTTTAACCTGCCAGCAGGTAATGCAAATACTTTAAAGACATTTTCAGATGGACATCTAGTCAGTACGTGGGCGAACGATTATGTGGTTTCGATGGTCACTGCGGGTTATTTAAACGGTGATAATGGCCGATTAAAGCCTCAAGCGACGATTACCCGTGCAGAACTGGCAAACATCATGAATAAAATGGTGCAGACCTACCTGAGTAAAGCAGGTGTCTATGAAGGCACTTACGAAGGTAATGTGGTCATCAACGCACCTGGCGTTACTTTTAAAGAAGCGACGATTAAAGGAAATCTCTATATCGGTGATGGCGTAAAGGCTGAAGAAGTAAGCTTACAAGGCTTAACCGTTTTAGGCAATATCGTCATAAAGGGTTCCGTTTTGATTACTGAGCTCGAGGTCATCGAAGAGGACATCGCATTAGGCGGTAATTTAACGCCGCCTTCAACTGGTGATGGTACTGTTACACCGCCATCAGGAGGAGGAGTGGTAACTCCTCCTGTCAATGAGACGATTATCAAGCTAACATCAGTCAACAACAATTTATCGACTTATGTCGTTCCAAAACTCACCACATCAGAGCAGGTGGATGCTGCGAATTTGATCATGGCATCCATCGGCAAATATATCGCGGATTCAAGCTACGATATTTCTGGTGATGTCGCTGCTGCGAAGTCATTAGGATCAAAAATGACAACGGAGGAATACACCGCATTTAAGAATACAATCACTGCGAACATTCCACTTTCAGAGCTGGTAGCACTGAATGCTTATTTTAAGGTGATTGAATATTAAGGTCGTTCCCACCACCTTCCCTCGGCTGGGCTTTGCTCATGCTGAGGGGGTGCTTTTTTACGTGGTGACAAAAGATGCGGAAGATGACGGGAGGAAATATGGAAGAGACCATAGAATTGAGAGAGCTCTTGGCCATCGTGCTAAAGAGAAAATGGATCATAATCGCATTAACATTGTTATGTTTAGTGCTAGGAACGGTATATAGTATCTATATGGTAACACCGATGTATCAATCGAGTACGACGCTCATGGTTAACGGCGCAAAGGGGCTTAGCACCAGTGATATCGCCGCTAGTTTCGATCTAGGAAGCATTAACCTGAGCCAGAAGCTCGTCGTTACGTATAGTGAAATCGTCAAATCGCGAATCGTGCTTGAGCAAGTAATCTCACAGCTCGAATTGCCTTATACTTATGAAAATCTGTTAAATATGACCACTGCACAGCAGGTGGGTGCCACCGAAATTCTCAAAATTTCAGTGAAGAATGAATCTCCTGAGCGTGCATCGGAAATCGCAAATAAGATTTCTTCAGTGTTTATTAAAGAAGTCATGAGAATACTTAAAGTTAATAATGTCGAAATTATCGACGTAGCAATCCCCATGGTTGAGCCCATCAATGTAAGAACCGCCATGAACATGGCAATTTCCATCGTATTGGGGTTAATGCTCGGCGTGTTTTTAGCGTTTGTGCTCGAGTACCTCGACCATACCATCAAAACAGAAGTCGACGTGGAAAAGCACCTCGGCTTAACGGTTCTAGGCGTCATACCAGATTATGCAAAAGAAATGAAAGGCTAGGGGGAAGACCATGAAGGAACTCATCGTACACAACACCCCTAAATCGCCGATTTCAGAAGCCTATAGGGGCATTAGAACCAATCTGCTTTTTGCCAATGTAGACCATAATGTGAAAACCATACTCGTGTCTAGCGCCACTTCTGGTGAAGGGAAGACGACGACACTTTGCAACGTGGCCATGACATTAGCTGATTCAAATAAAAGCGTCATTATCGTAGACTGTGATCTAAGAAAACCTAGAATCCATAAGTTTTTAGAGATCAGTAATGCGCAAGGTGTCACGGATGTTCTCTTAAACGGGGACCATTATTCGAACTTTTTGCATAAGGGCATCCATCCACATCTTCATGTTCTCACCTCGGGAAAAATCCCTGGAAACCCTTCTGAAATTTTAAACTCTGAGGCGATGAAATCACTGATAAAAACACTGGCCGCGGACTATGATTATGTGCTCATCGATTCGCCACCCATCGTTCCGGTTACGGATACCGTGATCATGTCCACTTATATCGATCGTGTGCTACTCGTATGTTCGTCTGGAAATGTCGATGTAGAAATGGCTAAAAAGGCAAAAGAAACACTTGAAAAAGTAGGCGCAAAAATCCTAGGCGTCGTTCTTAATAAAATGAAAATGAACAATAAGAGTTATCAATACTATTATTATTACGCAAGTCAAAAGGGTGAATAGCTTTCGAGCTGTGTTCTAACCGTTTACCGGGAGGTGACGAAAGATGATTGATTCACATGTTCATATATTGCCAGGTGTCGACGATGGTGCCAGGGACGAGGAGCAGTCAGTTTATATGCTTGAAAAGGCGAAAGCTGATGGGATAACACATTGGATCGTCACGCCACATTATAACCATGCCTGTTCCCCGCACACATATGACGAACTGAAGTCGCGCTTTATCAAATGGGCAGCCATTTATGGCAATTCACATGCAAAGGACAATCTGCTATTCGGTGTGGAAGTGTATGTCGATGAACCGTTCATCAAGTTTCTAAAGCACATGGATAAGCTACCGACCTTTGAAAACTCAAATTATATGTTAATCGAGTTCAGCCGTGCTTGGAAGGTCGAGCAGATGCTGGAAGCCATCCACGAATTAAAAATTAGAGGTGTACACCCGGTAATCGCTCATGTGGAGGTCTATCCAGATCTACTGGAGAAACCTGAAAATGTAAAACAACTTGCAGATGAAGGTTGTATGATTCAAGTCTCTGCCTCAAGCTTTTTAGACCGTCATTATTATAAGTTCTTAAGAGCGCTTATTCAATTAAATGCGGTTGATATCGTCGCATCTGATGGACATGATGTTAAAAACAGGCCACCGATTCTCAGTGACAGCTACCGTGCTGTCACTAAGCATTTTTCTAAAAACTGGGCAAATCGCTTGTTCGTCGATGCTCCCCGGAAGCTTTTTTATGGGGAGGTCTATGTAAGACCGCATATGGTTGTAACAGTTACTAAACGTCAGATTTATACCATGGGCTCTTCTGTGATTGCGGGTCTTGCATTGCTTTTTATAGGGCTAGGTCAACTGGGATTTTTACCAGGAGGTTCTAATTCTGATGCGTTAAATATAGCTGTGCTGGAATCGACTGAAGCGATTAGTGACGCTACTGATGGCGGATTTGACCTTACGGATGAATCGATTGCTGCAGGAGCAAAAGAAGAAGAAACCACCGAACAAGTGACTGTTTCAACACAGGCACCAGCTTCTACTGGACTCCCCATATCCGCGACGACATCGGTCCCATCAAAGTTAACCTATGATGAAATCGTGACGATCCACATCACCATGCTTGAGCTTTTACAGAGTGACTACGAAGCAAATGTGGCACGGATTTATGAGGATATTCAAAATGCGAGGACCTTTATCTCTGATGAAGCAAAACGTAAAGCAGCTATCGATGGCTATATAGAAGAGGCAGGTGCGCTGGAGGCACAGTGTGACATCGAAGTATATGATGTGCTTTATAAATTTCAGAATGCGCTTGAAGAATTTGATTATCCAGTAGACATCATCGAAGAATCTCGTGCAGAATATCATTCGATTAAAGAAGCGACGAAACAAAAATACCTAAATGAATTTTAATCCTACTATAAATGTGAACTTACCTGATTTTGCAGTGGCTAAATCAGGTAAGTTTTTTTTAGTTTGCGTATTCAGTACGTGTTTTTTTGGGTATAATGAAAGTTGAGAGTTTTTATGTGAGGACAAAGGAGGCAGAAATGAAGAATAAGGCTCAGCACAATCCCTTTGATTATAGGCGTATAAAGGTGATGATCGTATTACTGGCATTAAGCTTGATCATGACCAGTTGTGCCCAGGAAGAACCGGCAAAAGCGGTGGAAAAAATAAGACAAGTCAGCGTGGTCACAGCAAACGAAGAATCCTATCGTGAAACGCTAAAGTATACAGGCTATGTTACGGCTAGCCAGATCATCCCCGTTCATTTTTCCATGGATGGCAAAGTAGATGAAGTGAAGGTCAAACAAGGTCAAAAAGTGAAAACAGGCGACATCCTTATGACACTTGAACAGATGGGAACCAAAGTGAATCCAGCTGGATATGCTGTGGCAGTTATGGATGGCGTGGTAACGCAGCTCATCAATAAACCTGGCGATCTGGTGAGCAAGGATTATCCAGTGGCCATCATCAGCACAGAAAAGCAAGTGGTAAAATTCGGCGTGACGGACACCGATCTCGAGAAAATCGAGAAGTTTGGCAATCCAGTGGTTTCTGTGGAATTAAATGGCCTAAAGGTAGATGCTGTATTAGAGGACGTCAGTAAGATTCCAGACCAAGACAGTCGATTATATAATGTGACCGTGGCCTTGAAAGAGGGAAAATCACAGTTGATTGGTACCATAGGTACCATTTCACTTGAGTTATCAAGAATTTACGGCATTTGGCTTCCCATCGCTCAAGTTCAAAATGATGGTGAGGATTACGTCTATATCGTTAACGCTGACAATCGCGTAGAACGTCGTAATCTGAGATTAAAAGAGCTATATAATGATTTGGTGCGGGTAGAGGGGCTTAATGAAGGAGACCGCGTCATCACTGTGGGAAATGCATTTGTTAAGGAAGGACAGCAGGTGACTGCTAGGGAGGAAGACCATGAATAAGCTCATGCGTATGGCCGTATATGAGCGTAAAGTGACGATCTTGCTATCCTTTATGATCATCCTTTACGGTGTATATGCCTATTATTTTATCCCTAAACAAGAGAATCCTGACACTTCGAGTCCAGCTGCTCAAATCATCACGGTTTTTCCAGGCGCCACAGCCGCAGAAGTTGAAGAGCTGGTCAGTAAACCCATCGAGGATGAAGTTGCGACGCTGGACGGAATCGAATCATTAACGTCCTATTCAAATACCAATGTTTCAGTCGTCATCGTCACGTTGAATTACGACGTGGACTACGAAGAACAATGGAATAATTTACGCGTCAGACTGGATAATCTAAAGTCTTCCTTACCATCTGGCGTTTATGATTATCAGATTAGTACAGACCTGACCACCTCAGCGGGGATTATCCTGAGCTTGTCTGGTGAAAAGTACACGTATGAGCAGCTCGCTGACTATGCGGCGCTATATAAGAACGATCTTGAAAAAGTGGATGGTGTGAAGCGAATCATCATCGACGGCGCACCACGAAAGAACATCGTCATCAAAGTCGATGCCATGAAACTCGACGCATTACCATTGTCAACCAAGGACATATATGACCTTTTACTGGCGCAGAATTTATCGATTCCAGCCGGTGAAATCAATACACCTAATGGAAAAATTAGCGTTAAAGCGCCTACGGGTATCGATAATCTCTCTGATATAGAAAATCTTATCATTTATGGCTCAGAATCAGGCGGTATGGTTAGGCTTAAAGATGTGGCGACCATAGGATTCGAATATGAAGAAAGCGCCCAGAGCTTTAAGGATGGAGACGCCAATGCCGTTTTAATGACGGTTTATTTTGATGCGAACCAAAATGTCGTCTTAATCGGCGATGACGTCAGGGATACCATCGATGACATCGAAAGGGATATGCCTGGGGACTTAAATGTCCATGAAGTCCTTTTTCAGCCAGAAGAAGTAAGCTATGCCATCGAAGGCTTCTTAATGAACCTGCTTCAAGGGGTGGGCTTCGTCGTGCTGGTTGTTTTGGTAGGAATGGGGATTCGTAATGCTTTAGTCGTGTCGCTATCCATTCCACTTTCCATCGCTGCCACACTAATCATGATGCAAATATTAGGCATCGATATACAGCAAATGTCCATCGCTGCGCTAATCATCGCTCTGGGGATGCTGGTGGATAACTCCATCGTCATCAGTGACGCGGTTCAAGTGAAAATTAATGAAGGACACGAAATTAAGCTTGCATGTTATGAAGGTGCAGTAGAACAAGCGATACCTGTTTTAACGTCTACGCTCACAACTGTCGTGGCTTTTGCACCACTGATTACATTACCAGGAGAAGCAGGCGAGTTCGCAAAATCGCTACCAATGGTGGTCATCATCGCGCTAATCGCGTCCTATCTCGTGGCGATGTTCGTAACGCCAGCTGTTGCAAGCTTACTCTTTAAAAATACGCATCGAGAAGACGCAAGGCGCAATATTATAAGACATCTTTTCGAGAATGCCTTAAAAGGTGCCATGAGGATGCCTATTTTTGCACTTTTAATCGTCATTCTCATCGTCGGTGGAACTGTCTATAGTGCCATGTTTTTAAATTTCAACCTATTCCCTTATGCGGATAAGGATTTGGTTTACATCGATATCACCAGTGAAAAGAAGGGCGACATCGAATATACGGAAAAACTTACAAAAGAGCTCCGCGCCATTATCTCAGATGAACCGGAAATAGAGCATGTTAACACAGCCATCGGAGGTGGTTTTCCTAAGTTTTATTTGACTGTCGCGGTTAGACCGCCATCAGCTTCTTATGGACAGCTTCTATTAGAAGTGGATTTAAGCAAAAGCGACCGTTTTAAAACGCGTGAGGATTTCGCTTATCATCTGCAAAACCTCGTGGACGATGAACTCACCGGTGGATCGGCTACTGTGAACCTCATCGAAATCAATATGCCAGGACCTGCCATCGATATTAAGATATCAGGTGATTATCGCGACGATGTGAATCGCGTTGCTCGTGAGCTTTATAATTACCTTCTGACAGACCCGCAAACCATAAATGTTAAAAATGATATTTCGGAGTATGTCTACCAATACGCCATCGAAGTGGATGACGATAAAGCCATGTCTTATGGTCTGACGACCTATGACATCCAGTTTCAGACGAGCTTAGCCCTAACGGGGATGACTTCCACCGTTTTACAGAAGGAAGGCAATCAATACGGCATCGTCGTAAAGGGTGACATTCAGTCCGTACAGGATTTAGAAAACTTACGCATCAAATCCAGCATCACGGATCAAAAAGTCTTAATGAAGCAGTTTGCATCCATTAGCCTCGATAAGGAGCTTAGCACCATCAAACGCTATAATCGCAGCGCTTCTGTCTCTGTTAGTGCTAATCTAAGACCTGGATTCAGCGTGCCAGAACTTCAGGCGAAAATTGAAAATAGCGTCCTCCCGAGCATAGATCTGGATGGCGTGGAAATCGACTTTGGTGGCGAGCAGGAAACCTTCGATAAGTATATCTCTGGTTTAATCGGTGCTGCGATCTTTGCGTTAGCAGTGGTGTACATCATCCTGCTGATCCAGTTCAACTCTTTAATGCAGCCTCTGATTATCTTAGTGACGGTTCCATTATCCCTTATCGGTTCTGTCTTCATCATGCTGGCACTGAACATGAATGTGACCTTTACAGCACTTTTAGGGGTTACCAGCTTAATTGGTGTGGTCGTTAATAATGCCATCCTTCTCATCGACTACATCAATAGGGAGAGAAAAAACAACATGTCTGTTCAAGATGCATGTATCAGCTCAGTGGGACGTCGGTTTAGGCCGATTATGCTGAGCACCATAACCACCGTAATCGGTCTCGTACCGATGGCGCTGTCGAACAGCTCCTTCTTTACACCGATGGCAGTGGCGTTAATGGGTGGTCTTATGGTTTCCACTTTACTCACATTGATCGTTATCCCACTTATCTATTATGTCAGCCATCGCTATGACGATCAAAAGGCTGCGTTATTAAATACTGACTAATCTTTAAACGCATCTAAAGTTGAAAGGAAAATTATGAAAAGTTTAGTTCTGGCTGAAAAGCCTTCTGTGGGACGCGATATCGCTAGGGTATTAGGCTGTCAGCAGAAAGGCAATGGCTATTTTGAAGGACCCAAGTACATCGTGACTTGGGCGCTGGGTCATCTGGTCACTCTAGCAGATCCCGAAACGTATGATCAGAAGTATCAGACATGGCGGCTTGAGGACTTGCCGATGCTGCCAGAGCCGCTAAAGCTCGAAGTCATCCCACAAACACGTGGACAATACCAAGCGGTAAATCAACTGCTTAAACGTTCGGATGTGAATGAGGTGATTATTGGCACAGATGCTGGCCGTGAGGGTGAACTGGTCGCCAGATGGATTCTAGAGCGTTCTGGGGTGAAAAAGCCGGTGAAGCGTCTATGGATCTCTTCTGTGACCGATAAAGCCATCAAGGAAGGGTTTGGAAGCCTGAAGGATGGTAAGGCCTATGAAAATCTATATGCATCTGCTGTGGCAAGGTCTGCGGCTGATTGGTATGTAGGGATGAATGCGACACGAGCATTGACGACGAAGTTTAACGCACAGCTTTCCTGTGGCCGTGTCCAAACGCCTACACTGGCCATGATTCAAAAGCGCGAAAAGGAGATAGGGGCCTTCAAGTCGCAGGTTTATTACGGTGTGCAGGTGACTGGCAAGGGCATTTATCTTACATGGGTTGATGAAAAAACAGGAGCGACGCAGACTTTTGACCAGTCAATGGCAGCGGCTGTGGTGGAATCAACTAAAGGCAAAGAGTTGGTCATTAAGGCCATCGATAAAAAAAATAAGAAACAAAGTGCACCCCCCTTATACGATTTAACCGAGCTTCAGCGTGAGGCAAATAAGCGGTATGGCTTCTCAGCGAAACAGACATTAAACCTCATGCAAGCCTTATATGAGACACATAAAATCCTCACATATCCTAGAACAGACGCTAGATACCTGTCTTCTGACCTGGTGGGAACCCTAAAGGACCGGGTGAAGGCATGTGGAGTGGGCGATTTCGGGAAAGTTGCCAGGATGATTCTAAAATCACCGATTATGGCAGGAAAGCATTTCGTAGATGATACGAAGGTTTCTGATCACCATGCGATCATCCCCACAGAGCAACTGGTACAGTTGAATCGATTAAGCGTTGATGAAAGACGGATTTACGAGATGGTGGTCAAACGTTTTTTATCTGTTCTTTTGCCTGCATTTGAATACGAACAAACGACCATACTGGGTACAGTTCAAACGGATAAGGGAGTCTCGACATTTAAGGCCTCGGGTAAACGCGTGATTCAAAATGGTTGGAAAAACGCATATGATTTAAACGAGGATCCAGAGGGGGATGACGATGCGTTTGATGCCTCCAGTGAACGGTTAAGAGACCAGCTTCTACCGATGCTTCAGCAGGGAGACCGACTGAAGGTCGAGGGTGTGCGGTTGACCACAGGTGAAACTAGGCCCCCCTCGTTCTTCACGGAAGGAACCTTGCTCGCCGCTATGGAGCGTCCCTCTAAGCACATGACATGTGGCATCGGTACTGTGGCCACACGGGCTGACATCATCGAAAAGCTGTTAGGGTCTTTTTTAATCGAAAAGAAAGGTCAAGCCCTTCATATCACATCAAAGGGGCGTCAATTGCTCGAGCTCGTTCCTCATGATTTAAGAACACCTGAGCTCACTGCCGAGTGGGAAGATCGCCTTGAAAAGATCGCTTCCGGAAAGCTCAAGAAAGAAGCCTTCATAACTGAAATCAAAGGCTATGCGAAGGCGTGCGTCCTAGAAATCAAGAATAGCAGCGCTCAGTTTCGACATGATAATGTCTCTAGAGAAAAATGTCCTGACTATGGAAAATTTTTACTGAGCGCCGTAAGGCTGCTGAAAGTAAAGGCAATATCAAGGATGTTAGAAAGTACCTGGAGGAACAAAAAAAAGAGAATTCAAAGCCCGATCCCAACAGCTCACCCTTTGCGGCGCTGAAAGGACTTTTGCCCAAAGAGTAGTCACCATTTGCTTCTAAAACGCGCTTGATTAATCTCATAAAGTATGATAGATTTAATTCACCCCCCATAGCAGGGGGTGAAACTATTAAGCTGGGAGATTTTAATATGGAATGGTTATTATATGCAACAGGTGCGTACCTTATTTTAGTGGTATTTTCAAAACTCACTGCGCCTAAGGTCGAATCTGTTTCAGCAAAGTCACTCGATGCTTTAATTGCTGACAAATCTGTTAAACGACAGTTTGTGGATGTGAGAACGGCAGGCGAGTTCAATGGACAAAAGGTAAAGGGATTTAAAAATATTCCTTTAGATCAGCTTTCCAAACGCATGAAGGAAATTTCTCCTGATCAACCCGTGGTGCTGATGTGCGCTTCTGGTAGTAGAAGTATGAAAGCGGTGAAAATACTTTATCGGAATGGCTATCGTCAAATTTTGAACGTTAAGGGCGGAATTTCAGCCTATCATTAATTAAAAAAAGAACCTCTCAGATGTGATTTGCTTCACCTATTAGAGAGGTTCTTTTAATTAGAAGTGCATTATGTTGATTTAGAAGCGTTTGACGATGGCTTCGATGTCCATGTCCTTAACAGAAAAATCGATGACGTTAAGGTGCTGGAGAACGTAGTTCATGATGCTAGATATATTGATTTCATTTCGATTAAAAATGACAGAAAGCTGGCTTTCTGATAGGGTATAGGTCATATTTTCAGGTGTACAGCCTTGAATTTCATCTCGCATTTGCTGCAAAATCGCGCCAACTACCTCAGCATCATCATAGCGGAGATCAAAGACGATTTTTCTTTCATAGCCAAAATCGCGTCGAATGGTATCGATGCCCCCGTCATAAAGGAGCTGACCCTTGTCGATGATGATGATGCGATGGCATAACTCCTCTATATCACTCATGTCATGTGTGGTGAGGAGAATCGTCGTTCCATAGCGTTTATTCATGTCCTTGATGGCTTTTCGTATCCGTTCTTTAACCATGACGTCGAGACCAATAGTGGGCTCGTCTAAAAAGAGTACCTTCGGATTATGGAGCATAGAAGCTGCGAGATCGGCGCGCATCCTTTGACCCAGTGACAGGGTTCTTACGGTTTGGCCCATAAACTCTGAAAGCTCAAATATTTCATCGAAATATTTCATCTGTTCCGCATAAAATGCATCTGGTACCTGATAGATCTCTTTAAGGATTGCGAAGGTTTCACCCACAGGCAAGTCCCACCACAATTGGGTTTTCTGGCCGAAAACCACGCCGATGTGTTTCGCATTTTCTTGTCTCTTTTCATAAGGCACTCTACCGTCGACCTTGACGAACCCTGAAGTGGGGTTGAGTATGCCGGTCATCATTTTGATTGTGGTGGATTTGCCAGCGCCATTGGCACCGATGTATCCGATAATCTCTCCTGGTCTGATGTTAAAAGAGATGTCTTTTACCGCTTCAATTTCTGTGACCTCGCGCTTAAAGAGTGTTTTTATGGTACCAGAAAGGCCTTTACCTTTTTTATAGGATTTAAATGTTTTAGTAAGCCCTTTGACTTCGATCATGTTTTCCATAGGGAGCTTCTCCTTCTTAGTTTCCCACACTCTCGTATTGCTTGATTCCACGACTGAAGATGAATAATCCTAATGCGAGAGCAATCAGGCTAATGGAAACTGTAAGACCGAGGCTTTCCATTAGAGAGGATTCGCCGAGAAAATAGGAGGCGGGAATATAGGCAGTGAGAGCGAATGGAACGATATAGGTGATAAAGGTTCTGATAAATTTGTGATAGATGGCCAGTGGGTATTTTGAGAACTCACTCATGCTATAAAACATGAAGAGGATGGATTGGCTACGCTTCGTCCAAAAGGCGATGGAAGCTAAGATCAGTTTTATGCTGGTGTAGATAATGGTTGAGAAAATCACCATGACGATTAGTAGGATGATTTTGCCTGCGGTGAACTCGATTCCGCCTTTCGAGGCTGCGTAAACGACTAGAAGGATACCAATAATCATTTCGCCGATACCGTCAGGTTGAAAGCGCTGGGCGATGATTTGAAAGAGTGGGTGAATGGGGCGTAGCAAATAGCGATCAAATTCGCCTTGCACGATGACATTACCTGCTAGTAGCCAAAGATAATCGGTAAACATATGGTCAATGCCTCTAGGGATATTCGCAAATCCGTAGATGAATAGCAAATCATAAAAGGACCACCCCATCAAATCGGGTATCTGTCTAAAGACTAAAGCGATGAATGCGATTCCTCCGAATTGGATGAGAAAAAAGGCTAAAAAACCGATTAAAAAATCTGTCCGCGAATGCATCACAGCTTTTAAGTACTGACTTAGAAACATGCCATAAAGCTTTAAGTAGCGTTTGAAGGTTTTCGTCATGTTAACCTCCTAAAATGGTCAATCGCTTAATTGCGCGATTCCAAACGAATTGGGTTAGTCCCATGAGGAGGAGGACCCAGACAGCTTGAATCAACAAGTTGAACTGTAAGTCAGAACCAGTGTATTTACCTAAATAAATCATGGTGGGAGTATAAACTAGTCCGGCAAATGGGAGAAACTTAAAAAGATTAAAGATACTCGCAGGAAAAAAGGATAAGGGAATAAGCTGTCCTGAAAGTAGTCTTAGGAGTGCTTCCTTAGCAAAGATGAATCCGAACACATACTCGACGAAAAAAGCAGCTAAACCAAAAAGGTAATTGATGTAGAAGAGAATCAACGCACTAAGGCTGACGCTAAACAGATAGAGCATTAGGTGTAAAAGGTTTGGCAGTGTACCATTTGCGATAAAATCATAAAGGGTATAGCAGCCCCAAAGCGGTAAAAATAAGAACATGATGTTGATGAGGATGTTTCCGATGCAATAAAAGAATTTGAGCAGTTGATAATTTACAGGCTTGATTAGGCTCGTGGCGATGTTCCCAGACTGAACGTCGTGGCTGATATCCCAGTGAACATCATTCGCGATAAGCATGCTGGTAAGGGTACTGATGACCACATAGCCGATCATCTGATCGAATGTAAATCCTTGAATCATCTCTGAGGTGGCGCTACTGAAGATCGCGAACCAAATATAAAGTAAAACCACGGTTTGAAATAAGTCGCCGAGAATATAGACATAGAAATTGATGCGGTAAGCCATAAAACCCTGAACGACTGCTTTAGTAAATGGGAAATAAGTGCGAAGTAATTTTTTCAAGTAATCCCTTCTTTCGTAGTGATAAAAAATAGGCTTGTGATGAGGCTATACATAGGATAGTATATAAGGAAAACGTTTAAATCTCAATATCTAAAGGAAAATGTCCAAAACCATTTTTATAGGAGTTATGAATGCATTTACTTAATATGGCGGAAGCAGACCGCTGTTTACTCTGCAAAAAACCTAAGTGTCAATTGAATTGCCCCATCGATACCCCGATCCCTGAAGTTATTTCCCTTTATAAGAAAGGTAATCTAAAAGAAGCTGGAGAACGACTATTTCAGAACAACCCACTTTCTGTGGTCTGTTCTTTGGTTTGTATTCACGAAGACCAATGCAAAGGGAACTGCGTCTTAAATGCTAAAGGCGTGCCGGTTGCATTTCATCAAATTGAAGAAGAAATTTCAAAACATTACTTTGAAAACAGCGTGTTGCCTTTATCAACTAAGGACAAAGGGAGAATCGCCATAATCGGAGGCGGACCAGCTGGCATTACCATCGCTTTTGTTCTCGCAGGTAGGGGATACGATGTCACGATTTTTGAAGCGCATAACAAGGTGGGGGGTGTTCTGCGATATGGCATACCAGAATATCGTTTACCTAACAGTGTCGTCGATCAGGTAGAGCGCAAACTCATCGAGGCAGGGGTTAAAATTCGTCCGAACACGCTAATAGGTCCTGTAATCACTTTAGACCGTTTGTTTCAAGACGGATATAAGGCCGCTTTTATCGGTACGGGTGTATGGAATCCTAAACCACTGACCATCAAAGGGGAGACCTTAGGGAATGTACACTATGCCATCGATTACCTAAAATCGCCAGAAGTCTATCATCTGGGGGAAACGGTGGCAGTTATCGGCGCTGGTAATGTGGCTTTCGATGCGGCACGTAGTGCCATACGAAATGGGGCTAAAACAGTGACGATTCTATACAGAAAAGGCTTCGACGACATGCCTGCTACGAATCATGAAATTAAGGAAGCACTGGATGACGGCATCAGCTTCGAACTTTATAAATATCCGATAGAGATCAAAGAGGAGGGGGTCGTCTTAGGTGGGATTGAACGCTTATCCAGTGCTGGACCAGACGGCCAAGAAGCTTTCAAACAGAGGCCTGATCAGCGTAGCTTTTTTAATGCCGAAACCACCATTATCGCCATTAGTCAGACACCGCGCAACAATATCGTCAGAAATACCTCGGATCTGAACACCTCTAGGATGGGACTTCTCATAACGGATGAGCTCGGCCGTACGACTAAACCCGGGACGTTTGCATCAGGGGATGTGGTTACCGGTGCAAGAACAGTGGTTGAAGCCATCGCACATGCGAAAAAAGTCGCCGATGCCATGGATGAATACTGCGCTTCATTAAATGTCTGTATGCTCCAGGTTTCAGAGAACTGTGATGATCCTGAATGCGAAGAAAATGCGCTGTTTAGCTGCATGAGCAACTGGGAATTTGAGAATAACTAAAAAATGCAAGTAAAAAGCAACTGTTCGGGATAGAGTCTATCGACGACAGTTGCTTATTTTTTTCCATTACTCCAGTATCACAGGGCTGATATGGCACCCTCTAGGATGCGTGTCGCACTAACTGTCTTTGATAATGCGTTATCGAAAGCGTATTGATCAACGATACGTCCTGCTTGGGATTCGCTAATGCTAAACTGATTGATGAGATGCCATTTTGCCGCATCTACTAAACGAATTTCTTCTATAAGTGGACTTGAATCGGAAAGTTTACTTATCAAGTTTAAGCGCTGACATGAATTCTCCAGCATTTTTAAAAGTTGCTGAAAGGGCTTTACCACGACTGGTTTTTTTACACAGATGACGCCGAGCTTTGATAAGGCTTCATAATGGAGCTGGTAGGTCGATTCCCGCGCAATAAAGAGTACCATGGTGTTCGTATGGAGTGCTGCGTACTTTGCGAATCGATCGCCTAATTCCATGCGAAGTGGTGCATTGATCAGAACGATATCGAAGGGATGAACCTCTAAGAGATGCGCACCATCATTATGGTTATAAGCATTAAGAATGCGTCCATATGTAGCATTCATAAATAGTTCTTTGATAAATCCTTCACTGGAATCCGTATTGGTGAGAAGTAGTAGGTCTTGCATGGCGTCACCTCCAATTTTTACAAATTTAAAACATATTATATTTTTATTCATAAGCGCTGTCAAGTTGTGTATGATATTAATATGAAAATAGTTTAACAGATTGAACATAAAGGGGATAGAGATGAATAAATCCATCAAAAGCATTTCATTATTTGCGTGTATCTTAATTCTTTTAACGAGCATAGCTGGCTATGCAGAATCAAATGCGATAACGATTGATGAAGTAAAATTAGATGACCATATCAACGAAAAGCTTAAAAGTGGTTCAATCCCAGGCGCAGCTGTCGCTATCGTAAAGGATGATGTGGTTCTTTTGATGAAGGGCTATGGTGAAACCGGAAAAGGTAAAGTAAAAATCACCGAAGAGACACCATTTATGGTAGGACAAATCTCACAGTCTTTTACCGCACTAGTGGTCAGACAACTGATTATAGAGAATAAGATCGATGAGAATAGCCCTGTTGATGCTTATATACCATGGTTTACTCTTTCTAATCCTGATGGTGAAAAAATATCCATTGCTGATTTACTAAATCATACCAGTGGACTAACAACTGCATCAGGTGAAAAGCCATATACCTTTAACGCCGATTACTCCCTTAAATCTTTGGTCGAAAAAATTAATGATACCGAAAAAACAGCCTACACTGGTGAAGGGACATATCAATATTCGGCGCTAAACGCTATTATCTTAGGCCATGTGGTAGAAGCTGTTACTGGTCAAAATTTTGAAACGCTTATTCATGAACGCGTTATTCTTCCGTTAAATCTCACGTCTACCGGTTACACAGAAAAGGTGAATCCATACATCGATATGGCGAGCGGCCATCGAATCGTCTATGGTTTTCAGATGAAATCGGAGTATGATTATCCAAAAGGGCTTGTTTCAAGTAGTGCACTGGTGTCCACTGCGAAGGATTTGGCGTTTTATGCAATTGCAGCATTAAACAATGGTTATACGCAGGAGGGCGTCTCAATTTTGGGTTCTCAGGGTTTAGGGCGCATCGAAAGAAGTGCAGGCTATAATCAACCGTATTATGATTTACTTTGGCGTGAAACAGAAGGCAATAATGAAGGGAACTACAATGGGTATTATGGTGCGATCGGACATCTGCCGAATTTTAACAGTGCCATGATTCTTAATCAAGAAACGGGAATCGCCATCATCGTACTTCTAAATCAGTCAAATCCATATCATAGCCCTGCCATCACAGCTCAGACCATAGCGAATGATATTTCCGATCTGTTAATGGGTGGGGCTCCCTACGCATTTGAACCTAAAGAACGCGGTAGCATATGGATGGTTCCAGGTGTCATGATTTTACTTGTGCTGCTTTTAATCAATAGCATCATCAAGAATTGGCGAATGATCATGGATACCCCAATTGATGAAAGAAAAGAAAAAATCAAACCTTTTAACCCTGGTGAGACCTCGCGTGGATTATTATCCGTAATCGCTTATTTTGGTTTTCCTCTTATTTTAGACAGTTCATGGCGTTTTTTGACCGCCGCTAGCCCAGAAATGACACTTCCAGTTCTCGTAATCATCGTGTTCAATCTTTTAACGGTCCTCTTAAATTATTTCATGAGATTAAAAAGTCTTCAAAAGGTGTGAATTATTAGATTGCACCAAAATTAACCTTGAAAAATCGTAGAGAGGGCCTTAAATTTCGGTTAGTGAAAATGGGATAAGTCATGTATAATAAGAGTAGAGTTTTTAAGAATTTGTAAAACTTAGGAGTGAATATGGTTCGATATAAGGTAGGCATCATCGTATCTAGCGACAAAGGTTCTACAGGTGAAAGAGAAGATAAAAGTGGCACGTTGATCCACGACATGGTGACTGAGGCAGGTTTTGAAGTCGCCAGCTTAAAAATACTCCCCGATGATCGGGAGAAGCTCAGCTTCGAAATGGTACGTTTAGCAGATGCTTTAAATGTCCATTTGATTTTGACCACTGGTGGTACTGGATTTAGTCTTAGAGATGTGACGCCTGAGGCGACACGGTCAGTTGTTGATAGAGAGGCACCGGGAATTGCTGAAGCGATTCGTATGCACAGTTTATCGATTACACCTAGAGCCATGCTATCACGGGGCTATGCTGGTATACGGGGGAGGACCTTGATCGTCAATTTGCCTGGAAGCCCTAAGGCTGTAAAAGAAGCCCTAGAGTATATTATGGTACCGCTTAAGCATGGAATAGAAATTCTCATGGGTGATGCGCATGATTGTGCAACACCACTTCATAAGCATAAATAGAAAGATTTAGGGGGAGAACACCATGATCGATCAATTTGGCAGAACCATCAATTATCTTAGAATTTCAGTTACTGACCGTTGTAACCTAAGATGTCAGTACTGTATGCCAGAAGAAGGGGTTGAGAAGAAAAAACATAGAGACATCCTTTCTTTTGAAGAAATAGACGCTTTAGTTTCAAAAATGGCTGAGATGGGTGTAAATAAGATTCGAATCACAGGTGGGGAGCCACTCGTCAGAAAAAACTTGACGCAGCTGATCAGTATGATCAATCGACATGAAAGCATACGCGAAATCACCATGACCACTAATGGCATCTATTTAGCGGAGCATGCTGATGCGCTGAAATCTGCTGGACTAAAACGCGTTAACATCAGTCTCGATTCTTTGAAACCTGATCGGTATCAGGCCATCACCCGTGGTGGTGATTTATCGATGGTTTTAAAGGGAATTGAGGCAGCTAAACGCGTCGGATTAACCCCTATTAAGATCAACGTGGTCTTGATGAAGGGAATTAATGATGATGAAATCGATGATTTTGTGACTTTAACGAAGGATGAGCCAATAGAAGTTAGGTTTATTGAGCTAATGCCAGTAGGTGAAGATGGCCATGGTTCGACGCAGCATTATTTATCGAATACCACTGTTCTGGATAAATACCCGAATATGAAATGCCTTCCTAAAAAAGACCCAAGTTCACCTGCGACGTATTATCAATTACCGGAATACGTGGGAAAAGTGGGACTAATCAGTCCTATTTCAGGTAAGTTTTGCGAGATGTGCAATCGCGTAAGACTTTCAGCAGATGGATTTTTAAAGTATTGCTTACACAGCAATGAGGAAATTGCATTAAAGCCTTTACTAAAGGATGAAGCCCTTTTAGAGCACACATTAAGACGCACCGTATTCATGAAACCTGAAGAGCATCAAATTGATGAGGGTCAGTTTTTAAATAAGCACATGGTTCAAATCGGCGGATAGAAGGAGTGTGTGATATGGATAATGAGTTTGGATATGGAAATGATTTAACGCATTTTAATGCTGAAGGACGCGCACATATGGTCGAAGTATCTGAAAAAGAGGATACATACCGTAGAGCAGCAGCACGTGGTAGCATATTGATGGGGGAAACAACCTTAGCACTGATTAAAGAGGGTGGCGTAAAAAAGGGCGATGTATTAGGTGTAGCGCAAATTGCAGGTATTCTAGGCGCAAAGCAAACCAGCAACATTATCCCCATGTGTCATCAGCTTATGTTAACTGGTGTAAATCTTACCTTTGAAATTAAAGAAGATCGTATTTGCATCGAATCTCAAGTTAAAATGTATGGTAAAACAGGCGTTGAAATGGAAGCGCTTGTAGCTGTAAGTGTAGCAGCGCTCACGATTTATGATATGTGTAAAGCAGTGGACAAGAGTATGGTCATCAGCGATGTACGTTTAATTTATAAAACCGGTGGAAAATCGGGTACTTATATCAGGGAGGGCGAAGGCATTGAATAATAATCAGCGCGGTAGAGTAATCGCCGTTAATATCAGCGAGAAAAAAGGCGTCATCAAAATTCCAGTTCAGGTGGGCCATTTTAAGTCTAACCACGGTTTAGAAGGAGATGCACATGCAGGAGAGTGGCATCGTCAGGTAAGCTTATTAGCTCAGGAAAGCATCGATAAAATGACTCAAATGGGTGTATTGGATTTATCAAGTGGAAAGTTTGCAGAAAACATCACCACGGAAGGATTGATTCTTCATGAGCTTCCCGTGGGGACACGACTTAAAATCGGTGAGACACTTCACGAGGTGACTCAGATCGGAAAAGAATGCCATCACGGTTGTGCCATTAAGGTTCAAGTGGGCAACTGCATCATGCCTAAGGAAGGCATTTTCACGAAGGTACTAGAAGGTGGCGATATCCATGAAGGCGATGAAATCGTCGTTCTCGCATAATCATCACTCAATCATAATTAACAGTAGAAAACATGAAAGGTTTAAATAAAATCGAAAGCTTCAAAGTCGATCACATCAAGCTTCAAAAGGGTGTCTACGTGTCACGTGTGGATAGTGTGGGGGCTGAAACGCTCACGACCTTCGATCTTCGAATGAAGCTGCCAAATAAGGAACTTTTAGATAATGAAGCAATCCACTCGCTGGAACATCTTATCGCAACTTATGTGAGAAACGATGAGGAATTTGCTTCACGGGTTATCTATTTTGGTCCCATGGGATGTCTCACAGGTATGTATTTAATACTTCATGGCGCCTATACATCAAAAGAAATCGTGCCGTTACTCATCAGAGCTTTTGAGTTCGTCATCAATTTTGAAGGCGAACTGCCTGGTGTCAGTGAAATAGAATGTGGTAGTTATCGATTACACAGCCTTGAAAAAGCAAAAATTGAAGCAGAAGGCTATTTATATGTGCTCAAAAATATTACAAAAGAACAGTTGAATTATTCAGCATAAGTTAAAGGAGAAATAATGAAATACGGAATAATTGGTGCTATGGATTTAGAAACTAAGCTTTTAGTAGAGGCCATGGAAGCTGCCAAAGAAGTAAGAATCGCAGGCATGACGTTTTTTGAAGGCAAGTTAAGTGGGGTCGATGCGGTAGTCGTGACCAGTGGCATCGGTAAGGTAAATGCTGCAGCATGTGCTCAAATCCTCATCACTCATTTTAATGTACACAGATTGATTAACACTGGCGTTTCAGGCGCTGTCCATCATGAACTTGAAGTTGGCGACATCGTCGTTTCAACGGACTGTATGGAACATGATTTTGATGCAACAGTGTTTGGCTATAAGTATGGCGAAATCCCTAGAATGTCATCTTCAGTTTTCGTAGCAGATGAAACGCTCATAGAACGCGCACTTACAGCCGCTACGAAAGAAATCATTGATCATAAGGTCATGAAAGGACGCATCGTTTCAGGCGATCAATTCGTATCCTCCATGGAAAGAAAAGATTTTCTGCTGGAGCACTTCGACGCGTATACCACTGAAATGGAGGGCGCTGCCATCGCTCATGTCGCAGCCATTAATCAGGTGCCTTTCGTCATCATCCGCGCCATGTCGGATAAAGCCGACGGTTCAGCGCATGTGAGTTATGATGAGTTTGCCATCGAGGCGGCGCACCATTCCAGCCACATCGTCTTAAATATGCTATAATTAAATCGCTTAAGAGAGCCAAAGAACATCTACTCAGAACTAAACGCTGATGTAGGTGTTTTTTTATTCACTTGATTGACAAAAATAATAACAACATTTATAATAACGATATACGATATCGAAATACGATATCGGTTAAGGAGTTCATATGAGTGACTATGTAAAAAAACGGTTATTTCAAGGGTTCATCTGCCTTCATATTCTTCACCACGCGCAAGAAGAACCCCTTTACGGGGCTTGGATGCTTGAAGAGCTGTCTGAGCACGGCTATAAAGTGAGTCCTGGAACCTTGTATCCCATCTTTCACAGTTTAGAGAAAGAGGGATTTCTCTATTCCTATGACGAAAATGTCGAAGGTAAAATCAGAAAATACTATCGGACCACTGAGATGGGGGATCGCGAACTTATGGAAATGCAGAGTTATTTAAAAGAACTTGTGGGGGAGGTTATCACAGATGACCACTAGGAAGCAAGGCATAAAAGCGGGCGTTCAAAAGTTTTTCGGCATCAATGCCAGCATGCTCTCCATGCTTTTTATGGTGATCGTCCTAGGGCTTGGTGAGAAAATGGGTGAGCGCTTCCTGCCAGTATACATCATTGCATTAGGTGGATCAGCCTACGCCGTCGGCTTTCTTAACGCCATGGATAATTTCCTCAGTGCGATTTATTCCTATATCGGGGGATATTTTTCTGATTTATTAGGCTATAAACGCGCGCTTAAACTCTATACGATAATTTCGCTGGTGGGATATGCCATCATCATTTTATTTCCGGTTTGGCAAGCAGTCATCGTCGGTGCGATTTTCTTCATCTCATGGACAGCGCTTTCATTGCCAGCCATATTATCCATGGTTTCCGCCACCGTTAAAAAAGAAAAGCAGACCATGGGGGTGTCGCTTCACTCGTTAGTTAAGCGGGTGCCAATGTCCCTTGGGCCGATCATGGGCGGAGTGCTCATCACGACGTTCGGCATCACAGTGGGATCACGAATTGCCTTCGGAATCGCATTTATACTTGGCATTTTTGCCATTTGGTTTATTGAGCGGTACATTGAGGAGCAAAAAACAGAAAAAAGCGAACCGACCAATGCAATTAAAACATTTAACAGCATGTCGAAGCCTTTAAAAACGTTACTCTTAAGCGACATGTTCATCAGATTTGCCGAGCAGCTACCTTATTCGTTCGTCGTCGTATGGATTATGGAAGTAAACAACCTTTCAGCAGTCAGCTTTAGCATATTCACACTTATCGAGATGGTAACAGCGATGCTGATTTATATTCCAGTAGCACTTTTAAATGAAAAGACCTCCAGTAAATGGATCGTCACCATGACCTTTATTTTCTTCACCATTTTCCCTACAGTTTTAATGTTCTCTAAGACCTTTTGGATGCTTTGCTTCGCATTTATCATCAGGGGTCTGAAGGAATTTGGGGAACCGACGAGAAAGGCCTTGATCGTCAAGCTAGCACCTGAAGGCTCGAAGGCTTCAACCTTTGGTACCTATTATCTCTTTAGAGATGTGGTGGTGGCAGTCGTTTCGCTGGCCAGTGCGTGGTTATGGAATATTTCACCTGAAGTGAACTTTATAGTAGCAAGTAGCTGTGGTCTAGTAGGGACCCTAATCTTTGTGATTTATGGAAAGGATGAACAACATGAAAGACAAATTAGCTAGAGTATGGGAAGTGCTAAAGGTATCCACTAAGCTTGGTCTCACATCTTTTGGTGGACCCATCGCCCATATCGGTTATTTTCATCAGGAATATGTGGTAAAAAAGAAATGGTTGGATGAACGTAGTTATGCGGATTTAGTTGCGCTGTGCCAGTTTTTACCTGGTCCAGCAAGCTCACAAGTCGGCATCGGCATCGGAACCTCACGCGCTGGTTTATTAGGTGGACTAGCGGCATGGGCTGGCTTTACATTGCCCTCTGCGATATTAATGGTGGTTTTTGCACTGTTACTTCAAGGCTTCAATTTTGGTGAAGCCTCCTTTATTCATGGTCTTAAAATCGTCGCAGTGGTAATCGTCGCTCAGTCAATTTTATCCATGGGCAAGAAGCTGGCGAATGAAAAGCTGACGGCTAGCATCGCAGCATTAGCGGCAATCATCATGCTTTTATTTCCAACCGCCATTACACAAGTCGCCGTTATCTTAGGATCAGGATTGATAGGAATGTGGCTTTTTAAGGATAGAAATGTTGACATTGAAACAGAACATAGTAACTTTAACACACCTAAAACGCATTATTCACTTCTATTTCTCATTGCATTTTTTAGTTTACTGGTGATATTACCGGTGCTACGTGAATTGTTTGATATTCAGGGATTAGCAATCTTCGACAGCTTTTATCGTTCAGGCTCACTGGTATTTGGAGGTGGACATGTGGTTCTTCCTTTACTCGAGCTCGAAGTCGTACCAAATGGATGGATTTCTAAAACAGATTTTCTTGCGGGCTATGGCGCTGCACAAGCGATTCCAGGCCCGATGTTCGCTTTCTCCAGTTATCTAGGGACCATGATTAGTGGCATCGGCGGTGCTGTCATCGCCTTACTTGGTATTTTCACTCCGGCATTTTTACTTATCGTAGGCGTTATACCGTATTGGGATCGATTACGACAGATCAAAAAGGTTAAAACCGCATTAATCGGGGTAAATGCAGCAGTGGTAGGTATTTTACTTGCGGCATTATACAACCCGCTTTGGACCAACGCCATCATCGATGCAAAATCATTTGCGGTTGCTGCAGCCTTATTTGTAGGGATGACGTTCTGGAAACTACCTGCATGGGGCGTGGTTATATTAGGAACATTAGGCGGCATCATCATCGGCCTATAATCGTTTTATTAATGAGGGAGTGTAGAAAGATGAAAATGGATTATAAAAAGGATTTTAAATCACTCTATTTACCTAAAAGTACACCAGAACTTATCCAAGTTCCCTTGATGCGATTCGCGGTCATTGAAGGGAGTGGCGATCCAAATGGTCCTGAGTTTGCTGAAGTGACTGAAGCGCTTTACGGTCTTTCATATGCCATAAAAATGTCCTATAAAGGTGACGATAAGCCTGACGGTTATTTTGAATACACCGTATTTCCATTAGAGGGTGAGTGGGACCTCGTAGATTACACTAAGGGGAATAAGGATAAAAGCAACTTTAAGTATAATCTCATGATTAGACAGCCAGAGTTTGTCACCGATGAGGTGTTTCAGTATTTTCTAGAAAAAGTCAAAAAGAAAAAGCCGAATGCAAAATACAATCGCATGCAGCTTATAAGCATAGAGGAAGGATTATGTTGTCAGATGCTTCATCTCGGTAGCTATGATGACGAGCCGGAGAGCTTCGCTAAAATGGTGGCATTTGTCGAATCGAATCAAAAAAAACGCGCTTCGCTGTGCCACAGAGAAATTTACCTATCAGATCCTCGAAAGACGGAAACCAGTAAGTTAAAAACCGTGTTGAGGTTTAAAGTGGTTTAGTCTTCTTCGCAAGCATTGGTTTCATCGTAAAAGAGCTCTTCTGGATTCTCAGCGTGAAGCGCTTCGTCAGCCAAAGCCGCCTCATCAAATGCAATCTTACCAGCAAAATAAGCTTCATAAAGGGCTAATGCTTCATCGTATTGAGATTCATCAACATACAAATCTGCACCAAAAATAGTTGTGCCGGCGGAAATCACCATAAATTCGCCGGTTTCTCTATGTTTGGTTAAAAGCGGGATGCTATTTGATTCTAACAGTTCTCTAAACATTTCGATTTCTACTGTTTCATCGACAGTGGCTAAATAATTCATAGGATACCTCACTTTTTATAGAATTACTATATAATTACCCATTTTCATCATTGAATCACAAATCAGTTAGTGATAAGGTATTAAGAGATTAGAGTGTGACGAAATTATAGATCATTTGGAGAGGTAATTATGAATATTTTAGAGCTAATAAAAGCCATACTATTTGGAATTGTTGAGGGGATTACGGAGTGGCTCCCGATAAGTAGCACTGGCCACATGATTCTACTTGACGAGTTTATAAAATTAAAGGTTAATCCAGAATTTATGGAGATGTTTCTAGTCGTCGTACAGCTGGGGGCGATTCTGGCTGTGGTGGTGATTTTCTGGCAAAAGATTTTTCCGTTTTCAAAAGGACACAAGTACCTCATCGACGAAAAAATCATGATGATGTGGCTTAAAATTATCGTCGCATGTATACCCGCTGCAGTGGTGGGGTTATTATGGGAAGATGTCATTGATTCCCTTTTCTATAACTATCAAACCGTTTCCATCGCGTTAATCGTGTTTGGTATCGGGTTTATTTGGATTGAGAATATTCATAAAAATAAAGCGCCTAAAATAAACGATCTTGCAGCGATCACTTTTAAATCGGCACTAATTATCGGCATTTTTCAGTTAATAGCTGCGGTATTTCCTGGGACATCGCGTTCTGGCGCGACGATTATGGGAGGACTCGTATTATCCATGTCTCGAACGGTAGCTGCTGAGTTTACATTCTTTATGGCGATTCCGGTCATGTTTGGCGCGAGTTTACTGAAGCTTTTAAAATTTGGTTTTGATTTCACAGCGTCAGAAATGGGTATATTACTCACGGGGATGGTTACTGCATTTGTGGTTTCAGTTTTGGCCATTAAATTTTTAATGGGCTATATTAAGAAGCATGACTTTAAGGTGTTTGGTTGGTATAGAATCGCGCTTGGGCTAATCGTGCTTACTTATTTCATAATCTTTTAACCATCAATAATAGGAGTAGGCATATGATTAAATGGCTCATTAAAAAAAATATTAAGGATTATCAATTGACTGATAAACAGAGTGTTCGAGAAGCTTATGGCGTTCTGGCTGGATTTATAGGAATTGGGTGTAACATTTTGCTGTTTGTAGTTAAGCTAATTTTAGGTTTAATGATGAACAGCATCGCCATAATTTCAGACGCATTTAACAACTTGTCAGATACGGGTTCATCTCTGGTAGCAGTTGTGGGAGCGAAGCTAAGTGGACGAGAAGCTGATCATGAGCATCCTTATGGCCACGGACGATTTGAATATATCGCGTCCTTGGTCATATCGTTTATTATTCTTCTCGTGGGCTTTGAGCTTTTTAAGTCTTCTGTCTCTAAAGTCTTAAATCCTGAACCGGTGATTTTCAGTTGGATTTTGACGATAATTCTAATTCTATCTGTCTTAGTTAAGGCATGGATGTATTCGTATAATCATTATATCGGAAAACTGATTTCTTCAAGTGTGAATCATGCGACGGCAGCCGACAGTCTTAATGATGTCATCGCAACAAGTGCAGTTATCATCACCACCATTTTAGGCAATTACATTCAGTTTCCTTTGGATGGCATCGCTGGGATTGTAGTGTCCACATTGGTCATGCTCACGGGTTTTAATATTGCTAAAGATACTGTTAGCTTACTGTTAGGGATGTCACCGAGTGAAGAAATCGTTACTCAGATATACGCGATTATCAATTCAAATGAATTTATAGTAGGAGCGCATGACCTTAAGGTTCACGATTATGGACCAGGGAGACAAATCGCCTCTATTCACACTGAACTTTCTGATCAAACAAATATCGTAAAAGCCCATGCCATCGTAGATGGTCTGGAAAAACGCGTGTTAAGGGAATTGGGAATCGATTTGGTCATTCATGTAGACCCTATCGGTGAACACGAAGTTGGACCAATAGATTAAAGCGTTAAAAATGGGGTAATTAATGATGTAAACGATGCAGGGAGGGGATAGCTTGTTTAAGAATATGAGTTTACAGAATAAACTACTTTTAATGGTAGTGCCATTATTTGTTTTGATTGCTATTTTTGTCGTTGTTTCTGCATACGAAATGCTGAAAATCAGTAATGATACAAATGAGATTATCTATCATGAGACATTTGTGAGCACAGCACTAATCTTGAATGCGGATCGGGATTTTTATCAGTCTACAATCGCTTTAAATGAAATGATCATTAGCGTAAATCTTGATAATGCAAAAAAAGAAGCATTAGCAGCTGATTACTTGGAGAACGCTGAACAAGTTTTATCACGGGTTACTGAAGCGATAGATAACGTAAAAGAAAATGATGCGCTCTTTAAACTTTATAAACACAGCACCACTGGAAATACGCTTGAAATACTGTCAGAAAAGTTTAACGTCGCATATGCGGTCTGGTTTAATGCCTATGATGTGAACACACAAAGTGGGAATATCGAAGAGAACTTAAACGCTTTTAGTGAAGCTAGAGAAAGCATCAATGAAATGACTGAGATTTTAGAAAGCTATGCAGATTCCAAATCAACAGAAATGAGTAATAGTGCAAAACTGATTATTACCATCATGATTGGTGTCGGGATTTTATCCATCGTTTTGATTTTATTACTTACGTTTGTTATCATAAAAGGCATTAAGCAAGCAGTGAATCATCTCGTCGATGCATTGAAAACCATTTCAGAAAAGGACTTGACCTCTGAGTTCGATCAGAAATTGCTTCAAAGCCGTGATGAGTTTGGTTTGTTAACACAATCCTCTCAAAGTGTAGTAAGTATGATTAAAGCGCTAATTTCAGCGATCCAAAATACTGTCGGTCACCTTACACATTCCTCTCAGTTTATGCATACGAGTACTTTTGAGATTAATACTGCGATGAACGAGGTATCAAATGCTGTAAACGAAATCGCAGGCAGTGCCACTAAGCAAGCGGAAGAAACACAAATGGTTTCCAAAAACGTATCCCAATTAGGAGAATTGATTGAAAAGAACAGTGATAACGCCTCCTTACTTTTAGATTTAAGTGGAACGATCGAGTTCTTGTCAGGTGAGGGGTTAGAACTCGTTAATAAGCTGTCGAAGGACAGCCATGAAAGCAGTGTCCTATTTGACGGAATATTTAACGTGATTGAAGAAACCGAAGCGAGCGCAAGTCAAATCGGCGAAGCGAGTAAACTCATCACTGAAATTTCAAATCAGACGAACCTGCTAGCCTTAAATGCTGCTATCGAAGCAGCGAGAGCTGGTGAGGCAGGACGAGGATTTGCAGTGGTTGCTGATGAAATTAGAAAACTGGCTGAACAAACTTCGAGATCAACCACTGTTATCGATCAAATGTTGAGTACATTAATTTCGAATGTTAATGACGCACAGCAAAAGAGTGAATCTGTTCGCAAGGCAATTTTGGTTCAAAATGAGTCCGTGAGTGCAACTGAACGCAAGTACGTCGATATAGTAGAAGTACTTGGAATGATGAAAGGCTCTATCAATACTTTGACTCAGATTACGAAGGACATGGAACAGAATCGTAAAAGCGTGGTGGCCTTATCTGATAGTTTAAGCCATATTGCTCAAGAAAATGCGGCAAGTACAGAAGAAACTTCAGCTTCGGCAGAAGAAATCCTGGCAACAGTGAATGAACTTAACACTACCAGCGATGAGCTGGCGCAATTGGTCGATGAGTTAAATGCCATTATTTCTGCATTTAAGTCTTAGAAGGTGTAGCTTGGTTGTAAATTTAATATTATATGAATACAAATTAATTTTCATGGAGGGGCAGTAAATGCCTCTTTTTTTTGTTTCTAATAATGACATTTCTTATGAAATTCTAATTTTATTTACTAAAAAATGGTGGTAATTATTAGTAAAATCATTTATCCTTAAACTATGTTAAATATTTATACTACTACAGTCCTAAATTAGTCCATATGACCTATAAGAAACGAGAGATATCGATGCGCATTGATCTTACCACTTCTCTTAACAATTGCTATGTTAGACCGATTCATCCGGTGTTAACTACCAATTTAGATACATATGTATCACTTAGCCATAATACGCACGGCAAGCTTTATGGCTTAATCCTTCAATTTTCTGCACCTGATAAGCAAAAGGTGTATTCTGTCGTGGAAGCATTTAAATTGCAGAGCCATCAAGTTAATGACGTGACGTCATTAGCTTCTTTTGTCATGTCAAAAGGAAGACATTTTGATAATTTAGAAGCCACTCTCTGGTCTTATGATGAAAAAGTTAATTCTCTGACTTTCGTCACAAATCATCCGTATGCCAATGTCTATCAGCTATACGAAAATCGTTGGACTGAATCGCCACTTACTAAAATTTCATCAATAGAACACGATCATGTCATCTATCAGCTTAATGGAATAAAGGCAAATACGTATATTTTGAGTAAGGAACCCTTTAAGGAGACATCGCTGATTGAAGCGTCCTTTTCAGATGAGAATATGACGCCCTTCGATTTAAGTGAGCAATTTTTTGCAAAGCACTTTTACCCGCCTGCGATCATCATGAGTATCGGTAAATTTATTGAAACGAGAGAATGGGTCTTCCATGGACTAGAAGCGGGGAGAAAGGTAACGGAAAACATATTGGAAATGTTACCTAAAGGTATCGATCCATTCGAGATTAAACTCGTCATCAGTGAATTATTAATGAATGCTTTTTTTCATGGCAATGCAGGGATCGAATCCTTACCCATAAAAATCATTGCTTCTGTTACAAGCGAGCATTTTTATCTAGAGGTAATCGATACGGGAATAAAACCAAAAGAGATCGTCATCGCAGACACTTTAAATCCAGATGACTTGTTAAACGAATCTGGACGTGGGTTATTTTTAGTGAATGCGGTTACAGATAAATGTTATGTTCAAGGCAACAGCATCATTATTAAAAAGAAATTAATAAAAGGGGAACAGGAGGTACAAAATGGTAAGAAGCTTAAAGTTTAGATTGCTCATTATCATGTTCTTGGTTATCGTTATACCTTTAGGTGTTTTAGGCACTATTTCACTGACACGGTTTACGAGTACGATTGAAGATAATGTCTATACAAAGCTGGATGATTTAGTGACATTGACATCGGATGTCATCCAAGGAGAAATTCAAAACGCAAAAACAATTGGATCATTAATGAGTCAAAACAACGAAATTATCAAGTTTGCTTCAGGTGATTTATCTCTGAAAACCAGTGTTTATAACACTTTAATTAATAATCAAACAGAGCATGAGCAAACGATAGAAATGATCATTATTACCGATAAAAACGGTGTAAGCATGACTTCAAACACTGATATCAATACCACGATCGACGTGAGTGACCGTTCATATGTGCAAACGGCGTTAAGTGGAGAACCTGGAATGAGTGATGCCATCATCTCTCGTGCCACAAATGTGCCTGTAATCGCAATCGCCTATCCGCTTAAGGATGGCACTCGAGTGGTGGGGACGATTATTACCACGATTAAGTTTGAGAATATCACCAAGCATGTTCGCGCAATTAAAGTGTTCGAAGGTGGATATGCGCTCATGTTCGATAAATCGGGTTTGTTATTATCCTATCCAAAACCGGAGGATGAATTTAACAAATCGTTAAGCGATTTTGGTATTCCAGCCATCGACGCGATGCTCTCTGATGTTCAAGCGGGTAAAGCGGGGAAGCAGTTCTATAACTATGGTGGCGTGGACAAATACATCCGCTATGAAACCATCGGCAATATGGGGATCGCCATCACCGCTAATTACGATGATTATATGGCGACGACGTTGAAAATTAGAACGACTTTATTCTTCATCATCGGCGTTTCATTAATCATCGCCATGATTATCAGTTATGCATTTGTTACACGAAGCGTCGCCAATCCTTTAAGAAAGCTTTCTAGGCTAATGGAAGAGGCCGGTGAAGGGAATCTAACCGTTTCCTCAGATATCACCTCTAAGGACGAAATTCAAGCGATAGGCGATTCATTTAATATAATGATCAATCATCAAAAGGGTATCGTCGAGAAAGTTAAGAGCGGAGCAGGAGAAGTTGCTAAATCCTCTGATGATATCGCCAGCTCAACAAACGAAGTGAGCGATGCGTCTCAAAGTGTGGCCAAATCCATCCAAGAGGTGGCAGATAACTCCATGTACCAAAGCAAATCCATTATCGAAACCACTGAGACGATTTTACAGCTCAGCAGTTTAATACAGCTTGCGAAGCAGGATGCGATCGCTTCCGATAAAAATGCTGAGGCTTCTTTAAAAATCATAAAAGAGGGTAGAAATAGTGTTGAGACGACTATTTCTTCCATCGATGACATTAAGGTGCTCACAGACAAGACGGGTGATAGCCTTAAGGAGCTTGAAACATTGTCAGAAAAAATCAAAGGCATCGTCGTCACCATTAATGCCATTTCTACTCAAACCAATATGCTTGCTTTAAATGCGTCAATCGAAGCTGCAAGAGCAGGTGAGAATGGTAGAGGATTTGCAGTGGTCGCTGAGGAAGTCAGAAAGCTTGCTGAACAGTCTGGTATTGAAGCAGATGGTATCGCCCTCGTGGTTGGTGACATGATCCGAAAGATCGATCATGCTGTAGAAACCATGAATGCAAGTAAACAAGCGGTAGAATCTGGTGTCATTAAAGCGGTTGATACAGATAAAGCCTTCGTTAAAATAGCCGACGCGATTAATTTGGTCACAAAAGACGTCAAACGAATCGTCGAAATCACTGACGATGAAGTGAGTAGTTCTGAGGCTATCCTTAAATTAATCGATACTGTTTCTACGCTTTCAGAAAAAAATACGGCAAACTCACAGGAAGTTGCTGCAGCGGTTGAAGAGCAGACGGCTTTACTAGAGAGCATCGCAGCTGGAAGTCAAGAACTTACAGCAATGGCGCATGAACTCAATGTCTTAGTTGAAAAATTCAAAGTGGAGGACTAATCAATGAACGCACAAATCTATATGGTTCCTGGACAATTTTCGGTTGAAGAAGCCTCAAAGTTTAGAGATGTCACATATGCACAGCTTGCTGAGGGTATTAAGCTATTTGAAGTCGATTTTAGTCACTGTTTGTTTATCGACAGTACTGGTCTAGGTGTTTTAGTGGGGCTATATAAGCGCTGTCAGGAAGTAGGGGCACAGATCGTCCTTAAACATTTAAACAAGGATGTAGAACGCGTTTTTAAAATGACACGTCTCGATCACGTGTTTACGATTCACTAAGCAAAACTTCTTCATTTTAATTAAGAGCGGCCCTACGGTCGCTCTTTAATTTTTATGATATGATAAGCATATGATCAATTCGATTTAAGGAATTCGTAAGAATCTTCATAAGAATTATTTAAGACCCTCACATTATGATATGAGTGAAAGCTTTGAAAGGATGGATTTCTGAATGGAGACAGCGCGTATTTTGGTCGTCGATGACGATCGGGAAATTGCCAGAGCAATTGAAAAACACTTGACTTTAGAAGGATTTGATGTGATTCGAGCTCATGATGGTCTAGAAGCACTCGACAGACTTAGCACTGATGATATCCAGCTAATCCTGCTCGATGTAATGATGCCAAGATTAGATGGTTTATCGACGATGATGAAGATTCGTGAAAAAAACAATATTCCGATTATCATCCTCTCTGCAAAAACGGAAGAGACGGACAAAGTATTAGGACTTGGAATGGGTGCTGACGATTATGTGACGAAGCCATTTAGTGCTCAGGAATTGATTGCTCGAGTAAGGAGTCAATTAAGACGTTACATGACTTTAGGTGATATGACAAATCAATCGAAAGATCAAATCCTAATGGTGGGCGGACTCAGACTTGAACCTGAGAGTATGATTTTTTCAGTGGACGGTGAAGCGGTTAAACTCACGGCTAAAGAATTTAAAATCCTCGAGTTGTTGATGGCGAATCCTGGTATGGTGTTCTCGGCAGAAAAAATTTATGAACGCGTATGGAATGAAACGCCATATTCAGTGGAGAACACGGTAATGGTACACATTAGACGTATTCGTGAAAAAATTGAAATCAATCCTAAGGAGCCAAAATATTTGAAGGTGGTGTGGGGAATTGGATACAAAATTGAAAAACTTTAGTTATCAGGCGGTATTGAAAGCAATCGCTTTTATGTTGATCGTCGCAGCACTTACCACAGCAGTGGTTCAGCTTCAATATCTGATCCTGACAGATGTTAATTTGGAGTCGCTGTTGGTGACACATTACAGGGACAGCGCAGCATTCATCGAAAAGGATGCTAGGATGGCCATTAATGATGTTACCAGTGCCATCGTTCTATCAGAAGAAGACAGTGTGAACTTAAATTCGCGTCTCGGCACAGGATACTATTATTACATTGATGATGGCCAATCTGTCAAAACCAATGTTACTTCAGGTGACCCAACGTTCTTTAACAGTTTTGGCGAACACAAATTTGTACTGAACGACGGCCTTTGGATTTATGAGTTTCATGACCGTGGCTTAATAGCAGACATCTCAGTAGAAAATTCTGTAAAAGGGTATGTTGCCTTTACCACAGACTATATGAATACTGCTGAAAAGGAATGGTTTAAAGAGCGCGATCAAGCCCTTCCTCTTATGTGGTCATTTGCAGGTATCGGCATCGGAACCATCCTGTTGATTCTATATTTAACTGTTACCATCGGTCAAAAGACAAGGGGAGGCGAGGTGATTCTAAATGCCATCGATAAAATCCCTAGTGATGTGTTTCTCATTATGGTGATGTCCTTTATCGGCATATGGGCAATCATCATTGATGAGTTCTTTGGTTATCGTTACCTCGTGATGAGTCAAAAGGTTGCTTCCATGATTGCGGTGGGCACAGCGACTTTCGGATTATTAATTGGTTTAGGTATCGCTTATCTTTCCCTGATTAAACGCATCAAAGCGAAAGCCTTAATGACCAACAGCATCATTTATAAAGTGGTTTATGGCATTTTCGATTATTTCAGAAGTCTATTTGATGGAAGAAGGTTTTCCAGCAATAAATTAACGAAGCAACTCTTTTATAGACAGACCCTTTTTATCACCTTAAGCTTTGTCATGGTGCTGTTCACCTTTATTTTGCTAGTGGTTCCACCTTTATTTCTCCTGCCGCCCATTCTTGAGTTTATTCTGGTGTATTGGTTTGTACAGGGTAACAGAAAAACTTTTGAAGCAATTGATAGAGGCTTTAATGATAGCTTAGAAGAGCAAATGAAAGCAGAACGTATGAAAATTCAGCTTGTGACCAATGTGTCTCACGATTTGAAAACGCCTCTTACAGCGATAATCAGCTATGCAGACCTCTTATCAAAAGAGCCTTGTCTAAGTGAGTCTTCAAGAGATTATGTCAATATTCTCATCGATAAATCCAATCGCCTGAAGAACATTGTTTCCGATTTATTTGATTTAGCAAAAAGTACCTCTGGAGATATCAAACTTGAGATGGATGTTATTGACCTAAAGCGATTAGTAGAACAAACCATGGCGGATATGGAAGATGAAATCACAAAGTCTGAGTTAAGTTATAAAATCAAGTTACCTGAAACGCCTGTGATGATCATGGCAGACGGTAAAAAATTATATCGCGTGTTTCAAAACCTCATCGACAATGCCAACAAATACGCTTTGAGGGGAACACGTGTCTTTATCGAACTGGAAAGCAATCAGATGGAAGCACGGTTTTCCATCAAGAATACGGCTGCCTATGAAATGGCATTTTCAGCTGAAGAAATCCTGCAACGTTTTGCCAGGGGAGACATATCGCGTTCAACCGACGGCAATGGTTTAGGACTATCTATCGCGGAGAGCTTTACACAGGTGTGTGGTGGCGCTTTTAAACTCGATATTGATGGGGATTTATTTAAAGTAACTTTGAGATTTCCCGAAATTGTTGGTGAAAAAAAGGTGGATTAGGGGTATGATTAGTTTAGGAGGTACGAAGCCATGAATCCTAAAATATGTATCCCAATCATCGCGAATACTTTTGATGAATTAGTTGATGTTATCGAAAAAACTATCGTCATGAGACCTGACTTAATTGAATGGCGTGCCGACTACTTGCTTTCCGATTCAAATGATGGATCGCTTTTGGACAAGTGCTTGCAATTATTAAGTGACCAAATGAACGGACTAAAAATTCCTTTGATTTTCACGCTACGAAGCGCAAAAGAAGGCGGGAAAGTCAAGTATGGTGAGCTGGAGCGACTTAAGCTTATAAAGCAGGCCGTATTAAGCGGTCAGGTCCAGTTGGTTGATTTGGAGATGGATTTAGCCAACCAATCAGATGAAGATTTTGACCATCACGAACGATTGGATTTATTTAATGAGATTATAGATTTAGCGCACACGGCAAACATAGAAGTCATTCTTTCGCACCATGATTTCATCCAGACACCCAGCTCCCCTGAGCTGATTATGACCATCAAACGCGCCCAAAAGCATCATGCAGACTATTGCAAACTCGCCTATATCCCTAAAGATGGTGAGGACGTCATACGGTTATTAGAAGCATGCCAATACGGTAAAGGCGTACTTAATCAGAGGATGATTGTCGTTTCCATGGGTAAAATTGGGCGTGTATCTCGAATCACTGCCCATGAATATGGATCGGAATTCACTTATGCTAAGGGATTATCGGAGTCTGCACCGGGGCAATTAACCGTGGCAGAACTACTGGATGCTTGGGCCAAATTATAAAAAATGCCTCCGATTTTTCGGAGGCTTTCTTTATGAGATGAGGCTTTGAAACTGGCTATGATACATTTCCGAATAGAGTCCACCGAGTTTGAGGAGTTCCTCATGAGTCCCTTTTTCTACGATTTTACCTTGGTCGATGACCAGTATTACATCAGCGTTCTGAATCGTAGACAAACGGTGGGCGATGACGAAACTCGTTTTTCCTGACATAAGTTTCCGCATGGCATCCTGAATTTGGCGTTCGGTTCGGGTATCGACATTGGACGTGGCTTCATCGAGAATCAACATTTTAGAATCTAAAAGCATGGCGCGGGCGATGGTTAACAGCTGTTTTTGCCCTTGAGAAATATTGAGTCCCTCCTCATTGAGCTCAGTTTCATAGCCATGGGGAAGATGTGTGATAAAGCTGTGAATTTTAGCCGCTTTCGCAGCTTCCATCACGTCCTCAATCGTTGCATCCGGCTTTCCATATGCGATATTTTCAAAGATAGTTCCTTGAAAAAGCCATGTATCCTGGAGTACCATTGCAAAGGATTTTCTAAGGCTAGACCGGGTTACTTTCTTAATGTCATGGCCATCGATACTGATGTACCCTTCGTTCGGATCATAAAAGCGCATTAGAAGGTTGATTAAGGTGGTTTTTCCAGCCCCAGTAGGACCAACGATGGCCACTAAGTCACCAGGTTTAGCCACGAGATCAAGTTGATCGATGATAATTTTGTTTGGCTCATATCCAAACTTCACATCCTTCATCACAACTTCACCGCGTAACTCAACGGTGGATAGGTCAACCGCATCTTCATCATCAAGAGGTTCAACATTTTCATCAAGTACTCTGAAAACGCGTTCCGCAGCGGCAAGCGCTGACTGGAGTTCGCTGATGATATTTGCGAATTCATTAATTGGACCCGAGAATTTTCTTGAGTATAAAACAAATGAGGATACGTTTCCGATTGATAAGGCCCCTTTCAAATATAAAATTGCACCGAAAATACTGACCAAGCTCAGCGAAAAGTTATTAATGAAATTTACTGAAGGTCCAACAGTACTGCTATAGTATTCAGCATTATAGAACGCTTCAACTGCTTGATCATTTTTTTCATCGAATCTCTTAATCATGACGTCTTCTTGGTGATATGCCTTAATGACTTTTTGACCAGAGATGATTTCCTCCACGAAACCATTGAGTTCGCCTAGCTTTTTTGAACGCTCTCTAAACAGTGGACGGGTTTTGCGCGACATAAATCGTGTAAACAGAATGGAAAGTGGAATGGTAAGTCCGAAAATCAACACCAGTGAGGGGGATATCAGAAGCATCATGATCAACGAACCGATAACCGTGATGATACTGGTAAAAATCTGTATGATATCGTTCGAGAGCGACGTGTTGATGGTGTCGATATCATAGGTGATGCGGCTTATGATATCGCCTGTTTGATGACGATCAAAATATCCCACGGGGAGCTCGGTCAATTTTTCGAACACATCCTTACGCATGCGGAATACTACCTTTTGACTGATGTTAATCATCAATAACGCGAGCAAGTAAGCAAAAAACGAAGAAATAATGTAGAGCAGGATCATCAGAGAGATGGTTTTAAATACATTAGGAAAATCCACATGACCTGCGCCTTCACCGAAGAAATCGATGGCGCGCCCTGCCAGAGAGGGGCCAATTAGAGATAATACGTTGCTAATCAAGGTTAATAGCAGCGCTAATAGAATCGTTCGCGCTTCCTTTAGCAAGTACTTTCCAAGTCGAAGTAACACTTGTTTTCGATTTTTAGGGGGGACACCGCCATGTTTGGCTTCTTTCGTGAGTTTATCCATTTTATTCATGACCGTCACCTCCCAGCTGGGAACGACTAATTTCGATATAGGCTTCACAGGTTTTCATCAGCTCCTGGTGAGTGCCACTACCGATTATTTCGCCTTCTTCAAGCACGAGTATATGGTCGGCATGCATAATCGAACTGATTCTCTGGGCGATGATAATCGTCGTGGTTTCATCGAAATGCTGATGTAACGATTTTCTAAGCTTCGCATCCGTACGATAATCGAGTGCACTGGAAGAATCATCGAGAATCAGAATCTTCGGTTTTGCAGCCAGTGCCCTGGAAATCAGTACACGCTGTTTTTGTCCACCACTAAGATTCGCCCCTTTAATCGTAAGATTATGATGCCACCCCTCTTCAAGCGAGTCGATAAAATCGCCAGCTTGCGCCAATTCGGAGTAAAACATAATTTGTTCCAATGGCAACCCTCTACCGAAGTCGATATTCTCTGCGATAGTATCGGCAAAAAGGATGTCATTTTGAAAGGCGATTCCGAACATCTTATGGAGCTCTTCACGAGGTATGGAACGAACATCTCTACCGTTAATACGGACAGCACCTTGATCGACATCATAAAATCGAAGCAGCAGCTTGATGATGCTCGATTTTCCACTGCCAGTAGGTCCGATAATTCCCAGCGTTTCACCAGGCTTAATGGCGAAATCGATCTTAGTGAGGTTAGCTTGATTTTTATGATAACTAAATGTGACATTATGAAAAACGATATGATTTTCAGTTTCAATAGGAGAGATATCCTCTATTAATAAATCCTCTGGCGTATCGATGATTTCAGCGATTCTATTAAAGGAAGCAAGACCCTTGGAGGCTAGTATAAAAATACGGCTAATCGATAGCATCGCATTTAAAATAACTGTAAAGTATGTGAGAAACGCGATGACGACGCCAGGTTTAGTAAGTCCGCCATTGACGCGGTAGGCACCCACGAGGATGACGAAGCTGAGGCCTAGATTGAGAAAAAGATTCATCATGGGATTGGTAATAGACATGGTCAACCCCACGCGCTTTTCTCTTTTGACCACTTCACCACTAACCGTTTTAAAACGTTCCTTTTCATAATTCGTTTTTGATAGGGCCTTAATAATACGGATTCCAGTGATATTCTCCCTTATAGAGCGTACCATTTGGTCGACTGCTTGCTGTAGCTTGTTGTATAAAGGGATTCCTTTTTTAGAAACCACATAGACAGTGATGAAGATCAATGGTTGAACGAGAATAAGCACCATAGCAAGCGCTGGTTCAAGCATTAAGGTAACGATAATACCTCCCAGCAGCAAAATAGGTGCCCTGACACCAAGACGTTGCATCATGCCAACCATATGGTGAACATGATAGGAGTCTGAGGTTAGGCGAGAAACTAAGGAAGGGATGGTAAAATGATCGATCTGACCACATGATAGCACCATCATTTTTGAAAACAAATCATGACGGATGCTTCTGGTGGTTTCAGCGGCAACACGAGTTGCCATTCGATTGGCAACGATGTTGGCAAAGAGTGCCAGTGCTGCACATCCGATCATCGCGCCACCCCACATAAATACACTAGAAATACTGCCTTTAGGGGCAACTTCATCGATAATATGGGCGAGAATCCAAGGAATTAACAAATCCATCATGGTGCCTAAAAATTTTATGACCAGTCCGATGCTCATCATCGGTAAATAAGGTTTCAAATAGACAAAGAGTCGTTTCATTTACAAAAGCTCCTCCATAAGTAAGTGCATAAAAATATTACCATACCCGAAAGATTATGTCAAAGATCGTCATTTTCAGTTATAATGGTAAATGAAGTATAGAAAAGGGGATGAAACATGGCTAAACGATCAAAATTTTTTTACAGAAGGGTCATCATCGTCATCACGTTGATTATGCTGCTCTTTATTATAATTAAAGGTCTTACAGGTTTAGTAAAAACGCTGTTCGGTGATGGTGAGTCTGAATCCGAAACCTCCACAGCTACAGAGGAGAGTAGCCCTGCTATTGAAAATACAGCATCAGAGGCGACATCATTAGAAACATCACAATCGGAAACAACACCATCAGAAACAACACCATCAGAAACAACACCATCAGAATCGAACTCATCTGAAACAACTGGTTCAACAACAGAAACAACAGCGGAGGTAAATATGAACTTTAGTACCGTTAGTTTTTATAAATCGAGATTAGATGCCAGATATCAGGCATATGCTGCTTTAAATCCTAATGCAACGGCCTATGAAATCGTTTTAAAAGTAAATATGAACCTCGATTATGCCTTCTATGGCATGATAGAATCGGTTATTAAGCCAGAGTCTTTATCAGCGCTATGTAATAAATACTATGCATTACCCTCTGATTTTACACCGGGAAATCTCGTTCAAGTGACGGATGGCTATTATGTTAATGACGGTAAATCCTATATGCTTCGTACCGAAGCAGAGGAAGCTTTTAAACAGATGGCAAATAAAGCGGCTGATGACGGCGTATCATTGAAAATAATCTCTGCCTATCGTTCTAATAACTATCAGGCAAATCTTTACGAAAAATATAAGAACAATAACGGACAAGAGGCTGCAGACCGATTTTCAGCAAGACCTGGGCATTCCGAACATGAAACAGGTTTAGCAATCGATATCAATGATGTGTCTCAAGCGTTTGAAAATACAGATGCGTTTAAATGGTTGCAGAGCCATGCCCATGAATTCGGTTTTATTTTGCGCTACCCTAAGGGAAAAGAGCATTTGACTGGCTACATGTACGAACCTTGGCATTACCGCTATTTAGGAACAGCTTTAGCGACGAAGGTATTAAATGCAGGCATCACATATGATGAATATTATGCCATGCAACTTTTAGAGTAGGTAAATATGGAAAAAAAACGCTATATTGAAGGGTTATTCATGGGAGCGTCTTCATTTGTACTTTGGGGACTTCTACCTATATATTGGAAGCTCGTGAATGCCATAACGCCATATGCAATATTTGCGCAGCGAGTGGTTTGGTCATTTGTTTTTATGATGTTAGTTATTGTAATCATGAAAAAGACAAACAACTTTATGCAACACTTGAAAGATATTAAGGTTTGGAAGGGTGTAATCGCACCGAGTATTTTCATTTCGATCAATTGGCTGCTCTATATTTGGGCTGTTAATAATAACTATGTGATTGAAACAAGTCTCGGGTATTATATTAATCCACTTGTCATGGCTTTTTTCGGAATGGTATTTTATAAAGAACGGCTTAATGGACTTCAAAAGATCGGCCTATCGTTTGCTGCTGCGGGTGTCGGGCTAAATACCCTTTTTTATGGAAAGTTTCCCATTATCGCCATCACTTTAGCGTTATGCTTTGCTACTTATGGTCTATTGAAAAAGCGATCACCCATCGATTCTCTTATGGGGTTGACCTTTGAAACATTGCTTATCGGCGTTCCATCGCTTCTTTATCTGATATTTATAGAGTCGACTGGCCATGGAATATCTGGAAACCTGGAGGGCTCGTTTTGGGGCTTGATTTCACTAAGTGGTGTCGTGACAGCAGTGCCTTTACTTTTGTATGGAGAAGGGACAAAGCGTTTGCCGCTTAGTGTGGTTGGATTTTTACAGTACATTTCGCCGACCATCGCACTTATGTTAGGTATTTTTGCATTTAATGAGCCTTTCGACTACCGCTCTTTAATGGCATTTTCGCTTATTTGGATTGGGTTATTATTTTTTAGCTATTCTCAATATAAAGCCCTTACTGACCAATCAAGTAAATGATATAATTGAAGTGACTTTAGGTATTGGAGTGATATTATGGCTGAGTTTAAAGTAAATAACGGTGAAGATCGATGTGATTGTAATGTGATTCATGAGGATTTGATCAATCAAGTAAAAGACAAAATTCCATCATCAGAGATGCTTTATTCTTTAGCAGATTTTTTTAAAGTTTTTGGTGATCCGACGCGCATTAAAATTCTTACAGCGCTCACAGAAGCTGAATTATGCGTATGTGACATTGCCTTTCTCCTCAATATGACGCAAAGTGCCATTTCGCATCAGTTGAGAGTGTTGAAACAGGCGAGACTGGTGAAGAACAGAAAAGATGGCAAGGTGGTATACTATTCATTGGATGATGAGCACGTAAAGCAGATAATTACACTAGGGAAAGTTCATCTAAGCGAGTAAGTGCCCCACAGACTCATAATGTCATGGCGTGTCGCACGAAACTTCAGCTGAGTTAAGGTTCATCTAAGCGAGTAAATGCCACCGTTATAATTCGCTTGAAAAATCATAGTAATTCATGTAAAATTAAATTTAGTCGGGGTGTGGCTCAGGTTGGTAGAGTACAAGACTGGGGGTCTTGGGGTCGCAGGTTCAAGTCCTGTCACTCCGACCACGTTTGAAACGATGGCGCTTTCTAAAGTCTAGACTTTTGAAATCGCTTTTTTTTATGGGAGAAAACTTAAATGCTGAAAAATATGTTTAAACTGTTAACACTAGCTTCAATTCTGTTGTTAATTGGAACTGTTGCGGTTATCATCCACTTAAAAGTGGATACAAGTGATGATTCCAGTAGAGTGGTCATAGGTAGAATGAATGATTCACTTTCACTCGATCCAGCCATTACCTCGGACACCGAATCCTTTCAAATAACGGCAAACATTTATGAGACGTTAATTATCTCAGCTCAAGGAGGGACCTCCTTGATGCCAGGATTGGCTGAAAGCTGGAAAGTCAGTGATGATGGTCTGACGTGGCACTTTAAAATAAGAAAAGGTATCAAGTTTCACGACGGTACCCTTTTGAATGCTCACGTCGTCGCATTTAACTTCCAAAGATGGATGGATCCAAACAGTCCTTATCATACAGGCGATTTTGTTTACTGGAACTATAGTTTTGGTGGATTTCCTGGCATCGTTCGAACCGTCACAGCGCTGTCTAATGAAACACTTGAAATCGTGTTAACGGAACCGTACGCGCCATTTTTAAGTACACTTTCCATGCCTGCATTCGGCATCGCTAGTCAGACTGCTTTACTTAAGTATAATGACGCTTTAAAGACCCATCCTGTTGGCACTGGACCGTTTATATTTAAGTCGTGGGAAAAAAATGACCGGATTATCTTGAAGCGAAACGATAATTACTGGAATGGACGTGCAAAAGCACCTGAAATCGAATTTCGTGTATTGCCTTCTGGTGCAGATAAAATCGCATTATTAAAAAGTGGGGAAATTAATATCATCGATCAGCTATCAGTGGAGGAAGTAGATGCTGTGAACGCTGATGATACACTTAGGCTATACTATCGACCGTTTATCAATATTGGGTATTTAGCGTTAAATAATAAAATTCCTCCCTTTAATGATGCGCGCGTCAGAAAGGCGATTTCATTACTCATCGATAAAGAAAGCCTTCTGAATGATTCGTATAAGGCGCTTTTTCGTTCTGCAAATTCGTTTTTACCACCTGTTATATTAGGTTATCATGAAGGCATAAAGTCTGACCTCGTTAATATAGAAGAAGCTAAATCCCTTTTAGCGCAGTCAGGTTATCCAAATGGATTTGATGTGACTTTATGGGTGATGGATAGACCGAGAAATTATTTTCCTAACCCATCTGAAATAGGAAATAGCATTAAATCCCAATTGTCAAAGGCAAACATCAATGTCACTATGAATATCATCACATGGGACCGATTTATCGAGGATATCCGTTTAGGAACGCACCAAATGGCTTTAACAGGATGGAACGGCGATATCGCAGATCCAGATAACTTCTTATATACACTGTTCGCTTCTGCTGATGTTAAGTCACAGCTGAGTTTTAACCATTCTGGATATGAAAACGAGCGAGTGGATGAACTACTAATGCAAGCTAGACGCGTCACGGATGAAGATTTTCGGATTACCCTTTATAGGGAAATTCAGGAAATCATCTACGCGGATGCCGCATCAATTCCATTAATGCATACCATGACCGCTATTGGAACAGATATTAGGGTTAAAGGTTTTGAGCCTCACATTACTGGTGAAGAAATATTCATGAATTTGGAGATAGTCCCATGAAACCTATTCGTCAAAAAAATCGCTTAAAACCGATAATCGTACCTTTTATAACGGGTCTCGTGCTAATCGGGATGGGATTTATTAGCAATCGTGACTTTAATCTCGATATCCAAAACATGCCTTCTTTACCCAGACCGATTGCAGAAGAGACGGTGATGATCACAGCAGCGGGACAAAGTACGGATGCTTACATCATCAAAGACATCGCTAATCAGTTGATGATTCATAATTATTTCATCCCACAGGCGGATCATTTGGATTTCGAGGGCATTAAAACGCTCGTATTTGTAGCAGGGAACAGTGCTATCAGCGAAAAAATCCTGGATTTCACTTTCGAAGATGAAAAGGAACGTGTTTTAAAGCTTTTAAAGCTTGCTTTCGAGAAAGACTTAAAAATTATATTGGTATTTATCGGTGGATCACAACGACGTGATGAAGAAACAGAATGGTTTATAGAACAGATCGGAGGACAAGCCCACTATATAATATCGACCTCAGATGGAGACCGTGATCAGTTTCTCTATCAAATGGCTGGAGATTTAAAAATACCGATTACACTCGTCAACGCGTTAGACGATATTTCAGAACCGTTTGCTTCAGCGTTTAGGTAGGTGCTTATGGGAAAGAGTAGAATGATAAAATATATTATCGGAATCGGACTCACCATCACTTTTGCTTTCTTGTTTCCGAATTTGACGACCTTTATGTGGTTGACCATCGTCGCTAAAATTAGGGAAGCCATCGTATCAGGTGATGGGGGTCAATTAATCTTAGCGAGTGCTTACACGACGATATTAAATACGATACAAAATGCTTTACTGTTTATTGCCTGTTATCTTATTTCACTAATTTCAATCAAGCGCTTTAAATGGGCGGACTCTATAAAAATGATGATGACGGTTGTAATGTTCATCATTTTAGGGGCATTACGCGCTTGGTGGATCGAAATTCCTTGGGAGTTACTAACGGCTGTGATAACTGCTACCGTTATTATGATTATGGTTTATTTTACCTATAATCAATACGATTCCATTCATCGGATGGTTCTGGTTTCGTGCCTTGTGTTTTTCGCTTTTCAGTGGCTAGACATCATGCCTGTTTTTGCGTCTGGCCCATTTGGAATAACTGATATTCCGACGAGTATTTTACTAGCTTCCAGTTATCTCGATAGTGACACTGTTCTTAATTTCGTCGGTCTAGCTTTTTTCGTTCCACTATTCATATCCTCTTGGATCATGACGTCACTATTTTCAAGCCATGATGAAAATATCGCCATCGAAAAGGAAAATCATTTAAAGGAGATTGCACTGGAATCAGTAAAGTCGAGTGCTATCGAACATCGTATTTATCAGGAAATCAATTCCATCGCGCATGACTTGAAAACACCACTTGTTACCATAAGAGGATTAAACTCGCTTTTATCGATGTCAAACGATCCAGAAAAAACTGAAGCTTATACGCAGCGCATAGATAGTGCAGTGGAAAAGATGTCAGAAATGATTTCAGGGTTTCTCTATGAATCTTCAAAACAAGAAATAGATGCAATTGAGCTTATTAATTATATGCGTGCTCAAATACCAGTGGAAGATGAAAACTTAAAAATCTCTATCGACTATGATGAAGACCTTCCACTCGTAAATGTCAATAAAATCCGTGTGTCGAGAGCGTTATTGAATATCGTTGAAAATGCCATCGGTGCGCCATACCGCCATCAACTAAAGATCATTGAAATTGAGGTTGCTAAAAGGGAACTTTCGCTGGCGATTATCATAAAAGACAACGGAACCGGGATTGCAAAAGAGGACTTACCCTTTATATGGGACCCTGGCTTTAGCACTAGAAATACCACAGGAATGGGACTTTTTTTCGTTAAAAAAATCGTTGAGGACAACAATGGTCAAATTTACATCGAAAGTAACTCGGATGGGACAAGTGTGACTGTTTTATTTCCAGGGATAAGAAAGGAGACTAGCTAATGAAGAGGATTCTCGTCATTGATGATGAACAGGATATCGTTTTTACTTTGTCTGAAATCTGTAAGTTCGCAGGATATGAAGTCGATACGGCGAATAACGGTCAAGAAGGTTTTGAAATCTTTAAAAGTAAAAAACATGATCTGATCATCGTGGATTTTCATATGCCTGGTTGGGATGGACTCACCACAGTCAAAAAAATTAGATCGATAGACGAAGCAGTAGCGGTGCTCGTTTTGACTGTCGATGAACGCCAAGAGGTGGCCGACCGTTTTATGGCTATCGGCGCGACCGACTTTGCTATAAAGCCTATTAAAGCCCCAGATTTAATCGCAAGAGTTAAAGTAAACTTAACCATAAGCAAAATGCAACGTGACGTGGTTCGCGCTAAAGAGATGGTTTTTGTTGAGAAGGGAATATCTTCCGCCACTTTAACGCTTATAGAGAATTTTATGAAGCAAAAACCTGAGGAAATGACAATTGAGGATATTTCTCTCGGTGTAAATCTCGCCTATCAAACGGTTCATCGGTATGTTCAGCACATGCTTGAAAATGAACGAATCGAAGTGATTCCAATCTATGGACAATTGGGGAGACCAAAAAATAAATACCGATTACTCTAAAATTTGAACATTTTGTGAATATTTTTTCAGAGAAAAAAGTGAGAAAAAGTCGATTTCTCTCCTAAATAAGTATAATAGGGTTGTTACCAAATACTTTAGGGGAGGACATTATGAGTGTAAAGAACACGACGGCAAAGAATGGCATGTTTAACCGTTTTCTTAACATGGTTGAACGTGGCGGTAATAAATTACCACACCCAGTAACAATCTTTGTCTTATTGTCATTATTGGTTATTATTATTTCTGAAATTGGTGCGCGTGCTGGCATGACAGTATCATACTATGATGCAAGACAGCAAGCTGATGCAACGGTCACTGCAGTTTCTTTAATGAATGCAGAGGGCATTCGCTACATGTTTAATTCTGCTACTAAAAACTTTACGGGTTTCGCGCCACTGGGAACAGTGCTTGTTGCTATGTTGGGTGTAGGTGTTGCAGAGGGAACTGGATTAATCGGTGCAGCACTTAAGAAAATCGTTTTAGGCACGCCTAAAAAACTCATCACAGCAGTGGTTGTTTTAATGGGGGTTATGTCTAACGTTGCTTCAGATGCCGGTTATGTTGTACTCGTACCATTAGGTGCAATCGTATTTTTAAGTTTCGGCCGTCACCCATTAGCAGGTTTGACTGCTGCTTTCGCCGGTGTTTCAGCTGGTTTCTCTGCAAACCTTTTGTTAGGAACGCTTGACCCACTACTTGCTGGTATTACGAATGAAGCCATTAAAGTAGGTGGATCAGATATTACGATTTTACCGACAGCAAACTATTATTTCATGTTCGTTTCTACGTTCTTATTAACTTTCCTTGGTACTATCGTTACTGAGAAAATAGTTGAGCCGAGATTAGGCGAATACAAGGGTCCAAAGCTTATTGAATCGATGGATGTGACACCAGCTGAGAAAAAAGGTTTAAGAGCAGCAGGTTTATCGTTAATCGCTTTCTTTGGAATTATGTTATTCTTAACAGTACCTGATAATGCCATCCTTAGAACAGCAGTTGAAGGTTCAACAAAAGGTGATTTAAACGCATATATCCACGACGGTCTCGTTCCAACGATCATGCTAGCATTTTTAGTGCCTGGTATCGCGTTTGGTATCTTCTCAGGTTCAATCAAAAACGATAAAGATGTGGTTCACAGCATGGGTAAAGCCATGGCTTCCATGGGTGGATACCTCGTTCTTGCATTTACTGCAGCTCAGTTCGTAGCTTACTTTGGTTATACTAAGTTAGGTATCATCTTAGCAGTAAGTGGTGCAAACTTCCTTCAAACTGTTGGTTTAACAGGATTACCTTTGGTACTTGCTTTTATACTCGTTGCAGCGTTCATCAACCTCTTTATCGGTTCTGCATCTGCTAAATGGGCGATCATGGCACCTATCTTTATCCCGATGATGATGCAGCTTGGAATCTCACCAGAATTTACTCAACTTGCTTACAGAATCGGCGATTCATCGACCAACATCATTTCGCCACTCATGTCATATTTCGCAGTAATCGTAACATTTGCTCAAAAATATGATGAAGATTCAGGTATCGGTACACTTATTTCTGCGATGTTACCATACAGCATCGTGTTCTTAGTCGGCTGGTCAATATTAATGGTACTTTGGTACTTTACAGGATTGCCGATTGGACCGGGCGCATTTATGTAGTATAATTTAATAGAGCTTTATATGAAAGGTGGCTATTTAGTCACCTTTCAATTTAATGATATTTTGGAGGACCTTATGATTAATCAAGAGCGTTTAGTCAATGCATTTCTGGAATATGTGCAAATTTCTAGTCCAACAAAAAAAGAAGGGGAATTTGCTAGACATATCACTAAAATCCTTACTGAAATCGGCTTTGAAGTAACAGTGGATGATGCTGGAGAAAAATTAGGCTGCGATACGGGTAATGTCATCGCTAAAATGAAAGGCAACACAGGTGGTGCGCCTATTTTGTTCAGCTGCCACATGGACACGGTTTCTCCAGGCGAAAGTATAAAACCGATCATAAAGGATGGCGTTATTTACAGCGATGGCACGACGATATTAGGCGGTGATGATAAAGCTGGTATCGCTGCAATCGTGGAAGCAATCAAGGTCATCAAAGAAAATCAGATGCCACATGGCGATTTAGAAATAGTGTTCAGCATTTTTGAAGAGGGTGGCCTCCACGGCGCTAAAAATTTAAATTATGATGAAATCCACGCCAAACACGCCTTTGTTTTAGACAGCGGTGGGGACCCAGGACAAGTCATCGTTCAAGGACCAGCGCAAGATAAGCTCGACTTTAAAGTCATCGGACGTCCAGCACATGCAGGGGTAGCGCCAGAAGAGGGCATCAGCGCCATCATGGTCGCTTCAGAAGCGATCGCAAATATGACCTTATTAAGAATCGATGCTGAAACCACTGCGAATATCGGCCGAATTGAAGGGGGCACTGTGACGAATATCGTCGCTCCTGAATGTGTGGTAAAAGCTGAGGCGAGAAGTTTAGATAATGATAAGTTAGCAAAGCAAAGTGCACATATGGTTGAATGCTTCGAGAAAGCAGCGGAGAAGTTCGGTGCAAAAGTCGAGTGTGAAGTAGCAAGAATGTATTCTGCCTTCAATGTAGCGACAGATGCTGCAATCGTAAAAAATGTATTTGCAGCTTGTGAAGCTGTGGGACTAAAACCTTTCACCGCATCTTCAGGCGGCGGTAGCGACACAAATGTCTTTAACGCAAACGGCATTATGGCGGTCAACTTAGGAATCGGCGAAAGAAAACCACATACTTTAGAAGAACACTTGCATATCGTGGATTTGATTAATGCATCAAAACTTGTTCTCGAAATCATAAAGCAATACGCATAATCATTTTTTAATGACGTTCAAGAGTGCCTCATGGCACTCTTTTATGTTTCGAAGCCATTACATTCTCTTTACAGGTTGGCTAAGAATAAGATTTATTCAGGGTTTTGCGGTAAAATAGAATTACTAATGAAACATAGGAGGTCATATGAAACGTTCGACATCAAAATATTTCATCATAGGTTTGTTGCTGATGGCCATGGTCTTTACCAGTAATTTCAGCTTTGCCGCACCACTTACCCAAGATAGGCAAAATGCCATCAATAACGATTTTAGGGGACTATGGGTCGCGACCGTTTTAAATCTTGACTATCCCACTAAAGCAACCACCGATAGTGAAGTCTTAAAATCAGAAGCGCTTAAAATAATCAAAAAGGCTGAATCCTTGGGCATGAATGCCATCGTACTTCAAGTACGCCCATCGGGTGATGCTTTTTATAAATCTGACATTTATCCATGGTCAAAGTATTTGACTGGAAAGCAAGGTGTTGCTCCGACGAATGATTATGATCCGTTAGCGTACTGGATCGATGAAGCACATAAACGAGGCATCGCCGTCCATGCATGGGTAAATCCCTATCGGATCACTCGTAAAAATGCAGCGGATCCAGCACATGATTATACACAATTAGCGGCTAATCACCCAGCGAAGCTTCATCCTGAATGGGTTGTCGCCCACACGGATGGTAATCTCTACTTTAACCCAGGATTACCGGAGGTCAGACAACATATCACCGATAGTATCATGGAAATCGTCAACAAGTACGATATCGACGGCATCCATTTTGACGATTATTTTTATCCAAGTACGACCTTTAATGATGCGACAGCGTTTGCAACTTATGGTAAATCATTCACGAATATCGCTGATTGGAGAAGAAATAATGTGGATGAACTGATCAAATCAGTTTATGCAGCCATTAAAGCGAAAAAACCGACCGTTCAATTCGGTATTAGTCCTTTCGGAATCTGGGCAAATGCAAAAAATAATCCTGCTGGAAGCGCTACGAATGGGTTTGAATCCTATTACAGCCAGTATGCGGACACCAAAAAGTGGGTTGAGCAGAACATGATCGATTATATCGCGCCTCAGCTGTACTGGAACATCGGTTACAGTGTCGCTGATTATTCGAAGCTGTTGACTTGGTGGAGTGATGTGGCAAAGGATTCTAAGGTTAATCTGTATATCGGTCATGCGGCTTATCGTGTCGGTAACGCTGACATTAGCTCACCATGGTATGGCGTAGATGAAATCTATCGTCAACTTGCCTTGAACAAAACGAAAAGCAACGTAAAGGGAAGTATCTTTTTTAGATATGCTTTCTTTAATTCCAATAGCGCACTTTCAACGCTAGTCACTGATTACTATAAAGGTGGTAATCTAACACCTACACAGGAGCAGTTGGTTATCGGTCGCCCATATCGCGATGTACAGACCACCGCTAGCAATTACTTTATCGGAGGCGCATCGGATCCAAGAACGCCGGTCTATTTAAACGGTCAGGAAATCAAAATACGTACTGCTCAGGGGTATTTTGGTGTTTATGTGCCACTGATCACAGGTGAAAATGTCTTTACGTTAACGCAAAATGGTAAAACAACCACACGAAGAATAACGAAGGTTGCGCCAGCACTGGCAGCTCCTATGGCTAAAATAGAGATCATTCCTTCCTCTACATGGCCACAAACCGCTACATCAAAGTCTCCAAATGAAGAAGTGACGCTGTTTTGTAGAGCGCCGATAGGTGCAACCGTGACAGCGACCTTAAATGGAATGACCTATACCTTAACGCCTAGTTCGACAAATGTGACCACTAAACCGTATGCGACGAGTTATAGCTTTAAAACGACACTGCCAAGTCCGACTGGGACACCGAGAGTGGTTGATCTCGGCAAAGTCGTCTATAAAATGGTTTATAAAGGAATTTCGTATAGTGCGGAATCGAAGGTGCCCGTTTCTGTGATCATGAACGGCGCGCCGTATATTGGCACTATTACGAAAAATAACGCAGATACCTTTGATGCCGCTTATTCTTCAAACGGGGCGATGCATATGCTGCATTTAGGCATGAAGGATTACGTCGTGGCAGAAAATGGCGATTATATCAAGTTTGCATCCGGTATTTGGGTAACACGTAGCAATGTTGCGCTCACTAACGGGACCCTCAATCCAAACTCCATCGAAAAAATCAATTATATCAATGCGACAAAATTTGATGTCGTGGCATTTTCCATGAAAGAGAAAGCCATCGCCACTGCGAATCATAGTGCGGGAAAGCTTTCTGTCACCTTTGAACAAACAGTCTATGGCGCACCTCTAAGCTTACCGATGCAGTCCATGATTAAAGAGGCTTCCGTCAAAACGGTTGGAAACAAGACGACCTACGAGTTTGCTTTAAATGAACCTTCAAAGCTTGGCGGCTATTATCTAGAATCCTCCGATACAGGAATCACACTGATCATCAAGAAAAAATTCGTGGCAACAAACGGAAGTCAGTTGCCACTCAAGGGTGCGACCATCGTCATCGACCCAGGTCATGGCGGTTCTGACTCTGGTGCCATCGGACTTTTAGGGACGCTTAAGCCTGAGAAGGCCGTCGCCATGGAGCACGCACTTTTGGTTAAAGCGAATCTGGAGGCGCTTGGTGCAAACGTCGTCTTGACGCGTTCCAGCGACGTGTACTTGAGTTTAAGCGGGCGACTTGTCACTTCGAAAGCGTACTCGCCTGATCTGTTCATTTCCATACATGCTGACAGCCTCGAAGATACGGCAGACCTAACCAAAGTTAGTGGGGCAACGGTTTACTATAAGGATCCACTGGCAAAAGGGTTCGCGGACACTATCAAAGCTGGCATAACGGCGCAAACCTCACGCGTCAATCGCGGTACAAAAGTAATGAACTTTTATGTGATTCGTGGGACTTGGACGCCTTCAGTGTTAATCGAAACGGGATTCATGCCGAATCCAAACGATTTCCAGGCACTCACAGATTCGTATGAACAAGCTAGATTCGCAACCATGCTCAGCCAAGCTGTTTTAAATTATTTTAAACAATAAGGATTTACTTCGTTCACGAATTGTTTACGATTTATAACGTTGGTTATGCTTTACAAGACAAATCGAATTCTATAAAATATACTTCGTACACGAAACTTCGCACACGAAATAATTGCGAGTCGGTACGAAGTTTTTTTTTAAGGAGAATGACATGGAAGGTCTTGAACGCAGTTACGAAGTCATTAAGCGGATAAAACGGTTAAAAGAAACGATGCATGTCCATCTGCAAAGGTTATTCAAGGAGATGAATCTCACAGCGCCTCAAGGCATGGTGGTCGGCATTTTACTGAAACATGAAAAAATGAAGGTCTCCGAAGTGAGCGCGATTATGGATTTATCCATGAGTACAGTTTCGGGGATCTTAGACCGTTTAGAAAAACAGGGCATGATCATGCGTGAGAAGAGTGAAACTGATGGACGCGTCATATTGGTCAGTCTAACCGAATCCTTTAAAAAATCTTCCCATATTCCCTTTAAAGAAATAGAAGAAAGCTGGACCCAAAAAATCAATCGTGCCAGTGAAGAGGAAGTTGACACGATTCTAACGGCATTAGCCATCCTCGAACGCTTAATCAACGAAGAATCAGAACAATAGCGAGGAAAAAAGAATGATAAAATTAATCAAATTTTTAAAACCCTTTACATTATCCATTTTACTAGCGATTGCACTTCTCTACATGCAGGCAATGGCGGATCTTGAATTACCGGATTACATGTCTAACATCGTCAATAACGGCATTCAAAACAATGGATTTGACAAGTCAGCACCTGAAATCATGCTTAAATCGGATTTTGATAGACTGCAAATGATGCTATCGGAAGAAGAGAAAGATGTGGTTAATCAGAGCTATGTTCCAAAAGACAGTGATGAATACGACGCACTTTATACGAAGGTAAAAGATCAAGAAATCGTCGTTCTAAAGCAAGATGACGATGCTTTATTAACTGAAACCGAAAAAATCATGTCGCGGGCCTTGATTACAGTAGCCGCCTTACCAGGGATCGACCTCGAAAACATGGATGATTTCATGTTGCTTCAAATGGGCGCACAAGCCTCTTCCAAATATGTGGAAACATTAGGCGCCGATTTGGAAACGATTCAACGCAATTATATCCTAATGGCGGGTTTAAAAATGCTCGGAGTCGCTTTTATAGGTGCAGTGGCATCGATTTTAGTCGGACTTATCGCTGCTAGGGTGGCCGCAGGACTTGGCAAGAACCTTAGAAAAGCGATATTTACTAAGGTTCAAGGATTTTCTAACGCTGAATTTGATCAGTTTTCTACTGCATCACTCATTACGCGAAGCACGAATGATATCAACCAAATTCAGACACTCATGGTTCTGATGGTGCGCATGCTGTTCTATGCGCCGATTCTGGGATTAGGTGGTGTGCTTAAAGCAATCGAAAAGAGTAGCTCCATGTCGTGGATTATCGCGCTGGCTGTCGTGATTCTTATGGGCATTATCTCATTGGTTTTCGCCATCGCTTATCCGAAATTTAAAATCGTTCAAAAGATGATCGATCGCCTCAATCTCGTAGTAAGAGAAAACCTTACGGGCATGATGGTTGTGCGCGCGTTTAACACGCAGGCCTTTGAAGAGAAGCGCTTTGATCAAGCCAATAAGGATTTGACACAAATTAACTTGTTCGTAAACCGCGTGATGACATTTTTAATTCCAATCATGATGGTGATTATGAATGGTGTGACCCTTCTTATCGTATGGGTTGGTGCGCATCAAATCGCCGATTCACAAATGCAGGTAGGCGATATGATGGCTTTTATGCAATATGCGATCCAAATTATCATGTCGTTCCTTTTCTTATCCATGATGTTCATCATGATTCCTAGAGCCACGGTGAGTGCAAACAGGATTGCAGAGGTATTAGAGTCTAAGGAATCCATCCATGATCCTGTAAATCCAGTTAACCCTAATGCTACTGGAAAAGGCGAAGTCGAGTTTTCTAACGTTCACTTTAAATACCCAGGCGCTGAGGAAGAAATGATCAAAGGGATTTCGTTTAAAGCGAAAGCGGGAGAATTCACAGCGATTATCGGTTCCACAGGTTCTGGTAAAACTACTTTGATGAATCTTTTACCGAGATTTTATGATGTTACGGAAGGTAAAATTCTGATCGATGGCATCGACATAAAGCAAATGAAGCAAAAAGAGCTACGCAGTTTAATCGGTTATGTCCCTCAAAAGGCTTCTTTGTTTAGTGGGTCGATTTCATCCAACTTACTGGTCGGCGATGCAAAAGCGTCCAGCGATGTGATTGAGCGTGCCATAGACATTGCGCAAGCGAGAGAGATTATCGACGAGAAACCAGAGGGGTTAGAGGCGCCTATTTCACAAAGTGGTGCTAACGTTTCTGGTGGTCAAAAACAACGGTTATCCATCGCAAGAGCGCTGGTTAAGCAACCTAAAATTTATATATTTGACGATTCGTTTTCAGCGCTGGATTACAAAACCGATTCTAAATTAAGACAGGCTCTTCGAGAAAAAGCAGCGGGTGCAACGATTCTCGTCGTGGCACAGCGCATCGCAACGATTAAGAATGCCGATCAAATCCTCGTAATGGATGAAGGCCGTTTGGTAGGTAATGGAACGCATCAAGAACTGATGGCGACCTGTACAACCTATCAAGAAATCGCGTACTCTCAGCTTAGCAAGGAGGAACTGTCATGAGTGAGAATAGACAACGTAGAAATTCAGGACCAGGAATGGGCCATGGACCAATGGGCATGATGGGCGGCGCGAAGGCGAAGGATTTTAAAAGCACCATTAAACGACTCATCAACTATTTAGATGTCTATAAATGGACGATTCTCATGGTGATCCTATTAGCTGCAGCCAGTGCTGCATTTGGCATCTATGGGCCAAAGCTCTTAGGAAAAGCAACCACAAAGGTGTTTGAAGGAATTTTCGGTAAAATTTCAGGCACTGGAACGGGTATCGACTTTGACTATATCGGTGGCATAATGATCACCCTGATCATCTTATATGGGGTAAGTGCTTTATTAAGCTATATCCAAGGGTTCGTCATGACGGGCGTATCCATGAAGGTCACCTATAAGATGCGAAAGGATATCAGTGAAAAAATCAATCGCATCCCGCTTAAATATTTCGACGGTACCAACCACGGCGAAGTGCTTTCTAGAATTACGAATGATGTGGACACGGTTAGCCAGACCTTAAACCAAAGCTTGACGCAGATGATCACCTCCATCACCACTGTTATCGGGGTCATGATCATGATGATTAGCATCAGTGGATTAATGACACTCGTTTCACTCTTAATTATTCCACTTTCCATGGTATTTGTGATGCTCATCGTTAAACGGTCTCAGAAGTATTTTAAAGAGCAGCAGAAACTCTTAGGCAATGTCAATGGCCATATCGAGGAGATGTACAGTGGTCATATGATCATCAAGGCCTTTAACGGCGAAGAGGAAAGCATCGCAACCTTTTCGAAGATTAATGAAGAACTCTATGCTACTTCTTGGAAATCACAGTTTTTATCGTCCATCATGATGCCGATGATCAATATCGTCGGTAACATCGGCTATGTGGCCGTATGTGTTTTAGGAGGCTCCTTAGCGGCTAAAAAAGCGATTGAAGTAGGGGATATCCAAGCGTTCGTCCAGTATATCAGAAGCTTTACCCAGCCTTTAGCGCAGCTTGCCAACATTTCAAACGTCTTACAACAAACCGCAGCAGCTGCTGAACGCGTCTTTGAGTTCCTAGATGAAGCAGAGGAAATAGCTGATGCACAAGAGCCGGTTGACGCATCACGTGTTCACGGAGAGGTATCCTTTAAAAACGTTCACTTTGGTTATAATGATGACCAAACCGTTATCAATGACTTTTCAGTGGACATCAAGCAAGGACAGAAGGTGGCCATCGTAGGCCCCACTGGAGCCGGAAAAACCACGATGGTTAAGCTTTTAATGCGATTCTATGATGTCGGATCTGGAAAAATAACACTTGATGGCCACGATATCAGAGAATACTCGCGTCATGACTTAAGAGACCAGTTTGGAATGGTGCTTCAGGATGCCTGGCTTTACAACGCTTCTATCAAAGACAACATCCGTTATGGCAATCTTGATGCCACAGATGAAGAAATTATCGCTGCCGCTAAATCAGCACACGTCGATAGCTTCGTTCACATGTTGCCTGGCGGTTATGACATGCAGCTAAATGAGGAAGCCACCAATGTGTCATTAGGTCAAAAGCAGCTGATCACCATCGCAAGGGCCTTTTTATCGAATCCAAAGCTTTTAATACTTGATGAAGCAACCAGCTCGGTTGACACACGCACAGAGGTTCAGATTCAAACGGCCATGAAGCGTTTGATGGAAAACCGCACCAGCTTTATCATCGCTCACCGATTATCGACCATAAGAGATGCAGATCTCATCCTCGTCATGAATCATGGCGACATCGTTGAGCAGGGGACTCATGAAGCTTTACTGGCTAAAGGCGGTTTTTATGCCGATCTTTATAATAGTCAGTTTGAGTCCATGGCAAGTTAAGCCTTACAATTTTGAGAAAATTCATGAGCGCATGCCTTCATTTGGCATGCGTTTGTTTTTTTATGCGGGATATAATTTACCCACTTTATGCAACAAAAGCGATTACTTTATTAAGTAATGGGTACAATAATGTTGATGGCGATTTTTCATTAGGAAAATAGTTGTGCTATCGGTTGCATAGATTTTTTAAATTTTTATTAGAAAAACGTTAACAAATGATTGCAAATGTAAAAATTAAGCGGTATAATGACCGTAAATGAGGTTATTTTTTACGAATGATGCGCAAACGCATGCACGAATTTTAGCAGCTAATGCACATCCATCTGTAAAATCGCCTCAAAAAACAGAGAGTTGCATGCAAAAACGTATGCAAACTCCGTTCTAAATGGGAGATGTAGGAGGATTTAAAATGAAAAAGTTAGTAAGTTTACTGCTGATCATGGTCATGATGTTCTCATTAGTGGCATGTGGTAGCAAAGAAGAAGTCGTAGAAGAAACGACTGCAGCAGCTACTGAAGCTTCAACAGAAGCACCAACACTTACAGGTTCAATCACTGTTCAAGCTGAAACAACTTGGTTAGAGTACTACCAAGCTGCTATCGACAGAGTTAAAGCAGCAAATCCTGATGTAACCATCGACATTATCGAAGTGGGATCATTTGATCACATCGATACAATCGACAAAACTGACATCACTAACACAGATGTCGCTGACGTATTTGCACTTCCAGCTGACAGAATTTTCGGCTTAGCGCAAAACCAAGTTTTAGCTTCTTTAGATGCTCAAGCAATGGCAGCTAACGTTGGCGGTTTCGCTGATTATGATGGCGGTTTAGGCGGCCTCTTCAATATCGATGGCGAATATTTAGCATTCCCAATGAACATCGAAACATTAGTTAACTTTGCTAACACTGCAAACGCTGCAGCTGCTGGCATCGATCTTACACAACCAATCGAATTCACAACTTTAGATCCAGAAGCGATGCTCGTTCCTGCATTTAACGCTTGGTTCGGCGTAGCACTTACAAATGCTGCTGGTATCGAAATGTTAGGCATGAAAGATGATGGCACACTCTTCTCAGATTTAACTGAAGATTGGGCTAACCTTCCAGCTGAAAAGCAAGCAGTTTTCACTGCACTCTTCAACTACTGGAAAGCACACAACGACAAAGGCACTTCACTTTGGGATAGCAGCGCAGCATGGGGTTACATGGACACTGCTTTCACATCAGGTGGTCAAACATCTGTAAGACTTGAAGGCCCATGGTCAACAGGCAGCTTATCAAACCTTGCTAACGCAGGTGCTGATTTAGCAATCCTTCCAATCGGTCAGGTCACTTTAAATGGCGCACCACTTACTCACTGGCAAGGTGGCTGGGGCTTAGGTGTTAACGCTAGAAACGAAGGCGACGCTGAGAAAATGGCGCTTGCTCAAGCGGTTATCGAAGAAATCATGAATCCAGAATTTGCTATCGATTTCTTTAAAGCAACTGGCAAAATCATGGCTAATGTAGATCCATCTGTTTACGCAAACTCTGACATGTCAGACACTGACAAAACTGTCGTAGCTGCTGTAATCGAATCATACAAGAATGCACCTGCTAGACCACTTTTCACTGAGTGGGGTCAAGTATGGGGCACTTGGGAAACAGGTTTGCTTTCTTGGGCTGCTGTGAAACCTGCAACTGTTGAAGCAGCTTACGCAGAAGTTCAAGCTTCATTTAAAGCAATGATGCTAAACTTCTAAGAACCTGAATCATTAGAGAAGAGGGGTTTAGCCTTTCTTCTCTTTCATTTTTTGAAAGGATATAACATGAACACAAATACTAAGCTCCCATTAAAGAAATTCTATCTTATTTTAATCTCCTGTTCGGTTATAATCTTCGCCGCATCCTTAGACGTCATGTTTCGTGTGAAGGATATACAATTATTCGATTCATGGCTCACTCAAAACGAAATCACCGGAAATCGTGCAGATTTATTCTCAAATTATGTCAGTTTAAATCTTAGCGTCTTCGTCTCAAAAATAATCGTTCCAGTTTCATTTGCGATTTACACCTATTTTGCGTATGTGAAAATCAGAATTAACCAGCTATATGTCTTTATGTGGATGGTTCTGAACCTAGGCGGTCTCGCTTATACCATAATAGAATTTAATTTTGCGTCGCCAATGTACTACCTCATGATCCTTTCATATGCGGTTTGCATAATGACACTGGTGACGCTTGTGGACGACATCCGTGCCAATAAATCTAAGTAAAGGTGGTAAAAACTTGGGCAAATATAACGAGTTTCTATATGATGATATCGGCAATGAATACTCTAGAAAGCATTTATACCTTCAGGAGTTAGCCAGACATCAAAGCACATTGAAATCCGTCAGCGCCTCTGATAAAGAGAAGGTCATTAAATCGATCAATGTGCTGACATCGAATCGTAAGAACCACCCCTATCACGTAGAACTGGAGGCCTTTAAAAAAGCGGAACGCAATTTTAAGGTCACTTTGAATGCAAAATTGAAGCTCCATATGACGTCATTAGATCCTTCTCTAGACAGAAAACAACGTGCTTTTGAAAGTGAATTGTTTAAAGCAAAGGAGAAGGTGAACTTTTATCAGTCATATACTGGACTTTGCTATGATGCAGAGCTCGAATATGAAAAGGGCAGACTCATCATCGAGCAGCTTCCTGAAATCATGCTTAAGTATAAAAACACTGTAGACGAACTTGATCAGGCAAAAGCTCATTTAGAAAAAATTGATCCAAAGAAGGAAGAAGCGTTTAAATCGGAGTACAAAGCCTTTAAAGCGGATCAACAAAAGCGCTATAGAGATGGGGTTCAAAAACTTAAAGATAAACGCGCAGCAAAAAACATTTCTGAAAAAGCGTTAAAGAACGGTAAAATTGAACTCAAGAAGAAAAATAAGGAATCACTGACACTAAAAAGCTATGAGTCAGATAAACGCGCCACTAAAGAACTCATCGGCAATAAAAAATATATCTTATCAAAAGGCATCAAACGCGATGTGAATGTCATGAAATCAAATATTTCAGATATTCGAAGACGCATGCCTATGGAAGTCCTTAAAACCAAGCCATTCTATGCTTGGTTAACCGCGCCACTACCTGGATTAGGGCAACTCCTAAACAAGCAGTTTTTTAAAGCCATTTTATTTGCCATCGGTTCACTTTTTATCTATGGCATCGCTATTCCATATGCTCTGGGTTTTGGTAACTACCAAGGCGACGGCATCGCTGGTTTAGTTACCCTAGCTTCTGAAGGTAAGAAGATCGATAAATCTCTGATATTTATGATTGAAGGAATCGTGGCGATTTTTCTCGTCGCTTTTAGCATCGCCATTTACCTTATTTCTTACTTTGACGTTTTAAAAGTAGAAAAGGACATCATTAAAGGAATCAGACCTCGCAACTGGTTTGAATCGCTAACCAAAGTGGAGTCTGAAGGCTTTCCTTATCTGGTATCATTACCCGCGCTAATCGTTACGATTTTCATCGTCATCGTACCGATTACGACAGCCATTATGCTTTCTTTTACAGGAATGAATCCTAAAAATCAATCGAAATTTCCATGGGTAGGGTTTGATAATTATACATTGATCGCTACTGGTTCAGGTCTTGCAGGTTCCGTATTCTGGTCGATTTTAGGTTGGACACTTGTATGGACGCTCGTCGCAACTTCTATGGCTATACTCGTAGGCTTTATGCTCGCCATCATCGCACATAATGATCGCATTAAGGGGAAGACTTTTTTCAGAACGGTATTCCTATTACCATGGGCTGTTCCAGCGTTTATCACCATCATGTTTTTTAGTATCATGTTTTCACCAAACGGCGCCATAACGACGATATTGAACGACATTTTCAATGTACAGCTCACTGTTAAAACGGATCCGTTTTATTCTCGAGTCGTTTTAATCTTGCTACAGACTTGGCTAGGAAGTTCATACGTTTTCCTTTTATCAACGGGTGTTCTTCAGGCGATTCCAGGCGATTTATACGAAGCGGCACAAATTGATGGTGCTACGGAGTGGCAAAAGCTAAGAAAAATCACGATTCCAATCGTACTCTTCCAAACCGCACCACTATTAGTGGGTCAATATACTTTTAACTTTAATAACTTTTCGATTATTTATCTCTTTAATAGCGGTGGACCATTCAATCCTTCAAAATATGGAAACCTAGCAGGTAGTACTGATTTATTAATTTCCTATATTTATAAGCTCACCATGGAAAATCAGTACCAATCCATCGGTGCGGCGATTACCATCGTCATTTCCTTGGGGCTTATGCTATTCGCTTTTATCGGCTTTAAAAATTCTAAAGCATTCAGAGAGGAGAGATTATAATGAAGTTATTTAAGAAAAAAAATGAGTTGTATCTCTCTGATAAACAACCATTGAGCTCAGTAGGGATGGTAATGCTTATCATCTCCTATGTGGTACTCTTTGCTTGGTCTTTAGCAATTCTATGGCCACTTAGTGATATGATTATTTCTGCTTTCAACGGTAGACAAGAACAATACTTGATGATCAATACCAACTTTTCTTTCTCGTTAAAGCATTTCGATTATTTGTTCAATGAAACGCTGTATTTCACATGGGTTAAGAATACGATTTTCATCGCTGTGGTCACGGCAATTCTGACTTTAATCATCGTCAGTTTTACCGGTTTCGCTTATTCACGTTACCGGTTTAAGGGGCGCAAAGCATCATTGATGGCGATTATGTTGATCCAGACAATTCCTGCTTTTGCTGGAATAACGGCGTATTTTACCATGCATTCTATTATCTCTTCCATAATTCCAGTCTTTTCACGCCAAATGATGTTGATTTTGATTTATGCCGGAGGTGGAATTGCCGGTAACACCTTTATTCTAAAGGGTTACATCGACTCAATTTCAACTGAGCTGGACGATGCGGCGAGAATTGATGGCTGTTCGAGCATGCAGGTCTATCGATTGATTATCATGCCGATTGCTAAGCCTATGCTAGCCATCATTGCACTTTGGTCATTTATCGGACCATTCATGGATTACCTGCTTCCTAGGGTTCTGTTAACCAGTCCTGAATCGTACACGTTAGCAGCGGGTCTGTTTACGCTCATTAACGACTTTAGAACGTTAAACCAGCCTGCGTTTGCTGCAGGAGGTCTTTTGACGGCAGTCCCAATCGTCGCGCTGTTTATTATCCTACAAAAGCAGCTGGTATCAGGATTGTCATCAGGATCAGTTAAAGGTTAATCAACGATAATTAATGGAGGCTAAGCATGAATGTTATTCTTAAAAATATAGGAAAAAAATACGAGGGTAGAGAAGAGTTTACGCTTAAAAATATCAATCTAGAAATTGAAGATAAAGACTTTTGCGTTATATTAGGACCATCAGGTTGTGGTAAAACGACATTACTCCGCATGATCGCAGGGCTTAACTCAATCACTGAGGGTGATCTGTTATTCAATAATAAGCGTATGAATAAAGTGCCTTCTAAGGACAGGGACATCGCTATGGTTTTCCAATCCTATGCCCTTTATCCGCACATGACGGTTTATGATAATATGGCTTTTTCGCTTGCCATGAGAAAAGAACGTAAGAAGGTCATCGATGAACGCGTCATGGAAGCGGCAGAATTACTCCAGATTAAGCAGTACCTTTATTCTAAGCCATCAGACATTTCTGGTGGTCAGAGACAAAGGGTAGCCCTAGGAAGAGCTATGGTAAGAAAGCCAAGTGTATTCTTAATGGATGAACCCCTTTCTAACTTAGATGCAAAGCTTCGTGAGCACATGCGTGTCGAGCTCGTCAGATTACACAAGGCACTGGGGACCACGTCTATTTATGTCACACACGATCAAACAGAAGCCATGACCATGGCAACTAAAATCGTACTGATGAATGACGGGAAGATTCAACAAGCAGGGAAGCCAGATGAATTTTATAACCGCCCTGCAAATATTTTTGTTGCAAAATTTATAGGTTCACCTACAATGAATATTATCGAAGGAAAAATGACAGGTGGCAAATTCGTTGCAAATCATGGTTTGATCGTCATCACTCCAAGTCCAACAGATGTAGAATTTTTAAAAGCATACGAAGGGAAACCTGTATCGGTAGGGATAAGACCTGAACGTTTTGAAAGCGGTGGTCAATTCGGTGATACCTTTACAGCGACCATCGATGTCGTGGAAATGCTCGGAAAAGAGAAAATTCTCTATACGAGACTTGAAAATGATTCTGAAATTATCATTTCGACTCCAGGACATTTTGCGTATGCTGTTGATGAAGTCCATTCGTTTGGTTTTGATGTGGGCGCGATTCATTTCTTCTGTACAGAAACAGGAATCAGAATCAATTAGAGAGAAGACCTCTCATTTTAAGAAAGTGGTGTACTATGGCGATTACAATAAAAGACGTTGCCAAGCTGGCTAATGTATCACCTTCAACGGTTTCTCGGGTCATCTCTAAAAGTCCAAGAATCAGTGAAGCAACTAAGCAATTGGTTTATGCAGCCATGGACGAACTCAAGTACAAACCGAATGCGATTGCGCGTAATCTCGCAAATGCCTCCACGAAGACCTTGGGTTTGATTATCCCAAATCAAGACGAGAACCTGTTTAAGAATCCATTTTTTATACAGGCCATGCGTGGCATTAGCATCTATGCTCAAAAGAAGAACTATAAAATCATGTTTAATTATGGTGCAAGTCCTGAAGATGAGCTCAATTTCGTTCATGAGTTTGTGAACTCCAAGTGGGTCGATGGTGTAATATTATTGACGGCATACGAGAACGACTTATGCATCGAATATTTGAATCATGAGAGCTTTCCGTTTGTGGTTGTCGGTAGACCTTATAATATCCACGACATCATGTGGGTGGATAACGATAACTTTCAGGCGACCTACAATCTCGTGAACACACTCATTCAAAAGAGTTGCCAAGAAATCGGATTCATCGGAGGACCACAGAAGTACATTTTTTCTAAAGATCGTCTAGAGGGATATAAACGCGCATTAGAGCTTCGGAATTTATCCGTTCATCCAGAACTCGTGATCGAGGCCATGGATTTCACCGAGGATGAGGGCTACCGTGCCATGGCGGAAATCTGCAGTCGATCGATTCCACATGCGGTGGTTACTACCGATGATCTTTTAGGATTTGGTGTTCTAAAGTATATTAAAGAACATGGGATTAAAGTAAAGGTCACAGGTTTTAATAATATTCCTCTGTCAGAGTACCAGCAACCCGCCTTGACTTCAGTGGATATCAAGGCCGAGGATTTAGGCTATAATGCCGCTAAACTGCTTATAAGGGCACTGGAAGGCATGGAAAATCCAGTGAATCACTACATCGTCGGTACAGAGCTGGTTGAACGTGAATCCACCGCCTAATAAAAAAAGAGTGAATCGGTATCTCATTATAATTAGATGAGAATCGATTCACTCTTTATTCATTTAATGACACATGGTTATTTTTTCATCATTTTTTCAACGGTGATTAAAAGCTCATCTATGACGACAGCATCACCTTCTTGAATGCGTTCGATAAGACACGTTTTCATATGTCTTTCTAGAATCACACGGCTTAATGCATTAAGTGCGGATTGTGCAGCGGCAATCTGGTTTAATATATCGTCACAGTAGATGTCTTTATCGATCATGCCCTTGACGCCTCTGATCTGTCCTTCAATTCGGCTGCATCGATTAAGCAATTGCTTCTTTTCTTTTTCAGAACGCACTGTATTACGGTCACAGTGACAGCTATGGTCTTCCATTTGAGTCTCCTTGTGTAATCCTTATTATTACTCTGTTTCTCTTATTTTACTCTAAAACGTTTCAGTCTTAAAGCATTTGTTAAAACGGACACTGAACTCATCGACATGGCTGCTGCGGCGATTACTGGATTTAAAAGTGGCCCACCGAAAAGGTAAAGGACACCAGCTGCGACGGGAATGCCCACGATGTTATAAATGAAAGCCCAGAATAAGTTTTGCTTGATGTTAGTGATGGTTGCTCGACTGAGCGCAATAGCGCTAACAACATCGAGAAGGTCACTTTTCATAAGAACGATGTCTGCCGATTCCATCGCAACATCTGTCCCAGATCCGATGGCGATACCGATATCTGCTTGAGCGAGTGCAGGTGCATCATTAATACCGTCTCCGACCATGGCCACTGTTTTGCCTTGGGATTGGAGGCTTCTGACGGACTCAGCTTTATCACCTGGCAGTACTTCAGCTAAAACATCATCTATACCGACAGTGGCTGCGATGGCTCTGGCTGTTTTTTCATGGTCACCTGTAATCATCAGGGTTTTAATGTTCATCTTATGCAGTCGCTTAATGGCTAGAACGCTATTTTCCTTAAGGACGTCAGCCGCACCGATGATTCCGAAAGGCTGACTATTGACCGCCATTAGCATCGGCGTTTTTCCTTGCTCTGCTAACTGATCAAAACGAGACATCCAAGGTGAAAAATCGACATTCTTTAGTTTCATTAGTTTAATGTTTCCGAGAAGTACTGTATGTTCAGCGGTTTTAGCTTCGAGACCATGCCCTGGTATTTCTTCGAAATGAATTAAGTCTTTTTTAACTGCTCCCAGCTCGACCGCTTTGTTTACGATGGCTTGAGCCAGTGGGTGTTCGCTACCATACTCTGCAGAATAAGCGAGAGAGAGTAGGAGTGCCTCGTTTTCTGGTTCAAATGCGATGATGTCCGTAACCTCAGGTTTTCCTTTCGTAAGTGTACCTGTTTTATCGAAAATAATGGTGTCGATTTTATGCGCCGTCTCAAGTGCTTCACCACTTTTCACGAGAACGCCGAGCTCTGCACCCTTACCGGTTCCCACCATGATGGCAGTTGGTGTAGCCAGACCTAGTGCACACGGACATGCGATTACGAGTATGGCGATAAAAACTTTTAAGACGAAGACGATGTCTTGTCCGGCGATAAACCATGCGAGCGCCGATAAGAATGCGATTACGAATACGATAGGAACAAAATAGCCTGAAATAATGTCTGCCATTCTAGCGATCGGGGCTTTACTGCCTTGTGCTTCTTCTACAAGCTTGATGATTTGAGCAAGGGCGGTTTCATCTCCAACCTTCGTCGCTTTATACTTCATTAAGCCTGTCTTATTAATACTTGCACCATAAACAGAGTCGCCGATTTTTTTATCTACGGGCATGCTTTCTCCCGTTAGCATGGATTCGTCAACTGTTGAATAGCCTTCGATAACGACACCATCCACTGCAACTTTTCCACCTGGTTTAACGATGACGATATCGCCAATTTCGATTTCCTCAACAGAGATTTCGATTTCTTGATCGCCATTTATGATGATGGCTGTTTTAGGTGTCAAGCCGATGAGCTTTTTAATCGCTTCTGATGTTTTTCCTTTTGAGATGGTTTCGAGTGTTTTGCCCAGTAAAATGAGGGTTATGATTACACCAGCTGTTTCGAAATACATGTGATCAACTGCCATATGATCGCCATTCAAAATCTGGAACACGGAGAATACACTATAAACTAAAGCGGCAGAGGTACCAATCGCTATAAGAGAGTCCATGTTCGGTGACCTGTGCCAAATCTGACGATAGCCAACCGTATAAAAATGTCTGCCTGCCCAGACGATGGGAATCACGAGAATTATTTGAGTAATGGCAAAATTTAGCGGAAAATTCATCGGTGAAATAATGGAAGGGATAGGGAGTGAAACAAATTTTAACATCGGTGCCATGGCGATATAGAATAATGGAATAGCAAATATCGCCGAAAGGGTTAGCTTAAATTTCATTTTTTTAATTTCGAGCTGTTTCTTTTCTCGGTCTTCGTCGATATTTCTCTTAACGACGACATCCTTTGGCGTGTAACCTAGCTTCGTTATTTGCTGCTTGATTTCAGATAGTCTAACCTTATCCGGATTATAGTGGATCGTCGCCATTTCTGTGGCCAGATTTACCGTTATGTTTGACACGCCATCCTGTTTTGAAAGCTTTCTTTCGATGGCTTGACTGCACGCAGCACAAGTCATTCCTTCAATGGGGATGATTACCTGTTTATCTGGCTGTTCAAGTGTTGCTTCATAACCCGCTTTTTTAACCGCCTCTGATATGGCTTCTTTTGATAATTTAGTTTCATCGTACGTAATCGTCAATTTTTCGGTCGACAGATTTACGTTTGAGATTTCTACGCCTTCGAGTTTGCGTGTGACGCGCTCAACTGCGGCAGAACATGAGGCACATGTCATGCCGTCTACTTTATAACTTTCGGTTTTCATAAAAGCTCCTTAGTATCATCGTTATTATAGTTATACCCCTAAGGGGTATTTATATTCTAATGATACCCCTAGGGGGTATAAAAGTCAATAGATAACTTGCACTCTAATTTGTAAAGATTGTGTAAATGCCCGCTTTGTATTATGATAATAGGGGATACACAGCGTGTATTACGAACTAAATTTTTGACTTGAGGTGAATATGAATCGATTAGCGATCAAAATAAAAGAAGCTCGACTAAAGGCAAAAATGTCTGAAAAGGATCTCGCAAAAGCATGTGGTCAAAACATCAATTATATTCTGCAAATTGAATCTGGGAAAAAAGTAATCAACGAGCAAATCGCTGAGCAAATTTTAAAAATTCTCGGCGAAAAAATCGAAACCTTTCAAGATGCCTTTGAATCTGAAAAGCCAGCTCCAGCGCCAAACACGGCACAAAAGCAGTTGAATAATCAGTCCGTTAAGAAAAGTCTGGACACTCCAGTTACGCCTAACGATCAATGGATGGATGCTCTGTCAGGCGTCATCAGAAGCTTTCCAATAACCGATGAAATGAACGGAAAGGTATTGGCACAAAAGGAGCTCCCGCTAATTTCAAAAAAGATTGAGGGCATCTCGGTTGATAAGGTCAGTTTTATAAAGGTGACTTCTGAAGACATGCCTGAGCTAAGAATCATGAAAGGGGATGTCGTTTTGCTTCAGCAAATCACCGATTTCGCATCACCAGGCATCTATTATTTCGAATACCAAGGGCGAAAGCAACTTCGCTTTTTATCTAAAATCCAGAATAATATCCTAGGAGCAGGGTCGACAGCATTTGGGTCAAGTATCTCAGATGATGTAAAGAAATTCAAAATAATCGGAAAAGCAGTGAAAGTAGAGTTTATGCTTTAAATTAAAACGATTCGGTAGAAATACTACCGGTGCCTTAAACTCCAATTTTGTTGAATTATCAGAGTTTTCATGTTACTATTTAATTAAATAAGTTAGGTTGAGGTGTGTTATGTTCAAATTACGTGTTTGCGTGACAACTGAATATTAATGGAGCGCTGTTTAGGTGTTTCTACTTTAAATCACTTGCAACCTTAATTTAATAGGTTTATGTCGACGTGCTGCAAGTTTTTCTTGCAGCTTTTTATTTGAAAATACTAAGGTATTTTCTGTCCAATAGGAGGGTGAAACATGTTCACAGTAAAGTTCACACAAAACAACAGATTACGCGCTTAAATGCCATCCTAAAAGGCACTTCCTTTTAGGGTGTGAATGAAAGTTCCAACACTGAAAGGAGAACATTTATGACTAAAAAAATTTTAGTAGAACGCGGCATCGTCGTCGGTGCCAACATTAATAATCGAAGTGATTTCGAGTATTCCATGACCGAGCTCGAAAATCTGGCGCAGGCCTGCGGCATCGAAGTCGTCGGTCGTGTGGAGCAAAACCTAAAGAAACCCAACAACAGTACTTATGTAGGATCCGGAAAGGTGGATGAAGTAAGGCTGACTGTTGAGCTACAGGATGCCAACCTGGTGATTTTTAATCATGAATTGACACCATCACAGCTTAGAAACCTGGAGCGAACACTTAGTATTCGCGTGATCGATCGAACGAATCTTATACTGGAAATTTTTGAGCGCCGTGCTAAAACCAGAGAGGCGAAGCTTCAAGTGGAAGCTGCACATTTACAGTACTTGTTGCCACGATTAATCGGTTCGTATGAATCGTTAGGACGTCAAAGTGGTGGCGTAGGCACTAAAAACAAGGGTGTGGGTGAAAAGAAGCTGGAGCTGGATCGCAGAAAGGTCGAACAGAAGATTCATGAACTCAACCGAGAAATCGAATTGATTTCGGTTGAACGAAAGACACAACGAAAAAGAAGAAGTGATATCGCCATGCCGTCAGTGGCGTTAGTGGGATATACCAATGCTGGAAAATCCACATTAATGAACTTGATGGTGAATCGATTCAACCGACAAGACAATAAAACGGTTTTTGAGAAGGACATGCTTTTTGCGACGCTTGAAACCTCGGTAAGGCAAATTCGGCTTCCTGACCGAAAGAAGTTTACACTATCAGATACGGTAGGATTTGTTAGTGAGCTGCCACATGATCTGGTTAAAGCTTTTAGGGCGACACTTGAAGAGGTTAAAAGTGCAGATTTGCTACTTCATGTGGTGGATTACTCAAATGAAAATTATGCACTTCAAATGGCGGTGACGCTAGAAACCTTAAATGAAATCGGCGTCAAGGATATACCCATCGTTACGGTTTATAACAAACTGGATTTGTGCTCCTCTGAAAGAAAATCACATGAAATGCTAGACAAGGATGTCGTCCGGTTATCAGCAAAAACAGGTGAGGGACTCGAGGCGTTACTTGAGCATATAACCGCTAAGCTGTTCAGCGATTATGTCGACTGCACTGTCGATGTCCCCATTAGCGATGGAAAACTCATCGCATTTCTTAACGAGAACACTCATATTAAAGACTCGGCATATGGAGAAACGAATGTGACGTTTAACGTGGTTTGTAGTCCGTTAGACTATCAAAAACTTTTACCCTATGTCGTGAATTAACAGCTAAGTGCCACTAATGTAGTGGCACTTTTTTTGTTCTAGCGAAACCGTTTTAGAAAGTTTCGTGGCCTGTGATGATTGAGTTTTTAACGTAAATTGGATATAATGATGTAATAGTTACGAATCACAATTTTAAGAGGTTTAAATGTTTACATCCGAACGTTCCTTAGGTAAAAAACTGATATTTTTTACGACTGTGCTACTGATTTTTGCGAGTCTTTCAATCGGTCTATCGAGTTACATGGTTGCCCGTGACGCTTTAATTGAAAAGGGAAAAATATCATTAAAGAATGGTGTCAAGTCCGCACTTCAACTTATAGACGAGATGCAGATTCATGTTGCGGATGGGTGCATGACGACTGAGGAAGCGCAAAACCGTGCCAAACTACTGCTTATGGGGCCACTCGATAATGACGGAACGCGAAAAAATGAAAATGAACAGGATTTTGGCGAGCATGGCTATTACATCATATATAGTAGAGAAGGCGTCGAAATCATGCACCCAACCCTTGAAGGTCAAAATGTCATCAACTTTGTCGATAAAGGATTTGGAAAAAGTGATTTTTATCTGGTTAAGGATAAAATTGAGAAGGCTGAAAATGGTGGTGGCTATACTGAGTACACTTGGGAGTATCCATATTCGCAAAAACTAGGGAAGAAAGTCGTCTACTCTGAACTGGATTCCGATTGGGGATGGGTGGTTACTGCCGGTTCTTATATCTCTGATTTCGATCGTGCCGCCTCAATTATCGTATATATCACATTTATGACGATTATCATTATCGTCTTGATAGGATATTATTTAACAAAACTTTTCATGCTTAGAATAACACGCCCTATCACGGAAGTGGTAAAAGGATTAAAGGACGCTGAAAACGAAAACTATCATCCTGTAGAAGAAGTCAATTCCAATGACGAATTAAAGAATCTGACACATGGGTTCAACAGCATGATTTTCGCCATGGAAGCGGCTCAGAAGAACCTGATAAAAAAGGATGACCAACTTTTACAATATGCCTATTATGATCAGCTAAGCGGTCTCCCAAATGCCTATTTCTTTAAAATCTCCGTCCAGCCTAGGCTGAAATCGATGAAGACGTCCTGCGCCTTGTTGCTGATTGATATCAAGGACTTTAACTTGATCAATTCTATTTATGGGAACGCTTTTGGTGATCGAGTGATAGAACAGATCGGTCAAATCGTCACGAGAGAAAAACCCTATAATACCATTATCGCTCGTGTAGGGGGTAATGAGTTCGCCATGTGGGTTGAAGATGTGGACGATTCACAAATCGAGTATGAGTTAATCGGTTATCTATCTTATTTAAAGAAGGAACTTTCGTATCTAAACGTGATCCATCATTTCGATTTTTATATGAGTATGGTCTCAGTTAAACCTCAACATAATAATGATGATTTTGATGAGGTTTATAAGCGCGCACACGCCGCGCTGGAGTATTCAAAGAAGTATAAAGTTATGCATCTTAATCGTTATCACACCAGCATGACCGCCGCTTTGGAAAGAGAGTCTAAAATATTGCAGCATGCAGAACAAGCGATTAAGGAAAAAGCATTTAATGTCGTGTTCCAATCAAAAGTCGATTTAGAGTCGCAAAAAGTCGTCGGTGTAGAGGCATTGGCACGATGGGAAATTCCAGAGTTAGGTGTGATTCGTCCCGATGAGTTTGTTCCATTAATTGTTCATGCAAATCTCATGGCACCGTTTACGAAAATCATCATCGAAAAGTCTTTTGAATGCATTCCAAGGTTTAGACGATTATATGGCGAAGATGTCACATTATCGATTAATTTACCACCCACACTGTTTTTTGATAATGATTTTATGGCAGATTTAAAATGCTATTTAGAAAAATGGGAAATTAAACCGGGCACAGTCTATCTTGAAATTACGGAAGATATTTTTGTAGGTGATTTTTCGATCATCGAAAGCCGCTTGGAATCCATTAGGCAAATGGGGATGTGCATTTCACTAGACGATTTTGGTACGGGGTATTCTTCACTAAACTACCTTGCGCATATGAAGTTTGATGAAATCAAAATTGATAAATCCTTTATCGATCCCATCACGAATAGCGACACGGCACTTGCGCTGTTTAAATCGATCGTTGCCATATCAAAAGCGCTAAAATGCGAAGTTGTGGCAGAAGGTGTGGAAGACATGGCACAGGTTGATATTATTCGTTCTAACGGATGTCGGTTCGTACAGGGCTATGTTTATTCAAAGCCGCTCTCCATAGATGACCATGAAATGTCTAAGCATTAGAAAAAGACGCTGTGTGAAAACACAAGCGTCTTTTTGCATGGATGCAATCTTCAATTATAATACTTAACGGTTACTTATTTACCCATGAATGAGTCAACGGTGATGGAAATGGCTGAAGTTTGTGGTGGAATACTCTTCGTCATGGCCAGATTATGATAGATTTTTACATGGTTTCCTACGCGTAGATGTTCTATTGAAACAGATGCGCCGCTAATATTTTTAATAGTGGTTTCGTCACTAATATGATAGATGATTTCCTCTTGAAAATTTTTTACTGTGATGCTCTTATCACCGATTTCAGAAATCGTTCCTTCACGGTAGGCGACGGTATTGAGTCGTTCGATTTCAAAGGCATTCAGCTGAGCGGGATAGATGAGAATCATGATTGAAGGGTGTTCAACCTTGATGGTATCGCCAACTTTGAGGTCTTTTAATGAAATCGCTTGCGTCTTACCATAGTCTTTAAAAATCGTATCTGCGTTGATCATGACATGCGCTTCACCATCCCCTTGTTTTACGATGATCATATTTTCTTTGATTTCTGTAATGATAAGCTGGCTAGAGATCGTACGGTCACCGATTGATGGCATGATTTCCAGACCATTTTCACCAGCGAATGCGCCAGCATTTAAATAATTCTCGATAAAATCTACTGGAACATAAGTCTTTCCATCGATAATAGTCGCACCTTTAGTAAGGGCTTCTGGTGCTCTTCTCGCAAAGGTATAGGCGTTTGAACGTGTGTCGATGGTAATATAAACAGCGCCTTTTACGAGCTCGATTGACCTCGTACTCCCATTCCAAATGACCTTATAGCCTAAACCTTCTGCCATTTCTCTAAGTGGCACCATTTTAGTTTGATCGTTTAATAGTTTAAGTGGTGTAGGGAGTTTAACGCCATTCAGTACGACGTCTTGATTCGTGGATGAGATTGGATTTGCTGAAATCAGCATGATGTCTGGGTTTGCAAAACTGAATCCCGTTACTAACAGTAATAAAGAGAGTGTGAGTGTCATTATTTTTTTCATTTTCTTCCTCCTAAAAAGTGTTTTCATGTTTAAGACGACAGTGCAGGTTGAAAAGTTCCCTCTTAATACAGGTTTTTTTTGAATTGGATATTGCCATCACGAAGACCTTATGGTAATATAAAATAGTTGCGAGCCGAAGTGGTGGAATTGGCAGACGCGCCGGACTCAAAATCCGGAGAGGTAACACTCGTGCGGGTTCGACCCCCGCCTTCGGCACCATGAAAAGACCTGATATTTCAGGTCTTTTTTCTTTTGCTAAGATTCGTTATAATGAGTATGGTATCCTAAATACGGTTTTAAAGGAGAGAGTCCATGGTTCAAAATCGTTTAGAGCGCGTCAGAGCGCGTATGGCGCACTATAACATGTCTCATTTATTAGTCTCTTCACCAGATGCAATTTTTTATCTTACAGGGGTAGAGATTCATCCAGGTGAACGCTTGCTGTGTTTATCAATCTCACAAACAGAATGTACTTTGGTTGTGAGTGCATTGTTTCCCTTATCCTCTTTTGAGTTCCCAGTGATTTATTTCAAGGATACTGAAAATGTCATAGAGGTATTATCGCAGACGATTCATGAGGATCAAGTAATCGGCGTCGATAAATTCTGGGCGAGTCATTTTCTACTGAAGCTTATGGCCAAAAGGCCAAACAGCCAATACGTCGTTGGTTCGCCAGCTGTAGACGATGTAAGGCTTTGCAAGGATGAAATTGAAATTGAACATATGAGACGCGCTTCTCTCATCAACGATCAGGTCATGCGAGAGGTGATCCATTACATCGAAACCGAAGGGGCTAGTGGTGAACTCACTGAGCTGATGGTCCAAAAAAAGGTTATCGAAATCAACGCGTCATTAGATGTACACGAAATGTCGTTTACACCTACCGTCTGCTTCGGAAAAAATGGGGCTGAACCTCATCATGATGTAGACGATACCTTACTTGAGCCAAATAGTGCTGTCGTCATCGATATTGGTGGTAGAGTGGATGGGTACTGCAGTGACATGACCCGTAGCTTTTTCTTCGGTACGCCTTCTGAAAAGTATAAAGAAGTCTATCAATTGGTACTGGAAGCAAATAAGAAGGCCATCGCTGCTGTTAAACCGGGTGTCAAGCTAAGTGACATCGACCAAATCGCCCGCGCTGTCATAGAAGAGGGTGGATACGGTCAATTTTTCACCCACAGAACAGGCCATGGAATAGGAATCAATGTACATGAGTTTCCAGATGTCAGTGGGACCAGTGATTCAGTTTGTGAGCCTGGAATGATTTTTTCCATCGAGCCTGGCATCTATTTGCTAGGGGAGTTTGGCGTTAGAATTGAAGATCTCGTATGTGTCACCGAAAATGGTTGTGAAGTTTTAAACCATGTTAACAAAGAATTGCTTTAATATTCTGATTATGCTAAAATAAACGGGATGGTTTACATAACATCTCGTTTTGTTTTTTTCAACCGTTGATTTTATAGGAGTATAAATGGATCCATTAACCCATGGACTTATAGGCGCAGCCGTTTCCACTTTTTCTGGCACAACAGCTGCCATAGATAACCCACTGATGATCGGTGCGGCACTGGGTGCCATGTCACCTGATTTGGATTTCGTGATACGCATCTTTAAGAATGATGCAGAGTACATGAAGCACCATCGTGGGCATTCGCATACGGTTCCTTTTTTAGCTGTCTTCAGTCTCGCGATTACTGCTGGTTTATCATTTTTTACATTTAATGCTTTTGATTTTTTGACCGTGTTTTTTTGGACCTTTTTAGGCGCTCTTTCACACACGTTGATGGACATCCTAAACTCCTATGGGTCGAAGCTCTTTTCAAAGAAACGAAAACTCAGTTTATTGACCCTATATGACCCATTTATTAGCTTGGTTGGATTATGGTTAATCCTGACGGGGGAGAAAAACACCTTCGAACTGGTAGGCGCAGCTATTACAGTACTTTTATATCTGACACTACGGCATATCAACAAGACCAACGCAGCGCATGAACTCCTGAACTACTTTTCAAGGGAGCATCACTCGATAGAGGTGTCGGTCTATCCATCGCTAAGGTCATTTTATAAATGGGATTTTGTCGCACATACAGAAACACATGATTATGTCGGTCAATATAATCCGTGGATGTCTTTAATGTCTAAAGATGCCATCCGCTTTATCCAGACCTTCAAACGGGAAGATCACGAAGTAATCTCGACTTTTAACGCGTCGAATGTGGGGGCGATTTTTGGTGAATTCTCACCTAACCTGCACATTAGAATCGAGACGAATGATGAAGACGATTTAATCATACTCAGGGCGATTGATCTTAGGTATTTTATGAAGGACCGCTTTATGCATCATGCGACTCTGGTTTTGGATGCTCAGTTTAATATCGTCTCCAGTTATCTTCATCCTTATCGCTTAAAAAATGCGATTCCCGTGTATTAATTTACCTGATTAGATTTGAGCTCACTTTATTTCTTATAATAGAATAAAGTGGGCTTATTTTTATTTTCAAATGGTATAATGATTAATGGAACTTTTTTTATTTAGTTACGTCTTATGAGTATACCTTTCATGAAAGGAGTGGAAAAATGGAATCAATGCTCATCGAAAAAAGCATCCAAGGAGACGTTGCAAGCTTCGAACAACTCATCGTGAAATATAATCGCTATGTTTACAACATCGCATTTAGGATGATGGGCAACGAAGAAGATGCAAAGGACATGTCACAGGAGGCTTTGATTAAAGCTTTTAAAGCCATCGGACAGTTTAAGCGGGAGGCGAATTTTTCCACTTGGCTGTATCGAATCACCATCAATGTCTGTAAGGATGAAATGAGAAAACGCAAAGAACACGTCCTTTCGTATGATGTTGAAAATCAAGATGAAGGGTCCATGAAAGAAAACATAAAGGATGAATCGACCAATCCAATTCTAATCTATGAACAACTGGAACTGAAAGAAACCATCGAAACCGCACTTAACAAGCTATCAGAGGATTCAAAGGCAGTGGTGGTTCTAAAGGATTTACTTGGTTATTCATATGAGGAAATAGGGATAATACTCGATATACCTGTCGGAACTGTCCGGTCTCGTTTAAATAGGAGCCGGTCAGCACTTAAAAGCATCTTACAAGTTCAACTGGCTGAACAGTAGAAAGGAGGGAGTTTATGAAATGCGAACAAGCACAAAGTTTGATGCACGCCTATGTGGATCAGGAAATCAATGATTTAGAACTTAAAAAGCTAAATGAGCATCTAGACTCCTGCGAGTCGTGTACAGTTGAATTTGAAGAACTGAAGTACATGATTCAAGTAATGGGGGAAATGGATTTGAAAGAATTGCCCATTGGATACGAAGAAGAACTTCATCAAAAATTGATCGTGGCATCTAATGAAGTCCAGTTTGATCAGGCAACTCATAAAAAACCATCGGTTTTGAGCTCGGTTGTCGATAAACTTGCACACTTTAGAATGAAACGTCGCTATTATGCTTACGCAGCCGTACCTGCCATGATGCTCGTCGTATTTTTCGCATCTAAGGGCTTGTTGAATCAATCAATAAATGAGATGGCTGTCGCTAGTGACATGAATTATCTCGTCGAAGAAACCACTGCAGCTGCCATGTTCGAAGAGTCACAGGCAAGGGATGGTGGCGAGTACGGCGTGGCTATTGGCACACCTGCAAAGGGTGCAGAAAATATGCTGACGGTCTCACCAAGCAGTACGCCAGAATCCATACCTTCAGATCAAACCAAAGCAAGTGATTACCGAGATGGCCGTATGATCATCCAGACGGCAAATATCAGTCTGGACGTAGAGAAATACGATAATGTACTAGAGTCCATCAAAAGTACCGTTACAGGCGCTGGTGGCTATGTGGAAAACGAATCGACGTCATTTAAATGGTATAATTCTGAAACCGATAATTTAAAAGTCGGCTACTTGACCATAAGGGTACCTGCAGAAGGGTATTCAAGCTTCATTTCGACGATCAAGGCGTTAGGGCTTGTGACGATGGAGTCTAGCAACGCCAGTGATATCACGAAAATTTATCGCGATACGGCAGCTGAGGTAGAAAACTTAAAAGTCACGGAACAACGCTTACGCGAAATCATGCAGCAAGCCACTGAAATCGCCGATATCCTGGCCATCGAAAACGAACTCACTCGAATTCGCGGCGACATCAGCATGTATACGAAACAAATTCAAGACTGGGAAGCTTTAGTGGACATGGCGTCCATCACCATCAACCTCAACGAAGTAAAAAGCTTAAAACCGACCGTTGAACCGATCGATGACAGCTTATTTGGCAAAGCAAAGGAAGGCTTTATCGAAACCATCAACGCTCTCAAACGGTTGATGGAACGAACTATCGTTTGGTTAGTGGCAAAATCACCCATTCTTTTGATCATTACCGTTTTAGGATTAATCGCAAGATGGGTTTACTTTAAGAAATTTAATGTGAGGAGGAAATCAAATGAAAAATAAGTTGATCGCAGGTTTAAGTTTAATGCTCATTCTCTCCATGGCATTTGGATTTATGGCGCTTAACGCGCCAAATGAGCTAACGATGGCGAACACAGAAGGCACCGACCCAAGACTCGTCACGGTGAGCGGGGAAGGCAAAATCGTCGTAACACCTGATTTAGCGTATATCGACATCGGTGTACAAACGAAAAACCCTGATGCCGCCATGGCACAGCAAGAAAATGCGAAACTCATGGCAGTGGTCATAAATGCCATCAAAGCAGCGGGTGTTAAGGCTGAAGATATTCAAACCACTGGCTATAGTTTGTATCAAACCTATGATTATTATGCAGAAAAGCAAAGTGATCCATACTATATCGCTAACAACACAGTGAACGTAAAAGTAAAAGACATCACTAAGGTCGGTCAAATCATCGATTCAGCGACTAAAGCCGGCGCAAATACCATTAATAGTATCCGTTTCACCATCGATGATGACAGCCAATATTACCAAGAAGCTTTAAAACTTGCTATGGCTGATGCAAAAGGCAAAGCACAAGCGGTTCTCGGAACTTTCGGAAAAACTGCAGGGTTGCCATATTCAGTTTCTGAAGTGAGCAACGGTGGTGGTCTCTATTATGATTACTACCCAGGAAAAGGTGTAGCAGAGGCTGCTATGGACGCTTCAACACCAATAGAATCTGGTCAAATCACCATTACAGCAAACGTCTCCGTTTCATATGATTACTAATTTTGAAGGCTTCGGCCTTCTTTTTTTTATGTCGCCTGATTTTGGGTATGATATAATAAATAAATAGTTTTAGGTTAAAACATGAAAAGGAGTCCATATGAAACAGAAATTAGTCATCGTCGATGGCAATAGTTTGATCAATAGAGCGTTTTTCGCTATGTCGGATTTGAAAAATTCTAAAGGGATATACACTGGCGGCGTCCATGGTCTTACCTCCATGGTTTTTTCATTGATTGACCAGTTCAAGCCGACCCATTTTTGTGTGGCCTTCGACATGAAGGGGCCGACATTTAGACACCTTACTTACGATGCTTATAAGGGCACACGTAAAGGCATGCCGGATGAGCTCGCCATGCAGATGCCCATCGTAAAAGAGATTCTCGACACTTTAAAAATCCCGAGAGTAGAGCTCCAAGGCTATGAGGCGGACGACTTGATCGGTACATTCGCCAGACGTGCACTGGAAAACCAAATCGAAGTACACGTCATCACGGGGGATAAGGACGCGCTACAACTCGTGGCATTAGGCGCATTCGTCCACATCACGAAAAAAGGGATAACGAACCTGAAATGCTATGAGGATTCGGATGTTTTTGAGGAGCTGGGTGTACATGCTGATCAGGTTATCGATTATAAAGGCCTTTCAGGCGATTCTTCTGACAATATTCCTGGCATTCCATCAATTGGCCCCAAAACAGCCGCAAAACTGCTAGAACAGTTCGGTACAGTGGAACAACTGATTTTATCCTCCGATCAAGTGGAGAATAAGCGTATAAGAGGCTTAGTCGATGAATATGCAGAGCAAGCCCTTCTATCGAAGCGACTGGCAACCATCCATACTGAAGTTCCTGTAGAGTTGTCGGTTGATGAACTGCGCATCCAGGATCCGGACTATGATAAAGCCATATTGGCGTTTAGAAAATATGAACTCAATAGTCTTTTAGGGAAGCTCAAGGTTCAGTCGTCAGAAGGTAATCCGCCGGAAAAGGAAACTGTACAAGAAACGGCATATGAAAACTTACCAGCTTCGGCCATTATCGCTAAAATTATGGCGGAGGGTGCTTTTACGTTTAAATTTATATGTAACTATGATGGAATCAATCAACGCGATATCATCGCTGCAGCATTTTTAATCGGTGATTCTGCGAACCTTTTAGAAGATGTCTCTGAGATCATGCAGTTTAAGGCAGTGTTTGAATCGCTCGATATTAAAAAATCAGGATATGAGGTTAAGAACGAGTATTTAAGTTTGATGGCACTCGGAATCGATTTGAATGGCGTCATCTTTGATGGTTTCATAGCCGCCTATTTGTTAGATCCTTCTAGACGCAACTACGATCTGTCAGAGCTTGCCTTTGAGCATCTGGCTTTAAAAATGACCTCAGAGGATGACCTGCTGGGAAAAGGCGTGAAACGCATCTCCTACGGTGAACTGGACCGTTTAAAATGCCATTCGTTTTTACTTGAAGAGCTCGCAAGCATTTCTAGACTTAATGCGCTGTTTAATGAACAGATGAAGGCGCAGCATTTAACCCCGCTGTTTGAACAGGTGGAAGTCCCACTGGTGAAAATTCTAGCAGATATCGAGTTTACAGGCTTTAAAGTGGATGAGGAAGAAATCAATCACATCGATGCCCAGTTGATTGAAAAGATAGAAGAAATTGAAAAATCCATTTATACTTCAGCAGGAGAAACCTTTAATATCAATTCACCTAAACAATTAGGCGTCATTTTATTTGAAAAGCTCGGCTTACCAAGTGGAAAAAAGACGAAGACGGGTTATTCTACGGGTCATGATGTTCTAGAAAAGCTGGCGCATAAGCATCCTATCATCGACGAAATCATCGAATATCGAATGCTTACGAAGCTTAAATCTACGTACATCGACGGCCTTAGAGCGGTTATTGATCCAGAGACGAAGCGCGTTCACACCTCCTTGAATCAAACCATCGCCGTTACAGGAAGATTGAGTTCAACTGAACCTAACCTGCAAAATATCCCGATCAGGCTGCCCTATGGGCGTAAAATCAGAAAGTTCTTCATCGCCGATGAAGGGTGCATCCTGCTGGATGCCGACTATTCGCAGATTGAGCTACGCGTTTTAGCACACCTTTCAGAAGATCCGATGCTGATCAATGCGTTTAATAATGATATCGATATTCACACTTTAACAGCCTCACAGGTCTTCCACATCTCTAAGGAAGAGGTGACATCCCTTCAAAGAAGCCGTGCCAAGGAGGTCAATTTTGGAATCGTCTACGGCATGGGAGATTTTGGTTTATCTGAAAGCTTAGATATTTCACGCAAAGATGCCAAACATTATATCGAGAGCTATTTCGAGAGCTATCCAAATGTCCGCGGCTTCATGGACGATATCATCGAGAAATGTAAAGTTGATGGGTATGTAACCACTGTTTTAGGCCGCAAACGCATGATTCCTGAAATTAACCATAGCAACTTCATGTTGCGCTCAGCGGCAGAACGAATCGCTAGAAATACGCCGATACAGGGGAGCGCTGCCGACATCATTAAGCTCGCCATGATTAAAGTATATGACGCTTTAAAGCATCATCAAATGAAGACCAAGCTAATTTTACAGGTACACGACGAACTGATTCTTAATGTGCCTTATGATGAACTTGAAACCGTTAAGACGCTACTTAAGACCAGCATGGAAGAAGCTTTTGAACTTTCTGTACCGCTTAAAGTCGACATGAACACAGGGGGCAGTTGGTACGATGCTAAGTAAGCCATATAAAATAGGCATTACAGGATGTATAGGTTCTGGAAAAAGCGAGGTCAGCCGTTATTTGACTTCGCTGGATTATCCATTGATTGATGCAGATGCCATCTCTAAGGAAGTGGTGATGCCTGGTGAAATCGGTTTGATCAAATTGGTTGAAACCTTTGGGGAGAGCATCTTAAATCATGATCACACTCTCAATCGAAAAAAGCTAGGGGAGTTGGTTTTTAACAATCAGTTCTTATTAGAACAGCTTAATAGCGTTTTACACCCAATCATTAGGCGTGAAATTACAAATCGTTTGGCAACTTATTCTACTGAACCCTTTGTCTTTATCGATGTCCCCTTATTGTTTGAAACCGACTCACGATCAAATTATGATGAGATTGTTCTCGTTTATGCAAAACCAGAAATTTGTCTCGAACGGATTGTTAAGAGGGACGGCATCAGTTCACAGCTTGCTAAGCAGAAAATTGATGCGCAAATGGATATCGAATGGAAGCGCTCCCTTTCTGACTTTATTTTTACAAACGAGGGGAGTATCGAACAGTTACACCATCAAATTGAAGCTTATCTGGTTGATTTGAAAAAGCGTATATAATAAAAAAGCGCCATTCGTTTGAATGGCGCTTTTATGCATAAAAATAAAAAAGACCTGAATAATCAGATCTTTTTATGATTGGTGCGGATGGCGGGACTCGAACCCGCATGAGCTATGCTCGCTACCCCCTCAAGATAGTGTGTATGCCAGTTTCACCACATCCGCATATCGTGTTGCGACTTTTTTATTATAGTTTTTGTGGCCTGAATAGTCAAGCGTTTTTTATAACTTTTTTTATATTTTTAGTGATTATTTTAATACAACAAATGCTATAATGTAAGAAGATTTAAATGATGGAGGAATAATGGCTTATATTTTAGGTGGAATCATCATTTTGATTGCCGCATTTGTACAAGGTGCTACTAGTTTTGGATTTTCTTTGATTGCTTTACCACTGCTTGGCTTGATTTTTGAACTTAAAGTGATTGTACCAGCTTTAGTTGCTTATAGTATTTTGCTTAATCTGATTATTTTGATAAGGCTAAAAGTGTACCCCAATTTGAAGGAACTTGCCATATTAGGCTTTTTTGCAGTCTTATTTATACCCTTGGGTGTCAATCTACTCATCTTCGTCGATGAGCAAATACTCAAGCTTTCAGTCAGTGTGTTATTAATCGTGATTGCCTTGCTCATGCTTTCGGGTAAGACCTTTAATATTAAAAACCGCACTTTCGCATATGCTGTCGCAGGAATTTTAAGCGGTCTATTAAATGGTGCGGTGTCGTTATCCGGGCCACCTGTAGTCGTTTTATTAGCAAATGAAAATCGAAATAAAAACGACTTTCGGGCAAGCTTGACACTTCTTTTCTTCTTGCTTAACATCGTAACCATTTTTCTTTATATTAAAAAAGGACTATTTTTAGAACCTGATTTGATTAATATGATGTTCCTAACACCCTTGATGATTATCGGAACATTTTTAGGCATACATTTTGGCAATCGTATCGATGAAGTCAAATTCAAAAGATTAGTTTTGATTTTGCTAATCGTTATGGGGATTGCAAATTTAATTTAGGAGGCTTTTATGGCAAAGAAAATCTTGGTGGTTGATGATGCGATGTTTATGAGAAAGCTATTATGTGACATCGTCGTTAAAGCGGGCTATGAAGTTATCGCAGAAGCCGGTAATGGAGAAGAGGCTTATCATAAATATAAAGAGTTTTTACCTGATCTCGTAACCATGGACATTACGATGCCTGAAGTGACAGGAATCGAAGGAGCCGCTAAAATTATGCAGGAATTTCCAAATGCGAAGATTTTAATGGTCAGCGCCATGGGTCAGGAGAGCATGGTTATCGACTCTGTTAAAGCTGGCGCAAAGGGCTTCATCGTCAAGCCATTTGTGGCGGATAAAGTCATCTTCGAAATTCAAAAGTTGATAGGGTAATTTTTTATAGCCGACTGATTTAGTCGGCTTTTTTCAATGCTTATAACATTTTAAAATTTTATAGTACGCTTAAAAAAAAATAATAAAAAAACTGAAATTTGCTGTTAGCGAATTAACATACTAATGTGATGAAGGCGTCATTTAATGTTACATTAGCGAAATATTTGTTGAAATTTCAATTGATTGAGAGGCGGGACGCTTTGGGAAATTTTTAACCAACAATGTCCTGAAAGTATTGAAATTTCAATATGTATTGCATTGACCTGTTTGTTGATTTATAGTATTATTGTTAGTGGTGAGGATAGAATTGTATACAGTATAATTCTAAACATAAAGCATTTATAAATTTTACTAAAGGGGTGAGTATAAATGGGGCTTTTAACTTTTAAAGGAGGGATTCATCCTCCACATGCTAAAGAATCGACTGAGCATTTACCCATCATCGATTTTTTAGGCCCTAAGGTTGTTGAAATTCCACTTAGACAACATATCGGCGCACCATGTGAACCTACTGTAAAAAAAGGCGATACGGTAAAAGTAGGGCAGTTAATCGGTGCCGCTGGTGGTTTTGTTTCTGCAAACGTTCACAGTTCTGTATCCGGAACAGTTCTAGATGTAAGAAAACAAAACACTGCATATGGCTTCGACACTTGTGTGGTCATCGAAAATGATGATTTATACGAAGTATGTGAAACCGTAAAACCAAAACCTGATTATAAAACACTTTCAGGAAAAGAAATCGTCGATATGATTAAAGAAGCAGGCATCGTTGGTATGGGGGGTGCTGGCTTCCCAACACATGTAAAATTATCGCCGCCACCAGAAAAGCCGATTGATACCATCGTATTAAACGGCGCTGAGTGTGAGCCTTATTTAACATGTGATCACCGCTTGATGCTTGAAGAGTCTGAGAAGATCATTAAAGGTCTTCAAATTCTCATGCACGCACTTAATGTAAAAAATGGCGTTATCGGTATCGAAAACAATAAGCCCGATGCAATCGCTAAGATGACTGAGGCAGCAAAAGGCACTGAGATCCGCGTCGTCGGTCTTAAGACCAAATATCCGCAAGGTGCAGAGAAACAATTGATTTACGCTTGCACAAACCGATCAATTCCTTCTGGAGGATTACCGATGGATATCGGCGTCGTGGTGAACAATGTCGCTACAGTTGCAACCATCGGAAATCTGTTCGAAACAGGAATGCCACTTGTTGAACGCGTTTGTACGGTTACAGGTAAAGGCATAAAATCACCGAAGAATATTCGTTTTAAAGTTGGTACGCCATTAAAGGCTCTTATCGATTTCTGTGACGGTTATAATGGCACACCTGGTAAAATTTTACTCGGTGGACCGATGATGGGCGTTGCGCAGTTTTCAGATGAGCTGCCAGCGATGAAAAACACTTCTGGCATATTAGTGTTTACTCCAGAAGAAGCCAAACTTCCTGATGCGTCTGCATGTATCAAATGCGGAAAATGCGTCACCACTTGTCCAATTAATCTAGAACCGCTTCAGATCAGTGCATATGCATTAATGCACGACTATGATAAAGCGGCTAAATTTAATGCATTAGATTGTATAGAATGTGGCTCTTGTTCGTTCATTTGTCCTGCAAAACGACCACTCTTACAAACCATTCGCGTTGCAAAACGTGAAATATTAGCTAGAAGAAAGAAGTAGGGGGAGGACATTCATGGAAAATAGATTATTTGTCTCTTCATCGCCTCATATTCGCTCTTCAGAAACGACTCAGCGTATTATGAGAGATGTTACCATTGCACTTTTGCCTGCTGCAGCATACGGCGTCTATAATTTCGGGTTACGTGCACTCGTTGTTTTAGTGTTATCTGTGGTTTCAGCCATTGCAGCTGAAGCGATGTGCCAAAAAATCAGAAAACAAGCGTTGACCATTAATGATTATAGTGCCATCGTTACCGGTCTTTTATTAGGAATGAACTTACCATCTGAAGTCCCTTATTGGATTCCAGTTGTAGGTAGCTTTTTCGCCATCGCTATCGTCAAGCAAGCTTTTGGTGGGCTTGGACATAACTTTATTAACCCAGCACTTGCTGCAAGAGCGATGCTCGTTGCATCATGGCCAGTACAGATGACCACTTGGACACCTGTAACGCCAGATGCCGTTTCAAGTGCAACTGCATTAGGGATCATTAAAGAAGGTTTAGACGTTCCATTGCCATCATTGTTTGATTTGTTTATCGGCAAAATGGGTGGCTGTATCGGCGAAACATCGGCTCTTTTATTACTTCTTGGCGCTGCATACCTTTTATATCGCGGTGTTATTTCCATCAAAATCCCAGGCATTTATATCGGTACCTTCACTTTACTCACACTACTAATAACAGGATTTGACGTTCAACTGACTTTAGTCCACATTTTATCGGGTGGTCTTATCTTAGGCGCATTCTTTATGGCAACTGATTATGCGTCATCTCCGATTACACCAAAAGGACAAATTATTTACGCGGTTGGTATGGGCTTATTAACTGTGGTCATCCGCTTTTATGGTGGATACCCAGAAGGCGTATCGTACTCAATTCTTTTGATGAACGTTGCAGCGCCATTAATTGATAAGTATACTAAACCTCGTGTATTTGGAGGTGCTAAGTAATGAAAGATATCTTAAAGACGGGTATTATCCTTTTAATAATCGCTGCAGTTGCTGCAGTTGCACTTGGCCTTACTAACGAGGTTACAAAAGATAAAATTGCTGAACAGCGATTTTTAGCGAATGAGCAGGCAAAAAAAGCGGTTTTAGCGACAGCCGCCACTTTTGAAGACATTACAGGCGAAGATTTAGAAGCCATCACTTCCACATTTGCGCCAGTAACAGAAGCCTATGTCGGTTTAGATGCATCAGGTGCAGTTGTTGGTTATGTATTCAAATCTACGCCAAACGGCTTTAGCGGTGCAGTTGAGGTTGTAACTGGTATCGATGGTAACGGTACAGTAACTGGATTGCGAGTCGGTAGTCATAACGAAACACCAGGATTAGGTGCAAAAGCAAAAGATGCCGCTTTCTTTGATCAATATAATGGCAAGCTCACAGATGGTCCAATCGGTGTGTCTAAAACGGCTGCCAGTGGTAATGATATCCAAGCGATTACTGGTGCAACGATAACAAGTGTCGCTGTAACTAGTGGTGCAAATGCTTCTATTGATGCCTACAAGTGGATCATGGAGAATGGAGGTATCGGAAAATGAAAGTAAGTAATTTAACCAATGGTATCATTAAAGAAAATCCGATATTCGTTCAATTATTAGGGATGTGTCCAACATTGGCCGTTACCACATCAGCCATCAATGGAATCGGTATGGGGCTAGCGACGACTGCCGTTTTAGCAAGCTCTAACGTCGCAATCGCATTATTAAGAAAATTTATACCGGCACAAGTGCGTATTCCTGCATTCGTCGTCGTAATTTCTACCTTTGTAACAGTTGTCGGAATGCTTATGGAAGCATTTTTGCCAGCACTGTTCAGTTCACTTGGTCTATTTATTCCACTGATCGTCGTTAACTGTATTATCCTCGCCCGTGCTGAAGCGTTTGCTTCAAAAAATGGCGTTGGTGATTCATTATTGGATGGTATCGGCATGGGATTGGGCTTTACACTCGCACTGGTTATTTTAGGTAGCGTTCGCGAGCTGATCGGAAACGGTTCATTATTTGGCGCTGCTTTGTTAGGTGCAAATTATCAACCTGCTTTAATCATGATTTTACCTCCAGGCGGCTTTTTAGCGTTAGGTTTATTACTTGCGCTATATAACAGTTATCAAATTAAGAAAGCGAAATAGGGGGGACTGTCAATGGAAAATGCAAGTATTTTTGTCATCATGGTCAGTGCCATACTCGTTAACAACTTCGTACTCTCTAGATTTTTAGGCATCTGTCCATTTTTAGGCGTATCCAAGCAAGTTGAAACTGCTTTTGGTATGGGAATGGCGGTTACCTTTGTTATCACGTTAGCGGGGACACTCACTTATTTTGTTCACTATTATCTATTGGTACCATTTGGTCTTGAATACCTTCAAACGGCTGCATTTATCTTAGTAATTGCCTCTTTGGTGCAGTTTGTTGAGATCGTCCTTCAAAAAATGAGTCCGACGCTTTATCAAGCTTTAGGCGTGTTCTTACCACTTATAACGACGAACTGTGCGGTACTTGGACTTGCTTTACTCAACATCCAATATAAGTTTGGTTTAGTTCAGACCATCTTCCATTCATTCTTTGCCGCGATTGGTTTTTCGCTGGCGATCGTATTGTTTGCAGGTATCCGTGAGAAGCTTGAGACTTCTGATGTGCCAGCGCCATTTAAAGGTTTTCCAATAGCCTTAGTCACCGCCAGCCTTATGTCGATTGCCTTCTTAGGCTTCACAGGCTTAGTATAGGAGGTCGCATATGGATACAAATTCAATTATTCTCGCTGGAACCAGCCTAGGAATCATGGGTCTAGCATTCGGTGCAGCACTGGCTTTTGCTTCAAAAAAGTTTGCGGTTGAAGTCGATCCGCGTGTGGTTGAAGTAAGAGAAGCCGTACCTGGAGCTAACTGTGGTGCGTGTGGTTATCCTGGCTGTGATGGTTTTGCAAATGCTGTCGTTAAAGGCATTGCACCTGTAAACGGTTGTCCAGTCGGTGGGGCTGCTGTCGCGACTAAGGTCGCACAAATCATGGGTGTTGAAGCAGGTTCTAGCATAAAAAAAATCGCACGTGTCAAATGCGAAGGTCATGATGAAAACTGTGGCAATCGCTATGAGTATGATGGTTTTGATAGCTGTGTCGCTGCTAACATGCTGAACGGTGGTCCTAAGAAGTGTTTATATGGTTGTATGGGATTAGGCTCGTGCGTTCAAGTCTGTCCGTTCGACGCCATTCATATCAACGATAAGGGCCTTGCAGAAGTCGATCCAGAAAAATGTACGGCATGTAATAAATGCATCGAAATCTGTCCAAAAATGGTTATTAGCTTAGTACCCTATGAGCAGTTGACCATCGTACAGTGTAATAACAAGGATAAAGGCCCGATGGTTAAGAAGAACTGTAATGTGGCTTGTATCGCATGTGGTATATGTGAAAAGAATTGTCCTTTCGATGCCATCCATGTGATTAACAACTTGGCTGAAATCGATTATGATAAGTGTACAAATTGTATGATTTGTGTTGAGAAATGTCCGACTAAAGCAATTCAAGGCGATTTGACTAAACGTACTGCTATATAGCATTAAGAAGACCCTAACGGTTTTACCTAACGGGTCTTCTTTTATTTTAACAGTTTACAGAATTACCCTTGAATAGGGAATATGTAATTTAATTCATGATTGCATCTGTTCGTTTTCCTTGTAATTAATGACACTGAATGTTAAACTATAATTTAGATTGGGAAATCATGTCTATCATTCATCAAATGGTAATTTATGGAATCCCGTTGTAAATTATGATATAATATAGAGGTCGTCATGAGAGTTAAAAGTAATGATAGTTTGGTGCTATTGGTATTACTCCTAGTAGGCGCTATTTTTGGAAGCTTAATTGGCTCTGCACTGAGTGGTGTTTTCCCTATTCTAGATTATGGCAAAAGCATAGGCGTTCATCCGTTTGTCGTTGACCTAAACGTCATCGTTCTTACCTTTGGATTTAAGCTTTCTTTGAATATCGCCGGTATTATAGGGATCGTCACAGCTTTTATCATCTATAGAAAACTATGAAGATCATATTAGCCTCGGCATCACCGAGAAGGGTAGAATTATTAAAGTCTTTTCATTTGCCATTTGATGTAATTCCAAGTGCGATTGAGGAAATAACCATGCCTCATGAAACACCAACTCAAATCGTCATGAGCCTCGCACTCGAAAAAGCCATAAGCATCTCCCAAATCCATCCTGAGGCATTAGTCATAGCCAGTGATACCATCGTCTTTAAAGATGAGGTCCTTGGTAAGCCTAAGAACCGAGAGGATGCAAAGCGCATGCTGATGCAATTAAGCGGGCAAACCCACGAGGTTTATACCGGTATCGCATTGGTCCACTTTGCAAGTAACCAGTCCATCATTGATTACGAATGTACTTTAGTGACGTTCAATACACTAGACGAAATTGAAATTGATGATTATTTAAACACAGGTGAAGCATTTGATAAGGCAGGCGCGTATGGTATACAAGGTTATGGGGCATTACTGGTAAAGAAAATCGACGGAGACTATTTCAACGTCATGGGCTTACCACTCTCTAAACTCAACAGTTTACTGAAAAAACATTTTCAATTGAACTTGCTGAAATAAGGAGAACTCAATGCTTAAAGACATGCCAATGATGGAACAACCCAGAGAAAAGCTGATTCAAAAGGGTGTAACACATTTAACCAATTCCGATTTGTTAGCCATTATACTAAAGACAGGGAACCCTAATCAAAGTGCCGTAGAATTAGGTCAGTCCATCATCAACAGTTGTAACGATGATCTAACTGAACTAAATCAATACACGATAGAGGAACTCACGGCTTTTAATGGAATTGGTGAAACAAAAGCATGTCAAATACTCGCATCACTTGAGCTAGGTAAACGCGTCATGCAGGCAACCGGGCTGAAACGTCACAAAATCGCATGCCCTGACGATGTCATCTCCTATTTTACAGCTGAGCTATCAGACGCAAAAGTAGAGAAGTTCATCACCATTTTACTCAACACGAAAAACGAAATCATTAATTGGGAAATCATTTCTATCGGATCATTAAATGCATCCATCGTACATCCAAGAGAAGTTTTTAATCGTGCCATTAAGCGTAGCGCGGCTTCTATCTTGGTTGTTCACAACCATCCCTCAGGTCACGTGGCACCTAGCAATGAGGATATCAACATCACAAAGCGGCTATTCGAAGCGGGACAACTTATCGGCATCCCATTAATCGATCATATAATAATTGGAAAAGGTCACTATTACAGTTTTAAAGAGCAGAATCAACTTTAATTTGAAAGGATAAAAATATGAGATTTGGATTATTTTATAAGCAACTCGGTATCGATTTAGGAACATCAAACACATTGGTTTGTGTAAAAGGTAAAGGCATCGTCGTACGTGAATCTTCGGTAGTTGCCATCAACGATAAAGGTCAAGTGCTTGCTGTTGGAAGAGAGGCAAAGGAAATGATCGGAAAAACACCTGGTCAAATCAGAGCCATTCGTCCACTTAAGGACGGCGTTATCGCTGACTTCGATATCACTCAAAAAATGATTCGCTATTTTATTCATAAAGCGGTTCCAAACATCAACATGTTTACAGGCGCTAAAGTTGTGGTGGGAATCCCATCGCAAATTACTGAGGTTGAAAAGAGAGCGGTCTATGAAGCTTCATTATCAGCTGGTGCAAAGGATGCATTCTTAATTGAGGAACCAATGGCGGCCGCTATCGGCGCTGACCTTCCAATTACAGAGCCTACAGGTAGCATGATCGTCGATATCGGTGGGGGAACAACTGAAATTGCTGTAATCTCATTAGGCGGAATCGTTACTAGTCGTTCGATTCGAATCGCTGGTGATGAACTTGATGATTCCATCGTTAATTATGTTCGAAAGAAATACAGTTTAATGATCGGTGAGCGCTCTGCAGAAAATATTAAGATGAGTATCGCCTGTGCGATGATTCCATCGCAAGAAAGACACATCGAAGTAACGGGTCGTAATCTCGTGACAGGGCTTCCTAACACACTTTTACTTCAATCCAGCGAAATTTATGAAGCGATTAAAGAACCTGTTCAGTCCATTATCGAAGGCATTAAATCGACACTTGAAAAAACACCCCCTGAACTCGCTTCTGACATCTATCAGTCAGGAATCGTATTAGCTGGTGGTGGTGCGATGCTTACTGATTTAGACAAATTGATTAAAAAAGAAACGGGAATGCCCGTTAGAATTGCGGAAAATCCACTGGATTGCGTGGCGATTGGCACCAGCAAGGCTGTAGAGAGCATCAATGAATTACGTGATGTTTTTATTAGCTCGCGTGGTTTTTAGTAGAGGTTTGGTGTAAATCATGAATAACCGTTACCAAAAGTTTCTATTGTTTGCTATAGGGATTGTGCTGGTTGTATTGATGGCATTGTCGTTTGGTGGGCGGGATCGCGTTACATTCATCGAGTCTAAACTGGGTGCAGTGTTGATGCCGGTTCAAAAGTTTTTTACGTCGATTGGTAATTTTATCGACGAGAAGACGGAACCGATCATCAACGTTTTGAACTATAAGGATTTGAACGAGAATTTGTCTCGCGAAAACGAAGCCTTAAAGGAACAGATTGTCACATTGACCATGTCTCAGAAAGAATTAACTGAACTTAAGGAATTAAGAGCCGCTCTCAAATACGTCTCAGAAGACGAGGAGAGTGGCTATATTTCGTGTAATGTTATTTCCAAAGATATGGGGAACTGGTTCAATATGTTTACTGTAGATGCGGGTAGTAATCAAGGCATCACGAAAAACAGTACCGTTATCAATGGAAAAGGTCTCGTCGGAATCGTCTATGAGGTTGGAGAATCGTGGAGTAAAGTCATTTCCATCATCGATCAAAAATCATCTGTCGGGTTTGAAATGTTACGTGTGACGGATGACTTTGATGGTGTTTTAAGTGGTACGACCAATTACGAACTGATCGGTGAGCTCTTCGATCCTAAAGCTACCGTTAAGGAGGGCGATTACATCGTCACTTCTGGTCTTGGCATGTACCCAAAAGGCATCTTAATCGGAAAAATATATGAGGTCGTTTCAGATAAGGACCTCGTACTAAACCGTATTAAAGTGACACCTGTCGTGGATTTTAGAAAAATAGACAAGGTCATGATCATCCCTTATCAGGAGGCAAACGAATGAAGATTCGTACAGTAGTCGTCATCGCTTTTGTCAATTTCATATTATCCAGCACAATTTTACAGCTTTTTCGCATAAATGATGCAGTTCCTAATTTTTGCATCATTTTGTCTATTGTCATCGCCACACTTTCGACACCAAAGAATGCCTTTGTGTTTGCATTTACCTCGGGTCTATTGCAGGATGTGTTTTTAGGTAGGATGTTAGGTGTGAATTTTTTGATTTATGGTCTACTTGTCTTCGGTGCTATAAAGATTATCGATATCATGTTTAAAGGTAATTTTATAACACCGATTGTGTTGATGGGTATGGGGACATTGTTTTATCACATTGTTTTTTATGTCATCATGTTCTTTTTTCAGTCGACGATACCGCTTAATTTAATGCTTTCTAAGATTATTATGGAGACGTTGATGAATAGCCTTATCGGTTATTTTATTTACGCCATCATTTTTAATCGCGTCAATGGATATAAACTGGGAGACTTTAATGCTTAATTGGTTACGAGATAGAAAAAATCATGTTTCGATTGCTTTTATCATCATTTTTGTATTACTAGGGGTCAGCCTTTATGACATCACCATCGTACATGGTGATGAGTATTACGAAAAATCCATTAGCAATCGCATAAAAAAAATAGAATTGGAAGCGCCACGCGGGGAAATTCTCGACAGAAATGGTAAGCTTTTAGCCACCAATAAAATCGGTTTTACGGTGGAGCTCAATAGCGGCCTCATCCCTGCAGAGCAATTCTCTGAAATCGCCATAAAAATGATCGATTTCCTTAACGAGCAAGGTGAGAGTCACATCGAGTTTCCAATCTTCATAGAAAATGGCGTTTACAAGTACCGATTTGATGAAAACATCAAAGACTGGTTACTGTCGAACGGTTATGATGAAACCTGGACTGCGAAAGAAGTCTTCGAAGATATCCGGTCCGCCAACTACATCGATGAAGCACTTAGCGACTATGAAGCCTATCGTATCTTGTTCAACCAAGGAAAGTACATGCCCATTTCAACTGCGAAAATGCTGTTTCTCGATGAAATTTATAAGACGACATTTTTAAAAATGTACGGACTAGAAGCCGACATTTCCGCCAGTGACGCCTTTAAGAAAATCCGTTCACGCAGTGAATTTAGAATTGATGAAAAATACTCAGACGAGGATGCCTATAAAATCTTGATTTTTAGACACACCATTAAGGAACAAGGCTACCTTAAATATGAACCCATCGTCGTTTCACCTTCTGTTTCTAAAGAAACGGCTGTCTTAGTACAAGAAAAGGGATTTGACTTTCCTGGACTTTCCATCGTTTACGATACGATTAGAACCTATCCAAACACCACTTCAGCAGCCCACATCCTCGGTTACATGGGAAAAATCGCCACTGAAGCTGAAATTGAAACTTACGTCAAGCAGTTAGGGTATAAGCAAAATCAAATTATCGGAAAGACAGGAATTGAAGGCGTTTATGAAGAGGTCCTCCGTGGCATTAATGGTTATAAATACATCGAGGTTGACGTCTACGGAAAATATGTAACCGATGTTGACGAGAATGCTTATGGCTTAGATGAACAAAGCTCAGTGGCGGGGAAAGACATTACACTCACCATCGATCTTGACTTGCAACGTGTCCTTGAAACGAGCCTAGAAAAAGCTTTGTTCTGCTTGCAGACAGGGACCACTTATGAAAGTCCATGGGGGAATTATCAGTATTCGAAGTATGCGAACGCGGAAACCGCTGCGGGTGTCGTCATCGATGTTAAAACGGGCGAAGTTCTCGCCTCAGCAAGTTATCCATCCTATGACCTTAACCTTTTTTCTACAGGAATCAGTCAAGAAGATTGGAATGCCCTTAACCCGGTGAACAAACGAAATCCACTAGCCGCTAGACCCCTTTATAATTCCGCCATGATGATGTCTGTACAACCCGGATCGATTTATAAGATGATGACTGGGTATGCCGCGCTCCGCGAAGGCCTTGATCCCTATCGAAAACTATACTCTGACGGCTATGTAGAAATCGGCAAGCAACGCTTTGGTTGCTGGTATTGGAACGATTACGGTGGTAAGCATGGCCCTACGGATTTCTTTAAAGCCATCGAAGTCTCCTGTAACTATTATTTCTTTAATATCGCTAATGGTAAGGACTATTACAGAAACATGCCGCTGAACTTCAAAATGAATCCCACCATCATGACCGAGTATTCTAAATTGTTCGGTTTAGACGAAAAGACAGGGGTTGAAATCAGCGAGGTTTCCATGGGCTTACCACAGCCAGAAAAAAAGAAGAAGACGATTGAAGCCTTATTGACCAACCAACTCTATGCCATCGCAAAAAACTATTTCCCAGAAGAAATTGTGGCTGATGAAGAAAAGTTAAAAGCGGTCGTGGATGAAATCGTCAGCTGGTCTGATGAAAATCCTGGACGTGGCGCAATCATTACGAGATTATTAGAGCTCGGTTCAAATCCGGACTATTTTATAACTGAACAACTGGCCGATATCATCAAGTACGATTATTTCAACCTGATGAAATGGTATGAAAGTGATACCCTCAACCTTTCCATCGGCCAGGGGGATCATACCTATACGCCGATCCAAATTGCGAGATATATCGCAACGATCGCCAATGACGGGTATCTAAACGAGTTGACCCTAATTAAAAAAATAGGGGATACTGAAATTAAAAAGAATGCTGGCACTGTCGAAAGCTTTGATACCGATAATAGCTTGGATGTGGTCAGACAAGCCATGCGTCAAGTCATCAGTGGTACCCAGAGCTCCGTCAGCAGTATCTTCAAGAATTTTCCAGTGCAAGTTGCGGCAAAAACCGGGACTGCTCAAAAGGAAGGCTTGATTCCACCGCTTGATGAAGTCGCTTATCTCACTGAATATTTAAGTGAAATCGCCCCTAATCTAAACATTGAAGAGGTTGAAGCGAAAACGATAGAAATCATCAAGTTAAGAAGTGAAGAGATGGCGCAGCTCGAAAAAGAGCGCGATGAAGCGACTACAGAAGAAGAGAAAGCAGCGAAAGCGGCTAAGCTGGAAGATTTGATTCAAAGGGATTACCTAAATAAAGGGACTGCCATGCGATCAGCCATTAAGGCCTTAAGCAACGATACGCTTACCGATGACCAAATCAATCAATTCAGATTGCCCTACGACAACTACTCATGGTTCGTTTCATTTGCTCCTTATGAAAACCCTGAAATCGCTGTGGTCATATTTATTCCACAGGGTGGCCAAGGCTATTATTCTGCACCAGTGGCACGCGATGTCTATGCTGAGTACTTTAAACTGACACCTCCTGTGGTTGAAGTTGAAACCATTCAACAACCCAAGATTGGCGAGTGACACTTTAAGTTGAGAAATGTTGCGATATACGGTAAAATGAATGTAATGCAATTAATAATCCTATTTTGGTGGTGATGGAATGGCCGTAAAAGGTCCTGTTGAATTTAAAGGAAAGCTCAATGGACTGTTTTTAAACTTGGATCAAAACGCGACGTTTGATCGTATAATGGCACATTTGGATGTTCTATTGTCAGAACGAGGGGAGTTTTATAAAGGCTCAAAAATCGTCGGGCTAAAAGGACAAACACTTAACTACAGACAGCTTGGCGCGATAGAAGCTTTGATTACTGAAAACTATGGCATCGAGGTTGAGAGTCTGGAGGATCCCGACAAACGCGACATGATCGTGGAAAAAATCGTAGAAAAAGTGGTTGAAAAAGTAGTAGAAGTTGAAAAACCTGTCGTGGAAAAAGTCGTTATCCCATCGGCACCACAAAAGATGAGCGATACACATTTCGTTTTCGGAACACTTCGATCAGGTAAGTCGGTACATTATCCCGGACACGTGGTCGTGATCGGTGATGTCAACCCTGGTGCTGAAATCGTCGCAGAAGGGAATATTATCGTCATGGGACGTGTGCTTGGCTTTATTCATGCCGGTTCCGCTGGAAACGATCAGGCTGTGATTATTGCCAGCTTACTAAAACCGACGCAAATTCGTATTTCTACTTATATCAGTGTTCCACCTAGCGATGACGAGTCGATTCATACCACAGTTCCAGAAAAAGCCACAGTTCATAATGGCGTCATTAAAATCGAAAAGTGCCATTAATTTTGAAATAGGCAGAAATGAGCCTCTGGGCGGATTGTTGTCCGCATGCCTAGGTGGCATAATAAATCAAATAGAAAAGTTTTAGTTGGAGGGGTAATATAATGGGTGAAGCAATCGTAGTAACATCCGGAAAGGGCGGCGTTGGAAAAACCACCACGACTGCGAACATTGGTGCAGCCTTAGCGTTGCTTGGCAAAAAAGTATGTGTAATCGATGCGGATATCGGTCTTCGTAATCTAGACATTGTTATGGGATTAGAAAATAGAATCGTTTATGACATCGTCGATGTCGTGACGGGGGTATGTAAAGTTAAACAAGCGTTAATCAAAGACAAGCGCTTTGATAATTTATCATTATTACCAGCGGCTCAAACCAAGGATAAAAATGCTGTGAATCCTGAGCAAATGAAAGAGTTAATCAACGATCTTAAAAAGACTCACGACTATGTTTTGGTAGATTGCCCAGCAGGTATTGAGCAAGGGTTTAAAAATGCAATCGCTGGTGCTGATCGTGCGGTGGTCGTCACGACACCTGAAGTTTCAGCCGTTAGAGATGCCGATCGCATCATCGGTCTCTTAGAAGCAGCAGAGATTTCTGAACCGAGATTAATCGTTAACCGCCTCCGCGTCGACATGGTTAAACGTGGCGAGATGATGAATGTGGAGGATATTACAGATATTTTAGCCATCGATCTAATCGGTGTCGTGCCTGATGATGAAGAAGTGGTTATGAGTACCAACAGAGGCGAGCCTGCTGTATTAAAGGATCAATCCCTTTCTGGCATGGCTTTTAGAAACATAGCAAGACGTATCATGGGAGAAGACGTCGCTTTCCTTGAATTCGATGTTCAAGAGAGCTTCCTGACAAAAATTAAAAGAGCTTTGTCGTTTGGCAAATAGGAGGGTATTATGTTTGACTTATTTGGATTTTTGAACAGCAAGCCTGCGAGTAAAAACATTGCCAAAGACAGATTAAAACTTGTTCTTGTTCACGATCGTTCAAATTGCTCGCCTGAACTTTTAGAATTGCTAAAGAAGGATATCTTATCTTCCATTTCTGAGCACGTGGATTATGACCCTTCTGATTTGGACATCAAAATTACACGTACAAAAGACAGCGCTTCTGGTAAGCCGGTTTTAGTTGCAAGTATACCTATCAAGAATCTTAAACGGTAATGAAAGGTCCTTTGGGACCTTTTTTTAAATCGAGGTGTAAATTTTGAATATTAAACGCATATTATCAAGCTTTGATTATGTCTTATTAGGCATTATCATCGTCATCTTTTCGCTGGGAATTATCGCCATCGCCAGTGCCACAGGCGTTACGACATACGGGATCACCCGACAAGTGCAAATGCAGGCATTCTCGTTTATTTTCGGATTATTTCTCATCGGCCTACTACAATTCATTAATTATGAAATCGTAGGCGAGTTTTACTGGTGGCTTTACGGAATCGCCATACTCCTACTTCTGGTTATTTTTATACCCGGGGTGGGCGTCATCAGAAATGGTTCAAGAAGCTGGATTGACCTTGGACCTATCGATTTCCAGACGAGTGAAGTCGCAAAAATTGCCTATATTATCTTTCTAGCAAAATTCGTGGAGAAAATGGGTGGCATCAACAGTATTAAAGATACACTTAAAGCTGGCGTGACGTTACTTCCGATTTTAGCGCTTATTTTAAAGCAACCTGACCTAGGAAGTGCGCTTGTTTTCGTGTCGGCGACATTCGGTATTTTGCTGGTAAATGGGCTAAAATACTGGCAGATCGGCGCAGGATTAGGTGCTGTATTCGCTGCTGTACCTTTAATATATCCACGTCTGGAACCCCATCAGCGCGAGCGGATCGATGCCTTTTTAAATCCAAACGACATCACCTTACCAGGCAATTATCATGTTATGCAATCAAAAATCACCATTGGTTCAGGCCAAATGTATGGTCGTGGATTATTTAAAGGGGATTATCACAGCCTTAACTATCTACCCGTTCAAGAGTCCGACTTTATCTATGCCGTTTTTGTAGAAGAAACAGGCTTTGTAGGGGGACTTCTGGTCATATTCCTATACATGATTTTCCTATTAAGGCTAATCACTTTAAGTAACCGGGTTAAGGATGACTTTGGTTCCAATATAATCACCGGTTTTGCATTCATGTTCGGGTTTCAAATTATCGAGAATATTGCCATGACACTGGGCAAAATGCCTGTTACCGGCATCACGCTACCATTTTTCAGTTATGGATCAACCTCCATCGTTTCCAGTATGCTAGCGATCGGAATTGCTGAATCCATATATATCAGGAGAAAAAAAGGGACATTTTTCAATTAGGCTTTTCGTCTATTTTGAGAAGCCCACAATTATATTTTAGGAGGCACCATGAATTTAGAAGCACTGCTTCACCAAGTTGAGAAGCCATCACGCTATATCGGTGGGGAAATCAACACTTTTAGTAAGGAAATTGGTGATGACACCATCCGTTTTTGCTTTGCCTTTCCAGATGTCTATGAAGTTGGCATGAGCCATCTTGGCATGCAGATCATCTATAGTCTGCTAAACCAACAAAAGGACGTCTTCTGTGAGCGTACGTTTTCTCCGTGGCCAGATATGGAAGCCTTAATGCGTGAGAATCATTATAAACTCTTCAGCTTAGAGACGAAGTCATCCATCGGTGATATGGATATTTTAGGGTTTACATTACAGTATGAATTAAGCTACACCAACATTTTAAATATGCTAAATTTATCGGGAATATCGCTTTACTCAAAAGACCGTCATGACCGGGAACCACTTATCATCGCGGGTGGCCCTTGCGCTTATAATCCTGAGCCGATAGCCGATTTCGTAGATATCTTCTTCATCGGTGAAGCAGAAGAAGTGCTTTTAGAGTTTCTAGAGGTTTATCGTCCTTATAAATCAGGACAGATCTCAAAAAATGAAATGCTACTGAAAGCGGCAAATATTCCAGGACTATATGTACCGAAGTTCTATCAACCTACTTATGATGAAAGTGGGATTTTGTTAGGCTATCAACGCACCGAAGCGGTACCTGAAAAAATTTCGAAGCGATTCATCAGAAACTTCGATGAGGGCTTCACACTGGAGACGATGATTGTTCCCTTTGCTGATATCGTACACGATCGTGCCATGATCGAGCTGTTCAGAGGGTGTACGAAGGGGTGTCGATTCTGTCAAGCGGGCATGCTCTATCGTCCTATTAGAGAAAGAAAACCTGAAACCGTCATAAACACCATCGATAAAATACTGTCCAGCACAGGTTTTGAAGAGATTTCTCTCACTTCACTCAGTACCATGGATTATTCAAAAATCGGTCCATTGGTCACTGACTTAGTGGAAAAATATGAGAAGGAAAATATTTCTTTGTCATTGCCATCACTAAGACTTGATAGTTTTTCCATTGATGTGGTGGAAGAAATCCAAAAGGTAAAGAAAACCGGCTTAACCTTTGCACCAGAAGCGGGTACTCAGCGCCTTAGAGACGTCATAAACAAAGGCGTTACCGAAGCGAATATTCTAGACACCTATAAAAACATCTTTTCGCTTGGCTGGCACCGCGTGAAATTATACTTTATGATCGGTCTACCGACTGAAACCACTGAAGATTTAGATGGCATCAGCGAAATCGCAAATTTAGGAACGTTTACCTTTAAACAAGTAAAGCCTGAATACATGAAGAAAAGTGTCCAAGTGACAGTTAGTACCTCATGTTTCGTGCCGAAGCCATTTACGCCGTTCCAATGGATGGCACAAGAAACCGTTGATGGATTTTATTCAAAAATTAACCACCTGAAAACGAAGCTTCTTAACAAAAAAGTGGTCTATAATTACCATGATCCTGTAACCAGCGTCCTTGAAGGCGTATTTGCAAGAGGGGATAGACGCCTTTCAAAAGTTATCGAAACCGCCTATTTTAAAGGGTGTAAATTCGATGGCTGGGCCGAATTCTTTAAACCGAAGTTATGGGATGAAGCGCTCAAAGAGTGTGGCATCGATCCAGATTTTTATACGTCGCGTGAGCGTTCATTTGATGAATTCTTACCTTGGGATATCATCGATGCAGGCATCAACAAACAGTACCTCATAAGTGAATATCAAAAGGCGCTGAACGCTGACAGTACTGCTGACTGCAGAGACGGCTGCACAGGCTGTGGTCTCAATGTCAACTTGATTGGAGGACCTTGCTAATGCTTACACTTCGTCTCGTCTACACAAAAGAAAACTACATGAAATTTCTCAGTCATCTGGAGCTGATGAAGTTATTTGAACGCATATTCCGTTTTCATCAGTTACCACTTAAGTATTCAGAAGGATTTAATCCCATCCCGAAAATGACCTTCGCTGCGCCATTGTCTGTTGGGTATTCAAGTCTGAGAGAAGTTATGGAGGTTCAATTATCAGAACAGCTGCCACTGGAGCGCGTTTTGGCCATCCAGTTTCCATCAGGCATCAAAATTATCGATGCTTCCTATGTGAACACCAAAAAGTCGTTGATGGCGCATCTAAGCCATGCTGAATATTTGATTAAAGTCGATATGAAAAAGAACATCGAGCAGTTGCCTTTAAAAGAATGGATTGAAAAGTTTTTAAATGCAGAAACCGTCACCATCGAAAAAAAGGGTAAAAACGGCAAAATGCGCTCTTTAGAAATCCTTCCTTTAATCAATCGTTATGAAATCGTCTATCAAGGGGAAACAGAAACTATTTTTAGAGCAGTACTCCAATCGGGAAGTCAAGGCTCTCTAAATCCCGAGGCGTTAATCGAGGCCTTCTTTGGTTTCTACCAAATGGCACATGAAATCCAAACCATCCAAGTGGAAAGACGTTTACTTCTTTTCACCGATTCAGATGGACAACTAAAGGATATTTTTTCATTAAAGGATGATGTATGATTAAATTCTGTCTAGACCAAACGCCGTTTTTAAAAATCGCTTTGGTTTATGAGCATCAATCAAAACAAATAATGGATATCGCTGTTGAAAATAGGTTCAAACCGAGCTTAAACGGTACCATTTTTAGTGGCAAGGTCGTTCAGATTGCCGATGGGTTTGGCGGCGCGTTTGTAGACATCGGTCTAAAAGAAAATGCTTTTATTAAACGAACACAGCTACTTCGGGGACTTGGACTCTCGCCCTCAAAGCATGAGAACACGCCCTTATCAAAGCTCGTAAAAAATGGCCAAATGGTGATCGCACAGGTTGATAAAGAACCTTATCAGACGAAGGGCGCCCAGCTCACCACCGATATTTCACTACCTGGCAAAACGATTATCCTAATGCCGAACATGCGTGGGGTTAGAATTTCTAAGAAAGCCATTAAAACGCCGCATATAATCGCCATCGAAACACAGCTTAAGTCGCTCCTAGGAAATGATTATGGCGCAATCATCCGCAGTGCCGTTACCACTGGCGAAATTTCAGTGGAAGAGGTCTTGAGTGATGCCCAGTCGTTGATTAATTTATGGGAGCAGTTAAAAAGTAGAGCGACACTGGGGAGTAGCATCATGAAGCTTCATGAGACCGCCTCCTTTGAATCGGTGGTTGAAGAAATGCTCTTAAGACATACGATCGACCAGTTCCATGTCAGTTCTAAAGAAGAAATGCGTTTTTTAACGGATTTAGGGATTGAAAAGCGACACATTAGCGCTAAAGCGCCTGTTACAGCCCATTTTATCGAGCAGGGCGTCCCACTGGACAAGTGGCTATTTGAAGCTCAGAAGACCACACCCGAAGGGGTGAAGGTGACCATCGATGAACTCGAGGCCTTTACCATCTGTGATGTGAATTCAGGGACCTACGACATGTCATCAGATGCCCGAAACGCCATTTTTTATGTCAATGCCTCAGCCGCACAAGCGATTCTTAGCCATATTAGGCTGCATCGCTTATCAGGCATCCTCCTCATCGATTTCATCGACATGACGGCAGAAGAACAGCTGTCGTTTATCCAGCACCTACTGCTAAATGGGTACGATAAAGGAAATGGCTTCACGATTGAAGGCTTTACTAAGCTTGGAATTCTGGAACTGTCCAGAAAAAGGGATGGCGGCTCATTGCGTGATCTGCTTAGCCTAGAATACGCTAAAAAGGACTATACCTTCTGGGTATTAAATGATTTGTGGTTTGATTTAAAAAGACTGTGTGAGCATACGAACGCCACACAAGTAGAGGTGGAAGTCGATGAAAGACTGTATGGCTTCCTACGACAAACGAATCCCTTTGCTCAGTTACCAATCAAAATTAAGTTTAGCTTATTAAAAAGACACGAAAAAAATTATCGCTTAATCACCTCAAAGCATTGACAACAGATAGTGATTGTGATAGTATTTATCGGGTAGCCGCACGATTGTGGGTTTTTAAACATGGCTTCATGTACCTACGTTGGCGAGAATGGATAGAGGAGGTGCGATATGTACGCAATAATTCAAACTGGTGGAAAACAATACACAGTTCAACAAGGAGATGAAATTTTCATCGAAAAGTTGAATGTAAATGAAGGCGATAAAGTCGATTTTACATCTGTATTAGCTGTTTCAACTGAAGATGGTCTTCAACTTGGCGAAGCAGTAGCTAACGCTAAAGTTACAGCTTCTGTTGTTAAAAACGGCAAAGCCCCAAAAGTGATTATCTTTAAGTACAAGTCTAAAAAAGACTATAGAAAAAAGCAAGGTCACAGACAACCCTATACAAAAGTTAGAATCGAATCTATCAGCTTATAATCGATTATGATTAAAGTTGAGTTCGAGTGTACAAATGGCCATTATCGTGGTGCCAAAATAACCGGACACGCCTATAGCGACGAACCTGGAAAGGATCTCGTATGTGCAGCGGTTTCTACGTTAGCCCAAACTTTGGTCAATGCTGTTGAAAGCATTGGAGGCATACACGAAAAGTCGATGCAATTGGTTATCGATTCAGGACATTTGGAAATTAAATTACAAAATGACGATTTAAGTGATGAAATTGATCTCATATTCAGAACGATAAGAGTCGGCATAGAAGGCATTGAAAGTACTTATCCAAAGTACGTGAAACTTAAGATCAAGGAGGTGCAGGGGAAATGTTAAGAACTTTTAACTTACAATTATTTGCAAGTAAAAAAGGAGTCGGTTCTTCTAAGAACGGTCGTGATTCAGCCGCTAAAAGACTTGGCGTTAAAAGAGCAGATGGTCAAGCAGTGAGCGCTGGTAGCATCTTAGTTAGACAAAGAGGCACAAAGATTCACCCTGGAATTAACGTCGGTATAGGTGGAGATGACACCTTATTCGCTAAAGTAGATGGCGTCGTTAAATTCGAGCGTAAAGGTAGAGATAAAAAACAAGTAAGCGTTTATGAAGCTTAATCTTAATGTCCATCATCTATGATGGACATTTTTATTTAAAAGTTTTATGATGATAGAGAGAGTAAAGAGGTGAATTATGTTTGTAGATATAGCGAAAATAATGGTCAAAGCTGGCAACGGCGGTAATGGCCGTGTGAGTTTTCGAAGAGAAAAATACGCACCAGATGGCGGTCCAGATGGTGGTGATGGTGGACGCGGCGCTAGCGTAATTGCTGAAGTCGATGCGGGTATGCGTACACTCATGGATTTTAGATATAAAACGAAATACGTCGCTGAGCCCGGTGAAGACGGCGGTAAAAAGAAAATGAGCGGTAAGTCTGCTGACGATCTCATCATCAAGGTGCCACAAGGAACCATTATACGCGATCTACAAACAGGTAAAGTCATTGCCGACCTGAAAGATTTAGGACAGCGTGTCATATTGGCTCAGGGTGGTAAAGGTGGAAGAGGTAACCAACATTTCGCAACACCGACGCGACAAGCGCCTACTTTTGCAGAGAAGGGTACTACAGGTGGTGAAAGAACCATTTCGTTAGAACTTAAAATGCTTGCTGACGTCGGGCTTTTAGGTTATCCAAACGTCGGTAAGTCTACATTTTTAGCAGCTACCACACAAGCAAAACCGAAAATTGCGAACTATCACTTTACGACATTACAGCCAAATCTTGGAGTGGTAGAAGCGATTAAAGGAAAAAGCTTCGTCATCGCCGATATCCCTGGATTGATTGAGGGTGCTAAAGATGGCGTTGGCTTAGGACTTGATTTTTTAAGACACGTGGAAAGAACGCGGGTATTGATTCATGTGGTCGATATTTCAGGAATTGAAGGTCGCGATCCGTATGAAGACTTTACGAAAATCAACGCGGAAGTCTTTGGTTATAATGCCAAGCTAGCGAAACGTAAGCAAGTGGTCGCTGCTAATAAAATGGATCTTTTATTTGACGAAGAGGTATTCAACTCGTTTAAGGCCAGATTAAATGCAGAAGGTTATGATGTGTTCCCAATTTCTGCAGCAACAGGTGAAGGCATCGATGCGTTGCTGAGTAAAGTGACGACACTGTTAGACACACTTGAAATCGAACCGCTTATCGATGAAGAGGATTACTTGGTAGAAGTCGTTGAACGTGCGGGTGAGAAAGATATTGTCTACTTTATGGATGGTGATGTTTATTGTGTTGAGGGCGATTACATCGATCGTTTACTCTATTCAACAAATCTTGAAGACATCGAGTCATTAAGAAGATTCCAAAATGCTTTAAAAATGAACGGTGTATTTGATCACCTTAGAGAAATGGGCATCACTGATGGCGATACTGTTAGAATATTCGAATTAGAGTTCGAGTTCTACGATTGATTTAAACCTACTAGGAGCACATATGTTAACAGGAAAACAAAGAAGCTTTTTAAAAAGTAAGGCACACACATTAAAGCCGATGACCCAAATCGGTAAAGAGGGCATTTCTGATGCTTTCTTAGATCAAATCAGCCATTTACTTGATCAACATGAGTTAATTAAAATCAACGTGCTCGACAATAGCTCAGAAACAGCTGAGCATGCAGCCGTTCAAATTTGCGAAGCACTTGATGCCGAATTCGTTCAAGCCATCGGAAATAAATTGACGATCTATCGTCAGTCTAGAACAAATCCTATGCTTGAGATTCCAGGTGCAGATAATACGCGCGTTAAGATTAACATGCAACGCAAGGCAGCAGTCGGAAAAAAAGTTGAGCCGCTTACTAAAAAAGGTGGAAAAAAGTCGAAACCTTTACAAGGAAAACGATCAGCTGTAAAGGCAAAAAAAGCTGAAGAAGAAGCAGTGGCAAAGGCAAACGCAAAGTTCACACGAAAATTCTTTACGAAGACCACGAAGGTAACTAAAAATGATTAACAAAACCGTTGGTAAACGGATTGGCCTAATGGGTGGGAGCTTTAATCCCATCCATTTTGGGCATCTGATGTTAGCCGAGCAAATCCGAACCACGATTGGTTTGGACGAGGTCATCTTTGTTCCAGTCGGAAATCCACCACATAAAGCGTTGCAAACAGATGTCACTTCTGAGCAACGCTATGAGATGGTTAAACTTGCAATCGCAGATAACCCCTTCTTTTCAGTTTCGGATATTGAAATTAAGAGAGAGGGCATTTCCTATACCATCGATACGATTAAAGAACTGAAATCAACCTTATCATCTATAGATCAGCTATATTTTATAACAGGTGCGGATGCTATCCTGCTACTCGAAACTTGGAAAGATTATAAAGAACTGACCCAATTGGTTAAATTTATCGGTGCAACACGTCCTGGAATTGATTCTGATGCGCTCTTAAAGAAAATCACACAGTTAAAATCTGAATGCCATGCGGAAATCGAACTGGTTTACATACCTGCATTGGCCATCAGTTCGACCGATATAAGGAGTCGCATTTCTGATGAAAAGAGCATTCGTTATCTGATGCCCGAAAGTGTAACCGATTATATCTATCAGCATTTTTTATATCGTGAACACCATGAACTATTTGCACCATTCTTTCAGATGCTCTCTCAAACGCTCTCTAAAAAGAGGTTTAGGCATTCTGTCGAAACCGCGCATACAGCACGCCTCTTGGCTATTCGATACGGCGAAGACCCCGTCAAGGCTGAACTCGCTGGTTTACTTCATGACCTTGCTAAAGAATATAAAAATGAGAAGATGCGGGATCTGATTGATGAATTTGGCATCGATAAAGACCCAGCAATCGTTCATCTGCCTAATCTTGCTCATGGCGAGGTGGCTGCTGGCATTCTTAAAAGGGACTACCATTTCGATGATGAATTGATTTTAGAAGCGATAAAATGGCACACTTACGGTCACCCTCAGATATCCAGTTTTTCTAAGCTCATCTATGTCGCCGATATTATTGAACCTTCAAGGGATTTCGAAGGGGTTCATTATTTCAGGAGACTGGCATATCAAAACATCGATGACACGATTATTGCATTCTGCGAGCAATGTGATCACCATTTGGCAGAAAAACAGATGGCCATTCATGGAAACTCAAAAAAAATGGTGATGACCCTATTAAATCAAAGGAAAAATGATAATGAATGACATCATTTATGACATTGTAAAGAAAATTTATGAAGTGCTCGATGACAAAAAAGGCCAATCGATCACCGTACTTTCCGTTAAAGGCATCAGTCCGATCTCTGATTATTTCGTCATCGCGACAGCCACCTCTTCGACGCATATGAACGCACTGGTAAATCACGTCGAGAAAGAAATGTCAAACCTCGGCATTTATCCGAGGCATAAAGAAGGCAAAGACCATGGCGGTTGGTTGCTGATCGATTATAGAGATGTGGTTATTCACATATTTAATGCGGAAACGCGTCAATATTATGCACTGGAACGCATATGGAGTGATGCAACCCCAATCAATTTTTCTTTAAAACACGTTAAAAATGTTGAGTTTTCGTCATAACTAATATAAAATATTCAACATAACCTGTATGAGAGGAGAACTTTATGGAAAAACCAATACACCCAATGCTTTTAGCGGTGGTGCCCATCGCGAAAGGCGTCGCAGAAACCTTCGGTTCAAATTGTGAAGTGGTCATCCACGATTTTCAAAATTTAGATAACTCGATCGTCGCGATTTTTAATGGCCATGTCACTGGAAGAACGATTGAAACGAAAATGACGGATTCAATTCTAAAGAAAATCAATAAACATCAGGAAGGGCATGATGTTTATAACTATACAGGGAAGAGCACACTCGGAAGAGAGCTTAAATCTACGACGACTTTTATAAAGGATGAACAAGGCGAAATCATCGGTTGCATGTGTATCAACTTTGATATTACCGACATGTTGAGCGCTCGAAATATCATGAATGAACTTTGTAAAGTAGACGAGAAGGAAATTGAAGTAATCGGCGAAATCAATAAAGTTAACGATGTGCTTTACGATATCGTAGAAGGTACGATTCACAAATTTGGTAGACCTGTCATTTACCTTACTAAAGATGAGAAGGTTAACATCGTTAAGGACCTTGAAGAAAAAGGGGTCTTCTTGATTAAAGGTGCCATCGATTATGTGGCTAATTCGCTTCAGGTTTCGCGATACACCATTTATAACTACTTAGATGGTATTAGAGAAGGGAAGTAATAAAAATTAAATATCAATCATTTAGGAGGTTTTCATGTTAAAAGTAATCGCAACAGAAAAAGCACCCGCAGCAGTAGGACCTTACTCACAGGCAATTCAAGCTGGTAATTTTATCTATGTTTCTGGACAACTCCCTTTAATTCCTGGTAAAGGTGAATTGGTCAAGGATGACATTAAAGCGGCAACACGCCAAGCTTTAGAAAATGCGAAAGCTATTTTGGAAGCTGCCGGCTATAGCTTCAATGATGTGGTAAAAACCACGGTACTACTCAACGACATCAAACAATTCGCAGAGATGAACAGTGTTTATGCAGAGTACTTTACGGAACATAAACCCGCTAGGGCAGCATTTGAAGTTGCAAATCTTCCGTTACTTGCCGATGTTGAAATCGAAATGATTGCTTATAAAGAATAAAAGCATGAAAAAAGAACAGTTGTCCTTCTGATCGTTCAGAGGTCACTGTTCTTTTATTTTATATCCATAGGATTTATACACGCTGCGTTCTTTTCTTTTGACGCTTTTTCAGCTGCTTTAGGCGTATGGCTGTTATAATGGAGCGCCAGAGGAGTATCGCTATAAGTAACCTTGCAAAGGTATTTAGGAACCAAGCGGGTGAGAAAAGAGGTCTCTTTTCACTTCCAAAGAACTGTGTTAGATTGTTCACGAGGTCTTCACCTGCAAAATCATCCTGCGAAACCAGAGGAACACTTGTTAATAAGGTATCTCCATAATAATACGATAACGAACCTAAAGTTTCAGATTTTTTTACGGGTAACTCAATATTGGGGAGAATATTTATCTTTTTCTCCAGTTGATCTGGCATTACACCCTCAGGTAAATCAACGACCACACGAGCGGTTGTAATGGCAGGAATGAGTGTTTTTCTAGTATTATTCATGCTAATGGTTTCGATGACCGAATTTGCTTCATGTAGGGTATGAGTGACAAGTCCAAACAATCCAAGATCAATTAACTGCCTGGTATCGCTATACATTCCGACCGGTGTTGACCTTAGTACCACGGCGACATAACGTTTATCGCCATTTTCAGCTGAAGTAACTAAGCAATATTGCGCTTCATCTGTGTATCCGCGTTTGATTCCCGTTACATACTCGTAAGCAATCGGAACACGATTGCCACGAATGTCAATCAAGGTATTTGAGCCTTGCATTCCTTGATAAAAACTGTTTGTACTGTTTAAATAACGCGTCTCGCCTTTAAGATTGGTCGGTGGAATTTCATAGCGTACCGTTTTAACGATTTTACGAAAGGTCTCGTTATTCATGGCATATCTGCCAATCATGGCGAGATCATACGCTGTGGTTAAATGATCCGGATTAGGAAGACCATGTGGGTTTACGAAGTTAGAATTAATGGCACCCATTTCTGCGGCCTTTTCATTCATCACCTGTGCAAAGGCTTCGATTGAACCAGAATGAAAAACCGCTAAAGCCTCAGCCGCATCGTTTGCACTGGTAATCATAAGGGCATAAAGCAGCTGTTCCACTGTCAGCTGTTCACCAATTTCCAGCGCGATATGGCTTCCACCTGCATAGGGTGATTTCGGATCTATGGTCACGATTTCATTTAGGTCATGTGATTCTAGAATAATGATGGCAGTGAGCACTTTCGTCGTACTGGCTGGATACATGGGTTCATTCATATTTTTATCAAAAATGACTTGCCCAGAATCCTGGTTGATGAGGACAGCCGATTCAGCAATTATATTTGAAGGTGTAAGGTCATATTCTGAAGCATATGCAAAATTACTCATAAATGATATGAGGAAGGTAATCATCAAAGGAATCGTTCGTTTTGTTAATAAAGTCATTCATGTGCCTCCTGTTAGGTACTTCTCTTATTATAATGGATTCTAGGTCTTTTTTAAACGATTTGTTTATGGTATAATTTGGTATATTTGTTTTATAAAACCATGGTTAAACCGTAATCAAGGAGCTTTTATGAATCGTAGAACAATCACCATAACACTCGTTATCATCACTTTAATAACATTAAGAATCCTCATAAATTTTAAGGATCAAACGACCCTACTATCACTGGAGCAATCTACGGTCGCTACTGAATCTCTCAAGGAACATTCTAGTGAATCGATTTCAAATGAGGCTCTCACAGTGGCTTTAAGTATCGCGACTGAAGGCCATTCTGAGAACGATTCACCAACAGAACCTGTTCAAGTAGGCGAAATTCGTGCTTATAGCCCAGAGACAGACACGTATTATTCACTTGATGCTTTTAATCAGCTGGATAAAGAAGCCCTCATGACATTTAGGGGAGTGGGCGAAGTTACGGCGGATGCCATCTTAAAGTATCGAGAAGAACATGGTCCGTTTAAAGCGTTTTCAGAGCTAATGGAAATTAAAGGCATCGGGGAGAAGAAGCTCGCAAAAATAATAAGTGAAAACCCGTGAAGTTGACTGAAAGTATTGTTATAATAGAATCAAATGAAAAAGGAGGTGTGCCATGGTTAAGTTGACTGCTTATTCAAAAAGCGCTGGCTGAGGCGCCAAAATCGGTCCAGAGACCTTAGCACAAGTTTTGTGCGATTTACCTAAGTTTGAAAGTTCACAACTTCTCGTTGGATTTGACACTTCCGATGATGCCGCCGTCTATCAAATCAATGAAACCCAGGCCATCATCCAAACGTTAGACTTTTTTACACCTATTGTGGATGACCCTTACCATTTCGGCGCGATCGCAGCAGCCAATGCATTGAGCGATGTCTATGCCATGGGGGGAAAACCCGTTTTAGCACTTAATATCGTTGGATTTCCCAACTGTCTCTCTCCAAGCATATTAAAAGAAATCCTCCGTGGTGGCGCGGATAAAGTCAAAGAATCAGGCGCTATATTGGTGGGCGGTCATAGTATCGAAGATGATGAGCCTAAGTTTGGTTTATCCGTTATGGGCATGGTTGCCCCTGACCGTATCTGGAGAAATGATACCGCCAAACCTGGAGATGCCATCCTGCTGACTAAAACACTTGGAATGGGGATTCTTACAACCGCACTTAAAGAAGGGCTTTTAGACGAAGCGGTTACCGATAAAGTGATAAAGACCATGTCACGTCTCAACAAGGCACCTGCAGAAGCGATACTCACGCTGAATCTTTCCATTAATGCATGTACAGATATTACTGGTTTCGGACTGATTGGACATTCTCTGGAAATGGCGAGAGGTAGTAAGGTCACCATCACACTTGATGCCGATAAAATTCCCTATATGGAAGAGGCCCTTTCGTTTGCCCAAATGGGAATAATCCCGGCTGGCGCCTATAAAAACCGTGAATTTTCAAAAGGGGATGTCATCATCTCTGAAAACATAGATGAGGCTTTAATCGACATCTGCTTTGATCCTCAAACGTCCGGTGGATTATTGATCAGTGCGCCAGAAGAAAGTTGTCTTCAATTGATTGATTTTCTCGAAAAAAACACGTCGGAGACGGCTGTTTTAATCGGTAAAGTTGAGGACTTTCAACATCACCCATTAATCATCAAATAACAGGAGAACACATTGAACGATCTACTGCGAAATCTACCACGTGTTGACTTGATTTTAAGTCTATTAAACGATACCATGGTTAGACCTGATATCGTCAAACAACTGGTTTCAGACGAAATTGAGAGCATACGAAAGGCCATCAAACGTGGACAAGTCACCAGCGTAGAGGCTACTGAGATTGCGAATACCATAAATGCCAAACTCGATGCCCTGACTAGTCCAAGTCTTAAAAGGGTCATCAATGCCACTGGCATCGTTCTTCACACCAATTTCGGAAGAGCGGTTTTATCAGAAAAAACCTTAAATCACCTTTATGAAACGACTGGCCATTATAACACGCTAGAGTACGATCTCGAACATGGTAAAAGAGGGTCACGATATGCCCATGTGGAATCTCTAATTTGTCAACTGACAGGGGCTGAGAGCGCACTCGTGGTGAACAACAATGCAGCAGCTGTCATGTTAGTTCTAAATACATTGGCACAAGAAAAGGAAGTCATCCTTTCCAGAGGGGAACTCGTGGAAATAGGGGGCTCCTTTAGGGTTCCAGAGGTGATGCGCGCCAGTGGCTGTCAATTAGTTGAAGTCGGCACGACGAACAAAACACATCTGTACGATTTTGAGAATGCAATTACAGATAAAACGGGTTTGATTTTAAAGGTTCATACTAGCAATTACGAAATTTTAGGTTTTACTAAAACGGTTCCTCGAAGCGAACTCTCGGATCTAGCCGTGAGCGCTGGTATCCCATTTTATGAAGATTTGGGAAGTGGGGCTTTAATCGATTTATCAACTTATGGCATTAAACGCGAGCCACTCGTTCAGGAGTGTTTGATGGAAGGCGTCGACCTGGTTTCCTTTTCAGGGGATAAACTTCTAGGGGCAAGTCAGGCGGGCATTATCGCCGGTAAAAAGTGTTATATCGACGCGCTAAAGAAGAACCAGCTGCTAAGGGCCTTACGGATTGATAAGCTTTCGCTAGCTGCTCTTGAACATACGTTAAGGATGTATTTACAACCAGAGCTTTTAAAGAATGAACTACCGACATTAAAGATGTTAGCCTATTCAGCAGAAGCTGTTTTAGGTAAAATTAACCATTTCATTAGGCACTACCAAGCAACACTGGATCGTCTACCTTTTAGGGTTTTTATCAGTGAAACGGCCTCACAGGTGGGCGGTGGGGCTCTGCCGCTTGAAACGCTCCCCTCATATGCTTTATGCTTGTCCAGTGATTATCCGCCGAATGAGGTTCAAAGGGCTTTAAGATCCCTTAAAATACCGGTTATCTGCACGATTGTCGACGACTCCCTTCAGTTTGATTTCAGAACGATTTTTGATGATGATTTTGATGCACTAGCTGAAGGGTTAACCTCTGTTTTCGATGGAGGATTCGATGAATAGCCATTTGATCATCGGGACAGCGGGGCATGTCGACCACGGTAAAACGGCGTTCATCAGGCATTTAACTGGAATTGAGACGGATCGTCTCAGAGACGAGCAGGAGCGCGGCATAACGATTGAAAACGGATATGCACATCTCACGCTGACCAACCAAGTAACGGTGGGCTTTATCGATGTTCCAGGCCATGAGCGCTTTATTAGGACCATGCTTTCTGGTGCCACGAGTATGGATGCGGTGATCCTGATCATCTCTGCTGAAGAAGGGATAAAGCCCCAAACAGTTGAGCATTTTAATATTATCAAGCATTTGGACATCCAAAAGGGCATCCTACTCATCACTAAATGCGATCTGGTTTCGGAAACAGCGCTTAGTACGCTGGAAGGCGAACTTACTGCATTTGCTAAGGATAGTATTTTCGAAGGAATGCCCATTTTGCGGTATTCCATTTATGATGAAGCTTGTAAAGAAGCGGTTGTCGATATTTTAACGAAATGGTCGATGCATGAGACACCTGATAAGTCTACGGTTGCTTCACGCCTCTATATCGATAGGGTATTTACCGTCAAAGGGTTCGGAACGGTAGTCACTGGCACATTACTAGAGGGTAAAATTAAAAAAAACGATCAGTTGATGCTCTATCCTTCTGGGCAAAGTGTTCGGGTCAAAGGTATTCAAGTTTATGGTAAGCCTTCTGAGGTTGCAGAATATGGCCAACGGACCGCATTGAATATAAGCATTGACCATCAATTGGTACAAAAGGGAGACTTAATCACCTCCATGGTTGCGTTCGAACCGACGATGATTATCGAAGCTACTTTCAATGCGGATGAGTTGGACACGCCCATCGTTCACTGGCAACGATTAAAGCTTCATCACGGTACGCGTGAAATACTCTGTAGAATAGCCATTGGCACAGAAAACAGGGTAGAAAGCCATAGTCAGTCCACGATCCAGCTAAGGTTGGAAGCGCCACTCTATGCAAAACCAAATGATGCTTATATCCTAAGGTCATTTTCTCCGATGAAAACACTGGGCGGTGGGAAAATCGTAAGGGTTCATCCGCCAAAGCGTGCGATTCACGGCATCACAGAAGCTACGAACACCGATATTACGGAAGTTATGGATGTCATTTCAAGATTGCCGCTCTTTTTTACATTGAATGATCACTTTTATAGCCAGCTTTCCCTTACGGTGAACGAAGTCGATCAAATTATCCAGTTATTGACCCAGCACGGCGATTTGGTGATTTTAGACCAGAAAATAATCAAGTTTGAAACACTTGAACGCATCAGTGATCTCATTATTGAGGAGCTTCAAAGGGAACACAAAGCGTTTCCATTAAGAGTTGGCTGTCCGAGGGAGACCTTGCGTTCGAGAACAAACTCGCGAATCAAGCCCTTAGTGCTTGATAAAAGCGATTTTAACGCTCTTCTCAGTCGATTGGTACAGCTTAATCTCATTAAAGAAACAAATGGTGTTATCTCAGAGGTGCATTTCAAAGTGGATTACACCCCTGAAATGAAAACGGTGATGGACAGAATTTATCGCATCATCGATGAACACAGTCAGCAACTGGTCCCTATAAATGATATACTCAGCCTAGGGAATAATAAAAATCTCACTAAAGAAATGCTATATCATTTGATTAATCGTGAAATTCTTGTTAGAATTAATGAAGAAACCATTATGCGCGCCGCTTTATACTTACAGTGTAAAGAAGCCTTAATGGCTTATTTTGAAAATCATGATGAATTGACTGTTGCCGACTACAGGGATCTAATCGGTTTTTCTAGAAAAGGGACAGTATTGCTTTTAGAGCATTTTGACGGAATAGCCTTGACGAAACGCAATGAAAATAGTCGCACTTTGATTAAAAAATGAATGGAGAGTATAACATGGCAGAAAAAATATTAGTTGTGGATGATGAGCCGATCCTATTAAAGGGATTAAGATTCAGTCTTGAGCAAGAGGGTTATGAAGTTGAAACTGCAGTTGATGGTAAAGAAGCCTATGATAAAATTCTTTCAAATACCTATGATGCAGTTATTTTAGATTTAATGCTTCCTGGGATGGACGGTCTTGAAGTTTGTAAAAAGGTAAGAGAAAAGCTCATGGTTCCTATACTGATGCTGACTGCTAAGGATGACGACTCTAGTAAAGTACTAGGCCTCGAATATGGTGCAGACGATTATATCACGAAACCGTTTAACATGCTTGAGCTTAAAGCTCGAATCAAAGCCATACTCAGACGTGTACAAGTGAGTGATCAGAACATGACTTCAAATGTGCTCAATATTGGGGATTTCAATATCAACACATTAGGTAGAAAAGTGACGATTAACGGACAGCAAGTCAACCTGACGGCTAAAGAATTCGATTTACTTTTGCTTCTCGTTTTAAACGAAGAAAAAGTCTATTCCAGAGAAGAGTTATTAGAGACCATTTGGGGTTATGAGTATTTTGGAGATGTGAGAACAGTGGATGTCCACATCCGTAGATTACGTGAGAAAATCGAAACCAACTCATCACAACCCGATTATATTTTAACGAAATGGGGCGTTGGCTATTATTTCAAAAATAAAAAGAAAAGAGTTCTTTAAAAGCATTAGGTGGAAACTTGTTTCCACCTATTTAATATTGATAACCTTTGTCATGCTTTTGACGACCTTCTTCGTAAAAGACAGTTTAGTGAAAACCAATGTGGCAGAGGCGCAAAACAACCTCATCACCTTCAACTCCGTGGTGACGAATCAAGTAGCGCCTTTTATCACGAATATCGAAAATGAGTACACTTTAAAATACGTGGAAGACATCGTCAAACAGAACAGTTTGGAATACAGTGCACGGACGCTGTTGGTCGGACTCGATGGTCGTGTTTTAGTCGATTCTTTTGATACACTGGGCGATAAAACCATCGACACGCTGGAAACCCGTCTGGCGTTATCAGGCAACCGCTCGACGAATATTTATGTTCATGAAGGCGATTATCTCATCTACGCTGCAGTACCGATTATCGATCGTGATAATGTCGTGGGTGCGACGTTTATGTCAGTGGAAGCTAACACGATCTTCGAAGAAATCGATCGATTCATGGAAAAGCTCTTTATCATTTTTTCAGCAGCGATTCTGATTTCCATATTCATCAGCGTTTTTTTTGCCGATATCATCTCTAAACCCGTTGAAAAATTAACCGACTCAGTAAAGATCATCACGCAGGGAAAGTACGATACAAAAGTGGAGATTTTAGGAAGCGATGAAATAGGGGAGCTTAGTAAGGCGTTTAATATCATGACGACTAAGCTTTATCAAGTGGAGGAACGGCGTAAGAAGTTTGTTTCGAACGTTTCCCACGAGCTGAGAACACCTATGACGTCCATGAAAATCGTGTCTGATACGCTGTTATCTTCACCTTCATGGGATGAAAAGGTTTATCGAGAGTTTATGAGTGACATCAACACTGAAATCGATCGACTAAACAAAATTATCGATAGCTTGCTTTATTTGGTTCGCGTTGAAAAAGACGAGCTCGAGCTTGATTATAGCATGACTTATGTCAACTATTTGTTGGAATGGGTCATCAAAACGTTAACCCCGATCGCCCTAAAAAAGAACATCGCTTTAAGCTTGACCAGTTCCAATAAAATTCAAATACAGCTCGATCAAGAAAAAATGCAGCAGTGTTTGCTGAACATCATCGGTAATGCTGTTAAATACACCCCTGATGATGGTCGCGTTTCGGTTGAGCTCGACGAAAATAAGGACCATATCCTCATAAAAGTAATCGATACGGGTATCGGTATCCCAGAAAAAGACTTGCCATTCATCTTCGACCGATTTTATCGCGTGGATGAAGCGAGGGCGAGAAAAACGGGTGGTACAGGTCTAGGTCTCGCCATCGCACAGCAGATTGTTCAATTACATCAAGGAACGATATCGGTTACCAGTGAACTCGGAGTGGGGACACAAGTCGTGATCACCCTCCCTAAAAAGTAGGTGGCCATATGAAGTTTCCTGTTACGATCGTTCTACTATTAATCATAACCGCCATCATCGGTATGGTCGCCATCAACTATAATACGAATTACATGATGCTACAGCCGGATCAGTATATATCGCCAGAGCATGGGAGCATCAAAATCAATTCTAAGCTCTACTTTGTTTACGATAATGCATTACGCACAGAAACCAGAACCATCACTGTAAAAGATGCCAACTTCAGTAAGGCGATTATCGAATCTATTTCCTACGGCTCTCGAAACGACTATTTCAAATCCATTTTCGATTTTGGGGTTCAAATCAATAGTATTGATTTGATTAATGAAACCTGTTACATCAATTTCTCTGATTCACCTCAACTAAATTTATTGCTAGGTCATGCTGATTTGGATCTGTATTTATGGTCCTTGGTTAATAGCCTTACTGATAATAATCAAATTAAAAACGTTCAGTTTCTCATAGAAGGCAAGCAGTTTAGTAGAAGACTCCATGGTTATAACATCAATGCGCCACTCACGAAAATGGACGCGCTCGTTTATCAGAAGGAAATCTCTTCATCAGATGTGGTGCTGGAGTTTGTCGAGTACGTGAATACGTTACGTTATGACCTCGCCTATAGCCTTTTGACTAAAAACAGTATGAACAATTATGACTACAGCGCCTTTATCAAATATGCAAACGCATTTAATGAAAGTCATAACGGTTATAATTTAGATGCTCATTACACCCGTATTTACTCAACATATGACGAGGTGTTTCTCAAATTCACTAAGGAATATGCCTCAGATGGTTTTATTCTCAACATGACCGACAAATGGGTCGTCATCCAGGAGGATGATGTCTATCGAATTAGTCTAAATGCTAATTAGATGGAAAGGATTTAAAGGGTAGTTTAAAAATGAAAAATAAGTTTCTTCACGCACCAAAATTCATCTCACTTCTGTTAATCGGCGTCTTGCTCATCACTTCGACGCCTGCAATTGCATTTTCTGCTATTCCAGCCTCACATTGGTCTTACACCATCACACAGAACCTCATTAAATATCAAGTCATCGGTGCAAATGAACCTTATAAACCTGGAGATGGCATCAATGCTGTGGCGTTTAGCACCATGCTTCAAAACATCGATTCAGATTTCAAATCGTCTTTGTCTACCGTTTCAGGAACAGTTCCTTTAACCCGCATCGAAGAGTTTTTAAAGCCCTTTCGCTCGAAACACTGGCTTTACAACTAAAAGAGTTAAAATCACCGTTTATGGATACCTCTTCAGATGACGCGATTTAAACCTAGCCGTCAAATTTAAGCTCATCTCTAACAATTCTACGAAAACCTTCAGGCCAAATGAGCGGCTAAAAATCGAAGAAGCCTATAGTCTATTATGGAATCTTTATAAAATCAAAATCCTGGATGGTTTAAAGCTGCATAGCTACTATGCCATCAGCTCCTATTCTCAGATCAATTATACATCCAATCTAGAGTCCTTAACTTTTGGGTGGTCACGACTTGAGTTTGATGCGGCTAATAATAAAGTTTTACTCAATACCACCAGCGCAAATGCAAATGAGTACCATGTTCCGTCCGGATATACTACCGCTCTTACGAAAGTCGACTCGACAGGTATCACCAAACAACTCATGGTGTTTGTTAATGACATCCGAATAAATGACGCGGTAACGCAAAGTAGTAAAACATTAACGGAAGCGATTATTTCTAATCCCGAGTATACGAAGCAGGTCATCGATGAAATCATCAGCCATTTGTCTAACAACCCTTATCAGATCGATTATGATGGCGTCTTGATCGATTTTGAGGGACTAAAAGGGGCGACGAATAAGGCAAACCTCAATCAATTTTTAACCGCTTTGAATACGGCGTTGGATTTGAAGGGCTTTACACTGGGAGTGGCAGTCCATCCCGCTCGCAAAACGGGATTAGCATATTTTGATGGCTATGATTTTTCAAAAATCGGTGACTTGGCTGATTTCATTATATTGATGGCGCATGATTATTATCCAAAATCACTTTCAAACACAGAAATGAACTCGGGCTTTGCTGCGACGCCACTCGCACCGCTTAATGAAATCTACTACGCATTAGAAGCCATAACGGATACCACGCGTGGGGTCAAAGATCCCAAGAAGGTTTTTCTTCAGCTTTCCATCGACACCGCCCAATGGAAAATTAAAGACGGTAGAATTATCAATTCTACGCCCTATCATCCTACTTATAGCGCCATCGCGAGTCGGATTCAAAGTGGGGTAGTACCAAAGTTTGCATCAAGTTCATCTAGCCCATATCTCGAATTTTTCGACGTGGATGGCACCAAAAACGTGGTTTGGTATGAAGATGAGAGAAGTACACAGGTTAAAATGGATATTGCCAAGCTATTTGGTCTTGGTGGGTTCTCAGTTTGGCGACTTGGGTTGATCCCAGAGAATATATGGAACGCCGTTATCGGTGAAATCGAAATCATGGAGAAATAATATGAAATTAAAACGTATCGAGCATTATCAGGAGATTTACGAAACAAGTGCCATTAGCGACCTTATGAGCCAAGTCATCTTTAATCCGACCCCAGGAAAAATTCAAAACATCGCCCAAAGCATTTACGCTAAAACACAGGGACGATTTTATACCGTTTCGGTAGAGGAGCGTTTAATTGGACTCATCGGTTTTTCGAAAGTCGATAACCATAAGCTAATCTTAAAGCACTATTTTATGCAGCCTGCTTATGATCAGGCCAACCATAAATTTGAAGTGATGCAAGAGGCCATGAGATTAGAGCGTGCATCCACTTTGGAATGCGAATGTGACGACACGGAGCTTTCTTTTTATAAGCGTCATCGTTTTAAAATTGAAAAAATCGGGATTGACGATATTGATGGCCACAGGTACCGCTGTACTTTAACCGTATAATTTGCTAGAAAAAAAACGCGCTTGTTGTTTACACAACAAGCGCGACTTTGTTTTTTGGCGAGGGCATGTGGGAATCGAACCCACCTAGGCAACTCTTAATCACCTACGCTGATTTTGAAGATCAGAAGGCACACCAGCACCCCGCTACCCCCATAACTAGTCTATAATATCACAGTTTTGGCTTTTTTCCAAGTTTGCTTTCAGTTCCCTGAATCAATCGCTTTAGGTTTGAACGATGTCTATAGATAACGAAAAGGCCTAGTGCAATAGAGAAGGCGAGAAGCGGCATGCTTTTACTGAACACAAAAGATAAAACCGGTAATAAGCAAGCGCTGATAATCGACGCTAACGACATATACCGCGTTAAAAAGATCACGGCAAACTGTACGAGCAATAACATCACAAACAAGTCGGGTAGTAAAACGAGCATGACGCCTGCAGAAGTCGCCACACCTTTACCCCCTTTAAATTTAAGCCAAACGGGGTAGCAATGTCCGATAACAGATAAAAGTGCACCGGTGATTCCACCTATTTCGCCTAACCAGATAAGTCCAATAAGCGTAGGAATGAGACCTTTCAAAAAATCACCTATAAATGCAAGAACGCCGACTTTCATGCCCAATGTACGAACGACGTTAGTGGTTCCCGTGTTACCGCTACCATGTAAGCGAATATCAATTTTCCCGATCCATTTAGGAATCAAATAGGAGAAGGGAATACTTCCGATCAAATAACTTAAAAATCCAACAAGGATTAACATATAGCCTCCGAAATTTTGAGATGCACGTCCATTTTAGCATAAATGAACCCATGTTAAAAGTTCCCGTTTAAAGTGTTATAATAATATTATAATTAAACATGGAATTATGGTGGTTCCAAAAAAAGAGGGAAGTCATGAAAAAATCGTTTAGTATCAATTCGTTTGAAGAACTCGTTCTAAAAGGAATCATCTGGGAGCCTGAAACCGCCGAAGCGTTAAAAGGAATCGTGGTCATCGCACACGGAATGGCTGAGATCATCGAACGGTATGATGATTTTGCTTCTACCTTAGCGCAAAATGGTTATATCGTCTACGGTTATAATCAGAGAGGTCATGGACCAGATGCACCATTACTCGGTTATCTTGGGGAAGATGGCTGGTACAAGCTTAGAGAGGACTATAAGCACGTCGTGGAGTTCGTACGTTCCAATCATGCAGATTTACCGGTCTTCGCCATGGGCCACAGCATGGGTTCCTTTGTGGTGAGGGATTTTTTAATGGACTATAGTTATCTGGTTCACGGCGTCATCCTATCCGGTACAGGCTTTTATCCTAAAATCACTTTATCTTTCGGTAGCTGGCTTTCTAATCGAGATGTCGCTAAGCATGGTGATCGCCATCTCAGCAAAACCATCGATCAACTGGCCTTTCGTGGGAACAACAAACGGATTAAAATGCCGTCAACGGCGTTTGATTGGTTGAGTCGTGACGCAGAGCAGGTTAAAGCTTATGTGAACAATCCACTTTGTGGCCAGATGCATCCCAGTTCGTTTTATAAGGCGTTTTTCTCAGGATTACTCAAATTGATGTATCAGCCTGAGTGCAACAATTTCAAACCTGGTCTTCCCATGCTGCTCATATCTGGTGCAGAAGATCCTATCGGCAACTATGGAAAAGGGGTCGACAAAACTGAACAATTTTATCGAACCCTTGGCTATAAAACAGAGCAAATCTTATTTGACGGTGGTCGACACGAGATGCTTAACGAAATTAACAAGCACCAGGTCTATGACACCCTCATTAGCTGGCTTGAAAACCAATTATAACGAGACGATTTCCGTCATTTTTTCTTCTAAAGGTGTTAAGATGGCATCCATGTCGATGGTCTGTGGGGCACCACCCTGTGCGACGAAGGCATTGCCACCCCCTTTAATACCAAGTGGCGCAACAACTGACTTGAATAAAACGCCCATGTCAAAGTCGGACGTGAGATTTTTCGATTTTGCCAGTACCACATGCGTTTTTTCAGCTTCATGAGAACACCCGAAGACGATGAAGTTTTCGCGTTCACAAATCAGGCTGACCTTAAGTCTGAGGTCTGTCATGGGGAGCCCCATCTCTCTTAAGGTGATGACTTTAATCTCCTCTAGGGTATCGTCATCGCCGTCACTGAGCAATTTTTCCACCTGGAGTCTCATCGACTGCTCCTTAAGCTGTTCGATCTCATATCGGTCACGCTTTTGATTTTCAAGGAGCTGCTCACAGAAGGGGAGAATCTCGTTATCCTTCACTGAAAATAACCGCATGAGGTCGTTGATGACCTGATTGCGTTTCGAAAGGCTCTCCAGTGCAAAATAGCCGCAACCGAACTCCAGCCTGACGCCAGATTTATAGGTTTCCATCCGTTTAACCTTGATGATGCCGATTTCACCAGTGCGCGCCACATGGGTACCGCCGCAAGGCGAAAAGTCCGTTTGGTCCACCTCGATTACGCGGATATTTTCTGCGACTTTAGGTTGCTTTCTCAGCGGCATTTGTGCCAGTTCTTCTGCACTTGGGTAGTGGGCATGTACTGGCATGTTCGCATAGACCACTTGATTGGCCATACGCTCCAGTGCATCCAGCTGATCACTGTCCAGCTTTACATCCAAATCCACGGTGACATAATCATCGCCGATATGAAAACCCACTGTATTGGCATCAAAGAGCTTTTCCGCGCAGGAGGAGAGGATATGCTGCCCCGTGTGTTGTTGCATCAATGTAAACCGTCTATCCCAGTCCAGTTCGCATTCTACTGTGTCACCGGGCTTAAGGCCATGCGCACGGCCTATGATATGATGACTTATTTCATCACCATCGCTGGTGACCATCTCCACATCATAACCGGAAAGGATGCCTAAATCGCATGGCTGACCGCCACCCTCAGGATAGAAATACGTTTGGTCCAGAATAATGGCGTCATGGTCTTCCAGTGAATCTATTCTCAGTACTTTAGCGCTAAATGCTTTTCCGTATGCGTTATCAATATACAATTTTTCTGTCATGGCTTCCTCCAAAATCCTACTGTAAACTTTACTCAAATAGTATATAATAGATTTTGACTCAATTAAAGAGGAGATAAATTATGCATAATGAATTACTCGATTCGGTTTTTGATGAGCTCTATGTTCACGCCGTTTCTAATGAATATAGCCATTATATGAAAACGGCGGAATCCTTCTTCGTCCTGGAAGAGTATCACTCTGATACGGAAGGTTTTGCAGAATGGTTTATATTTAACTATCGCTTAAATGACCGTAACGAGCGCATCATCGATAAGTACATCCATCAAAGCGATGCGCATATCGATGCCCTAAATGCTATCAAGCGTTCTAGAAGAAGCCTTTATGAAGTTCGAATTGAACGCGAGCAGACCGTACTGAAAGATATTTTCAATCAGGATGACTATTTGGTCGAAGCGCCAGAACTCGAAGAAGGTCAGGTCATCAGCACGCGAGTCGTTACCTTTGAAAATAAAAATTTTCTGGTGGGCGATCTATTTACACTGGACAAGCAGTATCTAGAGACGATCAGAAAGTACATTCTCGATTTGTATAACCAACATGTTAAAACCAATGGACTGACAACCTTAGATGATTTTCTGGACCAACAGGGACACCTTCTGTATAAAGTGCTTAGGATCGTCAATACCATAGATGAAGAAAACGCTTATGATAACGAGCTCATGCTTTATCAAGCCAATTATGCCTATAGATGCACTCAAGAGGCCTTGTTTGACCATTTTATGACCCTAGGGCTCCCGGTTTATGCAGACGAGGATGAAGAACCGCTGCTACGCGTCATCATCGAAGACATTATTATCGCAGAAATCGAAATCACCAATGGTCAGTTCTATGTTCTATGTAATAATCCTTCTCATTTGGATCAGATGCTGACGCGTTTAAAGCCACTTGAAGGAAATGAAATCGTCTTTCTTAAGACAGAGACCTTCACATTAGAGGACCTTTTATAACCGCTATTCGCACAGGAGGCTTTTTTTGAAGGATTCCTATGAACAATTAAAGCAGATTTACAGCCACGAAAACGCCATTTCTGAGGGGTCTCAGAACGCGATCGGGACGGTCTATACGCCATATGAAATTGCGGTTCAAATGGTGTACCTGCTTATCTCGAATCAATTGGAACTTGAAAAAGGGGATGAATATGGCATCGAGCTTGACTTCGATGCTATTTATTTGCGTGCCTATAGGGATCAAAACAGCGATAATTCCGTATCGGCCCATGAGGCTGAAGCTTTGATACAAAATCTTTTGAGGTGGCGCATTATCGATTTTTCATGTGGGTCCGGCGCACTGATCACGGCGTATCTAGACTTTTTCAACTTCTTACTGACCCATAGTGCACATCAAACCGCACCAGAGCATCTGAAGGCCTATGTCCATCACTTCCTGACCAACTGTCTATACGCCATCGACATCGATGACCGGGCGACGAACGCTTTAACTGACATATTGATGGCCTACGCAAGATCGTTTGGCCTAAAGGATATCGCCTTAAATATCGCCACGAGCAACAGTTTATTAGCATTTCCAGCCACGTTTCCTAAGGAATTCGATCTGATTATCGGAAATCCGCCCTATATCGGCGAAAAGAACAACTTAACCGCGTTTAAACCGATAAAATCCACAGCGTTCGGCCGACAATTCTATGAAGGCAAAATGGATTACTTCTACTTTTTCATCTATCTAGGGCATCAGCTTTTAAAACCTAATGGCAGTCTCTGTTTTATCTCCAGTAATTACTTTCTAACGGCAGATGGCGCCACGAAGCTTCGCGCTTTCCTAAACGGCCACTTTCATTTCAGCCGTTATGTGGACTATGGTGAAACGCCTATATTTGGTAACCGCAAGCTACATGCGTGTAGCTACGTGCTTACCAAATCCAGTCAGCTCACCTGTAAAGTGTATGATTCAACACTTCGCATGATTTCTGAGCTAGAGAAATCTGCGCTGTATCATCATGATGGGTGTATTCGATTTGTCATGTCGGACCTGATCATGGCGCGCTTGAACCAGATGAAAGGCGTTAGTATTGGCACACTGGGAAATTTTTATACCGTCAATCAAGGCGTGGTCACCGGCCTTGACCGTTGCTTCGTCATGGATGCACCTACAGCTGCGTCACTTCCGCCAGCACTTCAGGCGTTATCAGTGCCATTTTATAAAAACAGCGACATCCAGTCCTATCGGGTAAACCCTAAGCACAGGCGCTATTTACTCTATGTGGACCGCGCTGAAGTACCAGATGAGCTCATCCTTCGGCTTTCACCATTTCGTGAACGCCTCTCTAATCGAAGGGAAGTTCAGAGAAATGTGCGCGCTTGGTATATGCTGACCTGGCCACGAACGCGGGAACTGTTCGAGCATCCGAAAATCGTCGCGCCCCAACGTGCGAGAACCAATCGTTTCGCCTATGTGGTCGAGCCATTCTATGCATCCGCCGACGTGTATTATATTCAGGCTACTTCACAGTCACCGTATCCACTGCATTTGCTCGTGTTGATTTTAAATGCTTCTCCTGTGTTCCAATGGCTTTCACACATGGGAAAGCGAAAAGGGGAGTTGCTGGAACTTTATGCCACACCTCTTAAAAACATTCCATTACCACATCTGGACGAGGGATCCATTAAAATACTGGAAGGCTATGCAAAGGCCATCGATGAAACGGTTGATGAAACTAGGCTTCCCTCTATTTACGCATCGCTTGATGACTATGTAAGTTCACTATACGGTTTACACGATCTATAGGTTGCCAACATTTACCATATGGAATATAATGGTAAATATTGGAGGTTCTATGCGTCGTTTTCTTTTTTTGCTCGTGATGGTCTTGATCATCATCCTTTATCCACTAATGAACCAACGCTATTTATCCATGGTTGCCATGCAGCGGGAGCTCAATCCTTCGAACAAGAAGCCGACGAAAGAAGAAATCCATTTAATCGGTGAAGTATGGGATGTAAACGTGGAGCGTTCAAACTTTATTTTTGATGTCCAAAATGGCGAGGGGAAGGTTCAGTTCCTCATCAAGTTCAAAGAAGCGCCAGAGCTCGAGGCGTTAATCAGAGATGATATCCATCGCTTTAAAATATCGGTTAAAAAGGATGAGTACCAGTTTATAAATCCTAAAAACCGTAGCACCTTTGATTATGATCAATATTTGTTTTCTAATGGCATCACAGGAATCTATACATTAGAGCGATATGAACCCATTACCTGTGAACGCGTGGTTTGTGTTCATGCGTTCAGACTTAGGATGCGATTTTGGATCGATGACCGTCTTTCTGAGTATTTTTCTCCTGAGTATGCGGGGTTGTTAAAAGCGCTTTTACTCGGCGATAAATCCTCTTTCGAGAATTATGACCATTATAAATCCCTAGGACTAGCCCATATTTTTGCCATTTCAGGTCTACATTTCGGCATTCTATATCATGTATTGAAAAAGCTTTTATGTTTTCTTCCGCCGATGTTACGTACTTTACTCATCGCCTTGTTTCTAGGCATCGCATTAATCCTAGTGGGAGGTGCTTACTCGGCGCAAAGGGCTTTTTTTATGGTGCTTTATTCAGAAATTTGCTTTCTTTCAGGTAGAAAGACGGATATTTACATGAACCTTTCCACCTCCTTGTTTTTAATTCTGATGCTAGCACCTGCCGCCATCTTATCCACTGGGCTACATTTGTCCTATTACGCCTATATATGTGTGGCGATCATCTATAGGAAGTGTTTTAAGACGCCACTTAAGAACCGCTTATTCGAGTCCGTTCGCTTCGCGCTAACCATTCAACTTTTATTATTACCAGGAACACTCTATTATTTCGGAACCATTAATCTCTTCGGGTTTATAGCCAATCTAATTATGGTTCCCATCGTCGGCGTCTTACTTCCTGGCACACTTCTGGTGCTCATGCTTTCAGCCTTTCCAATTAAGCCTTTAACGCAGGTCTTTTCATGGTTGATGGAAAAAGCCATTTGGGGAATGGACACCATCGGATTACTACTCCCCATAAAAAACGATTACCTGATCCTCTTTAAAAAAGGGGACTTCATCCTTCTAGTGATTTGGACCGCCATGTTAGGGTTGATGCTCGTATTCTGGCCATTGTTTGGCCGACGCCGGATTTGGCTACGTGCCATTAGCATCGGTGCCCTCAGCGTTGCTTTCATCCTTACCTGGTTTCCACCTGCCCAGCAGCAGATTACCTTCTTCGATGTGGGACACGGCGATATGAGCCTAATCGCGTCAAATGGCTATACCATCCTCATCGATACGGGAGACGGACGGTTAAACGCCGCTGAAACACTTCGTGGAAGGGGCATTACCCATCTGGATGCGCTCGTTTTGTCACATGCGCATAAGGACCATATCGGCGACACCATAAGGCTCTTAGAAAACCTGCCCGTTAAAACGGTATTTCTTAATCAAGCGACCTTTGATCAATTTGAGACGATTCCTAATATTTATGACACTGTTTTTAAAATCGTCACAGAGGAGGTCGTTTTGGAAGCTGGTGACGCTACGATTACCATCACACCTCTGATCAATAGCGTACAGGGTGATGCAAATCCAAACGATGATGCCCTCATCGTCCATTATCAAAACAGGGAATGGGATGGCCTTTTTTTAGGTGATGTCAGTGATACGCTGATCGATGTCTGGCTTGATGCTCAAGAACAAGCGCTTCAGATAGAATTTATCAAAACACCCCATCACGGTTCAAAAACATCCATAAGTGATAAACTATATCAGGACCACCCTATACTGGGAACCTTTACCTCCTGTAGTCATCGCTATGGTATGCCTCATAAAAATTTGACTGAACTACTGGAAAGGGAAGGCATCCGACATTTTACAACCTTTAGGTGGGGTGAAGTGAATCTGAATTTCACACGTACTGAAATAAAAGTGAAAACCTATTTGCCCTAGGTTTTCACTTTCAATTTTCTCTATTAACTGTTAAGATAGGTTTTGGAGGTATCCCATGGACTTTATGACGTATTTCAAACAATTAAAAGAAGGGAAATTAGATGCGATCACCCTGATTACAGGAGAAGAAACCTATCTAATCGACCATTTGATCAAATATATAACCGAAAACTTCATTAATGCGCAATATGTGGATTTCAATTTAACAGAGGTTGACGCCATTAGCGATTTAGAAACGACCCTATCCTCAGCACTCACTATGCCATTTTTTGATGACAGGCGCATGCTTATCTTCCAAAATTCTGGGATTTTGAAAAACCTAAAAGAAGATGGGGAAGAGAAGCTATTAAGTTTTTTAAACGACTTTCCTGGTCATCTAAATGTCATTTTTAATGAAAAGGAAATGGATAAGCGCAAGAAAACCTACAAATGGTTAGCAAAAAATGCCACCATCGTCTCTGTGGATCGCCTTGCACGCCCTGAGCTGGTCAAATGGATCGCAAAGCGCTTTAAACATTACGGCAAAGAAATCTCACTTCATGTAACAAACCATTTCATAGAGATGGTCAATTATCTGGATCCAGAAACAGGTAAAACACTCTACGATGTGGACAATACCATTCGTTCGATCTCAGGGGTAAATGGAGATATAACGGTTCAGATCATTAACCAATACGTGGAAGTTCCTATTGAGCATAATATTTTTAAGATGATGGACGCGTTGAGTGCACGGCAAATGTCTGATGCGATTCATATCTTTAATCATTTTATCGCTGGCGGTGAACCGGAAATCAGAATTTTCTTTTTGATCAACCAGCAGTTTAGAAATATTCTTAAGACGAAGCTACTTTTAGAAGCGGGTCACTCCAGTGCAACCATCGCTTCGAAACTCGACATTCATCCTTTCGTCGCGAAAAAGGCTGGCACCTTCGCAACACAATTCTCTGAGCGTCAATTACTTGAAATCATCAATCTATTAGAAGAAGTGGATATCGCCATGAAATCAAGTGGCATTTCTCCAGCCTTATTAATAGAGAAGGTGATGTTTCAAATCAGCCATACCAAAAAATAAAATGGAGAAGCCATTTGGCTTCTCCATAATCCTTTTCAAAAAAGGACGAAAGCGTACTTAACTTGTACGCTCTTTAATATTTGATCAAATATTAAAATAGACACGGTTTTTTTATCGGGGATTTCTCAACTAGAAGTCATTAAACGACTATTCAGCCGCAGCGTTTAATTTCTTTCTTAATCTTGAAATTTTTCTAGATGCAGCGTTCTTGTGGAAAAGACCACTTGCAGCATTTTGAGCCATACGCTTTTCAAAGTAGAAGAATTTCTCTTTTGCAGCGTTAAGATCTCCAGCTTCAAGAGCTTCTAAAAATCTTTTTTCAGCGGTTTTGATCGCAGATTTTCTAGACTTGTTGATAGCAGTCTTTTTGTTGATGACACTGATTCTCTTTTTTGCTGATTTGATATTTGCCATGTGTTTTCACCTCCCCGAAGTTTTTCAACAGACTTATTTTATCACGTGAATGCAAGGAGTGCAAGTTTTTTCTCTATTACCATCTATTAATATTTGAGTACCCGTTAAACGTATGGTATAATTGTTAGGCTAGTTAATTCGAATTTATTTATTCGCAAAGTGTCAGCAGATTTTGCTGTCAGATAAAAGGGGAACGAGTAAAAGCTTTAAGGAGGCTTATTTAATGTCTAGTGAAAGACAAAAGTATATAAGGAACTTTTCCATTATAGCCCATATTGATCATGGTAAATCGACGTTAGCAGACCGATTAATCGAAAAAACCGGTCTATTGACTTCACGTGAAATGAAAGACCAGATCTTAGACAGCATGGAACTCGAAAGGGAACGTGGTATCACCATCAAGCTTAATACGACCCGTTTGGTTTATAAAGCGCAAGATGGACACGAGTATTTGCTGAACTTAATCGATACGCCTGGCCATGTCGACTTTACTTACGAGGTTTCCAGATCATTAGCCGCTTGTGAAGGCGCTATACTCGTCGTCGATGCCACACAAGGGGTTGAAGCACAAACGCTGGCTAATGTCCATTTGGCGGATGAACAAGGCCTCACCATCGTTCCTGTACTTAATAAAATCGACTTGCCAAGTTCTAGACCGGAAGAAGTCATCCATGAAATAGAAGAAGTCATCGGCATCCTTGCTGAAGATGCACCACAAATTTCTGCTAAAGAAGGCCTTAACATCGAAGCGGTGCTTGAAAAAATCGTTGCTGATGTGCCTGCGCCAGATGGTCCAGAAGACGCACCATTAAAAGCTTTAATTTTTGACTCTTACTATGACAGCTATAAAGGTGCTGTTGCTTATGTGAGAATTATGGAAGGCCGTGTCAAAAAGGGCGATAAGATTTTAATGATGGCAACCGGTAAGAAGTTTGATGTCGTCGAAGTCGGCATAAGCGTTCCAGGTCCATTTCCAGTGGATGAACTCAGTGCCGGCGATGTTGGATACATTACTGCCAGTATTAAGAATGTTAAAGATTGTCGCGTAGGGGATACGATCACTTCTAGTATCACGCCTACAGAAGTGCCTCTACCTGGCTATAAAAAAGCAACCCCAATGGTATACTGTGGTATCTATCCAGCGGAAGGTCAAAGCTATGATGAGATCAGAGATGCTCTCGAGAAGCTTCAGCTTAACGATGCCGCATTATCATTTGAACCTGAAACCTCAGTGGCATTAGGCTTTGGATTCAGATGTGGATTTTTAGGACTCCTACATCTGGAAATCATCGAACAGCGTATCGATCGCGAGTTTGATCTCGACATCATCGCCACTGCACCAAGCGTCATTTACCGCGTCACTAAAAGTGATGGCGAAGTCCTTATGATCCAGAACCCGTCTAACCTGCCACCCGTTACTGAAATTCAAATGATGGAAGAACCAATCGTCAAAGCGAACATCATCGTACCTAACGAGTACGTCGGTAATATTATGGAGCTCTGTCAGTCACGTCGTGGCGATATGATTCACATGGATTATTTAGATCCAAAGCGTGTGGTATTACATTACGAGCTTCCGCTTAACGAGGTTATCTACGATTTCTTCGACGCCTTAAAAAGCAAGACGAGAGGATACGGATCACTTGACTACGAGTTTTACGAATATCGACCTTCTGAGCTGGTAAAAATGGATATCTTACTCAATAAAGAGTTGATCGATGCCTTTTCTATCATCGTTCATAAAACCAAAGCTGAATCACGTGGTCGTATCATCTGCGAGCGTTTAAAGGAAGTTATTCCTAGACAGATGTTCGTTATCCCGATTCAAGCGGCTGTCGGTTCGAAGGTCATCGCCCGTGAAACGATTAGCGCACTTCGTAAAGACGTTTTAGCAAAATGCTATGGTGGCGATATCTCCAGAAAGAAAAAGCTCTTAGAAAAGCAAAAAGAGGGTAAAAAGAAAATGAGACAGTTAGGTAGCGTTGAGGTTCCACAGCAAGCTTTCTTATCTGTCCTAAAATTCGACGAAAATTAATATTATTTAAATGGGCGATCAATTTGATTGCCCTTTTTTAAACTGACATGTGGAGGTCCTATGAAGTCCATCAGTATCTATTTGCATATTCCATTTTGTGTTCGCAAATGTTCGTATTGTGACTTCGTTTCGTACAGTGCGAAGCCCTTCGAAGAAAATCACGGTATTAACCGCTATTTTGATGCAATCAAGCAAGAGCTGATCCGCTATAAAGAGAAGCTTTCAACCTATGAGGTTGCGACTATCTATTTAGGTGGCGGCACACCGAGTGCTGTTGATGGGCGTTTGATACACGATTTATTAATCATGATACGTGCAAGCTTAAACGTCACTAACGACGCTGAAATAACCATAGAAGTCAATCCAGGCACGTTGACACATGATAAGCTAAATCATTATAAAGCCGCTGGCATCAATCGCGTCAGCATGGGACTTCAAACCACAAATGATCAACTCCTGGAAACCATCGGGCGAATCCATTCAACGAACGATTTTATCACGTCATATCACGCCCTAAGAGATGCGGGTTTTAATAATATAAGTCTTGATCTCATGTTTGGACTTCCTGGACAAACATTAAGTGACATCGACCGAGCGATTAATCTCATCGATCAACTAAAACCGCAGCATGTGTCTGCTTACAGTTTGAAAATCGAAGAGGGAACCCCCTTATTCGATGCTTATGAAAAAGGAAGCGTCCAGCTACCTAGTGAAGAATTAGAACGTGAAATGTACCATCGCATCAACAGTAAGCTTCGTGACCTGGGCATCTATCAATATGAGCTTTCCAACTACGCGCTGCCCGGCTGGGAATCCAAACATAACACGGTTTACTGGGAAAATAAGCCTTACTTAGGCGTCGGTGTGTCATCACATTCAAAACTTGACGACGTAAGATTTTCGAACACTTCCAACATTCATGAATATATGGATAGCATTCAAAAGGGGGAATCGGTGATTATCGATTCCGAACCAATAGATGCCGAGGAAGACTTGTTTGAAAGCATCATTCTAGGACTTCGATTAAATAAGGGGATTCAAATTGACCTGCTTAATGAACGGTATGCCATCGACTTCGAAGCCCGCTATGAGAAAGTCCTGAGTTCACTCATCCAGGATCACCTCATCATAAGAGAAGGAAACACGATCAAACTCACTGAACTCGGCAGAGATTTGGCAAACCAAGTGTTCTTACGATTTATGCTTTAACATTTATGCTTTAACATTTATGCTTTAACATTTATGCTTTAACATTTATGCTTTAACATTTATGCTTTAAATTCAGGTTTATCTTTAAAGACGCTTTCGGAGTTAACGAATAGCGTCTTTTTTGTAAACGTTTTGAAAATCTCAAATAGAATCTTGACAAATAATAACCAGAAAGGTATATTATTTATAGAATTAGCACTCGTTATTATTGAGTGCTAACAAAAGAAGGTGATTGTATGATTTCAGATCGACAGTTAAAAATACTTGAAGCCATCATTAGTGATTTTATCGAATCCGCTCAACCTGTCGGTTCGAGAACCATTTCTAAAAAATACCCATTGGGTATTAGCTCTGCCACCATCAGAAATGAAATGGCAGATTTGGAGGAACTGGGCTATCTGTTTCAACCCCATACATCCGCTGGTCGAATTCCTTCGGATTTAGGCTATCGTCTTTATGTGGATTCTTTGGTCAGGGAATATTCCATCTCACCTAGGGATAAAGAAATTATTCAGTCACTACTACTAAATAAAATCATCGAAGCGGGTGACCTTGCGAAACAAGCTGTAAAGTTACTTTCTGAATTCACCAAATTGGTGGCGATTGTCTCAATTCCCAAATTCAACAAATGTCGATTAGCAAATCTAAAGCTAGTGAAAGTTTCTGATTCGAAAGTGCTGTTGATTCTCGTCACTGACACCGGAATCGTAAAAAACATTCAACTCGCATTATCCAACACTGAGCAATTTGTGCTTGACCGTATATCAGATACCATGGTGGACCATCTGATGGGTGAGACGATAGAGAATATTGACGTCAGAGCTATTTCTAGAATAAAAGAAAAACTGAAATCCCTAGGGGATGTCGTCGATTACTTGATTCCGATTTTAAGGGACGCTTTAAAAAGCTTAAACGGAACCGAAATGCATGTGGATGGTATTTCACATCTGCTTTCCACGTACGAGTTTTCCGACACGGAAAAAGCGCGTCACATATTCGAGTTTATAAAAGACCAACAAGCACTTGAACAGCTCATCGAACAGGTGCCTACTAATCAGCTTTCTATTAAAATCGGTTCAGAAATCGGTATTGATGCGTTAGATGATTGTAGTATCATCGCTTCTTCATATAAGGTTGATGGGAATAACGCCGGTCGAATTTTGATTCTCGGACCAAAGCGTATGGACTATGGCGCAGTGGTGTCTACCATCAATTATATCAGCAATACTTTATCTGACGTATTTTCAGGCATATATTTATAACCTGTAGTGATCCACCAATATTATGAAAAGGCAGAATAGGACATGAGTAAAAAAAAATCACATGAAAACAAAGAAACGGTAGAAAAGGAAACCCTAGTGTCTGAAGAGCAGCAAAAGTCTTCAGAGCAGGACGGTATGGCAGCTTCCGAACCAACGATGGATCAATTAAAAGAAGAAATAAACCAATTAAATGATAAATACCTTCGTTTAAATGCCGAGTTCCAAAACTATCGTAAACGCGTCGAAAAAGAGAAGACAGATATCTTTAAGTACGGTAGCGAAAAAATGTTCGTTGAAATGTTGCCAATCATGGACAACTTTGAACGTGCGATTAGCGCTTCTGACCAAGAGGGTAGCAATAATAAAATTATCGAAGGCGTTATCATGATCAAGAAATCACTGGATGAGTTCTTTGAAAAGAATGGCGTAAAGAAAATCGAGGCGCTTAATCAGCCCTTTGATCCCATAAAACACCATGCAGTTATGACAGTCGAAAGCGAAACCGATGAAAAGGATCTGGTTATCGAAGTATTCCAGCACGGTTATGTATTAAACGACAAAGTCATCAGACCTTGTATGGTTAAGGTTTCCCACTAATTTAGGATAATAATAAGGAGGCAATATATGGCTAAAATTATCGGTATCGACCTCGGTACCACCAACTCATGTGTATCAGTATTAGAAGGCGGAGAAGCCGTCGTAATCCCTAACGCTGAAGGTAACAGAACCACACCTTCCGTCGTGGCATTTACCAAAAGCGGGGAAAGACTCGTAGGCGAAACAGCGAAAAGACAAGCCATCACCAACCCAGATAGAACGATCATCTCCATTAAACGCGAAATGGGAACAGACCATAAAATCAGAATTGATGATAAAGTCTACTCTCCACAAGAAATCTCAGCGATGATTCTTCAAAAATTAAAAGCAGATGCAGAGAGCTACTTAGGCGAAACGGTTACAGAAGCTGTTATCACCGTTCCAGCATACTTTACAGACGCTCAAAGACAAGCGACAAAGGATGCCGGTAGAATCGCAGGCTTAGAAGTTAAGCGTATTATCAACGAGCCAACGGCAGCATCGCTTTCTTACGGGCTCGACAAGACAGATAAGCAACATAAAATCATGGTATTCGACCTTGGCGGTGGAACATTTGACGTTTCGATCCTCGAAATCGGCGATGGCGTCTTCGAAGTACTCGCTACAAATGGTAACAACCACTTAGGTGGCGACGACTTTGATAAAATCGTTATGGACCATATGGCAGACACCTTCAAAAGTGAGCATGGTGTCGATTTAAGACAAGACAAAATGGCGCTTCAACGTTTAAAAGAGGCTGCAGAGAAAGCGAAAAAGGAATTATCATCGACACAATCAACCAATATCAACCTTCCTTTCATCACAGCAACTGCAGAAGGCCCGCTTCACATGAACATGGATCTCACACGTGCGAAGTTTGAGCAATTAACGAAGCACCTCGTCGATATGTCTATGGAACCAACCAAAAAAGCATTAAAGGATGCCGGTTTAAATCCTTCTGATATCGAGCAAGTCATCCTCGTCGGAGGCTCAACCCGTATACCTGCCGTTCAAGATGCTGTTAAGAAATTCATCGGTAAAGAGCCACATAAAGGTGTCAACCCAGATGAATGTGTTGCTTTAGGCGCAGCTATCCAAGGTGGCGTTCTCTCTGGCGATGTTAAAGACGTCTTGTTACTCGACGTTACGCCACTTTCATTAGGTATCGAAACCCTCGGCGGTGTATTTACCCGATTGATCGAAAGAAATACGACGATTCCAACCAAGAAGAGCCAAGTATTCTCAACAGCTGCAGATAACCAAACAGCAGTTGATATCCATGTGCTTCAAGGCGAACGTCAAATGGCATCTGATAACACGACATTAGGCCGCTTCCAGCTCGATGGTATCCCACCAGCGAGAAGAGGGATTCCACAGGTAGAAGTAACCTTTGATATTGATGCCAATGGTATCGTCAACGTCAGTGCAAAGGATTTAGGAACAGGCAAAACGCAACACATCACCATCACTGCCACAACCAACCTTTCTGATTCAGAAATCGAGAAAAAAATAAAAGAAGCTGAACTCCACGCAGAAGAAGATAAAAAACGTAAAGAGCTCATCGAAGAAAGAAATAAAGCAGACAACATGATTTATGAAATCGAGAAATCGATGGGTGAGTTAGGCGATCAGATTTCTGAGAATGAGAAACAAGACATCAATGCAAAAATCGCAACGCTTAGAACCTCTATGGCTTCTGATAGCATTGAAACCATGAAAAAAGATTTTGAAGCCCTCACCAATGCATTCCAACCAATCGCTCAAAAACTCTACGCAAAAGAACAAGCTCAGGCGGCACAGTCTGGTCCAAGTGATCAAGAACCAGTTGACGAAGCAGACTACGAAGTGGTAGACTAAATCCTAGAGCAATTCTGAGGGCATCTTAGGATGCCCTTTCATTAATAGAAAGGCGGTATTAGAGTGAGCAAAAGCGATTATTATGAGTTGTTAGGCGTCCAGCGAAATGCCGATGAGGCCGAACTCAAAACAGCCTATCGTAAACTTGCGATGAAATACCACCCAGACAGAAATCCAGACAATAAAGATGCCGAGGCTAAGTTTAAAGAAATCAATGAAGCCTATGAGGTGTTGAGCGATCCTGAAAAAAGACGTCTATATGACCAGTTCGGACATGCGGGCGTCAATCAAAATGCAGGTGCTGGCGGTGGATTTTCAGGTTTCGAGGGTTTCGGTGGGTTTGAAGATATTATCAATGAAATGTTTGGAGGCGGTTTCGGGGGCTTCGGCTCATCATCACGTAACCGAAATGCTGCACGTAAAGGCAAGGATATTCGCGTAGATTTGACCCTTGAGTTCGAAGAAGCTGCCTTTGGTAAAAAGCAGAGCATTGAGTTTTTCAGAACAGAGGAATGTGACGTGTGCCATGGTGAAGGGAACGAACCTGGTACGAGTACCCATAAATGTAACACATGTAATGGCACCGGAGAAGTTCGATATTCACAGCGCTCGCTCTTTGGTGAATCCATCAGTGTCAAACAATGCCCAACCTGTAAAGGAAAGGGTGAAACCTTTGAACAAGCGTGCCGTCAATGTAAAGGCCATGGCATCATAAAAAAACGTTACGCGAAAGACATCGACATTCCTGCAGGTGTATTCCACGGAGCAAACATGCAGCTACGCGGTGAAGGTGATCTGGGACAAAATGGTGGTCCACGTGGTGATGTGATTATCGTCCTACGTGTAAAACCACATAAGCATTTTACACGCGATGGTAACGATATTTATTACGATCTATGGATTACCTATACACAAGCTGTTCTTGGTGCTGAAGTAATGGTTCCTACACTAGACGGGAAAGCCAAGTTCACAATACCTGAGGGAACAGCCAGTGGCAAGCAGTTCAAGCTTAAAGGTAAAGGTGTTCCTGTGTTAAATGGCTACGGTCGTGGTGACCAGTATGTAAAAATCAATATTGAAATACCACTCAATCTTAATAAGAAGCAAAAAGAGGCATTAATGGCCTTCGACGAGGAAATGACAGGAAAAAAAGCAGCGCCTGCGTCCGTCCCTGAAGAATCAAAATCGACCAAAGGAAAAAAAAACGATAAAAACTTCTTCGACAAGTTGAAAGATACGTTAAGCTAGGTTGAACTAAGACAGGTGTCAAACACCTGTCTTTCGTCATGATTGGACGACATTATTCAATTATGATATATTAAAAGTCTAGATTACACTTACCTATACTATCTATAATAGGAGAACGCCGCATGAAATATTTTGAAATCCATATAAAGACCTCTGTTGCCGCCATAGACGCCGTTACAAACATACTTTACAATTTCGGTTCCACAGGAGTAATGATCAACAATCCTCTCGATGAGGACTTTACAAATCAAGAGGAGGGCAAGTGGGATTATTATGATCCGCAAAACTTAACGCTTGATTTTGAGGGTGCGCTGTTAACGGGGTATTTTGAAGAAATCGACCCTATTCAAACCTGTGAAGAGATCAAAGAATCGATTGCAGCGCTCGCTACGTTTGATATAGATACAGGCCTAGCTGAAATCGACTATAAGGAAATTTTCCCCTCTGACTGGGAAAACGAATGGAAAAAGTACTTTAAACCCTTCAGACTGGGTAATCACATCGTTATCAAACCCACGTGGGAAACGTTCGAAACGCTACATGACGATCTCGTTATAGAAATCGATCCCGGAAACGCCTTCGGCTCGGGTACTCACGAAACCACTTCCATGTGTATCGAAATGATCGAAAAGTATATGAAAACAACAGATACCGTCGTAGATGTCGGCTGTGGTAGTGGCATTTTAGCCATCGCAGCAGGAAAATTAGGGTCAAAGTCCATCATCGCAGTTGATATCGATGAAAACGCCGTTAACACCGCAAAGGAAAACGTCGCTTTAAACGGTTTGACAGAGGTCACGGATGTTAGACATGGCGATTTGATTAGTGTCATCTCAGAAAAGGCTGACCTCGTGGTCGCCAATATCATCGCAGACATCATCGTTAAGTTATCCGATGATATCGATAAAATATTGAAGCCTGATGCGCTTTTCATCAGCTCTGGTCTTATCATGAACAAAGTGGACTGGGTGATCGAGGAACTCGCCCTGAGACAATTCGAGATCATCGAAGTGATGAAAAAAGGCGAGTGGGCAGTTGTCGTTTCCAAGAAAAAATTATAAGAGGATACTATGCATCGTTTTTTCTTAGAGCAAGAAGACCGTATAACGGAGGGGAGCATCACTTTATTACACCCCGAGACCATCAATCATCTGGTTAAGGTCCTTAGGGCAAGGGTCAATGAAAAGATAGAGCTGATCTCGATCAGTTCAGTTTATATTTGTACCATCGAGACCATTTCCAGCACAGAAGTCGTCCTATCCATTCTAGAGCAAAAATCACACGAAAATGAAAGCAGCGTTTCAATTACGCTCTACCAATGTTTGCCTAAAAGTGACAAGCTCGAGCTCATTTTACAAAAGAATGTGGAGCTCGGTGTAAACCATTTTGTTTTAGTGAGCTCAAAGCGTTGTGTTGTCGACTATAAAGAGAAAGATGTCCCTAAGAAAATGGAGCGTTTCTCTAAAATAATCAAAGAGGCAGCCAAGCAATCCAAGCGAGACCGGATTCCATCGATTCAGGGCATTACATCCCTTAAAAATGTATTGCAGCAAATTGGAGATTATGATTTGTTTCTGGTTCTTTATGAACAAGAAAGCGCTTCTGATATTAAGACGCGATTAAAGCACTTCGAAGGCAAAAAAATTGCGGTACTTGTAGGTCCTGAAGGCGGTTTTGAGTCCTCAGAAGTCAATTTGCTAACTGAAGCTGGCGCTTTATCCACCACCCTTGGAAAAAGGATATTAAGAACTGAAACAGCCGGATTTGTGGCGGTTTCTTGCCTCCAATATGAATTTGGGGCATTTGAATAAAGGAGAACATTTAATGAATAAAGTGGCATTCGTAACGCTTGGGTGTAAAACCAACCAATATGAAACCGATGCGTTAATGGATCTATTCTATAAAAATCGCTATGAAATCGTCGACTTTGATGATTTTGCAGATGTTTACGTCATCAATACCTGTACGGTAACCAATGTTAGCGATAAAAAATCAAGACAAATGATACGACGTGCCAAGAAAAGTAATCCTGATGGCACCGTCGTCGTTCTCGGCTGTTATGCACAGATTTCACCTGACGAAGTAAGCGCAATAGAAGGCGTCGATGTGGTCATAGGTACCGATTCTAGAAGCAATGTCATCCATTACATCGAGCAGTATCGCGCAGGAAACACCGATAAACCTTATGTCGTCGTGGAAGATATCATGAAAATCACCAATTTCGAGGAAATGACGGTTAGTAGCATCACCACGCATACGAGGGCATTCATCAAAATTCAAGAGGGATGTAATCAATATTGCTCTTACTGTATTATCCCGTACGCGCGAGGACAGGTACGTAGTCGAACACCAGAAAACATCCTATCAGAAATAAATGCCTTGACTGAAAAGGGCTATATGGAATTTGTATTGACTGGAATTCACATCGGTTCATATGGCCTAGATTTCGATGATATAAGGTTAATCGACCTTTTAGAACGTATTCATGCCATTGAAGGTGTTAAACGTATACGATTAGGTTCCATCGAGCCTCGTTTGATAAATGATGCTTTTGTTAAACGCATTCGTCCATTAACCAAGCTTTGTGATCATTTCCATCTTTCCCTTCAAAGTGGCTCTGACACCGTTTTAAAGCGCATGAATCGTAAATACACTGCAAATGAGTATTTCGAAGCGGTTCAAAAGCTTAAAGACCTTTACGGTAGTCCTTCTATTACGACGGACATCATCGTCGGTTTTCCTGGCGAGTCCGACAGTGAGTTTGAAGAGACTTTCGCTTTCGTCGAAAAAATAGGCTTTAGTGAAATTCATGTATTCCCATTTTCAAAACGCGAGGGCACACCTGCAGCGACCATGAAGGATCAGGTTGATCCCTCTGTCAAAAAAGCGCGTAGTGAACGTTTGATCGCTTTAGGGAAAAAGCAGCATCTTCAGTATATTAACCGTTTTATCGATGAAAATGCAGAGATTATTATCGAAGAGCGTAAAGGAAATGAATATTCAGGGCACACCATGAACTATCTAAAGCTGTCTCTGGTTTTGGAAGGTAAAACGCTTTCACAAGGTTCATTACAAAATGTTAAAATCCAATCCTATGATGGCGAAAAAATTATCGCTACTTGCGTTTAATTTTGATATAATTAACCTGTACTTTTATCGCATGGAAGGAGGTGTTAACAAATGGATTGTATATTTTGTAAGATCATAAACGGTGATATACCCTCAACCAAAGTTTACGAGGATGAGCTCGTGTATGCGTTTAGAGACATCAATCCTGAAGCGCCTGTTCATGTGTTGATCGTACCAAAACTTCACATCGAATCAGTAGCGCATATCGACGATTCACACCATACCCTGATTGGACATATCCATTCAGTGGCCAAGCAAATTGCAGAAGAGAACGACATCAGCCAAAGCGGTTACCGTTTGCTTACAAATATCGGTAAAGACGGAGGACAGAGCGTATTTCATCTGCATTATCACCTGCTGGGCGGTCGTCAACTCAAATGGCCACCAGGCTAATTAAGACGATTGCATGCTCAAATTTCAATATAATTATTATTGATTTTTGACAAAACATGGTGTATAATTACAAAGTATGTTCTAGGTACATTCCTCTGTACTATTAAAGAATCTTATCACGGAGGGAGGGAATGTGAATGTCGGGCATCAAAGTTGGAGAAAACGAAAGTATTGATAGTGCTTTAAAGAGATTTAAGAGAGAAACATCTAAGGCAGGCGTAATGGCTGAGATTAAGAAAAGAAGACATTACGAGAAGCCTAGTGTTAAGCGTAAGAAAAAATCTGAAGCAGCTAGAAAGAAGAAGAAAAAGCAGTTTTAGTGAAGAGGTGAATGCATGTCACTAAAAGAGTTGCTCATGGATGATTTAAAAGTTGCTATGAGAGACAAGGATGTGATTCGTAAGTCTGTCATCACGATGCTTCGTGCCGCTGTTAAACAGGTGGAGGTCGATCAGCGTATTGAACTTGACGATGAAGCCATTATTGATATTATAGCCAAACAAATCAAACAAAAGAACAACGCCATTGTCGAGTTCAAGAATGGTGACCGTCAAGATCTTGTTGAATTGACGGAAAAGGAAATTGAACTCCTCATGAAATACTTACCAGAGCAACTTACTGAAGATGAACTCGTGAAGATTGTCGATGAGGCAATGACTTCCACTGGTGCGTCCAGTATGAAGGATATGGGAAAAGTCATGGGAATCGTCACGAATGCCACTAAAGGCAAAGCTGATGGAAAACTCGTCGCTGACTTGGTGAAAAAAGCATTGTCTGGAAAGGCTTAGAAGTGAATATTGAATTAAGGAAATTGCAATGGAATTTCCACAATTAAATGGCATATCATCCGATATGCCATTAATTTTTTTTGGTTTTCTTTTTAGGTGTCCTCCCTTTTAAAATTATGTTAAAATAAATGTAACCTTTACAACTTGGAGGAATTAATGTCTGAACGTATTACGAAGAAATTTAAGATAGATGACTTTCACGCATTTCATTTACTATTTGGGAATCTTGATGAGAACATCATAAGACTTGAAAAAGCCTACCAAGTGGGCATAACCTCAAGAGATGGTGAAATTAGCCTCGTCGGTGAGGTTGAAAATGTGGCAAATGCGGAGGAAGCGTTGAAGTTACTCATTAAAAATATTCAATCAGGCGAGGTTGTTGATCGCCAACGCGTGAACTACATTATCGACACAGTTTCGGGAGGTGACAGCCATCAGCTTGATGATTTAAGCAAAAGCTTCATCTGCGTGACTGCTCGAGGAAAGGCGATCAAACCCAAAACACTCGGTCAAAACCAGTATATTAAGACGATTCAGAAAAAAGATCTGGTTTTCGGTATCGGACCAGCAGGAACGGGTAAAACGTATTTAGCAGTGGCCATGGCCATTCGCGCATTTAAAAATAATGATGTTGCGAAAATCATCATCACGCGGCCTGCAGTTGAAGCTGGTGAGAATCTCGGCTTCTTGCCTGGTGATTTACAAATGAAGGTCGATCCTTATTTAAGGCCCTTATACGATGCTCTTTTTGATATTTTAGGACCTGAGACTTTTAATAGTTATAAGGAACGGGGACTGATAGAAATTGCCCCATTAGCTTACATGCGGGGAAGAACGCTTGATAATGCATTCATCATTCTGGATGAAGCTCAAAATACAACACGCGAGCAAATGAAAATGTTTTTAACGCGTTTTGGATTCAATTCAAAAGTCATCGTCAATGGTGACATGACCCAAATCGATTTACCATCCGGAAAAAAATCTGGTCTCATACATGCCATCGATGTTTTAAAAAATGTTGAGGAAATCGGATTCGTCACCTTGACTGAGCGAGATGTGGTAAGGCATGAACTTGTTAAGAAAATCATTACCAGCTATGATCGTTATGAACGCGACAAAAAGGACGTGAAAAATGGCGCAAAGCAGGAAGACAATAAAGAAAACAACCACCAGAAATAGAAGGAAACTGCATCGTAAAATTAAAAATAAAGATCTACTTATCAACTTTACTGTTATGGCGATCGGCTTTTTAATCGTATTTTTTACGCTAAACAGTTCCAGCTTCTTCGGCATTTATCACTATAAGGCGGGGAGTGTCATAAAGGAAGATTTGTATCTTCAGAACGACGTGGTGGATGAAGAAGCCACTCAAATTCTGAAGGATAAGTTAGCCGCTGAAATTACGCCAGTGACCAGTATCGATTATTCGAAACAAGTGGAATCAAAAATGGAGCTCACTGATTTTTTTGCTAGGTTAACGGAAGTAAAAAGTGAGTATCCTGATGACACCGATCTGATGAAGCGCGTCTATGCAGGCATCGAACGAAAGAACAAATATGGACTTACTGAAGTTGAATTGACCGCACTCGCTGGGTTTTCAAGTGAAAAAATAAGTAGCCTACAGAATTACGCTGTTGATATCACTGTTGAATATATGTCTACTGGCCTTGACCAAGCGGCTCTCATGTCAGCGCTCACTCAGACGCAGACATATGTGAGCAGTCAAACGGCTCTTTCTGACCTGGAAAAAACGATTTTAAACAAATTAATTTCAGGCGCTATGGTGGTAAACGAAAGCATCGATACGGTAAAAACAGCGCAGAAGGTTGAAAATGAGCTGTTGAAAGTGGAGAATGTCACTTATAAGAAGGGGTCACTATTTTTATCAAAGGGTGCCACACTCACTGATAAGCAATATGAAGTACTAAAAAATGGCGGGGTCATCATTGATAATGAATGGGATAACATCACCATGACGCTTGGCCTTGTCCTTATGCTACTGATCCTATGGAGTGTCCTACATATTTATCTGTCCTTCTTTGAAAAAGATGTTCTGTCTTCAACTAAGAATTATGGGATACTCATGAGCTTATTTATCACTTTTTTCTTAAGTGCTTCATTTTTCCATGAAATTTCACCTTATCTTATTCCCATCCCAGCATTCAGCATATTGGCCAGTATTATGATTACGCCTACTGTTGCCATCAATTTCGGAATAGGATTATTAATCTTGATCGCCATGTGGACGGGCATGGATGCCTATACCATGATTGCCTATCTGCTAGCCATTTTAATTACCCGTGGACTCGTTAAAAACATTAAGCAGCGTTCTCAGGTGGCGGGAATTGGACTTTATGTGTCTTTGATTTTTATTCTTTTTACACTGACACAAGGACTCATCAATAAAACCGACATCGAACAGTTGCCATATAACATTTTGTTTTCTGCGGCAAATGGTGTTCTAAGTGCCATACTCAGTATCGGGATCATGCCATTTTTCGAAAGCTTCTTCGATGTGCTCACACCGTTTAAGCTTCTAGAGCTCTCTAATCCTAATCGACCGCTTTTAAAGCGACTACTCATCGAAGCACCCGGTACTTATCATCACAGTATATTAGTAGGTAATCTCGCTGAAACGGCAGCTCATGATATCGGCGCAAACAGTCTGTTAACACGTGTTGCTTCGTTTTATCACGATGTTGGTAAACTGGAAAGGCCCTATTATTATAAGGAAAACCAAGTCGGTCATGAAAATCCGCACGATAAACTGCCACCGCAGGTCAGTGCAAATTTTATTAAGAATCATATGTCTTATGGCATTGAGCTTTTAGAAAAAAATAAATTGCCTCACGAAATTATCGATGTGATTAAAGCCCATCATGGCACGTCGTTGATCAAGTATTTTTATCATCGTGAACAGGTGAATAATCCTGACGTGGATATTTCCAAGTTTCTTTATACGGGTCCTAAACCTGACTCAAAGGAAGCGGTTATTCTCATGCTGGCAGACTCTATCGAGGCTGCGGTTAGAAGTGTTGAGGATCCGACGCAGGAGTCTATTTCCAGCCTCATCGATAAGATCATCGGTCAAAAGATAGCTGAAAACCAATTTTCGCATGCAGATTTGACGTTTAAGGAACTTGAAGCCATCAAAGCTTCTTTTATGAGTGTTTTAAGCGGCATATTCCACGAAAGAATTGCCTATCCAGAAGTCAACTTGAATCAAGTTAACAAAACAGCGTTTGATCAAAACGAAGAAAAGGGGTCTTAATATGCAGGTAGAAATTTTAAATGAAACTGAGATTACACTGGCGGATGATTTACAAGAGTTGATCGTAAAAGCCACTGATAAAGTGTTGGAATATGAGGATTTTGATGTAGAAGGGGAGGTAAGCGTCCTCTTCGTAGACGATGCGCGTATGAAAGCACTTAATGCCGAATATCGCGGTAAGGACGAGGTTACAGATGTCCTATCATTTCCGCAGTACGAGTCCATAAAAGATGACGGGGTAAGTGATCCCTTCATTTATCTGGGCGACGTTGTTATTTCATTGGAACAAGCAAAAAGACAGGCTGAGGAGTTTGGGCATACCTTAGAAAGAGAAATCGTGTACCTTACGGTACATTCGATGCTGCATCTTTTTGGCTATGACCATATGACGGATGAAGAAAAGACTGAAATGCGCGCAAAAGAAAAGTCGGTTCTCAGTTCACTTCGCATCTTTAAAGGGACCTCCATACAGGAGGCGTTATGAATAAGCAAATCGCTCTAGTGGCTGTTCTCATCCTTATCATCGGTTCTGTCGTCGTCGGAATCGCCCTTTCGAAAAATGATGATTCTTCTGCTGAGGTTGCAGAAAATCCTACGAATACGATAGAAGTTCCCTCTGAACTCGTGACCACCGAAGCCACAGAGGCACCTTCAAGTGAACCTGTTACTACTGGCCCAATCAATCCTTTGACCGGTCTGCCCACATCAGATGGGTTAGCGTTGTCGCGTCCGATAGTCGTGATGCTGGATAATCATTTTGCCGCACGGCCACAAGCGGCGCTTTCGGAGGCGGATGTCGTTTATGAGATCTTAGCCGAGGGATTAATCACGCGCTATATGGCGGTCTTTTACGAAAATGCACCCAAAGTCATCGGACCTGTGAGAAGTGCAAGGCCATACTTTTTAGAAAAGGCACTGGAATTTGATCCTTACTATGTCCACGTTGGTGGATCTGTTCAGGCCTTTAAGGATATTAAAGCTTATCAGATGGCTGATTTGGATGGCCTTGTTAGCGGTGCTTTTTATCGCGTCAACTTTAAAAAATCACCACATAATATGTATACCTCAGCTGAAGCTCTGGTAAAAGAAGGGGACCGACTTGGCTATGACGCTGAAAAGACAGTCCAATTCCTCGATTTCTTCGAAACCTTTACGGTTCCAGAAGGTGATGACGCCGTTGAGATTACATTTATTTACAAAGAACCCGTGGAAACTGATAAGATAGGGTATTTCACTTCGTATAGATATAACGATGTATCGAAACTGTATTCACGTTATACTAATGGGGATGCACATGTGGATGAGAACACAGGCGTTCAGTTGACCTGTACGAATATTCTCGTTCAATACGCAAACACGAAAGTGCTCGATAAAGAAGGACGCTTAGATGTTGATTTAATCACCTCAGGTAAGGGTAAATATTACACGGCTGGAAAAGTGATGGAAGTGACATGGAAAAAAACGTCCGCTAAGGAACCTACTGAATTTTTCGACCTTTCTGGAAATCCCATTAAACTCAATCCTGGTATCACATGGTTTCAAATCATGAAGACTGGTGTGGTTGAGAAAATCAAATAACGAGGTGAGCAAATGAACTATCAATCGTTAATCGAAAAAGCTTATGAAGCTATGAACTACTCTTATTCACCGTATTCAAATTTCAAAGTAGGCGCTGCGTTATTAACGAAATCCGGTAAAGTATATACCGGTTGCAACGTGGAAAGTGCGTCTCTCGGCGCAACCAACTGCGCTGAACGCACAGCCATCTATAAAGCCATCTCTGAGGGAGAACGTGAATTTTCTGCCGTAGCCATCGTCTCTTCAAGCCATGATTTGACGTTTCCATGTGGCATCTGCCGTCAGGTCATCGTGGAGTTCGGCAAAGATATTGACATCATCGTCGCAAAAGACTATGATTATGAAGTCTATAAAATAGACGACTTGTTACCACGATCTTTTACACAGATTGACCTTAAATAAATTAGGAGGCGTTAATGCAATTTAAATCTGGCTTTGTCACCATTATTGGTAGGCCAAATGTTGGAAAGTCCACTTTATTAAACGGCATCATCGGCGAGAAAATCGCCATCATGTCCAGTAAACCTCAGACTACCCGACATAAAATCACTGGTGTTTATAATGATGACACATGTCAAATCGTCTTTGTGGATACGCCCGGCATACATCGACCAAAAAGTAAACTCGGCGACTATATGGTAAACGCAGCGAAAAATGCTGTAAGTGATGTGGATGTGGTCATCTTAATGGTGGATCACTCTGCAAAAATCGGCCCAGGAGATGAGTATTTACTTGAGTTCATCGAAGCTGCACATGTGGAAGTCATATTGGTCGTCAATAAAGTAGATTTGATATCACCCGATGTCTTTAAAACCATCTACGAAAATTACTCGAAATACCCCTTTATAAAAGAAATCCTCGGCCTCTCCGCTATAGGTGGAAAGGGAATTGAAGAGCTTCTAAAATCAATCAAGTCAAAACTTCCTGATGGTCCAGCATTCTATCCTGTGGATCACATGACCGATCAGACGGAGCGTACCATCGCGTCTGAGATTATCAGAGAAAAAGTACTTCTCTATATCGACGATGAAATTCCGCACGGGGTTGCCGTCGAGGTTCAAAGTTTTAAAAAGAGACCCGGTAAGGAGCTTTACGATATCGAAGCGGATATCGTTTGCGAAAAGCAGTCGCATAAAGGCATCATTATCGGCAAGGAAGGGCGAAAGCTCAAAGGCATCGGTAAAGCGGCTAGGCAGGATATCGAAAAGCTTCTCGATACCCCCGTCAACCTACAGCTTTTCGTGAAGGTCCGCGAAGGATGGCGCGACAATTCGAATTTCCTGAAAAATTTAGGCTATAAAGAATAATGAATTGATCATCATATAAACGCCATTAAGGGTAAGTGAATAGCTTACCCTTAATGTTGTAGATGAAAGGAGGTGGCATCATGGGGCTCTTGATGTTTTATGAATATTTATCAAAAGTTGAATCTTTATTAGAAGAGAAAAAAGACCTTGAACTTCACGTCTATTTGGAAGACATGCATGCCGCTGATATCGCTGAAGTTCTGGAGAATCTTGAAGACGAACAGCAGTCGCATGTCTTCAACCTCCTATCTGACGAAAAAGCCACTGAAGTCCTCGAGGAAATCAACTCGGAGCAATTTAGCGTCATTTTAAATGACCTTACCTATGAAAAAAAGGTTACCTTACTTGAAAACATGTCCCAAGACGACATCGTCGATAAATTAAGTGAGCTGCCTGAAAATACACAGAAAGAAATCATCGCCTATCTCGATTTTGAAGATGCGGCGGATGTAAAGGAACTCTTAATCTTTGAAGAAGGCACCGCGGGTCGTTTGATGACAAAGGACTTCGTTTCAATCCGAAAGGATTACTCAGTCTACTATGCCATCGAAACGCTTCGTGCCACTGCACCAGATGCTGAAACGATCTATTACGTTTACGTCACTGACGAGTTCGATCGACTTGTCGGCGTCATCTCCTTAAGACAGCTGATCATCTCACCTCCAAACCGCGCTGTTGACGCCATCATGAACGAAAACCTAATCACGGTCAATATAAATGACGATCAAGAAAATGTCGCGAAAATCGTTGCAAAATATGACCTTTTGGCAGTGCCTGTCGTCGATGACGCGGGGATTCTAAGAGGGATCATCACCATCGACGACGTTCTCGACATCGTGGAAGAAGAAGCAACTGAGGATATCTTCAAATTTGCCGGTACATCTGAATATGAAATCTATGAAAACGACACCTCGTTATTTGAGCGTGTGAGCAACTCCATAAAATCTAGGCTTCCATGGTTGATCGTCACCATTTTTGGTGGTTTATTATCCGCACGGGTACTAGAAAACTTTCAAGGAACCATTAGTGCCAATGCCACGCTTGCGATGTTCATGCCTTTACTGACAGGTATGGGAGGAAATGTCGGAACACAGTCTTCAACGATTACCGTCCGAAACATCGCCACTCACGTTATCGAAGGGGTAGGGATATTGCGAACGCTTATCCATGAAATCGCCGTAGGATTATTCGTCGGCATCGTATGTTCTGGTCTCGTGGCAGCTGCTGCACTCATCATGAATGCCGAGATGAACATCGCTCTAATCGTAGGGGTTGCCATGTGGGTAAACATGACCACAGCTGCGACGATTGGCACAGTTGTACCACTAGTGTTTAAGAAAATTGGTATCGATCCAGCTGTTGCAAGTGCTCCATTTATCACCACCACCATCGACCTCACTGGACTCACCATTTACTTTACATTAGCAACCTTACTGATCGTCTCTACCTGAGGTGAAAGATGTATTTTGAAACGGATGCCATCGTGCTGAAAGCAACGAAAACCATGAACAACGACTTGTTTTTAACCCTTTTTTCAAGAAAGGGCGGTAAAATCGAGGTGGTTGCCAATGGTGCAAAAAGCTCCAAATCGCCGCTAGCGGCTTGTTCAAAACCGTTTGTTTTCGGCAATTTCATGATTAACACGCATGGCAAAACCATGAAGCTGATGTCATGCGATATTTACGATTCTCACTTCAGAATCACTGAGCAGCTGGAGACATTGGCAAACGGGAATTATTTGCTTGAGCTCTGTAATTTATCGACAGCACCTAGTGTCATCGATTATGAGCATTATCAGTTGATCGTAGAGGCAATCGGCATACTTGCAAGAAGGAATCCGGAAAGGTCCCTGGATTATCCTTTACTCAGACTGGCTTACCTTATCAAGTTGGCGCATTTGACGGGCCACCAGCCAGAACTTGAGCAAATGTGCAGTGCATGTCACGGTTCCACTGACGTCAAATTTTTTTCCGTCGAGCACGGTGGATTGCTCTGCGAAAAATGCGCCCCTAGGAATGCTATTAAAATCAATCAGACCTTAGTTCAGCTGATTCGATACTTGCAGCTTAAGGATTTGAGAATCATCATTAAAACGAAGATTCATGAAGGGTACACCCTTCACCTTATGAGAATTTTTGAACCCTATGTGCTCCACCATTTAGGTATTAAGGAGATTAAATCGAAGGATTTTCTGGAGTCGATTTCATGACTGCCAATTTTTTAGCAAGCTTTAAAAAAATAGTGGTAATTTTATAAGAATAATTCTTGACAAGAAAGTTGTTTTACACTTTCTTTTTTTTTGTGTTAATTTATGTTAATATTTTTAACAGTTAGGGGTATAGATACATTAGTCATTTGAAAGTTTGGGGAGGATGGTATATGAAAAGGAAATTCAGCTTAAGAGCAAAACTGATTTTAGCATTCGTTCTCGTAATCACAATTCCGATGATTTTGTTAAGCGGTATCGTTTACAAAATCTCGACAGATGCGTTTTACGACAATCTGAAAGCTTCCACACTGGAGGTTTCAAATCAAATTAAATCAAGCACACTGAACTACATGAAAATCTATGAAAGGGCGACTCGTCTCATCGCAGAAGACCCTAACGTCAAGTCAGCCCGTACATTAGTGGAAAATCAGGAATGGATGTATAAATCATTCCAGGCATTTATTAACGAATATGCAGAAGTGAAAAACGTTTATGTCGGTTATAAGGATAAAACCTTCCACATTTGGCCAGAAGTTGAGCTTCCAGCCGATTATGACCCAACAGGAAGACCATGGTATACAGATGCAGTTAATAAAGACGACTTCATCTGGACTTTGCCTTATAATGATGCCACTGATCCTGGTGTCGTGGTTATCTCAGCCGCTATGCCTGTTAAAGGAACTTCAGGTAGCTTCGAAGGCGTCATGGCCATCGACTTAAATATTTCGAAAATTGCAGAAACCATGAATAGCATTACTGTGGGGAAAAATGGCTATGTCATGGTACTTGATGCAAACAATATTCCATTTACGCATCCAGATCCAAGTGTCATCGGCCAACCGATCGAAGTTGATGAGCTGAGAACATTTGTGGAAGCGAACGCTTCTGGTACTGTGGAATATGAGTATAACGGCGTAAAGAAAATCGCGTTCGTTACGACGGTTGATGAACTGGGATGGAAAATCGTCGCAGCCGTTGATGAAAGAGAGATTGCTGACCAAACTCGTGGACTACTCATCACTTTAGTTGGCTTTGCATCTCTTTTACTTGCCATCGCCATCGTAGTTGCCATCGTCTTTTCAAATGTACTTCTTAAAAATATCAAACGTATTAGCGAGTACATCAGTATCGTCAGTAAGGGCGATTTCACTAAACGCATCGATATTAAAACGAATGATGAGATCGGTCAACTGTCACATGACCTAAATGACATGCTCGATAATGTTTCTGGCCTCATGAGAAATGTTACAGATGCCACCGGTAATGTTTTATCGTCCTCTAACGACTTGGTTGGACTCTCAGAACGTTCTACTCAAGCCGCTAAAGAAGTAGCACATGCCGTTGAAGAAGTGGCCATGGGTGCATCTAAACAAGCGGCAGACAGTGAAACCAGCAGCAAGATTGCCACACAAATGGGCAAAAACATTAAAACTTTAACTGAAAACATCGTCGCTATGATTGCTCAAACTACTAAAGCAAGTGAAATCAATAAGAGCAGTGTGGAAGCAGTTAGCGTTTTAAGACAAAGAAACGTTGAAAATAACGATTCTACACTTAAAACAGAGCAAGCGATTCAACAACTGGCAAACCAATCTCAAGCCATCGGTAGCATCGTTCAAGCCATCAGCACCATCGCTGAACAAACAAACCTCCTTGCATTAAACGCTTCTATCGAAGCGGCTCGTGCAGGCGAACACGGTAGGGGCTTCGCAGTCGTCGCGGATGAGATTAGAAAGCTTGCAGAAGAATCCAGCAAAGCGGCTGATGAAATCAAGAATATCGTTAACAGCATTCAGCAAGGCAGTAAAAACACCGTTAATATCATGCAAGAAGTCAAAACCCGTTCAAACGACCAAAATCTGGCGGTTCAAAAGGTTGATGAATCCTTCAAATCGATCTTCGAAGCCATTACGAGTATTCAGCAAGTGATCGATTCGGTTTCTAAAGACATCGAAGTTCTGGATAGCAGTAAAATCGAAATTCTCGATAGTATCTCCAGCATCGCAAGCATTTCAGAAGAAGCTGCTGCTGCCTCTGAAGAAGTCAGCGCTTCCATGCAAGAGCAAACGGCTATCGTCGAAGAAGTCGCTTCATCGGCTGATAAGCTCAGAGGGCTTGCTATCAAACTGGAAGAAAACATTAGCAAGTTTAAGATTTAAACATCATAAATCGTACAGATCCAAAAAGGGAAGTGTTCATCACTTCCCTTTTTGTTAGAATCCAATTAGAATCAGGCTATAAATCCGAAAAAAACGACGCTCTTGAAAATTTTAGTGGTATAATACATCATAAGTAGTCAACAAAAATTATTGGATAGGAGTGAAGCATATGAGAATTACACTTGAAATGGTCGATGAAGTGATCGGTAGAACCGGCGTGAACTATAAGACAGCAAAGGAAGCTTTAGAACTTAACGAAGGCGACGTTTTAAAAGCCATCGTTTATTTGGAAGAGCAATCTGAACCAAAGCCTGGTAAAAAAATCAACGGCCAAGAAATCGTGGAAAAACTAAAGGTTCTCGTCAATGAAGGCTTAGTCAGCCAAATCCTTATCGAAAAAAATGGTAAGACCATCTTAGATCTTCCCATCGTCGCAGGTGCTGTCAGTGCTGTAATCTTTACGATACCAACCGTTGCTGGTATTATCGCTGCCATCGCTACTGGATGTGAAATTAAAATTATCAAGAAAGATGGTGCAACCATCAACTTTAACGAAATGACACAGGAAAAGTTTGACGAGTTCATGGGCAAGTTGAATAAGGAAAAGAAAAATCCTCCTGCTGACGAAACTAAAAAACCTGAAGAATCTGAAGAAGACTATTTTGTTGATGATGATGAGGTAAAATAGAAACTTTACACCCCATGATATTTGTGTTAAAATCATAAAAAAATAGTCGTGCTGCGATGATGAAGAAAAGTAGGTTTTTTAGTTCTCAAGAGAGTCGGTGGTTGGTGAAAACCGATGGATAAAAAAACTGAAGGCGCTTCTGAGCGATGCAAACACAAGTGGGCAATTTTGCCAACTAGGGTGGAACCGCGGAATAATCTTTCGTCCCTTGCCAGGGATGGAAGATTTTTTTATTGCCGTAAACACTTAAAACACATCATTTTCGATGATATAGGAGGAGACATGGAACAATCAAATTCAGAAAAAGCAGTTAAAGAAAAAGTGACGATGGAAAAGGTCGTCTCACTTTCAAAATCCAGAGGTTTTATTTTCCCTGGATCGGACATTTACGGTGGATTAGCCAACACATGGGATTACGGTCCTTTAGGTGTTGAGCTCAAAAACAATGTCAAGCAAGCGTGGTGGAAAAAATTCATCCAGGGCTCATCACTAAACGTCGGCGTTGATAGCGCCATTTTAATGAATCCAGAGGTTTGGGTTGCTTCGGGACACGTGGGTGGATTCAACGACCCATTGATGGACTGTAAATCATGTAAAACGAGATACCGTGCTGATCAACTGATCGAGGCCCACATGATGGCGAAAGGTGAAACGCCAGAAGCCATCGATGCTTGGGGCAATGAAAGAATGGAAAAATATATCGCTGATGAGGGCATTAAATGTTCGAACTGTGGCGCTATCAATTTTACCAACATTCGCCAGTTCAACCTCATGTTTAAAACCTTCCAGGGTGTCGTTGAGGATTCATCCACCGAGATTTTCTTACGTCCTGAAACTGCACAAGGCATTTTCGTAAACTTCAAGGCCATTCAACGGGCATCCAGAAAAAAAATCCCGTTTGGTATCGGTCAAATCGGAAAATCGTTCAGAAACGAAATTACACCAGGTAACTTCACGTTCAGAACCCGTGAGTTCGAGCAAATGGAGCTGGAATTCTTCTGTGAACCAGGTGAAGACCTGAAATGGTTTGCTTACTGGAAAGAGTTTTGTATGGGATGGTTGCACCGTTTGGGTATGAATCCAGAGAACGTCAAGTTTAGAGACCACGATCCGGAAGAGCTTTCCCATTATTCTAACGCAACGACGGATATCGAATATAGATTTCCATTTGGCTGGGGAGAGCTTTGGGGGATTGCTGACAGAACAGATTTCGACCTGAAAGCGCATATGGCACATGCAAAAACTGACCTGTCTTATCAAGATCCTATTACTAACGAAAAATATGTGCCATACTGCATCGAACCTTCATTAGGTGCTGACCGCGTCACATTGGCTTTCCTCGTAGACGCTTATGATGAAGAAGCACTGGAAGATGGCACTTCGAGAATCGTACTTAGATTCCATCCTGCACTTGCACCATTTAAAGCGGCTGTGTTCCCACTCTCTAAGAAACTGAACGAAGGTGCCGAATCCGTGTTCCAAATGCTTTCTGAACACTTCAATGTGGATTTCGACGATTCAGGATCGATCGGAAAGCGTTATAGACGCCATGATGAAATCGGTACGCCTTTCTGTATCACCTACGATTTTGAATCAGAAGAGGATCAAAGTGTCACTATTCGTCACCGTGATTCCATGGAGCAAGAACGCGTAAAAATTGAAGATTTGATACCGTTTATCAATGCCAGACTCAAATTTTAATATTCTTAAAAAAGTTTTTTAAATATTCCGAATATTTCTAGGTTATAAAACGATTATTGGGTTATAATAAATATGATGTAGCAATTTGTGGGAGGTTCTGATGGACAATCGTTATTATATTTTCATTCTGTCAGATTCATTGGGGGAGACCGCATCACATGTAGCACGAGCGGCCATGAACCAGTTTCTGAATAAGGACTACGTGGTAAAAAAATTCAACTATGTGCGCGATGCAGACGCCGTTGAAGAAATTGTACTGGAAGCCTCAAAGCACAAATCCATATTGTTGTTTACAACCGTAATAGAAGAACTGACCAACACGATCTTCGATTTATGTGCAAAACATAATGTGCTGTGTCATGATATCTTATCGCCAGTGCTTACTCAGTTTTCCTCATTCTTTGGCGATACGCCTGTTAGAAAACCTGGTACCATGTATAAACTCGATGATGATTATTTTGAAAGAGTGGCCGCAATCGAGTTTGCTGTAAAGTACGATGACGGAAAAGACCTACGAGGACTCAAATACGCAGATATCGTCCTTTTAGGAATTTCCAGAACTTCAAAAACACCACTCAGTATGTACTTGTCACATAAAAATGTAAAAGTGGCCAACGTGCCATTAGTACCAGAAATTCAGGTTGCCAAAGAAATCTTCCAAGTTCCTAAAAACAAACTGATCGGACTTACCAATTCACCTGAAAAGCTTAACGAGATCCGAATCGAACGCCTTCGTGCATTAGGGTTATCGTCGGATGTGGAATACGCGAATTTTGATCGCATACTTCATGAGTTAGACTACGCTGAAAAAGTCTATAAGCAACTGGGTTGTCCTGTAATCAATGTCGCTAATAAAGCCATCGAGGAAACCGCAAGCATTATCCTCGAAATTACTGGACTTAACATTAAATTGAAATAGACGGCGCATCACGGTAATTGACCCATAGTAAGTCATTTGATTTACTATGGGTTTTTTATAAAAATTCTTTGTGAGGGAAGGGTTTTATGATGAAAAAATTTGTGTACGCCTTCGAAGAAGGCGCAAAGGAAATGAAATCGGTTTTGGGCGGTAAAGGCGCAAACTTAGCTGAGATGAAAAAAATCGGCTTACCAGTACCTGACGGCTTTACCATCACAACAGAAGCATGTAATCAGTATTACGTGGACGGCAAGAAAATTTCTGAAGAAATTCGCGCTCAAATTCTTGAGTATCTCGAGCTTCTGCAGAAAAAAACTGGTAAAATTCTCGGTGACACTAACGATCCATTGCTCGTTTCTGTTCGCTCAGGTGCTGTTGTATCGATGCCAGGGATGATGGATACAGTTCTCAACCTTGGACTCAACGACCAATCTGTAGAAGGCTTAGCAAACCTCACTGAAAACAAACGCTTTGCTTATGACTGTTACCGTAGATTCATCCAAATGTTCGGCGACGTCGTTCTCGAAATTCCTAAATACAAATTTGACCGTGTGCTTGATGGCCAAAAAGAAAAAATGGGGTATGAACTCGATACACAACTTACCGTTGAAGATTTCACACATATCATCAGCGAGTATAAACAAATCGTTAAAAAAGAAAAGGGATTTGATTTCCCAATGAATCCAGTCGACCAAATGATGATGTCGATCGAAGCGGTGTTCAACTCATGGAATAACGACCGTGCAAGGGTTTATAGAAATTATAATGATATTCCTCATAATTTAGGTACTGCCGTTAATATTCAATCCATGGTATTCGGAAACATGGGAAATACTTCAGGGACAGGTGTTGCGTTTACGAGAAATCCATCGACAGGTGAGAATCTCTTATTCGGTGAGTTTTTGATCAACGCACAAGGCGAAGACGTTGTTGCTGGCATCAGAACCCCTCAAAAAATTGATGAACTGAAAGATGCACTCCCAGAAGTTTATGACCAGTTTATCGAAGTGGCCAACAGACTTGAAGCGCACTATAAGGACATGCAAGATATCGAGTTCACTGTCGAGCGCGGAAAACTCTACATGCTTCAGACCAGAACAGGTAAGCGTACTGCATTTGCAGCTGTTAAAGTAGCCGTCGATATGGAACAGGCAGGTGTCATCACGAAAGAGGAAGCCTTATTGCGTGTTCAACCATCACAACTCGACCAACTTCTGCATCCGATGTTCAGCCCAGATGCCCTTAAAAATGCCCAGGCCATCGCAAAAGGTCTACCCGCTTCACCAGGCGCTGCATCAGGTCGCGTGTACTTCCATTCTGAAGATGTCGTCAGACAAAAAGAAAATGGCGTAGAAAGTATCCTCGTACGTACTGAAACCTCACCAGAAGATATCGAAGGCATGGTTTCTGCAAATGGAATTCTTACAGCACGTGGTGGTATGACATCGCATGCAGCCGTCGTTGCACGTGGTATGGGTAAATGCTGTGTCGCTGGATGTAGCGAGATTTATGTAGATGAGGAAGACAAGTACTTTAAGGTTGGGGATCAAATTTTTAAAGAAGGCGATTGGATCTCATTAGACGGAAACAATGGCGTCGTCTATAAAGACAAACTGGCAACGGTTGAAGTGGCATTGACTGGGGATTTCGCACTTCTATTATCCTGGGCCGATGACGTTCGTAAGCTGGGCATCAGAACCAATGCTGATACACCTAGAGACGCTGAAACTGCAGTGAAGTTTGGCGCTGAAGGTATCGGCTTATGCCGCACAGAGCACATGTTCTTCAGCGAAGAGCGTATCCTCAACGTCAGAAGAATGATCCTCTCCGGCACATTACAGGAGCGACTTGAGTCCCTTAAGCTACTTCTTCCATACCAAAGAGAAGACTTTATCGGCATCTTCAAAGCCATGGGCGAGAGACCTGTTACGGTTAGACTCTTAGATCCACCGCTTCATGAGTTTGTGCCTCATAAAGATGAAGAAATCAAGCAGCTTGCAAAAGATTTAGAGCAAACCTATGAGTTTGTGAAATATAAAATTGAGAGCCTTTCTGAGATCAACCCGATGTTAGGTCACCGTGGCTGTCGTCTGGCGATCACATATCCTGAAATCTATGAAATGCAATGCATCGCGATTATTGAAGCCGCTATCCATTGTAAAAAGGATTTAGGCATCAACGTGAAGCCTGAAATCATGATTCCACTCGTGGGTCATTTAAAAGAATATACTGACCTTAACAAACTGGTCAGAAATGTCGCGGATCAAATCATTAAGGAAAGCGGCATCGAGCTTGAGTACAAGGTCGGTACCATGATCGAAGTCCCAAGAGCTGCTCTGATCGCTGATGAAATTGCTGCTGAAGCAGAATTCTTCTCATTTGGTACAAATGACTTGACGCAGATGACCTTAGGCTTCTCGCGTGATGATGCGGGCAAATTCTTACCAGAATACCTTAAGAAAAATGTCTTCGAGAAGGATCCATTTGAAACCATCGATCAAAATGGCGTAGGTAAGCTTGTAAGCATGTCCTGTTCGCTTGGTAGACAGACCAATCCATCGCTTAAACTCGGTATCTGTGGTGAGCACGGTGGCGATCCTAAGTCCATCGAGTTCTGCCATAAGACTGGCTTAAACTACGTTTCATGTTCTCCATATCGCGTACCAATCGCTAGATTGGCTGCAGCGCATGCCGCAATCAAAAACAAATAGTTAAAGGGTTTACCATCAAGACTCATTCTTTAATAGAGTGGGTCTTGATTTATACATAGAAACTTATTAAAATAGAATTACCAGTATTTGGGCATTAAAGAAAGGTCGTAGCGATGATAAACAATAGGGAATATCAAGAAAAGTTTGAACATGAATTCTTAAGTCCGCGTGCGCAGAAATCAAGTGATTCACTGGGACGTCGATCACCCGAAACGCCATGTTCACTTAGAACGCACTATCAAAGAGACCGTGATCGCATCATTCATTCCAAGTCGTTCAGGCGGCTTAAACATAAAACGCAGGTATTTCTATCGCCAGAGGGCGATCATTACCGTACCCGATTAACCCATACACTTGAAGTGGCTCAAATCGCTAGAACCATCGCCAGAGCACTTAGGCTCAATGAGGATTTAACTGAAGCGATTGCACTTGGCCATGATCTCGGCCATACACCGTTTGGGCACTGCGGCGAGGAACGCCTAAATAAAATCCACCCCACTGGCTTTAAGCACTATGAACAAAGCCTGCGAGTCGTAGATTATCTCGAGCGGCGAAAAAACAGCCGGTTCGGGCTAAACCTCACGGAAGAGGTAAGAGACGGGATTTACCATCACGGTTCAAAAGGAACCCCTATGACCTTAGAAGGTCAAATCGTCAGCAAATGCGACCGCATCGCCTATTTGAACCACGATATCGACGACGCCATCCGTGCCAATGTGCTCACGCCGATACAGTTACCGGAAGAACTGATGAAAATACTTGGTCGTACACATGGTGAACGCATCAATACCATGATCATGGACATTATCCTTCATAGTACAGAAGGAAATCAAATTCTCATGAGCGCTGATATAGAAGATGCCTTTAACGCCTTACGCGATTTCATGTTTGAAAATGTCTATTATAACAAAGAAGCGAAAAAAGAAGAAGAGCGCGCCGAGTACATCGTCGAATCCTTATATGAATATTATAAAAACAAGCCTGAGCTAATGCCTGATGAGCGATTCGAGGATTATCAGCATGGTGATGGGATAGAGGCTGTTAAAGATTATGTGGCAAGCATGTCAGACCGTTATGCGGTCAACCTCTATAAAGAACTTTTCATTCCAAAATTCTGGTTATACTAAGATTTAGCCCGTGTAGACGCACGGGCTTTATCACTTAATAAAGTCATGTATAAACTTTCTTTAATAAAGAAGGAATTTTACATTTAGTGTCGAAATACTCTTAGTCGCGTTATAAATTTGAAAGGTGGAGAAATGAGCAACAGAACCGAAGGTAATTTATTTGAATATATAATCGATCATGTGAACTTGATTGAAGTGATATCCGATTATATTCATGTTGAGCGTTCAGGTAAGAATTATAAAGCGCTTTGCCCATTTCATAACGAAAAATCCGCCTCGTTTATCATTTCAGAGGAAAAACAGCTTTATCATTGCTTCGGATGTGGCGCAGCAGGGAATGTCATCACATTTATTGCCCAATACGAGAATTTGGACAGTATAGATGCAGTGGAGTTTTTAGCAGATAAATACCGAATCGATATCTCTCAGTTTGCAAAGGGTTCACAAAAAAACACTAGTCAACACGCTAAATACTATGATATATTAAGAGACGCCGCTATTTTTTACTATAAAAATCTTCGCGCTCATCCAGAAGCCATGGCTTATCTGGAGCGCCGTGGCATCCATATCGACGTCATCAAGCAATTTGGATTAGGCTTCTCAAATGACGCTTGGGCTGAACTATTGAAAGCACTCTCTTCTAAATACAGCCTAATCGATCTTGAAAGCGTCGGGTTGATTATTCCTAACAAAGATCGGTCCAGCCATTATGACCGGTTTAGAAATCGCATCATGTTTCCCATCATTAATCCTAAAGGAAAGATTATCGGATTTGGTGGAAGGGTGATGGATGATTCTCTACCGAAATATCTCAACTCACCTGAAACAGAGGTGTTTAATAAAAGCATGACCCTTTACGGGCTGAATTTGGCTAAAAATAATTTACATGATAAAAAGCAATTGATCATCGCCGAAGGGTATATGGATGTCATCGCACTTCATACCTACGGCTTCAATAACGCTGTCGCCACCTTAGGAACTGCACTAACCGTCGATCACGGACGCCTCATGCGTCGCTATGCTGACGAAGTCATCATTTGCTACGATTCCGATTTTGCAGGTCAAAAGGCGACGTTAAGAAGCTTAGACGTCCTGCAAGGAATTATCGAGAAAATAAAAGTCATCGTGCTCGGTGAAAACCTTGATCCTGATGATTATCTTAAGAAATATGGTGCAGAAAAATTCAAAGAAAAAATTGAAACGGCCATCACAGCAACAGAATATCGACTAAACCACTTGATGCAAGGGTATAATCTAAATAATGATCAAGAAAAGGTCGAGTTCCTGTCGAAGGCATCCGTTATCATCTCAGAACTAACAAACGCCTTTGAGAAAAATCTTTATGTTGACCAGCTATCTGAACGTCTGGGCGTCAGCAGAGAAATGATCGCCAAGGAAGTCTTTAAGGAAAATTATACCCCCAGTTCGCAGTATGGTTTCCGAAGTAAGGCAAAGACAGTGGAGTCCGTACCGAAGATCACCAGTGACCGAAAAAAATATCTGGAAAAACAGTTGATTACGTTATACGTCCATCATCATGAAGCACTTGATGAAGCTCAAAAACAGTTGATCTGCGATTTTCAATATTCAGGGGAACATCAAGAAATAATGGATTATCTTACGGCCTATTATCGTTCACACTCAGAATTCTCCATACAGCATATTATCGAAGAAGCTGACCTTAGTATTTCAACCGGACTTATCGAAATCATCGGCACACACATGGAGGGACTGGAAAGTTCAAACTTTGACCATGTGTATAACAATTTATCTCTATTAATGCTGGATGAAGAAATCGAGGACTTAAGAGGTCAGTTAAAAACTGCTGATAACAAGATTACCGTTCAACAGTCCATCCAAAAGAAGTTAATCGAGAAACAATCACTTACGTTAAAAATGAGGAATCATAAATTAAAAAATTGAAAGGAGGCCTTCAATTGAGCGAAAAATTGAATGCCAAACACTTAGAAATCGTCAAGAATTTAATTAAAAAAGGGAAGAAGAACGGTAGTTTGAGTTACAGTGAAATCCAAGACAAACTCTCAGAAATCGAAATCGATAAGGATCAAATCGATGAGATTTTCGAGCAGTTCTCTGCTATGGATATTATGGTCGTCACAGAAGATGAAGATGAAGAAGAAGCAATTGACATAGAAGATTTGGCAGAACTTGAGGACATCGATCTCGAAGAACTTGATGATCTTGATGACCTCGATGACATTGAAGATTTAGACGACATAGACGGGCTTGATACCCTTGATCCGCTTGATCGACTTCATGAGCTTGAGCCTGCTGAGGATGAAGATGAGGATGATAAGATTATCGACATCTCAATCCCGAAAGGCATCAACATCGATGACCCCGTCAGAATGTATCTTAAGGAAATCGGTGAAGTTGCACTCCTTTCAGGCGATGAAGAGGTAGAACTTGCTAAACGTATGGCAACGGGTGATGAAGATGCTAAAAAGAAGCTGTGCGAAGCCAATTTAAGACTCGTCGTCAGTATCGCTAAAAAATACGTCGGTCGCGGTATGTTATTCTTAGACCTGATTCAAGAAGGTAATCTTGGATTGATTAAGGCTGTCGAAAAGTTTGACTGGACTAAAGGTTTCAAGTTTTCAACCTACGCCACATGGTGGATCAGACAAGCCATTACGCGAGCAATCGCCGACCAAGCCCGAACGATTCGTATTCCTGTGCATATGGTGGAAACCATCAATAAATTGATCCGTGTTCAGCGTCAGTTGTTACAGGAGTACGGTAGAGAACCGATGCCTGAAGAAATCGCAAGAGAAATGGACATGACCGTAGAAAAGGTTAGAGAAATTTTGAAGATTGCTCAGGAGCCCGTTTCCTTAGAAACGCCTATCGGTGAAGAAGAAGATTCACATCTCGGCGATTTCATTCCTGATAACGATGCACCAGCACCAGCAGATGCTGCGGCTTTTAGCATGTTGAAGGAACAGTTGATGGAAGTCCTAGAGACATTGACACCACGTGAGCAAAAGGTTCTTAAGCTACGCTTTGGATTAGAAGACGGGCGTGCTAGAACACTTGAAGAAGTGGGAAAAGAGTTTGATGTTACACGTGAAAGAATCAGACAAATTGAAGCGAAGGCCCTTAGAAAGCTGAAGCACCCTAGCAGAAGTAAAAAACTCAAGGATTATTTGGAGTAAAAATGGCGCTGATCAATCCTTCAAAACGTATACGAAAAATGGCGACACATATAAACGAGATTGGAAGTCTTATCCATTCAGTGGCTGATATTGGCACTGACCATGGATACCTTCCTTTTCTTTTACATGAAACCGGTACGGTAAAACGCTCCATATTATGTGACATCAATAAAGGCCCTCTGGAAAATGCTAAAAAGACCTTTGAACATTTGTCATTAAAGGCGGATTGCGAATTTCGTTTAGGATCCGGTATGGTCCCGCTAAAACCCGCGGAAGTGGATTTAGTCGTTATCGCAGGCATGGGCGGAGGTCTTATTCGAGATATCCTCAGTTATGACCTTTCAAAGACGAAGCGCTTTAAATACTTTCTTTTACAGCCCATGACAGAACAGGACCGATTAAGGGAATGGTTAGAAGAACAAGGTTTGGAGATTGTATGGGACCTATTTTTTACAGATCTCAATAAGCACTATGAATTGATTTTAGTGACCACGCTAAAAGACATTCCAGAGCTGAATACGCTTTATGAAGACAAACTTTTATTATTTAATGGCGATATGGAATTCGGTAGAAAGATCAGGCGTGATAATTTGGTGGAGTACAAGGCGTTTTTAGCGCATAAAGCGCGAAAATACACTTTGATTCGCGAAGCGATCTCCGGTGAAGCAAACCTGCCCGATAACGATAAATTAACCCTGTGCAATACAAAGCTAGCGCAACTCCAAACCATTCTGACATCACTGTCAAAGGAGGTCTAACATGGCAACGGTAAATGGTATTCTCATGATGATCGATCGTCTTGCACCCTTTAAAACTGCTGAAAGCTGGGATAACGTCGGCTTACTTGTAGGCGATCAGAACGCCACCGTAAATGGGATTTTACTTGCCCTAGATGTCACAGAGGAAGTCATCACCGAAGCCCTTTTAGGTCCCTATAATTTAATCATCACCCACCATCCCATCATTTTCGGTGGTATAAAATCCGTCACGACCAGTGATCGTACAGGACGCTTGCTTTTAAAACTCATTGAAAATGGGGTTTCGGTAATCGCGGCTCATACGAACTGGGATCGTTCCTTTGAGTATGGTATCAACAGGCATATCGCAAACCTTTACGGGCTTAAGGATGTAAAAATGCTCAATGAAGACCATGGATTTGGCATCATCGGTAGCTTCGACACACCGATCAGCATCGAAGCGTTTTCAGGCAAATCGAAGGCAATATTTAAAACGGATTATATCAAGTTCTCAAATCTACACCCACGCCCGATAAAAAACGTTAGCATCTCCAGTGGGGCATCTTCTGATTTTATAAGCGATGCCATTCGCTCAGGGGCAGATCTTTATGTCACGGCTGACCTAAAATATCATGAAGCGCAAAGCGTAATTGGAACCGCATTGACATTGGTAGACGTGGGACATTTCGAAAGTGAGTTTCTTTATTTGGAACGTTTTAAGGATTTACTGGAGGAGTCGCTTTCCGGTGAGAATCTCCATATGCCCATCAGTGTTACAAAGGCTGAAAAGCCTGTCTTTCAATACCTATAGACAATTTAACCTAAACTTTACAAAAGCACAGCGATTTAATGCTGTGCTTTTCTTGCTTAATTAGCTTATAATCGGATATATATGATAGGGTAGAACCATTCTAACCGTACTGTGTAGAGAAAAGGAGCCTATTATGTCTAAGAGATTATGCAAGCTCGTCGGAAGCGATATATTGGAGGACGATTTAAAAAGCTACATTAAATTGGTGAACAAGCCGGCTTATGTCTGTAAAAAATGTGGCCGTGTGGCAAATAATGAGGAGAACCTCTGTAAGCCGAAGAAGCTAAAGGTAAAAGTGGATAAAAAGAAACTCAAGGGAGAACCAGAAAACGAAAAAGAAAAAGTGAAAGAAGTAAAAGAGGAGTAGGTTATGGATTCGCTTTTTGCAGCAATCGATCTCGGATCAAACGCCGTCAAACTTAAAATTATTCAGATGAATGCCGCACAAATGGAAACACTTGAAGACCTTTCTGTGCAAATCCCGTTGGGAGATGAGGTCTTCTTATCCAACACGATCAAGCTCGAAACAGTGAAAGAAGCGATTGAAACCCTCAATTACTTTAAAAAGATTATGGAAAGCTACGGCGTCGTCAACTATAAGGCTGTGGCAACCAGCGCATTACGAGAAGCGGAGAACTCTAAGAACATCGTAGAAATCATACGGATGAAGACGGGTCTTGAAGTAGAAGTTGTGGAAGACACCATAGAAAAGTATTTGACCTATAAATCCATTCGTGATAAGGTTCCCAATTACAAGGATGTCCGAAAAGGCGCGCTTATCGTAGAGGTCAATTCCGGTAGCTGCGATATCAGCATTTACTATCAAAACAAGCTAATCAAAAACGATGAAATAAAGCTGGGCATCAAAGGCTTGAAGTACATGCTGATGGACTTCGAAAATCGAACAGTCAACTATCCGCACGTTTTAAAGGAGTTTGTGGAAACGCGCACCTCACATATCTGGCCGAATATCGAAGCGAAGAAGCTCAACCATTTTCTCGCCATCGGGGGAGATGCAAAGCAAATTAAGGACCGTCTTTTTAACGGAAAAGATCATATTCCCATGAAGGCGTTTAAGAAAATTTGTAAAGACGCACTCAATAACGATTTTGAATTGAGGCAACATGTGGAGCGCGAGGGTGGCAACTGGTATGAGTTTTTAGCCACATTAATCGTCTATGACGTCTTCTCTGATCTCGTCGACTCTGATGACATCTGGGTGCCAAATGTTTCTCTAAGAGATGGGATACTAGCAGAGCAAGTGGAACATGCTTATGGTTTAACGCGTTATAAAAGCTTTAACAATGATGTCTACCATTTGGCCTATGAAATCAGCAAGCGCTACAAAAGCGAGGAAGTCCATGTTAAAAACATGGAAGTGTTAGCCATCTCCATTTTTAAAGCGCTTAAAGCCGATTACGTATTTCATGCGAGAGATGAAATGCTCTTAAGACTTGCTGCCATATTACATGAAATCGGGAAATTCACTCGAATGAGGGATTATCTGATCACATCGTATGAAAAAATTAGCAACCTGGATATTTTTGGCGTAAAAAGAGAGGAATCACTGCTCATCGCCCATATCTGTCGACTAATCTCAAGCTCGGAGCAAAAGGTCTATGAGTCTAACATCCCTGGCATCACCTCTGAAGATCAACTCAGAATTTTTAAGCTCGCTTCCATACTCTCCATCGCGGATGCGCTGGATAAAAGTAAGAAGCAAAGAATCGAAATCGTGGATGCCGAGATTACAGACTCCCGACTGATCATCGCGATTAAGCGGACGGACCCCTGCGTGCTGGAGGAGTGGAGCTTTGAATACACCATCGATAATTTTGCAAACACCTTCGGCATTATACCTGAATTAAAGGACGTGGATGAATGAAGCCATTTTTTAACCGTGAGCTAAGCTGGCTCGAATTTAATAGACGCGTTTTGATGGAGATGGAGGACGACCAATCACCATTGCTAGAGCGCCTTAAATTTAGCGCCATTTTTTCGTCAAATCTAGACGAGTTTTTTATGGTGCGCGTCGCCGCCATAAAAAATCAAATCAGCTCAGGCTATGACGAGGTTGACCCTTCAGGGTATACAGCCATCGAAAAACTCACCGCGATAAACGAGCGCGTATCTGAGATGGTGGATAAGCAGTACCAGATGACGACTAAGCTGCTTAAAAAGCTTGAAAAATCGGGTATCCGAATCGTCAGAAAGGAAGCCTATACGCCAGATATGCTGGAACAGCTCGTCAGGCGATTTACACTGGATATCTTCCCCGTGCTGACGCCAATGGCTGTGGATTTCAGTCGCCGATTTCCCCTCATCGCAAATAAACAGCTGTACATCGGCGTAAAAATGCTTATCGGCCTTGAGCCTAAACTGGCACTGGTTCAAGTCCCCAGTGTACTTGATCGCCTCATCAAGGTAGTGGATGACCATGCTGTGGTCAGCTATGCACTGCTTGAGGACGTCATCGAAGTCTTTATCGATAAGCTATTTATCGGGCATCAGGTCATGTCCACCTGTCAATTTAGAGCCACGCGTAATGGAGACCTTAACATCGTCGAGGATGAGGCTGAGGATCTACTGATGGTCATCGAAGAAGCCGTCAAGCTTAGAAAGTGGGGAGAAACTGTTCGTCTAGAAATTTCTCATGCGGCCGACGCATGGCTTTTAAAGGTATTAAAGGATGCATTAATGCTCGAAACGCATCAGGTTATTCATGTGAATGGTATACTGGACCTTACATTCTTAATGCGTATCAAGCCACCGAAGACATTGTCAGAGCTGAGTCGAGCCCCTTATAAGCCAAAGCGGTTCCCGCAAATCGATAAGAAAAACATCTTTAAAACCATTAGAGAAGGGGATGTTCTTTTTCATCACCCCTATGAATCGTTTGATGGTGTGGTGGATTTTATCAAGCAAGCCACCAAGGATCCACACGTTTTAGCCATTAAACAGACCCTTTACCGCGTCAGTGGCGATTCACAAATCGTCAAATCGTTAGCTGAGGCGGCTGAAAAGGGAAAACAGGTCACTGTCTTAGTCGAGCTAAGGGCCAGATTTGATGAGGAAAATAATATCAATTGGGCGAAAAAGCTGGAACAACGTGGCGTTCATGTCATCTATGGCATTTATGGATTAAAGACGCATTCGAAAATTACCTTAGTGGTCAGACGTGAAAAAAATAAAATCAAACGGTATCTCCATTTATCGACGGGAAATTATAACGATCAAACCGCGAAGGTCTATACCGATATGGGGATTCTCACATGTAGGGAAAGTTTCGGGGCGGATGCTTCGACGTTTTTCAATATGGTTTCCGGATTTGTTACCGCTGTGAACACAAACGTCCTCAGTGTGGCCCCATTTAACCTCAGGCAGAAGTTTAATGACTTAATCGATAGAGAAATCCATCATGCAAAAAACGGTCATGAGGCCCGTATAGAGGCGAAAATGAATGCACTTGTCGACCAGGAAATAATCGAAAAGCTCTACGAGGCATCACGTGCTGGCGTGAAAATAAACCTGGTCGTCAGGGGGATATGTACACTTGTGCCCGGGGTTGCTGGACAGAGTGAAAATATCGTCGTCACCAGTATCGTAGGTGAGTTTTTAGAGCATAGCCGTATTTTTATCTTTCAAAATCATCGCAAACCAGAAGTCTTTTTATCCAGCGCCGACTGGATGACGCGTAATCTCAGCAGACGGGTTGAGCTTTTATTTCCCATAGAGGATCCTGAAATTGCAGAGCGTATTCAGCTTACCATGCAGCTCTATCTCGCTGACCATGAGAAGTCTTGGCAACTAAATCCAGATGGGAGCTATAGCCGTAACCAGACGGACGAAAAGCCTCTAAAAGCACAAGAAATATTAAAGACACTTGAATATACGAGCAATAAGGATTATAATTTAAAATTGCAGACGATTTTAAAAAAATAGTTTAAAGGGGTAGGATTCGCAAAAGCGATAACCTATCCTTATTCTTTTGTGGAGGTGACGATGAAACATCCGGATTTTGAATTTGAAACACAGCGGCTCGAAGAAACCATAACCCATATTGAACACACCATTGCTGCAGTTGAAGACTATAGAGTAAAGTATAAGGACAACATCAAATCCGCCATGTCCAATCTGGATTATCAAGAAAGCTCAACGAACTATATCGAAGTCCTTATGAACACGCAATTCGTGGAAATCGCCGACCGCAACTATGACCAGCTTTTACGCGCACGAAAAAAGCCTTACTTTGCCCGGATTGATTTCAAGCAAGAGGATTACGAAAAAATCGAAAAACTTTATATCGGTAAGACCTCACTTTTAAAGGATGGGTCCTTTACGCCGATGGTCATCGACTGGAGAGCACCGATTGCCTCACTCTATTATGAGGGGCGATTAGGGGAGTGTTCCTATGAATCTGAAGGCGATGTTTATAAAGGTGAACTGTCACTAAAACGGCAGATCGCCATCGAAAATGGGCGACTGGAGAACTTCATCGACGTCGACATCACCACGAACGACGCTTTTTTACAAGCATCGCTCGAAGCCAGTGCCGACCAGCGTTTAAAGGACATTGCATCGACGATACAAGCAGAGCAAAACCGCGTGATCCGTGCCAACATGAGAAGGCCACTGATCGTTCAAGGGGTCGCTGGTTCGGGTAAAACCACCATTGCGCTTCATCGAATTGCCTATTTTATCTATACTTATGAAAAGCACTTTAAACCAGAATCGTTTATGATCATCGCACCAAATCGGCTTTTTATCAACTACATTTCTGAGGTCCTCCCTGAACTGGGAGTAGAAAAGGTGAAGCAGACCACATTTGTCGACTTCATGACTGAACTGATCGGGAAGAAAATCCAGCTTTTAGACCGTCATCAAAAACTCATGGCCTTGGTTCATGAAAATGATGCATCGCTAACAGCTTCCATGCGTTCTAACACTGCATTTAAAGGGTCGTTAGGTTACAAAGAGGGCATAGAAAGCTATCTTAAGCACCTTGAGAAAAATCTGACGCCATCCGTACATTTCGAGTTTTTCGGAGATGTGGTAACCTCTAGGGTTGAAGTTAGACAATTGTTTCTAGAGAATTTCAGTTATCTACCCTTTAACAAACGCATCCATGAAATCAAACGCTTACTCACCACTCGTTTAAAGGCACATTATAAAAAAACGGTTGATGAGACTTCAGAACGGTATAATCTGGCAATCGATCGAATCCTAAAAAAGGAAGACGCTGGCGAAGAAAGAAGGACGCAAGTGGTCACACTAATGGATGAGCGCGATGCACAGCTGGGTAAAATGGCACATGCCTATAAAACTGCCGTAAAAAGCTACATGGCCAAATTTCCTGTATATGATCCATTTCAGGTACATTATACGTTCAACCATTCTGCCGACTTGTTAAAGACCTATTTTGGATCCACGCTCTCTGATGAACAAATCGCCTATCATATTGCACTGACAGAATCTCTCAGTAAGCGAAAAGTCTATGAACTGGAAGATCTCGCCGCACTCCTCTATATTAAGCATCGCATCCAAGGATTTGAATCCCATTTAGAAATAACCACACTGGTTATCGATGAGGCTCAAGATTTCAGCCTATTTCAGTTTTTCGTCCTAAAGCATGTCCTAAAGACACCACGTCTGACGCTCTTAGGCGATTTGTCTCAGGGCATCCATGATTATCGTGGCATTCAAAACTGGGACGATGTCATGACACAGGTGTTTGATGGCGATGAACCAAGCTACATGACGCTGGTACAGAGCTATCGAACCACGGTAGAAATCATGAATCTTGCGAATCGTGTGCTTGCATCACTTAAAAACCCTGGGCTTATTTATGCGCAGCCTGTCATTCGTCATGGTGATGCGCCGAACTATTTCGTCTACGAAAAACAAGACCATTTGATTTCACAGCTTCATGAGAGAATCAATCGCTATCACCATCAGGGCTATCGTTCCATCGCCATCATTTGTAAAGACCTCTCCGAATGTAAGGCCATAAAACGCCTTTTATCTCTAAAGGGAAGCGTGAACATCAAGATTCTAGATGAGAAGGAGGAACTCTACAGCGCTGGCGTGATATTGGTTCCGTCGTATTTCGCAAAAGGGCTAGAGTTTGACGTGGTTCTCATAACCGCATTAGACGCCTACTACGGCATTAGTGCATTAGAAATCAAGCTCCTATATGTGGCCATGACGCGTGCCTTGCATCGCCTCGATATCCTTACCATGGAAGGACATTTACCCTTAATGGATGAATTAATGATTGCAGAAAAAAGCATTCAGGATTAAACTTGTTATATTAGAACCAAATCAAGGGGGGCATCATGAATAGTGAATTTCTATTTACCGCCTATCGCACCATTCGCACAGGAGACTTTCTATTGCGACCGCTCTTTTACAGCGACCGAGACGACCTTCTGGAAATCTACTCTAATTATGAAAGCGTAAGGTATCAGTCAGAGTACGTGATGTCTTCTCTCGATCAAATTGATGAGATGCTGGCGGTACTCGAAAAGGGGGCACAAAATCACTATTTTCTAAGATGGGGCATCGAATATTTGCCGATTAGTAAAGTCATCGGTGTCTTTTCACTTCATCACATCGATTACCGAAACAAGCACGCACAATTTGGTTATATCGTCTCAGAGCCGTATTGGCATAGAGGAATCGCTAGTACCTTATTAAACGATATGACAAACCGTTTATTAGGAGCAGATCGCTTTATTCGCATCGAGCTCCTTATCCACCCAGAGAACATCGCCTCTATAAAAACTGCGGAAAAATGTGGTTATGAAAGGGAAGGGCATCTAAGAAAGGTTGCCTATAATGTGCGCACGGGGGCATTTGACGACCGTTTAATATACAGCAAAGTATTCGACAACCAGGAGGATTATTAATGAAACGCGTCACTTTAATCAGTTTAGCCTTACTACTTATCTTTAGCATCACGGGATGCAGCCCAGCCGAAAAAACAGTGCAAGACACATTATCGACTGAGACCCTATTTAACGAAATCACTGCTCTAACCAATCCAAGTGCTGAAATTTATGAAATCAATCAACCGGAAGCATTATTGGTCATCGCAGAGAAAATTCAATCTCAGATTTCTGCTGATCCGGAGTGGTTTAACACGTACGCTAAGGATTTTAAAGCAGGCGAACCATTACCTTACCATGAGAAATTCGGTGTCACAGATGAAGAGTATAATCAATTTCTTAAAATCAATGAGCTGACGACGTTTGACGCCGTTTCCAAGCCACCCGTCAAAATCGAAAAGCTTGATGATCAAACCATAGAAATTTCATTTGAAGATGAAACCCTGTCATTAAATACATTCACGTTTAATCTTGCAGAATCAAAAGTGGAAACTGCTGCTGGAACGCTTAATTATGAGGGTGAGGTGCTCGCATCAGAAGAGCAGACCTTGATGGGTAAGTGGAATGGCCATTCTTGGGGTGTCGTCGCCTCGAACGTGGATATTCAAAAGGTCGACTTAAATAAACTGGATGACAGTGCAAGAATCAAAATGATTACTGTATCCTTAGGAAAGCGCCTTGAAACGGGCGATTATATTCTTTTTTACAACGTCGATTATATTGAAGGCAAAAATCGCTTCAATGAGTACCGCTATTTGATCCTATCTGGAGAATAATCATGATTGCTGAGTTTCTTTCCATCCCAGGTTCGTATGATTGGACGGTGATTGAGCCTGTTGCGAAAGGCTGGTCATCCGACCGGAAGTATTATGTAGAAACATGTACAGGCGAAAAGCTAATGGTTCGTATCGCCAGTGCTGGCGATTACGAGCAGAAAAAAACAGAGTTTGAGCTTTTATGTCAGCTTGAGCAAATGGCATTTCATTTGCCGAAACCACTGGATATCGGCATATGCTTGGGGGAGCAGTCGATTTATACCGTATACACCTGGCTAGATGGGGAAGAAGCAACCGACAAGTTAACACGTTTTTCTCCTGTGCAGCAATACCGTTTGGGAAATCGCGCTGGTCATATCTTAAAGTGCATTCATTCACTACCAGTGTCTGAAAGCCAGCAAAAGGACTGGGGGCGCTATTTTCGCCATAAAATTATGCGCAAAGTTGAAAAGTACCACCAGTGCCCCGTTAAATTTCAGGAAGCTGAAACCATTATCGACTTCATAAACCAACATCTAGATTTACTTGATACGCGTCCCGTAACCTTTCAGCATGGCGATTTTCATGTGGGTAATATGGTCATCGACCAAAAGGGAAATTTAGGGATCATCGACTTTAATCGCCATGATATCGGCGACCCTTGGGAAGAGTTTAATCGCATCACATGGTCCGCCCATATAAGTCCTGCGTTTGCCACAGGGCAAATCGACGGCTATTTTGACGGTAAAATCCCCGAGCACTTTTTTACACTGCAGGCGCTGTATATCGGTGCTAATATGATTTCCTCTATCCCATGGGCCATAGAATTCGGCGACGGGGAAGTGGAGACCATGAAACAGCAAATCCAGCTAGTATGCGATGCATATAAAGGGTTCAGTGCTATCAAGCCACTTTGGTATCAAAAATAACGTTTATAAACATAAATAAAAAGGAGAGGTTGCTTATCTGACAACTTCTCCTTTTTTTATTTAATTGATCCGGTACTGTTTAGATCGTCACTGTATCTGCGACGAGTCTTACAAGGTTGCTCGACAGGTCAGAAACCCTTTCGAGGTTGTTGACGATTTCGAGGTAATAAACACCGGCTTCTGTGCTACACTCATTAGCATGGAGTCTTGCAAAGTGGTCGTTTCGTGCATTTCTTTGAAGCACATCCATTTCCTCTTCAAGCTTTAATACCTCATCGATTAATTCCTGATTTGGTTTATCTAAAACCTGAAGTGCCTTTTGATACGTGTCTTTAGTTTTATTATACATAATTTGAAGTGCTTGTCTTGATTGCTCACTTAATTCGATGTTCTTTTCGTCCATCAGCACTACAAGCTCAGCGATGTTATCTGCATGGTCACCTACGCGCTCAATATCATTTACACTGTTGAACAATCCGTCGAGGTAACGACGATCCGTTTCAAGAATATCCTTGTTCGATAAATCCACTAAGAACTCTGTTATAATGGTCTCGAGTTTATTGACATCCTTTTCAAGGACGAAAGTCTTTTTAACCTTATCTAGTTGGCCTTCGAAGAAGCCATCCATCGAATGCGTTAAGCTGTTAAGCGCCACTTCTCCCATATTGATGGTTTCATTAATAACGCTCTTAATGGCGATAGTAGGGGTCTCAAGAAGACGCGCATCAATAAATTTCGTAAGCTTTGGTTCTGCATCCTCGCCACGATCTGGAATAATCCACATGGCAATTTTAATTAGAACAAACGCAAATGGGAACTGAAGCACAACGTTTGTAAGGTTAAAGATGGTATGCGCATTTGCGATTTGTCTTCCTATATCTGATGGATCTAAGCTCGTAACGATTCTGGTAATAGGATTTGAGAGAACCAATACGAATAGTATAGTACCCACTGTGTTAAATGCTAAGTGGATGATTGCAGCACGCTTTGCGTTTTTGCTAGCACCGATACTTGAGATAAGTGCTGTCGTACAGGTTCCAATGTTATCGCCGTACAGAATCGGTAGCGCTGCAGCCAGTGGCAGTGCACCTTGAGACGCCAATGCGATAAGCATACCGATGGACGCAGATGAGCTTTGAACGATAAACGTCAAGCCAAAGCCTACCAAAACACCTAAAATAGGATTATGACTAAGTGTCGTCATCATGGTATTAAAGCCTTCCATTTCTCTTAACGGCTTAAGTGCATCCTTTAAGAACTCCATGCCAAAGAAGAGGATACCGAGTCCGATAAAAATTTCTCCGACAGTCTTTGTACTTTCTTTTTTAGAAAGCATCCACATGATCATACCGATTCCCACCGCGATTGGCGCGATTTGATCCACTGAAAGGGAAACGATTTGACCGGTAACGGTCGTACCGATATTTGCACCTAAAATAACACCAACTGCTTGACTTAGCTTCATAATACCTGCGTTTACGAAGCCGACGACCATTACAGTTGTAGCACTGGAGCTTTGAATAACGCCTGTTACCACGACGCCTACAAGAACTCCCATCAAACGGTTGGTCGTTAATATTTCGATAATTCTTTCGAGCCTTTTACCAGCTGCCTTTTGCAGACCAGCACCCATCATTTGCATCCCAAAAAGGAACAGCCCTAAACCTCCAATAATACCAATTGCTATCGACATTTAAAATGCCTCCTGTTTTTCTAATTTAGCTTTTGGATTTTGTATACACGAAAAATTCCAATCATATTCTATCACATAACCTATCCATTACAATGTAAAATCTATGTAAAGTCTGATTTTATGAATACCCTTTGATATGATATAATAACAGCATCACTTACAATAAAGTTGGCTAATCTATAAAAGTGGTTCAAGGGGGATACGATGAAACGAAAAATGATTTTATTTGCAGCACTTATAGCCCTTATGCTTTTCACGCTCACTGGGTGCGTTCCTGGGGGTGGGTCTTACACAACCGATGATCCAGCGGGATTTTTTTCTGGCATTTGGCATGGTTGGATTGCACCTTTTTCATTAATACTGGGCATTTTTAAGCATGAATATCGCATCTACGAGGTCGTCAATTCTGGCTGGTGGTATGATTTAGGCTTTTATATGGCCGTCATCGGTGGTGGTGTAGGTGGATTATCGCTTTCACGTAAAAAGAAAAAGGTTGAAAAGGTTGTTTATAAGAGTAAGAAGTGATTAAAAACCATTACCTCAAAAAAAATGGGTTGTCTGATGACAACCCATTTTTTATATGATTTAATTTCCGTTTCCACTATTCCCTTTATTACCACTATTCCCATTGCCATTGTTGCTTTTGCCATTATTGTTGTCATTACCATTACCATTACTATTGTCATTGTTGTTATTGTTATTGCCGTTATTATTCTCAATATTTTCGTCATCCGCATCGGTAATCGCTTCTGTAGAAGGCTCGGTGGTCAAAGTGGTTGATTCTGTCGCAGCCTCATCGTCTGCAGACTTCTTATCCTTTCCTTTAGACCTGGAGACGATATCCCCTTTATTTTTAAAAGCATCAATGTTATCTTGCTCAGCGAAGTATTCTTTAACCGTCATGCTTTCTTCATCGATAACGACTTCTCCCTGTACAACATAAAGGCCTACAGGAACTTTTTTTCCTTCAGCTTCACGCATTTCAACCTTTGTGGCTTTGATTAATGCCACGTTAACGCTTTGAAGCTCGCTACTACTGGCTATTTTTTCTTCGATTCTCGCCATTAATTGGTCCGAATTTCCGCCTTTATCCGTTTCATCTTTTTCTTCATCTACTGCTTCATCATCCGTTTCATCCGTATCAAGGATATCTACTGCAGTGACCAATACATAATCTTCAATCTCATCTTCAGTATTGATGTACCCTTTATTATGTGCCTCTGTGACGATCCATTCAACGGCAGCTTCAACCTCAAACCCGATTACATGATTCAGGTCAAGTGATTTGGCATCTTGGTTGATGGCCCTGGCTTCGACGACGACGCCCTCACTGTTCAAAGAGAGTTTTACGCTTGGGTTTATGTCTATCGTTACAACCGTTGCAACCTTGCTATCGACGGGTTGAGTAGGGGCGAAGTCGATGGTAAAGAACCCATTAGAAATCAACAAAACCAACAGTAAAGACATGGTCAAACTGATTCTTACGAGATGCCTCATAAAAGGGTTTCTAATCAGCACATTTTCGTAAATATCACTATCTGTAAAATATATTTTTTGCCCGATATCAGCATTGGCTTTATTATTCAGCCTTTTATAGTGAGCCTTATCATCCATAACGATGATATACTTTTCTTTTTTATCGATAATTAATCCCTTGTTCATGGCTTCACCTTCTTTCTTTCTGCTATATTATACGTATTTTTATCAATTTTTAGGTGATATTCTAACACGAAATTTACTTTTTTCGATTTTACTAAAAAAACTTGTTTCGCTGGTTTAAAAATCATGTAATATAAAATTATAATAGGATAAATTTCCAACGATTAGTAAAGGATCTGATACCATGCCAAACAAACCGATTAAAAGAGGACTGACTGTAGGCAAATTCGCACCATTGCACAAAGGTCATGATTTTATGATAAAAAAAGCACTTGATGAAGTGGATGAACTGGTGATCATCGTGTACGATGCACCTGAGCACACTGAAATCCCCCTCACGGTTCGCGCCGAGTGGCTTCGTAAGCTTTATCCGGATGTTTTGGTCATCGAAGGATGGGGCGTCCCTAAGGATGAAGGCTGGACTGAGGAGATTCAAAAAAAACATGAGGATTACATCCTAAGCAAGGTGAAGGGGATGAACTTTTACGCCTTTTACTCTAGTGAAGCGTATGGATTTCGAATGAGTAAAGCACTAGAATGCTTTAATCGATCCATTGATCCTGATCGAAGCACGATCGGGATTTCTGGCACACAGATTCGTTCCAATGTATATGAATACAGGGACTATCTCGAGCCTATCGTCTATGCCTCATTTATTACGAAGATCAGCATACTGGGCGCAAATGAATCTAACCGAAGACAGCTTGCTAAAAAAATGGCAACTCACTATGATACCGCCTATGCTTCTTTAGAAAACCCTTCTGAAGACCCCCTCGACAATGCTAAAAATATCGAACAACTTACTCATCATCAAATTCATGATGCGCGTGGTTATCTCTTTATCGATTCACCTGCTTTACAGTGGCAGGTTCGATATAGAAATGCACATTTTCATAATCACCCTGAAATAGAGGCCCTAATTTGTGAAACGCGTGATGCTTATGATCTCCTCTTCGTTTTACCGAGTGTCACTGAGGAGGAAACCGTCTTTCATCAGCAGCTGATTAGTGAACTAAAAATTAGAAAAATGCATTATATTCAACTTTCAGGCAATTTGGAATCACAAATGTCTCTTATCGCCACCATTATTCTAAACCATCATAAGTACTAAACTGGAGGTGTAAAATGAACGTTATCGAAACGAAACAGCTCACAAAATTTTATGGAAAAGCACGTGGTATTGAAAACGTTTCCTTGTCCGTCAAGGAAGGCGAAATTTTCGGTTTCATCGGGCCAAATGGCGCTGGTAAATCCACCACGATCAGAACCTTGATGGGATTAATCTTTCCAACCAGCGGATCTGCGGAAATTTTCGGCATGGATATTCTGAAGGAAGGGCCTAAAATCAGATCTGAAGTGGGGTATCTGCCATCTGAGGTCTTCTATTATGATAAGATGCGCGTCATCGATTTGCTGAAATATACGGCAGGCTTTTATAAAAAGGATTGCACCGTACGGATGCATGAGCTGGCAGATCTAATGGAGCTTGATTTGAAACGTAGAATTGAAGATTTGTCCTACGGTAATAAAAAGAAAGTGGGCATCGTTCAAGGGCTACTGCACTCACCGAAACTCATCGTTCTCGACGAACCGACCAGTGGACTCGATCCATTGATGCAAAAAAAATTCTTCGATATCATCGAAGGTGAGAATAAAAAAGGCGCCACCGTTTTCTTTTCATCCCACATCCTGGCGGAGGTACAAGCCCTCTGTAACCGCGTCGCGATCATCAAGGACGGGGGCATCATCAAACTCGACGATATAAAAACGCTGCGTGAAGACAATTATAAGAAAATCACCTTACGCGGTGAAGGCTTAGATCCACAACATTTTGAAATTAACGGCATCACCAACATGACCCATTCCCAAAACGGGCAGCATGAACTCAGATTTTTCTTTAAAGGAGATATTAATTTAATCCTTAAGCAAATCAGCCATGAAACCGTTAAAGATGTTCTCATCGAAGAGCCCACACTCGAAGAAATTTTCATGCACTATTATAAGTAGGTGATCATATGTTTAATGTCTTTAAATACGAGTTTAAAATGCTGAGAAATTCACTCTTAATTTGGGCAACCACCTATTTTTCCATCATTTTTATGATGATGGTGTTTTATCCAACCTTTAGTGCGGATGTCGCCATGGTCGATAAGATTATGGAAAACTATCCAGAAGAGCTTCTAAAAGCTTTCGGCATGAGCAGCGGCCTTTCATTGGCCACCTTGCTAGGCTTCTTTTCGTTTACATTTGCCTTAACCCAACTTTTCATCGCCATCCAAGCGGCCAACTATGGTTTTTCTATCCTGTCAGTGGAGGAAAGGGAATTTACGGCTGATTTTCTCATGTCGAAGCCTGTTTCCAGAAAAGCTATTTTAATCGCTAAATCTTCAGCTGCACTTTTAGGCTTATGGCTTTCATTCCTATTCATATGGATTTCGTCCTATATGGCCATGGAAATTTTTAAAGAGGGTAGCGCTTATGATGTCAGTGCTTTTAATACGCTAATCGTTTCAACTTTATTTTTTCAGTTATTTTTCTTCTCCACGGGACTGGTAATCTCCGTCATCTTGAAAAAGGTCCGTAGTGTCCTATCCTTTTCATTGGGTCTAGCCTTTGGCATGTACATTTTAAACGCCATGCGCGCCATCGTAGGTGGAGAAGTACTGGGCGTATTAACACCCTTTTACCATTTCGAACCCGGTCGGATTTTAGAAACGGGTAAAATTCACTGGTCCATGGCGCTGATTTCCATAAGCATCATCTTAATTAGTTGTCTGACAACCATCGTGCTGTATACAAAACGCGATATTCATTCGCTATAGGAGGGACTTATGCACGTTTTTTTATGGGAAATGAAAGCACAACTAAAATCCTTGCTGATATGGTCCGCAATTTTTATCGTCATTATCTTTATGATGACTTCTGAATTCTCGGCGTATTATGAGAACCCAGAAATGCTGGATATCATGTCGTCCATGCCGGAAGCGCTTATGAAAGCATTTTCCATGGATGGCGCTAATTTAACCACGACTGTAGGATATATCAGTATCGTTGCGCTCTATTTTTACTTAATGGGAGGGTTATATGCCGTTTTATTAGGCAGTGGTATTCTTTCAAAAGAAGAACGCGACAAGACCGCTGAATACTTGCTCACCATGCCGATCTCAAGAACGCGCCTGATCCTTTATAAGCTACTGGCAGCACTGACTTGTAGTGTGCTTTTACTACTCGTCGTCCTGGGAAGTACCGTGGTGGCCATGCTCCCTTATGATCTCGATAACGATTTTTTTGATTTTCTTTGGCTGATGGGTGCCGCCATGGGACTGACCATGTTGCTCTTTTTAAGCATCGGGTTGTTTCTCGCCAGCATTTTAAAGCGTTATAAGTACTCAGGCAAAATCGCCACCTCCTTATTAATGGTCCTATATTTTCTTAGTATTATCGCGGCGTTAAGTGATAAACTGGAATTCTTAAAATATGTGACACCGTTCAAATTTTTCGAATCAAGCGCGTTGATTTCCACGGGCTCATTAAGCACGAGTAGCCTCGTCATCTCTTTAATGATCATCCTTTTAGGCGTCATGGGAACGTTCCTGTTTTATCCGAAACGGGATTTGCATTTATAATGAACACCTTGGAGGGTTTATGCTGATAAGATATGCCATTACCTCTGATATTCCTGCATGGATCAGGCTTGCAGACGATGTCGCTTCTGTTTTTAGAGCACCTGAAATGGCCAGAGACCCAGAGTTTTTAGCCTATATTCAATCCAAAATCAGCAAAAATGAAGCACTCATCGCCATCGACATGAGTACCAGCAGCTGCCTCGGTATAATCGGATTTTCCAGAACCCATAATCGCATCAGCTGGTTTGGTGTGTATGAAATTCAGCGCGGTAAAGGGGTAGGGAGCAAGCTGCTACGAATAGCACTTGACGAACTCGACCGTTCAAAGGAGATCTCAGTCGAAACGTTTAGGAGTGACTATGCAAAAGGGGCCGCCGCTAAGCATGTTTATCGCAAGTTTGGTTTCGTGGACGTGGATAATGATTTAGTGGACAAACTGGGAAATCCCATTTGTAAAATGATTTTATACCCGTTTAAAGAAGAGACCTATAGCCGACTGGAGCCCATCAACTTCATAAACAATGCCTTTTTTCCCATGAAGTTACTGATGGAGATTCACCACGAGGACTTGGGAATCGAAGCGAGTAAAACTGAAGCACAGGATGTCGTCAAGTATGAGGTGAGAAAAGCGGCACGCGCTATCGTACAAAACAGCAAAGGGGAAATAGCCCTTTTATATGTCGCAAAAGAAGGCTACTATAAGCTACCTGGTGGTGGCATCGAAGCTGATGAAGATATATTGGATGCCCTCCGAAGAGAGGTACGTGAAGAAATTGGTGCAACGATTGAAATTATTAAGCCTGTAGGCGCTATTATGGAATTTCGTGAATTTTTCGAGCAATTGCAGATTTCCTATACCTTTTATTGCCATTTAAAAGGGGAGCTCGTCGCTCCCCAGTTCACTGCAGATGAAGTTTCAGAAGGCTTTACGCCTGTATGGCGATCACTTGAAGACGCCCTCGAAGCCATTAGTGCTTACAAAGGCTCTCAGTACATGGCAAAATTTGTGTCACTTAGAGATTATAAGCTCTTAAGTGAGCTTAAAAATTTGGACCTATAAGGCCATCCTGTTTTACGACGAGGTGATGTGGGTGATAGGAGAGTTTAGCTTTTCGAATTCCTTCAGAACCCATGTCCTGCTCACGGTTGATAAAGACACATCGACCGAGCACTTGATTCGCCATGGCGTAATTGATCACCGTAAAGGCACCCGTAACCTCAGGGTCCGCTTTTTCGATATGAACGAGAAAGGTTTGCGCGTTGATCATTTCACCGAAGGACATGGCCACTGGCGCATCATCCACGTAGATAAGGACACCTTCAAGGCCTCTTGAAGCCATCAGAGGCCAGTTCGTCAGTATTTCTAAAATACCATGATATTCATGACAAAGATCCAGACTTTCACCACATCCGTTCAGAACGCACCATCTTCTCGCAGCGGCAAGCGCTTCCTCCGCATTCAATTCTGAAATCGCTTCGATTTTGAAGCGATTTTCGTATTTTTTGAGAAATTGATTGAGATGGTTTTTCTTTTTATGAAAGCGATTCCCAGACAGATTTGCCAGTTCCTCCGTCAAATAGATGTAGTCAAAATCGTCACTCATTTCTTCTGCAGAAAAGGGGATTTCCAGTTTTACCAACCCATCCTTAAAGGCGTTACCAAAGTGTCTAATGCGAAGTGGAAGCTCATATTGATCGCAGAATACCCGCCACGCATGCAGTGCATTCCTGAGGGCAGTCAAATCCTCATAGGACCCAACTGGCTCAGAAAAAGCCATTTCCAGTGGGTTCTCCGGATGATAGACGTACCATAAATAACCACTCAGCTCAAGTGTATGCAGGTTGTGCTTTCCGCGCCAAATCATCTGGTTGGTAAATGTCAAATCATGAATTTCTGACGAATACATTTCATAATAAGGTTTTAATCTTAGATAATCCTCTTTGGTCAGTTTTTTCATCTGTTGCATGTGCTGCATCATTTGCGTCAATTGCGTCATTTTAGTCACCTCAGTGGGATAATACCCAAACGCGAATCTTAAAATCACATTAGATTATCATTAAACCCACCAAAATTTGGATAATATACGCTATAATACGATTAGAAATCAACCTAAAGGAGTATAATCATGAAACCCCTCTCAAAATTAGCACTCGTCATCCTCTGCGTCGCTCTTTTGGTTTCACAAACACTGATGCTATCCAGTATTAAAAATTTAAAAAACGAAATCAATCTCCTTAATTCGATGGTCATGTCGGTACAATCGTCTACAAACGCTCAAATCAACTCGATTGCGCGTGAAAATGCGGATTATTTGCTGGATTCAATAGAAGCAAAGCACGTCAGTACTTCCAAGACAGCAGGGGTGGTTACTGTCAATATGAGCATCGGCTTCTCGAAGCTTCCTTCGGACGCAAAAGTGCTACTGGATATCAAATCTACCGATCAGCATTATGAAAATCCATATCTTTACTATAGTGGTGAATCCGTTCCAGAAATCGTATACGCGCCAGCCCACCAAACTGAATTGCTCGCGATATCACCGATGCAGTTTAGCACGGAGCTGGTGCTTCCTGTGGAAAAGAATTACGAACTCTCCGCGATCATCGTTACACCCGATAAGACCTATAGTGAGGTCCTCGGCATTATTCCACTTTACGACTGGTCTGATAACGCCTATGCACTAAAGGTCGACTACAACCATTTGGGTGTAAAGGCACCCGACCATGGCAGCTTCAAATGTTCCATTACATTGGCGCCTCAGGATCTCTCACAAGAGTACTTCACATTAACCGATAAATCCTTATTGTCGTTTAAAGCCCTTGAAAATCCCTTTTTAAAGGCCATCAAAAGCGCCACCTATACGGTTTATTATGATGACGAGGTGATTCAAACGGGACCTCTCGAAGCACAAAAATTTGCTGATGAAACGCTATTCGCTTGGCAGGCGACTTCAGAAGCGACATTTACCGCTGACATCAATTCCGATTATGGTCCTAAACTGCGCATCGAAGTAAAAACGGTCGATGAGGAAAACCGTGAGAGGGTATTGGAATGGCATTTTTAACGCCGCACAATTTAATCGAGCGCTTGATTGATACTTGACAGCGCATAAAAAACGCACTAAGATAATGCTAACAAACATAAAACCTTGCGTTGATGAGGAGGAGTACATACCAGTTGAATGCCTAGAGAGAAGATGGTTGGTGAAAATCTTCGTGAAGCCTGGATGGAAGTAGCCTTTGAGCATCGAATCGAACCTTGACCGAGGACATCGTATTAGGAGCATCCTTAACGATTCTTAAAGTCATCAGTAGACTTCGACGGTTTTCCACCGTTACCCGGAAGCTTTATCGGAGTCATCCCGTAAAGAGTAAGTGCAGAGCTTCCCAGCTCTGAATTTAGGTGGTACCACGGACGCTTGTCCGCCCTAAGCGAAAGCTTAAGGCGGGCTTTTTTGTTTGTTGCCTATACATTTTGAGGAGGAATAACATGCAAAAACATTATGATGCCATCACGATGGAACAGAAGATTCAGGCATTTTGGGAAGAGGAGAAGCTTTATGCATTCGACGCTTCGAGATTACCGGAAAAACCCCTTTATGCCATCGACACACCGCCCCCAACAGTAAACGGACAGCTTCACATCGGTCATATCTTTTCCTATACCCAAGCCGAGATGATCGCCAGATATAAGCGCATGCAGGGTTTTAATGTCTACTATCCCTTTGGATTTGATGACAATGGCCTTCCAACTGAGCGACTGGTTGAAAAGGTACTCGGCATACGCGCAGGGGATATGCCTAGAGAAGACTTCATCACAAGTTGCCTCGAAACCACTCAGCAGTATGAAGCCGAGTTTAAGGCACTTTGGCAGTCACTAGGCTTTTCCTGCGACTGGTCACTTCAGTACGAAACCATCAGCCCACTGGCACAGCGCATTTCCCAGCGCTCCTTTATCGACTTATATAGAAAAGGCAAAGCCTATATGAAAGAATCTCCCGTTCTGTGGTGTCCAGAGTGTAGAACCTCCATCGCTCAGGCTGAGCTGGATACGCTGGAAAAGGACACCACCTTTTACACCCTTGCATTTGAGCTTTTCGGTTCATCTGAGACACTGGCTATCGCCACCACTCGGCCAGAGCTTTTAAGTAGCTGTCTCTCGATTTTTATCCATCCCGAAGATCCACGTGCAAAAGCACTTTTAGGGCAAATGGCCATCGTTCCCTTATACGGTCAGCAGGTACCGATTTTAGCAGACGAGACCGTCGATCCCGAAAAGGGGACGGGGCTGGTTATGTGCTGTAGCTATGGCGACGCCACAGATGTTGCATGGATCGATACCCATGGGTTAACACCGAAACACGTTATCACACCAAGTGGGTTCTTTACTGACGATACACCGATCATCGGCGGTTTATCCATCGCCAAGGAGCGACAGGCGATTATTTCTGCCCTTCATGACGGTGGCCACATCATAGGAGAACAGCCGCTTAGCCACCGGATCGGCATTCATGAGCGCTGTGGTAAGCCCACTGAATTCCTAAGCTCAAAGCAGTGGTATATCGACATTCTCACTGATAAGACCCGATATTTAAGTGCGGCAGATGAACTGAATTGGTATCCGGAATCCATGAAGGCACGTTACATCCACTGGGTAGAAAACCTTTCATGGGACTGGTGCATCTCGAGACAGCGCTATTTTGGTGTTCCGATACCGGTATGGTACTGTGAAAACTGCGGTAAGGTCCATCTGCCTGCAGATGAACAGCTACCTGTCAATCCATTAAGTACAGCGTTTATCGGGCGATGTGATTGCGGTAGCGAACACTTTATCCCTGAAGCTGGCGTACTGGATACCTGGGCGACTTCCTCACTGACGCCACAGATCAACGCCCACTGGGGTGAACCCGAAGACGGCTCTGACACCCTAATCCCCATGGGCATGCGCACCCAAGCACATGAAATCATCCGTACATGGACGTTCTATACCATCGTTAAAAGTCTTTACCACACTGGGAAGCTCCCATGGCGCGACCTGATGATCTGCGGTTTCGTACTCGCTAAAAAAGGGGAGAAGATCAGCAAGTCTAAGGATAACGCGTCTAGTTCGCCGCAGCAGCTCATCCAGGCGCATTCTGCGGATGCCATTAGGTATTGGGCAGCAGGGGCAAAGCTGGGAACCGATACGTTTTTCGATGCGGAGGAACTCACCCTTTCAAAGAAAATCATCAACAAACTCTGGAATGCTGCTAAATTCTGTTACCAACAGCTAGGGGACGAAAAACTAAACGTGGAGATGCCGCTATTACCCGCTGACGCGTGGCTATTGGAACGGCTTCAGGAAACCACCGAGAAGGCACGTAAAGCGCTGGATGCCTACGAAATCGGTCTGGCGCGACACCAAATCGATGCTTTCTTCCTCAGCGATTTCTGCGACCACTATCTGGAGCTCTCTAAAGAACGCCTCTATCAGCCTGAAAAGCATGGCTATGACGCGCAGGCTTCTGGAAGGGTTGCGCTTTACAAAGGATTATTAGGGATTTTAAAGCTCTATGCACCCTACATGCCCCACCTGACAGAGGTTCTTTATCAGGCGTATTTCGTAGCCTATGAAGAAGCGATTTCCATCCATTTGACAGAGTGGCCTTCCTCTCGTGAAGTGGATGAGACTTTACTTGCGTTTGGTGAAGAAATCAAGGAAGCGCTTACTGATGCAAGGCGCTATAAGTCCGAAAACAAGCTATCCATGAAAACTGAAATGCCACTTCTGGAAATCAGACATCGCCCATCACACGCTTCCTACTGGCAGCTGACACTGGGTGATATCAGCGCCTGTACCAATGCAATTCAAATCGTCCTTATCCCTGACGAAAATAGAAGCGTTATGCAATTTCTTTAGGTTATGCCATTTCCCTCTAAAAAAATAAGGTTTGTCGTAACCCAAATAAATGTGTTACGATAATCCGTGAAAAAGGGGGAATTGCGATGAAAAAAACTTCCATGGCATTGATGGCCTTAATGATACTCGTGGTCATTCTAACCGTCGTGTTTCTTAATCAACGACAGCTGATTGGGAATCCATCGGCTTTACAGTGGTGGGTGAGGCCTCAAACGGAGAACAGGGCTACGCACAGTTTTTAAAGCTCTCACCCGATGTGGTCATCACCGACATCAAGATGCCCAAACAAGATGGCCTCTGGCTTACCGATAAAATCCACCGGGATTCGAAACGCACGAAAATCCTGGTTTTAACCTGCTATGATGAATTCCAGTACGCGCGTACCGCACTTAAAAATGGGGCGACTGACTATATGCTCAAATCTGAAATCGTGGACGACGAGCTCATCGCACTTATGAAAAAGTTCCGTGAGGCACTGGATGAGGAAGGGGGCAACGCGACTTTCGCCAGTACGCCTGAAATCAACCTAAGTGCTATCAAACGCTCCCTGCTGAATGATCTCATCAAAATGCGTTTCCAGTTTGATGAAAAGCTATCCAAACGGTTTGAAGACCAACATTTTAAAAATGTCGATACCAAGTATGCCTTTTTAACCCTGGAAGTCAAACGCGCTGAGGCGGCGAGCTCGAAAACCATCAGCGAAACCATCATGGGACTGGTAGTGGACCTGTTTAACGAACGGGGCATTTCCTACCTCCTAAACGGTTATACAGAGGAACACCTTTTTCTTATTTCTCACCCTGATTTATCGCTGACCTTAATGCATCGCATCGCCACGACGATTCAAAATGGGGTGAACCAATACTTCGGAATCGCTGTCAACATCCTTTATACGAACGCCTTTCCGGCACTTTCCGATTTAAACAGTCAGTATGAGCGCCTCATGGCGCGAACGGATATTTTCTTCTACATCCCTAAAAACGAATCCCTGGTGGAAAATGTGGAGCATATCAAGGTCACGCCGGTGAAAACTGGGGCGCTTAAATCCCTGTATACTTCAAAGCTTGTTCCGCTCGTCGGCAGAGAAGACCTGACAGGTGCCACCACACTGATGGATGAAATAATCGGACTTCACCAGTCAGAGCATCACTCACCGCAGCTATTAAAGCTCCTTATGACCCAGCTCATCAGTGATCTTCATAGTGCATATGACTTTGCATTTAGCTCTCCTGAGTTCAGCTTCTCCTTCAGTAGCTTCCATGATGCCATCACACGGACCACTCATGTGGACGGCCTACGGGATTTGATCGTGTCACTTCTCACGGAGCTGATTCGCACTTTGGGCGCCATCCGCATTCATCAATCGAAGCACCTCGTCCATCGTGCTATCCATTACGTGGACCACCATTATCACGAGGACATCTCTCTGGACGATGTGGCAAAAGAGCTGAACCTATCAAAGCAGTATGTGTGTAGTCTCTTTAAAAAAGATACTGGACAGAACCTCTCCACCTATATCAATCAGGTGCGTATCGATCACGCGAAGGTATTGTTACAAAACCCCACGAACAGTCATAAGGAAATCTATGCGCAGGTGGGCTTTTCGAATCAACAGTATTTCACAAGGGTATTTAAAAAGATCACCGGGATGACCACCACGGAATGGCTACGTGAAAATAGTACAAAATCATCTTAATATCGTCCAAAAGCTTGCTGTAATTTTGGACACTTTCAAAAAAATCGTGAATAAAGTATTAAAACTTGTTAATCGAGGGCATTATTTGTCCCTCGATTTTGTTTTATTATAAGGTCATGCGAAACAGGCACAAGGAGGCATTCGTCATGAATCACGAAGTGAAGCTTAAAGTCTTAAACATCGAAAAATCGTTTCCTGGCGTAAAGGCCTTAGACAAAATCGAGTTTTCGGTGCGAAAAGGGACTGTTCACGTACTTTGCGGCGAGAATGGCGCTGGGAAGTCCACGTTGATGAAAATCATCAATGGCATCTACCAGCCGGATTCTGGTCAAATCTTAATAGATGGTGTGGAAGTTAAAATCAAGAACCCGATTCAAGCTAGAGAACACGGCATCGCCATGATTTTTCAGGAGCTTAATTACATCCCGGAAATGACAATCGAAGAAAGTCTATTCGTCGGAAACTGGCCTAAGGACCGATTCGGCAAAGTGGACTGGCCAGAAATTCGTCGCCGGACATTGGCACTTTTAAAAGCAGAAAATCTGGACTACAAACCGGATATGAAGCTGAAGGACCTCACGGTATCCGACATCCAGATGCTAGAGATTCTTAAAGCGATTTCATACCAATCGGACATCATCATCATGGATGAGCCCACTTCGGCCATCACCAACAAGGAAGTGGAAGTGCTCTTTAAAAAAATCTTCGAGCTCAAGGCCAGAGGCGCCGCCATCATCTACATCTCCCACAAGATGGATGAAATCTTCCGGATCGCCGACGACATCACCGTCTTTAGAGATGGAAAGGTCATCGATTCAAAACCGAAGGAAGCGTTAGACATCGAAACGGTCATCGCCCTCATGGTAGGCCGTAAACTGGGAAATGACTTTCCTAAAGTCGAGGTTCCCATCGGCGAGCCCATCATGAAGATCACGGCACTGAACGGTGAGAAGTTCAAAGATGTCCACTTTGAAGTTAAAAAAGGGGAAATCGTAGGATTTGCTGGACTTATGGGAGCAGGAAGAACAGAGGTCATGCGAGCGATTTTCGGCCTCGACCCTATCCACAGTGGCGAAATCGCCATCAATGGCAAGCCCGTCAAAATCAAGAAGGTGAAAGACAGCATCGACCAGAAGGTGGTCATGCTCTCGGAGGATAGAAGGCGTTACGGCATCCTGCCCGTGAGAAGCGTCAGAGAAAACATCAGCATCACCAACCTTTCCAGATTCATCAAGAAAGGGCGCCTCCACAGCAAGGAAGAGATAGAAACCGTCAAGTACTACTGCGATAAAATGAAGGTCAAAACCCCAACCTATGAAACCAACATCGCCTCTCTTAGCGGTGGTAACCAGCAAAAGGTTCTCTTAGCCAAATGGCTCATCACCGATCCCGAGGTCTTTATCGTCGATGAACCCACACGTGGCATCGATGTCGGTGCGAAATATGAGATTTATAGACTGATTTCCGACCTCGTCATCGAGGGTAAAAGCGTCATCATGGTCTCCTCGGAGCTGCCAGAGCTCATCGGGATGTGTGACCGCATCTACGTCATGGCCAAAGGCGAAATCATGGGCGTCTTAACAAAAGAGGACTTCACGCAAGAGAACATCATGCGCCTGGCCACAGGCACCAAACAAAACCATTAGGAGTAAAGCGATGAAAACAACTTTTGATAAATTAAAAAAATCCAATCTAATGGGCACCTTCAGTATCTATTTCGTGCTATTAGCCCTATTCCTCATCAGCATGATGGCGAACGAAAACTTCGCCACAGTGGGGAACCTCTCGAACATCTCGCGTCAGATTGCCGTGGGAACGATCTTAGCCTTCGGACAAACGATTTTGATCATCAACGGCATGCTGGACTTATCCTCTGGCTCCGTACTGGCGCTGGCGGGTGTCCTTTCAGTAGACGCTTATTTGAAAACAGGCTCACTCCTCATCTCATTCATCGTCGGTATCGGCGTCGCCGTATTCTGCAACATCTTAAACGGCCTCATGGTCACGAAGTTTAAAACACCGCCCTTTATCGCCACACTGGCGATGATGGCCATGGCCAGAGGTGCAGCACTCCTTTATACAAACGGTCAAAACATCTACCAGATCGGCGATTATATCGTCTTTGGACAGGGAAGCTTCATCGGGATTCCCAACCCGGTTTGGTTCCTGATCATCACCATGGCCATCACCTGGTATCTACTGAATCACACGACCTTCGGTAGATCTGTATATGCCATCGGTGGAAACGAAGAAGCGGCAAACGCTTCCGGTATCAACGTGAATAAAATTAAAATGCGCTCTTACATCATCAACGGCATCTTCGTCGGACTCGCTGGCATCATCTTCATGTCGCGTGTCAACGGCGGTCTTCCAAACGGTGCTGGTGGCTACGAATTCAAAGCACTCACTGCAGCCGTTATCGGCGGCACCTCATTCTCAGGAGGGGTAGGAACTGCTTCTGGCACATTGGCTGGCGCCTTTATCGTCGGCTTCCTCGATAACATCATGGTACTCGTAGGGGTCAACTCCTATCTCCAACAAATCGTCAGAGGTGCCATTATCGCATTGGCGGTTATCTACGACATCTACTTCAAGACCACGCGTAAAAAACTTAAGGCATCAAAAGGGTAACCATTCACGGTTGATCCCAGCATCGCTGGATTAACATATTAGAATCACAGGAGGAGAAATATGAAAAAGGTTTTAGCATTATTATTGGTATTGATGCTGGCAGTGGGGATGCTGGCGGGTTGTAGCACACCTTCTGCAGAAACCACTGAAGCGGCTGCAGAAACAACAGCTGCTGCAGCTGGCGAATCAGATGGCACTTACAGAGTAGCGTACATCGCTAGAGCGCAAGCGGATTCATTTGCAGCATGGCTTGCTAACGCTGTTATGGAAGAAGCTGATAAGTATGATGACATCACTGTAGACGTATTTGATGGTCAAGCAAATGACGATACAGAAAACGCTTTGATTGAAAATGCAATCACGAATAAATACGATGCGATCATCGTACAACCAAACAACGGTGAAGCGCAAAGACCTTACGTAGAAAAAGCAGTTGCTGCTGGCATCGTAACCATTACGACCAACGCTAGAATTTCTGGTATCGAAGGCGCATCTTCAGTAGATGCTGATCCATACCTCCAAGCAAAAGTCAACGCGGATGCTGCTGTAGAGCAAATTCCACAAGGCGCTAACGTCGTCGTTCTTAAAGGCCCTCCAGGAAACTTCCATGCAGATGCAAGACGTGAAAGCTGGGAAAATGAGTTCTTTGCAAAACGTCCTGACGTTAAAATCGTAGGCGAAGAAATCGCAAACTGGAACAAAGATGAAGCCATGAACTACATGGAAACTTGGGTACAAGCAAATGATAAAATCGATGCAATCATCGCTATGAACGATAACATGGCTGCTGGCGCACTTGAAGTTATCAAAGATAACCCTAACTTTGCAAACATCCTTTCTTATGGTGTTGACGGTACAGCTGAAGCCGTACTCCTCATCAAAGACGGCAAAATGACTTCTACAAGCTTACAATCAGCATATGCACTTGCAGAAGCACTTCTTTCTACTAGCCACAAGCTTCTTACTGGCGAAGAAACACAAATCGATATCGACATCGACTGCCCACTCATTACCATCGATAACGTTGATGAATTTATCGAAATGCACAAAAAAGCTGGCGCAATCCAATAATCTCCCAATAGACTTGCGTTCATGGGGAAGGAGCTCTCAATTCATCGCTCCTTCTCCTCATACATAGGAAGATGCCCAAAGACGTCAGTCACAGTCTGGGCGTCTTTTCATGAAATTTCATCTAGGAGGCCATCCATATGACTAATAAAGCAGCATTTATGTCAGGTACAAACCATATGATCTTTAAAGAAATTCCCATGCCAACCCTCGAATCACACGAAGTGCTCATCGAAGTGGACGTCGTCGGCATTTGCGGCTCTGATGGGCACTATTACCAACACGGCAATATCGGTGATTTCGTCGTGGAAGGGGATTTTATCCTCGGTCACGAAAGTGCTGGCTACGTGGCTGCCATCGGCAGTGGCGTCAAATCCTTAAAAGTGGGCGATCGCGTGGCATTAGAACCCGGTGTGGTCTGTGGCAAATGCGAGCAATGCCTTTCAGGAAAATACAACCTTTGCGAACACGTGGAATTCTTCGCCACACCACCATACCACGGCGTTTTCGCGAATTACGTGAAGCACCCCGAAAACCTGTGCTTCAAGCTCCCAGAAAACGTATCTAACGCTGAAGGCGCACTGGTCGAGCCACTGGCAGTTGGGCTTCACGCGGCGTCGCAAGGCGACGTCAAGCTCGGCGACACAGTCGTGGTCTTCGGCTCAGGCTGTATCGGCCTCGTGTCCATGCTAGCGAGTAAAGCACGTGGCGCATCGAAGGTCATCGTCGTAGACATCATCGAAAAACGCCTCGCGTTCGCTAAAAAGTTAGGTGCCACAGATGTCATCAACGCCATGGAGGAAGATGTGATCAGCCGCGTGGCAGAACTCACTGACGGAAAAGGCGCTCATGTGGTCATCGAAACCGCTGGCGCACCGATTACGGTACAGCAAACCGCTAGCGTGGTGCGCAAAGCAGGAACGGTGGTACTCGTCGGCATGACTGTCAAGCCTGAGACTTCTTACGACTTTATGAAGCTCATGGGCAAAGAGGGGACGCTTAAGACCATCTTCAGATACCGCAACCTCTATCCTGTGGCGATTAACGCCATCAGCAGTGGCACCATCGACGTGAAGAGTATCGTCACCCATGAGTTCGATTTTGATCAAATCGGTGAAGCCTTCGACTTCGTCGCAAAAAATCCCGTAGATGTGGTGAAAGCCGTCATCAAAGTCAAAAAATAATCGGAGGCCCCATGTTCTTTATCGGTGTGGATTTAGGCACTTCCTCAGTTAAGATCCTCGTCATGGACCAAAGCGGACACATTCAAAAAACCGTGACGAAGGATTATCCTCTTTATTTTCCCAAGCCATTATGGTCAGAACAAAATCCCCAGGACTGGCTCGAGCAGTCATTACTGGGGATTAAAGAGGCCATTTCGGAGCTGGACGCCTCGAAAATCAAGGCGATTAGCTTTAGCGGCCAGATGCACGGGCTGGTAGGCCTCGATGCACATGATAATGTCATCAGACCCGCCATTTTATGGAATGATCAGAGAAGCACCACAGAGACAGATTATTTAAATGAGGAAATTGGACGTGACGCGCTGACACGTTATACTGGAAACATTGCATTTCCAGGCTTTACAGCGCCTAAGCTCCTCTGGCTCAAACACCATGAACCCGAGCATTTTAGCCGGCTTAAAAAAATCATGCTCCCTAAGGATTATTTAGCCTATAAGCTTTCCGGTGCTTTTGCCACGGATTATGCGGATGCTTCAGGTGCACTTTACCTCGATGTCGCAGGCAGAAAATGGTCTGAACAGATGCTGAGCATCCTCGATATCGACGCTTCTCAGTTACCTGCACTTTATGAAGCCTATGAACCGATCGGCACCCTCAGTGAAGAAGTGAAAGTCTTTTTAGGCCTGACACATGACGTCGCCGTGGTGATCGGTAGCGGCGACCAAGCGTGTGCCGCTGTGGGTGGCGGCGTGGTGTCTCCTGGTAGATGTGCCCTTTCCCTGGGAACCTCTGGCGTGGTCTTCGTCCATAGCGATACGTTTATAAAGGATCCAAACGATGGCCTTCATGCCTTCTGCCATGCAAATGGCGCTTATCACCTCATGGGCTGTATGCTCTCAGCTGCAGGCTCGCTTAAATGGTGGGTTGAGGGCATCTTAAAGGGCGTGGACTATACACACATCATGGATGAAGCCAGCGACGCCGTCATCGAAAACGATTTATTTTTCCTTCCATATTTAATGGGGGAGAGAAGCCCGCATAATGATCCAAATGCCCGCGGCGTTTTCTGGGGACTCAATCTGACGCACACGCAGGGCGATATGACCCGTTCCGTGGTGGAAGGCGTTTCCTTCGCGCTAAGAGATTCCTTTGAAATCATCAAAGCCCTCGGACAGCCCGTGGATGAGATTCGCATCAACGGCGGTGGCTCTAAAAACGATTTCTGGTGTCAGATGATCGCAGATGTGCTTGACACGAAGGTAGTAAGACTGGCCACTGATGCGGGTCCCGCTTATGGAGCCGCCATTCTGGCAGCAGTAGGCGCAGGTGCGTTCAAATCGGTGACAGAGGCGTGCGACCAGCTCATCATGACCACAGAGGCCTTTATGCCGAATCCAGAAAATGTCATCCTTTACGATAGAAAGTACCATAAATTTGCAAAGCTCTATCCTCACTTTAAAACCCTTTGGGCCGCTGAAGAACTTCCCCTCTAATGTGACTCAATTACTCCCAAATGCGGACAGTCCTGATTTTAATCGGGACTGTCTTTTACTTCTTATGATTTCTTAATTTTTAATGTGCTTACCCCCCTGCGATTTAATGATTTCTTAAGGAGGCATTCCCTCTATAATATGATAAAATCATATTAAATAAGGAAACAACCTTAAGGAGGTCGTTATGGAATATATCATCTTTGCAGTATTGGGCCTTTTGCTCTTACTTTTAATCACTTCAAATATTCGCATCGTTCCGCAATCTGAAGCCTATGTCATCGAAAGACTTGGCGCTTATCTCACCACATGGGGTACTGGACTTCATTTTAAGATTCCGCTCATCGACCGTATCGCTAAAAAGGTATCACTCAAGGAAATCGTCGCAGACTTCCAGCCACAAGCAGTGATTACGAAGGATAACGTCACCATGAAGATCGATACCATCATCTTCTTTCAAATTACAGATCCAAAGCTCTTTACCTACGGAACGGCGCAGCCTTTATTCGCCATCGAAAGTATTACAGCCACCACACTTAGAAACATCATCGGTAACCTCGAACTGGACGAATCGCTATCCTCTAGAGACCATGTCAACGGACTGATGCGTAGCATCCTAGATGAAGCCACTGATCCATGGGGTATCAAGGTTAACCGCGTGGAGCTTAAAAATATTCTCCCGCCTAAGGAAATCCAAGAAGCCATGGAGAAACAGATGCGTGCAGAACGTGAACGCCGCGAATCCATTTTACTTGCTGAAGGGGAGAAGCAATCGGCCATCCTCATCGCTGAAGGTCAAAAGACCAGTGTCATCCTCGCCGCAGAAGCAGAAAAGCAATCGGCCATTCTCTATGCTGAGGGCCGTAAAATTCAGAAAATCACTGAAGCAGATGGTGAAGCTGAGGCCATTAGAACCGTTCAGTTCGCCACGGCTAAAGGGCTTGAGATGATCAAGGAAATCGACGTGGACGATTCCGTGCTAGCACTTAAGAGCTTCGAAACACTGGCCAAGGTTGCAAACGGTAAATCCACAAAAATGATTATCCCTACCAACATTACGAAAACGAACTACATGGCAAATCCATCTAAACCCGATGGTCCTGAACATCAAGGATAAGCTAAACCCACATCGCCCTTTACAAAGGGCGATTTTTCATCTATAATAACGAAGAGTAAATCAGATGATCGCGTGCTTCGGCATGAGGAAAGTCCGAGCTCCGCAGAGCAGGGTGCTGGGTAATACCCAGTGGAGGCGACTCCAAGGAAAGTGCAACAGAAATAGACCGCCTCGCAAGAGGTAAGGATGGAAAGGTGAGGTAAGAGCTCACCAGCGCATAGGCGACTATGTGGCTCTGTAAACCCCATCTGGAGCAAGACCAAGTAGGGTGTAAAAAAGAGGCTGCTCGTCTCTCCCAGTGGTAGGTCGCATGAGCGTAATGGTAACATTGCGCCTAGATAGATGATCATCGAATACAGAACTCGGCTTACAGATTTACTCATTAAAGCACCCGCCTCTCAACAGAAGCGGGTTTTTTAATGCACCCTAATTATGTTATAGTATTTCCATAGGCATCTACTAATTAAGGAGGGCTCTTATGATTTATGAACATCACATCGCACATCACGGCATTAAAATCCACTATACCACCACCATCAATCCGTCCTCCAAATCATCTAAAGATGCACTGCCGCTAATCATCGTCCCTGGATTCACCGAGGATGCCTCGGATTATTCCGAGCTGATGCGCCGTCTACTCCCTAAAACATCCATCGCCATTTCGCTTAGGGGCAGAGGTGCCAGTGACGCGCCAGTTATCGGCTATACACTGGCGGATCACATGAGCGATATCGAAGCCGTCGTCCAAGATTTGGGCATAGGCGCTTTTATTCTCTTTGGCTTCTCACGTGGTGCCTCCTATGCGCTGGGTTATGCACTTAAACATTCAGAGCAGATCGCTGGCCTAATTCTAGGGGATTACCCCGCTAGACATACCCGACTTCCCGAAAGCTTCGTGGATTATTTTACTGCACTGCCCCCATGGCGCGGTAAAACAGCCCTTCAGCGTATGCCACTACACGCCATCACACAAATCCAAAAAGAGTCCGTAGAGGTCTCATTTTTAGACGACTTGTCTCAAACCAAGTGGCCGCTACTCATCTTCAAAGGGGAGGGACGTAGCGCGATACTCACTGAAGAGGGGGTATCAGATTACTTGACTGCTAGATCAAACGCTCAGATTTTACGGGTCACTGACACGGGACACGATATTTTCACTTCAGCCGTCATCGATATCCCGGCAGCCATCTCAGATTTCATCGCAACTTCGTCGATTCGTAACGATTTATTATAAAAGAGGAGGACTTTATGAACGCCATCTATTCACGCCGTAGCATCCGCAAATACAAATCCACCCCTGTGGAAGAAGCACAGATCAAACAGGTCATCAGAGCAGCCTCATATGCGCCATCCGCTGGCAATGAAAGGCCTTGGCATTTCATCGTCATTCAAAACCGCGAGACGCTAAACGCTTTTCCGACCTTTCATCCCTTCACGCAAATGCTCAAAGAGGCGCCTGTGGCCATCGTCACTTGCGCGGATACCAGCGCGGTAAAATACGACGGCATGTTCTGGATTCAGGATATGTCTGCGGCTATTCAAAACCTTATGCTGGAGGCGGAAAATATCGGCCTTGGCACCTGTTGGTGCGGTCTTTACCCTAATGCAGACTTCGTCAGCCGCGTAAAGGAAATGCTATCGCTCCCTGAGCATGTGATTCCTACAGCTGTGGTTGCACTTGGTTACCCAGATGAGACCAGAGAGGTTCCAGAGCGTTTTATAGAAGAACGCGTCCACTTCGAAAAGTGGTAAAATTTTGGAAACCATTTCACTATTTTTGAAATTTCAGTTATAATATAATAAGAAAGATTTGGTTTTTTTGCAGGAGGAAATGCAATGCTCAAGAAATGTGAAAAATGTGGTCGATTCTTTGGAGATGAGGGGCAAACGGTTTGTAGCGCATGCCGCATGTCTTCTAAGGGCTTTAAAAGCACTGGTGATCCAGAGCGCGATAAATTCGTCATGACCCGCGACATCGTCTATGAAAACCCTGACATTTCACCCCAAGGCATTATCGACATCATGTCGGACATGGGCGTGGAAATCACCATCAGAGAAATTATGAAATACGTCGATGAGGGTAGGCTTTCACTGAACACTGTCAAGGATGGCAACCACTGTCAACGCTGCGGTACACGCATCAGCTTCGGTAAGTATTGTGATCGCTGCCGCTTTAAGCTCGAGCAGCAAAACAAATTGGAAGGCGGTCACGACGACGACGATAAACCCCGTATTAAAATGCATACGTCGAAGAGTTAAATCGCTAATTAGCTGTAAAATCAAAGCATCGCCTAAGGGCGGTGTTTTATTTTTTTTGATGCCTTCATCCTATTTACAACCGAACATTTGTTCTGTATAATTAAATCAAACATATGTTCTGTTTTTTAGATTGCGGTTAGGAGGCATGCGATGTCCAGAATCATTTTCCACATCGATGTGAATAGCGCTTATCTCTCTTGGGAGGCCGTCTATAGACTACAGCACGGTGAAGCGCTAGACCTTCGCACCATTCCGTCGGCAGTGGGTGGCGATCCCGTTAAACGGCATGGCATCATTTTAGCGAAAAGCTTACCAGCAAAGCCTTATAAAATACAAACCGGTGAGAGTCTCATGGCCGCTTTTCAGAAATGTCCGCACCTGACAGTGGTACCACCACGGTATGAGCTCTATCTAAAATCCAGTAATGCCCTCATCGAGCTCATTAGCGACTATTCCGCCCATATTCAGCGTTATAGCATCGATGAGTGCTTTGTGGATTTCACCGATATGGTAATGCTCTATGGCGATCCCGTGGAAACGGCGCATGTGATTCGAAAGCGCATCAAAAAAGAGCTTGGCTTTACAGTAAGCATTGGCATCTCCAGTAACAAGCTCCTCGCGAAAATCGCAAGCGACCTTAAAAAGCCAGATGCAGTGACGACGCTATTTCCAGAGGAGATCCCCACCAAAATGTGGCCGCTACCTGTGGAGGAGCTTTTTATGGTGGGGCGCGCCACTGCCCCTAAGCTTCATTTTCTAGGGATTGAGACCATTGGCGATTTGGCGAATTACGATCTCGAGGTACTAAAGGGATCTCTTAAATCTCAAGGTGTCCTCATCTGGAACTACGCCAATGGGCGTGAAGACTCACAGGTCAAAAAAAGTAACCGTCTCGCCATCAAAAGCATCGGAAATTCCTCTACGATTCCATTTGACATCGATAATCGAAAAGAGGCACATCTGATGCTTTTAAGTCTGAGTGAAATGGTGGGCATGCGGTTACGAGATAGCCAGTACTTGGCACGACTGGTGAGTGTCAGCTTTAAAACCCATCTGTTCAACAGCAGTGGACATCAGCGCAAATTTGAGATTCCCACCGACCATACCTCTGAGATTTATCGTGTGGCATGTGAGCTATTTGACGAGCTATGGGATGGGACCCCACTTAGACATCTTGGGGTGCGCGTGGCGGAATTTTGTGAAAACGACTTCATTCAGCTTCATCTGTTCGATTCCTCCACAGATGAGCGAAAACAGCGCCTCGACCGCGTCATCGACGAGCTGAGGGGTCGTTTTGATCCAAAGGTCATCATGCGCGGCGCATTTGTAGGTAGCGGTATAAAGCCGCTCACAGGTGGTGTGGGAGAGGACGATTTTCCACTGATGAGCAGTATTTTATAGCCGTATTTTATATAAGTTAGTAAAGGTGTGATTGGGTATGAAGGTCGTTAGAAAAGACATCGATATGCTCTGTTGGTTTGATCATCAGGGGTATCCAAATCCTGTACGGTTCAGGTTGGTGGATGAGTCAGGCGAAAGTCTCGTCATCAAAATAGATAAAGTCATCACGCGTGAGTTTGAAAAACTGGCAGGCAATAAAATGTTCGTTTTTACCTGCCAGTGTGTGATTCAGAGCGCCATGCGAACCGTGGTCATCAAGTATGAGATGGATAATTGCAAATGGATTTTATTTAAATATTGATCTCTGAACAGCCGTATTTTGGCCGTATACTGAGGGAGTTCATGGGAATTTGTTGCAGTCGGCCGCATCCATGTGCTATAATCTATACGTATAAGACTCAAGATGTCTTCCAATCGTTGGCAGGCAAGTCTAAAATTATGAAAATTATAGGAGTGTGGTTTTTTTTGGAAGCAGGCGCGAGTTGGCAGTTTATACTATTGGCGGTGTTGATTGGAATGTCCGCATTTTTCTCAGCATCAGAAACAGCATTAATGTCACTCAGTAAAATCAGAATACGGCATCTCGTGGACGAACGCGTCAGAGGCGCCGAAGCCGTCAGTAAGCTGGTTGAAAATCCAAACCGATTGCTGGGAGCAATCCTCGTCGGCAATAACATCGTCAATATCGGTGCATCTGCACTGGCAACGTCTTTGGCCATCCAATACCTCGGCAACGCCGGTGTAGGAATCGCGACTGGCGTCATGACGTTGTTGGTACTCATCTTTGGTGAAATCACACCAAAATCACTTGCTGCGCAACATTCGGAATTTATTTCTTTGAGAATTGCCCGGTTGATTACGTTCATCGTTACAGTGTTTGGTCCTATTGTATCAATCCTGTTGGTTGTCACGAATCTTCTAATTCGCTTACTCGGCGGTAAGCCTGGAAAGGCACAGCCGTTCATCACAGAGGATGAGCTCAAGACCATGGTGAATGTCAGCCATGAGGAAGGGGTTCTCGAGGGCGAAGAAAAACAGATGATTTATAACGTATTTGAATTTGGAGATACCCAAGTGAAGGACATCATGACGCCACGTACCGACATGATTGCACTGGAAATTGGTGTGACTTACGAAAAAATCATCGAAACGTTCAGGGAAGAGCAATTTTCTAGAATTCCTATCTACCAAGAAACCACTGACAATATCGTCGGTATTCTCTATATTAAAGATTTAATTTTTAAGTCGACAGAAAATGCGGTCTTTGACATTCACAATTACATGCGTGAACCATTTTTCACGTTTGAATTTAAGAAAACCACTGAACTTTTTCAAGAGCTCAGAGCTAAACGCATCCCCATGGCCATCGTCCTTGACGAGTATGGCGGTACCGCTGGAATCGTCACCGTGGAGGATCTGATCGAAGAAATCGTCGGCGATATCAGGGATGAGTACGATGATCATGAAAAGGACATTGAAGTGGTAAAGGAAGATGAATACATCGTTGAGGGAAGTACACGTATCGATGAACTAAACGATTTGATCGGCGTTAATATCGAATCCGAGGATTTCGATACCATAGGCGGATTTATCGTCGGAGAGTTTGGATACATTCCCGAGGTCAATGAATCCATCGAGTACGAAGGCATAAAATTCGTCGTAGAAGAGGTCGATCGCAATCGAATAGAAAAATTGCGTATTCATACGTAAGGATAATAGCAGAGGCCCTCAAAATGAGGGTCTTTTTTTAGGAGGAAATCAGTGTTAACACAATTTTCAAGAACAGAATTATTAATAGGGGAAGAAGGCGTAAAAAAATTAGAAAACGCCTCAGTGGCAATTTTTGGTGTTGGTGGCGTAGGGTCATTCACTGTTGAAGCGCTTGCGCGTAGTGGTGTTGGTCAATTCTACCTATATGATGACGATAAAGTCTGTCTTACCAACATCAACCGTCAGCTCATCGCAACACGCAAAACTGTGGGCCAAGTAAAGGTCGAGGTGATGAAGGCGCGCATACTCGAAATCAATCCGAATGCCATCGTCGAAGCGAACCGTTGTTTTTTCGGTGCGGAGACAGCTAAAGACATCGACTTTTCAAAGTTTGATTACGTGGTAGATGCCATCGATACCGTATCCTCAAAGCTCCTTTTGGTAGAATGTGCCGAAGCTGTAAACGTTCCGATCATCAGTAGCATGGGCGCTGGTAATAAAATGGATCCCACTCAGTTTGAAGTGACGGACATCCATAAAACCTCCGTTTGCCCACTAGCAAAGGTCATGAGAAAGGAACTGAAGAATCGTGGCATAAAAAAACTGAAAGTGGTCTATTCTAAGGAGCCTGGCATGAAACCCATGGAGCGGGAGAGCATCAGCTGCAAAAGCAACTGTGTTTGCCCAAAGGATGTCCAAAGAAACTGTAGTGCGAAAAGACAAGTGCCAGGTAGTATCGCCTTTGTTCCATCTGTGGTGGGATTAATCATCGCTGGGGAAGTCATCAAGGACCTTATCGGATTTCAACGTAAATAATCAAAGGTTGGGCATTACCCCTTCGTGTCACGCATGCAAATAGGAGGACAACTATGCTTAAATACACTTTTAAACGCATTCTTCATACCATTCCGTTACTCCTCGCTGTCACGCTCGTGGTTTTCTTCTTAATAGATGCCATGCCTGGCGATGAACTGACAGCGTACATAAATACCATTCCAGAGGGAGACCCACGGCCTACACAGGCTCAAATCGCTCAAATGCGATCTGTCTTAGGACTTGATCGCCCATGGCCAGTCCGCTATCTCGAGTGGCTTGGCGATGTTCTTCGTGGCGACTTCGGCACGTCGCTTCATTATCGCAGACCAGCTGCTGATGTTATCGGTACCATCATCTGGAAGACCGTTATGATCAATTCCGTGGCGATGCTGCTCACGTTTATCCTAGCCGTTCCCATCGGGGTACGTTCCGCTGCAAAAAAAAATGGTCTATTTGACCGTACGATTTCCACCACTACTTTGGTTTTTATCTCACTTCCCACATTTTTTATCGGTCTGTATCTTATGCGTTTATTCGCGGTTGATTTAGGGATCTTACCCGCCACGGGAATGCGCTCCGTAATCTCAGTGGTGAAGGGTTATCCCTCTAAAGCTGCCGAAATATCGGATATCGTCAGACACATGGTCCTACCAGTACTGACGCTGACACTGGCTGGTGTCGGGGTAGTAGCCCGGTATGTACGGAACGCAGTCATCGAAGTCATCAATCAAGATTACATCCGAACAGCGCGTTCGAAAGGCCTCACCGAACGTATGGTCATCTACCGACACGCATTTAGAAACGCGTTTATACCGATAATTTCGCTGATCGGTGTGATGCTTCCCACCATATTCGTCGGTAATATTTTCGTGGAAGCGATTTTTGCATGGCCAGGAATCGGACTGGAGTTTTTATACACCATCTACCGCCGTGATAATGCCATGCTTTCGCTGATTATCCTGTTCTTCTCTGTCGCCTCGGTCATGGGAAACCTCATGGCTGACCTTCTGTACGGTCTTGCCGACCCGAGAATCAAAGTGGAGGAGTGATTAACGAATGATGAAAAAACATGAACAATCAGGCGGTCCTTGGGCGCTGGCGTCCCGTCGATTACTAAATAATAAAATCGCCGTATTCGGCGGAGTCCTACTCGTGCTCATCATGCTCTTTACCTTTATAGGCCCATTATTTTCACCTTATGATATCACGGTCATCGATGTTAAGTTAAGATATAAGCCACCCACATGGCTTCATCCCTTTGGCACGGACATGCTTGGTCAAGACTTGATGACACAGGTAATGATCGGCGGACGTCTGTCGCTTGCATTTGCGATTCTGTCAGCCACAGTTACCATTATTTTCGGCACACTTATCGGTGTGGTTTCAGGCTACTTTGGTAAATGGATCGATGGCCTTCTCATGAGATTTACTGAATTCGTCTACGTTTTACCATTACTGCCCATGCTAATTGCCTTTACGGCGCTTATGGCATTTAGAATGCCACCGCTTGAGCGGATGCTCATCACCATGATCGTGTTTGGTTTTCTCAATTTTCCCAGCCTGGCTAGGCTCATTCGTGGTGAGATTTTAACCTTAAAAAATCAGGAGTTCATGAGGGCTGCAGAGCTTCTAGGCGTCTCAAAATTTTCTAAGATGTTCAAGCATCTCATGCCAAACGTCATGGGCGTGGTCATCGCATCCTCTGCACAAATTATCGCAAACGCCATTTTACTTGAACTCACGTTATCGTTCGTGGGCATGGGCTTTCCGCCACCGACACCAACCTGGGGCAATTTAATCCCGAACATCCGCGGAGACAACATGGTCACTAGTGGACACTCCTGGTTATGGTTTTACCCCGTCAGCTTTATTTCCTTAACCATCATCAGCATCAATCTACTCGGCGAAGGCCTCCGTGATGCGCTAGATCCTAAATCTGAGGGGCGATAGGTTAAAGCGTTGTGCGCCTGGTTACCACGATTAAATCTATGTTACATCCTCATTTAAAAAAGTTTTTTATAAACCGTTTGTGATAAACTAGGTCTATAGTAGCATGAGGAGGTTTATCATGAAACAGTTCATAGAATTTCTTAAAAACCATGTGATGACACTGCTGGTCGCCATGACCATTGCACTGGTTACGATCATCACATTATTCATCATAAATTCAAACCTGTCCGTTCGCATTAAGACATTAGAATCGCTAAATGAACAGCAAAATCGAGAGCTATCCGCAAAAACAGAAACGATTGATGCGTTAACAGCGGAAAAGGAAGCGTTAATCAAAAAAATCGCACAGACCGCCGCTGAGAACGATGCACAGATGGCCGCTCAGAAGGAAGCCATGGCCGTTCTGGAGAAGCAGCTTAATAATAGCTTCACTGTACCCGATTATGTGCTGACAGGGTTAAAAACTCACGGTTATGCCGATGTGAAGCAATTCCTTGAAACATTGTCCACGCAAAACGACCTGATTCCCATCAAGGGGGTTTTAGGTGGCACCATGAAGTGGTGGCCTTCGTATTCTGTGGTTCTAAATGAAAAATATGTATTCGGCTATTTTGAAGATGGCCATATTTTAGGCTATGCACTTTTAGAATATGCTTTTGATCAAAACAATACTTTAACTTGGAAGATTATTGATGTTTTTACTGACTAAATAGATGGCATCATTTCTTTTATTTCCACGACTAAAAATTTACATGAGGGAGTAGGCTATGGAACTGGTAACCTTAGTGGATAACGTCGTTTACGGAGAAGGGCTCGTCGGCGAACATGGATCCTCGTTTCTAATCAAATCAAAGGGTGTTAAAATTCTTTTTGATACAGGTCAAACACAGGCGATATTATCTAATGCCAATTATCTCGCTGAAGAGCTTCACGATGTGGATTTCGTCGTGTTAAGCCATGGGCACTACGACCATTGTGGGGGACTTGAGGCGTTTTTATCAGTTAACCATACGGCTAAGATTTTCTTAAAACCAAAAGCCTTCGGCGAAAAAATTTCCATGCAGGATAATGTCCAGCACTTTGTGGGCTTCAAATTAAAAAAGCCGATTGAAACTTATCCTAACGAGTTCGTGTTCGTTGAAGGTGATATGGAGATTGCTGAAGGGATTCAGCTCATCGGCGACATTCACACTTATACGCATGATCTCGTGGACACGTCACGTTTTTTTGTCAGGGACACCATGAACTTGGTACAGGATCCTTTTTCTGATGAGCTATTCATGGTCATCACTGAAGGGCAGCGCCGTTTTATCTTTACTGGCTGCTCGCATAAAGGGATCCTCAACATCCTGAAGACCGCTTACGAAAAAAATGGCCATCAGCGCTTAAATTATGTGTTTGGCGGCATGCATTTCAGCGGGTCGTTATTAAGGCATTTAGACCAGTACCTGATGCAGTTCAAGCGTTTCGGAATCGAGGGGCTCTATGTCAACCACTGTACAGGAATCGACGGGTATTTCAGACTAAAATTAAAATTCCCGCAAAAGGTGTATTACGCCTTCACGGGATTTCATGTTGAACTGTAAAAAAATTGTAATAATTTATTTGAGTAAAATAAAAAGGGGAGGGTATATAACGACTAGACTTAGGAAGACGATTTCTTCATAGTCTATTATATATTTCCCCCCTATTTCCTCTAGTATAGCTAGAGGCTTTTTTTTTAGATTTTTTCGTCCACATCGGGTGGCAGAATCGGTTTGCGCTTCAGTGGGGTCGATAGGATGATGGCTGTTCTCGTATCGCCCAGTGCCTGAATTTTATCGATGATCTCTTCAAGGCGTTTAGTGTCCTCGCAAACGACCTTTACCGTCATACAATCTTCGCCAGTGACGTGATAGCACTCGATGATTTCCCGCTCTTCACCCGCCATTTTTTTAAACCGGTCATGGGAGCTGACTTTCATCGCCACATGGACGATGGCTTCCACATGTAACTTTAGTTTTTTAGGGTTGACGATGGCTGCATAGCCTTCGATAACGCCTGCTTCTTCGAGGCGTCTAATGCGTTCCGAAACGGCTGGAGAGGTTAGATTTACACGTTGGCCAAGCTCCTTCATGGAAATCCGTCCGTCCTGCTGAAGGATTTTTAAAATGCGAATATCTGTTGAATCCATGATTTTCTCCCTAATTAAATTAAGTTAATTATCAAATTGATTTATTTATTAAACTAAGTAAAGTCTATCACTTTTGGTTATCTCTGTACACAAATATGTGCAAATGATAAACTTTTGTTGTAATTAGCCTATTTAGGAGGTTAGCGATGTCCGCTATCAAAATAACTGAAACCATATTAAGAGATGCCCATCAATCTTTAATTGCCACGCGATTAACGACCAATGAAATGATTCCCATATTAGAAACCATGGATGCGGTCGGATACCATGCACTCGAGTGCTGGGGTGGTGCGACATTTGATGCTTCACTACGATATCTCAGTGAAAACCCATGGGAACGCTTAAGACTCATTCGTAAAAACGTTAAGAATACAAAACTACAGATGTTATTGAGGGGTCAAAATATTCTGGGCTATAAGCATTATCCAGATGATGTGGTGGAAGCCTTTATCAAGCGCGCTATCGCGAACGGCATCGACATCGTTAGAATTTTTGATGCACTTAATGACCTTAGAAATATCGAATTGGCTGTCAATACCACAAAAAAAGAAGGCGCACATGCACAAGCGGCGATTTCTTACACCATCAGCCCTGTTCATACCATAGAGAATTACGTCCAGCTCGCGAAGGACATGCAGTCCATGGGTGCTGATTCCATCTGTATAAAAGACATGTCTGGTTTGCTGACGCCATTTGAAGCAGAAAAACTCGTGAAAGCTTTAAAAGCGAACATTTCCGTACCGCTTGAGCTGCACTCGCATTATACCAGTGGTCTGGCGAGCATGTCGTATTTAAAAGCGATTGAAGCGGGCGTGGATATTATCGATACAGCGATTTCGCCATTTGCACTGGGAACCTCTCAGCCTGCAACCGAGCCGATGGTGGCTACATTAAAGGGCACACCATACGATACGGGGCTTGATTTGGATGTCCTCGATAAAGTTACCGAATATTTTACTCCGATCAGAGAGAAAGCCATCGACTCTGGACTCCTTGACCCGAAAATGTTAGGGGTTGATATCAATGCCCTCGTTTATCAGGTACCTGGTGGCATGCTTTCCAATCTCGTTTCACAGCTCAAAGCGCAAAATGCACTGGATAAATACGATGAGGTGCTAAAAGAAGTCCCAAGAGTCCGTGAAGATCTGGGCTATCCGCCACTGGTGACACCGACGAGTCAAATGGTGGGGACACAGGCCGTTCTCAACGTCGTAATGGGAGAGCGGTATAAAATGGTGCCTAAAGAAATCAAAGAATACGTAAAAGGCATGTACGGAAGACCTGCTGTGCCGATCAAACGTGAAATTGTAGAGAAGATTATTGGCGACCAAGAAGTGATTACTTGCCGCCCAGCTGACCTGCTTCCACCACTTTTAGCTATTGAAAGCGAGAAGATTAAAGAGTATATTGAAGAGGAAGAGGATGTTTTATCCTACATCTTGTTCCCTAATGTGGCTGAAGAATATTTCAAGTTCCGTCGAGCTCAGAAATATAAAATTGACTCCGATTTAGTGAACATAGACGAGAAGACACATCCTGTTTAATTCACAATTGGAGGCACTATGCAGAAGAAACCCAAACTCAGTCGAGAAGAGGTTAAAAAGCAACGCGCACTGGAAAACGAAAAAATGGTGTATGAAAACTGGCAATTCAATCACGAAATGGGGCGTTTCAAATATGCCCTTCGGTTCGGAGCATTTACCTGGGGAATTCCCACATTTTTCGTCTACACCGTCATTATGCTGGTCATGAACTTTTTCTTGAAAGAGAGTTACAAATACGATCTATATCAAGCTGTGATCGCTTTCATATTCTTTATCCTGTTTGGAATCGCCTACGGGATGGTGCTATGGAACCGAAATGAAAAGATTTTCCTAAAAAAATACCCCTATGGTAGAAAAACTAAAGCATAGATTATTATGTTGAAACAGAATCGCTTCATCGCGGTTCTGTTTTTTTATTTCCAATTATTTACCATTTGTTATTGATTTTGGTAAATTATGGATATATAATGGTTTTACCATTTATTTACAGGAGGTGCGATGCGGTATCTATTAGAAAATGACTATACACAGCGCTTATATGCCCAAATAGGGGCTGCTTGTCCAGACCTTACCTTACTTAAGCACGACAAAATCAGCGGAATAAGCGAAGATGACACACTCGTGCTCGACGAAAACGATTGGGTGCATTACATGGCATCTGGTAAAACGCCGAAAGAAGTGATCGTCTTCGGTGAAAACAGCCCACTTTATGGCACCTATCGCACGATCTCCAAGTATCAGCCTGCCAAAAAGATTCAGTCGGCCTTACAAAGGGCAAGACATCCTATCCTATTGGTCACATCTGATGCAAATGTACCCCATATCGAATCGATTCTAAGCGTTATTTCCAGAGTTGTCGAAGTCGAATACACGGTATCGACGAATTATCCTCCACAAAAACCTTTTGATTTATTTAGTTTTCTAGTGGCGCTTCCTTCTAAGGAACTGCTCAAGAATAGGCTCGATGTCTGTCAAACGCTTAAGGATTACCTGAAGCCTCCTATCAGTGACATTACCAGTATGCTGTATTCGTTATCCGAAAAAGGGAGAACGGTGGTACTAAGTACACCTTTAAAGGGGGCGCTCGATCTCGCAATCATGGAGTTGTGTGATGCAGTGATCTTTCTGAAAGTGAATAAGGCCTCCGAATTTATCGCATCATTAACCACCATTAAACCCTCACTCCACTTTAAGGTTATCGACATTTCGAATAGCCCAGACTTACTGCAGCTTGAAGAATCCATTAAGCACATTTTCAGGAGTTGACAGATGGAGAACTTTGAACCTACGCACGCAAGCAAAGAACAGCTTAAGAAGGAGATCCTAACTAAAATCGGCGCATTCGATATCCCTGCCATTCAGCGGGAAATCACAGCCGTGGTTAGTGCGATGTCATCACTCAGCACAGAAGAGAAAAAGACGATGCATCGCGAACTTAATCATGCCATTCTCGGTTACGATGTCATTCAGCCCTATTTAGACGACCCATCTGTCACAGAAATCATGATCAATGGATTAACACCTATTTTTATCGAAAAAAAGGGGAAACTCCATCAAACCGCCATTACTTTTGAATCCAAAACACAGCTCATGCAGCTGATTCATAAAATAAGTAATGAAACGGGGAGAGAAGTGAACCTAGGTAACCCGACGCTAGATGCTAGATTGAAGGATGGTTCAAGAGTAAATATCATCCTCGATCCTGTGGCATTAACCGGTCCGCATGTCACTATCCGAAAATTCAAAAAGAATTTTAACTCTGCTGGGGAGTTGATGCAAACTGGCATGTTTGACATAAACATCCTGAAGCTATTCGAAGTACTTGCATACTGTAAATACAACCTGTTCATCGCCGGGGGAACTGGCTCCGGAAAAACCACGTTGCTAAACTGCATCGCAGGCTTAGTGCCTGAAGATGAACGGATTATCACCATCGAGGATGCTGCCGAAATCAACTTACCGACGCGAAAAAATATCGTTTCACTGGAGACGAGAAAGGGCCATTCAGGCACGTTTGATATCGATATGAGTCATTTGATCAAAAATGCACTACGCATGCGTCCTGATCGTATCATCGTCGGCGAGGTAAGGGGAGAAGAGGTCATCGATATGCTTCAAGCCATGAACACAGGGCACGATGGCTCCATGTCTACCGGACATAGCAACACGCCACTGGATATGTTGACGCGGCTTGAAGTAATCGCCTCCAGTCATACTGACATCCACCATTCTCTTATAAGACGCCAAATCATCTCGGCGATTGACTTCATCATTTTCGTGGAAAAGATGCCAGATGGTCAGAGACGGGTTACGAAAATCCAAGAAGTGGACAAAACGGCTAGCGATTATGTTTTATTTCCGCTCTATGAATATACCGGTGCTACACCAGCTTCCACTGCCACTTTAAAAGGTCACATAAAGCAGGATGAAAGGCTGAAGAGGTTTTCAAGCGATGAAAAAGTTTAGCAAGGTTGTTCCTCTTTATCTGTTAAATACAGTTGATCTCCCCAGATGGGGATTTGATGTGCTCTTCTACGCGTTGGCCATGATCGCTTATTTTCATAGCCTACTTCTGGCAGGAATTACGGTGGGCATTATGATTCTCATCGCCTCTAAAACCACACGTTATCAGAAAGACATCACACAGGTATACCTAGATGGATTAATCGATTTTCTGAACTATATCAACTCAAACATGGCAATCGGCCTCGGTTTTGAATCTGCGATTGTGGCCTGCAGTGAAAATCAAAAACGTCACGATACTTTAGCGTCTCAAACCATTCAACAGCTATCAAATGGCATCAAATTCGGTGTTGGAAGTCAAGAAATCCTAGCGTCACTTTATCAGCGTTTTCCCATAAAAGAAACCGCACTATTTACCCGATTGATGACCTTAAGTAAGGAGAGTGGAGCAAACCCATCAAACATTGCCTACGTCACCCTCGATAAACTGTATTTAAAGTATCGTATACAGCAAGAGGTTGAAGGCATTTTGTTTCAAAAACAACTCGAGATGAATATTTTAACGCTATCTCCCATCCTCATCATCCTGTTCATTCATTCCGCAGCACCAGATTATTTAAATGTCTTATACGTCACGTTGATCGGGAGAATTATGATGATCTTTGCCCTTGCTTTGGTCATCATGATGAAGCTTATCGCTGAAAAAATCGTCAAATTTGAGCGTTAAGTAGAGAAAAAAGTTAAGGAGGAAAAACCAGGGAATGAGGCTATTCGATGAATACAACCGAATTATCGAAGAAAAATTACATGCCTTTGGCATACGACCTGCTGATAAAAGGGATTGCACATTCGAAAAGGAACTCCATAACATTCTTCAGGAATTTCTAATCGCCTTCGGTGCAGGTTTGACTCTGGATCAATCGCTTAGGAGCACACTTGAAAAAGTAAGCAACGATCAGACGCTCATACGATTACTCAATGCCTCTACAACTGCCATTGAAGCACTTAATGATTATGCGTTATTGATTGACCGAAAAGAGGTATGGCGATTCGTAAGGCTGGTCAATCAATACCAGATTACAGGCAGTACCACTACGATACAGGCCATTGAGAGGCTTCACGATGAATTATGGCAGAATAAATTGCTGGCGATTCGCAAGAAGTCAGAGGTTGTCACCGTACAATTGACCTTTTTACTGATGCTCTCATTAATCAGTGTCATCGTGGTTTCCATAACCCCAGTGATCCTGTTCTTAAGGTAATACCGTTCTAAAGGAAAGCGGACACTTTATTTAGACTATTAATCATAATAAGGAGGTTGACATGCAACATTTCACTTACATGATCAAAACAGGACTTCAGTATATTCAAATAACGTTAAAAAAACTATCGGGTGAAGAAGAGGGGATGGGGACTATTGAAATCGTCATTATCATCGCCGTTCTGATCGGACTTGCATTTTTGTTTCGTACATTTGCCATGGAGTTTTTCACCGAACTCACTGCTGGGATCAGAAACAACAATCAAATCGACGATTTATTCAATTCACCCTGATGGTGGTAAACCAACATGCGCTATTATGAACGGATTGTCACTAAACAACAGTTGATTTCTTTTGAAGCGGATATGCTAAAACACTTAAAGAATCATTGTTTTCAGTCGTTCGACAGCTTTATTGATCCCCATTCCAGCTGTTACTATTTAAAATATGCTCGAAAGGCATCTTCCGTTACGCTTAATTCGAGGATGAATGAGGGCATTTGGTCAAAGGCTCAAGTGGTTGAACTTATTGAAAGCCTGATTCTTCTTCACCAGTATTGCCTAGATTATCTGCTGGACATAAAAAAAATAGATTTTTCACCCGCAACCATCGATTATGATTTTGAAGCACATGAATATCAGTGGCGTTACTGGCCACTTCATGACTATGAAAGTCACATGTCCCTTAGCCAGCTCATCCGAGAGGTCTTATGGCACACGGGTGAACTACGGCACCTAATGGCATCAACTGAACAAAACATGACACTGAGCCATTTGAAAAGCCTACTTGAGGCCATTAACAGCAAACCGGAGACCGCTTATTCAAAGCATAAGCCATTTTCATTTTTTAAGAAGAAAAAGCCTTTCGATGAAGGATACCGAAATCCGATTAAGGAGAATAAAACCTCTTATCAGAAGACGCATTCCATGCTGGTCAATCGAAGTGCTCCTGAGCAATCTTACCCATTTCAGTACGAATACACCGAAATTGGCCGAGATGAAAAGTGTGCCATAAAGTTAATTGACGCTTCCATCAGCCGATTCCACGCGGTAATTCATCGCATAGAAGATGCCTTTTATATCACTGACACCGCATCCACGAATGGCACCTATATAAATGGGGTCCGAATCGACCATAAAACGCTGCTTGTCAATGGAGATATCCTCCAATTAGGTGACAAAGAATTCATTTTTATACACTAACTTTTGTGATATTATATTAAGGTAATTGCAAAAGTCAGGCACAGACGTGCCCTAAATAGCGAGGAGTTTAAAAATGAAAAACGATGTTAAAAATGTTCTTTACTCTGAAAGCGTTATTAAGTCAAAGGTTGAAGAACTTGCAAAACGCATTTCTGAAGATTATGCAGACAAGGAACTCTTATTGATTGGTGTATTAAAGGGTGCCAATGTTTTCATGTGCGACTTGATGAGAGAAATCACATTTCCCATTCAAATCGATTTTATTGCCGCTTCCAGTTATGGACATTCAACAGAAAGCTCAGGCGTCGTTAAAATCATCAAAGATTTGGATTACAGCATTGAAGGTAAGCATGTGATCATCGTAGAAGACATCATCGATACTGGACTTACTTTGAAATACTTGATTGAAAATTTCAAATCACGTCAGCCTAAAAGCCTTGAAATCTGTACATTACTTGATAAACCCGAACGCAGGATTGCACATCTGGAAGTAAAATACACTGGTTTTCAAATTCCAGACGAGTTCATCGTGGGATATGGCATCGATTATGCTGAGCGTTATAGAAACTTACCTTACATTGCAACCTTAAAAGAAAGTGTTTATAGTAAATAATCACTCAGTGCCTTATTGTATACTCTTTATAAAAATTCGGTTTCTAATTTGACGATTGGGTATCAATCCATTATGATGAAACTGACAAATAAAAAGAGGTGAAATAATGAATATTGCAAAAACCATCGATCATACGATTTTAAAACCAAACGTCACCGATGCTGAAGTCATCAAAGTGTGTGACGAAGCAAAAGAATACGGTTTCTTTTCCGTCTGTGTCAATCCCTATTTCGTACCACTTGTGGCTGAACAGTTAAAAGGGAGCGATGTAAAGGTTACTTCAGTGATCGGATTTCCGCTCGGAGCGAACACATCGATCATCAAAGCCGCTGAGGCAAAACAAGCTGTAGAAGATGGCGCTAACGAAATCGACATGGTCATCAATGTCTCCGCATTAAAGGATGGCAAATACGATTTCGTACAAAGTGATATAAAGGCAGTTGTAGATGCCATCGCAGGAAAAGCCATTTTAAAAGTCATTCTCGAAACCTGTTTACTCACAAAAGACGAAATCGTTAAGGCATCTGAGTTATCAAAAGCTGCTGGCGCAAATTTCGTTAAAACATCTACCGGATTCAGCACTGGCGGTGCTACTGAAGAAGACGTAAAACTGATGAAGCAAACGGTTGGTGATGCGCTAGAAGTTAAAGCATCAGGTGGCGTTCGTGACTTCGAAACCGCTAAAAAAATGATTGAAGCAGGGGCTACTAGAATCGGCGCTTCTGCATCTGTCGACATCGTTTTAAAGAGTAAAAGTAGTATTTCAGATTATTAAATTAAGCTCGGGTTGACATAATGTTATTATGTTAACCCGTTTTTTTATTTCACTCTCTGACTTCCAAATCAAGCCATTTGTCTATATAATAGTGTTAAGACCAGACATGAGGTGGCACTAAGCATGAACCTTAAAGACTTAAAACTTCCCGTTTTTTCGAAATATATCATACTGGCGACACTTATCATACTCATAATGACACGTACGCCGATTTGGCAGACGATTGAGGCGGGGATTTCTCCGATCATCGTTTCCTTGGTTTTGGCGTATACGCTGGATTATATGGTGCGATTCTTTATGGCCAAATTCAAAATACCGCGTCCATTCGCCATCCTGATTTCTGTGATCATTTTTTTAGCATTGATTTTTACATTAGGCATTATCGTAATTCCAAGCATTATAGATGCTGTCAGCTCTCTAATTAAAGCGATTTCAAATATCGATATGAAGGCCCTGATAGAACTCACAGGCATTCAAAATATCGACTTCGAGAATACTTACCTTAAACAGTTCCAGCAAAGCATCATCGACACGATTGCCCCGATTTTACAAAAGGCGACGAATTTTACCGGGACAGCTGTGCTCGTGGTGGTGACGGAGCTTCAAAAGATTACATCCGGCATTATTTCATTTATCGTTTCATTCGTGATCGCCATCTATATGTTAGGTGAAAAGCGAGATCTCTTAGCACGTATCAAGCGAACCGCCTATGCTTATTTAAACGATCGACAGGTTCATACGGTCTATTATGTGTCTCATCTTGCCAACCGATTATTTAAGGACTTCGTCATCGGTAAGTTCATCGATAGTACGATTATAGGCTTCTTATCGTATTTTCTTTTCGCGATATTTGACTTCGAGTATGCTGTCTTGATCGCTTTGATCGTGGGCATCACAAATATGATTCCTTATTTTGGACCTTTTATCGGCGCTGTTCCTGCCGCCATAATCACCTTGATTGCCAACCCGAGCCACCCTATAGATGTCTTCTACATGCTCTTATTAATATTTGCGATTCAGCAGCTGGACGGATTAGTGATAGGCCCCTTTATCTTAGGTGACTCCATCGGCGTCAGCGCTTTTTGGATTATCGTCTCCGTTACAGTAGGGGGCGCTGCGTTTGGTGTTCTAGGCATGTTTTTAGGCGTACCAGCTTGTGTACTGATTAAAACGCTAATCGAAGAGGATGTTCATAAAAAACTATCCGCAAAGGGTTATGAAGGTCTAGAAACGGATCAAATGAAAACAAAAGTAACGAAACACATGCGAAAAAAACCATCATAAGGAGCGTATTATGACGCATATCATGGTCACCGATATTAATGCTACCACTTCATTTAGAATTAAAAAACTCCTGGAAGGCATTCCTGTGGAAATCATCACCACGACTACTATCTTCGAGTCCATCAACCGTGCTGGTAATCTTCAGTCCACACTGGACATGGTTATTATCGATGTAAATCTCGGTCCAGAAGATGGTTATGAGCTGATTGCCAAACTGAAAGACATTAATCCTAACATCATGGTGATCATCGTCACGAGTTTAAATACCCGAAAGTCGTTTGTGCGTGCCATTAGGGTTGGTGCTGCCGATTATATCTTAAAGCCATTTGAGGATGACTATCTGAGGGGAAAACTGCTTCAACACATCAAATTGATCAATGATGCGAAGGCATTGACACCAGGCGTTTCTCAAAAGCAAATCGACACATCGATTTATAATGCGGTTAAAAAGGCGGTACGTGAAAACCACGAGCTTTTAATCGGCTTACTTATCGTCTATAATAAAAAGAACCCAGCGCAATCGGCAAACAACGTTAGGGATATTGCGCTCTTAAAGGGATTATTTAGAGAAATTGAGGCTTCATTAAACTTTGATGATGAAGTGTACGCCCACGGTAATAATGGCTATGTCATCGTCATGCATCGAAAAAACATGCATGCAAAGCCTGTGGTCATCGAGTTTTTCAATAACCTTTGCGAGCAATATTTTACTGAAAAAGGGATCGATGAATTTGCGTATGAGATTGAGTTCATCAATCTACCAAATGAGATTGATCCACGCCAAAATGCGCTTAGCGTCCTTGCGCAGCGCATCGAAAAAAACATCGGATAGCCTGATTTATTAGGGCCTTCACTTAAGTGAAAGGTCCTTTTTTATTACTAAATTTTTAATAAAATTCCTTCTTTTCTTTTTTACAAAAAGGTCTATAATAGTATTAGTTTGTTCACTGCATAATTTGAATTGACCTGAGGTGTCATATGAAGCAAACGTATAATGTGGGTGTGGACGTGGGATCCACCACCGTTAAGATGGTCATTCTCGATGAGGATGGCCACATTGTATTCAAAGATTATCGCCGCCACTTTTCCGATGTGAAAAACACGGTGAAAATGTTGTTCGAGGATGCTCGAGCCATGCTGTCAAACGCGACTTTAAAAATGATGATTACGGGGTCTGCAGGACTAGGTCTCGCTGAAAGCCTAAATATAAGCTTCATTCAAGAAGTCATCGCTTGTTCAAAAGCGATTAAGAAACTGGCACCACAAACGGACGTCGCCATCGAGCTCGGTGGGGAAGACGCAAAAATCATGTATTTTGGTAACGCAGTGGAGCAGCGTATGAATGGCACCTGTGCCGGAGGTACTGGCTCCTTCATCGACCAAATGTCCTCTTTATTAAAAACGGATGCCGACGGTCTTAATGCCCTTGCTAGAGACCATAAAGAGATTTACCCCATCGCTTCCAGGTGTGGCGTATTTGCAAAAACCGATATTCAGCCCCTTCTCAACGAAGGAGCTTCTCGCGAAGACATTGCAGCTTCTGTACTTCAGGCTGTGGTGAACCAAACGATAAGCGGCCTCGCCTGTGGTAAACCCATCCGCGGCAAGGTGGCTTTTTTAGGTGGACCATTATCGTTTCTGCCAGAGCTGAAAAAACGATTTGAAATCACCTTGAACCTTACTGATGACGAAATCGTCAGACTAAACCATACCCAATACTTCGTCGCCATAGGTGCGGCACTTTCATCCACAGAATCTGAAGCCTTCGAACCCCAATGTCTTTATGATCGCATGCCCAATATCTATTGCGAAAGCCCTGATTCGAAGGAAAAATTAGATAGACTGTTCGAAACCGATGAGGACTATACCGCCTTCAAACATAGGCACAGCCAGCACCGCGTGCAAACAGCCGAACTATCAGAGACTACCGGGAACCTATATCTAGGCATCGATGCTGGCTCCACTACGACGAAAATCGCCGTCATCAACAGCCAAAAGGAGTTGGTCTTTTCCCATTATGGTTCCAATGAAGGAAACCCGCTCAGTACGACCATCAAGGCCCTTCAAAAATTTTATGACATGAAAAACCCGGACGCTGAAATCGTTTTCAGTACGGTGACCGGCTATGGCGAAAGTCTTATTAAAGCGGCATTAAAACTGGATCATGGTGAAATCGAAACGGTCGCACACTATAAAGGGGCTGATTACTTTTTACCTGGCGTAGATTCGATCCTCGACATCGGTGGACAGGACATGAAAAGCCTTCGCGTCAACGAAGGGGTCATCCATTCCATCATGCTCAACGAAGCCTGTTCGTCAGGCTGTGGTTCATTTATCGAAACCTTTGCCCAGTCTGTGAATCATACGGTTCAAGATTTCTCTAAACTCGGGTTGATGTCTGAGAATCCAGTGGATTTAGGCACGCGTTGCACAGTCTTTATGAACTCGCGCGTCAAGCAGGCTCAAAAAGAAGGCGCCACAGTAGGGGACATCTCAGCGGGCATTTCCATGTCCGTGGTTAAAAACGCCCTGTTTAAAGTCATTCGCATGCGTTCAGCCAGTGATTTAGGTGAAAAGATAGTCGTTCAAGGCGGAACCTTCTATAACGATGCCGTTTTACGTGCGCTGGAAATCCTTACAGGGAGAGAAGTGGTGCGCCCCGATATCGCAGGCATCATGGGTGCTTTTGGCGCGGCACTGATTTCGCTAGAGCGTTACACCGAAGGCTATCAAACAGCGATGCTTTCACCAGAAGCCCTTCAGCGGTTTTCATCTTCGACCAGCACGAAACGATGTACATTATGCGGCAATCATTGTCAGCTCACCTTAAACCATTTTTCGGATGATCGTCAATACATCACCGGAAATCGATGCGAACGGGGTGCGGGGATTGAAGTGTCTGAAAACACGCTTCCAAACCTCTACGATTATAAACTCGGTAGAGTTTTTGATTTCCCTGTATTATCAAGAGCTGAAGCCAAGCGTGGTGTGATCGGCATTCCTAGAGTGCTGAACCTCTATGAAGATTATCCTTTCTGGGCAGCATTTTTTACAGATTTGGGGTATCGTGTGGAGCTATCGACCCGTTCCTCTCGAAAAATCTATGAGCTGGGTATGGAAACCATCCCTTCTGAAAGCGTTTGCTATCCAGCAAAGCTGGTACATGGCCATATCGAGGACCTTATAAAACGCAAGGTTGACCGAATTTTCTATCCCTGCATTCCTTATAATACCAGGGAAGACCAAGGGGCAAATAATCACTATAATTGCCCTGTAGTGACTTCTTATCCTGAAACCATCCATGTCAACGTCGATCACATCAAGAATAAACAGGTCCACTATCACCATCCATTTTTACCGATCGATGCCCCTGAGCGTATGAAGAAAAGACTCTTTGAAGAACTGTCCTCATGGGGTCTGACTCAAAAAGAAGTCTACGCGGCAGTGGAGAAGGGCTATCAGGCATTATCAGCATACAAGTCTGATGTCAGACATCAAGGAGAGATGGCGCTTAAGTACCTTGAACAGCACGGTGTAAAGGGAATCGTATTAGCAGGCCGACCTTATCATATCGATCCTGAGATTAATCACGGAATCCCTGAACTTATAAAGTCGTACGGCTTCGCAGTAATTTCCGAAGATGCCATCGCGCATCTCGACGTCATCGACCGACCATTACGCGTCGTCGATCAATGGGTATACCATACACGGCTTTATGCGGCTGCGCAGTTCGTTTCAAAACGAACCCATCTAGAGCTGGTGCAGCTCAACTCTTTTGGGTGCGGTCTGGATGCGGTGACCTCCGATCAAGTGAAAGAAATACTTGAACGCTCCGGTAAGATCAGCACACTCATTAAAATCGACGAAATCAATAACTTAGGTGCCATTAGAATTCGCATCAGATCATTGATTGCTGCCATCGCCGAACGTGATAAGCGCTGCTTTATACCTGAAATTGCTGAGGTTAAAGCAAATCGGGTCATATTCACAGAAGAAATGCGTAAAACGCACACGATATTAGTCCCTCAAATGTCACCCATCCATTTTCAGTTCATCGAATCTGCACTAAGACCTGAAGGCTATCACTTCGAGGTGCTTCCCGCAGTGGATACACATGCCATCGACGAAGGGCTCAAGTACGTGAACAACGATGCTTGCTATCCATCCATCCTTGTCGTGGGCCAAATGATGAAAGCATTAAACTCTGGTAAATACGACCTTGATAAAACGGCCTTAATCATCACCCAAACCGGCGGCGGCTGTCGTGCGACCAACTACATCGCTTTTATCCGTCAAGCGCTGAAGAGCGCAAATATGGAGCATGTGCCGGTAATCAGCTTAAATGCACTTGGTCTGGAATCAAACCCTGGCTTCAAGCTCACGAAGCCATTAGTGGAGAAACTCGTACAGAGCATGCTTTACGGCGATCTGTTTATGCGCGTTCTTTATAAAACCAGACCCTATGAGCTAGAAGCAGGTTCTGCAAACCAGTTATATGAAACCTGGGTTGAGCGCTGCAAAGCCGCGCTGGTCAAAGGAGACCGCAGAACATTTTCACTAAATGTAAAGCAGATCGTAAACGATTTTGACGCCTTACCCCTTAAGGAAATAAGCAAGCCTAAGGTGGGATTGGTCGGCGAAATCCTCGTCAAGTTTCATCCGACTGCTAATAACAACATCGTTGATCTGATCGAACGCGAGGGTGCTGAAGCGGTTATGCCAGATCTGGTGGATTTTTTCGCCTATACTGCCTATAATAGCGTCATTAAAAACAAATATCTATCCGGGTCAATGAAAGGGCGGCTCACCAGCGAGGTCCTAATCGCACTGATTAATCATTACAGAAGCCCAATGGTGAAAGCCCTAGAAAATAGTAAACGTTTCGAACCGCCAAAATCCATCAAAGCCCTCGGAGAGCTTGCTAAGCCACATTTATCACTCTGTAACCAAACAGGTGAAGGATGGTTTTTAACCGCTGAGATGATCGAACTGATTCATAGCGGGGTCGATAACATCGTCTGTATGCAGCCTTTTGCCTGCTTACCAAATCACATCACCGGTAAGGGCATGATTAAAGAGCTTAAGAGCAGCTATCCTTCCTCGAACATCGTCGCCATCGATTATGATCCAGGCGCAAGCGAGGTTAATCAAGTCAATCGAATCAAGCTCATGCTCAGTACAGCCCATGAAAAGATTCAACAGTAAACGGATGTTACAAAATAGAAGGATGCCTCGGCATCCTTTTTTGTGTTATAATGATGGATGATAAAGTGAAAGGAGCAATTGAAATGGAAGACAAAGTTCTAATATTCGGACACAAAAATCCAGACACAGACAGCATCACCTCCGCAATCGCTTACTCCTATCTCAAAAATGCTCAAGGGTTTAACACCGAGCCCTGCATGCTAGGTGAAATTCCCAAAGAAGCGGCTTTTGTCTTAAATTACTTCGGGACAGAAGAACCACGTCTACTGGACAATGTGAAAATTCAGCTTAAGGATTTGGATTATGATAAAATAATCCCGCTTGAGCCATCCAATTCAATTCTCAAGGCCTATAACCATATGAATGCCCATAAGATCAGAACATTACCCATCGTCGATCCAGAGGGGTATCTTATTGGTATTGCAACCATGAAGGACATCGCCATGAACGCCATCAATGGGGATTACCATTCCATTCATACGACCTTCAATAATATCCGCAGTGATTTAAATGGGGAAATCCTAAATTATGGCCACAGTGATATTAACGGCCACATCGTCATTACCGCCTTTCACGACAGCACCATTATCAAGCAACAGCGCATCGAGCCGGATTCCATCGTCATCACAGGCGACCGATTCGATATAATCGAACACGCCATTCTCGTTAAGGTTCAGTTAATCATCGTCACAGGTGATTTAGAGATTCCAGAGCTGCTGATAGAAAAGGCGAAGGTGAGTGGCGTAAACGTCATCAGAACCCATTATGACACTTATTCCACCTCTAAGCTCATCAACCAGACGAACTTTATTAGCACCATCATGCAATCTGAGCGCATCATGAAGTTTAAAGTCGACGAGTATTTAGAGAACTGTAAGGAAGTCATCCAATCCTCAAAGCATTCAAAGTTCCCGATAGTAGACGACCAAGGCAAATACTTAGGGTTTATCGGCCGGACGCACTTTTTAAACCCAACCAAAAAAAATGTCATCCTCGTGGATCATAACGAGTACGCACAATCCGCTGAAGGCTTAAATGAGGCGGAGGTTTTAGAGATCATCGATCACCATAAAATCGGCGATATCAATACAGCGCTACCGATCACCTTCCGAAATATGCCAGTGGGGAGCACCAACACCATCATTTTCCAGCTTTATAAGGAGTCTAAAGTCGATATTCCGAAATCGATCGCTGGTTTGATGCTGTCAGGAATCGTGTCTGACACCCTCTTTTTAAAATCGCCGACCACCACCTATTTTGATGAACACGCCGTCAATACCTTAAAAGACATCGCTCAGATCGACCTCCATAATTACGCGATGGAAATGTTTAAAAGCGGCACCTCATTGGATGGTCGTTCAGAGTCGGACGTATTCTTTAACGATTTTAAGGAGTTTGTTCTCGAAGGCTATAAAATTGGGATTTCTCAAGTTTTTACCCTTAACTTTGATGAAATTGCCACAAATCAAGACGGTTATCTAAAGCTCATTCAATCCATTCATGAATCGCGGGACCATTATTTGACCCTAATGCTGGTAACCGACATTATCAAGGAAGGATCCTATACGCTATTTGAAAGCCGTCATGAACGCTTGCTCAATATGGCATTTGGAAAGGTTGTAGAGCAGGGAACCTTCATCGATTCTCTGGTTTCTAGAAAGAAACAAATTATTCCGATGATTATCAATGCCATCAATGCACTTAAATAGGAGGATTCATGCTTAATAAGTACGATTACTACGAAAAACTTGGCGTTCTCGCTGAGGTCGTACGTTTTGTTGAAGAAGGAGAAAAGGTCGTTCGCGACAAATTTAACCAAATTGATGACGTCGCTGAATACAATCAGCTCAAAGTCCTTCACGCCATGCAGCTAAACAAGCTGTCTGACATCCATTTTAACTGGAATACTGGTTATGGCTATGACGACATCGGTAGAGATGCCGTAGAGAACGTTTATAGAACGGTTTTCAATACCGAGGATGCAATCGTCAGGCCGATTATCGTTTCTGGAACACATGCACTCACGCTGATGCTCACAGGCGTTTTAAGACCCGGCCATCATATGGTTAGCATCACAGGACGGCCTTATGATACGCTCGAGAAGGTCATCGGAATTTCACCTTCAACCGCCATGTCGCTAAAGGATATCGGCGTCAAATATTCGGAAATCCCATTAACAGCATCTGGACGATTTGATGTGGATAAAATTAGTGAAGCACTTGATTTCCCAGTTGAAGTCATCTACATTCAGCGTTCTGCAGGCTATAGCTGGCGTAAGGGACTGACCATCTCAGAAATCGGCGATATTATCGCACTGGTCAAATCAAAACAGCCAAATTGTATCGTCATGGTGGATAATTGCTACGGCGAGTTTTTGGAAGTGCTTGAACCGACCGACGTAGGTGCCGATCTCATGGCAGGAAGCCTCATTAAAAATCCCGGAGGCGGACTGGCGTTAAGCGGGGGGTATATTGTCGGAAAGGAACACCTAATTGAACAGGTTGCCGGACGTCTGACATCTCCTGGAATCGGTAAAGAATGTGGTTTGACGTTTGGTCAAACACGTACCATGCTTCAAGGGCTGTTCATCGCGCCTAAAGTGGTTTCCGGCGCACTTAAAGGGGCCATTCTTTGCGCAGAGAGTTACCGTCGTTTAGGATATCGCGTTAATCCAGAGCCCAATGACGTTCGCAGCGACATCATCCAGGCGATTGAATTTGGAGATGCAGAAAAGGTCATCAAGTTTTGCCAGGGAATTCAATCCGCTTCGCCGATAGACAGCTACGTCACACCGGAGCCATGGGCAATGCCTGGTTATAGCAGTGATGTCATCATGGCCGCTGGCGCTTTTGTTCAGGGATCATCCATCGAGCTGAGTGCAGACGCCCCCATCAGGCCTCCCTATATCGCATACTTCCAGGGCGGATTAACTTATGAACACTCAAAGTTCGGCGTCATTAAATCACTCAACGCGCTCTACACAAATCAGTTGATTACTATTCCGAAAAGAGGAGAATAACATGGATTACAACCAACTTGCGTTAAAGCTTCATGCGGATCATAAGGGAAAAATCGAGGTTATCAGCAAAGTGCCATTAGAGACGCGAGAAGACCTCAGCACGGCGTATACACCTGGTGTCGCTGAACCCTGTAGAAAAATTGCAGCGAATCCTGATGATGTCTATACCTACACAGCAAAAAGCAATCTGGTTGCCATCGTTTCAGACGGTTCAGCGGTTCTCGGTCTGGGCAATATCGGTGCTGAGGCAGCGATTCCTGTTATGGAAGGGAAGGCCATTCTCTTTAAATCATTTGCTGGCGTCGACGCTTTTCCGATTTGTATTTCTTCACAAGAGGTTGACACCATCGTCGAAACAGTCGTTCAGATTGCACCTGTTTTCGGGGGCATCAATTTAGAAGACATCTCATCTCCTAGATGCGTCGAGGTAGAAAGATTACTAAAAGAGCGATTAAATATCCCCATTTTTCATGACGATCAGCACGGCACTGCCATCGTCGTTTGTGCTGCCTTGATGAACGCACTAAAAATCGTCAGAAAAAATATCGCTGACATAAAAATCGTCATCAACGGTGCAGGATCCGCTGGGAATGCCATCGCTAGAATGCTGGTGGATATCGGTGCCTATAATATTACTTCCTGCGATCGTAAGGGCATTATCAATCGCAACCACCCTCAGAAAAACTGGGTTCAGGATGAAATCGCTCAAATTACTAACCCTTTACTAGTTGAGGGTCAGCTTGCAGATGCTATGGAAGGGGCTGATGTTTTTATAGGGGTCTCATCAAAAGGCGCTGTCACTCAAGACATGGTGAGACGTATGAACACGGATGCCATCGTGTTCGCCATGGCGAATCCAGATCCTGAAATCATGCCTGATGAAGCATTGGCTGCTGGGGCCTGTATCGTCGGTACTGGCCGATCAGATTTTGCAAATCAGATCAATAATGTACTGGCTTTTCCAGGTGTCTTTAGGGGCGCACTTGATGCACGGGCAAGTGATATCAATGATGCGATGAAAATCGCTGCTGTTCATGCCATCGCAGGCCTCGTAACAGAGAAGCAGCTTTCACCAACTTTTATCATCCCATCTGCACTTAATAAGACCATCGGTGACGTCGTGGCGAAAGCTGTTTATCAAGCAGCCATCGATTCTGACGTTGCGAGAATAAAATAACGGTTGACCCTAAACAGCACTAAAAAGGTCTATTTGTATCCCGAACCAGGGGAGACAAATAGACCTTTTTTTAGTTAGTAATTTTAACATCACATTTAAAGCATTACCTTTAAAACATTACATTTAAAACATACCGCTGAAGAAACCTAGAACACACCTTGCGCCATCATGGCTTCAGCAACTTTTAAGAAGCCTGCAATATTTGCGCCTGCCACAAGGTTATAACCATAGCCGTATTCTTCAGAGGCTTTTGCAGCATTTTTATGGATATTGATCATAATATCCTTTAACTTCGCATCAACCGTTTCGAATGTCCAGTGATATCTGGATGAATTTTGGCTCATTTCCAGTGCCGAAGTAGCGACACCACCTGCATTTGCAGCCTTCGCTGGTGCAACCAGTATGCCTTTTGAAATGAAGTATTTCACAGCATCGTTGGTACATGGCATGTTGGCACCTTCACCGATGGCGATGACACCGTTTTTAACCAAAGCCTCCGCTGACGACAAATCAATATCGTTTTGTGTGGCGCAGGGGAGGGCAATATCACATGGAATCGACCAGATCCCTGGTTTTCCTTCGTAATAAACGGCAGTTTCATGCAATTCTGTGTACTTATGAATACGCTCTCTTTTTGCTTCTTTCAGCTCTTTAATCGTCGCGAAATCAACACCGTTTTCATCGATAATATAGCCTTCGGAATCAGACATGGCCACAACCTTACCGCCTAATTGAACGACCTTTTGAAGGGCATAAATCGCCACGTTACCAGATCCCGAAATGACAATTCGCTTTCCAGATAAGTCGATTTTATTATGTTTGAGCATTTCTTCTAAGAAATACACTAAGCCATAGCCGGTTGCTTCCGTTCTAACTAAAGAACCGCCATAAGATAGCCCCTTGCCAGTTAAGACGCCATTTTCGAATGCGCCTCTAATTCTGCGGTATTGACCATATAAATAGCCGATTTCTCGTCCGCCTACACCGATATCGCCAGCGGGAACATCGATATCCGGACCGATATGTCGGTAAAGCTCTGTCATAAAGGATTGGCAGAAACGCATGATTTCGTCATCGGACTTTCCTTTTGGATCGAAGTCGGAGCCACCTTTACCGCCGCCAATCGGCAGACCCGTAAGGGCATTTTTGAAAATTTGCTCAAACCCTAAAAACTTGATGATGCCAATATAAACAGAAGGGTGAAAACGCAATCCGCCTTTATAGGGACCAATTGCACCATTAAACTGCACCCGAAAGCCTCTATTTACCTTAACTTGACCTTGATCATCAACCCATGTGACTCTGAAGGAAATCTGTCTTTCTGGATCACAAAGCCGTTCAACAATGTTTGCCTTCATGAACTCTGGATGCTTTTCAATTACAGGCTCAAGCGACTCAAGTACTTCTTCAACCGCTTGAATAAACTCGAGTTCATGGCTATTTTTTGCCTTGACTGCTGCGATCACCTCTTGGATATATTGCATAGAAACCTCCATCATTTCAATTAAATACCAATATATTAATTATACGTAAAAACTTTCAAATAAAAACACACTTTTTATATTTTTTTATATCTTTTTTATTAATTTTAGTAAGATGTAGCCTTTGCGAGTAAAAAATTTCACCTCACCAAAAATATGGGTTCAATTCACTAAAAATATGGCGTCACTTCACTAAAAAAAGAAGAGGTTAAAAACCTCTTCTTTTGCATAACAGACTGTAAATTCATTTTTAACAGACGATTTTTTTAGGTATTACATTTTTCTAAATACGCCTTTTACTTTACCTAAAATCTGAACGTCCTCCACATAAATGGGGGACATGGATGCGTTTTCAGGCTGCAATCTCACGCGATTTTTCTCTTTATAGAACGTCTTTACAGTTGCACTATCATCGATCATCGCCACGACGATATCACCACTGGTTGCATCGTTCTGTTTTTTGACGAGTACTAAATCTTTATTGAAAATTCCAGCTTCAATCATGCTATCGCCTTTAACTTTAAGCATGAAGTAAATGCCCTCATCCACAAAATCGGAAGGGATAGGGAAGGTTTCTTCTATGGATTCCACTGCAAGTATCGGTTGACCAGCCGTTATTTCACCGACGATAGGAACAAACCGGGTATCTCTGGCAAGAGAAACCACGTTATTGACAGGTTCATGATCTAAATCGTAAATTTCAATCGCCCTAGGCTTCGTAGGGTCTCTACGAATCATCCCCAGTTCTTCTAAGCGCGTCAAATGCGTGTGTACTGTAGAAGTCGATTTTAAGCCTACTGCCTGGCAAATTTCTCTCACTGAAGGTGGATATCCTTTCTTCGATACTTCCTCTTTTAAGAAATTTAAGATCATTTGTTGTTTCTTAGAAATTGAAGTGCCCATAAATACCCCCTAAATACGCTTAGTAGCTCAACTGGTTACTATTTAAAGTGATTATAGCATAACCTTAAAAAAAAATCAAACATTAGTTCTGTTTTTGTCTTTACAAAGAACGCACGTTCGGTTATAATTACCTTAAAAGAACATATGTTTGCACAAGGAGTGGTAAGGCACCTTAAGAAAGGATGGAGATTATGGATACTCAAAATGGAAGAAAAAATGCGCAAAAGAGAAAACATAAACGTTTAGTAGTCGTTAATAAGCGCCGTTTTGTATTTGCTTCTTTACTCTTATTATTTGTTATCAGCACACTTTTTTCCATTCTTTCTGGCGCATGGATGTCTGAAGCTTTTTCCGAAAAAGAGCTGATTTCCATCGAAATCGTACCGGGTGACACTTTATGGGACATCGCTTCCAAATTCAATTTTTATAACGAAGACATTAGAGAGGTCATCCATAGAATCAAAGCTTACAACCACCTTGAAGATGGTCAGTTAATAGCAGGGGAGATGCTGGTCGTACCGCTCTCTAACAAGTAAGCTAGGATGTAACCGTCTCTAATTTCGCCACATTCACGATCATTAGAAATCGGAATTGGACTTATTCCTTTTTAATTTTGTTATATTGATCTAAAATTTCATACTGATTGATCACATCACGCTTCGCATTTTTCTTATGTGCTGAGTAGAGCTGCGTGGTGGTTACATTCTCATGGTCTAATAGGTTTTGTACATCATAGATGGAAAAACCGTACTGTATCAAAGAGGATGCTGCTGTCGCTCTTAGCTTGTGAGGACTATAGCCTTTATCACGAGATGTTTTCATGGCGATTGACGTATACTTTTTAACGAGGTCACGGATGGCGCGAACCGTCATGCGCGTGCCTTGTAAAGAAACAAAGAGCGGATCATCTTGTTCGATGGTTTCTGGTCTTTCCAGTGTGATGTATTCGTTTATGACTTCAATAGCAGATCGATTGAGCGGCATATCGACTTCTTTACCACGTTTTCGATATATTTTAAACTCACCACGGGTATAATTAAACGAGCTGAGATTTAGCTGCTGAATCTCACTCACACGCAAACCATAAGTAACGAGCAGGACGAGCATCGCTTTATCGCGACGTTTGGTTTTTTCCCAGTATTGTCGTTCTTTTTCAGTTAAACCTTCGCCATTATCAACCGCTTTGATCATGGCATCAACTTCTTCAATTTCAAGTCGTTTAATTGCATCCGGTTGAGGTTTAGGTAGTTTTATGGGATTAAATCCTTCCACGATATTTTTTTCCATTAATTGGTCACGGTAGAAGAACTTAAACATGACACTGAGCGATGAGCGTTTTCTCGCCAAAGATCTGTTATGATTTTCCATGATATAGTCTGCATGTTCTGTTTCTACGACATAGCGGGTGCAGTAATCACCGAGATACAGATTGATGTCTTTAGCGGTGAGCTTCATGAAATCATCTTTTTTGATATCCGCAGGTATTTGTGCAGATGAGAAGTTTAATTCGTTAACGAGGTAATTACAGAAAAACAGGATATCGCTTAAGTAAGCCAAACGCGTGCTAAGTGCAACTGCATTTTTAAGATAAAGGAAATAGTCCTTCATAAACGAAGGTAAAGTAGATTCTATTAACATGCATTTTTGTGTCATTTCATTTTGCTTTAATACGATGTTATCAGGTTTATCAGATTTATTATGAATGACGGTTCGTTTGGTACGGGCATTGTCACTATTTCCAGTGGCGTTTTCATGAGGATTTGAAGGGGGAGTGAGTTTTTGACGGGCCATTTGAACCTCCATTTTTATAGAATGCAACTATTCCCTAAATATACATTTGAGGAATAGTTTCTATAATGATTATAACACAGCTGACGAGACATTTCCAGCGTTTTAACCACTTTCCAAATAAAAAAATGCAGCGCATATGATGCACTACATTTTAATGACGATCAAATCAAATTACCACTATAATCATATACTTTTACTGATCACCAAACATTTTTGCAAATGGCTTTAAGGCTTTCATTAATACCATGCCAAATCCATATACAGCTACCAGTTGTCCTAAAAATACGCTTCCCATCAAAATCAACAACCCGTCAGGAATGCCGTATGCAAACTTCAGCAAAATTCCCACCACAATACTATTTACGATGATTGGTGGCACCGGTACTAACCAAGCCTTCTTGCGCAGTTTGTAAGACAAATATGCAGCTACCAATGTCGCTAAGCTCCCGAAAATGACATCCCATATGATAGCACCTCCGACGATGTTAGCGATTAAACATCCGATAAATAAACCCGGGATCGCGGCACTGGTAAAAAACGGTAAGATTGTTAAAGCTTCTGCAATCCTAAATTGAATCGGACCAAAACTCCAAAAGCTAAAAACCATCACCAAGACGACGTAAAGCGCTGCGATTACACTCGCATTTGCCAAGTACTTAACATTTTTGTTCATTGTTCCTCCATAGTTTTGTTTTATGACAGGATGGTTGCGAACTGTCATTTCGCGTCTCAAAGCATAAAAAAACCCTTTGCATAAGCGCAAAGGGTCATAATACTCCTACAGACCCCTTGATTTTTTTAGTGGGTTCCAAGGAAACACTTTTGAGACTTGTTTATTATAACACATTCTGTTCTGGTTACAAGCGAACTATTGTTTTTTGTAACTATTAAACAAAGCATTTAATCGATCTAACTGCAACAACGCATCTAAGGTAAGAACACCAGACCATTCACGCTTGGCGATTTCCCACTCTTCTAAATAACCGCCCCACTGCCATGTAGGCGCCAAGTGACCGACCAGTGTAATTTTATCGATTAAATAGTTGATATTGTTATCTAAATCACTCTTCGAGAGGCCAAGCAATTCAAAATCATCGATTTCCGAAAACTTTAAGGGATATGGAACATATTGGTCCCAGCTCAGTGGATCATAGACCACTAAATCATCATAGGAAGCCTTAATCTTATCAATAATCAGTAGTTGTTCGATGTCTGACAACCTATTATAGAACCTTATTACACAATACAGTTCATGTTCTTCAAGCGCGCTCTTGGTATTAATGGCTTCTATAACATCATTCTTTAACTGCTCTACATTTACACCTGATGCGAATTGGTTGAACTCCATTAAGTAACCAATAATCTCAGCAGTCGGATTAAGCGAAAAATTCTTCACGCCTTCTTGGTATTTCCACCAGGGTGCATGGGGATAAAGATTTACCATTTTTGATGTCGCTTCCCAACCATTAATCGATGGATTGTAGGTATCGACTAAGTAATGGATCGCCTTCTCCACTTGCTCTAATACGCCTGGTTCATGCTTAAACTGACTTAATTTCTGTAACGCTGTAGTTGTCGCCATTGGTGACGAGTAAGGCATTCTGAAATCAGGTTCGAGACCGTTTCCATATCCACCGTCCCTGTTTTGATACATTTGGTATGCTTTAATAATCTTTTCAGGACAGGGTTCGATAAAAAAGTGGCTAAATAGTAGTTTCTCGAGATATCGACCGTTATTAAGAATATACCTTGAAGCGGATTCAAAAGTTTCCTGACTGAGTAATCTCATACGAACCTCCATTTCTATTAATACTAATATAACCACTTTTTAAAATTTGAAGCAAATATTTATACTTTTAAAGAGACTTCTTTACCTAAAATTTCCTTATGCTTTTCTCTAATCGGCGTCACTTCATCACGGATGAACGCGACGACTTGTTCAGGCGATCTTCCCACATAGTCTTTTGGATTTAGCAAGCTGTTCATATCGGTCTCAGAAAGGTTGAAGATGGGATCCGCTTTAATGCGATCTAACAAATCATTATCCTTACCTTCAATTTTAACCTTTTTTCCTGCTTCCATAGAGTGCACTCTAATCGCTTCATGTAACTTCTGACGGTCGCCACCTTTTTTTACAGATTCCATAATGATGTTCTCAGTGGCCATAAAAGGAAGCTCTGCAAGTACATGTTTTTCGATGACCTTTTCATAGACGACCAAACCGGAAGCAACGTTGTTTGCGATGTCTAAGCATGCATCCATCGCTAAAAACGCTTCTGAGACTGCTAATCTTTTATTTGCACTATCATCTAATGTCCGTTCAAACCACTGGGTAGCTGCTACTAATTGTGGACTAACATTTAACGACATGACGTACTTACATAGCGATGAAATGCGTTCACTTCTCATCGGGTTACGTTTATAAGCCATCGCCGAAGAGCCAATCTGTTTCTTCTCGAACGGTTCTTCAACTTCTTTAAGTGATTGTAACAGGCGAAGGTCATTGGTCATTTTATGAAGCGAAAGCGCGATATTGTTTAATAAACCGACCACTTTAGCATCAATCTTTCGCGTATAGGTCTGACCCGTTACTGAAAGTGAACGTTTAAAGCCCATTTTCTCTGCGACCATTTTATCGAGCTGCTCAACCTTATCATGATCCCCGTCAAATAAGCTTAAAAATGACGCTTGAGTACCAGTGGTGCCTTTAACACCTCTCATTTTAAACTGTCCTAATAGCACTTCTATATCTTCGTAATCCATTACTAAATCTAAAATCCAAAGTGTCGCACGTTTTCCGACAGTTGTGAGCTGTGCTGGTTGGAAATGTGTGAAGCCCAAGGTTGGAATGTCTTTCGTTTCATCTGCAAAAGTCGCCAACTTATCGATTAATATCGCCAGTTTTTCTTGAATCAGGAGTAGTCCCTCTCTCATAACGATCAAATCGGTATTATCACCCACATAAGCACTTGTTGCACCTAAGTGTATAATCGGCATCGCTTTTGGGCATTGCTCTCCAAATGCATGAACGTGCGCCATCACATCGTGCCTTACTTCTTTTTCTAAAGCTGCTGCACGATCAAAGTCGATATCGTAGATATGCGCTTTCATCTCATCGATTTGCTCTTCCGTAATGTTAAGGCCTAGCGCTTTTTCACACTCAGCAAGTGCAATCCAAAGTTTTCTCCAGTTTGAAAATTTGTTGATGGGAGAAAAAATTTTCAGCATTTCCTCACTTGAATAGCGTTCGATTAATGGATTTTGATAAAACTCCGACATTATATCCTCCTATTGGTTTCACGTAAACGGATTAATTACGAACATTTTCTAAATATTCTTTCTTAATATACACTTTCTGTACTATTATAAACCAATTTGCGCTATTATTCAAATGAAAAGAGCCTATTTTGATTAAAACAGGCTCTCTTAAACGTTAAATTTACTTCATATAACGCGATACCACTAACGCGGTTGAACAATCAATTTAATCGCTGTACGCTCTTCACCGTCTATGGTTATATCCGAAAAGGCTGGAATGCAAATAAGGTCAATTCCAGAAGGAGAAACAAATCCTCTTGCAATGGCGATGGCCTTAATCGATTGGTTGATTGCACCTGCACCTACAGCTTGAATCTCTGCGCTTCCGTGCTCTCTGATGACGCCAGCTAAAGCTCCTGCAACAGAATTTGGATTTGATTTTGATGACACCTTTAATACTTCCATTTTAGGACCTCCATCACTAAATATTATGTTTTTGGATAATGAGTTTAATGGCGGTTCGTTCTTCACCATTAATATCCACTTCTGTGAACGCTGGAATAAATACTAAATCAATTCCACTTGGTGCGACAAATCCTCTCGCGATAGCGATGGCCTTGATCGCTTGGTTGATTGCTCCTGCACCTACCGCTTGAATCTCAGCATGACCGTGCTCACGAACAATGCCTGCAAGCGCCCCTGCTACTGAATTTGGATTTGAACTCGTTGCTACTTTGAGTACTTCCATCCTTACGACCCTCCTTACTGCGATTGGCTAATCATAGATGTCAAGTATATACCCTTCATTTTTATCCATAAACAACCGTCCTCAAAAATTAAAAAGAAGAATTCACAAGTGAATTCTTCTAATTTTCTTAATAACTTTATTCAAATCTAATTACTTAGCAAAATCGGTTACCCTAGACTCTCTAATAACATGAACCTTGATCTGACCTGGATAATCCAAATCCGATTCAATTTTCTTGCTAATGTCTCTCGCTAATAAGAACATGTCATCATCGCTGATCTTATCTGGAAGAACCACGACTCTGACTTCTCTACCCGCTTGAATAGCAAATGATTTTTCAACGCCTTCATAGCTGTTTGCGATTCCCTCAAGCGCTTCTAAACGCTTAATATACGTGTCAAGGGTTTCTCTTCTTGCACCTGGTCTTGCTGCTGAAAGTGCATCTGCAGCTGTAACGAGAATCGCTTCAATCGATTCTGGTTCATAATCGCCGTGATGTGTACTCATCGCATGGATGACCGCTTTTGACTCTCTGTACTTACGCAGAATTTGCATACCTAACTCGATATGTGTCCCTTCTAGATCGTGGTCAACTGCTTTACCAATATCATGAAGTAAACCTGCACGTTTCGCTACTTTTACATCTGCACCAATTTCTGATGCCATGAGACCTGCTAGATGGGCTACTTCAATCGAATGCTTTAATACGTTCTGACCGTAGCTCGTTCTGTATTTCAAGCGTCCAACAAGCCTAATAAGTTCAGGATGTAAATTGTGGATGCCCACTTCAAAGGTTGCGTTTTCACCTTCTGTTTTAATGATTTGCTCGATTTCTTTCTTTGATTTTTCAACCATTTCTTCAATACGAGCTGGGTGGATACGACCATCAATGATTAACTTTTCAAGCGCCATTCTTGCAACTTCTCTTCTGATCGGATCAAAAGAGGACAAGATAACCGCTTCTGGAGTGTCATCAATGATTAAATCTACACCGGTCAGTGTTTCTAAAGCACGAATATTTCGTCCTTCTCTACCGATAATTCTACCCTTCATCTCATCGTTTGGCAAATTCACTAGTGAAACTGTGCTCTCAGCTACATAATCTGCAGCACATTTTTGAATTGCATACGCCAAGATGTCTTTCGCTTTTTTGTTCGCCTCTTCACGCGCTTTATTTTCCAAGTCTTTGATGAGGACCACAGTGTCGTGTTTAACTTCTTTTTCCACATCAGCCAATAACTGGCCTTTTGCTTCTTCAATCGTTAACTGAGAAATGCGTTCCAGCTCTTTGATTTGTTGTTCATAGAGTTCTTCCGCTTCAGCTTCTTTTTGCTCTACTTGTCTTAACTTTTGAGCCAGCTTATCCTCTTTGGCTTCAAGATTCAACGCTTTCTTATCGAGTGCTTCTTCCTTTTGAAGGTTTCTACGCTCAAGCTTTTGAATCTCTGCGCGACGGTCCTTTGTTTCACGATCAATTTCTTTACGAATTTGATGCGCTTCTTCTTTTGCTTCCAATACTTTCTCTTTTTTCACAGATTCTGCAGCCTTAGCTGCCTCTGCAACAATTTCTTTCGCCTTAAATTCGGCACTTAAAATTTCTTTTTCCGCAGTGTTTTTTCTTACGAGATATCCAATCCCAAAAGCAATCGCTGCTGCGACTAAAGCAATAAGTATTGTTACTATCAATGGCACGTTTATGTCGTTCACCCCCTTACATAAATTAGTAGACCGATATTGCTGGTCTCAACATAAGTGTATATTTTAGAATACACTCATACACTTTATTTTATAATCTTTATCAAAAAATGTCAAGGCTTCAACCCCTTCAAATGCCTATATTGCTTAATCTTAAGCGCTTCTCACGCGTATAATCCTTATGAAAATAAAAAAATGAGGGCAAACTGCCCTCATTTCACGGTCTTTTCATGCTATTGCGCCGTAGGTTCTACTTGTAAATTAAAAAACTTTCTCACGGCTTGTTCTATTTCATCACAAATCACAGGATTTTGAATTAAATATTCTTTTGCGTTTTCTCTGCCTTGTCCAATTTTGTTGCCTTCATAACTGTACCAAGAACCCGATTTTTTAATGATATCTGCATTACAAGCGACATCTAGGATACTACCTTCTTTAGAGATACCTTCGCCGTACATGATATCGAACTCAGCTTGTTTGAAGGGTGGTGCTACTTTATTCTTCACGACTTTTACGCGTGTTCTATTTCCCACGACATCAGCGTCTTTCTTGATCGAATCAATTTTTCTGACATCCAATCGAATGGAAGCATAGAATTTAAGTGCATTACCACCAGTGGTTGTTTCAGGGTTACCGAACATTACCCCAATTTTCATACGCAATTGGTTGATGAAAATAACGGAACAGTGAGACTTATTAATGATCGCTGTGAGCTTTCTAAGCGCTTGCGACATTAATCGCGCCTGAAGTCCCATATGGGAATCTCCCATCTCTCCAGTGATTTCAGCCTTTGGAACAAGGGCAGCAACAGAGTCAACGACAACAATGTCTACCGCACCACTTCTAACAAGTGCATCGACAATTTCAAGCGCTTGTTCACCTGTATCCGGTTGCGAAACGATAAGTTCATCGATATTGACACCGATTGCTTTTGCATATACGGGGTCTAAAGCGTGCTCAGCATCGATAAATGCAGCTGTGCCACCACGTTTTTGAACTTCTGCGATCATGTGTAGCGTTACAGTGGTCTTACCTGATGATTCAGGCCCAAAGATTTCCACGATACGTCCTTTAGGAATACCGCCTATTCCCAGTGCAATATCTAAATCGATAGAACCGGTTGGTGTACTTTCAACGTTCATTCTTGCTGACTCATCACCCAGTTTCATTATCGAGCCTTTACCAAATTGTTTTTCAATCTGTCCAAGGACGTTATCCAAAGCCTTTTGTCTTTCACTCATCGTCTGATACACCTGCTTTCATTATTAGAACGTTTGTTCTGTTTTATTATATCACATCACGCTTCTGTTGAAAACAATTTCTTTAACTTAGTATAAGGGTTCTTTTAGAAATTGTCAATATATGGAAATTAATATCCGTTTTATTTCAGATAGTCATATAGAAGCTTTAATGCCTTGATGACAGCACGCTGCTGAATCAATTCGCGGTCACCCGTAAATTTATTTTCAAACGTATACACTTCACCGAAAATGCTTAAGCCGATATATACCAACCCCACCGGTTTTTCATCAGTTCCACCCGTTGGTCCTGCAATCCCTGTGATGCTGATGCCGATGTCCGCATTTGAATGCTTAACAGCGCCTTTTACCATTTCACCGCAGGTCTGATGGCTAACTGCGCCATATACCTGAAGTGTTTCTGGTTTGACATCCAAAAGACGCATTTTTGATGCGTTTGAATAGGTCACTAACGAAGAATCGATGACCTCAGAGGTGCCTGGGTGTTTAATCAAAGCACTGGCTAGCTTTCCGCCTGTGCAAGACTCAGCCATTGCCAGCGTTAGCTTCTTATTCAACAACAAGCTCACGATCACTTCATCGATGTCCTTGCCCTGGTCAGAGACGATATAATCCCCCATTCTGCGGTAGACTTCGCTCACTACCCCCTCAACTAACCGATGGTTCTCATCGGGTGATGGGCCAGATGCTGTAATTCTCAGGAGGACTTTACCATCTCCAGCGTATGTGGCGAGTGTGGGATTTTGCTGTGATTCAATAAGATCAACCAAGCGCTCCTCAACAGCCGACTCGCCATAATCATAAACGCTAAGGTATTTTGAAACCATGGACAAGTGGTGACGTTCAAGAAGATAAGCCTTTACATGGGTGTCATAGAGGTGTTTCAGTTCTCTAGGCGGTCCTGGAAGTATGATGATGGACTGGTTCGTATTTTCCAGTTCGACGATACAGCCGGGTGCAGTCCCCTTTTCGTTATCGAGAATAATGGCACCTTTAGGAAAATAAGCTTGTCTGATGTTATTTTCGGGCATGTTTCTGTTGAACATTCGAAAGCGTTCTTTGATGATGTCGAAACTTCTGTGATCTAAAACCATTTCTAGATGAAGTGCCTCTGCGATCACTTCCTTAGTGATGTCGTCCAGAGTTGGTCCCAGACCGCCGGTGGTTATGATGAGATCGCACTCTTCAAGGAGCTTTAGTAGCGTTTCCTTGATACGCTGCGGGTTATCCCCCACTGTCATATGATAATAAACCCCAATCCCGATTTCACCTAAGGCTTTACTGAGGGTGGTGGCGTTGGTGTTGACGGTTTGCCCCATTAATAGTTCTGTACCGATGGCTAAAATGGCTGCTTTCATTGATCCTCCATTATAATTCCCACTATTTGCAAAATGGTTGACATAATACAATTACGTCAACCATTTTCCTAATCTTTCAATACTTGTTTATTTTTAACAATATAATCCACACCTGATATGATCGTCAATGCGGTTGCCGCGACGATTAAAATCTGATCGGCTGGGAAGTTAATCCATTCAAATGGATAGTTGTTTAATAAAAGAACGATGACCATGATCATCTGAACGATGGTTTTGGCCTTTCCCCACCAGCTTGCTGCGATGACGATCCCCTCAGCGGCTGCGATGGCTCTAAAAATACTGACGATAAACTCACGGGACAAAATGATGATGACTACCCATGCGTTTAGCTTTCCAAGCTGTACAAACCCGACTAGCGCTGAGGTCACCAGCAGTTTGTCTGCCAGCGGATCCATGAACTTACCGAAGTTGGTAATGAGGTTGTATTTTCTCGCGAGGTATCCATCAAGGAAATCGGTGAAAGACGCTAGCGAAAACACCACAAACGCCCAAATGTCATATCCCTCAAGCTGAAGAAAAATAAAAAACGGGATCATGACCACTCTCAATAAAGTCAATTGGTTAGCTATATTCATCTTCATGCGATCACTCCGATCAAATCGTATTCTAGTGCATCGGTAATTTTCACTTTGACAAAGGTTCCATATTCCAGAGGAAGATCTGTATGCACATAAACCACACCGTCTATATCAGGCGCATCGAAAGCCGTTCTACCTACGAGAATCTTTCCTTCTTCTGCCACTTCTTCGATAACGACTTCATATACTCTTCCAATTTTTGCGTAAGAGAGCTGTTCAGAGATGATCATCTGAGATTCCATCAAGCGCTCTTTGCGCGATTGCTTGGTCTCTTCGTCCACCTTATTTGGTAGGAGCATCGCCGGTGTGTCCTCTTCATCAGAATACTCGAATGCGCCTAAACGGTCAAACTTGACGGTTTGCACAAGCGTCATCAACTTTTCGAAATCCTCCTCTGTTTCGCCTGGGAACCCGACGATAACAGTGGTCCTGATAACAGCGGTAGGATCCTTTGCGCGAATTTTATCCACGATTCTAATGATGTCTGCATTAGAGGTTCTTCGGTTCATAAGTTTTAGAATTTTATCTGAAGCATGCTGAATCGGAATATCAAAATAGTTTACGACCTTATCGTTTCTGAAATAACCGTCGAGCAACGCGTCATCTAAGATATCAGGATATGAGTAGTGAACGCGTATCCATCTAACGCCCTCTATCTTAGAAAGCGCATCGAGTAGTTCATCCAGTCTCGGTTTACCATAGAGATCGATGCCATATCGCGTCGTGTCCTGAGCGATGATCATTAGCTCTTCTACGCCCATCTGGACGAAATCACGCGCTTCTTCTACGATGTCTTCGATTTTTCTAGAGCGGTACTTGCCGCGAAGCTTAGGAATAATGCAGTAAGTACAACGGTTGTCACAGCCTTCTGCAATCTTGATATAAGCGTAATGCTTCGGTGTGGTCAGTATACGCGGTAAAGCTTCCGGTATTTCCAAATCCACATGTTTCATAAACAATTTTTGTGCGGGGTGCTTATAGGTGGAATCGATGACATCGGCAATTTCATAAAAACTGCTGGTTCCGATGATCGCATCGATTTCAGGTATTTCATCGATTAACGCCTCAGGATACCGCTGAGAGAGACAACCGGTAACGATCAATTTCTCACAGTTCGCCGCCTGCTTGAGCTTGCCCAGTTCTAGAATGGTTTGAATCGATTCTTCCTTAGCATCGTGGATAAACGAGCAAGTGTTGACGATTATGACCTCAGCGTCGAGCACGTCATCACATAACTCGTATTGATCGTCTAATATGCCTAACATGATTTCGCTATCGGTCGTGTTTTTTGAGCAGCCTAATGTTTCAATATAAACTTTTTTCATTTTTTCCTCTCTTAGTAATCCTCAATTACCTCATGATCTTCGGTTTCATAACTAACTTCATCGAACTCAGGTTGGCCGTTAATGGATCTGAACTCTTCTGCGCTAATCAGAACCTCTCTTGGTTTACTCCCTCTCGTTGGTCCAATAATGCCACGCTCTTCCATAGCATCCACTAACCGAGCAGCACGGTTGTATCCCACTCGGAACCTTCTTTGCATAAGCGAAGCAGATGCTTGGCCAGTTTCCACCACAAATGCGATGGCCTCCTCCAAATACTCATCCACGTCCTCCATGTTTGTTCCGAAGCTTTGAACGTCATCTAAAATTTCTTCATTATATGTCACTTCATGATTTTGGTTCTTAATAAAGTCCACAAGTGCCTCAACCTCTTCATCGGACATAAAGGCTCCCTGAGCACGTTTAGGTTTCGATGCCCCTACTGGATAATAGAGCATATCCCCTTTACCCAGTAGCTTTTCTGCACCCCCCATATCGATGATGGTTCTCGAATCGATGGCAGAAGACACTGAAAAGGCAATTCTCGAGGGAATATTTGCCTTAATGAGACCCGTGATGACATCTACAGATGGCCTTTGTGTTGCCACGATTAAGTGGATACCCGCTGCCCGTGCCATTTGCGCTAGACGGCAGATGGCATCCTCCACCTGGTTAGGCGCAACCATCATCAAATCAGCGAGCTCATCGATGATGACGACGATTTGAGGGAGTGCCTCGAGACCATTGATTTCAGCTTTTCTATTATAGCTTTTCATGTCTCTAACAACCTGCTCAGCAAACAGCTTATAACGGCGCGTCATTTCGTTTACTGCCCAGTTAAGAGCGATGGAGGCTTTTTTAGGATCGGTGACCACAGGCAGGATCAAATGTGGAATACCGTTGTAATTACTAAGCTCAACTACCTTTGGATCGATCATCAAAAACTTCACTTCGTCCGGTCTTGCATTGAACAAAATACTGGAAATGATGGTATTAACACAAACCGACTTACCTGATCCGGTGGCACCCGCGATTAATAAATGCGGCATGTTCGCTAAATCGCCGATGATGGGATTGCCAGAGATGTCTTTGCCGAGTCCGATGGTCAATTTGGATTTTTGCTTCTTAAAGTCAGGTGAAGTGATCACTTCCTTGATGGTTACCATGGACGTGACTTTGTTTGGCACCTCTATACCGATCGCCACTTTTCCTGGAATCGGTGCGATTCTAACATGGCTCGTCGCGAGATTTAAGGCGATATCATCGCTTAATCCCACGATTTTACTCACCTTGACGCCAGGGCTTGGCTGCACTTCAAACATGGTAATGGAAGGTCCTCTCTTAACAGAAACCACTTTTGCATCTACATTGAAGTTGTTTAAGGTCTCTTCCAAAAGTTTCGCCATCTCAATATATTCGTTTTTATCTTCGGTATGCTGTGGGGCGCTTTCTACACGTAAAAGCTCCACTGGAGGCAGCTGGTAGCTTTCAATCGTCTTTTGCGTATTCTGTCTGATTTCATCATTGACCATTTGTCTGGTCTGAGGATCAATATCCGACTCTTTGATTTTTTCGGTAGATGGTTCACCAGTCACCTTTTCAGTAGCAGGTTTTCCGTTCTTCAAACCGACTGGCTTCTCGACTGAAGGTTTAACCTCCGCAGGCCGATTAGCTGTTCGGCTCATTTCAGCATGATCAAAAAAGTCAACGTCATGCATCGTGTCGTTCGTTTTAACCGTAGCCGGTTTTAGACCCATCTGTGGTGTCGCAGCGGTAAGCGGAACCGGGATGACTGGATTAGACGAATCATCTGGCATTTCATAAGAATCAGAATCATAGGCCTTAGGGTCCTTTTTTCTTTGGGTTTTACGCATCCGCTCTAAATCGTGGATAAAACCAGGCTCAGACTGCTCTGCTTTGATAGGCCCTTCAGGAATCGGGGCCATCCGCTTTTCAGCCTTCGGCTTTTTCTGAAACAAGGCTTCTTCAATTTGTAAATTTTGAAGCTTTTGCTGTTTGCGGTCATCTGCTGCCTTACGTTTAAGCTCCCATAAATCCTGCATGGAAATTCTGGTAAAGATAATGAAACCTGCCAGAAACGCGACGATAATGAGGATATAGGTGCCCAGTACCCCGATGAGTTTGATCAGACCGATCGTCAAGGTATCTCCGAAAACCCCACCACCTAGGCGCGTTTCCCCTAAAGAATACGCATATTTTATGCCCTGAGCAGTAAGATAATCATCACGTAAAATCAGTTTATCGCGTTCAATCCCTTCATATGCCAGTAGTGTCGATAAGAGGAGCAACCCCACGATGATTAAGCTCATGGCAACCGTCACACGAAGCTTCGCAGGCCTAAAATTAGGATTAAGATGTACAAATGTGATGATAAAAAAAACGATTGGGATGGCAAATGCCACAAATGAAAATAAGCCCAGCATCATCTCCGTTATGGTTTTACCTAATAAGCCCACTGCCGGCGTATATAGGCTAAGCATCATAAAGAGGGTAAATGCTGCGAGCGCAATCATCTTAAGTTCATATTTAATTTTATATGCCCGTTCAATATCCTTGGCATTAGCGGCTTTGCCTTTGCTGCCGGATTTTGACGACTGGGATGTTTTCGTTGATTTCGACTGCTTTGTATTTTTTTTCGGCACACCATCACCTCATTTACACGCCTGTAGAACCAAATCCACCTGTTCCTCGATGTGATTCTTCTACCGAATCCACCGTTTCCCACTCACACCATTCGTACTTGGCGATGATCAACTGTGCAATCCGGTCTCCGCATTTAATTTCAAAAGCTTCGTCACCTAAGTTGATGACGGGTATCTTAAGTTCACCACGATAGTCACTATCGATGGTCCCCACGCAATTCACCAGCGTGATCCCATTTTTAATGGAAAGGCCACTTCTGGCCCTAACTTGGCCTTCATACCCCAGTGGGATCTCTAAAAATAGTCCTGTCGGCACCAAAGTACGCTCCATCGGCTTTAACGTGATGGGCTGTTCGTTATTTGCGAGCAAATCCATCCCAGAAGCGCCTAATGTCTTATATTCCGGTAATGGATTATTTGAAGTATTCACGATTTTGATTTTCATGGTTCACCCCTATTTTCTCTATAATCTCTTTAATGTTTTTCACTTAATTGGTTGATGAATCGGTTATATAGTGCATGTGTTTCGTGCTTTTCGATATCACCTACGATGGCAAGTGCAATTTTATCCGTATTCAAGCACTGATCCACCAGCTTTATGACACCTTCACGCTGAATGTTGTTGATTTTCCCCAGCATCTCATCGATGTTCTTTTCTCGATGAGCAAACAGTTCAATCCTTCCGATCATGTCCATGTAGTTGTCGCTTCCCTCCAAATTGAGGAAAAAGCTCCCTCTTAGATGATTCTTTGCGTGTTCCAATGCGTCATCGGATATCTCATGCGCTTTGAACCGGATAATCTCATCCGCGATCAAATCCATGGTTTCCTGTAAATTTTCTTTAGATACACCGAAAGCTATCGTAAACGTGCCCATCTGATCATAAAAATTCGGTTCAGAATATATGGAGTACGTTAAGCCCTTCTCCTCGCGGATGCTCTGAAAAAGTCTTGAACTATTGGTTCCCCCGAGAATATTGCTGAGTACCATCATTTCATAGCTGAGCTCATGATCAAAGCAAATTCCTGGAAAGTTGATGGCCACTTGGATCTGCTCAAAATCCTTTTTACGTGAGGCATAATTCCACTGGTAGTCAGTGGCATCGATGCTTTTATAACGAAGCTCTCCAGGTTCAAGTCCTTCAAAGTAGTGATCGATTTTCGTCAGTAGCTCCGTCTCATCAAAATCACCCGCGACGCTGATCACCATGTTTGCCGCATTATAATAACGCCTATAGTACTCGACAATTTTATCTCGATTAATGCCCATAACAGATGCTTTCGTTCCTAGAATCGGCAGCGCAAGCGGATGTCCAGCAAAGGTTATCTCATTTAAAATATCGATGACCATTTCTTCGCCTGCGTCTTCATACATGTTGATTTCATCAATGATGACCGTCTTCTCCGTCTCTATATGCGCATCTAAAAAGGTGGGTCTAAGAATCATGTCTGACAACACATCTAATGCCACTTCAAAGTCCATACTCAACGTTTTCGTATAAAAACAAGTGCATTCTTTTGCAGTAAACGCATTGATTTCGCCACCGATGCCATCGATTATACTTGCCATATCTTTTGCAGAACGCCGCGAAGTACCTTTAAATAGCATATGCTCTATAAAGTGAGAGATCCCATTATTGGTTTCTGTCTCATGAGCCGAGCCGGTTTTTACCCAAACGCCTATAGAAATGGACTTATACCCTTCTAGTTTTTGGTAAACGACTGTCAATCCATTACTTAATTGCATCTTTTTATGCAAATTTTCACCTCATAAATCTTATGATTAAGACACATCAAACCCTAGGTCGATAAAACCTAGGGTTTAAATGAAGTCCTGAATTACTTACTTTCTTCCATCATTACTTTTCTAGAAACGTTGATTCTGCCTTGATCATCGATTTCAATTATCTTTACGGTGATCACATCTCCGATATTAACGACATCCTCTACTTTAGCGATGCGCTTCTGATCCAGTTGAGATATATGGCAAAGGCCTTCCTTACCATGACCCAATTCGACGAATGCGCCAAACTTAAGGATACGTGTTACTTTTCCAGTATAAACTTGGCCAACCTCAGGCACTTTTACGATGCCTTCGATTTCTGCAAGTGCCTTTTCGCCACCGATGCCATCGTTTGCTGTGATTAATACAGAACCATCGTCCTCGATATCAATTTTAACATTATACATCGCTGTGATGCGTGTAATGACTTTTCCACCTGGTCCAATAACGTCTCTGATTTTATCAGGATTGATTTTGATTTGGAACACTCTAGGCGCATATGGTGACATTTCAGCTCTCGGCTGGCTAATGACCGCATTCATTTTTTCAAGGATGTGTAATCTGCCTGCACGTGCTTGATCCATGGCCTTTTCAAGTAATTCTCTGTTAAGACCATCAACCTTGATGTCCATTTGAAGGGCAGTAATACCATCTTTTGTACCCGCCACTTTAAAGTCCATATCGCCAAGTGCGTCTTCCATGCCTTGAATATCGCTTAGAATTTCGATTTTGCCATCTTCTTGGATAAGACCCATGGCAATACCAGCAACCGAATCTTTTATCGGTACCCCTGCATCGAGCAAGGACAATGTGCTACCACAAATACTCGCTTGTGAGCTTGATCCGTTACACGTTACAACTTCTGAAACCAGACGGATGGTATATGGAAAATCTGACTCTGAAGGGATAACCGGCAATAAGGCTCTTTCACCTAATGCACCGTGACCAACCGCTCTTCTGTTCACACGGCTCATACCTACTTCACCTACTGAGAATGGTGGGAAGTTGTAATGATGCATGTAGCGCTTTGTATCTTCTAAATCGAGACCATCGATGCGCTGTGATTCGCCAAGTGCACCTAAAGTCGTAATCGTTAATGCTTGTGTTAAACCTCTGGTAAAGAGGCCTGAACCGTGTGTTCTTGGGAGAAGACCTACCTCACAAGTAATCGGTCTAATTTCAGAAGGCACACGACCATCTGGTCTTACGCGTTCGTGAACGATCATTTTTCTCATAGTCGTTCTTTCGATTTCTTTAAACTGCGCCTTCAGGTAATCTTCTTTACCTGGGTAATCAGCTGCGAAATGCTCTAAAAGCTCTAACTCGAAATCTTCAAGCGCTGCATTTCGATCATGCTTGTCTGTAATTCTCACCATTTGGTTCATCTTTTCAGCTAAGAAAGCTTCAATCGCAGACTGGAACGCTTCATCAACCTCTGGAAGGACGATATCAAATTTGGCTTTGCCCATCTCTGCATTAATGTGATTGATAAATGCACAAATTTCTTTAATGGCATCATGTCCATACATGATTGCGCCTAACATGATTTCCTCTGAAAGGATATCTGCACCAGCCTCAACCATGACCACCGCTTCTTCAGTACCTGCAACAACCAAGTTGAGTTTCGAATTTTCTTTCTCAGTGATGGTTGGGTTGATTACGTATTTGCCATCGACATAGCCCACTGTAACTGCGCCTGCCGGGCCATTAAAAGGAATGTCAGAAATGCCAAGTGCAATCGACGCACCATTCATCGCCACTGTATCAGGGGTGCAATCTTGATCCACTGACAATACAGTAGCAACTACTTGAACCTCATTTTTAAGTCCATCTGGAAAAAGCGGACGAATCGGTCTATCGATGAGACGCGCCGTTAAAATCGCTCTTTCTGAAGGTCTACCCTCTCTTTTGATAAAGCCGCCTGGGATTTTACCGACAGAGTATAATTTTTCTTCAAACTCAACCGTAAGTGGGAAAAAATCGATCCCTGGCTTTGGTTTTCTCGATGCAACAGCAGTGACGAGCACCATTGTTTCACCATAAGAGATCAAAGCTGATCCGTTAGCCAAATTAGCCAATTTGCCAATTTCCACTTTGAAGGGTCTTCCTGCAATTGTTGTTTCAAATGTTCTTACTTCTTTAATTTTGTCGCCGCCTAATGCTTGGCAACCTGTTACTTGACTCATAAAGCCTCCTAGTTTTTCTAGCCAACGGTTGGAATTTATCCTACTTATTTCAAGTCAGCGACAGAAAATGTCGTTCACTTCAAATAAGTAGGATGTTAAGATAAATCCCACTAATGGCAATCGTTATAATCGTTTACATCATCTCTATTATACTAAAAACAACCTCAAATAGAAAGAGATATTTGCTTGATATGCAATAAGGGAGTATCCCAAATAAATTTGAAATACTCCCTTCACTGTCTTATTTTCTTAAGCCAAGCTCAGCAACTAATGCTCTGTACTTCTCAAGGTTAGTGTCTTTTAAGTAGTTGAGTAAGTTTCTTCTCTTACCAACCATTTTAAGAAGACCTCTTCTTGAGTGGTGATCTTTTTTATGAGCTGTTAAGTGCTCATTAAGATCATTGATTCTAAATGTCAATAAAGCGATTTGAACCTCTGGTGAACCAGTGTCAGTTGCGTGTGTTTTGAACTTCTCGATAATTTCATTCTTTTTGTCTTTAGTAATCATGTTAAACCTCCTAAATTTTTATATGCGCCATCAGCTGCGTAAGTCGTGGGAGACACGATAAACGAAGCAAATGGTAAACAACATTAGAATTATATCACTTATCCGACTTATAGTAAAGGCTTTTATCAATATCAGATGGTTATCGTCTTATAGATTGAAATAAGCCTTTGTTTTCGCTAAATCGCCATTCATTTCGACGACGAGGTCTTCTAAACGATTGAACTTCTTCTCGTCACGTAATCGCTTAATGAACTGAACTTCGATCACTTCATCATACATCGCGCGATCAATCCCGATAATATACGTTTCGAGATGGATACCCGTTTGCTCAAAGGTCGGATTAAACCCGACATTGGTCACACTCGGATATTTTTTACCAAGCCATAGTGTTTCCGTTATATACACGCCTGGCTTAATGGTACTAATATTATCTTTAATTCTTAAGTTGGCGGTTGGAAATCCAAGTGTATGCCCAACCCCTTTGCCGCGTACGACGGTCCCTTTTATGAAGTGATGTCTTCCTAGGTAAAAGTTGGCTTCCTCTATGCGCCCCTCCATCAACAGCTCACGTATAAGGGATGATGACACCCTTACATCATTTCTCATGATCGGCGGAACAATTTCGTAGGTATAACCATATTTCGATGACAGTTCAATCAACAGCTCAGTGTTACCTTGGGCCATTTTACCGAACCGATAATCATAACCCACTGTCAAATGCTTCATATGAAGCTTACCAATCAATACTTCACTGACGAAATCCTCGGATTCATAATATGTCTGACTTTCATCAAATCGAATCAATGCCAAATAATCCACATCTATTCGCGTGAAAATCTGTACCTTTTCATCGATATCCATTATTTTAGGCGGTACGGCTTCTGGTGCTAGAATTTCCTTTGGATGGTTTGAAAACGTATAGACGAAGGATTTCAACCCCTTCTCTTTAGCGGCTACTTTCATGAGCTCTAACACTTCCACGTGGCCGATATGCAAGCCGTCAAATGTTCCAAGCGCCACTGAAGTATCGCCAATTTGTTCATCCACTTCTTCCAATTCAAAAAATATCTTCATTTTTTCACCTTTATTAACTAACAAAACGCCTCATATTTAAGCTTAATCCTTAAAGACCTTTTTCATAAACAAGCCTTCAGGTGACCGTTCACCGATTCCCCAAAAAACCTGATTAATATAAAGCCTATAATAAGGTGCATCAAGCGTTAGGTTACTATCTCTAGCAAAATTGATTCGATGGCCATTAGACACCGCACGAATCAACGCTTCGTTACCGTTTATATTGAACATGGGCATATAGCTTATGGCCGTTTCAACATCGATCATATACTCAGCAGCATTTTCTAAAGTCAGTTGCTCTAGGGATACGGCTTGATCAATATTAAATGGTTCAGTATAAATGCGTTCGAGTTTTGTCATGTGACCATAGCAGCCTAACTTTAAACCGATATCATGGCAAAGTGTTCGAATGTAGGTGCCCTTTGAGCAACTTACATCAAATGATATTGTATGATGTCTGACAGCGATGCCGGTAATGCTATAAATCACTCTTTTTCGTGCTTCTCTTTCAATAACGATCCCTTTTCTCGCCAGATCAACCAGTTTTTCTCCCCCAACTTTTAATGCAGAATACATGGGAGGAATTTGATCAATTTCGCCGATAAAGGACTGAATCACACTCAGGATTTGTGCTTCGGATACATCGAAACCATCGCATCGATTGATAGGAGTCCCCCAGCAATCTTGTGTGTCTGTTTCAATGCCTAGTACCATTTCACATCTATAACCCTTCTTTTGATCCATTAGAAAATCGACTAATTTAGTGGCTCTTCCGATACACACCGGAAGCACACCTGTTGCCATGGGATCCAGTGTCCCTGTATGGCCCACTTTTTTTGTTTTCAATTTTTTACGTAAAATAGCCACCACATCGTGAGAGGTCATATCCTGTGGTTTATTAATCACTATAACGCCGTTTAGTTCCAAAATTCATCACTCCTAAATTGCGCCTTCTATGGCTTTCACGACAATCGCTTCAATCGACTCAGCTTCCGCATCCATCTTAAAACCGGCGGCTTTCGTGTGTCCACCGCCACCCAGTTGCTGTGCGATTGCGCTCACATCCAGTTCATATTTCGAACGCATGGAGACTTTATGCGCCAAGTCATACAAATACCGAATAAATACCACGACTTCCACGCCTGAAATATCTCTAATAAATTCCACGATCCCATCGGTGTCGTAGGTGGACATGTTTAATTCTTCCATCATTTGACGGGTCAGCTTAATGACCGCACATCTACCCTCTGAATATAATTTCAGGGTTTCGAAGACGCGGTTAAGTAATAAAACCTTCTCAAGCGGTTTATTCTGAAATATTTCGACGTTCAATCGATTAAAATCGAATCCTGTCTCTTTGAGTGTTCGACAGACCGAGAAAGTCTCTGGCCTAGTGTTGGAATACCTAAAGCTACCTGTGTCGGTGACAATCGCCGCATAAAGTGCTTGGGCGGCCACTGTATCAAAAGAAAATCCATAAAGATCACTGATTAAAAACACCAGTTCTCCAGTGGATGATGCTTCAACTTCAACGATGTTCACTGATGCAAAATAGCTATTGGTCTTATGATGATCGATATTCACTGTTATTCCAGTGGATTTAAACAATTCGATACGATCTTCAAAAAGTTTAGTCTCACCACAATCAACCGCGATGCCCATGTGAAATTTCACTGATTCAACTTCATGACTCTTAAAAATCCTAATGGGTGGCTCCAACAAAAATGATAAATTTGAGGGTATATCGTCGTTTAAGACGATATACCCTTTTTTGTTGAAATGCTTCATTAGAAAGTAGAGTCCGATACATGAGCCCAAAGTATCACCATCAGGCATATTGTGTGGTATAATCAACACATTTTCAATATGCGAATCGTGTAACAGCGCCTTGAATTCTTGAATAGGATTCATACGCACTCCTTTTAATTTTCTTCATCCTCGTTTTCATCTTCGTCTTCAAAGAGATCATCATCTTCGATGCTCTCATCGTCCTCATCCACTTCTGGTTCATCGTGTTTGATGTCGAGTTTGCCTAAAATTTCATTTATGTGCATGCCGTGTTCTACAGAATGGTCCATCTTGAAAATTGGCTCTGGTGTATAGTGAAGCTTTAATTTTTTACCAATCTCTTTGCGAATAAAACCTTTCGCACTGGATAAACCTTCAATATGAACTTCTGGGTTGTGTTTTGGATCAAATACACTGATGTAGATCGTCGCATATCGCAAATCATTGGTCACTTCAACATAGGTGACCGATGACAATTTTGAGACACGAGGATCTTTTATTTCAAACATCATGATATGGCTGACAATTTTTTTAATCTCTTCAGCAATTTTTTTATTTCTTGAAACAGACATCCTCGTTACCACCTTTCCTATATGACATCACGACTATCTTTTTACTTCTTCCATGATATAAGCTTCGATTTCATCATTCTCTTTCAGATCATTGAATTTTTCGATGCCGATACCACATTCATAGCCTTGTGCCACTTCTTTAGCGTCATCTTTAAAACGCTTGAGTGAACTTAATTTTCCTTCAAAGATGACAATGCCTTCTCTGATAACCCTAACTTGTGAATTTCTTGCAACTTTACCTGAAGTAACATAGGCACCTGCAATTACACCAGAAGGAATCTTGAATGTTGCTCTAACCTGTACTCTACCTAAGATGACTTCCTTATAAATAGGATCGAGCATCCCTTTAAGTGCCGTTTCAACGTCATTGATCGCGTTGTAAATAATTTGATATGTGCGGATATCGACGCCTTCTCTTTCAGCAGTTGACGATACGAGGGCAGATGGTCTTACATTGAAACCGATGATAATCGCACTTGAAGCAGAAGCGAGGATGACATCCGATTCAGAAATCGCACCTACGTCTCCACGGATGATATTCACGCGCACTTCTTCGTTTGAAAGCTTAAGAAGCGATTGCTTGATGGCTTCAACTGAACCTTGAACGTCAGCTTTGATGATGATGTTGAGCTCTTTCATGCCGCCATCTTTGATTCTTGAGAAGATATCTTCAAGTGTAACACCTGGGTTTTTATTAAGCGTCTTCTCACGGTAAATGACCGCGTGACGTTCTGCAATCGTACGTGCTACTTTTTCATCTGGCGTTACATAAATTTTTTCGCCCGCTTGCGGAATATCGCCAAGTCCGTCGATTTCAACCGATGTTGAAGGTCCGATGGATTTGACTTTCTTACCTTTATCGTTATAAAGGGCTTTTACTTTACCAAATGTCGTTCCAGCAACCACAGGATCCCCCACAGACATGGTGCCTTTTTCGAGGATAATCGTAGTAACTGTTCCGCGACCTTTAATGACCTTAGCATCGATAACCGTTCCAACACCAGGACGTGTCGGATTTGCTTTTAAATCGAGCATTTCTGAAACTAAAAGTACCATTTCCAATAAAGTCTCTAATCCTTGGCCCGTTTTAGCTGAGACTGGTACTGCGATGACATCGCCACCCCACTCTTCTATTAAAACGCCTCGGTCAGAAAGCTCTTGCTTAACCCTGTCTGGATTAGCATTTGGCTTATCCATTTTATTGATGGCCACGATAATCGGTACATTTGCTGCCTTAACGTGGTCGATGGCTTCAATCGTTTGCGGCATGACGCCGTCATCAGCAGCGACGACGAGAATCGCGATATCAGTAACCTTTGCACCACGCGCTCTTAACGAAGTAAAGGCTTCATGGCCCGGTGTATCTAAGAACACGATTTTCTCACCACGGTGCATAACTTCAGAAGCGCCGATATGTTGCGTAATACCACCAGATTCTCCGTCAGCAACACCTGTATTTCTAATGGCATCAAGAAGGGATGTTTTACCATGGTCGACGTGACCCATAACCGTAACAACTGGTGCACGTTTTCTTAAATCAGCTGGATTATCTGGTGCGTCGAGGTCAAATGCTTCAAACTGATTTTCTTCAACTTCTTCTTCTTGCTCAAGTGAAATGTTATAGTCCAGTGCGATTAATGCTGCCGTCTCATAGTCGATTGCTTTATTGATCGTCGCCATATTGCCCAATCCCATAAGTTTAACGATAATCTCATTTGGGGCCTTATTGATGATCTCAGCAAACTCTTTAACCGTCATTTCTGCTGGTACGTAAACGGTTTCTTTTAATAAATATTCATTTAACTTTTCAGTTTTTTCTTTTTCAGTCTTCTCTTTGTACTTACCACTTTTTTGCTTGGTTTTCTTTCCAAAGTCGAACTCTCTTCTCGGATCTACTTCGCTGACGATAATCTCTTCTTTAAGAAGTTTTTTTGCCTTCTTCGATTTCGTTTCTAACTTGTCAGCATCACGTGTAACCACCACTTTATCTTTATTGAATTTCTTACGATTTGATGGTGTTTTTTCAGCGATTTCTGACGAAGGAAAAGCAGATGCTTTTGAATCTGTTTTCTTACCTTGTGATGGTGAATAATCTTTATCTTTGTCTTTGTTGAATCCACCGCCGTAGCCGCCACTACCGTAAGGCTTGCTACCTTGAGGTCCTCTATTATAGCCACCTTGGCCGCCTTGACCTGCTGGTCTATTACCTTGATAGCCACCAGAACGATTTTCATAGACCGGTTTTCCATCTGGACCTACTGGTCTTGGTGGACGGTTAGGATCATATGGCTTTTTCTCATAAGGTGGTCGATTTGGATCATATGGTCTTGGTGGACGGTTAGGATCATATGGCTTTTTCTCATATGGTGGTCGATTTGGATCATATTGTTTTTTCTCATAGGGTGGGCGATTTGGATCATATGGTTTCTTCTCATAAGCTGGACGATTTGGATCGTATGGCTTTTTCTCATATGGCGGACGGTTGGGATCATAAGGTCTTTTTTCGTAAGGTGGCTTTGATCCATCTGTTGGTCTGCCTTCGCCAGCTGGTCTATTCCCGTCATACGGACGGTTGTCATAAGGCTTATTGCCTTTGTAATTTGGACTGTGTGGTCTTTGTTGTTGGTCACCCTGTGGGCGTGGTGGTCTGCTATACTCTTGACCCTGGCTTTGTCCTTGTGGTTGACCTTGAGCTTGTGGTTGACCTTGAGCTTGTGGCTGGCTTTGGACTTGAGACTGGCCATGTCCCTGTGACTGTCCATGACCTTGGCGATTATCGCGTTGATCTTGTCCTTGTCTAGGGCGATTCTTATCATATCCGCCTCTGTTTTGGGCGCGACGATTTTCCTCTTCACGAATCTCCTTCGTGCGGTCATAGATGATCTTGTGATGTTTTTCTGGTTTTTGATCAGCTGATTTTACTTCCGCTGATTTTACTTCAGATTGTTCTGCCTTTTGTTCAGCTGGTTTTGTTTCGTTTTGTTTGGCTCCCTCAGAAGCATTCTTCATAAATTTTCCTTTAAGTTGTTTTATTTCTTGATCTTCTAAAGTACTCATGTGATTCTTCACATCATATCCGAGCGTATGTGCTGAATCAATTAAGTCCTTTGTAGATACGTTTATTTCCTTTGCTAATTCATGGATTCGGGTTTTTGACATTGCTTCACCTCCGGTAATAGAGCGTCAATCTTCTCAATTAATGCCCGTGAAAATTTCTTGTTTGTTACGCCGAACAATCCATAGTTGTCCTTACCAATTGCATTTGACAAAGACGTCTTGTTTGAAAAAACTCTATAAGCCACACCTTCGGATTCACACAATCTCATCATCCTATCTCGCGTTGATTCGTTCATGTCTTCTGCTATGATGAGCAATGAAATTTTCTTGCTTTTAACGCCTTGTTCGCAAAGTGTTTCACCTGGTACCAAATGACCAGCTTTCCTTGCGAATCCTAAGAGTGATAAAACATTATTCATTTACATCTAACCTTTCTTTTAACTTTTCAAAGACTTCGTCTTCGATTTTCGTCTCTAAAGCACGATTAAACGCATTTTTCTTGATGGCCAAATCGAAGCAGCTTTTATCGTTACAGATATATGCGCCTCTACCATTGGCCTTGCCTGTGAAATCCACAAAAACTTCATCGTCTTTGTTTTTTACGACCCTAATCAATTCCTTTTTAGGTTTCTGTACACCACAGGCAATGCATTTTCTCATAGGGATTTTTTTCATACTTATTCTTCATCTCCATAAACTTCTTCATACTCGCCAATCTCTTTAAGATAAGCGATATATTGGGTTTCGTTCTTAATGTCGATTTTCCATCCTGTCAACTTAGCGGCAAGTCTCGCATTTTGACCTTCTTTACCGATGGCCAATGATAACTGATAATCCGGAACCACTACAAGTGCTGAGTTATCGTCTTCATCTACTTCTACACGCATGACTTTTGCTGGGCTGAGAGCGTTTGAAATAAGAATTGCTGGGTTTTCATTCCACTCGATAACATCAATTTTCTCGCCTTGAAGCTCTTCGACGATATTTTGGACACGATGTCCCTTTTGGCCGACACATGCGCCGACTGGATCAAGATCCGGGTTTGGAGAGTACACCGCGATTTTAGTTCTCGAGCCTGGTTCTCTAGAAATGTTCTTGATTTCTACTTCACCGTCATAAATTTCTGGGACTTCCAGTTCAAACAAACGCTTCACTAAACCTGGATGGGTTCTGGAAACGAAAATCTGAGGTCCCTTAGTGGAATTCTTTACTTCCGTGATGACCGTCTTAATACGCTCACCTTGAATATACTCTTCATTAGGGATCTGCTCGTTTGGTTGCATTAACGCTTCTGTTCTTCCTAAGCTGATATACACGATTCCCTTTGAAACTCTATGGATTACGCCATTGACGATTTCCGTTTCACGGCTACTATATTCATCGTAAATCACACCGCGTTCAGCTTCTCTAATTTTCTGTACCACCACTTGTTTTGCCGATTGTGCAGCAATTCGACCAAAGTCTTTAGGAATGACTTTCTCTTTTACCACATCGCCATTTTGAAATAACGGATCGATTTTTCTCGCCTCTTCAACAGAGATTTGTGTCACATCATCGATCACTTCATCGGCAACAACACGCACTGAATAGACGTTGAACTCACCCGTATTGCGGTTTAACTCTACTTCCACATTATGATTTGCACCAAAATTGTTTTTATAAGCCTTAACCACCGCATCTTCAATCACGTCAAACAACATTTCCAAAGCAAGTCCTTTTTCTTTTTCAAGTTGTTCAAGTGCAAGTAATAATTCAGTTTTCACACGCATTCCTCCTATTCGAACTCGACGACTAATTTCGTCACAGATACTTTACTTTTCGGTATTTCCACTTTGCCCATTTGAGCGTTTTCGATGACGATATGATCATCAATCAAACCGACTAAAGTGCCTGTAATGGCCTTTTGTCCTTCAAAGGCTTGGAAGAGTTTGAGTTGAACAAGATGCCCTTTGAACTTTTCAAATTCTTTATCTTTTTTAAGAACGCGCTCAACACCTGGTGATGACACCTCTAAGAAATATTGCTCCTCAATCGGATCTAAGGTATCTAACTTCGAATTTAAAAACTGACTGACTAACTGGCAATCATCAAGTGTTACCGGCGCTTCTTTGTCGATGATGACTCTTAAGTATCGATAAGGACCTTCCTTGACAAACTCGATGTCGACGATTTCCATATCCTGTGTTTTTACGAAGGGTGTTAAAATTTCTTCCACCACATCTACCACTTTTTTCTTTTTCATTTTTTCACCTGCTTTCAAAACTTATCATAATCACCCATAGTGATATCGCTCATAGTCCCGCTCAATAACAAAGAGTGGGAAAACCCACTCTTGCTGTCAAAAACCTATTTACTGATTAATTATAGCACAAATGCGCAATTTATGCAAACGAGAATAATGTCAATTGGTTGTCATCAGGGAGTTCATCAAAACACCCATGAACTTTCATGGCTTCAATAACCGTCTTGGATACTTTTGTAAGTCGTTGGAAGTCTTCCACTGATAAAAATTCCCGATGTTCATCCCTAATTGCGGCTATACTCTGTGCTGCAGAAGCGCCTACACCTTGTAAAGCTAAGAATGGTGGTAGAATTTTACCATCGACTATTTTAAAGGATTCCGCATCAGACTCCATGAGGCTTACCTTTTTAAAGCCAAATCCCCTGCTATACATCTCATCGACGATTTCCAAAATGCCTTGGAGGTCTTGTTCTTTTTTGGTCGGTTTCTCAATCCCGTCAATTTCTTTCATCTTCGCTCTGACCACTTCGTTACCCTTGCAAATCAGTTCGGCATCGAAGTCGTCCACCTTCGTCGTGAAATAAGTGGCATAAAACGCCAGTGGCTGGTGTACCTTAAAGTACGCGATTCTCACTGACATCATTACATAAGCGACCGCATGTGCTTTAGGGAACATGTACTGGATTGTTTGACAAGAGTTGATGTACCAGTCAGGAACATTGTTTTCCTTCATGACTTTGATTTCATCTTCTTTTAGGCCTTTACCCTTACGAACGTTTTCCATGATCTTAAACGCAGTTAGTGGTTCAAGCTTCATTTGAATCAAATAGTTCATGATGTCGTCGCGCGTGGCGATAACTTCTTTAATGGTTACCGTATTATTTCTTACGAGATCCTGCGCATTGTTGACCCATACATCTGTACCATGGGAGAGTCCAGAAATCCGCACGAGGTCAGAAAATGTCTGAGGGTTGGTATCTCTAAGCATCTGTCTGACGAACTTAGTACCGAACTCAGGAATTCCTAAGCTTCCGATATCTAAGCTGTATGACGCGTCCTTAATCCCCAGTGGATCTGCTGACGTAAATATTTTCATCGTCGCGGCGTCATCAAGCGGTATATCGAAAACATTGAGTCCTGTTAGTTCTTCCAAGTATTTGATGATGGTGGGAACGTCGTGTCCGAGGATATCGAGCTTCAGTAAACGTCCACTGATGGAATGGTAGTCGAAATGCGTCGTGATGACATCTGAGGTCACATCGTTGGCAGGATATTGAATCGGACAAAACTCATGGATGTCCCTATCAGCAGGCACGACCATGATACCACCAGGATGCTGGCCTGAAGTCCGTTTAACACCCGTCAATCCCTGTGCAAGACGTTCAATTTCGTAACGGTGCATGTCAATCTGGCGCTCTTCAAAGTACTTTTTCACATAGCCGTAAGCGGTTTTATCCGCGATGGTACCGATCGTTCCCGCTTTGAAGGTCTTTCCTTTTCCGAACAACACTTCACAATACTTATGTGCATTGGCTTGATAGATACCCGCGAAGTTAAGGTCGATATCTGGCTCTTTATCGCCATCAAAGCCCAAGAAGGTTTCGAAAGGAATATCGTAGCCATCTTTAAAATACTTCGTACCGCACTCAGGGCAAATCTTGTCTGGCATATCCACACCAGCGCCGTATTTGCCATCGGTGAAGAACTCTGAATGCTTACAGTTCTTACAGATATAATGCGGCGGTAACGGGTTAACTTCCGTAATGTCACTCATGGTTGCAGCTAAGGAAGAACCAACAGAGCCTCTGGAACCTACCAGGAACCCATCTTCTAACGATTTCGTCACTAGCTTTTGCGCGATGATATACATGACGGCGTAGCCATTGCCAATAATGGAATTGAGCTCTCTTAACAGACGCTTTTCGACGATTTCAGGGAGGTCGTCGCCATAAATGCGCTTCGCTTTCGCCATACACATCTCCCGAAACTCCTCATCCGCGCCTTCTATAACTGGCGGGAAGGTTCCCTTCGGTACCGGGCGAACCATTTCACACGCGTCTGCCAGTTTTTTAGGATTATCAATGACCACCTCTCGGGCACGGTCCCCTAAGTAATCAAATGCTTCGAGCATTTCGTTCGTCGTCCTAAAATAAAGCGGCGCTTGATTATCCGCATCGTTATAGCCATTACCCGCCATGAGAATTCGCCTATAGACCTCGTCCTCAGGATTGATGAAGTGCACATCTCCTGTGGCTACGACTGTTTTGCCAAGCTTATCCCCTAAATGGAGAATATGACGATTAATGGTCTTGATTTCATCGATATGCTTGATTTTACCCGACTCTAGCATGAACGCGTTATTATCAGCCGGTTGAATTTCCAAATAATCATAAAAATCTGCGATTTCCAATACCCGCTCAGGCGTTTGGTTGCTCATGATGGCTTTATAGAGCTCGCCAGCTTCACATGCACTACCGATCAGGAGTCCCTCGCGTTTTGAACGCAATAAGCTCTTCGGTATTCTCGGCTTTCTATAATACGTATTCAGGTTGCTATGAGAAACGATTTCGTAAAGATTCCTAAGTCCTGGCTGTGTTTGGGCAAGCAAAATCACGTGTGACATCTCAAGTTGAGTAAAATCGAAATTGGTAACAAAATAGCGATTAATGGCTTTTAGCGTAAAGACCTCGCGTTCATTTAGCATTTCAGTGAATTTAACGAAAACGCGTGCTGTCGCTTCAGCATCCGCAACCGCTCTATGGTGATCATTCAAAACGATTTTCAAGTACTTAGTGACCGCTTTGAGGTTATGCTTTTTAATGTCCGTTAATAACAAACGGCTTAATGCGAGCGTATCTACGATTAATGAGGTAAATGGGAGTGCGAGCTTTTCACAGTAGTAACGGATGAACGAGCAGTCGAAGTTCGCATTATGCGCGACGACAGGGGCACCCTCTATGAAAGCCATAAATCTCGGAAGTACTTCCTCAAGTGACGGCTGATCACTTACCATATCCTCAGAAATTCCAGTGAGTTCAGATATTTCAGGCGGAATCGGTCTTAATGGGTTAATGAGCTGACTAAACCGCTCGGTGACCACACCTTTTTCCACTTTTACAGCACCAATTTCGATAATGGTATCTTTATGGTATGAAAAACCTGTGGTTTCAATATCGAAGACCACAAAGGTCTCATCTAAGCCGTAGTCAGTGGCGCCTACGATTAAATCCACCTCATCATCAATCAGGTACCCTTCTAGTCCGTAGATGACCTTTATTTTATCGCCTGCAGCTGATGCGGCATCCGGGAATGCTTGAAGGACGCCGTGATCGGTGATGGCGATGGCTGGGTGTCCCCAATCGATGGCCGTCTGGATGATTTTCTTAACGGGCGCGATCCCATCCATCTCGCTCATATTCGTATGAAGATGGAGCTCTACTCTCTTTTCTTCTGCTAGGTCAACGCGAGGAATCTCTTCCTTACCGATGTTGATGGCTGTAATAAGTAACACCGATTCTTTATCGAACTGGTCATAACGATTGATGCCTTCGACGATGTACCATTTGCCTTGTTTTAAGCTTGGAAGCAAATCCTCGTATTCTTTTTTCTTTAAAAATTGCTTACAGGCAACTGCATTTGATAAATCTGATAAATAGAGCTTCATAAGGAATTTTCCACCCTTGAGCTCACGTGCCTCGAAGTTCACCAGTTTACCTTCAATCGCATAGGTTTCTTCTTCTTGGTTGATATCGATGATTTTGGTAGTCGAACGTTTGATTTTGTTCCTATAAAGCACTTCCGGTGCATTGGATTTCACCGATTTGACGGATTCTTCCTTCTTTTGGGCGGATTGTCTGATGGCATCTTCACTAAAACCGTTTGTGGCCATTGCGACGATGGATTCGATCGTCTCATCCTGCATACGATCAAAATCTTCATACCCATCTACTTCATCCTTGAGCGATTCGGTTTGTAGCTCAAAGGTCTTGCCCAAGTTGCGATCACAGATCATCTGAATCATTTCGTCCGTTTTATACTGATAAAAGGTGTTCTCCAGACCTTTGTCATCGAAGATGATGTGAATTTTACCATGATTGAATGCGATTTTTGAGCGTTTCAAAATACTGGCCACCGCAGGATTCTTTCTGCGGATGACCATGAGGATATTATCCCAGTTTTCCATAAAACCAGTGTCTTGATTCGCTTGAGGTGTGGAAGGGCTGGTGTTTATAGGCTGGTGGTCCTCTGGTGTTTCAACCTCTATTTCAAAGTCGTTTACAAAGGCAAGGTGCGTTTTAAGAATGTTTTTTAAACCATCTAGTTGATGGCCTGCCACGTATTTATTCGATCTAAGGCGTATGCTAAGAACGGATTCTTCACGTCTATATTCAATTTTCTTTATCTCTATGTCATCGTTCGGGAGATGCTCCTGAATCAACTGATTAAAAGGTGTTTTATTCATTGAATCGCCTTTCGTTTTTATTCCATTTCGGCAATTTCAGCCATAACCGCTTCAATTACCTCATCTTCTTTCAACTTTTTAACCACGACACCCTTTTTAAATAAAAGGAACTCGTTTTTACCGCCAGCAATCCCGATGTCTGCTTCTTTGGCTTCACCAGGACCATTTACGGCACATCCCATAACGGCTAAAGTGATGTTTTTATCAATCCCTTGGATCCGCTCTTCAAGCTTCTTCGCGATTCCAACCAGGTCTACCTCTGTACGACCACATGTCGGACAGGAAACCATCTTAATTCCGAAATGGCGTAGCTCCATGACTTCCAATATTTTTTTAGCCACTTTGATTTCTTGTACTGGATCGTCAGTAAGTGATACACGAATGGTACTGCCGATGCCATCAAACAAGAGGATGCCGATACCGATAGCTGATTTAACGGTACCTGTGAACTGTGTTCCAGCCTCTGTGATTCCTAAGTGAAGGGGATAATCGACTGTTTGGCTCAATAAGCGATAGGAATCCACCGTCAATTTGATATCAGAAGCTTTCAGTGAAATCACGATGTCAGAAAAGTTCATTTCGTCTAAAATTGCCACATGTCTCATGGCGCTTTCCACCAAAGCCTCTGGTGTGATGCCTTGGTACTTTTGATAAAGTTCTTTCTCCAGTGAACCGCCATTGACACCAATACGAATAGGGATGCCCTTATCCTTCGCCATGGCCACTACTTCAGCGACACGGTCGCGGCTACCGATGTTTCCCGGATTCAGTCTAATTTTATCCACGCCATTTTTCATGGCTTCCATGGCTAATCGATAGTCGAAGTGAATATCCGCAACAAGCGGAATATGAATTTGAGGTTTGATTTTGGCGATTGCTTCGGCCGCTTCCATATTAGGGACAGCGACTCTGACGATTTCACAGCCCTCTGCCTCGAGCCGAAGAATTTGCTCGACGGTCGCTTTTACATTTTCAGTTTTGGTGTTGCACATGGATTGGATGGCGATGGGAAAGCCTCCACCGATGTGCTTGTTCCCGACTCTAACGACACGTGCTCTCATGTGGCCTCCTATAATCTGGTGATGTCCTTAATCACTAAGAACACCATCAATGCCATTAATATGGCAAAACCGATGAAATGAACATAGCCCTCTTTTTCACGGTTGATCGGCTTGCCCATCACGATTTCGATGAGCACGAAGATAATTCTGCCGCCATCAAGTGCTGGAAATGGAAGGAGATTCACGATGCCAAGGTTGATGGAAATGTAGGCTGCCAGCATAAGCAGGTTCATGAAGCCTGTCTTTGAAACCTGACCGACGATATTCACCAGTCCTACTGGGCCAACGATTTCACCTTCCACCTCACCTTTTCCCATTTGTGAAAAGAACTTGAAAATATCGGTAAAGAAGCTGACGAACTGGTCACCCGCCATTATAAACGCTTGATCCAACTGCTTCACAAATTTCGTTTGAATGCCGATTTGGTAGACGCCAGCTTCCTTCTCAACGGGAAGGACATCGATGATAACCGACTCTCCGTCTCGCATCACTTCCAGAGCTAACACATCGCCGCCACTGCCATTGATACTTGAGATCACATCATCCCAAGTCTTGATTTTCGTTTCATTTATAGCGACGATCTCGTCATCAGGAAGTATCCCCGCCGCTGCCGCTGGCATATCCTCCACAAGTGCGCCGACCACATTGGTTGGAGCGCCGATGGAAAACATGATGATTACGAGTAATAGATAGGCTAAAACGAAGTTCATTAATGCGCCCGCTGCCAAAACGAGTAACCGCTGTAAAGGCTTTTTGCTGGAAAAGCTTCTAGGATCATCTGACGCTTCATCTTCACCTTCCATTTTCACATATCCGCCGATCGGAAAAATACGAAGTGAATATAACGTTTCACGCCCCTGCTTTTTAAAGATTGCAGGGCCCATACCAAGTGCAAACTCATGGACCATAATGCCATTCATTTTAGCTGTGGCGAAGTGACCAAGCTCGTGTGCAAAAACAATCAAACCAAAAACAAATACAAAACTTATAAATGTCAACAACATACTGTCCTTCCTTTCCTTTTAGCGCTTTAACAGGTGAGAAACCCGTTCGCGCGTCTCTTGATCTGCCCATAATATCTGTTCGATATTCGGATGGCTTATCGTTTCAAATTCAGCCATGACTTTTTGAATCGTGTCTGAAATATCATAAAAACTGATTTGGTCCTTTAAATACGCATCAACCAACACTTCATTTGCTGCATTCATGACGGTAGGCGTCACACCGCCTTTTCTAAGTGAATCAATGGCAATTCCCAAACATGGAAATCGGCTCAAATCCGGCTTCGAGAAGGTCAGGGCATTCAGCGTCATAAAATCTAACGGCTTTACATTATTAGGAAATCTTTTCGGGTAATCGAGCGCATAAATGATCGGAACACGCATATCCGGTACGCCGAGTTGTGCCATAATGGAGTGGTCCTTGAACTGAACCATCGAGTGAATAATGCTTTGAGGATGCACCAGCACTTCGATTTGATCGATGGCGACATCGAACAACCACTTGGCTTCGATAAATTCTAGTCCCTTGTTCATCAATGTCGCAGAATCGATGGTAATCTTCTGCCCCATAGACCAGTTTGGGTGCTTCAGTGCTTCGATTGCTTTTTTATGCGTGATCTCTTCACGCGTAAAATCCCTAAACGCACCACCTGAGGCGGTAAGTAAGATTTTATCCACCGTATCGCCAGATTCCCCATTGAGGCACTGAAAAATGGCGCTATGCTCTGAATCCACAGGTAAGATAGTGCTACCGTATTCTCTCGCAAGAGGCATAATAATCTCACCTGCGGTCACTAATGTTTCTTTATTGGCCAGTGCGATTATTTTCCCTGCCTTAATGGCTTCTATCGTAGGAACTAGCCCGATATTACCGACGACAGAGGTCAATACGATGTCTACCTCTAGATGGGTAACCACCTCCACCAACCCACTCATCCCTGAAAGGACTTTAGTCGTCGTATGGCTCAAAGCCGATTTTAATGCGCTATATTTTGTTTCATCACTTACCACCACAACCCTGGGGGAAAACTTTTCTGTTTGCCTGACGATGTCATCGATACGGCTATTACAGGTTAAAGCAAACAGCTCGTAACGGCCGCTGCTTTCGATGATATCAAGCGCTTGGGTTCCAATTGAGCCCGTAGACCCTAGAATACTGATTTTTCGCTTTTGCATGCTTTATTCTCCATATATAAAAACGAGCATATTTCTATGCTCATGGTTTACTTGTTAAATCGCTCACAATTATACGAGCTTGCTATTTATTTCGTGAAACAGAATCATAAAATAATACACTAAAGGCAGCGTAACGATGACACTATCAAAACGGTCCAAAACACCACCATGTCCCGGCATGATATTACCAAAATCCTTAATATCATATAGACGTTTGATTTTAGAGGCAATCAAATCCCCGATTTGAGAGAGGATACTCCCCGTCAAACCCATGATAATGGCATAGAATTGAAATTCAGGTTTAAAGACCATGGCAAATAAAAAGCTGAAAAGGACGCTCCCTATGACGCCACCAAGTGAGCCTTCCACTGTTTTATTCGGGCTAACTGATGGAATCAGCTTAGTCTTCCCTAAAAGTTTACCGGTCAAATAAGCAAACGTGTCCGATAGAAAGGCGATGATAAATGGATACCAAATAAAGAAATTGTCATCGAGATCTGATATCAAGATCATATGTGACAATGAAAACGCCACATAGAAAAAACCCGTAAATGTTATCATGGCACCGTTCAGTGACCCTTTTGAAAACACCACCAAACCCAACAGCGTAAACAGTCCGAGCGAAACCACGAATGTAAAATAGTCCTTGGAAAAGTCGCCGAAAAACCCTAGAAACAGTAGAATCGTCATGGCATAGCCAACCCATGAAATGGGCTTTTCTTTTTTAGAAAATGCGCGATAAAACTCGAAAAGGCCGATGATACTGACGACAAAGGTGGCAATTTTAAGTACCGGACCACCCGTGAGCAAAATATAAAATAATAAGGGTAAAGCGATAATGGCAGAAATTGTCCTTTTTAACATGGCTGCTCCTAAACCGAACCGAACCGTCGGTTTCTCTTCTGATATTCATAAATTGCATTTCTAAAAGCCATTTCATCAAAATCTGGCCATAGCACCTTTTCAAAAGAAAATTCAGAATAGGCAAGCTGCCATAGCAAGAAGTTACTGAGGCGTACTTCACCACTCGTCCTAATCAAAAGGTCTGGGTCAGGCATACCACTTGTATATAGATAGTTTGAGAATAACGCTTCATCAATCTGATCTGGAAGAATCTTGCCATCCAACAAATCTTGATGAATCAACTTGATGCCTCTTATGATTTCATCACGCCCTCCGTAGTTAAGAGCAATATTGAATTGCATTTCTGTATTATGTGACGTCAGCTCAAGTGCAAAGTGCACCTGTTCCTTCGCAAAATCCGGTAAGCGGTCGATATCTCCTAGAATATTGACTTTAATGTTGTTCTCGTGAATTTCATTGATTTCTGATTGAATGAATTTAACGAGAATATTCATAAGGCCGTTTACTTCATCACTAGGACGCTTCCAATTTTCCGTTGAAAACGCGTAAAAGGTCACGTAAGGAATGCCGAGTTTTTTACTTTCTTTTACAATACGTTTAAGTGTTTCCGTTCCCGCATTGTGCCCGACTAACCTAGGTAACCCTCTTTTTTTCGCCCAGCGCCCATTGCCATCCATGATAAATGCGACGTGTTTCGGCATATTATTAAGATCTAAATTGATTTTTCGCTTATTAAAAAAAGGCATATGCACCTCAAATGGGTGCCCTCCTAATCGGAGGGCACCATTTTAAATTATACTTCCATGATTTCTTCACTTTTTTTGGTGACCATTTGATCAATTTTAACGATCACATCATCCACCATTTTTTGAATCTCTTTTTCACCTGAAGTTAAATCGTCTTCCGTAATTTCTTTTGATTTCTCCATTTTCTTAAGGTGCTCTATCGCATCTCTGCGTTCATTTCGAACAGCGACCTTTGCGTCCTCACCAAGCTTTTTGATGTTCTTTTGTAAATCCTTACGACGCTCTTCAGTCAACATCGGAATAATCAAACGAATCACTTTACCGTCGTTACTTGGGTTTATACCGAGATCCGCCACTTGAATCGCCTTTACGATCTCATTCAATATGGAGGCATCATAAGGTTGTATTTGAAGTATTCTTGGCTCTGGAACAGATATTGCCGCTAATTGCTTAATGGGGGTATCCGAACCATAATAGTTTACTTTTACTTTATCTAGAATTAATGGATTTGCACGGCCAGCACGAATGTGTCCGAGCTCATCCCTGAGGACACTCATCGTCTTTTCCATTTTTTCGTTTAATGTTTCATGCACTAGATTTCTCATGTTCTCCTCCTAAACTTTCAGCGATTTAATCTCCATAAACGATAGTGCCTACATTATCGCCAGCACATGCTTTGAGAATATTTTCAGGCTTATTTAAGTCAAAGACTGCGATAGGGATATTGTTATCCATACATAGTGTGATCGCAGTAAAATCCATGACACCCAGTTTTTTGCTTAGTACTTCACTATAAGAAAGCGACTCATATTTTTTTGCATTAGGATTGGTCGCAGGGTCACTATCATAGACACCATCAACCCGCTTGGCTAACAATATCAATTCAGCATCCATTTCGGCAGCACGTAGTGCCGCTGTGGTATCAGTGGAAAAGAATGGGCTCCCTGTCCCAGCAGCAAAGATGACGACTTCGCCTGCTTCAAGATAGCCTACTGCTTTCTCGCGATTATAGCATTCAGCCAGAGGCGTCATGGAGATCGCACTCATCATGCGATTCGCTACACCTTGGTACTTAAGTGCATCTGACATGGCCAGCGAGTTCATAACGGTACCCATCATGCCCATGTAATCAGCAGTGGTACGCGCCATGCGTTTATTGCTTCTACCGCGCCAAAAGTTACCTGCACCGATGACAACGCCTACTTCAACACCCGAATCAGCAAGTTTTTTCACATATCCGGCAACATCAGCAACCACATCATCGTCAATGCCGAATCCTTTTTTTCCTGCGAGCACTTCTCCGCTCAATTTTAATATGACACGTTTGTATTTAAGTTCCACGCGAACAACCCCCGTTTAATCTTATTCTACAGCAATTCATATTGCCATTCAAATATTTTTTCCTTAAAAAAGAGAACACAGCACTGTGTTCTCTTAGTATCGTAATTAGCCTTGGAGTTGTTTTGCCACTTCTTCTGCAAAGTTCTCTTGTTTCTTCTCAAGACCTTCGCCAACTTCGAAACGCGCAAATCTTCTGATAGAAAGATTTTCGCCGATGATAGCGATTTTTTCTTTCAATAATTGATCAACTGTTTTATCAGGATCTTTGATGAAAGGTTGCTCAAGTAAGCATACTTCTTTATAGTATTTAGCAATTCTGCCTTCAACCATTTTATCTACGATTTGAGCTGGTTTACCTTCGTTTAACGCTTGATTTCTAAGGATTTCTTTTTCCTTTTCAATCGCTTCAGCAGGTACGTCTTCAACTCTAACATAAAGAGGGTTCGCAGCAGCAACTTGCATCGCTACATCTTTACCAAACTCTTGGAAATCAGCATTTTTAGCAACGAAATCTGTTTCACTGTTGATTTCAACGATAACGCCGATTCTTCCTCCGTGAATATATGAAGCGATGATGCCTTCAGATGCTATACGATCCATCTTCTTAGCAGCCTTCGCAATGCCTTTTTCTCTTAAATATTTAACAGCTTCTTCGATGTTGCCGTTCGTCTCAACAAGTGCTTTCTTACAATCCATCATACCAGCACCAGTAGTTTCTCTAAGTTCTTTTACCATTAAAGCAGTAATTTCCATAGTATTCCTCCTTTGTTCTCTTTAAAAAAGGCAAGAGTTGCACTCTTACCTCTTAATTTTGATGGGATTATTCTTCTACTGAAGGCTCAACAGCTTCTGTTAATTGCTCGCCTTGTCTAGCTTCGATGATAGCATCAGCCATTTTACCAGCGATTAATTTTACAGCACGGATCGCGTCATCGTTACCTGGAATAACGTAATCCACTTCATCTGGATCACAGTTAGTATCGACGATCGCGACAACTGGGATACCTAATGTCTTCGCTTCTTTGATTGCGATTCTTTCCTTCTTAGGATCAACGACGAACATAGCGCTTGGAAGCTTGTGCATGTCTTTGATACCGCCTAAGAATTTTTCGAGTTTTTCTTTATCAGCTCTAAGTTTGATGACTTCTTTTTTAGGAAGTGCTTCAAACGTACCATCAATTTCCATTTTTTCTAGTTTGAAAAGAAGATCGATTCTTTTCTTGATTGTTTTATAGTTTGTTAACATACCGCCTAACCATCTTTGGTTAACGAAGTACATTCCAGCTCTTCTCGCTTCAGATTCGATTGCTTCTTGAGCTTGTTTCTTAGTACCGACGAAAAGGATCGTACCGTTTTCATCAACTACACTCTTAATAAATGCATAAGCATCTTCTACTTTACCAACCGTTTTTTGAAGGTCGATGATGTAGATTCCGTTTCTTTCTGTGAAGATGTACTCAGCCATTTTAGGGTTCCATCTTCTTGTCTGGTGACCAAAGTGTACACCAGCTTCAAGTAATTCTTTCATTGAAATTACTGACATGTGATTCCTCCTTGTTTTTTTAGTTACCTCCCTGCTTTTCATCTCGCGTTAGGACCCGTAGGCAACACTACCGTAATTCAAGCAGGTGTGATTTAATTACCTTGGATATTATACCATAGTGAAAATTAAAGTACAACACTTTAATTACTTTTTTGATATAGTGGATTAATCGGAGGATGGCTTCAAATCTTTTTATTTCAAACTGTTCAGACAAATTATTGGAACAAATGTTCTTTTTCTCCTTGAAAAAATCGAACGTATGTTTTATAATGATTGTATAACCTCAAATACTTCTATTTACAAGGACTGACGATTATGAAGCCAAATTTAGCCGTTTTACAAAAACAGATTGATTCTTTGCCGTATTCGGATTTCAAGGATATGGTTATTCGTTATGGATACAATCATAAAATCAACATGCAAGAAGACCTCAATACCGTCAAGAGCCTTGATTTACAAAAGAGACTTGAAAAACTTAACATAAATAAAAAGTGTCCTGCCTGTGGTTCAGAGCATGTCGTCAAGAACGGAAAGAGAAGCCACATTCAAAGATTCAAATGTAAAAAGTGCAATAATCAGTTTACGCTCTTTACAAATACAATCATGGAGAAAACCAAATGGCACTGGAACGTTTGGGTCAAGGTAGTCGAGATGACTTTAAATAACTACTCTCTTGTAGGTATGAAAAATGTGCTTTCAAAGGACTACGGATACCTTGGTATCGACCACAAAACTTTGTTCCTTTGGAGACACAAAATCATTCATGCTCTTGCTTCCATGCCACAGCCTGTTCTTAGCGGTATTGTTCAAGTAGATGAAACATTCATCAGAGAAGCTCAGAAAGGCTCAAGGAAGCTCGAAAACTATATCGGCAAAGGCGAAGTAAGAGAGCCTCGTTACGGCTATAAGCCATCGAAATACGGCGTCATGGGTGCTGAATTTGCAACCGTCACTACGGCAGTTGATAACACTGGACACTGTGTCTGTAAGGTCACAGGACTTGGAAGGTTAACTCCAGATATCTTTACAGATATGTTTGAAAGCCATCTTAATGCACCAGCTTACATCTGCTCTGATGCAAACTCAGTATATCGTGATTACTGTAAGGTTCAGAATATATCACATTATGAAAGACCTTCTAATTACATGAACACCCTCAAGGAATACGGCTATCTAACACCAACCCGTTTGGATGAGAAATTAGCTGAAAAGCAACGTCAGGCAAATGAACTGGTACACTCAAAATTATATGAAAAAGGTCTTATCGATAGGCTAACGTTCAACAAATATACTCCTTACAAAGATTTCAAGGAAATTAAAACCAAGAACAAACTTAATCTTGCACGAGTCAACCAACTTCATAGTGAAATCAAGAACTTCATATACGGAACCATGACCAATGTATCGACCAAGTATCTGGCAGATTACATTGGATACTTTGCGTACATCAAAAACTGGAGCGTGGATAACGATAGATTTCCAAATTCCAGACAAGATGCTGAAAATATCCTATTAGAAATCCTTAAGCAACAAGGGACTTATACCGTAACAGAACTCAAAGAGACAAAGTTGACACTACCTAAACCAAGTGCTCGCTATATGACGCTCCTAAAGACTTGTACGAAAGAGGCTCAAAAGTATACCCACAACAAATACTTTAAGTATGACGAAGAGGATAAGGTCATCAACTTCGATAAACGGTACTACTTGATGGACATTCCAGAAACACGTATAAAAGACGCCTGCAAACACTTTGGCATCAAATATAGGCGTAAGTGGGTGCGTTGGTCAACCGTAGCTGACATGCTAAAACACCCTAAAATTCAAGAAATCATCATTTACTTAATCAACCAAGATAAGGTGCTTAAGATGTATAAAGAAGATATTGACTATCTTGCTCAACAAGATTATCAAAATACTCATACTGGGTAGAACAGCTCTCAAATTAAAATTATCTTGAAGGATTTCGGATAAAGCCCATTCTGATAAAAAGTTAAGATTTTAAAATTCGGGAGGCAATTTATAATTATTTATGTTAATATTGAAATAATCACACCGTTATGATATATGATTAAATACAGACACAATAGTATATATATGCGAACCAATAATATTTAAAATCAGGAGGTATAGAATGATTAGTTTTCTTATGTTAGGAAGTCTTGTTCTTGGATTGATTGCTTGGATACTACCCAGCGTGAGTATAAGTAGGTATAAGAGTAACAGTAACATGAACTGGTCAATTTATTCAATTATTAGTATCAGTGCATGTGCAATTGCAATAAGTTTTCAAGTTATATATAGCAACCATATTGTTCAGATAGGAGATTGGTCTGCACTTATGGATACAAGTGGCACAAGTACTATACTTTCAATAATTTTGCTACTAAGCACTTTGGTGCTAAATGGGATTTCTTTAAGCATGCATTATGCTAAGAAATAAATTAGATTAAGACACAATCTTTGTAAAATGTGATTTAAGGGAAGCCCAAACTGGCTTCCCTTAAATATGTCATATTATCAACACTGTTATTAAACATAGCCATTATTTTGACGTTCTCTAAATCATTTCCAAAACAAATTAAAACCTTCTTTCTGCTTACTTAAAGGCAAAAAGAAGGTTTTTTCTTACTTGGTCATAAATTACACGAGAAAACTACTTGAAATCAGAGATATTCATGGACAGACCACAGCATGTAGAGTATTTAGGGATATCCCTTGAACATATTGTGTTTATCTATCATCCTCCGCTAAATCCACTATATCATACTTTTTTAATGCCAACAACAATTGAATTTCACCCATCCCGATGCCCAACTCCTTTGCGATTTGGGTTAAGGATTTCCCTTTACTTCTGAGCTCGATTATTTTTTCGATTAAAGCTTGATCATCATTTATGATAGGTCCCTCAACTTGCCCAACCTCTTCATGGGTTAAATTGGTTCTTAACTCGGGTTCTCGCTTCTCACTGTTCATCTGATCCATTTTTTGAACCAACTCTTTAGTACGGACTTTAGGTTCAAACCCATTTTTCATCAAATCAAGCTTGTCGTTAATCATTTGAATCTCTTTTTCATGAACACTGTATTTGCCTTCGAGATCACCGGCAATATCGTAAAACGCACGATTCATTTCATCGACTGATTGTTGTAGCGACTCTAACAAATCAAACAAATCTGCGTCTTTATAAATCCTCGACTGTTCCAATAACAAGGATTGACTTCTCACCGCACGATTCACTTCTTTTCTTATCAAAAAAATGGAACTGATAACGATGATCAGTCCGATAGTAAAACTAATAATATACATGCCTTACACCTTCATATCAAAATGAGTGCCCGAAACACTAACCTTCTTGTTTAGTGCTTCTTCTTCCTCCGATTCACGATTGCTCTGTCCGGGCTTATAGCGCCGCTTTCGCTTGTTCTCTTCATCTTCTCTGTCATTTTTCACTTGCTTGAGCTCAGAGCGCTCCATCTGGTTCACCGTATGCTGACGCTTGACATTGTCTTCACGTACGCGTGACTGTGCCTGTAGAAGCTCATTATCAAGTTTGCTCACGACGGTTTGCTTTGCGTGGTGAACCTCCTGTGTTTTTTGAACGACAATCTGCATATCTACAGGTCTAATGGACATCGCACTCACCTCATTTCTAGAAGCCGATCGCTACGATTTCGCCTCGATCTTTGGTAATAATCGTATGGGTCATCTCATATTTTACATAATAACTGGTACTACCGATTTTGACGCGCGTTCCTGGATAAATCGTGCGCGCTTTCAATTGCGCACCTCTGATATTGTTAACCAGTTCATTTAACATTTTTAGGCGCATACGTTTTTCATTTAACTGTTCATCCAGCTCTGTGAAGCTCACGCCGTATTTGTTTAACATGAACAAGGAACGCTCATCCTCTGGATTTTGAGAAACTTTTACCTTGAGCAGTTTAATGGACTTGTCGAGCTTGTCGTGCATTTCCATCTTCTCTTTAACCTCAGTCGTTAACGCCTTTAACTCCTCGATTACTTCAATATCGACCCCAAGCTTGATTGACGTGATGATTCCCATCTCTGAACCCACGACATTAGCCTCGATATCGCTTTTACTGGTAATATCGCCGCCGACGATTAATCCCTTTTTTCCTTTTACTGTGATTTTTCCATCAGACTTGACGATGCTATTCATGATGGCACCTGTTTCTATATCCCCCCTGGAGAAAACAGTTGCGCTATTGATGAAGTTGCTGGTCAAATTACCTTCGCAATAGATATTTGCATTATCATGACCTTGAATGCCTCTAGAAATCACTAAGCTCCCGTTGGTTCTAAGTGTTGCCCCTTCTACGACGCCATTGATCACCAAATCGCCATCACATTCGATGGAATAACCACTGGTGACGTTGCCGTTGATAATAACCTGACCTTGAAAGTTGATATTGCCCGTTTCTACACCGACATCACCCTTAATTTCCAACATTTGAATAACTGAAATTTTATCATTATCAAAAAGAATCGTGCCATCTACCTCTGCGATCGCTTGAAGGCCATCAGCAGAGAGACGCATATTTTTACCGATTTTAAAAACAGCTTCTTTACCATCTTTAGCCCTGATGACTTTTCCTGTCACAGTCGTTCCATTTTTTCCTTTAGTGGCAGGCGTTTTAATGGCGAGCACATCGCCTGCCTTAACCGCTTCAACAAACCCCATGTTTTTAAAGTCGACGCGACCATCTTCAAGAAGCTGTGGCTTAGCCCGGTGCTCCTTACTGACAGTGAAATCAATTTTCGCATCTAAGCCGTTCTCATGTGGTAGTCCCTCAGCAATCAACTCATTAAACACCGTTTTTGAATTTTTGCATACTTCTTCGATGATATTGTATTTTAAACCAAAGATAATATTTTTGTCTTTAAGCAATTTAATAATCTCTTCAGACTTGACACTAGCATTTGAATTAAATTCTATTGATAGATAGGCTTTGTAGTAGTCATCTGATATTTTTACTGCGATATCAAATTTTCCTTTTTCTTCGCTCATTACATCCCCCTTACATCATCACAAAAACGATCAAACAGCATATCTTATTATAATTATCGGCATTTCACGTCACTTATATAACAGAATTATAACATATTTTACAACATAACTAAAATAGTTATAAAAACAAAACACATCGAAGGCCTTTCTAGGCTATAGATGTGCTTAGTATAAGTCGTTTAGTGCAATTTTAAGTTTGGCGATCGCATTCGTATGAATCTGGGAGACCCTCGATTCAGAAATTTCAAGTATAAAGGCAATTTCTTTATACGTAAGCTCAGAATAATAATAAAGCTGCATTACTTTCTTTTCTTTTTCAGGTAAATGCTCAATGGTCTCCGCAAGGATTCGTTTGACTTCCCTATCGGCGTACTGCGCTTCAGGTTGAAACTCGATGGACTCGGACGGCACATCAAAATTAGAATTATCCTCGAGTTTTTCTTCTAGAGAAACGATGGAGTAAGTGGTTACCTCACCGATCATCTTTGAATACTCTTCCATGGATACTTCGAGTTCAGCGGCGATATGCTCATCTGTGAGTTCGCTACCATACTGTTTTTGAAGTTTGGCAATCGCTTCTTCGACGCGTTTATATTTTTGCCTAGTACTACGGGGAATCCAATCCATGTGTCTAATTTGATCGATAATTGCACCACGAATCCGAATATTGGCATACGTTTCAAACTTAATCTGCTTTTTATGATCAAATTTTTCCACAGCATCAATTAGTCCGATGATACCATAGCCTAATAAATCGTCGAATTCAACATGTGCATTATAACTTGAATAAAGTCTTCCCGCGATGATTTTTACGAGGGCTACATATTGGACGATTAACGCATCTTTCGCTTCTTTACTGTTATGTTCTTTATATTGAATCCAAAGCTGATCAGTCATCGTCAACACCTTCAATTTATACTTCTTTAATGCCCTTTCCTGCTGTTTTTATGAGCAGTTTCCCATTTTCACTGAAAAATTCAATCGTTCTACCGAAGTTTCCTCCTGTGTCATCAGCCTTTATAGGGATACCATATTGCTTCAAAATATCGCGAACCGCTTCAGCATTTCGCTCCCCAATTTTCATCGATTCATTTTGCGATGAAAAGGAGAACATCTGCGCGCCACCTGCTATTTTCGCAGTAAACCGGGATTTTTTAGCTCCCAATTTTTCCATCTGTACGATCAACTCATCGATAGCCGTATCAGCAAACTTGGCCACATTCTCATTTTTTCGAATCGCCTTACTGGATGGCAACATAATGTGTGCCATCCCAGTAACGCGTGTCGTCGCATCATATAAACAGATACCCACGCAAGAGCCAAGACCGAGAGTCGTGAGTGCATCCGGATAAGACACAACTTTTAAATCAGCCATACCAACTTTTATCATGGTGCTCATAGTGTCACTCCCAGACTTCCAAGTAGAATCTCATATGAGTCTAAGTCCGGGATTAGGAAAAAGTAACCATCGACACTTTTTGCCTCTAGGACTTCGATAAACTCATTCTGAATAATCAATACATTGTCGCTCACCTGTCCAAAATGAATTGCAGGGACACTTAAAATAGCTCCTGCCATATCAATTGCTAGCGCCGGAATCGAAATCTTGATTTTTAAATTTGTGAGACCTGAAAGTGATGCTATATAGGAGCCTGCGAGAATATTACCGATTTCCTTGAGTGCGGAAACGGTAAATTCATCAAATTCGGCATTCTCACGAGGCATCAATAAATCCACTAAATTAAACGCAGATGTTTGATCCAGAACAAACATTATACTTCCAGTCATATCGCCTTCAATTTTGAAAAAAATACCACAAACAACTTGCTCAGGTCCTCCGAGCAAGTCAGGAACTTGATCAAAATCAAGCAACTTAACGACAGGCACTTTCATATCGACTTTTTTGTCGATCATTTTTGCGAGTGAAGTTGCCGCATTACCTGCGCCAATATTTCCTATCTCCCTAAGAACATCAAGTACAATATTGTTCATGCTGTCAAACTGAATTCCCATGTGTTACTCCTATTCAACGTGCTCAATATTGAGCACCTTATGCAAGTCGATGAGCATGATGATTCTGCCATTTTTCTTGCCGATATTTTTGATAAATTCGTTATTAAACTCTCTTCTTACATTAGGTGCAGCATCAATATCGTCCTCTGAAATTTGAAGCACTTCAGAAGATGAATCCACCAGCATGCCGATTTTATTATCCTCTAAGTTTACGATGATGATGCGTGATTCATCCGTGGTCGTACGCTTTTCTAAACCAAATCGCGCACGTAAATCCACCACTGGTACGATTATTCCGCGTAAATTGATGACGCCTTTAACATAATTTAAAGTATATGGAATACGTGTGATGGGTAGTACCTTTTCAATGTTTTCAACATTTTGTATGTTGATGCCATAATACTCTTGATTAAGGCGGAATGTTACAAACTCTCTCATATCACTCATCTTGCCACCTCTTTGTTAGAATAATTGGTTTGGATCGACGATTAATGCCACGGAACCATTTCCGAGTATAGTCGCTCCAGCGATTGCTTTAATACCAGTTAAGTACTTGCCAAGTGACTTGATGACGATTTCTTGTTGACCGATTAAGCTGTCAACTACCAAACCTGCTTCGACATCCCCCTTCTTAACGATGACGACGATTAATTCGTCAAGCGTCTCAGGTGCGTATTCAATCTCTAAAACGTCCTTCATGCGGATAATTGGAAGCGTTTTATTTCGATAAAGTACCACTTCTTGATCCTGAACCATAGTGATTTTGCTCGTTTCAATCGTGGTGATTTCTTTAATGTTATTTAATGGAATCGCAAATTTTTCTTCATTCAAGTTGACCATCAACGCTTGGATGATTGCTAATGTGAGTGGTAATCTGATGATAAACTTGCTTCCTTGACCTAAAATAGAAACCACTTCTACTGTACCGTTGATGGCTTCAATTTTAGATTTAACCACATCCAGTCCGACGCCGCGTCCTGATAAATCAGTCACTTTATCCACTGTACTGAAACCAGCTCTAAACAATAAATTGATCAAGTCTTTATCAGACATGAGGTCAGCCTCTTCCTTGCTGACGATCTTCTTCTCAACTGCTTTGCGCTTGATAATTTCAGGATTGATGCCTTTACCGTCATCCTCAACTTCGATTACGACTGTATTGCCGTCTGGATAAGCGCGTAGTGCAACGAATCCAGTTTCATCCTTTCCAGCTTTCATACGATCAGCTGGCGACTCAATACCGTGATCCAATGAATTTCTAATAAGGTGAATTAATGGATCGCCTATTTCATCGATAACCGTTCTATCCACTTCCGTTTCTTCTCCGGACATAAATAATCGAATATTCTTACCCAATTCCTTAGATAAGTCTCTCACCAGTCTAGGGAAACGGTTAAACGTACGCTCCACAGGAACCATTCTGACTTTCATGACAGCATCATGCAAGCTCGTCGTGATTCTTTCGAGGTATTCGATGGCTTCATTCATATTATTTTTACTGCCTTGATCATTTGAACGGTGGTTGGTTGTGTCCAAATCTTCAAGACGGGTTTTAATGATAATTAACTCACTGACCAGGTTCATCAGGTTATCCAAACGACCGATTTCTACACGAACAGTTTTTGAGGTCTTTCCTTTATCACCTTTGCTTTGGCTTTCTTCTTTCGCCTTAACATCAGTCTCTTTAGACTCGATGTGATTGAGATCAATTTCCACATCTTCTTTCTTCTCTTCAATGGCCATTTCACTCTCGTTCAATGTTCTAACATAGACAGAAGCAATTTCAGAAATACGCATCAGCTCCGTTTGAATATAATGCTCATCAAGCTTAGAAAAATAGAGAATTTCAAACGATTCATCAAATCGCTCGTCTTCAATCTCTTCAGCAAGCGGATAGGATTTTAAAATCTCACCAAAACGCTCTAACGTATTAAATACGATAAAGGCACGCGCAGCCTTAAGCATGCAACCCGCATCTACCGTCACTTTAATCAAGTAGGATTTCACGCCGAGTTCCACCGCTTTATTGATGATGCTATCAATGTCATTAAGCTGAATGTGGAAATCCACATCGCCAGCTTCAACCTTTTCTGCTTTTGGCGATTCTTCCTTTATGGTTTTCTTTGCTTCACTTTTCTTCGAGGTTGTTCCAGCGGTTCCTTTATTTTCTGCGATAATCGTCAGTTTTTTTACGAGTTCAGAAGAATCCAGATCGCCTTCTTTTCCTGTTTTTTCTAAGTTGTCAATGTATTCTTCCAGCGCGTCGAAGCATTCAAACAAAATATCGACGATCGTGCTATCCACTTTTAGGTTGCCGTTACGAACCAAATCCAACACGTTCTCCATCTTATGCGTAAGATCTGCTACTTTAGTGAATCCCATCGTACCTGACATGCCTTTAATTGTATGTGCGATTCGGAAAATTTCACCCAAATGTGAAAGGTTATCGACGTCACCCTCAAGGATCAAAAGAATCTCATTCATCGTTTGCAAATGTTCTTTTGATTCATCGATAAATATTTCTAAATATTGACTCATATCCATATGCATTACACCTCCATGGCTTTTACTATTTCATTTGCAATATTGTTGAGACTGACTACCTTATCAACGACACCAAGCTTAATGGTCGATTTTGGCATGCCGAATACCACACAACTTTCTTCATCCTGTGCAATGACGAATCCCTTGTTTGCTTTGACTTTACTAAGTCCGTCAGCACCATCTGCACCCATTCCTGTCATGATGACCCCTATTACATTTCGGTCATTCAGTTCGACGATGGAATACATCAATGCATCTACTGAAGGTTTATGTCCACTTACACGTTCACCATTATCTAATTTTAACACAAATTGACCTGCTTGTTTAGTCACTTTTATGTGGCTATCTCCTGGTGCTAAATATGCGACTCCAGCGACGATGACATCGCCATCCTCCGCTTCTTTCACTCGGATTTGGCTCATGCTATCGAGTCGTTCTGCAAGCGATTTGGTGAAGCCAGGAGGCATATGCTGTACGATCAGGATACCAGCGTCGATATCACTTGGTAAAAAGGGAATTACGTCTTGTAATGCACGTGGTCCGCCAGTGGACGTGCCGATGGCGATCAACTTTTTAAATTTAGTTCTTCCTGCAGCCATTTTGGCCTTAGGCAAATCCTCTTTTACAACCGATACGACTGGTCGTGGTTGCCTATTCATGACCAAAGGCTTATTCACTTTAGTCCGACTGGCGATTCGAATTTTTGAAAGTAGCTCTTCGCGCACCTCTGGCGTCGATACCTTAATTAACGACGTCGGTTTGGTAATGAAGTCAAACGCACCATAATCCAGCGCTTTTAACGTTTCAACTGCGCCGTTGGTCGTTAAACTGCTGAGCATGATTACTGGTATCGGACTGACTTCCATGATTTGCTTAAGTGCTGCCAGACCGTCCATCTTCGGCATTTCAACATCCATGGTCACTACATCCGGTTTGGTGCTCACAATCATTTGCAGCGCTTCCTCACCATTTTTTGCGACGCCTACCACTTCCATATTCGGATCACTTGTAATCATATCTGCGATGACCTTCCGCATAAATGCAGAATCATCAACCACTAGAACTTTAATTTTCATCACATCAAACCCTTTTTAATTAGATTTCTTTCAACCTCAAAAACATAAGCGACAATCTTTGACTGTGTATTTGCATCGAGTTCTAGGAATTTAATACCCACTTCATAGCGATTCACATCTTTTTTATCTATTCTAGTGATTTCGCCTTTAAATTTTACATAAGAATCGCTGATTTTAAACTCACCTTCTAGAAAATCACCCATTTCGTAGCTTTGGCTCGTAACGACTCTTATGCCGCCTCCACTTAAATCCAACGTAGAAAAAGGGGTCTTTATCTCAGTGTACTCATCAACGATAAACTCGGCATCGGTTTTATATTTTTTGAGCATCCTTTCGCGTATGGCGTTTTTTTCATCATCCGTTAGCTGCTTATAATCGATAAAATGACCGTCAGACATAAAATTTACACGATAGAATTTCCTTCGCTGTACCCGCTTGATATCCGACTCGAGTTGAATTAATATACTCGGCAGATTATCATACTTGATTCGGTCTATCAGTATTCCCTTAAAGAGAAACATGCCAGAATTCTCTATATAGAATCTGAAGTAATAGGTATAGCTTTTTTCTAAGGGATACAAGTTGCCCTCATGAATCGGATTTGATAAAACGATTCTTAAATCACTGGTCACTTCATATACAAATGCCTTTAATGTCAATGATTGATTATTATTCAAAAATATCATGATATCAATTTCATCTGCAATATTGAGATACTTGGTGAATCCCTCCATAACGCTCCCTCAGGTCTTCAAATCTTATTCATCAACTTGTTGATAAAAGCTTTGAAACTATGATTACTTTTTGCATAGCGATGATTGTTCTCCAGGTTATACGCGATATTTTCGATTCCTTTGCTGGCAATCGCCCTCGGATAAGCTTCTAATAGCGGAATTTGCTTTCTTACTGCACGCTTTAAATTGTTATCCTCGAATATATACCCCAAATTTTCCAGTTCCCTACTCAGGAATTTTGATACCGCTTGCTCTAATTTGTTAAAGACTTCATCACCTTCTTCGTTATTCTCAATTCGGTTGATGATGAGTTTAATTTTCTTTTGGTCATCTTTGATAATGTTCTTTATTAGCGCATAAGCATCGGTAATAGAAGTAGGATCAGGTGTAATCACTAAAATGACATCCGATGCCGCATCGACGAAAGATAATACTGACTTGCTAAGTCCCGCGCCAGTATCGATAAGGATGTAATCAGATATGGTATTGAAATAGCTCAACGTATGTATGAGCTTTTCAAGTTCATTTTGATCGAGATCGATCAGGTCCATAATGCCGGAACCACCTGAGATGATGTTGATGTCATAAGGTCCCTTGACAATAATGTCCTGTACTTCCGACTCGCCTTTAATGACATTGGACAAATTATACTTCGTAACAATGCCGAAAAGGACATCCACATTAGCAAGACCAAGGTCTGCGTCGATGATCGTCACTTTCTTCCCCAACTTAGCTAGGGCAATTCCCAGATTGACAGTGAAATTCGTCTTGCCGACGCCACCTTTACCGCTGGAAACAGTTATGATTCTGGCATCAGGCCCTTCGACCTGTGCATCGCCAATTATATCTCTTAAACGTTGTGCTTGATCCATCACAATTCCCCCGGCTATTTCAGTTGTTCAAAGATATACTGCATAATTCTTTCTTTATCGGCAACCTCGATGTCATCAGGAACACTCTGTCCGATAGTGAAGTAAGAAAGTGGTTTACCCGTTAACACGCGCATGTTTAAGATGTTCCCAAAGGAGGTCGCCTCATCTAGCTTCGTGAAAAGCAAGCGGAAATCCTTGAGGAATGAATAGGATTCAATAATACTCTTAAGGTCCTTAAAACTAGTGGTCATGCTAAGCACTAAGAATACTTTCACGTCTCGAATCGAACGCGTCAGCTCATCATAATCCGATTTAAGTTCCTTGCTTTTATGGCTTCTTCCAGCTGTATCGATGAGAATATAGTCTTTATCCTTAAACTTGTTTAAAGCCTCAACTAATTCGTCTGCTTCATACACGACTTCCAGTGGAATCCCTAAAATTTCACTATAGGTTTTAAGCTGCTCCACAGCCGCAATTCTGTAAGTGTCTGCCGTAATAAGCCCGATTTTTTTGTTTTCCACGAGCGCTAACCGTGCCGCTATTTTTGCTAGTGTGGTGGTTTTGCCCACGCCCGTCGGGCCTAAAAACATATACGTAGTAGGCTTCGTCGCCACATCGGTATCGATGGTCTTAATATCCCCTAAATACTCACGCGCAATCACTTTCATGGCATTGATGATCGTCTCGTGGTTCTTTTCATTAATATTAATCTGTCTTTGGACGATTTCCATGATTTTTTTCGCGATGGATTCTTGGATATCAAGACCTTTTAGAAGCTCAACATATTTATCCTCAGGTGTCTGTGTGGGTACATTTGGGGTAATATTCTCGATCCGTTCCACTTTTTTTATTAGGCTCGTTACCATTTGCTTGAGCTCTTGTATCTCGTGATTCGATTCTTGAATATTTTTCATCACCTCGAGATTTTGACCATTAGCAGGCTGGCTGGTAATCGGTTGATAGGCCGGTGTTTGAACCACTGGCTGAGCAGGCTGAATCGCAGGTTCAGGTTGAACCACTTTCTTAGGTGGTGTGGTTATCGGCTCATCCACCGCAGCGACCACCTCCAAAAGGGGCTTTTTAAAAAATCGAAATAAACCACCGGTCTTAATTTTACGGGTATTTAAGATAACCGCATCGATACCGAGCTCGCTTTTAATTTTGACCATAGCTTCATTCATGTCGTTGACAATATAGCGTTTTACTTTCATGTTATGCTCACCATCCCAGCAGATTGTATGTCGATGTCTGATTCAATTTCATTATAGGATAAGACGATTAAGTCCGGAATTGCTTGTGCGGACATACGCTTAAAATAAAGCCTCACGATAGGTGCCGTGACGACGATCGGCAGTTCGCCCATCTGCATCAGCTTTCTGATCTCACTGGCTAAACTGGCAAGTATGGCCTGCGTCTTCATCGGGTCGATGGACAGATAGGTTCCGTTTTCATTTTGGTCGATGGCTTCCATTAAAAAGTTTTCTAAGCTTTGTTCCAATGTAACCACTTTCGCTTGACCAAACGGAAAGTAGGCCTTGGATAATTGCCGTGAAAGCTTTTGTCTGGCATACTCTGTCAGAATATTGATATCACGTGTAGATCTAGCATGGTCAGCCAGCGCTTCGAGTATCGACACGAGATTACGTATGGAAACGCCCTCGCTGAGAAGATTGGATAACACCTTTTGAACATCGCCAATCCCCATCAGCCCTGGTAATAACTCATCAACTAATGAAGGATGCGTCTCTTTCGCATTATCGATCAGTTGCTTCACATCCTCTCGGCTTAACAACTCATAACTATACTTCTTGATGACTTCGGTCAAGTGCGTTGAAATGACTGAAGAAGGGTCAACCACTGTGTAGCCTAAAAGCTCCGCTTTCTCTCTCAAATCAGAGCGAATCCACTTTGCAGGTAACCCAAATGCAGGCTCAATCGTGTCGATGCCTTCGATTTCTCCTTCAACAGACCCAGGACTCATGGCCAAATAATGGTCGAATACGATATTCCCTTTAGCCATGTCGTTGCCTTTAATCTTGATGAGGTATTGATTTGAATCGAGCTGTATATTATCTCTCAGTCGAATAATCGGAACGATTAATCCCAGTTCAAGTGCAATTTGACGCCTGATCATAACCAAGCGGTCAAACAAGTCACCGCCTTGATTTGGATCGGCTAGCGGTATGATACCATAACCAAACTCCAGTTCGATGGGATCTACCTGAAGAAGCGGCATGATATTCTCAGGACGTCGCATGTCATCACGACCTGGTTCAGGTGCCATTTCTTCTGCAACTTGCTCGATCTCTTCTTGCTTTTTACGATTCATCGTCGTGTAACCAGCAAATAAAATGGAGGCACCTATAAGGAGAAATGGAAAATTAGGAAGTGGCGTCACCGCACCTAATAATATGACGACTATCCCGACGATGAATAACACTTTGCTTTGAGCAAATAACTGACTCACAACATCGCTGCCTAAGTTGTTTTCAGAAGCGGCACGCGTGACGATGATACCTGTCGCTACAGATATCATGAGTGCTGGCAATTGGCTTACAAGCCCGTCACCTACCGTTAAAAGTGTAAAGGTTTGAACCGCATCCAGTAAAGGCATCCCCATCATCAAAGCGCCGATAATAAAGCCAGCTAATATGTTGATAACGGTGATTAGGATTCCTGCTATTGCATCCCCTTTTACAAACTTGCTGGCACCATCCATAGCACCATAAAAGTCAGCTTCACGCTGTATTTTTTTACGTCTTACTTTAGCATCCCCTTCAGTAATCAGTCCAGAGTTTAAATCGGCATCGATGGCCATTTGTTTTCCCGGCATCGCATCCAGTGTAAAACGGGCAGCAACTTCGGACACACGCTCAGACCCTTTGGTGATAACCAAAAATTGGATAATGACGATAATTAAAAAGATGATAAAGCCTACGACTGCATTTCCGCCGATAACGAATGAACCAAATGAAGCGATGACTTCACCCGCTTCTCCAGTGGAAAGAATACTCATGGTCGATCGTATGTTCAGGGCCAAACGAAACAAGGTAGTCACTAACAGCATCGATGGGAATACACTAAATTCAAGTGGTTCCTTAACAAACATGGAAAGGATCAATATAATCAATGACAAGGAAATGTTAAGCGCGAGAAAAAAGTCCAGTAATCCCAGCGGTACAGGAACTATAATCAATACGATAATGGTTACGACTAATATCGCTACGATGACGTCACTAAAACGCATTTAGCAATCCTCCTAGGATTTTTTCTTTATGGAATACACATATGCAAGAACTTCTGCAACTGCTTCGAACAGGTCAGTCGGAATACGGCTTCCAATTTCAACCGACTTATAGAGCGTTTGTGCCAATGGCTTGTTTTCTACGATGGGGACATCATTTTCAGTGGCGATTCGCTTGATATTCTGTGCTATCAAGTCTTGTCCCTTAGCTGTCACTAGCGGCGCATCTCCTAAAGCAGGATCATACCTCAGCGCAACCGCAAAATGCGTCGGGTTCGTGATGATGACATCCGCCTTAGGTACTTCCTGCATCATACGGCTCATGGCCATGGAACGTTGTTTTTCTTTAATTTTAGCTTTAAGCTGTGGATCGCCTTCGCTTTGTTTATACTCTTCCTTAATTTCTTGCTTCGACATCATCAACTCTTTTTTATTCTTCCATTTTTTAAAGGCGAAATCAAACACGGCGATGACAAACAAAAGCACTGAACAACGGATGACGACACCGAAAATGAGTTCCCACATGACAGAAACGATTGACCCGAAATCAAGCTCCAAGGTGATTAACAATTCCATCAAATGGTCTCTTAAATATGCGAATGAGATGTAAAGTAACAAAGTAGCCTTTAGAAGCGCTTTCGCCAATTCGACAAGCGATTGCATCGAAAACATATTTTTAAAGCCCTTTAAAGGGTTAATCTTATCGAGTTTTGGTTTTAAGGTCTCTGTGGTGAATAAAAAACCGACCTGGATATAAGATGAAAAAATCCCTGTAACAAGCGCCACCAAAAGCAATGGCAGTGAGAGCTTCATAATAAGAATGATGGATTCATTAAAAAAGAGTCCTATCCCATTTGCTGAATAAAGCGTCGCTGTCTCTGTGGTCAGATCCATTACAAAGTAGTAGTAGCCAATCATCTGGTCAACAAAATAACCACTAAATGCGGAAAGTGCCAGAAAAACCGATAGCAAAGTCACAGCACCGTTTAAATCTTTGGACTGAGGAACCTGCCCTTTATCTCTGGCATCCTTAATTTTTTTAAACGTCGGCTGTTCTGTTTTCTCCTCTGAAAACAGTTGCAAATCAAAGTATTTTAACATAAGGGCACCCCAATTTGCTTAAAGATTTATGGTGAATAAAGTTCAAAGTAAGCTTTTAAATAATAAAACACAGAATCTAAAATCTCCGCGAAAATCTCATATAAATAGGGCATAAGGACGATAAAGAGCAGTAAACCAAAGAAGACCTTAAAAGGCATCCCGATAACGAAAATATTAAGTCCTGGCATCGCTTTTGAGAGTAATCCCAAAATAATGTCGGAAATCAATATCGTGATCATAAACGGTGCTGCGATCTGAAGTCCGATAATAAACGATTGCTGAACGATATCCACCATCATTCTAAGGGAATCTGCTGCATTAAAAAATGAACCGAGCGCAATTCGCGTATAGGAATACACCAAGGCAGTGATGAGCTCATGATGTAGATTGAGCTGTAAAAAGATGAGTGTTGAAAATACATAGAAAACATTTGCAGTAATTGGAATCTGTGATTCGTCTAATGGATTTACGACACTGATAATCGAGAAACCTACCTGATGGTCGATAATGTCGCCAGCGAAATAAATAAAGTTGAAAAAAACAGAAATCAGCAAGCCGATGAACAAACCAATCATCAGTTCATTCATAAGCAGGAGTCCAAAACCCAAAAAAGTGGATACATCATAGGTCACTGTGGCATTCACAAATGGATAGACGAGCACAGTGGTGAAAAAAATCAATCCGATTTTCATTGGCACTGGATAGTTTCTGCTTCCAAAAATAGGGGCAGTGAAAATCATTCCACCCATCCGGCCTGCCACTAAAAATAAATTCAATAAAGGTATCGAAACTTCCATAAGTTCACCTAATAGATAATGACGTCTATTAAGCTGAGTACATATTCAGTATACTCAACTAACGAACGTATCATCCATGATCCAGTAATCATCATGACCACGAAAACCACAATCATTTTGGGTACAAATTGTAACGTGGATTCTTGGATTTGAGTGGTCGCCTGGAAAATAGCGATAATGAGACCGATGATCATGCCACTGATTAGCATCGGTGCAGATAAAACGAGGATAATTTTAATGGATTCGGTAAATAAATCGATAATGACTTCTTCGCTCATACTTGACCTCGCTTTATCTAATGCTCAAAATGAGCTTTTCCACGATCAAATGCCAACCATCTACCAAAATAAAGAGAAGAATTTTAATCGGCATGGAAATCATAACTGGCGGAAGCATCATCATACCAAGCGCCATTAATGTGGATGCTACTATCATGTCGATGACGATAAATGGCATGAAAATTAAAAATCCTATTTCAAAGCTGAGCTTTAGTTCACTTAAAATAAAGGCAGGAATCAGGACTGTCATGGTGATGTCCTCATTTGAAGCCACTTCATCTATCCCAGCAATATTTAAAAACAATGCTAAGTCCTTCGATCTGACTTGCTTAAGCATAAACTCTTTAAAAGGCTCAGACCCCAGATCAACAGCCTGTTCCATGGTAATGGTCCCTTCTTGTAAGGGCACATAAGCCGTTTCGTATACATCTGTAAACACAGGTGCCATAACAAAAAACGTTAAAAAAAGCGCCAGACCAATCAGTGTTTGATTTGGTGGGGTCGCTTGTAATGACAGCGCACGACGAACAAACCCTAATACGATGATCATTCTGGTAAAGGAAGTCATCATAATGAGAATGGACGGTGCTAAAGATAAAATTGTCAGTAAAACTAAAATTTGAATGCTATTTGCGATTTGTATGTCGCCGTCTTGGCCATCAATCGTGATGTTAATGTCTGGAATTTCGATGGTTGTCGCTGCAAAATCCACACCACTTGGAAGAACCAATAAAAACATTAGGCAAACAAATAAAAGTCTTTTAAATAATCCCCCAAATTTATTCATCTTCCCGTTCCTTCGAATGGTTTTCTATTTCTATTTCTTTTTCTTTTTGCTTCTCGTTTTTAATCAAAGCCGATTTTAACTGCTCAAAAAAAGCACCTGACTGAGGTTCAATTTTCTTTGAAGGCTCGAGATTGAGATGCTCCCTTTTATCAAGTAAAGTCATACCTGATTTATCACTGGCTACCAAATAATAAATGCCATCCAACAAGAACAAGTAAATGGACTTCTCATTTGATATGGCGACGCGTTCAATGACCTTGATATTTTTTTCTCTAATAATCACTGAATGTCGATTGGTTACATATCGTGACAACCCCCATAATAACAACAAAAACACTGTGGCCACAACGACATATTTTATCGTGAACCAAGTGTCAGTTGAACGGTTTATCACACCTAGGATGGTTAAGGTGAATATGTTCATCACATAATCACCTATCCCAATACTTTTTTGACAGCTTCAATAACACGGTCTGCTTGAAACGGTTTAACGATAAAATCTCTAGCACCCGCTTGAATCGATTCGATAACCATGGCTTGCTGCCCCATCGCAGAGCACATTACAACTTTAGCAGAGGGATCAAAGGACTTAATTTCTTTAACAGCTTGAATGCCATCAACTTCTGGCATCGTTATATCCATAATAACCAGTTCTGGTTTAAGTTCCTTGTATTTTTCAATCGCCTTTTGGCCATTTTCAGCCTCTCCAACAACTTCATAGCCGTTTTTTGTCAAGACATCTTTGATCATCATCCTCATAAATGCTGCATCATCGACTACTAATATTGTATTAGCCATATTATCCTCCTTAGTTATTCACTTACCCGTCTAGGTATTATAATATCTGTAATTCTTATTCCATAATTTTCATCGACGACCACTACTTCACCTTTCGCGATACGCTTGCCATTAGCAAGCACGTCTAAAGGCTCTCCTACTAATCGGTCCAACTCAATCACAGTACCTACACCAAAATCGAGAATTTCGTTGATTTTTTTGCCTGTCTTACCCAACTCTACTGTGATTTCAAGTGGTACATCTCTGATTAAATCTATATCATTATTATAATACATTTGAGAAGAATTGCTATCAAAATTTTCAAATTGTAACGGCACCGCATTTACTTTTTCTGCGGACACACTGGAACGGCTATTCTCTTCTTCATAATAATACGCGCCTTGTTGTGGTACTGGTTTAGCTGCTGGTTTCTCTTCGACGGGTTTCGCATCCGATTTTTGCGCTTTAGGTGCACTTTGAGCAGGAGCGGGCTCCGGTGCCTTTTTACCGCTAAATAAAGTAGACACCATCTGTTTTGCCACCTGGACAGGAAGCACCTGCATGATTTCGCTGTCGATCAAATCGCCAACTGTCATTCTAAAGGAAATCTTAACCACTTGATCCTGTTTCGTGACGCCAAACTGCGCATAATCTAACTCAGAAATTTGATCATGGTATGCCTCTGGAGGCGAAATGTCGATTTTTTTACCCAACATTTCTGAAAGTGAGGTTGAAGACGAACCAATCATTTGGTTCATGGCCTCACTAATGGCACTAAGGTGCAGGTCATTCAGTTCAGACGACGTCTTCGTGCCATCCCCACCCATCATTAAATCGGTGATAATCTTCACATCTTGCTCATGCAAAATTAAAAAATTAACCCCTTCTATCCCCACTTTATAGGTTATATTGATGAGCACTGATGGATCTTTAAACTCCTCAGCCAGCGCTTCCATCGTCGTTTCAGAAACGCGAGGTGTCGTTATCGTAACTTTTTTATTAAGGAGTGTGAACAATGTCGTCGCAGCTGTTCCCATGCTGATGTTTCCAATTTCACCGATGGCGTCTTTTTCCTCTTCAGTGAGGCTCTCGACTTGAGCCTTGGCAAGTGATGGTCCTCCACCGCCTAACAATGCATCTATTTCCTCTTGCGAAAGCATATCACTCATCTCGCTCATCTCCTTCCTCAACTACTTCTGTTACCATAATTGCGACGTTTTTCTTTTTGATACCAGGTTTAGCTTTAAATTTAAGCTGATCCTCAACGAATACTTCGAGGGATTCTTCAACGTTTTTGTTTAATAATATGATGTCGCCACGCTGCAAATTCATAAGTTCTGAAACAGAAATAGTCGATTTTCCAACCACTGCCGTCAAATTGATCTTAGATTTGCTGATACCCGTTTCGAGTGCCGTACGCTCACTCTCTGTCATCTCTCGTTTATTACTGGTTGCAAACCACAAACGGGAACTTAAACTCGGTAAAATAGGTTCAATAACAAAATGAGGGATACAAATATTTACCATCCCTTCATTATCACCGATGTGCAAGTTAAAGGTGATTAGCGCAACCGATTCGGAAGGCGATACGATTTGTGCGAACTGTGCATTTGTCTCGATGTTTTCAAGTTTAGGCCTAAGTTCAACGATATTTCCCCATGGTTCTTTTAGTAAGTTGATGAATTTTATGAGAATATTTCTCAGTAAGGTCATCTCAATTTCCGTAAGTGAACGATTTTCTTTAGAAGCACCCACGGCTTTACCAGTACCGCCTAAGACACGTTCGATCATGGCATTCGCGATATCTGCAGAGACATCGATGATTATTTGACCACTGAATGGCGCAAAATCAACGATTCCCAGAATGGCTGGATTCGATATGGAGTTACTAAACTCCGTATAAATCAAACTTTGGACTGAAATCACATCGACTTCAATATAAGTTCTCAAATACCCGGATAAGAAGTTGTTCAGCAATCTCGAAAAGTTCTCATGAATAATTTCTAAGGTTCTAAGCTGATCTTTAGCGAATTTGTCTGGTCGGCTAAAATCGTACTTGCGAACCTTCTTTTCCTTCTTCTCTTCTTCTATCTCACTGACGTCTACCTCACCGGTGCTAAGCGCCGCTAGTAGCTCGTCTATCTCGTTTTGGGACAATACATCAGGCACGATTTCACCCCCTTTACTTCTAAAGACACAGATAATTTATCAAGATAAGTATCGGCAAAACCTTATAAAAACTTAACCTTGAATAACAAATGGCTGTAAATAAATATTCGTAATGGTTTCTTCATCAGATTCAAGTACTTCTATCACCATTTGAAGGATTCTATCCCTTAAGCGCTGTTTGCCGTTTGTTTTCTCGATATCTTCAGAAAGTGTCGCCCGCATGATCTCATCAACATTGTTTCTAATTTTGGTCTTGTTCGCATCTAAGGTTGCTAACATTTCTTCGTTTGTATACTCGATGGTCACTTGATATTTAACGATTTTTTTACTGTCCTGATCCGCTAAATTCGAATATTCTTCCGCAAATGTATACTCAAAATAAACGATAGGCTCTTCTTTAGGTTCACGTGTGAGTAAGAAAACGACGATCCCGCCTCCGATTACTAAAACAAGTACAACTGCGGCGATGATAATCAACAACTTTTTATTCATGGGTTCCCTCCCGTATTTTCCGATTCGCTATTAGTGGTTTCTGGTGTTTCACTTTTAATTATGACGATATCAACCCTTCGGTTGGCGGAACGTCCTTCTGCTGTGTCATTTGTCGCGATCGGGTGATACTCGCTGTAACCTGCAGCAGAAAGTCTGCTTGGTATAAAACCCGATTCTTCGATGAAGTATTTAACGACGTTGGTGGCACGCGCAGTTGAAAGCTCCCAATTCGTTGGATAGAGCGTCGAGATATTCGGAACATTATCGGTATGGCCTTCGATACGAATTTCTTCGTTTATAAGATCTGGTGCTGTCAATACTTGACTCATAAAGACCAGAATCGGTTTTGCGCCGTCTTTTATGGTTGCACTACCTGAATCAAATAAGACATTATCCTTAAATCGGATAATCAGACCACGATCTTCAAGTTCCACATCGACTTGTTGCTGCATCTGATTCTCTTCCAAAAACTCTTCTACCTGTTCTTTCAGATTTTCAAGCTTATTCTGCTCTATGACCTGTTGTGATGAAGTCTGACTTTCAGGCATGCCATCAAACACCAGTGGTGCTTCCGAAAGCGACTTCCCCCCTGATAAGATACCGGCTGACCCTTGAAAGGACTGCATCACTGCTTGAAACTTCTGAGCGTCAATCGATGAAAATGCAAATAGAAGAACGAAGAAACACATGAGAAGGGTTACAAGGTCACCATAAGTGGCCATCCACTCGGGAGCACCTGCTTTACATTCGGGACATTTATCCTTAGCCATTGTCTGATTTCGCCTCCTGTGTGCCCACACGTTTTCTTACGGATGGTGGAAGGAATACTTTGAGTTTTTCTTCGATAATTCTAGGATTTTCGCCTGCTTGAATTGAGAGAAGACCTTCAATCATGACACTTCTAATCAAGACTTCTTCATTACTTTTTAAAGCCAATTTGTTGGACATCGGAATAAATATTAAGTTTGCCAGTATCGAACCATAAAATGTGGTTAATAAGGCAACCGCCATTGCAGGACCGATTGAAGATGGATCTGATAAGTTCTGTAGCATGGCAACCAAACCGATGAGTGTACCGATCATACCAAAAGCAGGGCCAAGAGACCCCATAAGATCAAGCATCGATTTTGACTTTCCATGCCTAGAAGATAAATTTTCAATTTCAGTTTCTAATATATTCTTTACTAACTCGGGATCTGTACCATCTACGATGAGCATTACGCCCTTTTGCAAAAAGTCATCCTTGATTTCTGATACTGCTTCTTCAAGCGCAAGTAGACCTTCGCGCCTTGCTACGTTGGCTAGCTCAATAATTTTTGTGATGATTTGGTCAATATCAAACTCGTTATTCTTGATGGTCTTACCTAACACCTTGCCTAAGGTAAGCACTTCTTTTAAAGGGAAACCCACGAGGAATCCGCCGATCATTCCTCCGATAACGACGACAACTGAAGGGGCATCAAAATACCAAATCAAGTCCCCGCCAAGCAATATTGACCATACGATAAATCCAGCACCGAGCACTAAGCCTAATATAGTTGTAATATCCAAACTGAACACCTCTTATCTTTAGTTTGCGTTTTTTAGACTTTATTTATAGTTTGACTGATTTTTAACTGATATTCAACAATTCTTTCAATTACATACTCAATATTTTCTTTTATTATCACTTTTTTACCCGTCGTGAGTGTAATCATGGTATCAGGTGTCGCTTCAATAAATTCAATCAAGTTGGCATTCAGATAGATGGGTTCGCCATTAAGCCTAGTAACCTTTATCATTATTTAGCATCCTTTCTAAATCAATAACCTGCATAAACCATCAAAAGTACCCGTCGCTAATGCCACGGGTACTTAAAATCATTATCGTTTCAAGTTGACGAGTTCTTGTAAAATTTCATCACTCGTCGTGATGACTCTCGAGTTCGCTTGGAAGCCCCTCTGAGTTGTAATCATATCAGTGAACTGTGCTGCTAAGTCGACGTTACTCATTTCAAGGGCTCCTGGTGTAACTGATCCGAAACTTCCTGTGGAAGGCGCACCATATTTAGGTGTACCTGAGTTAGGTGTATTTTGAAAAAGGTTAGCGCCAATTTTCTCTAGACCCGCTGGGTTATCAAAATCGACTAATCCGATGGTTTGAAGCACTTTTCTTTCGCCGTTGGTATAGATCCCGATGACTTCACCTTTAGAAGAAATATTGAACGTATCGATGGAACCAGCAGAGTTACCATTAAGCTGAACACCTTTTGCATCTGATTCTTTAGATACTTGGGTAAAAATTCTGACGCCGCCTGCCACATCCGCATTGGCGAAGAACATGGATCGATCAACAGGTACCGTAATATCAGAAGCACCAGGAACAGCCATGACTAACGTTCCAGCTACTGAAGTTTCAGCAGAGTTAGCATCACCAGCCGTTGCTAAAGTAACGATGTCCACCACTTCGCCGGATTCATTAAACTTTACATACCAGTGATTGTTAGGTGCTGCTGCTGCAGGATCTGGCACCATTTGTGTACCAGTGGCATTTGAAATGGTCATTTCTCTATAGGAATAGTTATATACGGCTGCTGGCGTAGCAGGATCGTATTTAGGATCAAGTGGATCTACCGTTTTCTTAACGGTTGTGACATATGGGGTATCGACGAAGTTCACATTTACGGTGTGAACGTCCCCTAATGAGTCGTATAAATCCACTGTGGTCGTATAATCTTCATCGGTAAAGTTGAGGTTACCATTGATCGTGAGATTCGTCGTTGCAGTGGCATTTTTAGTGTCTGACATGTTAACTTGGATGGGTTTCATGTTGACGTCTAATACTTTTAAACCCTCGGTTGTAACCATAAAACCTTGTTCATCCATAGAAAAGTTACCTGCACGCGTGTAGTACTTGTTTTGTGCGTTAGCATCGTTGGTCACGATAAAAAATCCAGAACCATCGATCATCAGGTCAGTGGCCACATCCGTTCTCTGGATAGAGCCTTTAGTGTGATTCACTGCGATTGCAGCGGTGTTTGTTCCGAGTCCAACCTGCATCGGGTTTGTACCCCCACGTGCATCAGTTGAAGAGCTTGCGCCCTTTAGTGTTTGGCTGTAAATTTCGGCGAAAGCAACAGAAGATGCTTTAAAACCGACTGTATTGACGTTTGCGATATTGTTACCGATTACGTCCATTCTTAACTGGTGTGCTCTTAAAGAAGAAACACCAGAAAACATTGATCTCATCATAAAATTAACCTCCTAATGACGGTGGGGATCGTCAATCGGACTCTCCCCTATAGCTTCCTTAAAAGGTCCAGCTATACGATTACTGCGCCATCTATATTCGTAAAAACATTTTCCTTGAGTTGTTCATCCATCGCAGCGGTAATGATTGTTTTATTCGATACACTCGCGACGAAGACTTTATTGTCCATCATGATCAGTGCGTCTCTGACCCCTTTGCTTTTTGCTTTGTCCATACCATTAGAAATCCTACCGAGCTCCTCTTCTGAAAGTGCGATATTTCTAGAATTCAAACGGTCGATGGCATGCTTTGAAAATTTAACGCCTTCACCACTTTGAATTTTATTCAGTACGTCATTGAAAGAAGGACCTGTAACATTGCTTTGCGGCTTGGAAACTTCGGTTCCTGGCTTTACAACCTGTGACCGCCTGATCATGTAGTCGTTATTCATGTTTTTTAAGTCACTCATTTAAGAATCACTCCCTATAAACCTAATAACGAGAATACCTCATCATCAGACACTGAATTTGATTCGCTACTTCCCACATAGCCTGCGAGCATAGCGTTCATTTTTACGAGCTGTTCGAGAATTTTCGCGTTCTGGGCGATAATTTCGTTTTGCTTCGCCACCATTTCCTTTGATTCGCTGGTACCACCCGAAAGCTTTTCCATCGCCTTAGCCATGTCTTCCAGTTGTTTAGAAATCAGTGAATTGAGTTGGTTGGTTTTCTCTTGGGAAGATGCGATGTTGGACAGCTGCTCCACCGAAGAAAATTGCGCCATCTGATTCATGTACTCAGTATTGTCCGTCGGATTAAGTGGATTTTGATTCTGGAGCTGCGTCATCATGAGTTTCAAAAATGCGTCTTTGTCCAAAACCTGACTCTTTTTGCGGGTTTCATTCGCTTTATCATTTGATATGGCGTTGAGTTTTTTAATCTGATCTTCCGTAAATGAACCGCTAATTGAAAAAGCCATCTTTACCTCCTATCCATAATAATTGAAAGTCGTTCCTTCCAGTTCATCGATAATGTATCGACTAAGTGTCTCTACTTGCTCTGTTTGAACTGTCTTTTCAGCCGAATGTCCATTGCTTCCTTTTTTACCGTTATGTTCCTGGTTTAAAAAGTTGAACGCCTCTTGCTGATCTTTTTTGCCGCTATCGATATTGACGTTGATTTGATCGACGGAATAACCTTTGTTATTTAATGACTGTCTAAGGTCATCCAAATTCGATTCGATTGCCGCCTTGACGATTTCGTTCTCTACCTTGATTTCTGCAAGTACAATCCCTTTTTGAATATTCAATTTTAATTCGACATTCCCCAGTTGCTCAGGCTGGAGTTTGACTAACATTGATGCGCCTTGATCGGTAAGCTTGATTTGACCTTTCATCGCCTCAAGGATTTGTGAAAACACTTCTTGTTTAAGTTGCTGAACCTGTTGATTCACGGGAGTGGTTAATGTGTTTCCCTGCTTCATCAACAACTGATGTGCACTCATGAATTTGTTATCCACTGTCTTAACCTCTGGTTCACCACTTTCAGTCGTTTCACCTGAAGTCGCTTGCTTCATAGCCGGTGATTCGCTATTTCTAGCGACGACCACATTTGCCGTTTCTATTTGCTTTGAAAGATCCACCTTTGGCTCTGTGGGAACGGGTTCACTTTTACCCATTTGTTCCAATGCCTTCGCGATTCCTTTACTCTGTGCCACATCAGGCACCTTCGCTTCCGACGGCATATCAGTGACACCTTTTTCAAGTTCAGAAGGTTGCATTCCAGGTTCAGCTGTTTTTCCTTCAAGCGCTTCGAGAATTGATTTTCTAAGTGCTCCTGGCTTAACGTCTTCACCTTGATTCAAAACGACGAGTAGTTTACTCAGTTGTTGAATCACCTGCTGTTCATGTGCTTTACCACCCGTTTCAGCAGAAGACTCGTTCGCCTTTGAAGTGGCTTCAGATAGCTTCGTTAGCGTCTGCATCAATTGAGAAATCTGCCCTTCAATTTGCTTTAGCTCAGCACTGCTTAACGTTTGCTCTAGCGCCGCATCGATTTCCAGCGAATCTAGTGTTTCCATTAGGTTTGCTATAACCGTCAGCGCTTCTTCACCACCGTTTACCAATTGTTCAAGTGCAGGTAAGCTCAAATTTAAGCTTTGAAGCATGGCTTCGATTTCACCATCATCTAACTTGACGTTCTTTTTCAGCTTATTTTTCAAAGCCTCTTTCAGTTTTTTTGCTGCCTCTGTTTCAGTTTCTGTTACCTTTTCAGTTTCTTTTTCATCTTTTGGACGATCCTCGCGATCGACGACTCGCTCCTTTGATGAAACCTCATTATTTTTGGAAAATTTGTTTTGTGATGACACTTGGTCTTCATTGGAGACCGGAGAAGAAACCGTTCTATCAGAGACCTTAATCTCTGGTCTAACGCGTTCCGTGTCAACCTCACTTTTTGGTTTGAGCAGTTGTGATGGTTCGCGTGAAGCAAGTTCCTTTTTCGCGATACCTGCGGGCGCCTCACTTTTTTTAGCCAAAATTTGACTAAATGCATCCCATTCTGAATTTGGATTGTTTACTTGTGCGGAAATCATCGGTGTGAGAACTTTTTGGGATTTAATAAGTTCTCTTAATTGCATGTCCACCTCCTAATTCTGCGGTAATGCGAGCTTTCTCGTCAGTTCGGAAGATAGGGTCTGATCCAGTGCGGATAAGATACTAGCAATTTTTTCCTGCGGAAAACTGGTTAAAATTTCTAGAATCAAATCCTCATCGGATATGGTGATCGTCTCGCCGTTATTGAGCTCATAAACCTTTGAAGGCGACGCGTTGAGCATCATGTTTCTGACGATTTGTACGACCTTATTCATCTCCATCTCCTGATAGACCTCGATAAGCTCTAACACGTTATCGTCAAATTCACGGTATATCTTTAGCGATTTTAAGATATCTGGCGTCAATAAATCTTCACCTTCATTTAATAGCTCGTTCGCTTTGATTTTCGCGATCAAATCAAATACAAATGTCTCGTCTTTAACCTTTGCAAGGACCTCTCCGGCCTTTCTAGGCCCGATATTTTTGAAGATGACGGCTAAATCCTCAATGGTGTATGACGACAAATTTCCGATGGTATCCACCAGTGAGCTTGCATTTTCCGAGCTGTATAAGTCTGAAATCTGAACTAGGTCCGCAATTCTCCTCTGATTAGCGCTATAAGCGTTTCTTATGGAAGCCGCTTTTTCATCGCTAAGTGCGGCGAAAATCTTTTCTCGGTCGACTTGACTGAGCTGATACAATATGCTGACGGCGACATCGTCCTCGATGAATTCGAAGATTTCAGCCGCATTCTTATGCCCGTTGATGCTATCTGCGATAATCGCTTCAACTTCAGTCACAGCAGCAGTTAATGGCAATCCGGAGATGTATGCCGCCTTGGCCTTTAAATCCTCAGCTTGCTCTTCTGAGATTCCCTGAACCGTATTGCTGAGTGCATCCTTATTTACCGTCGCCTCTCTAATAGCCTCAAGAATATTTTTGGTCTTATTCGGGTTGATTCTGAGCATGTCCTTAATCACGTCATCATACGCGCGCGCATCGTCCTTTTGGAGAATCAATAGTTTATCCACTGCCCTTGACGCGTCAAGCTTAAGCATATAGTCAGAAACCATTCGGATTTGCTCGACCTCTTCAGCACGCGTCGGAAACTTCTCAAAATAGTCCCCCACTACACCAGGCATGTTAGACATGATGCCATTGACATTCAGTTTAAAATCCTTATTCAAAAAATAGAGCGTTCCCAATGCCAATAATGGCGTCAGGAACAGTATGAGCAGGATGACTAGACAGCCACCTTTTCCCTTTGACTTTTTAGATGCCTCTGTTGATTCTGGTTTTTGACCTGCCGGTTTCTTCTCAGCCATGTCTTATTCTCCATCCCGTTTGTTATTTGAAAAGTTGACCACTTCTTCTATCAGTTTGAAGTCCGCATCATTGATCGCCTGGACAAACTCTTGAAAAGCCTTCTCTTTCAGCTTTTCCATGATTTTTCTTTCTTTCATCGCTTCAACCAGTTTAACTTGCACCTTTTGGATTTCATGGGTAACCTGTTGAATTTGCTCTAGAACCGCTTGAATTTGATCTTTATAATATCGTTTGCCCTGATTGATTTGGAACCGTTCATGATAGGTATCCCCTTCAGTCATCAAGGTTTCAATATGTTGATCATACTGCTGTGCACCTTCACGTAGTTCCGCTAGTCGATCATCCAGACGTTGCTTTTCAGCAATCAATTTGGCCAGTTCATTTTTGACGCGATCCTCATGATCGATTCGCATTTTTAAAACACTCTCGTACCTAAACTTGAATTTTTTCATGAATCCTCACCATTTATTTGCCTGAACCAAACACGTTTATTTATTGGATAATCTTTTTTAAATTTTCCAGGCTTTCTTCAAAGGTCGCACATTCCGTGGTTCTTTGCTTTAAAAACTTATTGAAGAAGTCGATTTTGGTGATGGCCAAATCGATATGGGGATTTGTTCCCTTCGCATAAGCGCCTATATTGATCAAATCCTCAGAGTTGCGATACGTCGCTAAAATTTCTTTAAACCTTAAAGCGGCCAGCAAATGTTCCTCGTCGACAATGTTTGGCATGACACGACTTGCACTGTCCAGAACATCTATCGCCGGATAATGACCTAGTGCCGCCAAACGTCTCGTTAAAATGATATGGCCATCTAGAATACCGCGTACCGCATCAGAAATTGGTTCGTTAAAATCATCACCATCAACTAAGACCGTATATAGCCCCGTGATTGATCCAACTGCTGAGTTGCCCGCACGCTCTAGAAGTCTCGGGAGCACTGCAAATACAGATGGCGTATAGCCTCTAGTAACTGGTGGTTCACCTATGGCGAGACCAATTTCCCGCTGAGCCATGGAAAATCGTGTTACCGAATCCATCATGAGGATGACGTTCTTGCCCTTATCTCTAAAGTATTCAGCGATGGAAGTGGCGATTAACGCAGCTTTCACACGGACAAGCGCTGGTTTGTCAGATGTGGCGACCACCACCACAGACCGTTTTAAGCCTTCTTCACCTAAGTCATTTTCGATGAACTCACGGACCTCACGTCCCCTCTCGCCGACGAGTGCGATAACGTTTACATCGGCAGTCGTGTACTTGGCGATCATGCCTAACAAGGTACTTTTACCGACGCCAGAACCGGCAAAAATACCGATTCTTTGTCCACGACCACAGGTCAGTAGGGCATCAAGCGTCCGGATTCCCAGCGGAATCGGTTCCACTATTTTGTCGCGGAACAATGGGTTTGGCGGATCGTTATTTGCAGGGTATTTTCGATCGACACTGGGTTTACCGAGTTCATCAATAGGGTTGCCCAAACCGTCCAGTATTCTCCCCAAAAGCTCCTCGGATACGTCTACCTGAAGCGCATGACCTGTGGCCACCACACGACTTCCTGGACCAATCCCCGTCATGTCACCTAGCGGCATGATCAGTACCTTATCCTGATTAAATCCAACCACTTCACCCTTGAGGGGCTGAATATTCTTGATGGGATAAATATCGCACACTTCACCGATTTCGACTGCAGGTCCGATGGATTCTATCATTAAGCCGATTATTTTAGACACGCGACCGCTAAATTTCAGCAGGTTGTTTTCTTTGATGGCACTTCTATATTTTTCCAGCATATTACTCACCCTTTAACAGATCTTCAAACAGGGCCTTAATCTGACTCATTTGAGTCTGTATGCTACTGTCTATGCTCCCAGAATCCGTATCGATGATGCACGAACCGTTGGGAAGTGTCGGATCGCGTTTGATCTCGATGTCCTCGATTTTATCACTGGAAGCAATCACCATGGGCTTTATGGAAAGCGCATGGTTATAGTCTTCATTAGAAACGCGAATAGAGACCAGATGTGATTTTGTCACGCGACCAATTCCTTGCTTAATCAAGGTTTCAATTAAGGTCATATCTGTCTCTACTTTATAATCCAGTACTTTTTCAATCGCATCCACGACGAGTTCGATCATCTCGGCTTCAGCGGAGCGCATCAGGTTTTCTCGCATCTGCTGCCACTCGCTTTTAATGTTGAGTGCTTCGTCGATTATTTGCTTCCCGATGACCTGACTATCTTCTATGCCTCTGTTATAGCCATCTTGATAGCCTTCTGCTTTCGACTGTTCCATGATGCCCTTCGCTTGATCATAAGCGTCCGATATAATGGCATCACTACTATTTTGAGCCGCAGCCATCTTATTTTCGTACTCAGCATCGGCCTCTTCTAGAATGCTCATGGCTTCACGTTTTGCAGACTCAATTAATTGATTGGCTGCCTCTGAAGCGTTAATCTCTTCTGAGGCAGCCATTTCTACCATCTCTCCCACGGAAAGATGCTCATTTAATTTAGTTGAAAGTACGAAAGTTTTATCATCTAGTACGACTCTGGAAGATTTGAAGATCTTAGACAATTAACTCATCTCCTCCGCCTCTGGCGATTATGATTTCATTAGCCTCTTCGAGCTTTCTAATGATATTAACGATTTTTTGTTGTGCTTCTTCAACATCACGCAAACGAACAGGTCCCATAAAGTCCATATCCTCGCGTAACATTTCCGCCATACGTTTTGACATATTGGCGAAGATCATCTCCTTCACCTCATCCGTTGCACCCTTAAGCGCAATAGCAAGGTCGCTGTTGTCCACTTCGCGGATAAACCTTTGGATACCCACACTGTCGAGATTGACGATATCCTCGAAAACGAACATTTTCTTACGAATCTCCTCAACCAATTCAGCATTCTGAATTTCCAATGTTTCAAGTATATATTTTTCAGTACCACGGTCAACAGAGTTGAGGATATCCACGATACACTGGATGCCACCTGTGGCCGAGTAATCCTGAGTAACCATGGAGGATAGCTTTCGCTCTAATACGAGCTCAACTTCTTTTATGATTTCAGGCGAGGTACTGCCCATGGTTGCGATTCTCTGAGCGACATCTGCCTGCTTTTCCTGAGGCAAGGCAGAAAGCACTTGTGCGGATTGGTTTGGGTTCAAATAGGATAGGATGAGCGCTAGCGTTTGTGGATGCTCATTTTGAATAAAGTTCAAAAGTTGGTTGGCATCCGTCTTTTTGACGAAGTCAAATGGCTTGACTTGCAATGATGAGGTTAGCTTATTGATGATTTCAAGCGCCTTTTGAGATCCCATGGCCTTCTCGAGAACTTCCTTAGCGTAATTGATACCACCCTCAGATATAAATTCTTGAGCAAGGCAGACTTGGTAAAACTCTTCAAGTACCGCTTCGCGTTCTTCTGGTGTGATGCGGTTGACATTGGCAATCTCCAATGTCAACTCTTCAATTTCATCATCATGCATATGGCTAAACAATGCTGCAGAACGTTCAGGACCTAACGCGATTAACAATATCGCCGCTTTGGTCTTTCCGGTCAATTTGCCCTTTTTAGTCGCCATTTTGCCTCCTAGTTATCGTTTAGCCACGCTCTTAATAATGCAGAAGCGGCTTCTGGATTCGTATCAACGAATTTTTCAATATGATATTTTGGACTGCCTTTATCTTCTTGGAAGGCTTCAATTTCATCAAGTGTGCGTTCTTCCTCGGCCACTTGCATCGCAGCACGCTCAGCTTCTTCTCTCTTCTTCTTCCTTCTGCTGAGGAGAAGTACTGTGGCTATAACGGCAACCACCGTCACGAGGCTGACGATGACGATCACGATGATCGGAACCCCGAACAAAGTACCGGCGGTGTCTTGACCTGTATAAACATCATAAAACTCCATTGGATCTGGGAACTCTTGAACGAGAACCTGAATGCTATTGTCTACAGTTCCCGCAGACATGGCAATCAGTTTAACGAGCTCATTTTTATGCTCATCGGTCATCTGACCGTCCACTAGTGCTTTCGAATTGAGAAGGACCCCTATGGACAACGTCTTTATTTCACCCTGTGCTTTTACGATTTCTCTATAGGTTTCGTTTAATTCATAATTTAAGGTTTCACTGGCTTTTTCATAAGAAGAACCCGATTGGTCCCCTTCAGTGACTGAAGTCGCTTCACCGGTATTGGAATCTGTTCCGGCGACACCGGTTGCGCCTGCGTCGTTCAAAACATTCTCTTTTATGGTGGTCGCGCTTCTGACCATGCCTTGAATCTCACCTTCAACCGGTGGGCTAAAAAGCTTTTGCGTTTCTGTCTGCTGGTTAAAATCCAGTGTAAGATTTGGCTGGACTTCAACATTGCCTACACCGTAAATTTTTTCTAAGAATGTCGTCAAATCTTGCTGTAGCTGTTTCTGAACGCGTTGTTGCAAATCATACTGCGTATTCGCCGAAAACTCGCCAGAATCTTCTTGATTATTAAGCTGAATACCTGTCGCATCAAGAACTGTAACATTTTCAGCATTCAAGTTTTTAACGGAATAGACGATTAAATTCACGATGCCGCTCACCTGCTCAGGGCTGAGCGTTTGACCACGTTTTAAACTCAGAACGACAGAGGCTTTTGATTCGACTTCGTCATTGACGAAATAATTGCTCTCTTTCGGAATTTGCAAAATAACAGTGGCATTTTCAACAGCGGTGATGGTTTCGATGGATTGCTCGACCTTAGCTGCCTGCGCCTGGATATACATCTGCTCACGCGTTTGTGAGGTCATGGTAATAGACTCGCTGCTAAAGACATCATCCCATCCAAAATTACCCGCCTCAACAGATACAGCAAGCTCCATGCGCGCTTTAGAAACGTCAGCTTCTGGCACGGAAATCACGGTCGTGTCATTACTGTCACGCCATTCAATGCCGAGCTCATCAAGTTTTGCAGTAATCTCCTGCGCTTCTATTGCCGTGAGTCCACGAGCAATTTCGACATATTCAGTTCTAGTGACCATCAAAATACCAACGGTCAAAAGTAAAACTGCGCCGACCAAACCAGCAATCAATAGGATTTTTCTATTTCTCGTCAGTCCATTAAAAAATGTTAAAAGTCTCTCGCGCAGTTGATTGAATAGATTTGCCATCTAAATACCTCTTATGGGGTTTATAATTGTAATCTCATGATTTCGTTATAGGCTGCTAGGACTTTGTTGGTCACTTCTACGGCTAAATTGATAGATAAATCCGCTTTCATGGCGGCGATGGTCACATCGGAGATGTTGTCGATGGCACCGATGGAGAACAAATTGTCCATCTTCTCGGCATACAATTGATCATCGCTCACCTTTTGAATGGATTTGGTCAGGAGTTCAGAGAAGTTTACCGCTTCCGATTCTAGGCCCTTATTGATTTCCATCAATTTTTTATCTTTTACGAGGATCGAGTTATGCAACTGATCAATCTTCATCTCGTCACCACCCCACTATTAATGCGTTATAACCACTAGTATACATGAATTCGTTCAAAAAAACGCCTAGACTATTTACCTATTTCAAGTGCCTTCATCGCCATGGCTTTAGTCGTATTGACAGCCGTAATATTTGCTTCATACGCACGCGATGCAGAAATCATATTGATCATCTCGTTAACGACTTCTACGTTTGGTAAGCTAACATACCCTTCTTCATCTGCATCAGGGTGGTTTGGATTATATTCTTTCTTAAAGGGAGATTGATCTTCCACGATACCGGCTACTTCTACGCCGTTACCAAGCCCTCTAGCCCCCTTTGCTACCTCTAGCATTTGCTGAAACGAATCTGCTTCTTGTGCTCTAAAAACGGCAACTTTTCTTCTATAGGGCGTACCACTTGCCGTTCTAGTTACGTTGGCATTTGCGATATTTTCGGAAATCAAATCCATTCTAAGGCGCTCTGCTGTTAACCCCGTGGCGCTTACGTTAATCGAATTAAAAAAGCTCATGTGATGCCTCCTTATTTATTGATGTTAAAGGATGCTTTAATTCTGGCAAACTGACCATTGACTTGATTGACTACTGTATTATAATATATCGTATTTTTAGCCATTTCAGCGTTCTCAACATCGATGTCCACGTTATTATCATCTACGCGATAGCTGTTTTGCCCCATGGTTTCGACACTGATTTCAGATGGCACATTGGCATCCATATGCTTCACGTTTGTTTTGGTCATCTTGACCGATTGATTCAAATCAATTTGATTTTGAAGAACCTCTTGAAAATTCACAGTCTGTCGTTTATAGCCAGGCGTATTCACATTCGCGATATTATTGGCGATGGCGCTATTTTTCAGCCACGACCCACTAAGTGCTTTTCCCATAAAATCTATATTTCTAAATGAGTTTTTTAACATCAAAAACACCTCCATTCGATCCTGTTTTGTAATATATCGGTTAAATCATCCAATTTGATGAATAAACATCGATTTTCGTTACAAACACATGAATCAAATTAACAAACACTAGATATACTTTCCTAACCTATATTTTAAACTATATATTGTAGAAAATAAAGAGTTTTTAAGTGAAACCGCCTATTTTGAAGGAATTTAATGGATTTTCTCACTAAAAAAAGAAGCGTGATTCAGAATCTGATAAGATTCACGTAATCACGCTAAACTTTTAAGTTAACTAATTCTTAATTTTTGCGAGTTCATCTAATAAATGCTCGTTTAAAACCTTGATATAGGTGCCCTTCATTCCAAGTGATCGCGTTTCAATTACACCGGCACTCTCAAACTTTCTAAGGGCATTTACGATAACCGAACGCGTAATTCCTGCTTTATCAGCAATCTTACTTGCAATCAGTAGTCCTTCATCGCCGTTAAGCTCATCAAAAATATGAATGACAGCCTCGAACTCCGAGTAGGATAAAGTACTGATGGCCATTTGAACCACGGCCTTCTTACGAATTACCTCTTCTTGCGCATCATTCTTAGCCCTAATAATTTCGAGCCCGATAATGGTTGCTGCATATTCTGCTAAGATGAGATCTTCTTCGAGATAACTATGGTCTCTTCTGGCGATGATGAAGGTCGCGAGACGTTGCGCATTTCCGATAACTGGGACAATCGTCACAAATTTCGAATAGCTTCCCAAATCGTTTTTAAAAATCTCGATTAGTTTGTCTTCCGTGATATTAAAGAGCGTTTCATTAATTTTTAAAAGCTGTGCTTGTTCTTCTGAATTGTAGAAATGTTCGCCGCCATCCGTCAATACGACCGCACTATCGTCGCGGTCATACAAACTAACGCCTAAAATTTTTCCCTTTTTGCTGACGACATAAACATTGGAATCCAATATATTCATGATCGTCGTACACAAATCCTTAAAAGAAAGATGTGTTGCTCCAGATGTCTGTAAAATGGTGTTCAGTTTCCTCATTTTGCTTAATATTGCGCTCTCCAATTTATCCTCCTATTGGTTTTCAACGTAATCACATGTTGAACGGTGGCACTTGATCACTTCTTGCTTCTTCGATTTCTTTATTACCAGTAAATCGCCGCAAATAGGGCATTTTCTATTGATTGGCATGTCCCATGAGACGAAGTTGCACTTAGGAAATTCCGAACAGCCATAAAAGACCTTAAGTTTTTTCGACTTACGTTCGATAATTTCGCCTGTTTCGCAGTCTGGACATTTGATGTCTAATTTCTTTAAAATCGGTTTGGTGTTATCACAGGTTGGATAATCTGAGCAAGCTAGGAATTTCCCATATCTACCGTGACGTATCAGCATCTTTTTGCCGCATTTCTCACAGTCGATATCCGTCTCTTCAGTTAAATCAACTTTTTCAATCTCTTGATCTGCTTTAGAAATCATATCCAAGAATGGGCTATAGAAATCTCTGATAATCACTTTCCATGCCACTTCACCTTCTTCAATGTTATCGAATTTTTGCTCCATATCAGCTGTGAACGCTACTTCGACGACATTTTTGAAATACTCCTGCATAATCTCATCAATTATAAATCCAAGCTCTGTTGGCTTTAAGCTCTTTTTATCCTTTTCAACGTAACCACGACTGAGAATCGTCGTAATGGTTGGCGCGTAGGTACTTGGTCTTCCAATCCCCTTATCTTCCATTTCCTTTACTAATGACGCCTCAGTAAAGCGTGCCGGTGGTTGTGTGAAATGCTGCGTCGGATCAAAATGACCGATGTTTATTACATCTCCGATTTTAAACTCAGGCATGATACGATCCGCTTGCTGGCCAGGATTATAAACTCTCAGGAATCCTTCAAATAGCATTTTGCTTCCCACGGCTTTAAACAAATAATCGCCGATTGTCACTTCAATACTATGAGATTCATAAACGGCCGGTGCCATTTCACTGGCAACGAATCTTGACCATATAAGTTCGTAGAGTTTCATTTGGTCCTTTGAAAGCGATTCTTCACATGCTTCAGGCGAAAGTTCCAGCATCGTAGGGCGAATGGCTTCATGCGCATCTTGTGCATTTTTTCCAGTCTTTTGCTTTTTTTCTACCACGCCTAACCACTCTTCGCCAAACTGCTCACTAATCATCTGGCGGACTGCTGTTTTAGCCACTTCAGAAATTCTTGTGGAATCAGTTCTCATGTATGTGATTAAACCAACGGTTCCATGACCTTTAATGGCAATTCCTTCATATAATTGCTGCGCCACAATCATGGTTTTTTTAGTCGTAAACCCAAAACGGTTTGAAGCTTCTTGCTGAAGTGAACTCGTTATAAACGGCGGATTAGGGTTGCGGTTCTTTTTCTTCTTTTCAACATCGGTAACTACCGCCTTTTGTTGATCGACCGCTTTGAGAATTTCATCAACTGCAGCGCGATTGGGCAATGCGATACGCCCTTCGGCATTTCCGTAGAAATCTAGTTTAAAAGCATCTTCGCTTGCTTCTATTTTCCAGTACTCTTGTGGAACAAATCCCATTATTTCACGTTCACGGTCACAGATTAACTTCGTTGCCACCGACTGGACACGTCCTGCACTTAGTCCTTTCTTAACTTTTCGCCAAAGAATCGGACTAATAGAATACCCCACAAGACGATCGAGTACCCTACGGGCTTGTTGCGCATCTACCAGATTTAAATCGATCGGTCGAGGCGTTTTTACAGCTGTTTTAATAGCATCCTTCGTAATCTCGTGAAAAGTCACACGACAAGGTGTCTGGATATCGATTCCGAGGATATATGCCAGATGCCATGCGATCGCTTCACCTTCGCGGTCGGGGTCAGTTGCGAGGTAAACTTTATCCGCCTTTTTTGCAGCATTCTTAAGCGATTTAATCAAATCGCCTTTTCCTCTAATATTAATGTACTTCGGATCAAAATCATGCTCCAAATCTACACCCATGGTACTTTTCGGCAAGTCCCTAACATGTCCGATTGAAGCGACGACTTTAAAGTTTTTTCCTAAGAATTTTTCTATCGTCTTCGCCTTAGCTGGCGATTCTACAATAACCAAAGTATTTGACATTCAATAAGCTCCATCTCTTTTTAGATCGCTAAACCTCATTTAGCTTTTCCATTTTTACTTGCTTCTAAGTGTACTTAATAAATTTATATATAAAAAAAGTACTTGTCAAGACTTTTTTAGAGCAGTTGAACTTCGTTTAATGTGACAAATTCACACAAATCATTTAAAATCAACTCGCTTACCGCATCATAAATTTCAGAATATTCAATCTGAACACATGCTCCTATTTCCTCTAAGCCAGCTCTTTTGTTCTGCATTAAAAAATTAAAAATAAGGTTCGCTACTGGTGAAAGATGCGCTTGGTTTGCACCCAAAGAGGTTATGTTTTCCTCTTCTAAATTTAAATGCATCAGTATATGTTCAAACTTGATCAGCGGAAATGCACCCTCATATAGGAGTTTGTTCGAACCTTCAGATTGTGGCGAATAGATGTTGCCTGGAAGGGCAAAAACAGTCTTCCCCTGTTCGATGCCGTGCATAGCTGTTATAAGTGAGCCACTTTTCTCACCCGCTTCAATGATGACGACGACATCTGCCAGAGCACTAATAATTCTATTTCTTAATGGAAAATGATGTCTTAGCGGTTCCTCATCAATCATTTGCTCGGATATCACTAGTCCTCCAGAAGACAAAATACCTGCATAAAGCTTTTCATTAGACAATGGATAGATTTTATTCACACCAGACGCTAAAACAGCAATGGTGTTTCCCCCACTCTCTATACACCCCTTGTGTGCTTGTGCATCAATCCCTAGCGCCATGCCGCTAACGACCACGACACCGCGCTTACCCAAATAATACCCTAAATCATAAGCAACCTTTCTCCCATAAGCTGTGGGTTTACGACTACCGACGATGGCTACCTTTTTCGGAAGCGTAAGTAAGCTTTGCTGCCCTTTCGTAAAGAGGAGATGGACTTCAGGTTTTATTTGCTTTAGTTCATCTGGAAAAAACATACTGGTGTTATCAACTGAATGAATACCACAATCACTGATTCTATGGATTTCATTTTGTACGTCACTCATGAGTTGTTTATGAGGTGGTAAGTTCTCCGCATCAAACAACGATGGATTTTCATAAACATACTTCCAGTTTATGCCTGCATATCCTTTAAAATGCCTAAGAATTTTTGTCCTTGATATGGAATGCCCCTTTAATAATCCTTCTAATATAATATAGTTTTTCAGCACTTTCTCCATCGGCTTTCCCCTTTATTTAAAAAATCGGTCAATCTGAATCCCCGTGTGATAACGCACGGCTTCAAGCACATGTCGGCTCGATATATTAACCACACCTTCTAACGCAGCAATCGTTCTGGCGAGCTTCACCAGCTTTTCATAGCCACGCATGCTTAACTTACCCGATTGATGATATTTCAAAATGAGCGCTTCAGCATCAGGTGAAATCTCATCAGGTGAAATCTCATCAGGTGAAATCTCATCATTAATAGTGCTCCGTTTATTAATGGCGCTGATGATTTCTTCACGAATGCGTTTTGAACTTTTCGTTCGACCTTTCATTTGTTCAAGTGGATCGTCGATGGTGACACGATTCATATAGATAAGCATGTCAAAACGGTCGAGAATCGGCCACGACAGTTTTCCGAAATACCGCTGTACATCTAGGTGCGAACATGTACATCTTTCGCTGTCCGATAAATAATGGCCACAGGGGCATGGGTTCATCGTCGCCACTAACATAAAATCTGACGGAAAGGTCAATGCACGCCCCCCCTTACTTAAATTCACCATTTTATTGGACAGTGGCTCTCTTAAAGACTCAATCGCGTCCGACCGAAATTCTCCGATTTCATCGAGATACAAGATACCGCGGTGAGCTCTAGATATCTCACCTGGAGAAATTTGATTGCCGCCACCGACGAGTCCAATTCGAGAAATCGTATGATGGGGTGCTCTAAATGGACGTTCCGTTAAAATCCCCTTAGGTTGTTCTCCATTACTGATCCCATAGATTTTAGTGATTTCAATTTGCTCTGCAAGACTCATTTCAGGCATAATGGTCTTCATTCGCTCAGCGATCATGCTTTTCCCACAGCCTGGAGGTCCAATTATCAGCACATTATGAAATCCTGTAACAGCTACCTGTAATGCTCTAATTGCTAAATCTTGCCCCCACACCTCGCTGAAATCAATATCGTAAGCCTTTTCAAAATGGAAAGGTGCGATGCTCACCTCAGTGTTGACGACCTTACCCCTTTTAAGATGGTCGAAGAGCTCGCCCAGCGATTTGTATGGGTATAGAGTAATGCCTTCGATATATTGCGCTTCTGGTAAGTTCTCATAAGGGATGATCAAATGTCGGATACCATGTGCTTTTAATCCATCCACTAAGCTTAGTATGCCCTGAACCGGTTGAATCTTGCCATCCAGCGACAACTCCCCGATAAATCCATAACACTCCCAATGCTTACTAAGCGCTTCGCATTGACTTAAAAAAATACCGACGGCTATAGGCAAATCCAGATGTGATCCTTCCTTTTTTAGATTTGCTGGATACATGTTTTGCACTATTTTCTCATCAGGAAATTTCATACCGATGGACTTAATGGCTGCTTTGACGCGTTCTTTGGACTCTTTGATGACCGTACTGGGAAGCCCCACGATGGTATGGTACGGAAGACCACCAAGGATTTGTGTTTCTATTTCCACCGGATGCCCTTCAATTCCCCAGAAAACAGAAGTCATCACTTTACTATATCGACTTTTCATGGCACGCTCCATTCCACTATTATTTTGTATATTATCCATTTTATTCCATTTTACAACAAAAATAAAGTGCTTTTCGCACATGGACACACAACCACTATAACCAAGTTGATTTATTCGGATAGAATGTTTTCGATAAAATCAAAACTTAGACCGTTTTCTAGAGGAACCACTCCTAAAAACGCCAATTTCAGATGACTTCCAGCCAAGCCGTTTTCATGTGCATACGAAAATGCTGCCTTCATCATATGCTTTATTTTATGAGGCGTTATCGCTTCCCGAGGCGTGCCATACTTATCGTTTGCACGGTATTTTACCTCAACATAGTAATAACTCCCTCCCGCTTTCATCAGGAGGTCAATCTCACCATAGGGCGTGTATAGATTTGATCCCACCCATTTGTAACCGAGACCTTCAAGATAGTGTCGACCAGCATTCTCATATTTGTTTCCTATTTTCCGTTTGTTCACGTTTCCCCCTTTACTTCGCCTTTTTTTGATCCACTGCACCGATAAAAACAAGCACCTCTGCAACCACCTCATAGAGCTCGTAGGGAATCTGATCCCCGATTTCTAGCTGCTTCAATTGATTGGCCAACCGCTCATCTTCATAGATTGGAACGTCGTGTTGTTCAGCGCGTTTTATGATGTTTTCAGCGATGAGGCCAACACCTTTTGCGATTAATTGTGGGGCAGCATCCTCACCTGGATTGAACTTCAACGCATTGGCAATTTTAATTTTATGCTTAGAATCGGTCAAGATTACACCTCCTCACACCTTATAATCGAAGCCGAAATGTGACACCGGACTCGTATCCAAATCAACCTCTTCTTCAGATTTCACACTAAACCTGATACTGAACTTTCTGTCGTCAAATCTCACCAGCGCATTTACGAGTGTCTCTGACGCATTTTCAAACCATTCCTTTATTTCTTCATTTTCGAATGTAAATTGAAGGGCAAACTGATTTTTCACCTTGTTGATTAAGCATCGTACCTCACCTACATGCTTCGTGTTGAGGGCCACCAGTAACGTGATATCATCTGGATCCACTTTCTTTTTATTTCTTTTATAATAAATTTCAACCTGCTCCAAACGCTCTTCAATCTTAATTGGCATCTGCATATAGAAAAGCTGATCATTGAGCGGCTTCGTTAATGTCATGGTTTCCTTAATGACCGAAACTTCTCGTTCTATACCACTGGCGATCTCACTTTCAGGCATCGACTTTTTTACCCACTCCGCTAACTCCTGTAACTTTTCCACTTCTCCCCGATCAGAAGTAAGCATTTTGACGAGCGTTTCCAGGTCTGATTTATCCAGCCTTAGTCCGTCAATCTGAGTGAGCAAGGTTTCAAATCGTTTTCCATTGCCTTGGCCGTCAGAAAGGAGATCATACGCGAGAAAAAGATTCTTTAGTGATAAGGGCACTTCATTTTTAATAATCAAGCTCTCTTGTGGCAAATCAAATGCTGATAGCAGCTGTTTCACCGAGTCCTTAAGTGAAGCCTCAGGAAACGCACTCTTTATGGCATCTGCCATTCCTTTTGACGAATCCCCTTTGGCCTCTGCCGGAACGATATTTTCTTCTACAGACTGTGTCGAATCTTGAAGTGTTAATACTTGCATTTTCGAGTCGATGTTTTGGTTGTTCTCCGACGAAGCAGCCAAATACTCAGGCCTTACTTGATTAACAGAGCCACTTTGAGATATCTGATTCGCAGGAGACCCTTGATTCTCTGAAATTGCTGGATTTGCTGAATTTGAAGGATTTGAAGGATTTGAAAGATTTGAAGAATTCACTTGATTTGATGGATTGGTTTGTGTCGTTAAATTAGCCTGATTTGTCACGCCTTGATTACTTGCTGTTTGACTGGCTTGAATCAGTTTGATGGCCAATTGCTTAAGCGGTGTTTCCATCTCATTTGATAACTCGACGTCACTCATTTGATGAATTTCAGATTGGATAAACTTCACCTCTAAGGCACCTTGGCGCATGGCGCTAAAAACCTCTTTGTTAAGGGGTAGCCCCGCATCCTTCATGGCATTTAAAATGGCGCGATTTTCAGGCGAATCACTTACCCCAAGCTTACTGAGCAGATCACTGATTGGCGAACCCATCGCATCCGTAACGACTTTCGCAGTAAGCACGCCATCAGCCATCCCAGTGATTTTAAGTGTCGCCGCTTGATTCTCAGAAGCCTGAGTCCCAGCTAAATCCACTGCAAGAACCGCATCTCCCGTGGCAAACAGCGCGATGCCATTTGCCTGAATGCCAAATAGACGCCCTTCGAGAGACTTCCCTACAAGCGCCTTAAGGTCCACGGTTCCATCAACTTTCACTTTCGAACTTAGTGGTACTGTATTCATTTGTGCCAACATTTGCTGTGTGATTCTCATTCGATCACCTATTCGATACAAACCTATAAAAATCCCTTTAAAAAGCTCCTACGATGCGCATCGATAAGCCCATGCGCTTTTATCGCCGCATAATGCTTTTCGGTGCCATAGCCTTTATTCGAAGCAAAATCATAGTCTGGATACTGTGCATGAAGCGACTCTAATAGCCTATCACGTGTCACTTTTGCGATGATGGAAGCCGCAGCGATGGAGGCACTTTTAGAATCACCCTTAATTAAATTATCTTGAGGTAACTGCACTTCTTTGAGCTTTACGGCATCAATCAACAGATAGTCTGGCTTTTGATTCATTTGATCCAGTGCTCTTACCATCGCAAGCTTGGTGGCATTTAGAATATTAATCTCATCAATTTCTTTGTGATCGGCCATTCCAACCCCAATAGCATGCGCATGCTTCATAATGCGGTCATAAAAATGGTCTCTCTGAGCTGCACTGAGCTTCTTTGAATCGTCAATCCCACGCCAATCCACATTCTCATCCAATATTACGGCTGCAGCCACCACAGGCCCTACAAGTGGCCCTCTACCCGCTTCATCAATTCCCGCGATAGCCTGATATCCTTTTGACTTCGCTGCGCGCTCATAGAAAAAAATCGTTTCCATTCTAAGATCTTCTTTCAACGCCAAATCAACTTTACGCTGAAAACTTTTAGCAAAGCTTTGGCACGCCAAGCGTTCATCGGTCATAAGCCAAGCTAATGCTTCCGCCCACATCTCCCTAGGCAGTTGATTTAAAGTCTCTTTCACCTCTTTAACGGATGCTTGTGACAGATAGGAAAATTGCTGACTACTCATGATGTTCTGTCGCTCCTGCTTGTAAGAGTTGCTCCGGCGATTCCAGTGTAATTTTACCGATTAAGCCCTTTCTGAACTCGTCGACGATCAATCTAGAAGCCTTCTCCAAATCAACTTCATTGCCTTTAACGAGGCAGCCGCGTTTTCGCCCGATGGCTTCCATGATTTCAACGGGCGTTTCAATCGTCTGATCAATTTTATAGCGTTCATAGAAAACGTGCTTGTAATCCACCAGTAAAAGCTTGATTAAATGAAAGGCGATGTCCTCGATGTTGAGCACTTCATCTTTTATGGCACCAGAGCATGCCAGCTTGATGCCCATCATGTCTTCTTCAATTTTAGGCCAAAGGATACCAGGGGTGTCAAACAACTCCAGCTCTTTATTCAGACGAATCCACTGCTTCCCCCTCGTAACGCCAGGTTTATTACCTGTTTTCGCCGCCGTTTTACCAGCAAGCTTGTTGATTAGCGAAGACTTTCCGACATTGGGAATGCCTACGATCATGGCGCGGATGGGTCGCATCAAACGCCCTTGTCTCATGGCCTTTTCAAGCACGTCTGAGGATGCCGTCTTCGCTTCAGCGATAAGTTCTGAAATGCCATCACCATTAAGTGAGTTTATTGGAATCGCTTTAATATTCATATCGGCATAATACTGAATCCATTTACGCGTTCTGGCTGGATCGGCTAAATCCGCCTTATTTAAGGCCACCACGCGCTTTTTGTGCCCCACCAAGCGATCAAATTGAGGGTTTCTACTGCTGATGGGAATACGCGCATCAAGCAACTCGATGACCACATCCACCAATTTTAGGTTGGCTTCGATAAGATCCTTCGTTTTTTTCATGTGACCTGGATACCAGTTTATACTCATTTTATACTCCTATTTAACTTCATTATTCTTATTTTAACATAGTTTCCCAATAAAATCTAAAGGGACCTTTACAGGTCCCTTTTGATCAATAGTCGAAACTACTAGAATTTTTTCTTTTCTTTAACTTTTGCAGATTTGCCTAATCTGTCTCTTAAGTAGTTCAATTTAGCACGTCTTACACGTCCTTCTCTCACAACTTCGATTTTCTCGATTTTTGGAGAATGAACAGGTAAAGTTTTCTCAACGCCAACACCGTAAGAAATTTTTCTTACTGTGAAAGTTTCAGAAACGCCGCCATTTTGTCTCTTAATGACTGTGCCTTCGAAAAGCTGAATTCTCTCTCTCTTACCCTCTTTAACTTTAAGGTGAACTTTAACAGTGTCGCCTACGTTAAAAACTGGAAGATCTGATCTTAATTGTTCGTTTTCGATAGTTTTGATGATATTTTGGTTCATATAACTACCTCCTTCCCTCGTAGATGTTCTTAATAGCACTGCTAAAAGAGGACCATCCGTATTACAACAAAATGTATTATATCATTATTAATACACGATTACAAGTGATTTTTAAGTATTTTCATCGTCTTCTTATCGTGTGATTTTTCAACGTATTTTTTGAAGAGTTCTGGGCGTCTCTCCTTGGTGATTTGAAGTGATTGCTCAAACCGCCATTTAGCGATTTCTGCGTGATGACCTGACATGAGCACATCGGGGACAGACAAACCATCGATTTCCACAGGACGTGTATAGTGCGGATACTCAAGAAGTCCATCTGCAAAGCTTTCTTCCTTCGATGAGGCGTCATTCTTTAGTACTTCACCCACCATTCTGCTGACGCTGTCGATGACGACCATGGCCGCTAACTCACCGCCCGTAAGCACGAAATCACCGATGGAAAGTTCTTCGTCCACATAAAGGTCGATAAAACGCTGATCGACACCTTCATAATGGCCACAGACCAATACGAGCTCATCGTAATTTGCCAGTTCGACAACTTTATCATGCGTAAGCGTCTGACCCTTTGGAGATAAATAGATCACGCAGCTGTTTTCTGGTCGTTCTTTTGCGTGTAAAGCATCCCTTAAGGGTTGTACTGACATGACCATTCCAGCACCTCCACCAAAAGGGGCATCATCCACCTTCCGGTGTCGATCTGTTGAAAAATCACGAATTTGAACGGTTTCAACCTTAATAAGCCCTTTGCTGACTGCTTTGCCGATGATACTCGTCTGGGTCAAACTATGGAACTGCTCAGGAAAAAGCGTTAAAACTCTAAAGGTCATGGCATCATCCCTTCAATCAAATGCACCACAATTTTTTTCGCCTTAATATCGATATGCTTAACAAAAGCATCGACTACAGGAATGTAGAATTTCTGATGATCAGTCACTTTTTTGACCTCGTACAAATCCTGTGCTGTATTTTGAAGTACGTCCACTAGATGTCCGAGGACTTCACCTTTTTCATCGACGATTTCACATCCGATGAGGTCGACGATGTAGTGACCTTCGCCATCATCCGGTGCGTCTTCTCTTGCAATATAGACATTTTTATTCATATAGGGCATGACTTTATTGATGTCGTCGAAGTCCTTGAACTTGAGAAGCACCATGTTCTTATGAACCCTAGCACTTTCCACCATAAACTTCGTCTGTTGATGACCCTCGATATACAAGTATTCGAAATCCTCAAACTTATCGGGATCATCTGTATAGGGATAGATTTTCACTTCACCGCGAACGCCATGCGTGTTCACGATTTTACCCATATTGAAACAGCCTTCCATCGTTCCTCCAACCCTTTTTCAGGGCTTAAATCTGTTCATTGATCGGTGTTAAACTTCAACCATTATGAAAATAGCTATTTCCGTGTGATCACCTGAAATAGCTAACTCTCTAATTATTGTATGATTTCTACAACAACTCTTTTATTTTCTTTAGTCGCAGCAGCTTTGACCACAGTTCGAATCGCTTTCGCTATTCTACCTTGTTTGCCAATCACTTTGCCCATGTCTTCAGGTGCAACCTTCAGCTCGATGATAATTGATTGAGAACCCTCAACCTCTCTCACTTCAACGCTTTCAGGATGGTCTACCAATGAAGCCGCAATTACTTTTACCAATTCGCTCATTTACTCACCTCGTAAGCTCATTACTTCGCATCGTAAACGCCATGTTTCTTGAAAAGCGCTTTAACGGTTTCAGTAGGTTGTGCGCCATTGTCTAACCATTGCTTAGCTTTGTCTGCGTCAAGTTTAACTTGCTCACCTTCTAAAAGTGGGTTGAATGTACCGATTTGATCGATGAACTTACCATCTCTTGGTGATCTTGAATCTGCAACAACTACTCTATAGAAAGGTTTTTTCTTAGAACCCATTCTAGTTAATCTGATTTTAACAGCCATTATTTTCACCTCCTTATCATTTTTTCTTATCATGAATTAATGTGGAAATGTCAGCTTCAATCTGAATCGAAATCTCCATTATGAAAAGCGTCTTTATTACATGAAGGGGAATTTGAATCCTCCGCCTCTTTTCATCTTTTTCTCCATACCGCCGAACTGCTTCATCATCTTTTTCGTCTGCTCAAACTGCTTTAAGAGACGGTTGACTTCTGAAACATGGACACCTGCACCCGCTGCGATCCGCTTTTTTCTCGAACCGTTAATCAGGTCCGGATCAAGCCTTTCCTTGCGTGTCATGGACTGGATAATGGCCTTGGTACGTGCCAAATCCTTATCATTGACTTCAACACCTTTAAGGGCTTTGTTGTTCATACCTGGAATCATTCCTAGCAAATCGCCGATTGGCCCCATCTTTTGAAGCTGCTCCAATTGATCGAGGAAATCCTCGAAATCAAAAGTGGAGGTCTTCATTTTCTTCTCAAGCTTTTTCGCTTTCTCTTCATCGAAATTTTCTTGTGCTTTTTCGATAAGGGAAAGGACATCGCCCATTCCTAGAATTCTGGAAGCCATACGATCAGGGTAAAACTCTTCAATATCTGTAAGTTTTTCGCCTACGCAGGCATATTTAATCGGTTTTCCGGTAACAGCACGCACTGAAAGCGCGGCACCACCACGGGTATCACCATCCAGCTTTGTAAGGATTACCCCGTTTATTTCCAGTTGACTGTTAAAATGCTCTGCCACATTGACCGCATCCTGACCTGTCATCGAATCTAAAACGAGTAGTATCTCCTTCGGTGTAACGGCTTCTTTAATATGAATCAACTCTTGCATCAGGTTTTCATCGATATGAAGTCGACCTGCTGTGTCGAGGATGATGACATCGTTGTTAAAATGAATCCCGTGTGCAATACCCGCTTTAGCGATTTCCACAGGGCTGGTTTGATTCCCCATCTCAAAGACGGGAACGCCGACTTTTTCTCCGACGACCTTCAACTGTTGAATCGCTGCCGGTCTGTAAATATCACAGGCCACGAGCAATGGACGTTTGCCCTGCTTCTTAAGAAGTGCACCCAGTTTACCACAAGTCGTGGTTTTACCTGCTCCTTGTAGACCAGCCATCATGATGACAGTCGGTGGTCTGGAGCTAAATTCCAGCTTGCTTTGTGTCTTACCCATGAGATTGGTCAGCTCTTCGTTAACGAGCTTGACGACCTGTTGTCCAGGAGTGAGACTTTGCATGACCGACTCACCGATGGCGCGTTCAGTCAGTGTATTGATGAAGTCTTTGACGACCTTGAAGTTAACGTCCGCTTCGAGTAAAGCGAGTTTTACTTCCCTCATGGCGTCTTTGACATCTTTTTCGCTTAGTTTACCTCGTCCGCGCAGTTGGTTAAATGCCCCCTGCAGCTTCTCAGCTAAATTTTCAAATGCCACGTTTGCCCTCCTATATGAGCTGATGTTTATTCAATTGCCGCTTCGGCGATTTTCTTGATTTTTGCGATCCATTCCTCTGCATGTGATTGCTCATACTGATCAATCAGCTTCAGAATCGTTTCAAACGCCTGTTGTTTTTCATTAAAGCGCTCGTATAGGCCAAGTTGCTGCTCATAATGCTCTAGCAGTTTTTCAGTACGCTTGATGGAATCATGGACGGCTTGACGGCTAATACCATGTAACTCTGAAATCTCTCCCAGTGAATAATCCATGTTACAGAACAAATCCATGATTTCGCTCTGCTTATCCGTTAACAATTTGCCATAAAATTCATAGAGCGCATCTAGGTGAACTTTCTTATCAAACATAGCATCCTCACAAATTATAATTCAAATGGTGTGTGCTGTCAAGCAAAAAACCTTTACATCTTTAATTAATTAAAAAGCGCTTCTACAAACTCATGTGGATCAAAGTTCTGAAGATCGTCGATGCCCTCGCCAACGCCGATGAGTTTTACGGGAATCCCCAGCTCAGAGTTGATGGCCATGACCACACCGCCCTTTGCTGTGCCATCGAGTTTCGTAAGGACGATACCCGAAATCGCCGCTGCATCGTTAAAAACCTTTGCCTGTTGGATGGCGTTTTGACCCGTCGTCGCATCAAGTACGAGTAAAACTTCGCGTTTGGCATCAGGATACTCGCGGTCGATAACCCTAAAAACCTTTGCGAGCTCATTCATCAGGTTGACTTTATTATGGAGTCTACCTGCGGTATCACAAATAAGCACATCGATCTTCTTCGCCTTCGCAGACTGGATCGCATCGAAAATCACCGCTGCAGGATCCGAGCCTTCCGATTGATGGATGACATTCACGCCTACGCGATCGCCCCAAATCTTAAGTTGATCAATCGCCGCCGCTCTAAAGGTATCCGCTGCAGCGATCAGCACACTTTTACCCTCAGACTTAATATGATGGGCAATCTTGCCGATAGAAGTTGTTTTGCCCACACCGTTGACGCCGATGACCATAACGATGGTGGGCACATCGCCTACGTGGAACGGCACGCTGTTGTTCTCGCGAAGCATCGCCTCAACCACTTCCTTAAATACGCCCTTAACTTCTTTTGCATCTTTGATTTTTCGAACCTTCAGCTCATTTCTTAAATTTTCGATGAGCTTATGCGTCGTGGGTATTCCCACGTCAGCCACGATGAGGATTTCTTCCAGTTCATCGAAGAGTTCATCGTCGATTTCGCCATAGTTATTGAAGAGATCATCGATTTTGTCCGTGATGCCCTTTCGTGTTTTGTCCAAGCCTTCTTTGAGTTTATTTAAAAATCCAAATGCCATCGTTCCTCCTATTAACCCATTATAAATTAAACATCTCCAAGTTGTGTGGCGATGTCTTCTAAACGGACACTCAGCACCTTTGAAATACCGTATTCCTCCATGGTTACACCATACAAGGTGTCCGCGATTTCCATCGTACCCTTACGATGTGTGATGACCACAAACTGTGAATTTTTCGCATAGTCTTTAATGAAATCCGCAAAGCGGTAAACATTGACATCGTCGAGTGCAGCCTCGATCTCGTCGAGGATACAAAACGGGGTCGGCTTCGTGGATAAAATGGCAAATAATAATGCAATCGCCGTTAAAGCCTTCTCTCCACCTGAAAGCAGGTTAATGCTCTGTAGCTTTTTACCTGGGGGCTGTGCGATGATTTCTACGTCACAATCCAATATATCATCATAATCTGCCAATATCAGCTCAGCGTCCCCGCCATTGAACAGTGCCTTAAACGTCCCCTTGAAGTGGTTGTTGATGATTTCGAAATTCTCCTTAAACATCGCCACCATTTTCTTTTCCAAATCGGCGATGATCTTTTCCAGATGGCCAATCGCCTCAAGCAGGTCGCGCTTTTGCTCTGTCAAGAAGATAAATCGCGTGGATACCTCTTCGTACTCCTTTATCGCGCCCACATTGACGGTGCCTAGCATTTTCAGCTCCTGTCGTAGCTGTTTCATCTCCGACTTCTGATACGGGACTTCTTCCACTTGGAGCGCTTCCGCCATGCTCATTTCATATTTTTCCCAGAGCTCGCTGGTGACGGTGTCCTTTTCGACTTCGAGCTTGACCTTTTTCACATCGAGCTTGTGAGTACCTTCTTTTGCGAGGTCCTGCTTTTCCTTTAAATCTGCCAGCTCCTTAGCCATCCCATCAAGCTGGGCATATTGTTTCTGCTTGATTTCCGTTTTTTCATCAATATCGCGCTTACACGCTTCAATATCGGCTTTAATGCTAAGAATCTTTTCGGCAAATTGGTTGGCTTGATCGTCAAACGCATCGAAGTGGTCGGTGAAATCTGTGATTTGTTTCTCACGCATTTGCGCTTTCAACAACAGATTTTCAAGCTCGTCCTGAATTCTGGCTGCTTCACGTGATTTAAAGCCTATCTGCTGCTCTGTGGAATTCATCTTCACCACAGCCGCCGTGTGTGCTTCAGATAAACCGCGTACCTCATTTTCAATTTGCTCGACGCGTGCTTTCGCTTCGCTTAATGTGGATTCCACCCATTCCACTTCACCTGTAAGTTTTTCGATGACTTCAGCATTTTGAACGATATGCGCCTTCGCCTCGTCATACTCCCTTTTTAAGGTTGTATGGTCAGAAACGTATTTGTCGTATAGCTCTCTGGAAGCCTCCACCATTTGATCATGGTTGTCACGCATATGCTCTAGCCTTACGATTTCGAGCCTTAAGAAATCCTGCTCCCCTCGGATGCTCTTGATATGATTCTCCTGCTCTTCCAATGTGAGGTGGAGCTGATTTACTGCATTTTGGTGTGCCGCTTTTTCGTTTGTAAGGGTGATGATTTCGTTGCCCAGCTCAGCAATTCTACGTTTACGGCCGAGAATATTGGACACCTTTGATCTAAAGGAACCACCCGTTATCGCACCACCAGGTACGAGCACATCGCCTTGCAATGTGATGACCTTATACTTCAAATTCTTGATGCGAATCATGCGACTGGCCGTTTCAAAATCCTCCACGATGAGAATTCTACCCAGTAAGAATTCCGAAAGCATTTCGAACTTCTTATCCACCAGAATCAAATCTTTTGCGACGCCGATAAACCCTTTTTCTTTAGCAACCAGGTTCATCTGTTCGTTCTGCTGTCCCTTCTCATCTAAGTTTTCCAGCGGTAGGAACGTCACACGGCCTAGGTCGTTACGTCTTAAAAATTCGATGGAACGCTTGGCATCAGAGATTTTTTCACAGACGATATTTTGAATAGCGCGGCCGAGCGCCACTTCAATTGCGATTTCGTATTGCTTAGGCACTTCAATCAGCGACGCCACGATGCCGATTATCCCCGATTGATCCTCGAGGCTCATCAGAATATCCTTAACACCCTTATCATACCCGTCATATTCTTCTTCTAGCGTTTTTAGAAGCTTGTGCTCCGTTTCCACCTTAGACAGCTTTGATGTGATGGTTTCGTAGGCTTGCGTTTCATCTCGGAGCGCTTTTTTATGGTGCTCGAGAAACTGGATGGCACTGCCTAGCTTTTCATTTAAAGCGTCCTTGCTCTGATTAGCCGCCTCATACTTCTCGATAAGAGAACGCTTGTCGGTATGTGACTGGTCTATGATGGTTTGCTGTTGTTCGATCAGTCTGGTAAGTTGTGACATCTTCTCGCCTAGAAGACCGCTTTGACGTTCGTATGTCTCTATTTCCTGTTTCTTTAATTCGATTTGATTCAGCTTATCGATGACGCCACGACGGTCGTTTTCATTTAACGACTTTGCCTCGGATAAGTGGTGTTCAGCGGCATTCAGCTGTGTGATTAGCTCAGCGAACGCTGCTTCACTGGATTTATAGTCATCGGCGAGCACCTCCTGCTCATCTTTGATCAAAGAAGCGTTTCGGAGGATAACGGCCTTTTGAGCTTCGATTTCACTGAGTTCATCTTGAATTCTATTTAGGTTGGCCATGGTGTTGGCCTTTTTCTCTAACAGCAATTCTCGATCGCCGATCGTCTTGCTCTCATAATTCAGCAGCTCATGGTATTGCGCTTCAAGCGCCCGGATGTCCCTGTTGAACTCATAAATTTGACGGTCTTTTTGATCATACTGCCCTTTAAGGTCCTCGTGACGGATTTCGATGGCCTTCATTTGATCTTCATATGCGCGCATTTGCTCTAGAATTTCTAAGAGCCCCTGTTCACATTCCAAGTAACGCTTTGCATAATAATTGAGCTCGATGTTTTTAAGCGCTTCCGTCAGGTCCACATACTGCTTGGCCCGTTCACTTTCTATGCGAAGCGGCTCCACACGGTCCTCAATCTCAGAAAGGATGTCTTGTATTCTCGTTAAATTCTCCGTCGTGGTTTTTAGCTTCTTCTCCGACTCTATTTTTCGTGTCTTGAACTTGATGATACCGGCCGCCTCTTCGAAAAGCAAACGGCGTTCTTCTTTATTATTGCTGAGAATTTCGTCGATTCGTCCTTGCCCGATGATGGAGTACCCTTCACGACCGATTCCCGTATCCATGAAAAGCTCACGGACGTCCTTCAGTCGACACGGCATCTGGTTGATATAGTATTCGCTTTCTCCAGAGCGATGGACTCTTCTCACGATGGTAATTTCATCATACGCCAGCGGGAAAAACTGATTGCTGTTATCGAAGGTCAGCTTGACTTCAGCAAGTCCGAGCGATTTTCGGTGCTTCGTGCCATTAAAGATGACGTCTTCCATTTTATTCCCGCGTAACGTTTTAATGCGTTGTTCGCCGAGAACCCAACGTACTGCATCAGTAATATTGCTCTTTCCACTCCCATTAGGCCCAACCACACAGGTTACGCCCTCTCTAAAGGAAACGATGGTTTTATCTGCGAAGGATTTAAAGCCCCTCATCTCTATCTGCTTTAAGTACACTTTACACCTCAAAATTAAGTATTGATCCCCAAACGACTTCACGATGTGCCGTTCCCACGAACACACATCTAAAATTCGGAGCAGACACATCATGTGTGCCTTTTATGATAATGGATTTAATCGTTTTCCCATAATTATTTTCCAGTTGAACCAGGTTGTCTCTTTTTTGTCCCAATGCTTTTGATAAGCCCTTTTCAGGAACCTCGATGATGAGACTTTCGTAGGCCATCTCAGAACCTGAAATCCGCTCATCGATGATGCACTTTATCGCACTTAAGTAACAGGCACTGATCACAAGCTCACCAAATGCAGGATGGAAGGGCCCCGCTAACACGTCCCCATCAAAATCAATCAAATCCGTTCGCTGTAGCCCTAAACGAATAACCGGTATCCCCGCCGATTCAAACAACTGATAGGCTTCTGAAGCCCACTTCACAGCCATCTCTAATTCGAGCGGCGCATAGTGCCCCTTATCATAAGACATTTCAAGCGCTGTTCCTCTGATGACCAACGCAGGATATAGGCGCACACATTGAGGTTTCAGCTCGATGGTGCGTTTCACAGAAACCATAAATTGATCATAGGAATCCATGGGTAATCCCAGCATGAGCTGAATGCCAAAATCGATTCCCACGCGCTTAAGCTGCTCGACTGCTTCCAAAACTGCATCCACATCGTGGCCACGCTTCGAAGCCTTTAAAACTGCGGTCGAAAAGGACTGAACCCCTAGCTCCACCAGATCGACGCCGTGTTCCTTTAGTCTTTCTGCGATTTGACTGTCCATGTAATCCGGCCGGGTAGAAAGCCGTATGGCATGTATCAAGCCCTTGGCTTTTAATTCTTGCGCCATCTTCAAGTACGCAATTTGTCTGGACGCTTCAATTCCCGTGAAGCTCCCACCGAAAAAAGCGAGTTCAATATGATCCCGCTTCATCGTGGTCAAATAATCCATCACATAATCTTCTAAAGCTTCTGGCTTGATGGCATCACTAATGCCAGTAATTTTCTTTTGATTGCAGAATGCACAGTCATGTGGGCATCCTAAATGAGAAACAAAGATGGGGATAATTCCCCAAGTTTGATGTTTATCCTTCAAAGCGTTTTAACCCTTCCTTCGCAGCAGCCTGTTCAGATTCCTTTTTACTTGAACCAGAACCCACACCGATGATTTCGTCATTTAATCTGACCTCAGTATGGAAGACCTTTGCATGATCTGGTCCCTCTTCCTTAATGATTTCATATTTAATACGATTTCCCTTTTGTACCTGGATGATTTCCTGAAGCCGAGTTTTATAGTCGACGAACAATTTTCCTTGAACGGCGGCTTCAATAACACTTCCAAGCTGGCCGAGCACCACTGTTTTGACGCATTCCATACCCCCATCCAAATAGATGGCTGCAATCAAGGCTTCAAACGCATCCGCTAAGATCGACATGCGTTCTCTACCGCCAGTGAGCTCCTCGCCTCTGCCGAAGAGCATGTACTCTCCTAATTTAAGCACCTTGGAAGCTTCTCCAAGTGATGCCTCACAGACGATCTTCGCTCTGATTTTAGTGAGCTGACCCTCTTCCAATTGATGATAGTGACTAAACAAATACTCACTGATCACTAGCCCTAATACCGAATCACCTAAGAATTCCAAGCGCTCATTGTTCTTTGGCTTTTCCTTCTTATTTTCATTGGAATAGGAACTATGGGTCAGTGCTCTTACGAGGTACTGTTGATTTTTGAAGTGATACTTAATCGCCTCTTCCAACAGTTTCAACTGTTTTTCCATACTGCTACCTTTCCTTTCGTGAAAGGGCATTTAAATATATTATTACTGGCTCTGCCTCGAATTTTGTCATAATATATTTAAACGACCTTTAAAAATGGGCACACTATTTATTTTATAATTTATGGCCATAAAAAGCAAACTTGATTTTCAGTAATCATGCGAAGCCACTAAATTTCCATAAAAAAACCGACTACCACTCGATTAGATTTTCAGTCTAACGGGTGGGAGCCGGTTCTAAAGATGAATAATGGTCACTGCTGTTTATGTCGATCAGTTAGCCTGCTGATGAGGTTTAACGAACGTCAACACGATACCCCCGATGATAAACAGCACGACGATACTCATGACACCGTAATTGCTTCTGCCGGTCAACAGCGTGACATAGCCCACGATGGCTGGACCCATAATCGCTGCGAACTTTCCGAAAATATTAAAGAATCCAAAGAATTCATTTGAGTTCTCTTTAGGGATGAGTTTTGCAAAATAGGATCGGCTTATGGCCTGAATTCCGCCCTGAACTAACCCTACTAAAATCGCTAATACCCAGAAGTCAAAGGTCGTGGTCATGAAATAAGCATAAATGCAAATTCCTGTATAGACGATAATCGCCGCATACAGCATGATTTTCCCTTTAAATTTGTGCGCTAACTGACCAAATACGATCGCTGATGGGAATGCCACGAACTGCGTCACCAGCAAAATGACGAGCAACGTATTTGAATCCACACCGAGGTCTGAGCCGTAGGATGTGGCCATCTTGATGATCGTGTCCACACCATCGATATAGAAGAAATACGCAATCAAGAAAATGAAAGCCGGCTTATGCAGCTTGATATTTTTAAAGGTCTTACCAAGTCTTTTGAAGCTGTTCTTTATAGGGTTAGCTTCTCTCGGAATGCCATGAACCTGCTTTACATCCTTTACCATGGGAATACTGAAAGCAAACCACCAGACCGCGGTTAAAATAAAGGCGATTTTCGGTGTCGTGTAACCATCAAACGGGAGCACCTTCGGTGATAATAAGATGATGGCCATGGCGATGATAAAGGGAATGGTACTGCCTATATACCCTAGTGCATAGCCATACGTCGAGACACGGTCCATGCGTTCATCATCAGTGACATCCACTAAGAACGCATCATAAAAAATATTGCTTCCTGAGAATCCAATGGCGGTGAGAATATACACGAACAGAAGCAAAATCCACTGTGTCTCAGGCACAAATCCTAAAACGAGATTTGCCGTTACCCCCATGGCGAGAAAAATCATAAAAAAGCGTTTCTTAAATCCGAAGTAATCCGCTAACGTCCCCAGGATTGGTGCTAAAAACGCCACTAAAAAAGTTGCGATGGAGTTAGCAAACCCCCAATAAGCCGTCGATTGACTGGCAGTTACGCCCAGGTCTGAAACAGCGGCCTTAAAATATAAAGGAAATACCGTCGTGGTAACGGTCATGGTATATGCGGAATTTGCCCAATCATATAACGCCCAGCTTCGCTCGAGTTTCGTTAATTTCATAGTTCCCCCTATTTACCCCAATTTTGCTTCCGATTAGTTTATGCCTCTTCTTCCCCTTCAGCGGCAGTCTCCACTTTCGGGAATGTCGCCACCTTATCCCGGATGGCGTCTACAAGTCCAGATTTTACGCCGATTTCGGCATATTTTAGCGCATTCATAAACGCTTTCGCATTTGATGAACCATGCGCCTTAACCACGAGACCATTCACACCGAGGAGTGGTGCCCCGCCATACTCTGTATAATCCAGCATTTTTTTAAAATCGGATAAATTGCGTTTCAATAGAAGGCCTCCGATTTTCCCCAGCGTATTTTTCATAATCTGACGCTTTAAGCCTGTGACGATTTGCATCGCAACGCCTTCCGTCAGCTTTAATATAATGTTACCAGTAAAGCCATCTGCCACGATAACGTCCACCTTACCAGATGGAATATCGCGACCTTCCACATTTCCTACGAAGTTAAGATCGGTCTCTTTTAACATTTGATGGGTTTCGATATAAAGTGGCGTTCCTTTGGTTTCTTCTGCACCGATATTGGCCAGTGCCACCTTCGGATTTTTAATCCCGATCACCTTTTCAGCGTAAAGGCTTCCCATATAGGCGAACTCGATGAGATTTCTCGGTTTACACTCTGCATTTGCACCAGCATCCACCAGTACAGAAGCCCCTTCCATCGTCGGATAAATCGTACAGAGCGCAGGTCGACTTATGCCCTTAATTCTGCCGACTTTTAAAAGTCCCCCAGCCAAAAGCGCACCTGTATTTCCCGCAGAAACGAACGCATCGATTTCTTTTTTTCTAAGTGCCTTAAGACCCACCACCATGGAGGAGTCCTCTTTCGATTTTATGGCCTTCACAGGCTTATCATCGTTTTCCACCACTTCTGTGGTTGGCACGATTGAAATTCTCGATTGGTCATATGAATACTTTGCAAGTTCAGATGCGATCAATGCTTCATTACCATAAATGACGATTTCGCCTTTAATAAGTCCCAATGCATCCACAGCACCCTTTACGGTTTGCGAGGGGCCATGATCGCCACCCATACCGTCAAATCCAATTTTCATGTCTCACCTCAATTAATGATAAAATATGAACCTATCTAATTTCATTTATGATCTTACAATTATGTGCTCAGTATCATCATACGTAAAAACGATAAAAAAGGCAATAGCCGTTTGGCCATTGCCTTTTGAGGAGTAGTTACTCCAATTATTTCGCGTCTCTGCTGTGGTAATAGCCACACTCAGCACATTCTCTGTGTGATACATTTGCCGCTTTACATTTTGGACATTCGATAATGTTTGGAGCAGTCATTTTAATATTAGATGCTCTTCTCTTATCTCTTCTCGCTTTAGATATCTTTCGCTTAGGTACTGCCATATCTTAACACCTCCTTATTTAAGTGAATAAATTCTTAAGTGCCTCAAGTCTCGGGTCAATTTTCGTTTCATCACACTCACACATACCCTTGTTAAGATCTTTTCCACACTGAGGACAGAGTCCTGCACAATCTTCATTACAAAGTATTTGTAGTGGCAAATTTAAGGTCAATTCCTCTTCAAGCACGGGCATAAGAGCCAGAACGCCATCATCGAGCACTAAAAACTCATCGTCTTCAGCGACCTCTTCTGACGTCACCAAAACGCGTTCTACCGTATTTTGAAGATGAACATTAACGTCTTTTAAGCATCTGTGGCATTCGAAAACCAAATCTCCAGAATAAGAGAGGGTTAATTCATAGCGTCTACCAAGCTTTCTGATGTTACCTAAAACGTGGATGACCGATGCGTTCACACACTCAATTGACTCTAAAAAGGACTTTTCAATTTTGAGATCCGCTTCAAACGTTGCCTCTGTTTGAAGTCCCTTTATAACTTTCGATAAATCAAGGTTCATTAAATCACCTCTTCAATGCAACATTAATATTATAATTATTGCAAAGAGGTTTGTCAAGTAAAACTACTTAACTAATTCTAAAGTATCTCTCGCAATCATAAGCTCTTCGTTTGTAGGAACAACCATGATTTTGACTTTAGAATCATCCGTTTGAACGAATGCTTCTTTGCCTCTTACTTTATTTTTAGCAGGATCAAGCTTCGCATTCATGAACTCTAAGTTTCTGCAGATTTCTTCACGGCTTTCAGCGCCATTTTCGCCTAAACCAGCTGTAAAGATGATGGCGTCCACTCTTCCAAGTACAGATGCATAAGCAGCGATATACTTTCTAACATTACTATGGTAGATATCAAGCGCTAAAATCGCTCTTTCATTTCCTTCAGCAGCTGCATTTTCAAGGTCTCTAAAGTCACTGCTTACGCCTGAGATACCAAGTACGCCAGATTTTTTATTCATGATATCGTTCATTTGGTCAAGTGTCAATTTTTCTTTACCCATGATATAAGTGACGATTTGTGGGTCGATATCGCCACAACGCGTTCCCATTACGAGACCTTCAAGTGGTGTAAAGCCCATGGAAGTATCCACTGATTTTCCACCATCGATCGCTGCAATTGACGCGCCGTTACCGAGATGGCAAGAAATAATTTTTGTTTCTGAAAGCGGCATGCCTAACATTTCAGCAGCTCGTGCTGAAACATATCGGTGGCTCGTTCCGTGGAAGCCGTATCTTCTTACATGGTCTCTTTCATAATACTCATATGGAAGTGCATAAACATAAGCGCTCTTAGGCATGGTTTGGTGGAAAGCCGTGTCAAATACTGCCACGTTTTCTACACCTGGTAACAATTCTTGAATCGCTTTGATACCGATAATGTTTGGTGGGTTGTGGAGCGGAGCGAGTTCGATACACTCTTCAAGAGCTACCATGACAGAATCATCGACGATAACTGATGCACTGTACTTTTCACCTGCGTGAACCACGCGGTGACCAACTGAATTAATTTCCGTGAGTGATCCGATTGCACCATGTTCAGGATGCACGATAGCATCGAGCACTTGCGCTAACGCTTCTTTGTGATCTTTCATGGAGACCTCAATCGTCTTCTTATCTTTACCCTCAACTTCATGCTTAAGTCTAGAGCCTTCGATACCAATTCTCTCAACAAGACCTTTTGCTAACACGCTTTCATCTGTCATGTTAAACAATTGATACTTTAACGATGAGCTCCCACAGTTGATAACTAAAACGTTCATTAAACGCCCTCCTTGGATATATCTTCAGATATAGTATTTAATAGTGCTTTCGGTCATACATATATATTATAATGTAATTGATTGATTTTTCAATACCAATGGAGGACTTTGATGAAAATTATTGGGATTGTTGCTGAGTACAACCCGTTTCATAATGGCCACGCATTTCAGGTGAGCCACTCGAAAGAAACACTGGGCGCAGATGGCGTCGTCGCCATCATGAGCGGAAACTTCGTACAGCGTGGGTATCCTGCGTTGCTTAATAAGTGGCTTCGCGCAGAGATGGCTGTCAAATCAGGCGTCAATCTCGTGCTTGAGCTCCCAACCTATTACGCCACCGCCAGTGCTGAGCCCTTTGCCGAGGGTGCAGTAACCCTACTCCATCACACTGGCGTCATCACTCACCTTTCCTTCGGATCTGAAATCGACGATCTCGACACCCTTAGCAAGCTCGCACAAATCATCTCAGCGCCAGACGAAGCGTATCTTTTAGCCCTTGAGGAGGGTCTAAAATCCGGTTTGTCCTATCCGAGGGCACGTGCTATGGCCCTTCTCGATTCAGGTAATGCCCATCCTAGTATTAACCTCAACCAAGCAAACGCCATTCTCGTCATCGAATATTTGAAAGCGCTTAAAAAATTAGACAGCTCGATCACCCCATTTATCGTGAAACGGCGCGGCAAAGGCTATCATGACGAGACACTGGATTCGCCAATGGTTAGTGCCACAGGCATCCGTAAAGCCTTTTTCGAGAAACTTTCGATTGAGCATCTGATGCCTAAGCCAGCGGCAGAAGTCCTTAGCAGAAATGCCCATCTGAGCAGCCGCATCGAGGACTTCGAGCTCCCACTGCTCTATAAAATCAGAAGCATGACCCTTGACAGCATGCAAGCGATCCGCGAGGTCAATGAAGGACTGGAGAACCGCATTTCAGAGGCTGGTAGACTTTGCGGTGACTATCATTGCCTCACAGCTCAAATCAAAACAAAGCGCTATACCATGACCCGTATCAACCGCACGTTGCTTAACCTCTACCTTGATATTGATAAGCAAAAGCCCGACCTTGAAAAGGACGGCTATTTTAGAGTACTGGCTTTTGATGAAATCGGACAAAAAATCATTAGGCTAATCAAAAAAAATGGGTATCATCCCATTATCACGAATATTAACAAGCACCCTGACCTAGTGGCAGGCAACCCACTCCTTCAACTCGACATCAAAGCCACCAATCTTTATCAATTGGGTAAGCAAAGTGCTACCGATCGAATAGGCGGTCTCGATTTCACCACTTCACCTTATCGACATCAAACTACACCTTAGGAGGCATTCATGATTCAAGTATTAGACAAAGGCTATGTCAGACTGGTAGATGCGATGGGAAGCGACCTTTCCGTGGTCAACTCCGCACGCGTCAGCTATAATAAAGCAACCGAAATCCTTAGACCTGAGGATGAAAAGCTCATCAAATTTTTAGCCACACACGACCATACCAGCCCTTTTCGACATGCGACCCTACAGTTTGAGGTCTACGCACCTCTCATGGTTGCAAGGCAGTGGTGGAAGTATATCATCGGCTCCTCACATCAGGATCCCTTCACCGCTTGGAACGAATCCAGCAGGCGTTATGTCACTGAAGAAATCGAGTTTTACATCCCTGATGAGGATGCATGGCGTAGCAAGCCTGAAAACTCTAAACAAGGCAGTGGTCCCAGTCTAGGGACCCCTATCGGCGCTGAAGCAACTAAGCGACTCCTCCAGCAAATCGAAGATGGCATGAAAAATTACGATTGGGCCATAGAACAGGGCATCGCCACCGAACAAGCTCGCCTTTTTATCCCCAGTGCATACGGATTGATGGTCAGATGGTACTGGACAGCCAGTTTGCAAGGCGTTTCGCACTTTTTAAACCAACGCACCGATGCCCATGCACAGCACGAAATCCAGCTTTTTGCGAACGCCGTTAAGACACTTGCATTAGAGCGCTTTCCTGTCTCACTTTCCGCACTTCTGACAGAATAACCCTTCAAGCACATTAAACGGCGCGCCAACGCGCATCAAAGAAATACGAAAACCCCTTGAAGCCTGTTTTTTGAAGCTTCAAGGGGTTTGTTTTTTATCCATTTATTTCATTATTAATTACTTAAATTCTTCAAGCTCTTCGATGTTTTCCTTAATCGTGTGAAGGATTTTCGAAATATTAAACTCCACGCGTTTCATGACATCTTCGGCGTACTCATAGGAACCACTGCGGATACCCTCCGCTTTACTTTCAGCTTCTTGTAAGAGCTCCTGTGCTTTCGTTCGGGCTTGTCTCATGATTTCGTGTTCGTTGATCATTTCCTTCGCTCGGTTCGTGGCATTGATGAGGATTTCCGTTTCCTTAGCTTTAGCCGTTTCAATAATGCGAAGCTCCTCATGACGCGCATTGTTCACCAGTTCATCAGCGATGCTGGTGGCTTCTTCGAGAATCTGCGTCTTTTGAGATTTAATGAAACGCACCTGTTGATATTCATCAGGCAACAGCATATTGATATCCTTTAAAATGCTAAGTAACTCCTGTCGGTCCACCAGGATCTTTCCTGTTAAAGGTACCGTAGGCGAGGCTTCCAATTTATCTTCAAATTCTTCGAGCAGTTCTAAAACCCTCAATTCCAATTCTTGCTTTTTTGCGCCGCTCATGATTTCCCTCCTACTTTTTGTTCGATGGCAACCCGTACATTTTCAGTTACAAAGTTGGTGATATCGCCACCTAGTGTACCCACTTCCTTTACGATGCTCGAGCTTAAATACATATATTCAGTACGCGTCATTATAAACACGGTTTCCACTTCTGGACATAGCTTTTGATTCACACTGGCCATTTGAAACTCAGATTCAAAATCGGAAATTGCTCTTAGGCCTTTAACTAAAATTTTTGCATCGGCTTTCTTAAGGTAATCAATTAGAAGCCCTTCATGACAATCAACCGACACATTAGGAAGATTCTTAGTCGCTTCCCTTAAGAGCGCCACGCGTTCATCGACGCTAAACATCGGTCTTTTACTACTATTGATCATTACAGCGACGATCACCTTATCAAAAAGTTTACACGACCGCTCAATGATATCCAAATGACCTAACGTCACCGGATCAAAGCTACCAGGATATACTGCTATTCTCATTCGTTCCTCCTGAATATCGTCACACCAATTTTACCATACTTTTTAGATTTTAACGACTGAAATTCATTTGGAGGGTGGTTTATTTCATCATCGTAAGCATCGTGCTCCATGATGAGAATCCCGCCTGGTCTGAGCAGTTGGTTTTGAAGAACCGCTTCAAGGGTTTTGGTCACGTGTCCTTTTAAGTAAGGCGGGTCACACATAATGATATCAAAAGTTTCCCCGGTAAGTTTTTTCAGTCCCTCGTAGACATCCATACGAAGGATCTCTGCTCTATCCTTAAGCCGCGTTTTAGCGAGATTACTCTCTATGGCCGATAACGCCCTCGGATTCGATTCCACGAAAATCGTTTTACGCGCGCCTCTACTTAGCAGCTCAATTCCAAGCGCTCCAGATCCTGAAAACAAGTCCAGACATCTAGCGTCATAGATTTGATTTTGAATCATGGAAAAAACCGCCTCTTTGACACGATCTGTCGTAGGACGCGTTTCTAAACCTTCAATCGTTTCCAATTTAATACCACGGGCTTCACCAGAAATAACGCGCATGCTTTACCACTCCAATTCTTTCAATAGATTTCTTACATGATTTATAATCCTTATACGACTATAACGTGAACCACTTTTCAAGGTTATGGTTTTGTCGATTGATCAGTTCCACGAAAACCCGGTTTCCCATGTTATATTCTTCCAATATCAATTTAATATGCCTTTGAACCTCTTCCACCACCGATTTGTGTTTTACCAAATCCGCAAGCCTGAGTTCTGGAAGACCGTGCTGCCTCAGTCCGAAGACCTCTCCCGGCCCTCTAAGCTCCAAATCCTTCTCGGCGATTTCGAATCCACTTGCTGAATTGACCAAGGTTTCCACCCGCTTTTTAGAGGTTTGAGAAAGCTTCTCGCTTACCAGGAAGCAATAAGACTGCTCATCTCCCCTGCCAACCCTTCCTCTGAGCTGGTGTAACTGCGACAGGCCAAACCGTTCTGCATTTAAGATGATCATCATGGTTGCATTGGACACATGAATCCCGACCTCGATGACAGTGGTCGATACCAATAGTGATATTTCGCCCGATTTAAAAGCGTGCATGATCGCATCCTTATCTGCGGGTTTCATTTTACCATGAATCAAGCCGACGCGGTACGGTGCAAATTTCTGTGTCATTTCAGTGGCAACCGACTCAGCTGCGTTAAGGTCAGATGCCTCTGAGGATTCGATAAGCGGACATACCACATAGGCTTGACGTCCCTCTGCTAGCTTTTCCTTTACGAAGGCTTCCATCTCCGCAACCTTTTTCGGACTGACGAAATGCGTTTTGATCGGTTTTCGTCCCGCCGGGAGTTCGTCTATGATGGAGATGTCCATATCGCCATAGATGATCAGCGAGAGCGTTCTAGGAATCGGCGTCGCCGACATGATGAGTGCATGAGGCTTCTCGGCTTTTTGAAGTGCCGTTAGGCGTTGCCTAATGCCGAAGCGATGCTGTTCATCGGCGATGACCATGCCCACTGCGGAAAAAACAACATCCTCTTGTAAAATCGCATGGGTGCCGATGATTACCTGGATGGCGCCTTCTGCAATCTCCGCTTTGAGTTTTTTCTTCTCTGAAGCCGTCATGTTGGAGGTCAGTAGGCCACACGTTAACTCAGGAAATAATTTACTGAAGTTCTCATAGTGTTGTTCTGCCAGAAGCGTCGTCGGCGCTAAAAGAACCCCCTGCTTCTGATTAAGAACTGCCAAATAGAGCGACAGAAAGGCGATAATGGTCTTACCAGACCCCACATCACCTTGGATTAATCGGTTCATGGAATAACCGCACTGAACATCCTCCACGATTTCATGGAGCACCTTTTTTTGTGCAGCCGTTAGACTAAAGGGCAACGTGGCCACCTTATTCGCGAGCGCACCGTCAACTTTAAAAATCTCAGTGAGGGGTTTATGATAATTGCGTTTGATTAGGATTAATCTTAGCTGTAAAAAGAACAATTCTTCATAGACCAAACGCTTCTTCGCTTCGGTATAATCCTCTTTTCCTTTCGGAAAATGGATGCTGTTCATAGCCGCTTCAAACGACATGAGTCCCGTCATTTTTCTTAGCGGCTCCGGTAACTGGTCTTCCAGACGGCCGGTTAAATGCCTCAGTACTTCGCGATGCAACGTGACGAGATCATGCTGTGAAATGCCCAAGGTCGCATTGTAAACAGGAACAACTGCTAAAAATGACGTGTCAGAAACCGGGGCATATTCTGGTTGCGAAATCTTAAATAGATGACCAGAACGCTCTATTTTACCGAAAAAATAGTATTTCTGCTCCTCTTCAAAGTCGCCGACGATATATTTGGCGTTAAAAAAAACCACTTCGCCCGTCAAATAGCCATCCACCACATCGAGGATCAACATTTCCTTCTTAATCTTAGGAAGGTATTTCAACCGTTTTCTAACGACCTTACAAACCACCACGCCTACGGAATTGTTTTCGATATCAAACACATGCTTAACATGACGTCTGTCTACATAACGCCGCGGGTAATCATAAAGGACATCGTTAAATGTGCTCAGACCAATCTTCTTTAGTTTTTGCGCCTTTTTCTCACCAAACCCTTTAATGAGTGTAAGTGGTTGTTCGTACATCGCTGGACCTCTTCGTTTAATTTAAAAAGGGCAAGCTTACAAATGGGTATTTGCAGGTCTTGCCCTTCGCTTTATTCGATAGAAAATACGTAATAATAGATTGGCTGTCCACCACTGTACGTATCGATTTCCAAATCTGGATAGTGTTCACCGATCATGGCGACCACAGCAGCGGCATCCGCTTCATTTACATCGGCGCCATAGTAGACGGATAAGATGCTGGACTCATCATCAATGGTGTTTTTAATCGCTTCTAAAATCACTTCGTCGATGGCTTTACCCACACCTTTGATTTCGCCATCAGAAACGGCCAAATAGTCGTCCTTTTCGATTTCGAGATCGTTAAAGGTGGTGTTGCGCACCGAATACGTGATTTGAATCGTTTTAACGGTGGCGAGACTCGCTGTCATGGCTTCAAAGTTTTCCTCAGGCGTTTGATCCCTGTCGAAGCTCAGCATCGCTGTGATGCATTGGGGGATCGTCTTCGTCGGAATGACATAGACATCTTTATCGGAAAGTTCCTTCGCTTGATTTGCAGCCATGATAATGTTGCTGTTATTCGGGAAAAGGAAAATATGCTGCGATGGACACTGTTCGATTTCCTTAAGGAAATCCTCCGTGCTTGGGTTCATGGTTTGACCACCCGCGATGTTACCGTGGATTCCCAGATCCTTGAAAATGCTGACGAAACCTTCACCCATGGCCACGCCGATAAAGCCATAATCCTCTTCGTAAGGAATATCCTCTTTATCGACTTCTGTAGTCATCGTAGTGTTCGTCTCGCCGTGAGCGCCTTCAATAATCGTACTGTGTTGATCCTTCATATTTTCGATTTTTACTTTTTTAAGAGAACCATGCTTTAATGCTTCTTCTAAAGCAATGCCCGGGTTATTGGTATGAACATGCACCTTGATCAGGTCATCGTCTTGAACAAACACAAGGCTGTCGCCCATTTTTTCGATGATCGCTTGAAGCGCAGCACCATCCATATTCGGACCTTCTATAATAAACTCTGTACAGTATGCAAATTCGATATCTTCTGTGCTCATAAAGTTCTGGGCAGGCTCAGATTTCGTTTCGGTCACTTTAAGTGATTCAAAATCCGATTCGATGCCTTCCATGGCATCCAGACACCCCTTAAGAATGTGAAGTAGCCCTTTTCCACCCGCATCTACGACACCTGCTTGCTTTAAGACAGGGAGATATTCTGGTGTTTTTTCCAAGGTCTCTTCGCCGCGTTTTATTAGCAGCTTCATTAACTCAATCGTGTCCAGATCTTCATGCGCATATTCCATGCCTTTATCGGCAATTTTTCTGATGACGGTTAAAATCGTCCCTTCCACAGGCTTTAAAACAGCGCTGTAAGCGGTATCTGCAGCGTCCTTAAACGCGATACAAAGGTCAACTGAAGTCAGTTCGGTTTTACCCTTACAGCCCTTAGCGAAGCCTCTGAAAATCTGCGATAAAATAACGCCTGAATTTCCTCTAGCGCCCATCAATGAACCTTTTGATATCGATTTTGAAACCTCTTCAACCGAATCGAAGACTTGCTTTGATAAGCCTTCTACCGCTGAATTCATGGTAAGTGACATGTTCGTACCTGTGTCGCCATCAGGTACTGGGAAGACGTTTAACGCATCCACCGTCGCCTTATTCTTATTTAGCTCAAATGTGCCTTGCTTAAACATTTTGGCAAGCAATTCAGCATTTATGGTTTTTAATTCCACTTGTCTTCCTCCTTGTTACTCCTGAACTTTAACGCCTTCAATGTTTAAGTTAACTTCAATAACATTTAAGCCGGTCTGCATTTCTACATTATACTTCACTTTTTCGATGATGTTCTCAGCCACGACTGAGAGCTTCGTTCCAAACTGCACGATGACGAAGAGATTGATTCTGACGCCATTCTCCTCTACCATAACTTCAACGCCTTTTGAAAGATGCTCGCCCTTGAGAATTTTCGCGAGGCCACTCTTCGCTGATTTATAGGTCATCCCAACAAGACCATAGCACTCCATCGCAGATACCGCTGCAATGGTGGCAATGACTTCGGATTTGATATGGATGTCGCCAATTTCACTATTTATCTTTATGGACATTATTCTCCTCCTTTATTTCATAAGCATACCATGTTAGTATTATTTTAAAGGAATCAGGGGCCAATATCAAGTTAATAAGCGTTGTTAAGGGTAATAATTACAAAAAATACACACCCAAAACGATTTTTTGCTTGAATTCAGAGGGCTACTCTGTTAAAATAAGTTTGTTATGTTACGAGTCATTCACTCGAAGGAGGTGTAATAAATGGGAAGATCTTGCGAAATTTGTGGTAAAGGTAAAATTTCAGGTAACACTGTCAGCCACGCAAACAACCATAATAGAAGAACTTGGTCACCAAACCTTAGAAGTGTTAAAGCTTCAGTAAACGGTGGAACTAAGAGAATCAAAGTTTGCAGCAGATGTTTACGTTCAGGTAAAGTCGAAAGAGCTGTTTAACACATTAAAATTAGGTCATGCGAGAGCATGACCTTTTTTTATTTTTTGATTGCTTCAATCCTTAGAAAATATGAGTAGCCCTTCTCCGCGGTCGACCTGTATGGTCCCCTTTTTAGAAACGAGTTCGTTACTGACACCCAAGGTCTGCGCAGGTGAAATCACAGCTGAAGCAAGTGGGTACTTGAACCCTGTTAAGGTAACCCCCTCCAGTGTTTTCTCCATGGGAATAAGGGACACATAATCGCCGGCAACCTCATCTAGATTTATTTCTCGATTAAACGGCGCCTTAAATGGCCAAATGATGTTTTGTTCATCGACGAGAACGGCTTTACGGAAGTGTCCTGCTAAAAACAAGACACTTAATGCGTGATCCAATCTCCCGCCAGTTCCCCCGATGACGATGGCTTCATCAATATCGGTCTCATTTACATAGTCAAATGCCAACTCTGCATCGGTCATGTCCTTTTCAGCGGGAAACGTCAACACTTTCGCCTTAGGCCAAAGAGACTCAAAAGGCGAAACACGCACTACTGAATCAAAATCCCCTAGGATTAGGTCTGCCGACAGATTTAGCCTAGATAAGAGCTTACAGCCACCATCGACGCCAACCACGAGATCAAAGGTTAACATCGGTTCGAGTCTGAGCAATTGACTTCTTACTCTCTCAACTGAATCCACATGACCACTTAACGAAATCAGAGCGCGTCTCATAACTGTGCTCTAAATGCTTTGACCGTTTCAGCGATATCTGGGGTATTGAAAATCGCCGATCCAGCAACGACGATATCTGCCCCTGCTTCAGCGATTAATCTAACATTTTGCAGGTTAACGCCACCATCTACCTGGATATCACAAGTTAATCCTCTTTTGAGAATCATTTGCTTTAGCCTTCTAATTTTATCTGTCGTCGCCTCGATATAGCTTTGACCGCCAAATCCCGGATTTACAGACATCAATAAAACCATGTCAAGCTCCGGTAAAATTTCTTCGATGCTGGTAAGCGGCGTTCCAGGATTAAGTGTTACACCCGCTTTTACGCCATAACTTTTGATGTGTTGGATGGTACGATGGATATGTGTACAGGCTTCTATGTGGACATTGACGAGATCAGCCCCAGCATCAACAAAGTCCTTGATGTATTGGTCAGGATTTTCAATCATCAGATGAACATCCATAAACAATCCTGTCTTTCCCTTTAATGCCTTTAGAACGGGTGCACCAAACGAAATGTTCGGAACGAAATGGCCATCCATCACATCCACGTGCAAATATTCCACACCTGCCGCTTCAACTTCCTTGACATGCTCAAGCAACCTTGAAAAATCTGCGGAAAGTATTGAAGGTGCTAATTTTACCATTTTTTAGTCCTCCTACGCTGTTCGATAATTTCCTTTTGAATATACAAGTACGCGTCATAGCGTTCGATGGGAATTTTACGATTTGAAAGCGCCTCTTTGACGTGACACCCCGGTTCATTTTGATGCTGACAGTTATCAAATCGACAGTTCTGCGCAAACGCTCTGAACTCTGGAAAGTAATCCCCCAGTTGTTCAGGTTCAATCTCGCTGACAGACAGGGATGTAAAGCCCGGGGTATCCACGATCATACCGCCACCAGTGATTTCGAAGAGCTCAGAGTGACGTGTCGTATGCTTTCCACGTTTTATCTTCTCGCTGAGTTCTCCAATCTCCACGGCATAATCTTCAATTGCATTTAGTAGGGACGACTTCCCCACTCCCGAAGGCCCAGAGAAGACATTTATTTTATTCGACATGAGTGCAACCAGATCATCCACGCCTTCTCGTGTGAGTGCACAGGTTTTAACCACGTCATATCCCGCATTCTGGTAGATTTTCTGATATTTTTCAAAATCAAAGGACACGTCTAGATCTGCCTTATTAAAGCAAAGAATCACTTTTAAGCCCGCATGCTCTGCCAGAACGATCATTTTATCCAGCAAAGTGACATTAGGCAAGGGGTTCTTAATGGAAAAGACAATGATGGCTTGATCTACATTGGCTACAGTAGGCCTAATGAGTTCGTTCTTTCTAGGGTGTATCGCCTCGATGACGCCGAGCTTTTGTGATTCGTCATAAATGGAAATGGACACATGGTCGCCAACCATTGGTACGACTTTATCATTCTTAAACTTTCCTCTCGCCTTGCATTCATAAAGCACGTGGTCACTCATGACGTAGTAGAATCCACCTATTCCCTTAAAAATAATCCCTTCAGCCATCAACCCTCCTATTAAAATTGAATATCTTGCTCCAGTCTCATAACAGTACCATAGTAAACGCGAATCTTTGCACTTCCTGTTCCTCTGACGACGCTCTGCACGACGATTTCCGGTCCTTCTGATTTAGCATGGATTTTTTCATAAATCACAGAAATCTGGTCGCCTTGAACCATTTCAATTCTAATGGTCTCTGTATCCTGTTCAAACTTATCCGTTTCAATCGTTACGGTGAGCTTAAGCTCGCTGGAAACCACTTCTGAGGTCGCTTCCGTAGAGGCCTCTGTGGATTCTTCCGTTGGGCCGCTGCTGACGATGATGTCGATTGCTGTGCCGAACTCCACCTCTTCACCGATTCTTGCGTTTCGGATGATTTGACCCTTCTCTTTCGTCGTGCTCACTTCATATGTGACTGTACCAAGTTTTAACCCGATATCTGTGAGTGTGATTTCGGCTTCTCTCATGGTCTTCGTTTCAAGTGATGGAACAAGGGCTTTATCAGATTCGCTACCCTGACTTAAGACGAGATCTATTTTCGTACCTGCAGGCATTTTGATGCCCGCTTTTGGATTCTGACTAATGATCATGCCCTCAGGAAGCTCGTTAAACTCATAGGTGATTTCTCCCACTTCAAAGCCTTCGTTTTCGATGAGCACAGTGCCTTCTTTAATGTCTTGCTGTTTTACATTTGGAATTAAGGATTCAATGCCACCACTACTGACGACGAGCTTGATGGTAAAGCCTTCTTTGACCTTTTCACCCTCTATGTGAGATTGTGAAATGATATAACCCGCTTCCACATCATTGCTAACGCGTTGCTCCGTGACATCCGCTTTAAGGCCGGCTTCATTTAACGTTCTAACGGCCTCTTCACTGGCCATTCCGACGACACCCGGTACTTCGATGACTTTAACATCGAATATTTCCTTGAATTTGCCGACGGCTAGAATGCCAAACACCAGCATGGCCATCACCATACCCGCTAAGATGACTAAAGTCATGTTGAGCTTTTTATTGGTCATGGAACCTTTCTTTGTGGTTTCAGGCATTTTATCGTTCAACTGTTGATTAACTTCTTTAACGGGTCTACGCTTCGTTTGATGGGCCATTAACTCTTCCTCGGTTATTTTTGGTAATACAGTGGTTTCATGACTGACGTATTGCTGATCATTCACGATAAAGTCACGGTGAATGCGAAGGGTTTTTAGATCTTCGATCATGTCATTAATGTCCTGATAACGGTCATTAGGCATTTTTTCTGCACATTTATGGATGATGGAAGCTAAACCATCGCTAATATCGCCATTGATGAGCTTAGGATTCGGCAGGTCATCCTTAATTTGCTTGAGGGCAACCGTGACTGGCGAATCGCCTTCAAATGGCAGCTTTTTTGTCGCTAACTCATATAGAAGAATCCCCAACGAATAAATATCGCTTCTAGCATCGACGATTCCGCCTCTTGCTTGCTCTGGGGAGGCATAATGAACAGAGCCGATGACTTCCTTCGTGTTTACGATGGTGGCAGTGGTGGCAGCGCGTGCGATACCGAAGTCGGCAACCTTGACGCTCCCCTGCTCATTGATGAGGATATTCTGGGATTTGATGTCGCGGTGGACGATTTCATTATGATGGGCTTGCGATAATGCACTCGCAATTTGGAGTCCAATGTTAATGATGGCTTCTTCGCGCATGAAGCCCTGCATTTTATTCAGATAGTCACGGAGTGTGTTACCATTCACAATTTCCATGACGATATAGTGAACATCGCTGGAATAGCCAACATCGAAGACGTTGACGATGTTTGGATGCGATAAGCTCGCTGCCGCTTGTGATTCCTTTTGAAATTTCTTAACGAAATCCTCATCTGCATTAAATTCTGGTTTTAGCACCTTGATCGCGACCACGCGATTCAGGATGGTATCCCTTCCCTTATAAACGACGGCCATCCCGCCAGTTCCCAGCACTTCCAGGATTTCATACCGATTGCCTAATAATTTTCCGATTAATTGCGTCATATGCTCCTCCTTAAAGTGCAATGCCAATTACAGTGATATTGTCTTTACCACCGAACTGGTTTGCTAAACTGACCAAATGCGTTGGAACTTCCTCGATTGGCAGCTCCTTAAGGACAGATTCTATTTTTCTCGCGGACACCATATTCGATAGTCCGTCAGAACAAAGCAACAAGTGTGAAAACGATTTAAGTTCAAACGATTTGATGAACACATCAAACTTCTGGTCCACACCTAGTGCACTGGTCACGATGTTTCTATCTGGATGGCGCTCCGCCTCCTCAGCACTGATGCTTCCCATTTTAACGAGCTCTGCAACCAACGAGTGATCCTCTGTCAGTTGAACCAACTTTCCGTCTTCAAGACCATAGCATCTGCTATCGCCCACATTGACCACCCATAACGCGTCTCCTAAAATGGCGACCATTACCACGGTTGTCCCCATGCCACGACAATCAGGATGATCCTTAACATACGTCATGATCTCCTCGTTCGCCGTATTAAGCAGACGCATGGCCTCTTTTTCAAATGCGCCATGGCCATCACTTTCAAAAGCTGAAACGATAGATTTTGCAGCGATTTCCGCAGCAATCTCCCCGGCATGATAACCACCCATGCCATCAGCGATCACAAACAACCTTTGTGAAGGGTGAATCATATAAAAATCTTCGTTATTTTCTCTCATTTTACCGACATCTGTCAATGCCACTGCCTTCATAAATTACCTCGCTCCTTGCGACTTCTTCATCTTTGCTATAAAAAAACCATCTGTATGATCTATATGTGGAAACAAGGTCACCATACCGTCTGGACAGAGCTCAAACTCGGCATGTTGACTTAAAAACGATTGGACGATGGCTTCATTTTCGTCAGTATTAATGGTACATGTACTGTATACAAGCGTTCCCCCATCCTTCACATAACGGGATGACACTTCAAGAATGCTTGACTGGATATCCGTCAGCGCTAATAAGCTTTCTGGCGTTTTATTGTATTTGATGTCTGGTTTTCTTCTGATGATCCCCAGACCTGAACATGGGGCGTCCACCAACACACAATCCGCAAGGTCTTTAAGCGAATCATCGTACGCCGTAGCATCAAACGGCTCAACCAGAACGTTTTTAAGACCAAGGCGTCCTACATTTTCTTCTATGATTTTAAGCTTGTCCTCAGAAAGGTCACGGGCAATCACGCGGCCCTTTTCTCCCACACGTTCAGCAAAATGTGTGGTTTTTCCGCCTGGAGCCGCACAGACATCGATGACGGTCTGCCCCGATGTACTCTCAACCAAATGCCCCACCATCATGGAGCTGATGTCTTGGATCGCAAACGCACCTTCGCTAAAGCCAGGCAAATCTTGAATGCTTAGGTGATTCAAATCTGAAATAACGATGCCATACGGCACCTTTTCAGAAATCTCAGCGACGACACCCACCTTTGAAAAATCCTCCATTAGGGAAGCAACAGTGGTTTTCGTCAAATTTACACGAACAGATAACCGCGGCACTTCATTTGAAGCGCGCAGAAGACCTTCCGTAAAATCAAATCCATACTGAGAGAGCCACTTTTCAACGAGCCATTCTGGAAACGAATAAACGATTCCCAAATAAGTGACGGGATGTTTTTTTCGATCAGGTAGGTCGACTTTTTTACCCGTTCTGATAAATTGTCTTAAAATCCCGTTGACAAAGCTCCCTTCCTTAGGATGAATCAGCTTGGCCAGTTTGACACATTCATCAACGGCTGCAGACTCGGGAACCTTAGTTAAAAATATCAGTTGATAAAATCCCATGCGTAGGATGTTCACCACGCTTGGATGGATTCTACTAAATCGCTGGGCTGAAAACTTACGGATGTGAAAATCAAGATAAATGCGATTTTCTAAGATGCCGAACACGAGGTTTGAGATAAACCTTCGGTCGGCAGCTTCTATCGGGTATTGTCCTAAAGTTCGATTTATTACCACATGCGAAAAATCGCCTGAGTTTTGAATGTCATCAAGAATGCGCAGGGCTAATTTTCTTGCGTTAATTTTCATAATTTCTCCTTATCGCCAGTATTCTTCAACACTGCACAATCGTATACCTTATCTGAACTATTATATCAAAATTGAAAGACGGTTTTAAGTTAAAGTGTTGAATTATCAAAATAATTTAACATCCTATGCCTTCTTCAAAATGGACACAATATAAAAAGAGGGGCTTAAGCCACCTCTTTCAGAGTCTTTCTTGTTATGTCAATCACTACTTCTGCTCATCATCAGCATTCTGATCAGTTGACCGACTGCCATCGCAGCAGCAGCGACATAGGTCATGGCAGCAGCCCTAAGCACCTTCTTCGCGCTACTATTTTCTTCAGTGCTGAGAATACCGTACTCTTCCATCATATGGATGGCGCGGTTACTTGCATTAAACTCAACGGGTAAGGTCAATAGCTGGAAAATCACTGAAAAAGAGAAAAACAAGATACCGATGTTGATGAGTTGTGGCATGGAAAGCACGATGCCGATCATAAACAATGGCCATAGCGCTTGAGATCCGAGCTGTGCCGCTGGAAGAAGCATGGTTCGAAGACTAAGCGGCGCATAGCCTCTGGCATGCTGCAATGCATGTCCTGCTTCGTGACACGCCACACTTACAGACGCGATAGACGGATTATCAAATACGGGCTCAGACAGACGAATCGTTTTTGATCTTGGATCGTAATGATCAGACAAGTAGCCTCTTACACGTTCTACGCGAACATCGGTGATGCCATTGTGTCTCAAGATGGCTTCTGCAGCTTCCGCACCTGTCATGTTTCTCATGTTCCTGATTTTATGATAGCGATTAAAGGTAGACTTGACCCCCATGCTCGCTAATGATGCGACGATAAATAAGATAAATAATAAAAGATAGCTTCCACCGTTCATATGATGACCTCCTAATTAAAGTATGTGCCTACGGCTAATGGATTACCTAGTAGAAATGCGCCAGCGGACATGCGTTTGCCACTTCCCCACTGGACTTCTTCTATTAAAAGTAGTCCGTCACCGGTTTTTACATAAATGCCATTTTTATCAATTTTCACTACAGAACCGCTTAAAGCATCTGCGTTCAAAAGTTGATCCTCATCGGAAAACACTTTTGCGCTAAAAATCTTAAAGGGCTGTTCATGCAAGGATGTGTGTGCCACAGGCCAAGGATTAAAACCGTTTATACGATTTTTGATGGCGACGGCAGACATGTTCCAATCTATCCGAGCGATTTCTTTGCTCAGCTTAATCGCATAACAGCTTTCTGCATCGTTTTGAACTTCAGGGACAAGTGTTCCGTTTTCGAGACCATCTAATGTTTCGATCAGCAAATCGGCTCCCGCTACTGCTAAAATGTCGTGAAGCTCCCCTGCATTCATGTCTTCGCCGATAGGTACTGACCACTTTAGGAGTATGTCTCCCGTGTCCAGTCCAGCGTTCATCATCTGAGTTGTGACGCCAGTTTCAGGCTCCCCGTTAGCGATTGCCCAATTGATGGGGGCTGCACCGCGATACTTCGGAAGAAGTGATGCATGGATATTGATGCATCCAAATTTAGGGATATCGAGCACTTCCTGGGTTAAAAGTTGACCATATGCCACCACCACGATCACATCAGGCGCTAAGTCTTTAAGTTGCTCTGGCCACGGCGCTTTTCGCAGACGTTCTGGCTGAAATACAGGAATACCATGTTGTTCTGCCACGACCTTTACAGGGGGCGGTGTCATCTTGTTTCCTCTACCCTTTGGCTTATCAGGTTGAGTAAACACTGCGATTACGTCATGCTTTTCTATGCATTTTTTTAACGTTCCTACTGCAAATTCAGGTGTACCCATAAAAACGACTTTCATTTCTACCTCTAGGCTTCTTTATTTTCTACTGTGACTTGCTTATCGATATATAAAATTCCATCCAAATGATCGATTTCATGACAGAGCACTCTTGCAAGTAGTTCTTCACCTGTCAGTTCGTACGTTTCGCCGTCTATATCTTCAAACTGAACGGTTACCGAAAGTGGACGCTTCACCATGCCATGTCTCCCTGGAAGACTTAAGCAACCTTCTTCTTCGATTTGAAGCCCAGATTGGTCGATAAACCTCGGGTTGATAAGTGCCATCGGCCCCTCGTCGTCATAAAGATCGATGACGATGACGCGCTTTAAAACGCCGATTTGTGGCGCTGCTAGTCCTACACCGTCCGCATGATGCATGGTCTCGATCATATCATCCACCAGTATTTGAAGCTTCTCATCAAATACCGTCACTTCTTTTGATAATTTACGCAATATAGGATCATTGTCAGTTCTAATTATACGGATTGCCATTAATGCCTCCTCAAGTTTGTTCTCAAACCATTATAATATATTCGTCGCATTTAAATCCACTTGAATTTTACATCCTTTAACCTCTTGAAAATGCAGTTCAAGCGCTTTGATGATTTCTCTAACGTCTGCCATATCGGAAGGATTTGCCTTTATAATGATTTGCCAACGATACTGATTATCTATTTTCTTTAATAATGCAGGATTTGCAGGGTAAATTTCAACGGCGTTTTGTAAACCTTTTTTTAACAATTTCGCTTTAATAAAGCGTTCAGAACGCATTGCATAGTTTTCAGCTTCCTCTGACTTCCCGGAAGTGATGACGAGGCTCACCAAGTTTGAAAAGGGCGGGTAATTCAGCGCTTTTCTGTACTTGATTTCGGCTTCATAAAAGTGTTCGTAATCCGGTTGGTTCAGCGCATAATGATCCGGAGAATACGTCTGTAAAATCACTTCACCCTTTCGGTCCCCTCGACCTGATCTGCCAGCCACTTGGGTAAACAGCTGATAAGCGCGTTCAGAAGCATGATACTGTGGTAGATTAAGCTGTAAATCTGCTGAAAGTATACCGATCAGCGTTACTTTCTTAAAATCCAGTCCTTTCGCCACCATTTGTGTTCCTATCAGGATATCGGTTTGCTCGGCTTCAACATCGGAGATGATTTGCTCAACACTGCCCTTTCGAGAGGTGGTGGTGCGGTCCATACGGGCGATTCTAGCCTTAGGAAACATCTCTGTGAGCTGCTCCTCCACTTTTTCCGTTCCCACTCCAAAATACTTAAAGTATGTGCTTTCACATTTGGGGCACTTTTTCGGGATATACGTTTCATAATGACAGTAATTGCACCTTACTGCGCGCTCACCTTTAAAATACGTTAGCGTGACATCACAGTTAGGACATGAAAGCGTAAAGCCGCAAGCCCTACACGATACGAATGTCGAATGACCTTTTCGGTTAAGCAGGATAATCACCTGCTCTGCAGCAGAAAGCCTATCCTCTATGGCCGATTTTAATTCACGGCTTAATATCGAACGGTTACCACTCAGCAGTTCTTCACGCATGTCTATGATTTTAATCTCAGGGAGCTCTAGCTGATTATGCCGACTGGTGAGTTTGAGAAGTGTTCGGTTTCCTCTTAAGGACTCATAATAGTCCTGTATGGATGGCGTTGCCGACCCAGAGATCAATAATCCCCCTGAAAGTGAAATTCGATGGCGCGCGACATCATAGGTGTCGTACTTCGGACGTTTTTCAGACCGGTATGAGGTTTCGTGACACTCGTCTATGATAATGGCGCCGATATCATCCAGTGGTGCAAATACAGCTGATCTCGCGCCGATGACGATATCATAATCCCCTCGTCTAATCCCTTTCCACTGGTCGTAGCGTTCACCCGGTGTTATTTTCGAGTGTAGCAAAGCGATTCGCGATTCACCAAATCGACTGGCAAACCTGGCGACGATTTGAGGCGTTAGTGAAATTTCAGGAACGACTAAAATCGCTTTTTTCCCACTTTTAATCACCCATTCGATGACCTGTGCATAGACTTCTGTCTTACCACTTCCCGTTACGCCATGGATCAAAAAATTGTTCGATTCTTTATTTGAGTACTGACGAATGATGGTTTCATAAACGTCATTTTGAGCTGCATTCAGTGAAATTTGGCTTTTATCCTCAAAGCTCTTCATAAATTCAGGACTTCTGGTCTCATCTAAAGCGTCGATTTTGATTAATCCTTCACCACCCAATCGGTCGATCACCGATTTCTGAATTTTCAATGCGTTTTGGACATCTGAACGCTTCACAGTCGGGTGTTCGATGAGATAAGCTAATAATTTTTTCCGAGCTGACTGGCGCGCGGGGGTTGATTCTAGCGCCCCTACGAGGTCACCCGTTACGACGATCCAGTCAACCGTGCGATTTTTTACTTGCTGCTCATAATGATACGTTAAATCGATGGCACCTAGTGCCAGCAATCGATTAATGGCAGTACTTTTCGCTTGATCGCTGAGCTCTGGGCAAAGCGCTTCATGGGTCAAGTCGCCCATAGCCAAAGCACTCAGGATGCTTCGTTCATTCTTTTTAAGCAGGGTTTCAGGGACGGTCCGTAATCGGTAGGTTTTGATCTGCGTCACCGTTGTGCTTGATGGTAAGAATAAAGCGATGGCCTCGGCATGGCTACACAGGGTCTCTTCACGAATAGCGGCTGCGCTGATCAATTCATTTTTCGACAGATAAATCCCATCGTCGAAAAGATACTGGAGGTCCTTTACCTTAATGGCCTCGTCTAGTGGATTATCAAATGTGACACCTATAACGATTCCTTCCAGATAACCTGAAGTCCCAAAGGGTGCCAGTACGCGATCGCCCACTTTGATTCGTGACTGAAGGTGCTCAGGAACTTTATAAGTGAACGGGCGATCTATGGCCTGTGCATTTCTCAAAACGACGACTTCTGCAAACATGTTTTATCCCTCATTTATAAGTAAAAAGCCCAAGTCACTAAGGCAAGGGCTAAAAATTTCCTATTACTTCTGAAGGCGTTCGATGACCTTATTGAGAATCACCTTTGCCACATCCGTTTTTTCCATACAATCGTACTTGAACACATCGCCACTGCGGTCATAGATGGTGACGATATTGGTATCGCCATTAAATCCGGCACCTTCAGCAGTGACATCATTTGCCACGATCATATCGAGATTTTTCTCCACCAATTTTTTCTTCGCATAAGCTTCAACATTATGGGTTTCAGCGGCAAAACCTACTAAAACCTGGTGCGTTTTGAGCTCGCCGACACGCTTTAAAATATCGGGATTCTTTTCGAAACGAATGGACAAGTCGCCTTCCGTTTTCTTGATTTTCTCATCACTATAATCAGCGGCTTTGTAATCAGCGGGTGCAGCAGCTTTAATCACTGCATCCACATCGAGATTCGCCATAACGGCGTCGAACATTTCCTGGGTGGAAACCACAGAAATGCGTTTCACGCCGTTTGGTATATCAAGTGCTGTGGGACCAGAGACGAGAATCACCTCAGCGCCTTCTGCTGCTGCAGCCTCTGCGATGGCGTATCCCATTTTCCCACTGGAGTGGTTGGTGATATATCTCACGGGATCCAGTGCTTCTCTAGTGGGCCCTGCAGTGACGAGTATACGCCTTCCAGACAACCGCCTTGGGCGGTTGAAAAACTTGACCACTGTGTCCACGATGCGCTCTGGGTCTGCTAATTTACCAGTGCCGACATCTCCACAGGCCAATCTTCCCGAATCAGGCGTAATCAAATGATAGCCGTACTTGCCAAGTATTTTAAGATTATCTTGAAAAATCGGATTTTCGTACATCTTCGTATTCATGGCCAGCGCGAAGAACACAGGCGCTTCAGTGGCCATCATCGTGGTCGTGAGCATATCGTCGGCGATACCGTGGGCAACCTTTCCCACGATGTTCGCAGTGGCTGGGACGATTAAAAATAAATCTGCCCGCTTTGCTAAGGAGATGTGCTCCACATCCCATGTCTTAGGGTCTTCAAACATGTCTGTGACCACGTAATTTTGAGAAAGTGACTGAAACGTCAAGGGCTGTATAAACTTAGTGCTGTGCTCTGTCATGACGACGTACACATTGGCACCCAGCTTTTTTAAACGACTGACCACATCGGCTGCCTTATAGGCTGCGATGCCGCCAGTGACCCCTACGACGATATTTTTACCATTTAGCATGGCACACCTCTTTCTAGATACGGTCTTGTGGCGCCTCTGGAATATGAACCTTTACTTCATCACTCATGATTTCATCGATGGCGATTGAAAGGGGTTTGTCGATGTTGAAATCGATGGAATCGTCTTCGCCGTTGATGATGTTACGCGCTCTTTTCGCTGCGACGATGCATAATGCATATCGGTTGCCTACTTTTTCGATGAGTTCGTCTATTGATGGTTTTAACATGTTAGTTTTCCTCCTTAAATTTACGCACGATGTCTTCAATATCAGCATCCACTCTGCATTTTTCTGCAGTGATGATGGCTTGAAGTAAATCGGTGGCATGGCATACGGTATCATTTACGATGAAGTAATCGTAATTTTTGATCAGCTCAATCTCGCTATAAGCGGATGATAATCTTTTGTTCAGACTCTCAGGCGTCTCAGAGCCGCGACCCTCGATACGGGATTTCAGCGTCTTCATGGATGGCGGAAGCACAAAGATAAACACCCCTTCCGGGTATTTTTTCTTCACCTGAAGCGCTCCCTGAATATCGATTTCTAGAAGGACGTTTCTGCCGGCAGTGATGTGCTCGATGACGAAGTCCTTCGGTGTGCCATAATAATTATCATAGACACAGGCGTGCTCTAAAAATCCGTTTTCACCGATAAGCGCTTCAAAGCGGTCTTTGGTCAGGAAGTGATAGCTAATGCCGTCCACTTCGCCTGTTCTAGGCTTTCGAGTCGTCGCCGAAACGGAAACGATGATGCTGTCATCTCTGCTGATCAGCTCCTTACAGATGGTGCCTTTGCCTGCACCGGAGGGACCGGAAACGATGATCAATAACCCCTTTTGCAACATACTTACTCCCTGATTATTCAATATTTTGGATTTGCTCTCTGATTTGCTCGATATCGCTCTTCAGTCCGATGACGAGGTTTGAAATGTCGATATCCGGTGATTTGGATCCGATGGTATTGATTTCACGATTGAGCTCTTGGACTAAGAAGTCAAGCTTTCTGCCTACGGGCTCTGTATCGGTGAGAATCGCATCGATTTGCTCCAGGTGGGAATAGATTCTGACGATTTCCTCGTTAATATTCGTCTTATCCGCATAGATGGCAATTTCGTTTGCCAGGCGCATCTCGTCTAGTTCTGCGTTCATATCCAGCAAAAGGTCCGCGATGCGCTCACGTGTTTTTGCCCGATAATTTTCCACGATTCGCGGTGCATGCACCTCGATGAGCTTTAATGTGGCTCTGATATTGGCGACCTTAGCAAGAATATCATTCTTCAGCTGAGCCCCTTCCTGAGCACGCATTTCTTCGATTCGGGAAAGTGCCGTATCCAGTGCCGGTTCGATGGCATTCCAAAAATCCTCTTCTCCACGTTCGAGATACGAGACGTCGATGCCCTCTTGGATGCGCGTCAGCATGGATAAGCTCATTTCATCCCTAAGCTGATAGCGTGCTTGAATTTCACGATAAACCTTAACATACTTATCTAGGATATCGAAGTTTGCTTTGACTTCGTAATTATCATACGCTTTTTCTTCAAGGTTAATGTAGACGTCGATTCGACCACGGGACAGCTTGGATTTGATGCGATTTTTAATGCGATCCTCAAACACGTTGAGTTTCTTAGGCATTTTGATGATGATGTCGCAATACCGGTTATTAACAGATTTTATTTCGAGTGTGACATCAAATGCTTCATTGCTGAATTCTCCACGGCCAAAGCCCGTCATACTATATATCATGTCTACCTCCACTCACTTTACATCATTAAATTATAACACAACCCGTTTCTTTTATTCAAGCGAATTGATGAAACCCCGATTTAATGGTATACTTTCAAGGTGACTGAAACCAAGGCCTAATAAGCCTTTTCATAAGAAGGAGATCCTCATGGCATTTGACGGCTTGCTGATTCACCACCTATGCGCAGAACTGAAAAATGTGCTCATCGGTGGTCGGATCGATAAAATATTTCAACCTGAAAAAGACGAGCTTTCACTCGGAATTCGCGGACAGGGCACACATTATGACCTCTTTATCTCCACCGAGGCCTCTATGCCTTATTTCACCATAAAAGATCAAAGAAAAGAAAATCCCGCCACACCCCCCATGTTTTGCATGCTCATGCGCAAGCACCTCAGCGGCGGTAAAATACTCAGCATAGAACAGCTGGGCTTTGAACGTGTCGTGGTCATCGACATCGAATCCAAAAACGATTTTGGCGAGCTGGAAGCGAAGAAGCTGATCATCGAAATCATGGGGAAGCACTCCAATGTGATTCTAACGAAAGCCGATTATACCATCATCGATAGCATCAAACGCATCACGCCTGACATGAGCCGTGTCCGTACGGTTTTACCGGGACTGGTTTTTACCTTTATCCCGTCTGAAAAAATCGACTTTGCCCTACCGACCGAGGAAATCCTATCGGAAATTCGGAGCCGTGCGGCATCGCGCAAGCTCTCTAAAGCACTCGTGGAAAATATCCAAGGCTTCAGTCCGCTGGCGGCGGCTTATGCATGCAGGATGTCCGAAATCGATCCCGAGCTGCTGGTGGCACAGGTCTCTTCAACAGAATGGGCCTCACTTTCAAAAGTCCTCGATGATTTTAAACGGGTGCCAATCCCCTCGCCGCACAAAGGCTTCGTCTTCAAGGACGACCAAGGCCTTTATAAGCATTATTATTTTTACGAAGATGCTTATGAAGGATTAAATGTGCAGCCTTTTGAGACCTTGTTTCAAGCGATTGACGTGTTTTACGCACGTGCAAATAAAACCTTAAAAATGCACCAAAGGACAAACGCGCTTAAGAAAGCGCTCGCCCAGCGTATTGAACGCTACACGCTTAAGCTCTCCAAACAAGAACTTGAACTCGCTGAGGCAGAAAATGCCGATGCACTTCGAAAAATCGGCGATCTATTATATGCGAATCTGTATCAGCTCTCAAAAGGCATGAATAAGGTAGAGGTTCTGAATTTCTATATGGATCCTCCGGAAAACCGAACGATTGAGCTGGATGTGAGACTTGAACCGGCAGAAAATGCACAGCTTTATTTCAAACGCTACAACAAGCTCAAAAAAACCACCACTGAGCTGGCGCAGCATATCGAAGAAACCCGTATGGAAGTCGCTTATCTGGATCAAGTACTCACCCACCTAGAAAACAGCGAAGACCAAAAAACCGTGGATGAAATCAGAGAAGAGCTCATAGGCCAAGGCTTCATCAAGGGAAAACCACAGAAGAAGTCTAATAAAACCACTAAAATGCAGTTCAAAACGTATTATTCCACTGAGGGTTTCGAAATTCTCGTGGGTAAAAGCAGCCTTCAAAACGATCAGCTCACCACAAAAGTTGCTTCAAATAAAGACATTTGGCTCCACACTAAGGATATTCCCGGGTCACATGTGATTATAAGGACGGGAGGTGAGTCCCCCTCAGAAGCGACGCTGTATGAAGCGGCTACCATCGCTGCCTACTATTCAAAGGCAAAGGCTTCCAGTAATGTACCCGTGGATTACACGCTCGTAAAAAACGTATCAAAGCCTCATGGTGCAAAGCCTGGTATGGTGATTTATGTCGGTCATCGTACCTTATACGTCACACCGGTTATCGAAACGATTCAAGCACTTGAAAAACCATCTAAATAGGAGTGAACACTATGACCCAAAAAGGTAAACAGCTCCTCATCACTTTCATTATTCTATTTTCCATAGGTGCACTTGTGTTGATGTGGCAGACTTCCATAAGTAACGCTTCCCATTTCAAAATCGCCACAACCTCGCAGCATGCTGGTCATTTTAAGAACTTGCCCGTTCTGGGAAAACAGTATGGTATAGAGGTGAGTATCGACGTCTATGACACCTCTCGTGAAATATTGCAGGCATTTTATGCTGGTGAGGCAGACGCCTTCTCGCTGGATGCCTACACCTATATCAGCACTTATCATCGCCTCAATCTTTCTAAAGCGATTTTAGGCTTACCGAGCAAGTACTACTTCATCACCCCGAAAGAGTCCGTCCTTCCAGCACGTGCAAATATCGGGGTCTATGATACGCTTTTTGCCACATATATCATCGGCGACCCCACACTAAATCTATTAGCATACGATGATGAACGGCAAATGACAGCCGCTTTAGAGGAAGGACTGCTCGATGGGCTTTTTATCCCCGAGAACCTTTACGACGATACCCAGCACACCCTGGTGATCCAATCGGATTATCGCGGCTACTATGAAGATCTCTTGATCGTCACTGAGGATTGGATTAGCGATCCGTCCACCGATGCGTTTGAATTCACAAACGCGCTCCTTCGCGGCCTTAGCGAAAACCTATCACCACCTGATGAAGAATCACTCATGTCGATTATGACGCGATTGTTTACTGACGTTCAAATCTCCACACGCTACTATTATGAAGATTTAGTGTGGACACCAGACCCCTGAAATAATTCACTTTTGAATATGGGTTTGTTTATACTTTATTCATAAATTTGGGATATACTCAGAAAAAGAAAACACCGTGAACAAATCTCAATTTAGGATGTGTTAGAATGACTCAAAACAAATCATTTAATGCCCTTCAAGCATTTGGTCTCATCATCTCCGTACTCGGATTGATCTTTATAGCATTTCCAGATCTGATTGGCCTTTTCGCCGTAAAAGCCATTACACTGCTTTTCATATTACTTGGCTTCTACTCACTTACCTTTGCCATTTTTGTTAAAAGTAAAGTCACCCTAGCGGTAAGTCTCCTCGTCATATTCGGTGGCTTTTATGCCTTCAGCAATCCACAGTACGTTTTATTTTTGGTCGGTCTCGCTTGTATTTCCAGCGGTTTAAATGGCGTTTTCCTCACCTTTTCCAAACTCAAATCGGCCAGTGAGCGCACACTGATTTCTTCGATATTACTTATGCTCATCGGCGTTTTCGCCATCATCAATACGAATGCGGCACTTTCCACCATCGTTTTGATTTTGGGGATCATGATCGTCATCATGGGCGTGGTCATCTTTTTTATCGGTTCCACGCTTCCTAAACGAACAGCTACCTCATCCTTCTTTTACACGTTTTCAGGATTTGCCGATGCGAAGCCCGAAACCCGGTCCCAAAATTCACGCATCATCGTGAATATCGATGATGATGACGCAGAGGAAATCGATTTTAAAGACATCCACTAATGGAGATACCATGAAAATTTCATGGTATCTTTTTTTTATTACGTGAAGTCTTCGTCATAACATGTTAAAATAAAGTTAATTTTATGAATCTATGTTAACAGAATTAATCGTTAAGGACGGTTCATGTAAACAGGGGTGGATAATATGCGATTTACGTCACAATTAGGGTTGTTTGTTTTACTTGTTCTAATTCCAGTAGCTGGCATGGCAGCGATGGCCTTTCTAGGACTTTCTCCGTGGATCGGGATAATGCTCGGCATCATAGGAATCCTTATTTCGGCTACGCTTTATCAGATCTACTTGAATCATCAACGCACGATGACGATTGATTATCTCGAGAAGCTGGGATCAGGCGATGTCACCGCAAGGTTAAACCGTAAAGTGAACAAAGATTATCAGAAATTAGCGGAAATCGTGTCGACTAATAATAAGAACACAAAGGGGATTATCGGTAAAATGCTCACCACATCTGAGCAATTGCTGAATCTTATCGAACGAATCAAGCACTCTGGCGATGAGATGGAAGATTCTTTTGCCTTGGTGTCGAGAAACATCAACGAAATTACCTCCGCCATCGATAACATGTCAAAGGACTCTTTAGACATGCAAAATGATGCTGAAGAAATGCGCAGTGGGATGCAGCAAGTTAGCAATCAGTCCTCTGCCGCTGAAGAAATCGCGAAATTGATGAAGATTAATTTAGACCATAATAACAAGAACACGTTAGAGCTTATTAAGCGTATGCGTTATAGCGCTGAGCAGAATATGAAAATATCGGATGAGGTTTTAGTGCTGAGAGAAGAAATGCGGAAAATCAGCGAGATCGTCAACGTGATCTCAGGCATTTCGTCACAAACGAACCTGCTGGCACTCAATGCTTCAATCGAAGCGGCTCGCGCTGGCGATGCAGGTCGAGGCTTCGCAGTCGTTGCGGAAGAAGTACGTAAACTCGCAGAACAATCAAATACCTCGTCTGAAAACATCAGCCGAATCATCTCAGAGATCGTCAGCCGTACAGAAGACATCACCGAGAAAATCCATTCAGAAGTGAAGTCAGCTAATGATAATGTCAAATTCGCCGATGAATCAAATGCCCTTCTCACTGTCAGCTTTGACTCTGTGAACGATACACTTAGCATCATCCAAGATATCATCACCTTAATCGAACGCCAAAATAATGCGACTGACGATGTGTATAAACTCATTAGAAGCATCTCCGAAGAAAGTCAGGAAGTTACGGCGAACATAGAAGAAACCGCAGCCCTCACAGATGTTCAGTTAACAAGTCTCAACAACATCGTTTCTGCACTTGAAAATCTCCTTAACATCTCGAATACATTAGGGAACGTCGTCGCTGAGTATAAAAAAGGATTACGCGTCAGCCGCGAAGTGGAGCTGAAGGTCGATTCCTCGCTAAAAGTCCTTAAGGATTTTGCTGCTGCTAGAGCGCACACCGGCATTTCTGGCATCACTAGAAAACATTTATCGGATCTACAAAATGTCTCAAAGGATTTTGAACTCGTGGCACTGCTCGACCAAAATGGCATCGCTTTTGAATTCTCACATGATGTCGGCATCAGTAAAGTCGACGCCAGTCATCGTCCCTTCTTTAAACAGAGTATCGTAGGTAAGGATTACCGCTCAGAACCCTATATTTCATCTGTGAGCAACGATTACTGCATCAGCGTTTCAACCCCGCTATTAAAAGACGGACAAATCGTAGGGGTCATTATGCTCGATTTAAGCTTATCTTAATTATTCAAAAAATATTAAAGGTTCAGTGTTCACTAGGTGTGTGCACTGAACCTTTTGATTTTTTTGTACGTTTATTTTTGATAAATGGAGACTTCGCTGACCTCATCCATTTCTTCGAGCTTAACCTTGATGACTTCCTTACTTGAGGTCGGGACATTTTTACCCACATAATCAGGTCTAATCGGCAGTTCTCTGTGTCCTCTGTCCACGAGTACGGCAAGCTGAATCGCACTTGGTCTTCCGTAGTCGATTATGGCATCCATGGCCGCTCTTACCGTTCTGCCGGTATAGATGACGTCATCCACCAGTACAACTATCTTTCGATCGATTGAAAAATCCACTTCAAGTCCCTTTACATCAGGTTTATAGCTTTTAAGTGACAAGTCGTCGCGATAAAGGGTGATGTCAAGTTTTCCTACAGGTACACGCTTCCCTTCGATTTGCTCGATTTTATCGCTGATGCGATGTGCGAGTGGCACTCCCCTGGATTTAATCCCCACCAACACCAGATCCTCGATCCCTTTATTCTTCTCGATGATTTCATGTGCCAGCCGTGTCAACGACCGGTCGATCATCTTATCATCAAGAAGTTTAGCTTTAAACTCCATAACCCCTCCTACTTCAGTCCTTTGCATTTTTTTATAAGCACCGTAAAGTACGGTGGTAATTCTGAGTCAAACTGCATCCACTCGCCAGTGGACGGATGGACGAAACCGATGGTCTTCGCATGTAAAGCTTGTCCTTCATGCTTTATACGCTCATTTTTCATCCCATACACCGGGTCACCTAAAATAGGATGTCCGATTGAAGCCATGTGTACTCTTATTTGATGTGTTCTACCCGTTTCAAGCTTAAGCTTTACGAGTGTATGATACGCATAACGTTCGACGACTTCATAATGGGTCACTGCATTTCGACCAGTCTTGATAATGGCGATTTTTTTTCGGTCCTGTGGGTGTCTGCCTAGTGGTGCATCTATCGTGCCACAATCGTTTGACAACACGCCATTGACGATGGCATAATACTCTCTGAGTGTGGTTTTATCCTTTAATTGCTCCGCTAAAAGCTCATGTGAACGGTCATTTTTCGCCACCATCAGTAACCCTGATGTATCCTTATCAATCCGGTGAACGATACCCGGTCTAATGATGCCGTTGATCGAAGACAAACGCTCGGCCATATACATTAATGCATTTACAAGCGTTCCTGAATAATTACCTGGTGCAGGATGAACCACCATGCCTTGCGGTTTATTGACGATGAGCAGGTCATCATCTTCATAAACAATCTCAAGTGGAATGTCCTCAGCGACGATGTCCAGCACCTCTGGATCCGGAATGGTTATTTCGATAACATCATCAAATTCAATCGCCTGCTTCTTAGAAAGACACACGACGCCGTTTAATTTCACGCAGCCTTCCGCAATCAACTTTTGCAGATAATTACGTGAAAAGTCAGCCAGCTCGCCACTCAAATATTGATCAATTCTCGCGCCTTCAGCTTCACAGACAATTTCTATCACACGGTTCATGTCATACCCCTTCTTATCAATGTCTTTTTATTATAACGATTTAATTTGACTTAATCAATTTATTACCTTAAAATAGCCATTATTATCAAGCACTTGGAGGAAATCATGGAATCCATTGAAATAAAACGCATTATAAAAATCGCCATGAAGACTGGTCGACTGATGCTTCAAAATGGTGGTGAAACGTATCGCGTTGAAGATACGGTAAAGCGCATGTCCGAGTCGCGCGGCCTTAAAGAGGTTAGCGTGTTCGTTATCCCTACAGGCATCATCTTCAGCGCCGATTTGGGCATCGAGACCTTTACCGGCCTCGAACGGGTGAATCCTGAAGGCATCGATCTGGAAAGTATCGATCGTTCTAACAATTTTGCACGGCAATTCACCAGCACAGACATGTCCCTTGATGAAGCTGAAAAAAGACTTTCTGAGATCGAAAACCCGCCTAAGTTCTCAAAGTTGATTCGCGTATTAGGCAGCGGCTTTGGTGGCGGCTTTTTCGTCTTAATGTTCGGCGGGTCAGCCATCGAGTTTCTACTCGCCTATATCGCCTCATCGATGACCATCTATATCACAGATACCATTGATTCAAAGCACCTTAATTTTTTCATAAGAAACATTATAGGCGGCTTTGCGGCGGCTCTTCTGAGCTTACTGTTCGTTAAGGCGGCCTCAGTATTGATGATCTCCGCTTCCATCGAAAAAGTCATCGTAGGACCACTCATGACCTTAGTTCCTGGCGTATCGCTCACCAACGGCATCCGCGACCTCATCTCTGGCGAGCTTCTCGCCGGCAGCGCAAAAATCATGGAGGCTCTTTTTATCGCCATCGCCCTCGCCTTCGGTGTAGGTGTCATTTTACAATTCTTCATGGCATAATAAAACGTCAATCAGTCGATTTACATTAGGAGGTCTAAGTTGAATATACTTTATCAAGGAATCATCTCATTTTTCAGTGTCGTGGGATTCTCTATCCTGTTCAACCTCCCGCGTAAGCTAATCGTCGCCGCTAGTATTTCAGGGATGGTTGGTTGGATGGTCTATGTCCTATTACAAAATCAAGGCACAAACTTCATAATCCCGGCATTTGCGGGATCCATTACGGTGGGCTTGATCGGTGAGCTTTTCGCAGTCATCAAACGCCATCCCGCAACACTTTTCACCATACCAGGGATTATCCCCTTTGTGCCAGGGTATGGCATTTACTACACCATGCTTTACATCGTGGAAAAAAACTTCGAGAAGGCCATGACCACTGGCGCCGAGTCCTTGTTTATCGCCATCTCCATTGCATGTGGGATTGTGCTTGCCACATCGTTTGTCAGAATTATTCGCCCCTTCGTGGAAAAAATCTTCAAAGTGAATTAAATAAGGAGTTGTTGCCGATCAAATGACCGATAAGCAACAACTCCTAATTATTTAGACTAACCAGTGGCTTTCGGAGGCATCACGGTGGCTTTTCCATCGATGACGATCTCTCCATGTTGATTTGTACAGGTGGTTCTTAATATCAATCGATTCTTCTCGACGATTCTCTCGATGACCTCAACTTTTGCTTCGATGGTATCACCAAACTTCACAGGGCGTTTAAAGCTCAACTCCTGTCCGAGATAGATCGTTCCAGGACCAGGTAAATGGGTTCCTAAAACAGTCGAAATAAAGCTTGCTGTCAGCATGCCATGCGCAATACGTTCTCCGAACATGCCTTTTTCAGCCTCTACAGCATTAACATGGGCAGGATTAAAATCGCCACTGATACCAGCATACAGATAAACATCCGACTCTGAGATGGTTTTTGAGAATACGGCAAAATCGCCGATTTGAATCGTATCAATCGTTTTAAGCATAATATCCTCCTATAAACGTAAACCGCCGTTTACAGATAAGTTGTGACCTGTGATAAAGGATGCCTCATCGCTTGCTAAGAAGAGTACCGCATTTGCGATTTCTTGTGGTTCGCCAAGTCTGCCTAACATCGTTTTTGCCTTGATTGGATCTAATACTTTATCAGGTACAGTTTTCATCATTTCTGTATTGACATATCCAGGTGCAACTGAGTTCACGCGGATGTTTTCACCTTTTCTAGAAAACTCTTTTGCCCATGTCTTCGCAAGTCCGATTACGCCCGCTTTTGTCGCTGCATAGTTGGATTGGCCTACGTTTCCGTACTCGCCTACTACAGATGCGATGTTGACGATTGAGCCATATTTTTGCTCGAGCATGACCGGCGCAACAGCTTGTGTCAGGTTAAATACGCCTTTTAGGTTGACGTCGATGACGAGATCCCACATTTCTTCAGTCATTTTACCGATTAAAGCGTCTCTCGTGATCCCAGCATTGTTAACTAAAATATCAATATGTCCATATTTGTTTACAGTGTCCGTAATAAACTGTTCAATATCTGAACGTTTCGTGACGTTGAGCTTATATCCCTCAACATTTTCACAGCTGTAAGCCAAATCGCTCATATCCACAGCGATAACCTTTGCACCTTCACGCGCAAACGTTTCACAGATGCACTGACCAATGCCTTGAGCACCTCCTGTAACCACTGCAACCTTACCTTCTAATCTTTTCATTTCAAACCTCCTAAGTCCCATTGAAATTTTACGATTATTCCTATTGCAATAAAGATGCCAATAGGCTCCTCTTTTGCGACAACTAAACGGAAATTTTTATTTATTTCTTTAAAATTTCTACTGTTCAATTGGTGCTTCAAAAGATACAATACTATTATAACAAAATCCATCATCTTTTGGAGGGTAAAATGTCATATAATCAAAATAATGAAAAGGCAAATGCATTTTTGGATTACTACACCAACACCACTAGACAGTATGTCGAGTTCTTAGTAGATGGCATCGGTTGGTTAATCGTATTAAAAGAAAATATCGAAATCGTGTCCGATAACTGGTTTGCATCGACGAAATATTTGGCATCCTCCTGTAAGTCACTGGAGTCTGAGCGTTCTTCTCTGCTTTGCTTTACGAATGTCTATCAGAAAAACGCAGCGATCATGGAGCATTCAAATAACGTCAAGTACAACCTCGTCTTCGACGAAATCTGCATTTTTGCCGATCGAATCGTCGCCTTTTATTAACCACATCAACTTACGAATAAAACGTTAGACACGCACGAACAAATAAGACGCCCATTATAAAATGGACGTCTTTTTATTATTTAGCGCATTACTTATTTACATGGACTGTTCTGCAATTTTAGCCAGTGGACTTCTCTCCACTTGCTTCAGTGAGATGTGCCCAGTCAAGGTGAACGGTTTCATCTTTTCGATGGTATAGACCAGACCGTTTGATTTTGCATCCACCAACACGTTATCGATTTGATTATCACTCGGATCACCGATAAATACAAACTTGGAGCCGAAACCAGCACGTGTCAGCATCAGCTTCGCGAGATGCGGCGTGATCTCCTGTGCTTCATCGACGATGACCAGCGCATCCGATAACGTTCTACCGCGCATATAGGTGAAGGTCTTCGTCTCGATGACGCCATATTTACGGTATTGTTCAATAAAGTCGTCCACACTGAACTCAGGTTTTTCAGTATAGACCATGTGTCGTCCTTTACCCATGGTTTCTTTTTGCTTTTTAATAATCTTCTGGTCAACTAGACTTTCGATGGCATCATAGAAGCTTCCCATCCAAGGTCTCAACTTTTCTTCTTCAGTTCCTGGCAAATATCCGATGTCATTTCCAGCGGGTACCACCGGTCTGACGAAAACGATTTTTCGGTAGGTGCCTTGTTCGATGACCTTTTGAAGCGCCACTGCTGTGGCCATAATCGTCTTACCGGATCCGGCACCTCCTGAGATGGACACGAAGTGAATATCAGGATTCATCAGGAGCTCATACGCCATCTTTTGTTCTCGATTGATTGGACTCAGTCCCCAGGAGACTTCGTTTTGATATTTTAATGGCACGATGCGCTCACCGTCATATCTCGCGATAATTTCATGCGAATCGCGATCCAAGCTCTTAATATGGAGAAACTCGTTTGGAAAAAGCTGATCCTTTAAGGCCCCTTTGACTACCAGCCCGCCTGCATAGATGGCATCGATGTCACGACTGACCATTTCCGTCTCCATATACCCTTTATAAAGGTCATCCGAATCAATTTTATCGTTTTGATAATCCTGGATCTCTATGCCGATGGCATCCCCCTTGATGGCCATATAAAGGTCTTTAGTGACGAGTATCGTAGGGGTTGGTGCACAAAGCTGCTGTAGCTTTTTCGTGACGGCTAAAATCTTAGTGTCATTCTTGCTTATGTCGAGTCCATCTGGCAGGTCAGAAAAATCCATGTGATTGAGTTCTATACGAAGTGTGCCGCCCGACTCTAATACGACCCCCTCCGATAAGCTACCTGATTTTCTAATGTTACTAAGCTCCCTCGCCGCGCATCTGGCATGATAGCCTACGATGCCTTCTCGTTTCTTAAGGTGGTCCAGTTCCTCGATGCAAATGATCGGGATAATGATATGGTTGTCTTCAAATTTGTAAAAGCACATGGGATCATGAATCATTACATTGGTGTCTAGAATGAAATTTTTGACCATTTAAGCCTCCAATAGCTTTTCTAATGCCTTTGCATAGATTTGTGCGCATTTGATCATGGCATTGATGTCTATATACTCATCTGTAAAGTGAGCCACCTTCTCTTGACCTGGAAAGTTTGGACCATACGCTACGATGTTCGGCATCGATCTGGCATAGGTCGCCCCACCAGTCGGTATCGGATCTCCAGACAAGCCTGTTTCTTCTTCATATACGGATACCAAAGTTTGGATAAGTGGCGTGTCTTTCGAGATGTATAAAGGCGCCAGATAATCGATTTCCTCATAAGTGAGACCGTATTTATCCGCGACACGCTTTAAGCCATCCACGACGAATTTTTTATCGAAGGTTACTGGAATTCTTGCATCGATGCCGATAATTTCGCCGAAGGCGCTTAAATCCATTTGGTTAACAGACAGTGTCAGCTCTCCTGAAGGTTCGTCATGTAAACTGCCAAATATTAATTCACCATTTGTAGTAAAGCCTATTTTTTCAGCGATAAAGGTGATAATCGGCGTTTCGATTCCGATGTCCTTAAGTGCAGCTGCCATGCGAACGATCGCATTGACACCAGCAGAAGGTTTTGCAGAATGCGCACTCTTGCCAATGACGAAAAGTTCCTCACCTTCCAGCTCATGGTCAAATCCAAGCTTTTTAAGCTGCTTTTCAAGGCGATAGAGGTGATCGCCAGTATAGACTGCAGATTCTGGCACTGCATTCATGGCCGTTCCGCCATGTACCCTTAGCTCTGACTTTTTATCTGATTTTAAACGAAACTGGAGAAGTCCCTTTTCTGCATAAATCACTGGGAAATTTGAATCCGGTGTAAATCCCATGGTTGGGTGTTCTTCTGTTTTCACATAGCGACAAATGCAGCGCCACCCATTTTCTTCGTCGGTGCCCAGAATCAGACGGACGCGTTTGTTAAACACGACGCCTGCGTCAAGTAGGGCTTTAATGGCATAGACTGCAGCGATTACAGGACCCTTATCGTCTATCGCTCCACGGCCATATATTCGTCCAGAAGCAATCTCTCCACCGAATGGTGCATGCTTCCAATTGCTTGCATCTCCCTCCGGCACCACATCCACATGTCCGAGGATGCCGATCATTTCTTCACCAGCGCCTACCTCGGCGTAACCATAGTAGCCTTCCGGATCATAATAGGTTCTAAACCCAAGGCTTTCACAGAGTGATAACACATGCTTTAATGCACGATCGATTTCGAGACCAAATGGTCGCTGTTCACAAGTTTCATCGATCACGCTAGGAATTCTTAAAAATTCTTGGAGAGATTTGATCATTTCACCTTGGACAGCTGTGACATTATTTCGAATTTTCATACCTTCGCCCCCTTATCAATCTTTCGGTATTTGCTTAATATATAACCTCTATTTACTGGTCAAATCAACATTTATTTTTATAACATGTAAAATAGTTGTGAAAACGCGTTTCAAACCAGCAAAAAAAAGAAAAAAAGCCCTAAGACCTTGGGTGTTTCGAGGTCATTAGGGCTATTTTGCAGGTCGGTACTCACGGTGCGTTCGATCTTAATTCTTCTCCACGAAAACGCCGACTTCATGGCCATTTAATTGGTGGATTTCATATGGCTTTTCCGTATCCGCTACGATGGCTGTCGCCAGTGTTTCAGACATGATGTACTCGGCGTGCTTTTCCACTGCGTCCGCAAACGCTGTTGGGGCATTATAGTAGATGGTGATTTGATCCATCATCTCGTAATCATTGGCCTTACGCATCTGCTGTACACGTGAAATCAACTCTCTCGCGTAACCCTCCTCAATCAGGGCAGGTGTAAGATTCGTATCTAAGATGATGAAACGGTTGTTTTCCATCTTCACTGTGAAGCCTTCTTTCGCATTGATGTTGATGAGGACATGCTCTGCAGTAGCATCGAAGTTTTCGCCAGCCACTTCGAGCGTGATGGTCTCACCTGCGTCGAAGCGCATCGCATACACCTGAGGATCTAGTGCAGATAAAGCTTTTCCGAATTCACCCATGTGCTTGCCGATGATTGGTCCGAGGACTTTAAAGTTCGGCTTGAGCTGGAAGTTCATGTAATCTGGCAGATTTTGTGTAAATACGACATTTTTAACGTTGAGCTCTTCCATGATGAGTTCCACGAGGTCGCCTATCAAGGTTTCGTATTTACCATCCACGATGACTTCTTGGATCGGTTGACGTACTTTAATCTTAACAGATTCTCTCGCAGCACGGCCCAGTGTAACCAGTTCTCTGATGAGGTCCATTCTGGATTCAACGTGTTTATCGATGAGGGCTTCATCAGCTGTTGGATATTGACTGATATGAACCGATGTGCCACCTGTAAGGTTACGATAAATCTCCTCTGTCAGGAATGGCGCAAAAGGCGCTGCTAGCTGACATACGGCGATGAGCACTTCGTTAGTGGTATTGTAGACCGATTTCTTATCCTCTGTCAGCTCCGACTCCCAGAAGCGTCTTCTAGAGCGTCTGATGTACCAGTTTGAAAGGTCTTCACTGACAAACTCTTGAATCTTTCTGACGGCTTTCGTCATATCAAAAACGTCGATGTCCTCTTTAACGGCTTTAGAAAGTGAGTTCAGCTTCGATAAGATCCATCGGTCAAGCTCAGGGCGATCCTTTGGTTCGACGTAGAAGCTATTGACATCGATTTGGTCAGTGTTTGCATAAAGCGTAAAGAAGTTGTAGACGTTTTTAAGGGTACCGAAGAACTTCGAATTAACTTCGATTAAACCGTCTTCGTCAAACTTGGTCGGTGTCCATGCTGGCGATACATAATAGAGATACCATCTCACCACGTCAGCGCCGTATTTGTCTAAGAGTTCAAAGGCATCTACGCCATTCCCTCTGGATTTCGACATTTTTTTTCCGTGTTTATCTAATACAAGGTCATTTACCAGAACGTTTTTATAAGGTGATTTGCCCATGACAAATGTGCTGATGGCGATAAGCGAGTAGAACCAGCCGCGGGTTTGATCGATGCCCTCGCAGATGAAGTCGGCTGGGAACAGTGAATCAAATTCGTCTTTGTTTTCAAATGGATAATGGTGTTGTGCAAATGGCATGGAACCACTATCAAACCAACAATCGATAACGTCAGGCACACGCTGCATCGACCCACCACAGTGATCACACTTCAGATGGACATCATCCACATAGGGTCTGTGAAGCTCAATGGATTCATCGATTGCTTCAATCGCACGCTCAGCGAGCTCTTTTCTCGAACCCACAGAAGTGATGTGACCGCAGTCACAGCGCCAGATGTTCAGTGGTGTTCCCCAATAACGGCTTCTGGAGATTGCCCAGTCATTTAGGTTTTCTAGCCAGTTACCGAAGCGCTTTTCCCCGACATAATCCGGATACCAGTTGACTTCGTTATTGTTCTTGATAAGAAGGTCTTTCAGCTTCGTCATCTCGATATACCAGCTAGGCTTAGCATAGTATAAGAGCGGTGTACGGCATCTCCAGCAGTGTGGATAATTATGCTCCATACGCTGACGCTTGAAGAGCTTGTTATTCTCTGCGAGCCATGTGACAATTTCCGGATCCGCTTCGATGACGAATTTCCCCACCCAAGGCGTCTCTGTATATTTACCTTCTTCATCCACCGGTTGAAGCACTGGCAATCCGTATCTTACACCGGTTTGATAATCGTCTTCACCAAATGCAGGGGCTGTATGGACGATACCTGTACCATCCTCAACCGTAACGTAATCTGCGCAAGTGACGAAAAAGGCTTTCTTTTCAGTTTTTACGAAAGGCATGATCTGCTCGTATTCCATGAATTCGAGGTCTTTACCCTTATATTCTTCGATGACCTCAAACTCGCCATCAAGTACTTTAGGCGCTAAATTCTTCTCGACATAAAGCACTTCACCATTAAATCTAACCTTCACATAGGTTTCATTAGGATTGACTGTTAGTGCGACGTTTGAAGCCAGTGTCCAAGGCGTCGTCGTCCAAACGAGGAAGTACTCATCATGGTCTTTTCTTTTGAACTTTACATAGACGGTTACGGTCTTGATTTCCTGATATCCCTGTGCCACCTCATGTGAAGCGAGGCCTGTACCACATCTTGGGCAATAAGGGAGTATTTTATGCCCCTCATAGATGTACCCTTCCTTGAAAAACCTATCCAGAATCCACCACTCTGATTCGATATAATCGTTCTCAAGGGTGATGTAAGGGTGATCAAGGTCGATGAGATATGCCATTTTTTTCGTCATTTCACGCCAAGCATCTTCATACTCGAATACCGAATGACGGCATTCACGGTTGAAGTTCTCGATACCGAACGCCTCGATGGCCGATTTATCATTTAAACTCAGTTTTTTCTCAACTTCGATCTCAACTGGAAGACCATGTGTGTCCCAACCAGCTTTTCTCTTTACTTGGTATCCTTGCATGGTTTTGATTCTACAAACAGAATCCTTAAGTGCACGTGCTAGGACGTGGTGAATACCCGGTCTTCCGTTTGCAGTTGGCGGTCCTTCATAAAAGATGAACGCCGGCTGTCCCTCACGTGTATCGACACTGAGCTTCAGAAGGTCGATGTCTTCCCAATACTCTCTCACCAATTTTTCATTCTCGGCGGTGGTGTGTTTTGATAGTTCTTTGTAACCCATGTGTGCCTTCCTTTCAATCTGTATTTTCAAAAAAATGAAAATCCCATAGCCAAAGCTATGGGACGAATTTACCGCGGTACCACCCAAATTACATGCCTATGGCATGTCTCTCGTCCAGGATAACGGTATCGAACCGACACTGACTACTGGGCAAACGCCGTTCGAAAGTGTAACTATGGGTGATTTTCATCTCTTCCTGACGTATCGGTTTTCACCAGACACCGACTCTCTGAACGCGGAGAAAAATTACTCGTCCCAATTTTTGTAGTTGCATTATCATGTTTTTTTAATTATAGCGGATGGTCTGACTATCGTCAACCATTTGCTCACGTTTCCATGGTTTCCTCTAATGTTTTCAGCTGATGCTCCACTAAGACTTTAAAACGCATCTGAAAGGTTTGAAGGGCATGCTTTGCTTCCTCATGCTTTTTAATGATGCTAAGCACCTCCAAATTCGCTTCGTCGATAAGCTTTTTCGCATGATCCTCTGCACGGGCAACGATATGTGCCGCTTTATCGTTCGCGTGTGCGATCATATCCTCTGACGTTTTTTGCGCTAAGATCATGGCATCGTTAATGGTACGCTCCATGGCTTTATAACGCTCAAGCTGCTTCTCATAGTCGAGCACCTTTGCCGTATTTTCAATATTGATCTGTATGAGTTCTTCCATGCTTCTGACGATCAGCGCCATGTATTCTTCCACTTCGACTTCGCTGTATCCTCGCATGCTTTTACCAAAATGTTTATTTTGAATATCCACAGGTGTTAACATATAGGTCCTCCCCTATTTCGAAAAAACAGATAAAGTAATGCGAATACGGTCCTTTTTAGTCGTCCCTAAAATTTCCTCCAGTACCAGTCTGCCGTGACCTCGCACCGAGATTAAGTCCCCGGCTACAGGTTCATGACCACATTTATCTGTGATGACGTAATTCACCTTTACCCTTTCAGATTCCACTAATTGCTGTGCTTCTGTTCTGGACAATGAAAACGCCAATGCCACGATACTGTCTAATCGAATGGATTTGACTGTCCCGCTACACATCTTTTTATCGATAACAGGCTCTTTTTTATCCTCGAACGGACAGGTTCTCACATTTACCCCTGCACGTCCGATTTTCTCTATGTTTTGAAGAAAATAATCCTTCAGGCTCACATCGACAGCGATTTGAAAACCGCCTTCAAATGCGACGATGTCACCAATCGAACTCCGTTTAATACCAAGCGCCATTAAAGCACCTAATACATCACGGTGCGACAACTCATTAAACTTTTGATTGAATGTCACTTCCAGTAAAGCCACATGGTTTTCCATTAGGACTGGCTCTGTATAGGGCGGCCAAAAGGCAAGCTTGGCACGTTCCGACGCTTCAAAGACACTGAAGGTCATCATTTCAAGTTCGGTTTGGGACTTGATGATTCTGGTAAACAGCATTCGTAAATCTGGCGTGAGGAACGGTGTCACCTCTGCCGTGTACTTTTGATCGGCACTGATGATCAAATCGAGTGTTTTAATAAACAGCCCTTCTTCATCGATGAACTGGCTGTAATACTTGATAAGCCCACCACGATCAATCATCAGATGGCCAAAACGACAGCCATTAATAGCTGCATAAGCAAAAGGGCAGCAAGTGGACTAAAATCCATCATGTTACCACCGATCTTCCATTTGAACAAAATATTTCTAATTGGACTTAAAATTGGTTCAGTCAATGTCACTAAAATTTGCATAATCGGATTTCTCGGATCTCTAATAAACCATGAAAGCATTGCACGGCCGAAGATGAGATACGTAACCACTTGAAAAAAGTAATAAAGTGTAACTTTTAAAATAAGCATATTATCCCTTTCTAATTTTACTCTCGTAACCAGGTGCTAACAGGATCTTCGTTCTTTTGCATAACGTCACCCGTAATGTCTACATTTTGTGGCGCTAAAATGAAAATGCCTTTAGCAACTTGTTGAATATGACCATCTAATGCATAAAGTGCGCCAGAGCAGAAATCGAAAATTTTACGTCCCAACTCCTTATCAAGCTCAGAAATGTTCATGATAACAGGTCTTCTCGTTTTTAATGTATCGACGATATTAGTGGATTCCTCAAAATTCTTTGGATGAAAGAGCACGACATTCATCGTTGCATTGGAATGAATATTAAGGATTTTGTTGGAAGTTTTAATGGTATTCATGGACTTAGCATTTGCTTCAGAAATCGCATTAAGTGTCATATGGGTATCTTCCATTTCAAGGTCAGTGCGTTTCATGTCCTCATAAAAATCTTCTGTTCTGTCTTCCTCTTCGTGTGTATCGACACCCCAGAAAAATTTGATTTTGTCGATAAATTTATCGCCCATTATTTTGGTCCTCCTCAACTCTATTTATTATACTGGCGCTGTCCATATAGTTTGGTGCCTATACGGATCATATTCGCCCCTTCCTCTAATGCGACTGGGTAGTCTCCCGACATGCCCATGGATAGAAATTTTGCATTCACATTGGCGTAAGCACAATGCTGTAAGCGGTTGAATAAATCGTGCATTTGCTTAAAGTCATCACGAAGTGTTTCAGGATCATCCACAAATGGCGCAATGTTCATAAGTCCGCAAACCCTTACGTGATCAAGTGATGAAATGCCTTCCAATAACACATCTAACTCGCTCGGCTTGATTCCGAATTTTTGTTCTTCGTCGGCGATGTTGATTTGAATCAGAATGTCTTGAATTTTTCCGATTTGCTTTGCGCGTTTATGAATTTCTTCTGCAAGCCTTACACTATCCACCGAATGAATCAGGTCCACTTTATCGATGATGTATTTGACTTTATTGGTTTGAAGATGTCCGATCAAATGCCAACGAACCCCTTTTTTTACCTCGTCAAACTTTCTAAGTATTTCCTGAACCTTATTTTCAGCGATATCCGTAATGCCATAGTCAATAGATGCGTTGATGATTTCAGGCTCATATGTTTTCGTGACACCGATTAGGGTCACTTCTGAAGCATCCATGGAAAGGCGTTCACAAACCGATCGAATGTCATCCCTAACGTCATCAATATTTGCTTTCAAGTATTGGGTCGTCAACTCTTCCTCCCCTTTAATCAATACGCTGGCCTTGCTTATACTGGCTAGCCGTCCTGACGATTTCTTGATTAACCTTTAATGATCTGACGATGCCACCTTGAGTCACATCGTAAAATTGCTCATTATATATGATGGCGTACGCCTCATCATAGCCTAATACCTTTATCGGCACAAATTTCAGCTTTCTTTCTTTATCAACTGCATACACGCCCATTTTTCCATCCATGTTGACGATGGAATCCATGTGGATTTTTAGACCTCGGTAGTTTTCTCTAACGATGCTACAGTTGATCAATCGGCGTGTGAAGAATCCGTCGAATGGCTCTCTTAGCTGAATAACTGCGACGGCGTTCTCACCATTGGTGAAGACATCATAAACCTCGCCCTGATAGGACTTTCCATCGATAATGGCAGAAATGCTTTGAATGTTTTTATAAGTATCTATTTCATCATTGGAGACGATGGCGGCTATAAAATAATTGCCATGATCGACGATCTTAAAAAGGCGATCCTTCGGCTTGACGGTCTGTTTAACGAGACTCTCTTCTTCAAAGGTTAACGATTTGATTTCATCATAATTGATGTTATAAAGGTTATCAATAGTCAGAAAGTCCTCGTATCCATCTATTCTATAGGTAATCACCCCACTGGCAGGCGAATAAATCGCTTGCTTCTGCCCTTCCATGAGTTTGCCTTCTCCGATGGTTTTTTCGGAGTAGGAGGCGGTCCTGTTTGAAAGGAACTTGTTCTCCTCCTGCAGCTTATCGAGGCGTTCCAGCTTCTGCATAAGATCCTTTTTCAGCTTCGGGATTTCAGCATACCGTCCCTCGTCCATTTGGAAGAGGATCTCATTTTTCAGTGTGGTAATTTCGTACTCAAGTAGATTGTAATCGAATTCAATTTTCTTACGGTTTTGCTCCCGTTCAGATGCGGTCACTTCTTCCACTGTAGCGCCATCGTTAAAGATTTCGGCGACGAGGTGATTTTTATCGACGACATCACCTTCATTTGTAAAGTAAGTGACCTTTCCAGAGAGGTTGGTATCCACGATTAGCTCATTTCGAAGTACGACACCGGCATAATCGTTTTGAATATCCAGATTACCCACTTCAACCAAATAGGTCGCCTGTTCTTTATAAAAAAGGTCAATGCCCAGATTGATGACAGCATAGAAAAAAAGACCGACAAACAACAAACTAAAAAATATTCTGCCATATCTCGGCCTTCGCTTCTTCTTGACCGGTTTTGCCATGGCAACCTCCTAAAATCGGATCATATTAAGTCCAGGCATCGAGTCCCGTAGCGTATTCATCCGATTCGTGCTTTAGTGTACGATTCATCAGATGTCCGACGGCTTCTCTGGCGTTCTTATTTTCGTATAATACTTGATACAGCTGTGATGTAATCGGAAGGTCCAAATCGTATTTATTCTTAAGTGCATATGCGGCTTTTACTGTGTAAGCACCTTCGACGACCATACCCACCTCTGCGATGGCTTCGTCGAGGCTTTTTCCTTCTCCTATGAGAATACCACAGCGTCGGTTACGACTGTGCATGCTCGTACACGTAACGATCAGGTCACCTACTCCAGCGAGACCTTTAAAGGTCTCGCCCTTACCACCCATGGCCATACCCAACTGAGCAATTTCCTTGATGCCTCTGGTAATCAGCGCCGCTTTAGCATTATCCCCATAGCCGAGACCATCACTGATCCCCGCGCCTAATGCGATGATATTCTTAAGCGCACCACTGATTTCCACACCAATTACATCTGGATTCGTATAGACACGCATAAAGTCATTTGAGAACAAATCTTGAACACATTCGGCAGCAATCCTTGAACTGGAAGCAGAAACCAACGCGGTAGGAAGTCTAAGTGCTACCTCTTCTGCATGTGAAGGTCCTGATAGAACCACAAACGGTGAATTAGGTGCGATACGTGCTGTAATCTGTGATACGGTTTCCAGTGTTTCCATATCGATCCCTTTTGACACATTGACGAGAATCGCTTTGTTCGGTAGTATTCCGTCGTCAACAAAATGCTGTAACACATTTCGATACTGCTGCGAAGGTGCAGAAAACACCACTACCTCAGAATTTTCAAGCGCTGCCTTGGCATCCGTCGTGAACGTAATCGCTTCTGGAATATGAATTCCAGGCAGGTATTTTTCATTCATACGCGTTTTTATGATGGCATCGATTTGTTCTTTTCCTCGAGCCCATACAACCACTTCGTGTCCATTATCATGGAGCACCATGGCAAGTGCTGTTCCCCAGCTACCTGCTGCTATCACAGTAACTTTCATCGTCATCATCCTCGTCGTCTAAATCGTCATCATCACTATCGTCGTCTTCATCGTCTTCGTCGTAGTCATCGTCATTGTAGTCATCGTCGTCATCATCCTCTGGCCATTCGTCATCTAAATCATCCTCATTTCCGTGGATATCCCAGTCGGATTCATGGCCGATTTCGATCTTAAACTCAGATGCACTGATGGGAGTGCTCATTAACATGGTTATTCACCACCTCGGGCTTTTACTTTAAACACGATCGGCGTCCCTTCATAGTTGAAGTTCTTCCTAATTTGATTTTCTATATAGCGCACATAGGAGAAGTGTGCAAGCTCTGTCTCGTTTACGAATAACACAAAGGTCGGCGGCTTTACTGACGCTTGTGTCGCATAGTAGATTTTTAGACGCTTACCTTTATCGGATGGCACTTGGTTCAAGGCAATCGCTTCATTGATAATGTCGTTGAGAACACCTGTAGAAATCCTAAGGGCATGATTGTTCGAAACGTATTTTGCTTGATCCAGTAATTGATTCACCCTTTGACCTGTAAGCGCGGAAACGAACATGATAGGGGCATATGCCATAAAAGGAAATTCCTCACGGATGCGCTTCTTAAACTCGTTAAACGTATGGTTATCCTTCTCCAGAAGGTCCCATTTGTTAACGACGAATATCGATGCTCTCCCTGCTTCATGCGCATAACCAGCAACTTTTTTATCCTGATCCGTGATGCCTTCAGAAGCATCGATCATGATAAAGCAGACATCTGCTCGCTCGATAGCGGTTAAGGTTCTTAATACTGAATAGCGCTCGATGGACTCATTTACTTTAGACTTTCTTCTTATGCCTGCTGTATCGATTAAAACATATTTCTGATCGCCATAGGTAAATGGCGTGTCGATGGCATCTCGTGTGGTACCCGCAATTTCAGAGACGATGACGCGTTTTTCACCGATGAGCTTATTGATCATGGATGATTTTCCCACGTTCGGCTTACCGATCATGGCGATTTTAATGGCTTCATCATCCTCTTCAAGCAATGTGCTATCCGGGAATAATTTAACCACCTCATCAAGAAGATCTCCCAGTCCCATGGCATTTACCGAGGATATCATCACTGGCTCACCAAGACCCAAGGTGTAGTAATCGTAAAAGTGATCCGGTTTTTTGTATTGGTCAATTTTATTGAGCACTAAGATTACCGGTTTTTTCGAAACACGTAGCATCTGTGCAATTTCTTCATCCGCTGTGGTATAGCTATTCTTGCCATCACACACGAATAAAATGACATCTGCGGTGTCGATCGCGATTTGTGCTTGATCTCTCATTTGAGAGAGAATCACGTCTGTGGATGATGGCTCGATACCACCTGTGTCAATCATGATAAACTTATGGCGTAACCATTCACAATCGGCATAAATTCGATCTCTGGTTACCCCAGGCGTATCCTCTACGATGGATATCCTTGCCCCTGCAATTCTATTGAAAAATGTTGATTTGCCGACATTCGGTCTTCCGACGACGGCAACTATTGGTTTTCTAAACATGATGTCCTCCATTTATTAATACCGTAAGAAGGGCATCCCCTTCACAAGCAACTTTATATACTGGCTTGCCAAGCATATTTTCTATCATTTCACGTGTCATATCGTCCAGCAATACGTCTTCACCCGACCTGAACATGGCTTCAGGTAACAAAATCTGGTGGATTTCAGCCAGTGCTTCATACTGCTGTGCTGCACTTAAAATATCTCTTCCTGTAAGCAGACCGGATACCGTAATTCTCGGTCCAAAAAAGTGATTTTCCACTCCTAGAACATCCATCTTAACCTGTGGCCAAACGGCTTCTATCTGCGCACTTATTTGACTTAAATAAGGTGCCGCCGCAACGCCTGTAATCACAAGACTGCGTATTGGCTCAGGTGATGCCTTTTTAGCTGTTTTAGCTTTTACGGCAGCGTCAATTTCTGTACCTAGCTTTCTGATCATGCCGATGCCATCTTCTAGCTGAATATAAGACTCATAGGCCTCATCCTCTGGAAAATCTACACCTGCTAAAATATAAAACTCGTCTGCTAAAAATGCAAATCGCGTTCCAAGCGTCTCAAGCGCGTGTAATTGAAACTCCGTTACACGCCTAATGGTCTCGAGTGATGTGCTCGCATTAAACGGCACCATCTCTATAAGCCCCTCGCGATGCTGTGTCAACCCGATGGGAACGATGGCGACACTGTTCAGATTCGGATGAAAGGCCATCAAATCCGTTAAAGTACGGGACAGGGCTTCCCCATCGTTGTATCCAGGACATAACACGATTTGCGCATTGACTGTGATTCCCCCCTCTATGAGCTGCTTTAACCGTTCCATGATATTACCGGCAAAACGGTTGTTAAGCATCTTTTTTCTGAGTTCGGGGTCCGTCGTATGCACCGATACGTTGATCGGGCTAATGCGATACCTGATGATTCGGTCGATGTCCTGATCCTTTAGATTGGTCAACGTGACAAAATTGCCCTGTAAAAAGGAGAGTCTTGAATCATCATCTTTAAAATAAAGCGAAGGACGCATTCCTTTAGGCAACTGATCGATAAAACAAAATACACATTTGTTCGTGCAGCTTTTTGCATGATCGATAATGGGATTCTCGAAATTGATGCCCAGATTTTCATCATAAGTCTTATCGATTTCGAATTCCCAGATTTCACCGTCTGGTTTTTGAATCTCTATTTCCAAATACTCATCGTTCACTAAAAACATGTAATCGATGATATCCACTATTTTCTCTCCATTGATGGTCAGGAGAATATCCCCCGGCTCAATCTCCAGTTCTTCAGCAACAGAACCAGGATCGATGGATTTTATTACATTCATTTGGTACCCTTTCTAAACAACACAATAAAGCGTAAAAAACGCCAGCCAATATTTAATTGTATACCACTCGGACTGACATTACAACCCTTTTATCCTTTTAGCTGGATAAAGGCGCTCATAGAGCCACGCGGATACCCCGTCCTTCTATGAGAGTGGTAATGCACCTCGTCGCAAATGGTGCAATCGGGATTGACTTCAATTTGAGAACGCGAAAATCCCATTTTCATAAGGCTTTGTACGTTCGCTTCTTTTAGATCCAGCATATAGCGACCATTATCTTTCGCAAATGCAAAGGTTGAAATTTCATCCGTTTTAAATAGCCCTTCAAAGGCATCGATCACAGGCTGATCGACCTCGTAACAACAAACGCCTGCACATTGACCGATACCCAGTTTTATGCCATGGATAGTGGCCCCAAGCGTCAGCATCTCATCCACCGCAACATGCGAAATGGCGGCTGCAGTTCCTCGCCAACCACTGTGGACGTTCATTATTACACCCTTTTCTGCATCGATTCCCAATAAAGGCACGCAGTCTGCATAAAAGGTCATAAGCACGACATCTTTTCGATCGGTGACGATGCCGTCTGTCTGTTCCGCCACATATAATTGGTAGTCGTCTAATGCCGTTCCCGCCACATCGATGGGTTTTAAAATTGTCAAATCAAATGACGCATCAACAACCAGTACCTTTTTAGAATGGACCTGTTGTGTGGCGATGATGATCTTCGCATCAGCGTTAATGGCAACCAAAGCGCGTTTTATATTCTCAAACACGTCTTCTATGCAATCTGCACCATAAAAACTGGTATTCATGGTCGCATAAGGCCCCCCGCTCACACCACCCAATCGGTTGGTAATGCCATGTGGCGTTATAAGACTGATAAATGTGTTCATTTTCACCTCAAAGGATTAAGCAAAAAAAAGCAGTTAAACTGCTTTAATATTGTGCTTTTTCGTGGAGTAGTTTAGTGAGTTCATTGATAAACGTATTGATGTCTTTAAACTGACGATAAACGGATGCAAATCTTACGTATGCGACCTCATCCAAATCCTTTAAACCTGACATGACCAACTCACCGATTAACTCAGAGTGAACCTCTTTTTCCATGGAAGTGTGCATACGCGTTTCAATTTGATCGATTAGTCGCTCCATTTGCTCCATGGAAACAGGTCTCTTTTCACAAGCGCGAATAATGCCATTCATCACTTTCATGCGATTATAGGATTCACGTGTGCCGTCTTTTTTAACGATAATGATGGGAATTTCCTCGATTTTTTCATAGGTTGTAAAACGTTGACTGCAAATGATACATTCTCTTCTTCGTCTAATCACGTGACCATCATCGGTCGGCCTTGAATCGATTACCTTAGATTCCAAGCTACTACAAAACGGACATTTCATCGCTTCACCTCAGTTCAGTTAGTCGTCGGTTTAAAAAAAAACCTTGCTAGAAGCAAGGTTATCTTTTCTTTCTTAAAAACGTTGGTATGTCAAATGTGTCGTCTTCTGCAGGGTCAGCTTCCGTAGGTTGTACCCTTACAGTTTCATTTTTAATTGGCTGTTTAATTTTAGGCTCAATTTTCACTTCTGGCTTCACAGAATCAAAACCAGTGGCGATGACCGTTACCGTGATTTCATCTTTTAATGACTCGTCGATAACCGCGCCCATGATGATGTTCGCATCTGGATCTGCTTCACGATAAACCAAATCAGCAGCTTGCTGTATTTCCATCATTCCCAGAGATTTGCCTCCGCGAATATTAAGTAATATCCCTTTTGATCCTTTGATTGACGTTTCAAGCAACGGACTGTGAATCGCTTGGTTGGTGGCATCAATGGCACGATCTTCACCACTGGAAGCGCCAATTCCCATATGTGCTAAGCCTTGTTCATACATGATCGTCTTAACGTCAGCAAAGTCGACGTTGATTAAGCCAGTCTCTGTAATTGTATTAGAAATGCCTTGTACACCTTGTCTTAAAACATCATCCGCTATAGTGAAGGCATCAAGAATCGAAGTTCTCTTTTCTACGATTTCTAGAAGCCTGTCGTTCGGAATGGTAATCAAGGTATCCACACGGCGTTTAAGCTCTTCAATACCTTCTTCAGCGTGCTTCATTCTGCGTTTTCCCTCAAAAGAGAAAGGCTTCGTTACGACGCCAACGGTGAGGATGCCCATCTCTTTCGCGATTTCCGCGACGATCGGCGCTGCCCCTGTTCCTGTACCACCGCCCATACCGGCAGTGATGAATACCATATCTGCACCTTGTAGCGCTTGAAAAATATCATCTCTGCTCTCTTCAGCTGCCTTTTTACCCACTTCTGGATTTGCGCCTGCACCGAGACCACGCGTTAATTTTTCACCAATTTGCAATTTATATTCAGCCGCTGAACTGTACAGTGCTTGTTTATCCGTATTAATGGCGATAAACTGCACTCCTTTCAGATTCGACTTGATCATTCGATTAACAGCATTATTGCCCCCGCCGCCGACACCAATTACTTTAAGCTGGGCAAATTCTTCAACAGCAACATCAAATTCTAACATGAAAACCCTCCTTATCCCGCAAAGTAATAATTCTCAGGTGTTTATATTCTCTGTTTTTTAAAAACAATAGACTTTATATGAACTAAATGATTTTTCTAAAAAACGCCCCTGATGTGAAAAACGATTTTCTCGCAACATATATTGCATAATAACCCTAGTTTTCCACTACATATAGTATAACCTCTTTTAGTTTTTTTGGGAATATTTTTTTTTCAAAAAACGTGACTATTCGTTAATTCTAGAACAATTTAGGTCTATCGAACTACTTACCGCGATAGCGATCGATGGTATATCTTCTAATAATACCGATATTGTTGAAAAGACGGGTGCCGAACACGAAAATTGCCGCATAGTAAATCGGCACACCAAGCTTATCCCCCAGGTACGAGAGCGTAATGGCCAAAAGTGCATTGACGAAAAAGCCTGTGATAAAAATCAGGCCATCAAACTTACCATCCAAGCTGGCACGAAGCGCACCGATGATTGAATCGATGGCAGCTAAAATCCCCACCGAGACATAGAGCGAGGAAATCGTAGAAAATTCAAATGGGATATAAAGTCCCAATAATACGCCCAAAAGGACGCCCAATATGGCGATTAACATAGCATTCCCCTTCCTACTTCACGTAATCATAACTAACGAATCCCTCATAAGGAGGAATGACGACACTTATGGACGTGTTGACTTCCACAAATACGCCCCAGCTTCTAAGGCTGGCGCTAAAACTATCAGGTGCATTGATGGCCGATTCTAAAAACTTACGATCTCCGATGGCTTCTATCACATATGGCGGCGCAAACACCACATCGTTGATTTTGATGGTTGGTCCCGTACATTGAATTTTAGACTTGCCTAAAACAACGCGTTGACCATTGATGGCGATTGCTTCAGCGCCTGCATTTCGAAGGTCGTCGACCATGGCACGGATATCCAGGTCATGGACCAAAACATTATTGGGGTTTTCGTCTTCTATTAAATCTCTCGTCCCATCAGCGACGATGATAACGACACCCGGACCTTCCATGCGCGTCAATCCAGCCGAAGCCTTGGTGAGCTCGATCTCAGACTTTAAAAACGACTCATAATCCACTTCAGCATCATCCTTAGCCGTTTGATAGGCGTCGATTTGCGCTTTAAGCTCATCGACCTTCTGATTTAACAGCAGAATCTCCGACTTTTGACTTTCCAGCTCGAGACTCTGTGTGTACATGTCCTTGATGGACAAATATTTTATGCCAGTATTTAGCGCTTTTACTTGCAATGCCACCAGAACACCCAGTAGAACACTTAAAATAAAAAAGCGCCATTTACGATTACTCCATTTCATCATTTCACCGTATTTGCGTACCTAAATTTGATGCTACCTGTGTAGGCACCAATTTCCAATTGTTCAACTTGTTTCACTTCTACATAATAACCAGATTCTTGAATAATCTGTACGACACCGAAACGCTGGTTGATGGCACTATCCAGTGTTTTTGAATCGCCGATGACCTTGATGATAAAAGGTGGACTGATTGGCAAGGTATTCACGTTAACTTGGGTACCTGCCAAACGAATCTCCGTCGTATTGATCATGCGCTGCTCGTTGATGGATATCGCCTCTGCACCAGCAGAATTCAATTCATTAATGAGATCCAGCATCAAGCGGTAATCATACGCGATGTTCTTTTCGAGACCGACATTTAAATCCGTCGGTGGATTATCGATGGTGATCATGATCCCCGTTCCGCTTACCTTCGTCATCCCAGAAAACGCCTTAAAGCGATTCAGCTCATCCGTCAAACTCTTCACAACTGCATTTTCTTCAGATGCAGAATTCTGAATTTTATCGAGCTGTTCTTCCAATCTTTCGATTTCCTCGATTAGCAGCTCTTTTTCTGCCTTGACCGCACTGAGTTCATTAAGAATTTCAGTGGTCTTTTGCGTCGGACTGGCGCCGTTCAAATAGGTGCCTTGAACGAACTTCATCTGAAAGGCGATAAAGACACCTAAAATAATACACGCAAAACCAATCCAATAACTATCATTTTTGATTTTCATATCAATCTCCAAAGGGTCTATAAACAGGTAAGCCATCTGAGCTGACATCGATTACACCTGTGGTGATGCCATCGCCTTTCAGCGCATTATAGATGCTTACAAACGCATTAAACTTCTCTTCTATATTTTCACCGACACCAAATTTCACCTTGATGTCGTCTACTGTCAATTGTATGTTTCGTTCCACAAAATGTATATCGTCCGCTGGTACTATTTCTGTTTGCTCCAGCAATTTAATGAGTCTGACGATGTTGTCTAAGATATAGATTTGATCCACATCGATGAGATTCCCCGTTGAAAAGCTATCAAATGCGAATCCCTCCACGGTGTACCCCTCATTTTCAGACGCCAGAACCTCCAGAACATGTAATTGCTCATCAAGTGATAGGACGATATCTGAATACCGGATGTTAAAGAAGTGGGTGCGGTACGTCACATCGAATGCGACCGTATTTGGAAACCGCTTCTGTGCAGTGGCATATTTGACATAGGGATGCGCCATGAGCGCTTTCGCAGCTTCCGCAGGGTCCACCTCAAAATAAGGTGTGCCAATAGAAACCCCTGAATAACGCTGCACATCGTAAAGGTCTAAGTGTTCATTTTCATTAAATGTCACATGGCTGATTCGCAAAAGGTCTGTTTCGAAGTATAAATAAACCCCTCCAGCAATTATTCCCACCAGGACCAAAAATACAAAAATTCGCTTCAATACCTTTTTCAAATGCACACTCCGTTAGTCGGTCAAACGCCTGATGACCATGGCGATTGAATCCAAAGTTTTCGATAAATCCATCTTTTCACAATTTTGACGCATGATGCTGAGTTTACTTTGATCTTTATAAAAGTCCATAATGGTATGAACCATCAGTTCTTCATTTAAATCTTCCTCTTTAATTACAACCCCCATACCATACTTATCCATCAGCTGCGCATTGAGGAGTTGGTGGTTGTTTGCGACGTTTGGCGATGGAACGATGACCGAAGGGGCTTTTGAAGCGATGATTTCGTTGATCGTGGACGCACCTGCACGCGAAATCACTAGATCGGCAGCATAGAGATAGGTCGGCATGTCTTTAAGATAGCCGATGATCTTTACATTGTCACCCACTGTATACAGCTTATTTTCGATATCCTCCATAACATAAGGATAATAACGTGTACCGGAAACATGGATAAATTTCAGATTTTTCGGCTCCGCCATCTTCGCGTAGCTAGAAAGCATGATGTGATTAAGCTTCATGGCGCCGTTGCTCCCACCCACTGTGAGTACTAGCATCTCATTATTTGCGATGCCTAGCTTCATTCGCGCCTGTTCACGATTCGTATTGAAATAGGCGTCGACGATGGGCATGCCTGTATAGACCACGCGCTCAGGGTGTTTGAAATGAACCTTTGAATCCTCGAAGGAAACCATAATCGTGTCGACAAAACGGCTTAAAATGCGATTGGTGAGCCCTGGATAAGCATTTTGCTCATGAATCGCCGTAGGAATCCCTCGTAGTGCGCCGATCATCACCAGCGACCCCGCCACATAACCGCCTGTACCGATAATCACATCCGGCTTAAACCTTTTGATGATTCCGTTGGCTTGCCAGAGGCCCTTGAATAATGCGACCAGTGCTGAAAACGTCTTCTTGCTGAGCTTTTTATTCAGTGGTGCCACATCGATCCCGACATAGTTGAGGCCCTTTTTAGGAACAATCTCCTTTTCCATGCCGTTTTTAGACCCCACATACATCAATTCTAGTGGTCTGAATTCTTTCTTTAAACGTTCAGCGATGGCTAACGCGGGGTAAATGTGCCCCCCTGTGCCACCACCTGTAATGAGTACTCTCATATTGTCTCCAATTAAGTGCTTATTCTTCGCTATCTTGATCGTGCCTGATGGTGTATTTAGAGATGTTAAGCATAATGCCGATACAGCCCAGTAGCGTCAAAACACTGGTACCACCATAGCTAATAAACGGTAGTGAAACGCCGGTTGCAGGCATCGACGAGGTTGCTACAGCATAATTCATCAGAATTTGAAGCCCGAGCATCGCCGTTATGCCCGAAGCCATCAATGTGGAAAAGATGTCAGGCGCATTCATAGCAATTTTAACACAACGATACATCAATATCAAAAACATTATTAAGAGGCCCACCGTACCGAACAAACCCAGCTCTTCCCCCACGGTTGCGAGGATGAAGTCGTTTTGAGGTTCGGGAATATAGAGCTTGTTCTGTGTGCTCATGCCCAGCCCCACACCAAAAATGCCACCTGTCCCTAAGGCATACAGGGACTGAATAACCTGCCAAGACTCATCGTTTTTATATTTGAAGGGATCTAAAAATGCCGTCAATCGGTTCAATCGATAAGGCGCATCGTGAACGAGTAGCCACCCCACCACTGCACCTAGGCCGGTAAACAAAGCGGCATACACCCACTTTAGGCCCGCGATAAAGAGCATGATGGACATCACGCCAGCGAGAATCACAGCAGTACTCATATTCGGCTGTTTCATGATCAAGAGGACGATGATGGCGATAATGGCCAGATAGACACCTAGAATTTTAGGTTTGTTCAATATCGTATGATTTTTTTCGAGACTGAAGGCAAAGAACATGATCATCCCAACCTTGGCAACTTCTGCTGGTTGAAAGCCCTGTCCTGCTATATAGATCCACCTTTGGGCATTATTGATGACACGGCCCCCGATCAACACGTAGACCAAAAGCGCCAAACTGATGATAAATAACGGGATGGCCGCCTTTTTATAAATCTTATAGTTCACGGTTGATGCCACGAGCATGGCGACGACGCCTAAGACGATCCACTTAAGGTCTGTGGTGAAAAAATGGAGCTTGTTCTGCATTTTTTCGAGGGCGTAATAGTAGCTGGAGCTAAACACCATCAAAAGACCAAATGATACCAAAACCAGCGTTACAACCAGTAGTGGATAATCTATCCTATTTTCTTTCATTTTTCCTCCAGATTACAGTTCTCTGACGATGGCCTTAAAATGCGCTCCTCGCTGTTCAAAGTTATCGTACATGTCCCAGCTGGCACACGCCGGCGAAAGCAGGATGGCATCGCCAGGCAGTGAGTACTTCACGGCCATATGGACAGCTTCTTCCATAGTCGAAACCAGTGTCACCTGCGTATACCCTTTATTTTTTGCTGCATCTGCAAACTTCTCACGGGTAGCGCCGAGTAATACCAAATGTCTGATTTTTCCTTCAAAAGCATCGAAAATCGGTTCAAAATCACTGTCTTTATCATAGCCGCCTGCAATTAGGACAGTCGGTCTATTCATGGCCCTAACCGCACAAATGGTGGAATCGGGATTTGTTCCTTTTGAATCGTTATAAAATAGACGACCATCAACGGTCTCCGTATACTCTATACGGTGTTCAACACCTGCGAATGTTTTAAGCGCTTTAATGATGGCTTCCGTTTCCACTCCCGCTAAACGCGAGATTAAGGCTGCAGCCAGAGCGTTTTCTTCATTATGACTACCGAAGATTTTCATTTCGTCCACCAGGCAGAGTGGTTCAACCACACCATCGATGGCTAGCATGAGTTTTCCATCTAATAGATAGGCACTTTGACCTTTAACTTCTTTTCTACTGAAGGTATAAACCCTTCCCTTAGCCCTAGAAGCAAGCTGTCTGGTGAGCAAATCATCGAAATTCAAAACCAGTGCGTCCTCTGGACGTTGATTTTCAAAAATACGCGCTTTTGCATCTGTATAATTTTCCATCGTTTTATGACGGTTTAAATGATCTGGCGTAATGTTGAGAATCGCTGCGACACGCGCTCTGAAATCCACGATGGTCTCAAGCTGAAAGCTGCTAATTTCAGTAATCATGAACGTGTCCTCAGCCGCAAGTGGCGCTCTGGATACGGCCGGAAGCCCGATGTTTCCCACTACGTAATGGTGTTTCTCAGCGGTACTGAATATTTCACCCGTAAGTGCGGTAGTAGTGGTCTTTCCATTGGTACCCGTGATCCCCACGAACTTTCCCTTACACAGTTGATAAGCGAGTTCAATTTCGCCGATGATTACCGTTCCAGCATTTCGCATTTCGTTTATAAAGGGTAAATCCACTGGTACTCCTGGACTTAACACAGCGATGTCGAAAGTCTTCGTTTCAGAGGGGGTCATGCCTAAAATCGCCTTACGATAATAAGGTCTGATGTCATTTAAAATTTCTTCAAGCTGAGCTTCACTTTTCATATCGGTAATGGTGATGACCGCACCGTTATCATAGAGTGCCTTAATGGCTGAAACCCCAGATTTGGCCAATCCCACGACGATGACGTCTTTATCTTTAAATTGCATATTTCCCCCTATTGATAGATGAAATAACTGATGAGACACATGAGGATCGTCAAGGCTGAAAAGCGCGTGACGATTTGAACCTCGTTCCACCCCACCATTTCATAATGATGGTGAATAGGTGCCATTTTAAACACGCGTTTTTTCGTTCGCTTATAAACCCCCACTTGTATCATGACAGATAAGGTTTCGATGAAGTAAATAAGTCCAAACAATGGGATAAAGAGCGGCATTTTAAGCATAATGGCCATCGCTCCGACATATCCGCCCAGTGCCAATGATCCTGTATCCCCCATGAAAACCTTTGCTGGATGCCAATTATACTTTAGATAAGCCAGCAGGCCGCCTGACATCGCAGACGCGGTTAAAATCACCACGGTGTTTTCCTGAACAAAGCCCATGACGAGGAAAAAGATCGAAACGATCAAGGTCACTGTCGCCGCGAGTCCGTCCAGTCCATCCGTCAAGTTCACTGCGTTATCGATGGCCACGTACATGATAATGGCCAGTGGATAGTACACCCAACCTATATCAACCGTTCCATGAACAAAGGGGACTGCGATGTCCGTTCCCCAAATCGCACCGTAGGCTGTAAACGCCACGGCCAAGATAAGCTGCAGACCAAACTTCTGCTTCGCTTTAAGCCCTTCATTATGCTTCTTAACCACTTTTAAATAATCATCTAAAAACCCGATTGCACCGAAGCAAAGCACCGCTAAAGCCACATAGGAAGTTTGTTGCCACTCGAAGGTAAGTGAAAAGGCGATGGGGATCAAAAATGCCACCATAAAAATAAGTCCGCCCATGGTCGGTGTTCCCGTTTTTTGTAAGTGTGACTGTGGGCCTTCTTCCCTAATGGCTTGGCCAAATTTTAGCTGCCTTAGTCGTGGGATCACCACAGGGCCTAACAACAGGCCAGAAACACCGCTTAGAACGAAGAATAGGAGTGCATTTGCAACATTAGAGTCAAACAGGTTCATAGAATTGTCATCTTCCTTTCAAATTAGGTTCATTTTATTCCTCGACTGAAATAATCACCATGGAGTCCCCATCGACCTTAGTACCTGCAACCGGAAACTGGTTCGTTACCGGAAGCGATAAATCCTCTACACCCAGCGGTGTCGTCGAATAGGTCAGTTCGAGCGCATCAAGCGTCTTCATGGCTTGTTCCAATGTCATGCCGATCAGATTCGGAATCTCCACATCTTTTTTGACGGTTATTTCAGGCGCTATATTTTTATAACGTAAAATGTCTTCTAAAATGCCTTTTACGATAGGTGCCGCCACAAGGCTGCCTAAAAACTGGTCCTTCGGTTCATCCACGACGACGAGCACGACGTACTGCGGATCTTCCATAGGCGCGATGCCCATGAATGAGACGACGACCACTTCGTCCTCATAGCCATTTTCAGTGAACTTCTGTGAGGTCCCTGATTTCCCGCCTACTCGAATGCCTTCGATATAGGCCTTCTTACCACCACCTGTTTTTACGGCGCTTTCCAACAGGAATTTAAGTTTTTCCGAAGTGGCTGCACTGATAATTTGTGCTTCCACCTTCGGCTCGTAAGCTTCGATGACATTGCCCTCACTATCGATGATGGATTTGACGATCAATGGTTCCATAAGGTTTCCACCGTTCACAAGCGAAGACATGATTCTCACCATCTGCAGCATGGTCATGTTGATGCCGTGACCATAGGACATGGTGGCCAGCTCAATCGGTCCTACCTTATCCATTGGTTGCGAAATGGATTTTGCTTCAGCCGGTAGCGCTATGTTGGTTTTCTCCAGAAGACCAAATTTATCGAGATACTCATAAAGGCGCTCTTTTCCAATCTTCTGACCTATCTCGATAAAAGCCGGATTACAGGAGTTCACGAAGGCTTGAACGAAGGTTTGATGTCCATGCCTGTCTGGATAACTTACACAGTGAAGCGGTACGCCATTAACCAGCTTTACCCCTTCACAATAGAATGTCGATTCTAGTGTGAAAAGCTGCTCTTCAAGTGCGATGGCCGAGATAAGCGCTTTAAAGGTTGATCCTGGTTCAAATGTGTTACTGATGGTTTTATTTTTCCACATTTCGTTCCAGTACGTCAGCCTTTCATCGTCTGTTAATTTTGACCATGTGCTTTCATCCATATCAGGACCGTAAACGCGTGGTTTGTTAAGATCAAAATCCGGCTTTGAGGCCATGGCGAGAATTTCACCTGTTTTAGGGTCCATGACGATGGCTGAAACGGACTTGGCGGTATGCTGCTCAAGGGCAGTTTGCAAACGATCCTCTACGAAAAACTGTATACTGTCATCAAGTGTCAACATGATAGAATTTCCATTTTTGGGCGCTTCCAAATTATCCTCACCATAGGCGAGCTGTCTTCCATAGACATCGGTAGTGACGTGATAAAGACCAGGTTGTCCTTTTAACGTCTCATTAAACCAAAGCTCCAATCCGAAAAGGCCATCTCCGTCTGAATTCGCTATTCCCACTATGTGGGCAGCCAGTGTGTTGTAAGGATAGAGTCTTTTGGTATCCTCTGTGATGCTGATGCCGCCGATCCCTTTTCCCCTCACCAGATCAGCTTCACTCTTCGTAAGGTTTGCTACCACTTTGACAAACGTCGATTTGGCTGTGAGGATCTTATCGATAATGCCATCATACTCGATACCGAGGACATCTCCTATAAGCGCAGCTGTTTCGTTTGGCTTCGTAATTTCAGAGGGCTGTGCCCAGACAGAATAGGTTTTGATACTGAAGGCGAGCTTATCGCCATTTCGATCGAGGATGCTCCCTCGTTCCGCTGGAATGACGATGTTTTTGTTTTGCTGCGCTTTAGCGAGCTCAGTCAACTCATCGCTCCAGAAGACTTGTATGTATACCAGTCGACCAACCAGCGCCACCATTAACAGGGTCAATATAATATAAAAAATGTAGATTCTCTTTCTGAGAGGATTCATTAACTAGCCTCCAAATAATCGCTACTACTATTATAGCGTACACGATAAAATTATCAATTTTAAATCACTCACTAAAATAATAAGAACCCTAGACTACTGATATATAAAGGCGACTAGGGTTCAAAGATTCTATTATTTTTACGACATATATTGCTTAATCATTTTTGCTCCCCAAAAGGGCGGCAAACAATTCCTTTACAATAGGGGTATTTTGTGAGTTTTTAACGGGTTCTACGATAATCTCTGGAGAGTCTGATAAAAGGGCATAGTGGGCAGTAGACTCTATGTAGACCATTTGCTCAGGTGTAGGGTATTGCATTCCTAAAGTCTCTACAGCAATTTTTTCTATGTTTTTCAGACCTGTCTGGTTTTCGATCTTTGCATTATACTCTTCAATTTGGGCATTGAGCGATTTGATCTCAGCTTTAAGATTATTGATGTCATATTTTGCTTCGTTCACTAAGGAATTCTTATAGACATACGAAGTAAACAGCACCGCGATAAATAAGACGATGGCGATGGATTGGAGCATGCCCATAAAACGGTGAAACGCCAGTTTACGCGCATTTTCCTTTTCCATTCGCTTTTGTCTTATGCTGATAATCTTTGCATTCTGAATTTTATTGAAGCGATCAATCTCTTCTTCATGCATCTCTGCCCTAATCTCTGCTCTAATCGCTGCCATAGTAACCCCCGATTATTTCTTTTCAGCCACCCTTAATTTTGCGCTTCTCGCTCTCGGATTGGCTTCGACCTCCTCTTCAGATGGAAGAATCGGTTTTTTTGAAATGATTTTGATCTTTGCTTTGCCCCCGCAAATGCAAACTGGAAATTCTGGTGGACACGTACATCCTTGTGCTAATTTTTTATACGCATTTTTGACGATACGGTCCTCTAATGAATGGAAGGTGATGATCGCCACACGGCCACCCTTGCCCATATGTTCAAAAGCACTTTCTATTGTTTGTTCGATTATTTTAAGCTCGTTGTTTACTTCTATTCTAATGGCTTGGAATGTTCGCTTAGCCGGGTGTGGTCCGTCTTTTCTCGCAGCGGCCGGGATGGCTTTTTTGATGACTTCCACCAGTTCAAACGTCGTTTCGATGGGTTTTTGCGTCCGCGCTTCTACGATGAACTTCGCGATGCGATTCGCCCAATTTTCTTCACCATAGTCAGTGATGATTTCCGTGAGTTTACGCTCACTATAGCTGTTGACCACATCGTATGCAGTGAAGGCATCGCTTTGATTCATCCGCATATCGAGTTTGCCATCGTTCATGTACGAGAAACCGCGTTCTGCCTCATCAAGCTGGTAAGAAGAAACCCCCAGATCAAGGAGTAATCCATCAATACGGTCGATTCCCTGGTCAGCTAACACGCGATCTAAATTCGAAAAATTACTATGCACCGGAATGAAGCGTTCTCCGAAAATCTTAAGACGGTTCGTCGCCGCATTTAGCGCATCCGTATCCTGGTCGATCCCGATCAGCTTACCGTGATTCAGCAACTGAAGAATCTGGAATGAGTGGCCACCTCCGCCTAAGGTGCCATCGACATAGATGCCATCGGGTTTTATATTAAGCCCTTCTATGCATTCTTTTAATAACACACTCACATGACTAAAACTCATACGCACCCCTTAAAATCTTATTCCTAGTGCTTCCATATCCTCTGCCAGGTCATCCATGTTCGATGTCATAAAGTCATTATAGGATTCCCAAGCAGCTGCATCCCAGATTTCCACTCTGGCACCAGCACCGTTCACATAAACCTCTTTGTCGATGTTTGCATGTGTTCTCAATGACTGTGGAATAAGTATTCTGCCTTGCTTGTCGAGTTCACATTCGGTTGCACCTGCAAAAAATGACCTTGCAAATGCACGTGCATTCTTATTAGAAAGTGGGAGCGCTTTCAACTTCTCTTCAAAATTCTCCCATTCTTCTGTGGAAAACACGAAAAGACAGTTATCCAGACCTTTTGTTATGTAAAAATGTTCTCCGAGCTTCTCCCTGAATTTCGATGGGATGCTCAATCGATTTTTTGCATCGACTGTATGTTTAAATTCACCCGTAAACATGTTCTTCACCTGCTCATCGAAAATTCATGGTCTTTCATCCCACTTCATAACACTTTATACCACTACTTGCTCTAATTTTAACCGTTTTATTAATATAAAGCAATAAAAAAAACGACTTTATCATAAATAAAGTCGCCTTTCTCAGGTGTTTTGGTACTATGGTCCTATTCGTTTTTCTCAGGGATTTGCCACCATTTATATTTACGTGCTAAAAAGATTAAAACGACGCTGAAAATGATGGATGTTAAACTGAATACCTGTGCTATTCTAAGGGGTCCAAGCATTAGACTATCCGTTCTGAGGCCCTCGATGAAAAACCTGCCCACTGAATAGAGGCCGAAATACTTGAGCATTTGTTCGCCGTAGAATTTTCGCTTTTTAAACGTAATCACTAGTACGGCGAAAACCAACAGGTTCCAGATGGATTCATATAAAAAAGTCGGGTGAACCTTAACGCCATCCACCATGATGCCCCACGGTAAATCTGTCGGCCCACCGTGCGCTTCTTGGTTAATATAATTCCCCCATCTTCCGATGGCTTGTCCAAGTATCAGGGGCATGGATACCATATCTGCAAGATCGCCGAAGTTGAGCTTTTTAAACTTGCAGACGATAAACCCACCAAGTAAACCGCCTAGTACACCGCCGTGAATAGCGAGTCCCCCATCTCTAAATGCCAGAATATCCTTCGGATTTGCCGAATAATAATCCCATTCAAATGCCACATAATAAAGGCGGGCAAAGAGGATGGCCATGGGAAGAACCACTAAGATCAGGTCTAGCAAGTCATCTTCCTTATAGCCGTATTTCTTTCCGACCTTCAATAAAATCATCGAACCGATGAACATGGCAGACGCGATAATGATGCCATACCACGCGATGCCGATGCCCATGATTTCAAATGCATAGCGATCCATAAAACACTCCTTTTATTAATCTTTTCTTTCTACTCGTTAGCGTCACTCTTTTGCTTGTGTACTGCTGATAACGTATGATTTTCTAAGTCATAAAAGCTTATAACCGCTTGGTTGACCGCTTCAATTGTAAGGTTTTTATACGCTTCCATTTGTTTGAATAGGTCGTTACCACGCATGACCGACTGGGTATAGTTCCCTGCTATCGACTGGAGCGAGTTGAAAGACGAAATTGATCTGCCTAGAATTTTTCGCTTCATCCTCATAAAATCGTCCGCTTTGAACCCTTGGTCTTTATGCTTTTGTATCTCGCTCAGGATGAGTTCGTAGAGTTCATCTATGTGGTCGGTTTCATTCCCCACCAACGACATGGCATATCCTTCGCCCACTTGTGTGTCAAAATCGAATCCGTCTGCCACCAGCCCTTTTTCATAGGCCATCAGGAAGAATTCACTGCTTCTACCAAACATCAGGTCGTTAGCAATTTTTAAGGCTGCAATCTTATCTTCTTTATTTTCTTCAAATAATCTGGGATCCGTTTTAAATCCCACGAGCATCATGCCCTTACCTATCCGCTTATACGAATCCAACCGTCGATAATTAACGGGATAAGGTTCCTCAGGTATGATGAGTTTCGGTTTTTCTGTGTGTCTAAATCTATACTTATCAAAGTAGGCTTCCAACCACTCAAAAGTGCTGTCTACCTCGATGGCGCCGTATAAAAACAAGGTCATGTTACTTGGTGAGTAAAAATGGTCATAACATGTCATGATTTTTTCTTTCGTTATCTCTCGAATGGACTCGGTCGACCCTGCAATCTCGTTTCTGATAGGATGATGATGGAAAAGCCCTCTGTATAGATTCGTACTGAGATCCCAGGTTGGTTCATCCATATACATGCGAATTTCTTGATCGATGACTTCGATTTCCTTAAGGACAGAAGCTTCAGTAATGTCCGTCTTTTGGACCATATCGATTAAGAGCTTTAAACCCGTATCAAAGTGCTCGATGCTATCAAAATGGTAAACCGTTGATGTGAAGCTCGTATAGGCATTTAGATTGGCACCCAGCTCTTCAAACTTCTCAAAATTACTCTTCTCGTTATCTTCGAAAATCTGGTGCTCTAAAAAGTGTGCTGTACCATGAGGCATTTCATAACGCTTACCTTCAAACCAATAATCATTATAGATGCCCCCATACTGGGTTGCAAAAAAAGCATACTTCTTAGCAAAATGCGGTTTAGGCATAATGTGAACTTCAAGACCATTTGATAGGGTTGTCACATAAACTTTTTCGCCCAACCCCTCGATGAGGTTTACCTTACGATTAGCCATGGTGATCCTCCTTCACAAGTCTCGCGACCGTATCTAAACGGATGTCGCCAAGTGCTTCGACGATTTGCTCACGCGTAACCCCTTCTATTTTTCTGATATGCGCTTGTTCGTCGACGATGCCTTCTGAAACGATCAGATTATAATAAAAGTTGATATACGAGTTCGGATAGTCCGAAACGGACTGGATGTTTGAAACGACGGTCTTCTTTGCGATTTCAAGCTCTTCATCAGTAAACTGTCCGTTTTTTACCTCTTCAATAATCGCTTCAACTAGGCTTTCTGTTTTAGAAAATTTATCGAAATCGACGCCAGCATAAACCAACATGATGGATTTATACTTTTCCATACGTGAATAGATGCTATAGCATAAGCCCTCGCGCTCTCTAATCACTTTAAAAAACTTTGAACTTCCACCTCCGCCTAAGATGACGCTGGCAACCAAAGCCGCCGCGTATAGGGGCGATTCATAGGACACATTGATGCGATACCCCATGCAGAGTTTACCCTGTGTCAAATCGTGTGCTTCTTCATAATAATTAACGGTCTTAGGGAAAAAGACGACCTGCTCCCGTTCTAACAAAGTACGGTCTCCCGATGAAAACGTCAAGCTATCGATAATGGCACTTTCCATTAGCTCAGCATCATAATCGCCGATGACACAAATATCTATCTCGGATTCATTCCAAATTTTTCTTAGATGTTTAAGCAAGCCTTCCGGAGTAATGGCCTTAACACGCTCAACCGTACCAAACTCATGTATGTGATAGTGCTCATCCTTGCACATGTTTTCGATACAACAGCTCATGACCCAGCTGTCTTTATGGTCTTTTCGAAGGTTGATTTCGGATATGAGGCCTTCCTTCTCTCTTTCCACCATCTCTGGATCGAATCCGTCACCTTCCACTTTCGGATGGTTGATCATGTCGTTGATGATGGCGAGAACACCTCTATAAAGACCCGTTTCACCCACATGCTGTTCACCGGGAACCTGAATTTTAATTTGTATCATTTGCTTTTCGCCATACTTATGAACATCGGAGACGATTAACGTTCCGTATAGCATTTCCAGCGCTTGACTCATTTCTCGCGACGAATGGAGATTCGCCGTCGCCTTATCGATGACCCTGGATAACAGCGCATTAAGCGCCACTTCAGACTCGACCAGTGGGCGTTTTATATAGATGCCAAATAAAACCGTTTTAAATTTATCTGATTGTACCATGTGCAGGTTAACACCTGGAATAATGGTTCTTTGGAGCGTTTGGTTAATCATGCGTCACATCCCTTTTAAGCGTCATAAAGACATTATAACTTATTTACATTGTATTGTTAATACGTTATAATATTTTGATGTGATTAGAAAACAAATTATGAATAATGATAGATTAAGGACGGGATTAAATGAAATTAGGAATTGTGGGATTACCCAACGTCGGCAAAAGTACCCTTTTCAATGCCATTACAAAAGCAGGTGCAGAAAGCGCAAACTATCCTTTTTGTACGATTGAACCCAACGTAGGTGTCGTATCGGTACCGGATAAGCGTCTCAATGTACTTAGGGATTTATATGACTCGAAGAAAATAGTCCCCACTGCAATTGAATTTTACGATATTGCCGGATTGGTACGTGGCGCTTCAAAAGGCGAAGGCCTCGGCAACCAATTTTTAGGACATATTAGAGAAGTAGAAGCCATCGTTCACGTGGTGCGTTGCTTTGAAGATGAGAACGTCGTTCACGTGGAAGGCAAAATCAATCCACTAAGCGATATCGAAACCATCAACATCGAGTTGATTTTATCGGATGCAGAAGTTCTCGAAAGAAGACTCTCGAAAGCCATCAAGCAATCAAAGGGTGATAAGACCCTCGGTAAAGAAATCGAGCTCTTAGAACAAGTAAAGAAAGTGCTTGAAGAAGGCAAATCAGTACGCACCATGGAATTATCCGATGAAGACCGCGAATTCGTCAGCACCCTCAACCTCCTCTCATCAAAGCCGATTATCTATTGTGCCAATGTGTCAGAGGAAGATGTCGTGGCAGGTGTCGAAAATGAACATGTGAAAGCTGTAAAAGCATTTGCCGCAACCGAAAATGCCGATGTCGTCGTCATCTGCGGTAAGGTTGAGCAAGAAATCGCGGAGCTCGAAGATGAAGATCGCCAAGCCTTCCTAGAAGAGCTCGGACTCAAAGAATCTGGTCTTGACCAGCTCGTCCGTGCCAGCTATCACCTCTTAAACCTCATCAGCTTCTTAACAGCCGGTCCACAGGAAGTGCGTGCATGGACGATCCGTAAGGGTACAAAAGCACCTCAAGCTGGCGGTAAAATTCACTCTGATATCGAGCGTGGCTTTATCCGCGTGGAAACCATCGCATTTGACGACCTGATCGCCTATGGCACCATGTCAGCCGCTAAAGAAGTGGGCAAAGTCAGACTCGAAGGCAAAGAATACACCGTATGTGATGGCGATGTGATGCTGTTTAGATTCAATGTTTAATTCCTAAAAAATTTTTATTCCATTTCGCTTCACAGTCCAACCACTAATAATCGCATCTGATTATTTGAAGACACAGAAATTCCTTTAAGCAGAGCCCATTGTTCGCTGGACGCGTTCCGCTATGGTCATTCGGATGCGTGCCGTTTACGACTCGTGTCGACGCGAATATGAAACTCGCTTCGCTCAAACAGTCATATTCGCTATGTCTATGCTGTTGTTCGTTTCTGAATTTTTGTAAACTATGCAAATATAGTAGGTAGTGTAGTCTTACGTCAGTGAGCCTTCGTCGAACAGCAGGGGCAACCTCATGAAATCGCTTCTCGCAGGATGTGAAACGAAATTTTAATCAAAATTCCCATAAGAAGAATCATGCACATTTAAGTCCACCAAATGAACATTCAAAAGTGTAAAGCCCTCTAATCGAGGGCTTTTTTAATTTCCATAACATACATTTCAATAATCAAATTACTTAATGCAAATTTACTTTCGTGCATTTTTAAAAAAATTAACTGAATGTTCTCTTTTATGTAAGCATCTGTAATCACAGAATACGAAATGATCCCTTAAATCTTCCTTAGATAAGACTCAAAAGCAACATCATTGTAAACTGGTTCTAGAGATTTTGTCAAATCATATGACATGTCTTCAAAATTAATAAAAGCCCTCACTTTGAGGACTTTTGTTTTTTGTCTTTCGATGTTCTCAGTTACTATCACTTAAATAAGGTCATTTACGCAACAATGATTGTTAAGTTTGAAGTTTCGCGATTTTATTTCGAAATTTCGCTCCACATCCCGCGAGAAGCGATTTCATGAGGATGCCCATGCCGTTCGAAATTAGCGAGATACAGCAAAAATGACTGTTTGAGCGAAGCGAGTCTCATTTTTGCATCGAGCGTTCGTAAACGGGATGCATCCGAATGACCCAAGCATCGAGTGGGACTGTGAAGCGGAATTGAATCAAAAATGCTTTACGATCATTTTCGCGTCTAGCGTTCGCAAACGGTATGCATCCGAATGACCCAAGCGAAACGCGGGACTGTGAAGTGGAATTGAATCGAAATCGCTTTACAATCATTTTCGCGTCTAGCGTTCGCAAACGGCATGCATCCGAATGACCCAAGCGAAACGCGTCCATCGAACCATGTTACTCTGTTTAAAGGAATTTCTCTGTATTCAAGTATTTCAAAAGCGATTATCAGTGGTTGGACTGTGAAGTGGAATTGAATCGAAATCGTTTGAGGAATCTTTGACGAATCAACTAACAAAGAATCGCCTATCGATCTTCCCTTCATCTGATACCACGACGCCCTCAGCTTCTAGAAGAGCCTTTTGGATGAATGCGCCTTCCCCACTTAGAGCGATTTGGCCCTGCTTGTTTACCACACGATGCCATGGCAGGTGTTCGGTATCACTAAGGCTACTGAGGATCCGGACAACCTGACGTGCACCATTGGGATAGCCGGCCAGCTTGGCCACTTCGCCATAGCTGATGACCTTACCTACTGGCAATTGCTTTAAAATCGTAAGAATGGCTATAGTGGACTCACTGTAACTCACGTGCGTTTCACCTCGCTTAAGCTATGAAAGATTACGGCCACCAGGACGATGGCACCACCGATTAATGCATATTGTGATGGCATTTCGCCTGTTCCGATTAATACCCATACTGGATTGAGTAATGGTTCCAGTACAGGGATGAGGATGCCCTCCAGTACGGATACATTCTGAATGCCCTTCGTAAAGAAAATATACGAAATTCCCAGCTGAAACACACCCAGTAGAAGAATACCGAGGATATTCGACTGCGTAAATGTAATGGTTCCATAAAAGGGAATCGCGATAATAAAGGTCAACAAGTTGCCCCAGAAGACGACTTCCAGCGGCTTATGATTTTTTACGCGCTTAAGCAAAATAATCATCATGGCCATGGAGATTCCACTGATGATGGCGATGATGTTTCCGATGGTTTTTCCACCGCCTAAATCGCCTAAAAAGAATAGGACCATGCCGAGGAAAACCACAAAAACGGTGATATAGTCTTTTTTTACGAACTTTTCATTAAAAAAAGCGCCGCCTATTACGATGGCCCATGCTGGTGCGGTGAACTGAAGTAATATAGCATTAGCAGAGGTCGTCAGTTTGTTGGCGGATACGAAGAGCATCACTAAGACCACATAGTTGACGGCTGCAAATAGGGCGGTTTTATCGAGGCGCTTTGGTAACCGTTTGGTCAGCATGTACCAAAATATCAACATGACGACACTGGAGATACCACTCCTCATACCTGCGATGGCGATCGGGTTCCAGTCCACCATTTTAATCAGTAATCCACCGGTACTCCATAATAAGGATGCTGCCACCACACATAAAATGGCGACCTTTCTACTCGTTTCTTTCATGACTCGTGTCCTTCCTAAGTTGTGTCCCTAACGTCTATTATAAGATAAATAAAACCGGAATCAATGGGAGAAATGAAATTATGTAACTTCCTTAAAAAAAACGACTTTGCGAAATCGTTATAAATATCGCAAAGCCGTTTTTTTGTTAGAAAATCTATAAATCCTCATTTTTTGGAACGTTACTATTTAGATCATTCCAGATCTATTTTATCTTTTCTTTGTTGTGCGGCAAAGGTCTTCCAAGCATGGAGACCTAAAGAAAGTCCGATGACGCCGTAAGCGATGAAGGTACGGAAATACTCACCTACTTGTGCATTACCAAACAGGTTTTTTCCTGCCATAGGCGAAACGATAAATAAAGTGTGGAAAAGGATGACGCCGAGCACGGCTTGTCCAACTGTGGCTTTCGTAACCGAAGCACCACCGATAAGGAGTGCGGCGATGGCGAAAGTACTGATTTGAACGTGCGAGCCATAAGTGTTCAGTGTCCCTAAGTTTTGAAGGAAGATGATTTGGCCCCAAGCGGCAAGTACTGTTGAAATCACGATGGATAACACCCTACGCTTTTCAACGTTTACACCAGAGACGTGTGCGATGTGCTTGTCTTGACCGACGGTTCTAAAGTCGTGTCCCATTTTTGTTTTGAAAATCGCGATGTTAAAGACGGCGATTAAGATGATGAACAGCGCAGTAATCATGGGCACATCAAAGAATCGGTACATGTTCGTGGTAAAGTTGAGGACGAGTCCAACCACCAGCAAAGAAAGACCCATACCGATGCGGGCATAGCTGGCTTTCTTTTGATCCTTAGTTTGTGTGGCTTTATTTTTCATCTGCATCCAGACGAGAAGCGCCGTACAAATAGCACCTGCGATGATTAATACCGTAGGCACCTTGAGCGACCACAGGTCATCAAGCGCGTACATGAGGTTGCCTTTAAGGTCGATGGTGTTTACCACACCGACGCCGCCTGGTATGAGGTACATCTCGTTTCCGATAGGAAGTACGGTGCCCACCAGGAATAGGAACAGCAGCTGATACAAACCATTTGCGAAGAAGCCGAGAATCATGGAAGTAATCATCTCTTGGCCGATGGTCTTGTTAAGGACGACACCAGTCAAATAGCCGAAAAGTGCTGCGATAGGTGTGGATAGTACCATACAGAGCATGAAACCGCCAAACCCTGTTGCTCCATAGCTGATGGCGAAAATCATGACGATTTGTGCTGCCATGGCGCCGATGGTGATACCGAAGTTGAGACCCATACCAGCAATTACCGGTATAATCAAGGCAAGCACTAAGAAAGTATTTCTTCCCACACGGGTAAGTAGCTCTTTAAAAATAAATGGCAATGGCTGTTGGGAAGCGATAATGCCTAAAATACATAGGATAACGAATACGATGGTAACGATATTTTTGGTGAGCAGGTCTCTCGTTTTAGTCTTCATTATTGTCCACCCCCTGCTTTAGTTAACGCGTATAGGATAATGCCGTACTGGACGACGACGCGCATGATCTCCGATAAGTTGCCTTGTGGGAAAATGACGTTTGCTACAGGAAGTGCCGCTAATAAGAGTCCTTGGAAAATAAAAACGCCGAAAATAACGTGGAAAATCTTAGCATTATGTGCCGATGCACCGCCTAAAAGAATGGCGGCAACCGCTGCAAAGCCCATCATGAGTGGCGCTGTGTAGAGCTGAAAGAACCCATAGGATTGCGCATAGACTAAAATACCGATGGCGCCTAAAATCGTAGAAATCACCGTGGCGATCATACGGCTTTTATCGACATTTATGCCGGATGCTTTAGCAAACTTGTTATTGCTTCCTGTGGCGATCATGGCGAGGCCTGTCTTCGATTTAAGGAACAGGAACACGATGAAGCACATGAAGAAAAAGAACAATAAAAGTCCTGTGGGCACGTCGATGCCAGCTACTCTGAACTTCATGAAGTCATTTAGCACCTTATCATAATAATCGGTGAGCGCGATGGTGGTTCTAAGTCCTTCACCGATCGGCCAGCGAATGGCATCTGATTTAAAAGGCAAGACGAGCCACGCGATACACATCAGCGAAACCACAGAGAACCCGACATAGGTTCCGACCATCATCTCCGAGCCCTTAACGCGGTTTAAAAGCTTTCCGTAGTAGTAACCTGTAATCACTGATAGTGGAATTGAGGCCACTATGGCTACTACGAACCCAAATAGACCCGTCAAGTTTAACTCGATACTGATGAGACCGCCGATAATTCCGCAAATAACCCCAAGTGGTAAACCGAAGTTAAGTCCCGTTCCTGCAAGGATACCTGGAACCATGGCCAGTACGAGGACACCGTTCATCCCCATACGGACAAGGTTGTCGGAAAAGAGCTGCGCCACATCTAATTTTAATACATAGGCTGCGATATAAATGACAATCAACAGCGTGATAATCGTCAATCTCGGAATACCGATGGATTTAAGGCCGTGCATTATTTTGTCTTTCATTATAGGACCTCCCCTGGCATATCGGTTTTTCCTGACATGTAGAGACCATACTTCGCATCCGAATCATCTGGCTTAAGTACGCCGACCAGCTTGCCTTCAGAAACGATGGCGATGCGATCACAGATGGATCTAAGCTCTGCAAGTTCACTGGAGGTCATGATAATGGTCATATTCTTTTTACGATTCAGCTCGATAAGTGTATCGAGTACCAGCTTTTTAGCACCGATGTCGATGCCGCGTGTCGGTTCTGAAACCAACAGCACTTCAGGTTCTAGCGTTATCGCCCTAGCTAAGCAAACCTTTTGTTGATTTCCGCCGCTCAAGCGTCTCGTTTTTTGCTCTGTACCCGTGCAACGAATGTCAAACAGCTTGACCATTTCTTCTGCATGGCGTTTTACCTTTGCTTCATCGATTTGGTTGAAGAAGACCACTTTTTTAAGGAAGTCGTCCTTTACTTGCATCGCGGTAATGGCGATGTTGAGGTCAATCGGTTCGTCCAGAAGAAGGCCGACGCCCTTTCGGTCTTCAGATACAAAGGCCAGTCTCTTTTTAAGCGATGCCATAGGCGCGTTGAGTACCAGTGGTTCACCGTTTAAAGTCACTTCTCCCGATGCCGGAAATAATCCCATCAAACCGTTTGCAACACCGATTTTACCTTGACCAGCAAGTCCGCCTATACCGATGATTTCACCACGTTTAATGTCAAGGTCGATTCCTTTAACCATTTCACCTGGCATACCGACTTTGAAGTTCTTCATCGAGATAATGGTTTCGCTTTTTTCTACATTTCTATTCTCTTCATTTTGGACGAGTTTTTCAATTTTACGTCCAACCATAAGCTCAGCCAACTCCACTGTGTTCGTGTCACTGGTTTTCTTAGCGGCTACCAAACCACCGTCTCTTAGGATCACCACATGCTGCGAGCAGGCCGTAACTTCATCGAGTCTGTGTGTGATAAAAATGATGGCGATGCCTTGAGCCGCGAGATGTTTCATGGCTTTTATAAGGTTGTCCGCTTCACTTTCTGTGAGTACTGCAGTTGGCTCATCGAATACTAAAAGTCTTATGTTCTTCTTATCAATTTCTCTCGCGATTTCGATGAACTGCATGTAACCAACGGGCAGCCCTTCAACCTTCGCATATTCATCTATTCCAATCTCCAATTTATCGAGCGCTTCACGTGCATCACGATTCATGGTTTTATAGTCTAATGTTCTATAGTCTTTACCAAAAACTTGGCTGATGGGATTTCCCTTTGTAACCTCACGGTTTAGTTTGATATTCTCAGCAACGGTAAAGCCAGGGATTAACATGAACTCTTGATGCACCATTCCGATGCCAAGCTCCATGGCTTTTTCTGGTGTATTGATGTTTACCACTTGGCCATCAAGTAATATTTCGCCAGCATACCCGCCTGTACTATGGATGACTGGCATCCCAAACAAGATGTTCATCAGTGTTGATTTGCCTGCACCATTTTCACCGAGCAAGCATAATATTTCTCCCTTTTCCACGGAAAAACTGACTTTATTAAGCACTTGGTTTTCGCCGTAAAGCTTTGAGATCTCTTTAAGTTCCAACATTATGTTGTTCAAAGCGTTCACCCCTCGTCTCTTTTAAAAAGGCTGTCCAAGACCCCTTCCAGATTGCCAGAGGTCACCATAGGGGGTACGTCTCGCAATCTGAAAGGTTGTCACATGGACAACCTTTCACTTTATTAAATGCAATGGCTAGAATGTGATGTAGTCTGATAAGAGCAGCATGAAGTTAGGATAGTTTGTGCCGCCTTCAGTCAACGTCGTTAACTTGATTTCAACGCCAGCATACTCAGAGAATAATTGCTCAAGTTTAGCTTGGTCGAGTTTACCGTTAGTTTCGCCTTTAGCCCAAGCAATTGCATACTCAGCACCAGACTCAACGAACATCATGTTAACAGGAACTGGCCATGTTGAAAATCTTCCTGTACCGCCTTTTTCAGCGATTTTAGCAGTGATTTGCTCGATAATGTAAGCGACATCGCCTTGTTTATCATCTGGAATCTCGATTCCGAGTGCTCCTGGGTAGCCATGGTATGGTGATGGGCAGCATTGTTGAGCGAGGATACCACCGTTTTCAAGAGCTGATTTGATGAGTGGCTCTTGCATAGCGCAGTTAGTTGAGAAGAAGCAAGTGTCTTTACCAAACTCAGCGATTTTTCTTGGAACGTCTTCAAGAATAAATTGTTGTGCACCTGGAACGCCAGCGTCGCCAGTTGGGTCTGGAGCTGTTGCATCTACAAATGCGATGCCTTTAGCTTCACATTGCTCTTTGAAGATGTCTCTTCTAGCAGCGAGAAGTGGGTATGACATGTGTCTTGGGAAAGAATAGTGAACAAATGTCTTAGCGCCAATTTTCTCAGCTTGCTCGATAATCGCTGTACCCATTCCGAGTTCGTCGCCTTGAAGCACGATGTCAGCTTTAGGTGAAATCGTGTCAGGTGCTTCACCTGGTACGCCAGCGATAATAAGGATATCATCTCTGATTTCTCTTACTTTATCGATAGCAGCAGATACGCCAGGAACTGCTTGACAGATTACGATTGCTTTAACTTCTGGATCGTTTGCAATACTCAGAATGTTAGAAATCGTCGTTTCTTGCTCATCCATGAACTTGTCTGGATAGGTTTGTAAAATTACTTGATCGCCGTATTTTGCTTTTACAGCTTCAGCAGCACGATATTCCTCTTCGCCTTGAGAAACCGTACCAGTGACAACGCCGATTTTGAAACCGAGTTCTTCGCCTGATGTGCCGAGATCAATTTTCTTCGCGCAAGCAGCGGTTGGGAAAATCATGATCAAAATCATCAGGATCGCAAATAATTTTTTCATTACCAAAAATCCCCCTTATGATTAGTGTGGACAGCATTTTTGCTTCCATCCCGTATTATTCGCTGTGTAAAAACAAACTCCTTTTTCTCAAAAAATGGAAAAAAGCGTAAAAAAGGATTTTTACGCTTAACATAACTTTGTTTTGTTGGATACTTTTTACATGAAATTCATGAATTCTAAAGACATGTTGATAATCTGTTGCATTTTGTTTACAAAACATTCACAATTATTAACATTATTAAATTATTTATGAGGTTGCTGCAGCGTTACTGGCTGCTATCGATGCCGATGTGGCGGCGATCAGTGCAGCGGTTTGAGCCGCAATCAGGGATTCTATCGAAATGCTTAGCGAAATTTTCGCCACTTCTGATGCTGTGGTTTCTTTGATCCATTCATCGGAAATAATCGCAGAGGCTAGAAGGATGTTCATCCCCTTACCTAACCATTTGAACTTTTTCTGCTTGTTAAGGTAAAGTGAAAGCGCAATCCAGTCGGCGATGAGTGCGGGCTCCTCTAAAGATATCAGCGTCACAGTGCCAAGTGCCGCATAGAACGATGAGTACACTGTGAGCTTATTCGCCTTTAGCTGATCTCGAAGGGATGTGCAGTGTAGTGACACCTCTTCAACCGGTCGATTCGACAGCGCTAGGATATGAGAGAGACGCTGTAGTTCATTGCATTTTGAAAATCCCGCGGCAACCAAACGCTGATAAATCTGTTCGATGCGGTCGAGTTCACACGCTGAGCTTGCCAGCAGAACGCTCATGGCGTAATCATCGCTGCTAGTGAGCCATGGATGACTCTTTTTCATCATCTGATAAATCTCAAATGCTTTTCCAGCGACGCGGTTATTATCCAGATCCCCGGATACCTTATATAGCGCATATGAGGCTAGCGGCAGGTGCATGCCATTTTTAAAGCCCGCATTTTTTAACGCCTGCTCGTTTTGTAGAATTTTACCTAACAGACCTTCTATGCTTGAACTTTCAATACTGAGGAGCCCTGCAAGCATAAACCGATACGTCCCGCGATAATAGGAAAATACACTAGTTTCTTGGTTGATCACATCGATGGCGTTTTTTAGGGTTTCCTTATCAACGGTCTTATGATTCACCGTATAAAGCAAGGCCACGAAATGTTTCGTCAGGTTGTGTTCCCACATAAATGCCTTTTCCAGCGCGATGTATTTATCAAGCATCTCATCTGCTGTTCTGAGAAATCGTTCGCTCATGTGAAGCCTCCTTTTAAATAATCTCAAGCTTTCTTATCTTATCTGTGTTTATATCCGATAGTACCTTACACCCTGTCATGGTCATGGCACTTAAGAGCTCACTTTCAATTTGGTTCACTAAAAGTCCTGCCCCTTCTTCCCCACCGCCATAGATGGCCGTCACAAATGGTCTGGCGATTAGAACCGCATCTGCACCGAGTGCAATCGCTTTAAATACATCTAGACCAGTGCGCACCCCACCATCGATGAAAATCTTTATTTGCCCTTTTACCGCTGCCACGATTTCCGGCAACACCTCAAGTGATGCAGGCGTCTCATCTAGTACGCGTCCCCCGTGGTTCGAAACGACGATGCCGTATGCCCCAGCTTCCACTGCTTTCTTAGCGCCACTCACTGTCATGATCCCTTTGATGATAAATGGCTTTTCTGTGGCACCTACGATTTCTTTAAGGGTTTCCACTGACATGGGTGACACAGGTTTTCCTTGAGCGGCGAGGATTGAAAGACCTGCGGCATCCACATCCATGGCCATGGCAATCGCGCCAGCGGCCTCTGCAATTCTAATTTTTTCGATGACCTCGTGCTTTCGCCACGGCTTGATGGTCGGGATCCCGTGCCCATCTTCTTCCCTTATGGCGACTGCGGTGCCATCATACACCTCGGACTTCACACCATCACCGGTAAATGCGGCGATTCCCGCTTTTCTACAGCCTTTCACCAATGCTGTAGAGTACGATAAATCGTCATATAAGTCACTATAATGAAGCTGAACTGCACCGACTGGAGCTGCAAACACGGGAAGCTTAAATTGCTTTCCGAACAGTGTTACAGACGCATCAGGGGCTGTTCCTTCTATTAATGTATCCATTTCGAGTCCATAGGCTCTAAACGCCTTATAGTTTCTTATAAAACCGACACCGGTTCCCTTACCACCTGGCCCGGGAATGACGCCTCTACAAGCGATGCCGTTGCACTCTGGACATACCTTACATTTGGTTCCAATATTTTTTCTCGCATTTAAGAGCATTTCTTGATATGTCATTTGTCCGCCTCTCCTATCCTTAAATTCATCCCTATTATACCATTTAAAAATTTCTAAAGGATAATAAAATCATTAAATCCTCCTAAACGCGTTTGATGGGGTAGACGAAACAGGTGAATCCAGTTAAAATAGAGAAGAATCTAATGAATGGAGCATAATGGAATGAGTATACTTGAAGCGACGATGTTAATTTGTTTTGGTGCCGCTTGGCCAATTTCTATTTATAAATCTTATACCTCACGTACCAACGGCGGAAAAAGTGTCTTCTTCTTAATCGTCATCATGATCGGTTATGTGGCTGGCATTTTAAATAAGCTCTACTATAACTTTGATTGGGTCATTTATTTATATGCGCTTAACCTGTGCATGGTTTTTACAGACACCATGCTTTACCTGCGTAACGTAAAACTGACTAAGGAGTCTTCAAGATGAAGAAAACAAAAATTGCAATTTTGATAGCCCTGCTACTTTGTGTCAGCTTAGGCGTGTTCTATGTTTATAAAATCAATGTGTTCGATGAAACCACACTCAAAAATATCGATGTCAGAACCGGCGATTTTTCTACGCCTTCTGTTTACACATTAGATGAAAAACAAGCGAAAACGCTTTTTTCCAGCATCAATTCAGCGCTGGAAACCACTGAAGCCCTTCCTGAAGATGCTTTGGCATTCGATTTGACGCTGTTGAACAAATGGGATATCACGAAGAATTACCGCGTGTATTTCACGGATGACCACACGATTTATATGAACATCGATAATAAAAGTACGCTATTTAAAGTCGAGAAGCCGGATTTCTTCTATTCTCATGAAGGGTTCGACTCCTATTACAGCGAACAGCTTTTCCCGAACTATGCGCTGCTCATAGATGAACAGCAGGTCGCTTTCAGCACACAGTCCAGCAGTTGGTCATTTAGACGCCTGGATGGGAGTTGGCATGACATTACTCCGCCATTACGAGCATCCGATGAAACGATTGCTGAAGCCGTTCTTTCTGATTCCGAATCAACGCTAGGACTCGATATCGGCAAAATGCCATCTGAGGCTACACTGAAGATTTATTCGTCAGAAAATAAGACATTAGTGTTTGAAGGAAAAGTCAACGCCAGACAACTCCCAGCACCCGGATATGACGGCGCCTTTGATTATGAACTGAACCTCAACTGGAATGACGAGACCAGTGGCTATCGTGGCGAAGCGGTATTGACATTCAAAGTGAACATCGACCTCCCTGAGGCCTTCACCCTTTCTAAAAGTATCGTTAGACAAGGCGATATGCTAATAGTCAATGCCATGTATGTCAACTCAGCTGATGAAATCGTATTAGAACAATCCATCGTCCCAACTTTTAAATGGTTTTCAAATGGTGAAACGCTGAGAGGCTACATCCCTACCAACTATAATACAGCGGTCGGCAAACATGCCCTGGTGTTTAAAAACACGCGAACAGGAGCTGTCAATACCTACGAGATCGAAGTGGTCTCCCGTGACTTTAAAGTCCAGAAACTCACCGTAGATCCAAATGTAGAGGCCAGCACGCGAAATGATGCGGCATACGAGGAATATCGCACGATCTTTAATCCTGTTAGAACCGTCAGTGCAGACACCCGCTACTATACAGAGGATTTCTTGTTACCGTCACCTGGAAAGCTGACCACAGAGTTCGGTGAATCCAGAACGGTCAACGGTGAACCAACCTCCTACAGGCATAACGGCATCGACATCGCAAACAAGCGCGGCACCGATGTGCTGGCCACGAATACTGGCAAGGTTGTTCTCGCCTATAAACTGATACTCACTGGCAATACGGTTATTATCGATCACGGCGAAGGCTTATTTAGCGTCTACGAGCACATGGATGCCATGAACGTCTCACAGGGAGATCTGGTGGCTAGAGGTCAGAAAATCGGCGACATGGGCTCTACAGGCTTCTCCACTGGATCACATCTCCATTTCATGATTTCCTATTACGATGTGAACCTTGAGCCTGGTTATTTCCTATATGGCGAATCCTTAACGAAAGAAAATTACAGCACATTAATGAAGTAAAAAAAGGCGGTTCCACCTACTGGGTAGTGGAATCGCCTTCTTTTTATTTTGTGGTTTGGATATAGGGCTGAATCGCCTCGAAAATTTCTCTTTTAACGGATTCCTTTACTTGACCGTTTTCATCAAGTGCTGAATCGTTTAAATCGAACCTTACTTTAGGGCACAAATCAAACGCTTCAAACCAATGCTCATAATTTCTGTGAAGATCCTCCATGTAATCCCTCGGAATCAAGTCCCCTTCCGTGGAACGTGCACGACGCGCAATCCGCTCCATGGCGGTATCCACGGTGACATCGATATAAACCAGAACCTCAGGTGGGCTGATATGCTGCAGCATATTATGAAGTAAATCGCGATAGATGATGAACTCATCCTCACTCATCTGTCCACGCTCGTGAATCGTCTTCGCGAAAATCTCATCGCCATAGATCGAGCGGTCCAGGATGGCACGATTGCCTTCCGCTTCGATGCGTTTTAGGTCCTTAAACCGATCGTTTAAAAACATGACCTGGATTATGGCGCTCCACCGCGTTTGATCTGCATAAAAAAGATCTAGCATGCGCTGTGCCAATGAATCCTTACCATCATCCTTCAGCTCCTCAAACAGAGGCACGCCTAACATTTCACTTAAAAACTCCCCTACGGTACTCTTACCGGCTCCGATAATGCCATCGATGACTATCGCCATGTTTCTGTCCACTCCTTTATTATGGTAAGCTGCCCGGTTGGTGCAGGTATACGTCAACGTCATATTCTCACCTATTTTCTTATGATGGTACCGCCACCCACCAAGTATTGATCTTTATAAAATACCACCGCTTGTCCAGGCGTTACAGCTCGCTGCGGCGTGTCAAACGTCACATGAACCCGATCCCCATGCTGTTCGATCAGACAGGGAGCCGGTTTTGCACTGTATCTGATTTTCGCCTCACATCGATAGGGTCCGTCTAGACGGTCCATGAGGATAAAATTAACCTCATTTGCCCAAAGCTCCGTTTTAAATACTGCCTCATTTTCACCTAAGACCACTCGATTGAGGTCAGGGTCGATGTCAACCACATACATGGGTTTGCCAAACGTGATGCCGAGCCCTTTCCTTTGGCCAACGGTGTAATTGACGATGCCCTGATGTTCTCCTAAGAGATTCCCCTCGCCATCAACAAATTTACCAGGAACGATATCGTATTCCGCATTGCGCTTTAGAAAGCCTACATAATCCTGATCAGGAACGAAACAAATTTCTTGGCTATCCGATTTTTGTGACATTTGAACGTCGAACTGAGCCGCAATTTGTCTTACTTCCTCTTTAGAAGTAAACCGTGCCAGTGGCATCAAAATGTGCTTTAACTGGTCTTGTGTGAGGTTATAAAGCGCATATGTTTGATCCTTTTCCACAGCTTTCGCCTTCTCTACGACATAGCGGTTAAGGGTTTCATCAAATTTGATATCCGCATAATGCCCCGTTGCTACATAATATGCACCCAGCTGATGTGCCTTCTCGAGCAACGCTTCAAATTTCACATGCTTGTTGCATGCAATGCACGGATTCGGCGTCTCGCCATTCTTATAGGCCTCGATAAAATAATCGACCACCGTCTCTTTAAAAACTGCCTTAAAATCAAGGGCATAAAATGGGATGCCGATTTGCTCACATACCCTTCTGGCATCCTCCACTGAAGATAAGCTACAGCAACCGCCATCCTTTAATAGATGGGCATCTTCCAGAAAGTCATCCTGCCATAATCGCATGTTCACGCCGATTACTTCATAACCCAGGCGCTTTAGCTCGTAAGCAGCAACTGTACTGTCTACACCACCACTCATACCGACGATGACTTTATTCTTATTTAACATACATTTATCCTTTCAAAATCTTACGCGTTATGTCGATCACACGATCGATCTCTTCCTCAGTGGTCATATCGCCTACGGCATACCGTATACACCTTTTCGCCTCCGCTTCCGAATACCCTATTGCGCGGAGGACATGAGAGGCATTAAGTGCCCCTGAGCTACAGGCTGAACCACTTGATATGGCGATGCCATACATGTCATAATTGATTACCATCGTGTCGCCATCCCTACTAGGAATATAGACATTTAGAATACCTGGATGATCAGGATTACCATTTACCTTAATCCCGAGCTCTAGCCCTTCGAGACCCACTCTTAATTTTTCCTTGAGCAGGTGTTTATGTGTTGATCGCGATTCCAACTGTTCCGTCGCCATCACAACCGCTCTTGCAAATCCAACAATATAGGGGAGGTTAAACCCACAGGGTTCCTCGCCATATATGAGCTGTTCAATCAAGTGTTGAAGCGCAGGCTTTATATAATGCGCACCACAACCTTTTGGCGCATACACCTTATGTGCGGAGAACGTCATTGCATCCACATCAAGCAGTTCCAAATCTAAGGGGATATTTCCCAGCGCTTGAACCGCATCCACGTGCAAAAGAACCTCATTAAGGCGGCATAATCTAGAGATGGCCTCTATAGGTTGACGTGTTCCAAGTTCATTATTGACCATCATGACAGAGACAAGCGCGGTCTCTGGCCGGATGCATTTTTCCAGATAATTGAGGTCGACATAGCCCTTATGATCAACGGGGATGACTTCCACTTGAAAACCTAAATCGCCCAAATGCTTAAATACATTTCCCACTGCCGGGTGCTCTATCACGGTTGTGAGGATATGCGTGCCTTTGCCTTTGCCTTTACCATAGTTAGCAAGCCCTTTAATGAGAAGGTTGTTGCTAAAGCTTCCGCTTGGTGTAAATGTAATGGTGCTCGCAGGAGCATTTAGACACCGTGCGAGCGTATCGGCACAGTCTTTATAGATGGCATCAACCTCTGATAAGGAGAAGTCACTAAAGTAAGGAAGCATCGCCTCTACGATTTCCGGTTTTACGGGGGTTGTGGCAGCATAATCCAAATAAAGTCGATTCATAGTAATGGCCTTTCTAAAAATTCATTATCTATTATAACATATAAAGGAGATAAAACACTTTCAAAAAAGGAAAAAATGGATGCTGGCGATGCATCCATTTCCTAGAGGTATTCAATAAAGTTTACGTTTGGGGTACCTACTACTTTTAAGGGTAATAAGAAGTTAAGGTGTTACGAGTATAAGGAGTTTCAATTGATAATGATTATCAATTTCATACTCTTATATTAGCATGCCTATTAAACTTTGTAAACCCCTTTTTTTAAAAAAAATAAATTTTTAAAAAAATCGGCTCCATGCAAATTGCACATTAAACTAATGGTCATTTTATGTTACGATTAAACTAAATTTTCAGTATGAGGTTACTATGAACGAACTGGTTGCCGCCTTAAAGTCATACATCATTCTTTCACTGAACGATCTATACCGCATCAAAAAAACGCTCACTGAACGCTATGCGCACATGAGCCCTCTTGAGCGCGCAGATTTGCTAGCACTGGCCGTTCATAACCACCTCAACAAGCATTTGGCAGGCATAGACGAGACACGGCATGATGCACTGAAAAACGCGATATTGTCCGCGACGTTAGCCAAACATGTTTATACGATCACACGCTTCGATATATTTGAAGCCATCTTCGAACTGGATGTCAGCGAATCCAGCCGTGTGGAAATTGCTGAGAGCTGGCTGGCTGAGTCTGTTAAAAATCCAGTGCCCCGTTGGGCATTAGAGGATTATATGAATCGCGCCCCGCTTCGTTCAGCCTCACTACGGTCAGACCTGCCTAATCGGACCGAAAACGATTTGATTAAACCCTTTCCTGCTCATCCATCGCGTGAACGCATTAGCCTCCGAAGAATCTTTATCGAATGGTTTGAGCATATAAACTACGAAAGCTTTAACCGTTATATCGCCAGAAATCTCGTATTGATTTTGATGGTCGTCCTCCTCGCCTTAACCACAGGTACCATTGCATCACTGGTTATAAAGCCTGATCCACACGTGATTTTAAAGGGTGACATTAATTATAAGGATTATTTGGGACTGGCTGCACTTGATCGCGTCTATCTCATCACCGGCATCCATGGAGAATCGGATGATACCAGCATTAAACTCTCGCTTCGTAAGCAGACGTTTGACTTTGGTCTCCAAACGCCATTAAGGGCATTCAAATACAAAACCATCCATTATTTCGAGGTTAGGCATTATATTTTGACCGCTAGAAATGGTTTGATCGGTCAATCTAGCCATTTTAATCAAATCATCCATTCCGCTTTTATAAATGACATAGATCCCCTTTTACTACTCGCCATTATTGGTCAAGAACAGGCCTTTATTCCGAAAGATGGCCATAACGCCTCAGAAATCATTAATAATCCCTATAACGTCTATCACAGCTGGCTCATCTATAATACCACATTGAGAGACAGCACTCAGATTGCCATCAACACCATAAAGAATCGGCTAAGAACGGCGCCACCCGATGTTTCGCCCTTCCAATGGCTTAACACCGTGTATGCAGAAGATGAGAACTGGCATCAAGGGGTAAGGCTGATTTATGTCCATCTACAGTCACTATGACAAACATAAGAATCCAACAATTGTTCGAATAATTAACATTTTATTGGGTATGTATATCTTAGCTTTAAATACAAAGGAGCGTGATGTTGATGCCTTATAGAGGAACAAATGCTAAACGACAAGTCATCCATGATAAAAGTCGAGGAACGCTTAGAGAAAGTGCTAGAGATCATTATCTAGGTGAAAAGAAAGAACATGAGCACGAGTTGGCAAACGCAAAAGAAAAAATTGCGAAGTACTTTAATGATGGCTATCGTTTCAGTCGTCGTGAAGAACTTGAAAAGAGCATAAGAGTCACCTTTGCTAACGCCTCAAAAGATGAAAAGCACATCGATTTCCTATTCCCTGACAACTTCGACGCCTTAAAGGCATTTATCGAGAATCCTAGAACCCATTAAAATTGAATATAAAGGCATATAAGGAAGCACAACCCGTGCTTCCTTCTTAATTTCATAATTGTTTACAAGTTTTCTCTTGACTATTCTTATGAGCGATTTATAATGACATGGTATGACTCTAAGAAATCGTAAATGGATGAGGTATAAAATGGAATCAAAAGAACATATGGAACATGACATCCCTTTAAAACGCTCTAAACTTCAAGGCTGGCCTAAACTACTGATCATTCTCTTCATATTATCTGCTATCGCTTTTTTCGGAATAGGCTATTTCATGAACGAGCGAATTAATGTGGTTGTCATGGGTGTCGAAGGCACTCGAACGGATACGATGATTTTTATGTCCATCGATACGAAAGACAACTCAGTAGACGCCATCTCCATCCCACGTGACACCTATTTCCCAACTGAAGGAAAAAACGGTGCAGGTCAAAAGAAGCTCAATGCCGTTTATGGCTTTAAAGAAATCGGCGGTCCTGAAGGGGTTAGAAACGCGATTGGAAAGATATTAGGCACTGAAATTGACTATTATGTCACGGTTAATTATGAAGCCGTAAAAGAAATCGTCGACCTTATCGGCGGCGTCGAAGTGGATGTTCCCTTTAGAATGAAATATGACGACGCTTACTCTGAACCCCCTCTCCATATCGATTTTCAACCAGGATTACAGAAGATCGATGGTGATCAGGCCATGGCATACCTTAGATTTAGAAAAAATAACGACGGTTCGCACAGTGGTGGCGATATAAAACGTATGGAAAGACAACAAGAATTCCTGAAAAGTGCTGCTAAAGCGGCTATCCAGCCTAAGCTCCCCTATATCGTCGCTCGTGGTCTTACTTATGTGGAAACCGACATGCCGATGACGAAAGCCGTCATGATCGCCACCGCCATGATTGGATCTGATATAGAAAACATCAACCTTCAGACGATCCCTTCTGCAGGTACAGGAACAGGAAAAGATGGCCTTAGCTATTTCTACTATGACGAGGCAGCCACTAAACTATTGATTGAGCAAATTATGGGAAATGAATAAAAAACAAAAAAGGAGCGTAAGCTCCTTTTTTTAATGCATCATCATGCCACTTTCCATTTCTTTCAGCTCATTCGCAATTTCATCCTGATTAAACCCGTAAAATGTCATTTCGTAAATGAGGATTGCGATTAACTCTTCCGTATTAATTTCGAGGTCCTCTTGTAACACGATTTGCGCATTTGCCCATTCTTCCCATCTGGTGAAACCCAAAGCAAAATGTAAATCCTCTTTTATGGAATATCCAGAAACGCTGATATACGCCGCCTCGTCGATGTCTTCCTCATACCCATCTTCGTTCTCTGGATCGATCAGGGCGATGTTGATGACAAATTCGTCAAAGGCTTTTGATGGGGTTGCTTTAATGTAATTGATGACCTCTAAATAATGATGTTTGTCAGCAAGTGATTCAGGATAAGCTAGTAATAGTTCATCCATTACTTTTTCAGGCGCAGTGCCGTTGATTAATTCTTTAAGTGTCATAGGTTTCCTTTCTTAACTCAGGGCCTTTTTCCCCTGTCACTCTTCATTTTACCATCTTAATGCATTTTACCCGTTAGTTCAATTCAATTTTATGTTACAATAAACACAAATATCATTTCAGGAGGCACTATGACCTATAAAATAGGCTTTATCGGTGGTGGGAATATGGCTAGCGCCATAATCAGCGGACTTATTTCAAAAGGAATCTACGAACCACATGAAATAATCGCCAGTGCAACTAGCGAACGTACCATTGATCGTTTGAGGAATCAATATGGCATACAGGCTGTAATCGGCAATCTTGAAATTGCTCAAAACAGCGAAATCGTCGTTCTCGCTGTCAAACCCTATTATCTTTTTAATGTGGTGGATGAAATCATCCCTGTTCTAAAACCAAATCAAGTGATAATCTCTATTGCTTCTGGAATTCCGCTGGATAAGCTCCACCTTAAAATGCCAGAGCAGCGCGTTTATCGCGCCATGCCAAATACACCCGCTGCGGTTAACCTAGGTATGACCTCGCTTTGCACGAAGCTCGCTGAAAACGACCCTACACGTGCCACCGTTGAGCGAATATTTTCCGCTATCGGACGCTATGCCTGGATCGAAGAAAGACTCATGCATGCTGCCATCGCCGTGCATGGCTCTTCACCTGCTTATGCCTTTGTCATGATTGAGGCCATGGCAGACGCCGCTGTCCTTGAAGGCATGCCTAGAGATAAGGCCTACCTGATGGCCGCTCAGAGCTTGTTAGGCGCTGCTCAAATGGTTTTAACCACAGGGCTTCATCCAGGTGTGTTAAAAGATCAGGTCACCTCACCTGCCGGTAATACCATCGCAGCCATCGCTGTTTTAGAAGAAGATGGCTTCAGAAGCAGTATCATTAGGGCGATGCGTGCAGCTGCTCAAAAGTCACGCGATATGGAAGCCTAGGTTCACTTCTGAATCTGTGACAGACATGCCAGTCGCATGTCAGTGAACAATTCACGGAACCACTGGACTTTTTCTTCATCCTCTGTGGACGTTTCGATGAGATACTGGACCATCCACGATACCAAGTCACCGTTCATGAGCGTATCGTCTATAATCCCCTCAAAGAATAAACTTCCATCTAAATTGATGAGCTTCCCATATAAGGCATCGATTGATTGATGATCAAACGCCTTTATCGGAACGAAATCTTCGCAAAAATCGATTTTATGACGCACAACGCTTACGGGTAGTAGGTTGTGCGTCTCTTTTTTTAACCAAAGTGCAAATCGAAGATTCTGCGCCTCAATCTGTTTGTAGTTTCTTTCATACGCTGTCTTGGTAGCCGTACCGAACAAACGACAGGGTAACGGTCTTACGGCATAAATTTCACAGCGCTGGTCATCGCCTAAAAAAGGGCATTTCAGGTTCTGTGTCCATTCTAGCAGCTTGAATCGGATGACTCTTTTTGCGATGCGTTCCCTATCGGTCTCATCGAAATGATTCCAGCCATTATTTATGATGTTTGCAAATTCTAAAAAACTGACGTTTACCGATTCTGAGCAGCACTTGGTACATCCCTTACAGGTTCCTGTTGGCACCTGGACATAAAGGTCCTCTAAAGCACGCCCTTTTTCTGCGGGTGTTTTATTTATCGAATCACTTAGTTTCAACCGAAACCTCCTCACTCCATTTGAGCTTTATAAATAGCCATGGCATTACAGCCGTAACGAACACGAGAATCAAAAAATATCGCATCCATGTGAAAACAAGTTGGTCTGGAAATCCCCATTTCATGGCGATAAACACAATTCCAGTAAGCGTTAATCCTAGTGCAAATTTTGATAGTTGAAGGTTAAGTCGATTTGACGTTTTAAAATTGATGAATTGCGATTCAAGAATCCACCCCATCAAGAACCCTGTAAATACCGCATGTCCCTTTAAAAAGGTCTCTGTCTTAAAGAATAGTAAAAGTAAGCAGCTACCTAAACCAATCATCATAATCTGCTTTTTTTTCGGTGCTTGGGAAAAAAATAGCTGCATCATTATCACCGCTAAAACCGCAAGACCCGCTCCTCCCAGGACGTCCACTGGCCAGTGTAATCCCAAATAAAGCCTTGATACTCCCACTAATCCCGTTAAAATCAGGGCCATCACCCATAATTGCCATTTCTTATAAAGGATCGCCAATGCGCCGAAGAATGACGCCACGGTCTGTGTATGCCCACTGGGAAATGAAGCGCCGTGTGCCGTCTCCGTCCTTAGGGCCCTAATTTCGTGGATTTCAAATGGCCTAGGTGTATTGAACCACTCTTTAAGTGCACCGTTCATAACACTGGATAGCGTAAGTACAAAGACCAATTGTCTCGCCATGGCTTTGTTTACACACCAGTAAATCCCACTTAAAATAAAAATATAAAATAGCTCTTCACCAAGCATGGTGATGATGATAAACAATCGATCAAGCACCGGGTGATTAAAGCTTTGGATCCATAGTATCCACTGTAACATGGTCACACTCCTCATTATTCTCTATCCAAAGTATAGCGTATTTCCCGTAAAAGTGCTAACATCAATATAAGGAGGATTGCCATGTCAAAATTAGTCGATAAATTTAATCATTATCTTAACCATAGTCGTCCATTAAAGCGCTTCTCTGATGGTCTTTTTATCATAGCGATCGCCATCAGTGGTTTTACGCTTTTATTGACTCAATACGAGAAAAGTAAGCTTCCACCAGGTGTTTGTCCCATCCAGCAGCGCACTGAGCTCTATTATCTCTCTATAGGACTCCTGCTGGTCGCTGTGGTGTTTTCCTTATTTGATGGTAAAAACAAAAAGGAATCTTAGTCCATCCCTAATCGATGGTCAAAGATTCCTTTTCCATTTTAATCCGATCGTTAATCTGATACGCTTACATAATCACGCGTTTATATGAATTTTTCCCTTCATTCTTAGCGATATAAAGGGCATTATCCGCATAATTGATAAACGCATTAAATGAAACCTCCGAGCACTTTCCATGCTCTGCAAAGACCGCGCCCATGGAAGCCGTTATGCTGATGACTTCACCCACATGATAGAATCCATTTGCACGTTTCATGATCTCTTCTAAAAGCAAGTTGACCGTATCAACTTCTATGCCACTAAAGAATAAGCTAAACTCATCCCCACCATAACGATATATGGTGCCTAGATCGCCGATAACATCCCTTAATAGATCGGCAAATGCCATTAAACATTGATCACCTTGTTGATGGCCGTATTGGTCATTAAGGTTTTTAAAATTATCCAAATCCACCATAGCAAACACCACGTGAGAGTGCTCCATGATCGATTTTTCATAGAGTTTCGGTACAAACTCATTCAAAGCCTGCCTATTATAGACATCGGTGAGACTGTCGGTATAGGACATGCGATTGAGTCTGGATATCGCTTGATTCAGGACTGATTTTTGCCGATGGTTTTCGATGGCGATGGCGAGATGTGAGGCTAACATCTCTATAAGCTCGATATCAAAAGTGGAAAAAGTATTTGCGTTGATGGCCTGGCAATTAATGAGTCCAATTTCTCGTCCTTCAAACTGCATAGGCCAAATCACGATGCTTTTCGAGTGATTGCCATCATGGCTAATGTCTGCTTCAACCAGCTTTACTGTCGGGTATGCGTTTCGTACACTCTCAAAGTCGTCGATGTTATGAATGATTACCGGTACACCTTTATTTCTTACATAAGCACTGAAAGATTTATGCTGATCATAAGAGACCACGGAGTGCCCCATAGAAATGCCGTTCTCATATTTCGCAACATACTCGATTTGTCTTAGATCATCATTATAAAGTCCCAATGCAAAGGTATCAATCTTAAATAATGATTTAAGTGAGCCATAGAGCGTTTCGATGGTCAGGTCCATGTGATCAAACGCATTGAGCTGTTTAAGCATATTGTTCACTGCCTTTAAACGTTCAACGGCATCTGTCAAATGTCGATTGCTCATGTTCATACTGAGAACTTTCTCTTGGATTTTGAAGCAGTTGTAATTCATTTGATCCCGTTTCTTACGATTTTCTTGCTCAATCTCAAAATAGAGGTTCATGGCAGATAACGCCCCCTCCCAATCAAGGGTGGCATTAGAGACCTGTGCCTGCAACCGGTAATAATCTAAAATGACCCAGTTCCAATGTTTTTCCTTAGCCAGCGAAATCGCTTCTGTAATGAACTGCTTTGCTTCAGAAAGGGCATTTAATCGCATTAAAAAATTAATATAATCCAGCGCAACCTGATTAAAGAAGTAATAGGATTCCCCCTTCAGTTGTGGTATCAAAACCTTTTTATAAAAATAATCCGCTGCATTCATGTCCTCGATCAACTCAAAATACAAGGCCTTATAATAATTGACGAGATTGATTACGGAAGCATAGCTTGACAGCTGTGCAGCCTCTTCGCATTTTAATATAAGCTCATATGCTTTTTCAGCTTCCGCTTTTGAGATATAAGCATGTGCCAGAGTGCCCAGCATCACCGCTACATCTTCCGTATTTTCTCTGTCAAGTCGCTCTTTAACTTCATCAATGTTGCGAATCGCCTCATCGGGTTTATCGATGTAGAGATAGGCTTCGGCAATATTCAGATGAATCGCAAAAATAAGGTCCTCACGAATCCCGAGTTCATAAATCATCGCCAATGCTGCAGTGAAATTCTCTATTGCATCAAAATAATTACCGATGGAAACGAGCACTGTGCCGATGTTATTTAACAGTACTGGCTTTTCCCGTTTTATCGCATCGAAAACGGTATAGGTCATGGCGATGGCAAAATGATTTAACGCTTCCTCCGATTTTCCCATATCAGAATTCAAAATGCCCAGCATGTTATGCGATTTGTAAAGTCCAAAGGCATCATTTTCACGAATAGACAAATCGAGGAGTTCCTTTAACCATGACATGGCTGTTTCGCCGTCACTAAAAAGAATCTCCTCGATCTTATTCACTTGTTCCAATATTTTTAAGTTCTCACTGGACATGCACGCCTCCAACTTCTTACTAAGACGTGTATACCCACCTTTCATGACAACATTACAAATTAATACGATTCTCGAGCAGGTATCCCGTCGCGAAAAAGAGGATAATCGCCGATACAAGCGTCGCGCCAATGCCTAGAGTCATGGCACTGTTTGCAGCCTCGAGCATTGCGCCTGAAGCATTAAGGTGAATCGATTCGAAGCTTCGACCGAAAACCTTTCCGATTAGCTCCACGATTTGGCCTTTTACCATATTGATCACGATAAAGATACCAAAGGTGATCAGGCCCTTGAAACGTGCATTTGTGAATAAGCTCTTGAAAAGGGCAAATGACAAGTAAACGGTAAGTGCAAACTCGATTAACATGATGACGCCTAGGAATAACCCTTTCACGATCAATTCAATCCAAGCCACATCAAATTCAGGCATTCTAAAATCAATTGGACCCATGCCCATCATGTTCACGTTTAAATACGCCAGTGCCAAATAGACAACTGCGATTATAAAGCCTTCCAATAAGGCAAATATCAATTTGGAGCCTAAAATCTTATAGCCGTTATGTGGCGTCATAAAGAGCATGTACCCTTCTTGCTTAAACAAATCGTCTTTGATGAGTAAAATCAAATCGATAAAGTACAATAAACCAAAGCCAAAGATCGTAAAACTCATAAAAATAGTAAATATTTCTTCACCTGCATAATTTCTAACCGTTTCATCAAGCTTATAATATTGAAACATGGCAAACAATTGACCAAGTACGGTAAGCGCACCAGCGATCAAAAAGACCATTTTCTTTCTCATGAATTCAAATTTAATTAATTTAAGCATTTGCAAACACCTCCCGATAGATGTCTTCCAGACCTTTACCGCGTTCAGCGCGGAGTGTTTCTGTTTCGCCTGAAATAATAATTTCGCCGCCACCGATAAAGATGACTTCATCTAATATTTGCTCAACCTCGTTCACCAGGTGGGTGGAGATAATCATCACCCCTTCAGAATCGAACTGGTCGATGATACATTCCTTGATTTTCGTCCTGGAAATTGGATCTAATCCATTTAATGGCTCATCTAGCATATAGATCTTCGCACGGCGACAGATGGTCAATGTGATCTTTAATCTTGCCTTTTGCCCAGTTGATAAACTTGCTACCTTTTGGTTTTTATCAAGTTCCATAAACTGTATGAGCTCCTCAGCGCGTTCCATATCAAAATCCTGATACATGTCTTTATAAAACTGTAAGGCTTCCTTTACTTTCATCCAGCCGTAAATGAAATTTTCGGTCGGCATAAATGCCACAAATGCGCGGGTTTTATGTGATGGCTTCTCTCCACAGATCAGGATTTCGCCTTCATTTTGCTGATGCAAATCAGCGATGACTTTCATTAGTGTGGTTTTACCACTGCCATTTGGTCCTAGCAAGCCATAGATTTTTCCAGACTGGAACTCTAGATTGACGTTCCTGAGTGCTTTTTTGGTCATATAGCTTTTATGAAGATCGACAATTTTTATCATCGTATTCATTTGTTTACCTCCCCGTAACTTCTCACTTTTTCGATTATCTCAACCAATGAGTAGTTGAGCTTTTTCATGCCGTCGATAAAGACCATCATCAGATCGTTTGCCAGCTGTTCCTTTAATAAGGCTATAGTGGCCTCATCCTCAGTAACGTATGTTCCCATTCCGCGCTTCGTGAAGCAAATCCCTTCGTTTTCCAGTTCTTTAAATACGCGCTGCACGGTGTTGGGATTTACTCTTAGAGACACTGCCAACTCTCTGGTAGACATGAGTTTTTCACCCATTTTTATCTTACCGGTTACGATATCGGACTTTAGACGATTCATGATTTGTAGATAAATCGGTGTTTCATTTGAAAAATCCATAGGTTCCTCCTTTGTACCACTGTCTTAGTTACATAGTACACCAGTATCCTATATCAGTCAAGCGTTATTTTTAAATGTTTTCATTTTTTTCGTTTTGTTGCATCCAGAAGGCCATGAGTGCTTCGATTTCCTGGTTCAATTGATGTCGTTTCTCATATAGTCCACCCAGATTTTCATAATCCCAAGCATTCTCTGCCATCTCATCATCAAGCCTGAAGAGTTCCTCCTCTAGCGCTGTGATCTTCGCCTCCACTTTTGAAAGGTCTATAGGAGCTTCCGCTTTAGGCTTTTGTGGTTTAATGACCTTACCAACCTTATTTGTTTTATCGCTCGTTTTTAAAAGCACTTCTTCTGCAAGCTGCCTTCTGAAATCGACCACCTGTTTATAAGCGTCGTAATTGCCTTCATAGGATTTAAATGTCTGGTCTTCTATGGCGATGATGCGCTTGGCTAGCTTGTTTAAAAAATAACGGTCATGGGAAATGATGAACAAAGTGCCTTTAAACCCTTCGAGCGCTTCCTCCAGTGTCTCGATGGATTCGATGTCGAGGTGATTGGTCGGTTCATCTAAAAGCAATAAATTGACATCATTCATAAGAAGCTTCGCAAGTTTCAACCTAATGCGCTCCCCGCCTGACAAATGGCATACTTTTTTAAAGGGATCTGCACCATAAAACATGTATTTTGAAAGGTACTCCCTCGCTTTGCCCTCAGACATATCGATGCCGTCGCGTAAGCATTCCAAAACCGATAAATTTTCATCTTCAAATACGATATGCTGTGGTAAATAGGCGGCGCGCACATTGGCCCCCATACGCACCTTTCCTGAATCAGGCGCCTCAAAACCGAGAAGCATTTTTAACAGCGTGGTTTTCCCGCTTCCATTTGGACCTACCATGGCCACGCGCTCGCTGTAATACACCATCATTTCTGCAGATTCGAATAACTTTTTATCCTGATAGGCTTTGTTAAGCTCAGTGACGATAAGCGTCTCCTGGCCTGAACGTGACTTCGTCTTTAAATCAAGGCGCATATTCGGGCGATCGAATAGCGGCTTCTCTATGCGGTTCATTCGATCCAGCTTGTTTTGGATACTGGCGGCGCGTTTGAAAAACTTGCCATTATCTGCACGAATAGCCCAGTCTCTAAGCTCCTTTATGGCCTTTTCCATGGCTGCGATCTGCTTCTGCTGCTCCTTATGATCTTCGAACTGCTTCATCATCAGCTCATCTTTTTGTTTTGAATACGATGAATAATCGCCTTTGAAGGTCATACATTCGCGATCTTCTAGTTCGATGATTTTCGTAACGGTATGATCGAGGAAATAACGGTCGTGGGAAACGATAATGACGATTCCCTCATACCGCTTAAGATAGTTCTCCAGCCATTCGATGGCATCCAGATCCAAATGGTTCGTCGGCTCATCCAGTAGCAGGATGTCAGGCTGATCCATCAGTATTTTTCCCAGCTCAACGGTGGTTTTTTCACCACCACTCAAAAGGGAAAAAGGCTTTTCTAAAAATGAAGGCGCCAGGTTTAAACCGACACAAATGCGCTGATACTTCTCACGCATTTCAAATCCACCCATGGTCTCAAACTTTGCCGATAAATCGCCGTATTTTTTTAAGAGGCGTTCCAATGCGACGCCCTCCAGATGTTTCATCTCCTCTTCCATTTGACGCATTTCATTTTCTATCTGATGAAGCTCTTGGAAAGCTAGGTTTAATACATCTGAGACCTTTAGGTGGTCCGGATAGTCTGGGATTTGATCCAGATAGGCCACGGTAGCCTCTTTGGGCATGGCAATCCATCCCTCATCATAGCCCAAGCTTTTAGATCCAGGATACGAATTTAGCGTCAATATCCCCGCGATCAGTTTTAAAATCGTACTTTTACCGCTGCCATTTGCACCGATAATCCCCACGCGTTCACCTGAGTAGATTTGAAAGCTGATATTTTCTAATATGAGATTTGTATCCATATATTTTTTTACATTATTAAATGAGAGTTCGAACATATTATCCATCCTTTTCTATAAAATAAAAGCGACTGGAATTAATTCCCAGCCGCAAAAATCCTATTAAGCCTATCTTACATACCTTAATGGGGTTTCACTGTGAACGACATTCCTAATTGCTTGCGCGTATGACAAATAAACCTAAAATAGGTTCAGCATACGCCCATCTGGGCCAATTCTTAAATCATTAAGATTGTTCCTAGCAATTAGAAGGTTTCATACAAGTGGTGTTCCCCTTTCTTGGATTACAAAATTAGGATAACATGCTCAGAATATTCTGGCAAGTTACGGTTATATTTCATAATGATTCTACTGAAATCATCAATTAAAGCGTTTAAGCAAGGTTGGTAGCAATGTAAGACTTAGGAAACCTGAAAGGATCATGGAAACCCACATGAGCGACGACACATAGAAATGGACTTTTAGAGGGGACAGCATGAGCACTGTTAGGCCGATGGAAAAACCAAGGGCGTTGGCGATAATCGGGCGAGCAGAAAACCCATAGGCGTTTTCCGCTGCTTCATCAGATGATATCCCCTTATTCCTAAAACCTTGATAGATTGAAGTAAAATGGATGGCATAGTCGATTCCCACACCGATGGTGATGGAGAATAATGTCGCCGTAAATAGATTAAGTGAAATGCCGGAAAATCCAAGGAATGCAAATAAGAATAAGGTAGTGATGAGGATCGGTATTATGGCGATCAGGCTTGGTGTGAAACGCTTTAAGCTGAGTAAAAGCGATACGAATACGAGACCAAAGGCAATCCCTAAGCTTAGTCCTTGACCACTGATCATGTTCTGGTTAAGCTCATACATCATGAGTTGTGTGCCCGCAAGTTTAACATCGTTATCCACTGTAAGGGCAATCAAATTTTCGATTGTTTCATTTTTCAGGTCTACCGGGAAGATGATGACCTTAATGTAGTCTTCACTTACCAGCTCTTTATACACTGACTCAGACTGAAGCATCTGGATCATTTGAGGACGTTCTGCAGCCTCTAAATTTTCAGGCATTATCGACTTTACGACCTTATGGATGGAGAGTGTTTTAGAGATATGGGTATCCGCCTCCAGCAATTCAGTATAGGTGTTTACTTTTTCCACAACCGCTGGATCAAATGGGTCGCCATTATGAGGAATCAGAGCAAAGATGGGAATCGTCCCTTCATTGATTTGCATGATTTTTTCAAAACTCTTTGAAACATCTGTGGAATCCTTATACATCATAAGCTGGTTGAACTCTGTATTGATCATGGGTAAACCAAATATCGAAATGAGGATCATCAGCACAGTAATTATCAGTGAAGGGGTTCCCCATAGCTTTTTAAATGGAAAATCCAAATGTTTGCCACTGGCTTTCTTACGGATATCTAGGTGTTCAAAACTATTGATCAGCGGGATTATTAACCAGGTGGCCACACCCGCTAAGGCGATTCCCAAAGAGGCATAGAGCGCTAAATCGTGAATGGCCGTGGTATTCATAAACATCAAAGAAACAAAACCAGCCACAGAAGTGACAGTAGTGATGACCATAGGAATCCCTACCATGCTTAAAGCATAGGTGAGGCTATCACGCATGTCATGTCCATCCTCTAGGTGTTCCTGAATATGCGAGATGAAATGGAGACCATCTGCACTACCGATGATGATGGTGAAAATCGGTGCCAGTACTGTTAAAACAGATACTTGATTTCCCATCAATCCTACGAAGCCCAGTGTCCATAATGCAGCGATACCTGCAGGCATGATGGATAAAAGCGTCCCCTTAACCGATCGCATTTGAAGTCTAAAAATATTAAACAGGATAAAAAGTGCAGATGGTGGAATGAACAATAGAATGAGCAGCAAATAATCGAAAATTTTATTTTGCATGTACGCATTACCACTCATATAAAACGTTAATTCTTTTTCTTCAAGTAACGTCTCTATCGACTTCAAATCGTCGAAGTCGAATGACTGGTTCGGAAAAATGGTGATGATGCCATAATCCACACCGTCGATGGTTTTTATGGGAGATAATGCCGTGTTCATATTCACGGGTAATTTTGAATGACCACTAAGCCCTTTAACAAATGAGACGCCCTCAAGCGCAGCAATATCCGCTTCAAACTGTTCTATCTCACTTCTTCGTTCAATAGCGTCTTCAATCATGACGATGGTTTGATCGGAGGTTGGAAACTGATCTTCCAGGATACTTAAGTTTTCTAGATACTCGCTGTCAGACACCTTGAACACGTCAAAGGAGGTTTCAATCTTCAGCTGAAAGACACCGTATAGGGCCAATAGGTTCAATAGAATAAAAAGTGATAAAAATTTCTTTTGATGCTTATAGATTAAATCGATGTAAACTCTCATGTCTTCCTCCACTAGGCGCGTATGCCTTCCAAATAGCTGTCGATCAGCTGGCTGATCCATTCTTCTTCGTTCAGGTTTTGATACGCCTCACTAAGCGCGAAAACCCAAATAAAATCCATTAAAACCACTTTGAGAAAACGCCTCATTAAAATCGCATTATCAATGGGCTTAATCTGACCGCTCTTTTTATAGTGGTCAAATTGCTCATAAAAAAACCGCGTGATATCGCCACTATGGGCTTTCAGTAAATCTGCCCTTAGTGCATCATTATAGATTAGTTCCTTCACAAAAACTTTAAATACGTCATGATTCTTTCTCACAAAGGTCAATCGGTTCAGAATGAAAAAACGCATCAGGGATTCGAAGGTCGGAAACGATTGCGCATTGAGTTTAGAGAATATCTCTTTTTTCATCACGGGTAACATGACATTGATGAATTTGAGCAAAATACTGAGCAGTAAATGCTCCTTTGTTTTATAGTGCTTAAAAATGGTCCCCTCAGCGACATTGGCCTTCGTGGCGATCGCCTTCGTGCTCGTGTTTGCGAATCCGCGCTCAGCGAAAAGGGTAATCGCCGCCTCGTCTATTTGGCTCAATTTTTCGGTTTCCCGCTTACTGACCCGCGTTTGCTCTAGGAGTTCTTCGATGATATTTTTATCCATAAGACACCTCAAGAAAAATAGTGAGTAATCACTCACAATTTATTTTACGCTCTTCTTTCTGAATTGCAACAAAAAAAGAGACTTTCGTCTCTTTTATTTTAATGTCATTATAAACGGTTACCGCTTTTCATTAATGTGCCACTTCGTTTGCATACAGCCCTTGATGGTACTCACTGGACCACATGGACGCTTCAAAATTAAGTTTTTTTAGTTTGAGTTCAATCGTGTCCATACACACGTGACCTCTGGTCTCCATAAAGAGTTCCTGAGGGAGTTTGATGTGAAGCCCCAGTTCAATCGCTCTAATCGTTCGCTCGATGCCGTCTTCTATGTTGATTTTTTCAAAAGCTTCCATTATAGATTGCTTCTGTTTTTCGCCGAGCTTCGTCGAAAAGAGATGTTCAATATAATCGAAAATTGCTGAAAAAAGTTCCATCTTATGCATAACATGTCCCCCCATTAGGTCGTATTGGCTGATGCCTACTCAATTAACATCATACCACATCTTGTACTAATTTCAAAACATGTTTGCAAGATTTTTTGAATTTTTTTCATTTTTCGCTTTTAATTTGTTAATTTTTTTGCACATCGGCTGAATATTCAGTTTATAGCGTTTCCATGACAGCCTCAAGTGGCATCACATCGGCATATCTTCCGTTCCAAATTCGGCGCTCGTAATAATCGATGAGATTCTCCGCCTTTAGCACATCGTTATCGAACGATGAGTGACAGCCTTTAGGAATGATGACTTTATAGCCGAGATCAAAAGCGCTTCTAAGCGTCGCGTCGATGCAGTACTCCGTTTGCATGCCCGTCAAAACGATACGGCCGACGCCTTGTGCCTTAAGGTATTCATGAAGGTTTGTCTTATGAAATGCGCTGTTGAATTGTTTATCGACGATTTTCTCATCCTCACGCGGCTCAATACTATGGTGAATTTGCCACGATTCCGTTCCCACTTCAAACTCAGTTCCTACACCGTCGTCATGCCTCACGTACACGATATCCGTGCCGTTTCTTCTGGCATTTTCAGCGAGTTGCTTGATGCTACCGAGGAGTGTTTGAAGTTCATAAGGATTTTCATTTACGAGTGCGTTTTGTACATCGACGATCATCAGTACTGTTTTTTTCATAAGCGCCTCCATGTTTTATCTTTTTATAACATCAGCTGCCAATATCCCGTGTTGATCCATTTGCCGTGTTTAAATCCTGCCTCTGAAAACTCCGCCACCTTTTTAAAACCCAATTTTTCGTGTAAAGCGACGCTGTTTTCATTGGGCATAGAAATGCCCGCCATTACCGTATGCATACCCAAATCCTTAAGCCTACCCAACAATTCCATGTAAAGTTTTTTTCCGATACCTCGACCGATGTGTGTCTGCTTTACATAGACTGTCGATTCCACCGAGTATCGGTAAGCGGCTCTCACCCGCCACTTCGTGGCGTAAGCGTATCCCACAATCTCACCGTCTACTTCATAAACGAGCCACGGCAACCGTTCCGTAACATCTTTGATGCGCGCTGCCATATCCGCATCACTAACGGCTTCTTCTTCAAAGGTTACCACTGACCCTAACACATAAGGATTATAAATTTCACAAATACGCGTTGCATCTTCGGGTTCAGCACTTCGAATGATACTGCTTAACGACATAAAACCTCCCAAAAATAAAGACCGAATGAACAATAGTTCTACATTCGGCCTTAAAAATCCTCTATTTATTTTTGGTGTTTCTTAACCACATGATTTCAGCATGAACGTCTCGATGACCTTTGCCACGCCGTCCTGTTCATTTGTATCGGTGATATGGTTGGCCACCGCTTTTACATAGTCATAGGCATTGCCCATGGCGACGCCAAGTCCCGCATATTCAATCATGGCGAGGTCATTTCCTGCATCCCCCACACAAATCACTTCACCTGGCCCTATGGATTTGAGTTTGGCGATGGCATCTACTCCAACCCCTTTACTGACCGACTTATTTAAAAATTCCAGAAAAATCGGTGCACTTCGAACGACGGTGTATTGTTCATGAAGGATTTGAGGAATCATGCGCTCAACCTCATCCAGCTTTTCCTTAGCATCCACGAACATGACCTTGACGATGGTCTCGTCCAGTGGAAAATCTGCCACATCGCATTTGACGATCTCGATGTGATTTAAATCTGCCTCGACCTGTGTGTATGGATTGAGGACCGGTGTGGTCACGTAGGATTCCGTTAGCGCCTGGATATGGACGCCATATATTTTGCTGAGCTCATATAAGGACTGATAATCCTCATGGGTCACCGACTGTCTTAAAATCACTTCACCCGTACTGACATTCTGAACGAGTGCGCCATTAAAGGCCACCACGTAATCTTCATGGGTATTAAGCTCAAGGTCTTCCAGCATGTGTTTAATGCCCACCAACGGGCGTCCGGTGGCGATTACTACTGATTTCCCCTTAGCGCGAGCCGCTTTAATCGCTTTTCGATTTCTAGGTGAAACTTCTTTCTTATTATTTAAAAGTGTGCCATCCATGTCCAGTGCAATCAATTGATAGTTCATAAACCCTCTCTTATTTAAATGGACTTTAATAGTCCCACGTAATTTTATTTGTCCCGCATAACCTATAAAATAACACAAATAGTCGCTAAAATCAACGCTATTTGTGTTAATCCTTTAATCACGCCTTCATATCCATTTGATATACGAGTCCAATTTCCTTGCGAATACGATCAAGGGTTTCCATCAGATTTAATGTGAACTGATGTGGCACTTTATCATTTTGAGTTTTCATCGAAATCAAGTCTTCACATAGGGCACTGGCCTCATGGTGATAGCCCTGTTGCTGGTTTTCAGTAGGGTCTGCCTTGAATGACAGCGTCTTCGCATCGAGATGGCAGTAAGCTTCATCCGCCATCCAGAAGGATGGGAGTTCCACATATCCTCTTTCGCCATATACGCGAAGTGAGTTTACCATCTGCGTTTCGATGGAGGCGTTCAGCGTGGCCATGACACCATTTTCATAAGTAAGGATCATAGAGGTGGTGCCATCGACATGGGTGTCGGTCATTTTAGCGCAAGCCCTAATTTGCTTTGGTACGCCGTTCATCAGTCGGTTTGAAATCAAGACAGGATATATGCCCACATCTAAAAGTGCACCCCCACCGAGCGCAGGATTCAATAAACGTCCATTTGGATCGTTATTGCCCACGAAGCCAAAGTTTGCCTCGATGGCTTTTATTTCTCCGATTTCACCAGCTTCGATCCATTTTAAAGCCCTATTTATCGAGGGGAGAAATAGTGTCCATAATGCTTCCATGATGAAAAGTCCTTTTGACTGTGCTAGCCTGAAAACGGCCTCAGCCTCTGCTTTATTCATGGCAAACGGTTTTTCGCAAATCACGTGTTTTCCCGCTTGTAAAGCTAAAACAGCACCCTCGGCATGTAGCGAATGGGGTGTGGCCACATAGACCACATCGATGCCTGGATCATTTAAAAAAGCATCCAAATCATCGTAGATCATATCCACCTGGTGACGTGTGCAAAAGTCCGTAACGCGCATGAGGTTTCGTCCATATGCGGCAACACATTTTGCCTGTGGAACCATTTTAAGATCCGATACAAACTTTTCAGCGATGGCACCTGCCCCTAATACTCCGAAATTAATCATGTTGCCTCCTTTAAAATGCGAATAAAATGACGTGAAAATAAAACGGCAAATAGGATGGTCGGTATCAAACCAAACAGGCCAAAATCGTTTTGATGACCCGCAAAAATAATCATGGTGATTTGAAACGAAACAACTGCCAAGCAAGCGAAAATAGCGGTCATAATTTGTCTTCTTTTTTGATAGCCATCCTCAGAATAACCATCAAATCTCTTAATGGAAAATAAGATGGTTAATACGAAAAAAACCGCTGCAGGAATGACGATAAAATCACCTAGTGGATTATCAAATTTAAACTGTAGCACTTTTGAAATCACGGATAAAAACAAACCGATTGCCAGAAATAATTTCGCTTTTTTTGTCATGTGCACCTCTTTATTTTAGTTGTTCCTTTATCAAATCGCCTAGCTCATCACAGTAAGACTTGAGTTCGAAAACGAGTGTTTTAAATGCGTCAAGCTGCTCACTCGACATTTCAAATGCTAGTGTACTGATGGATTGATGATGATGTGTAGGGTCTGAACAAATGCAAATTTGATAAGGTGTTCCCTCTAATAAATTGGCATTGATCGCTTTCTGCTCAAGGCCATTTTTACGAAGAATTTGAGCATAGATTCCATCAAAATATCGACTTTTTTCGTTATCGATTTCAAGCGATTCTTCGATATTTTCTATCGAAAAAATCACTCTTTTTAGCACATTTTCAAATTCATCTTTATCGAATTTCTGCAGTATTTTTGTTAATTTTTCGACCTCAAATTCTATGCTTTTCAGTTTTAAAATCGCTTCCATATTTTACTCCACATTAATAAATAAGGGGCATCGACACCGAGAAGAATCACTAAAAATAAGGCGAGTAAAGCCATCTGATTTTGTGCAGATGTGAATAAAAAATACAGTGTGATGAGATTTAAAATAATGAGCGATACATAATTTGCCCGCGTGTTAAGTTGACGCGATAACTTTTTAGGGTCTTCTAGACGGATGCGGTTAAAGCATTCCGTGTGATAATTTCTAAATATGACGCCCCTAAGTCGTGTGACGATCAGATCCTCTTTTTCTGTGATGGGCTTTTCACAGGCTTCACAGATGAATGGTTTCGATTCATTTTTCATGGCTAAGCTAATCCCCTTAATAATATTTGTAAGCTGAAATCAGATTCGATGTTATCTGAAAAAAACCTCCCGTTAGGAGGTTTGAGTGGTCTCGATTTCTTCCATGGTCATAACTTCCCATTGATGGCCATCTAAATCTTCAAAACGTTCGTAGTACATCCAGCCTTCGTCAGCAGGCTCTAGATAGCGTTTTGCGCCTTGTTCTAGTGCAATTCTCATAATTTCATCCACACGGTCCCTACTTCCTACATCGATAGCAAGTAGTACCTGCGTCGAATCCCCTTTAAAAATAGGACGATGCGTAAATGTCGAATACAGTTCGTGGTTAATAAGCATGGCATAAATCAGCTCTTCTTTAAGTACGAGACATAATGCGCGCTCATCACTAAACTGTTCATTAAAGCTAAAACCTAATGCTGTCCAAAACGCACGTGTCTTCTTAACATCTGAAACGGGTAAATTTATATAAATCGATTTAATGGCCATAAGGTGCTCCTTTCATACATGAACGTTGATTCATATATACCCGTATGATACAGCACTAAGCATCCATTTTATCTCTATAATTCGAACGATGCTCGTTAACCTTTCAACAACTCCCTCGCTTCTTTACCCGTCAAGTGCTCGATATCGATGGCGTAAATCAATGCATGTGTACACGCATCAACTTCCTTGTTTTTAGCCGCTTCAGGCTGATCGCCGGAGTACTTTTCCACGAGCGCCATAAACGCCTCACGCCACTCAGGGCCTTCTACTACCCTCGCCTTGCCGAAAGCGATGACGCTTCTAAAATACGAGGTATATTCCGCGCTGACGATGGTGTCTTTATCCACCACTGTAAAAGATACCTTAGGATGCTTAGTCACGGCATCCACCTTATGGCCGGCTTTTGCAGAATGATAATAAATTTTTCCGTTATAGTAGACATAATTAACAGGTACTGCATAAGGATAGTCCTCATCTCCGAGGCATGCAAATACGCCATTGCTTCCCCTATTAAGCACCGCCACAGTCTCTTCAGTCGATAATAACTGTTTAAACCGTCTCATTTCTCTAAACATGGCTTTCCTCCAGCTTAAGTAGTGCTTCCTTCATGTCGAGACCACCTCTGTATCCCACCAGCTTGCCATCTGATCCGATGACGCGGTGACAAGGTATAAAGAGCGGAATGGGATTTCTGTTATTTGCAAGTCCCACAGCCCTAACTGCCTTCGGTGAACTGATTTGCTCGGCGATTTCCTTATAGCTCGCCGTTTTACCATATGGAATGGCGCAGAGCTTATCCCATACCTTTCTCATAAAAGGCGTCCCCTGTGGGTTCAGCGGCAATGTAAAGGCCTTTCGTTCGCCACGAAAATACTCTGAAAGCTGCTGATGCGCCTCACAAAGAAGGGGGGTCTCGGCGATTTCCACCTCACCTATCAAATCATCTTCTTTTAGGTATACCTGTGTGATCTTCCCCATCTCTTCTGCAATTCCAATTTTACCGATGGGATACTCCTTAAATACAACTGATTTCATAATCCCTCCTAATGTCAATTTATACGCACCGCTTTCTAAAATCAATTATACCGTCCTAGAGGGTTTTGTGCGAGCCATTCTGAATAAATTGTATAAAATTTATTGACAGCGTCAGAATAATTCGATATAGTGTAATTAGATTTTATGCAATATAATTGCGTGTTATTTATAAGGAGGAAGACATGTCATTTTACGATTTTTCAGCAAAATTATCCGATGGGTCTGACGTGACCATGGCACAGTATAAGGGGCAAGTGGTGTTAGTGGTCAATACGGCTACCAAATGTGGTTTAGCGCCACAATTTGATGACTTGGAAGCACTCCACCAAAAGTACGCTGAGGAGGGTCTAAGAGTTTTAGGCTTCCCGAGCAATCAGTTTGCAAACCAGGAACCCGGCGATAATGACCAAGTGGCAAAGGTATGTCGTCTCGACTTTGGGGTGACTTTTACCCTGTTTGAAAAAATTGATGTCAATGGAGAAAACGCCCATCCGATTTATCAATACCTAAAAAAAGAAGCGAAAGGCACACTGGGTGACGCGATCAAATGGAACTTTACCAAATTCTTAATCGATCGAAATGGCAAGGTCGTGAAGCGGTATGCCCCTACGGTTAACCCGAGGGATATTGAAAAAGACATCTTAAAGCTGCTTAAAGCATAAAAATAGCGTTAGGACCGCTACAGTTTCTGTAAGGTCCAACGCTATTTTTGTTAGGGTTAGGGTTATAACAAACGCTTTACGTGAGTTAGATAGTCCTCATAGGTGTCCAGATCAAGCAAAATGCCTTCATCTGCCACCTCGAGATGATTTGCATGGATTTCAGGATGATTAAGCAAACGCTTAAGCCCCCCTTCTCCGTCTGAATCTAAAATGCTCTTAAAGACAGGCCTAGCGATAAGCGGTGGATGTCCTCGCTTATGATTAAAGGTCGGATAAAGCACATCCGATGGTTGCTCTGAATAAGTCGTCATAAGCTGTTTTATCGTATCTGGCATAACGAATGGCATGTCAGCTGGCATCATAAAGAAGCCGTCCACAGACTGGGGTAGTGCCATTACACCGGTTTTGATCGAGGTAAACATGCCTTCATCGTATCTTTCGTTCTTCACGACGGTCACGGGGACTTTTTCCAGGACCGGATTCAGTGCCTCCGCATTATGACCTGTCACGACGATGATGTTTTCCACACCTGCAGCCGTGAATGTCGCGATCGTCTGCTCGATGACGGTGTGCTCTCCTAAAGGAAGAAGCGGTTTAAACCGCTCCATCCTAGAAGAATACCCTGCTGCAACGATCAGTGCAGCGAACTTTCGATTCATTATGCTTTTTTATGATTTTTAATGGCAAGTGAAATATTTTCTGGCGATAATGGGAGCTTGTAGAAGTTGATTCCCAGTGCATCGTACAGCGCATTACCGATAGCTGATGGAACAGAGATCATCGGATGCTCACCGATACCGCGTGCGCCATAAGGGCCATCGTTTTGTGGATTTTCGATATAAATCGGAACGATTTCATCTGGAAGGTCCTTAGCTGTCGGAATCTTATTATCTGTAAACGATGGATTCAAAAGTTTCGCATCTGGGCTAAACTTGTAGCCTTCGATCATCGCTGATCCTAAACCTTGAATGACACCACCGAGTACTTGACCATCTACGAGTTTTTTGTTGATGACTTGACCGATATCGAACGCAGAAGCGATTTTTAAGACGTGAACCTCACCTGTGTAGATGTCCACTTCTAGGTCGACTGCATGCGCACCGAAGGTCCAAACGAGACCAGGGCGTCCTTGACCTGTTTGTGGGTCTGGGTTGGTGAGTCCGCTGGCCATGTAAACGCCGTGTGCGATGACTGGACCGCCGATGCCGTTACCGTTTTCATACATATAACCCATGGCGAGCTTTTTAAATGGAATTCTTCTCGCTGTATGGTGAACGTGATAGATATAGCCATCGCCGTGTGCGAGCTCATCTGGATGACATCTGAGCACTTGCGCAGCCACTTCTTTCATCTGTTGAATCATATTCTTAGCCGCTTTTTTAACCGCATTACCACCCATGAAGGTGTACTTGGAAGCTACTGTATTCCAGTCGTAAGGGTGCTTGTTCGTATCGACGTCCCAAACCACTTCAACGCTTTCAATCGGTAATCCAAGCTCTTCTGCAGCGATTTGTGCCATGATGGTGTTCGCACCTTGGCCCATGTCAACTGCACCGATCATGACCTTAACATGACCATCTTCGTTCATCTGCATAATCGCAGCTGTTGAAGTGTAGCTCGGCATCGCAGGCGCCTTTTGAAGCATCGCAAAGCCTTTACCACGCACCTTGCCGGTTTTCATCTCAAGTGCGCGCTCTTCATCCGTCTTTCTTCCAGTCCATCCAATTTCTTTAACAACTGCATTTAAACAGTCGATTGGATTTCCTGTTGACTCGTAGATCAGCTCGCCTGAAATAGTCGTTGCACCCGCTCTTAAAAGGTTCTTCATACGAAGCTCGTATGGATCGATGTTAAGCTGCTGTGCAATATAGTCCATGTGTCTTTCTACTGCCCAGTGTGTTTCGAGGTGACCGAAACCACGGTAAGCCGTACTGAACACTTTGTTCGTATAAATCGTACGTGAGTGAAGCTCTACGTTAGGGACGATGTAAGGGCCTGCACCAGAATAAACGGCTGTTTTACCGACGTTTACACCGTAATCCGCATAAGCGCCACTATCCCAGTCATGGTAAATTTCCATAGCAGTGATGGTACCGTCTTTCTTAACGCCTGTTTTGAAACGGCTTCTCATGCCAGCACGTGTCGGAAGGAGGTTGAACTCTTCTTCACGTGTTGCTTTCAGCTTAACAGGACGACCATTAGCAGCTCTAGAAAGTACCGTTACAAATGGCTCGAGGTGAATACCGGCTTTACCACCGAATCCGCCACCGATATAAGGTACGATGACATGTACATCGCTCTTATCGATGCCTAATGATTTAGCCAGTAACTGTCTAACCGCAAATGGCGACTGTGCCGATGACCAGATCTTCACTTTTTTGCTGTACGGGTCTGCCTGTGCGATGGTAACGTGAGTTTCCATTGGCACATGGGCTACAGCAGGAACAGAGAGCTCATTTTCGATGATGAAATCCGCTTCCTCGAAGCCTTTTTTAACGTCACCCTTAAGTGTTCTATTCCAGCTGGCGATGTTCGTTCCCTTTTGAGGGAAGAAAACGCCTTCCATATACTCGTAAGTGTGAAGGTTCTCGTGAACGAGAATTTTTGCTTCTAATGCCTCATCCACGTCATGAATGATCGGAAGTGGCTTGTATTCCACTTTAATGAGGGATACTGCACGCTCTGCAGTGACTTCGTCTTCTGCTGCTACCGCTGCCACGATTTCGCCTTGATATCTGACGCGATCAGATGCGATGAGGTTTTTATCAACCATGTAAAGACCCACTCTATAAGGGGCATCCTTACCAGTAACCACCGCTTTTACGCCTGGGAGCGCTTCCGCTGCAGAAGTGTCGATGGAGATGATTTCTGCATGGGCATGTGGTGAGTGTAGGCATTTTGCATGAAGCATGCCCGGTAATTCCATATCGTGAACATACATGGCTTGGCCAGTGACTTTCTCCTGAGCATCTTTACGATCGTAAGGCTGCCCAATATGTCTATATTGCTTACTCATGGTCAGAACCCTCTCTTTCCTTTTTCGCAGTCGCTAAAATGGCATCGATGATTGGGAAGTAGCCCGTGCAACGGCAGAAGTTGCCAGCGATGGCTTCTTTAACTTCTTCCAAATCCGGGTCGTTATTTTTATCAAGTAACGCTCTAGCAGACATGAGCATGCCAGGCGTACAGAAACCACATTGAAGGGCATCGTGCTTGATGAATTCTTTTTGAAGTACAGAAAGTTCACCGTTTTTCGATAAGCCTTCCACTGTAATGATTTCACTTCCTTGTGCTTCAGCTGCGAGCACTAGGCACGAGTTGACTGCACGGCCATTCATTTTGATGGTACATGCGCCACACTCGCCTTCCCCACAGCCCTCTTTTGTGCCGAAAAGGCTCATGTCTTTATGGAGGAACTGAAGTAAGGTCATGGTAGGATCCACCATTTTATGGACGATCTCGCCATTGATTTTGCAGCTCATGGGAACACGTGGCATTCCTGATTCCACATATTCGAAACAATCGCCATCTTTATTATGTCTATCACACATATTATTTACCTCCCATCGCAATAAGCTGCATGAGTCCCTTTTGTGCTAAAACGCCAGACACATGCAAACGGTATTCTGCTGATGAACGAATATCAGAGATTGGCTTAATGTGATTCTTAATTTCTTCGTTAAGCCACTCTGCTGTTTCAGCTGAAAATGGTTTCGATTGAAGTGATTCTTCGAGATTTCTGAGTCTAATCGGTGTAGGTGCAACTGCCGTCATACCGACACAGAGCTTGCCTTCGCCAGTGCGTCTAATGGAGACACCTGCGATTCCGAGGTCGTGGCCTTTGATACGCGCTTGCTTTAAGAAAACGCTTGTATCGCCTTTAACATCTGGTAACATCACGCCGATGACGATTTCGCCTGGGACGAGTACGGTTCTCTTTACACCTGTAAAGAAGTTTTCAAGGGCTACTTCGCGTACGCCATTTGGACCTGCAATGTGTACCACTGCATCAAACACTAAAAGTGGTGAAGCCAAATCGGCACCTGGAGAAGCATTACATAAGTTGCCCACTAATGTTGCACGATTTCTAAGTTGATAGGAAGCGAGCGAGTCTGCAGCCTCTTTAACTGCCGCATACTTTTCTGCTACCACATCACATTCGGAGATTTCATTTACCGTTACTGACGCGCCGATAAAGAGACCCTCACCCGCTTTGTACTCAAAGCGCTTGGTCTCTGGTATGTCCTTGATGTCCAGAACATGATCGACGATTTCCATATTACGACGTAAAACGATCATTAAATCTGTCCCACCGGCGAGCAGCTTCGTGCCGGGATTCTCTTTGATGTAAGCGAGCGCTTCATCCAGAGATTTGGGTTTCAGGTAATTGAATTTACTTAACATAGCCAACCTCCCTATTTACCACTAATCATAACCTTAGTATCATTCAATGATAGGTCCTTTGTTATTAGTTTACACTAAATAGAGAGAAAGTAACACTGGTTTCAGTTGTTAACGTCTCATAAAAATGCTTTGTATTTTTTGTAATGATTTTGGCAGTTATCCGCAATTTTTGGCATGGAATCGTTAATTGTTTGTCAATGCTTTTGTTGCATAATAAAGCCCGCAGGGATTCTACGGACTTCATTACAGGGCATCTTAGTGGTTCTAGAATTCAAAAAATCGTCAGCGGCGTGATGACGCCTTTAGCTGGCTTCATTTCCTGTGGCCATTTAGGCTCTCCCATGGTGTGATAAGGCAGGAATTCAAGGCGCTCACGACCCTCTGACCGGGTGAGGCGATCGATTTCCCTCTTACGAAGGTCAAGTGCTTCTGGCGTGTTAACCGCCTCAGCGTGTGTCCCGCTGAACAGCACATGACGGATCCAGTAGGGTTTTTGAAGGGAAATGAGGGTGTTGAGTACCTGTAAGGGAAGGGTGTTACTTGCGCCGGTCAGCTGCTGATGGCCAGTGTTTGATGCGGCTTTGATGTCGAGCAAAACCAAGTCGCAGGCTGCTAAAAGCGCGCGCTGCGCTTCGCCTAGTAGCTGTCCAGACGTATCGACCGCCACGTGGAACCCGGCTTCTTTCAGAGCCAGTACCAGAGGGAGAAGCGCGGCTGCTTGCAGCAGCGGTTCGCCGCCGGAGAAAGTCACGCCTGCACGGCGACTGTCGGTGGCGGGTGCAGTGGCGTGACCTGTGGCGTGACCTGCGGCTTGACCATCGACCGGATCACCAGTGTGGCTTAAATACGGTTTAAACCTTACGAGGGCGGCGAACAGCGCGCTAGCGGACATGTCCATGCCGCCGTCCAGTAGCAGGCTATCCGCATTATGGCAGGTGAGACACCTGTAATGACACCCCTGCAGAAACACCACTGCGCGCATCCCCGGGCCGTCCACTGTACTAAACGACTCGATTTTGTGTACCCTGAGCACAATGTCACTTAACACGTGTTAAGCGCCGTGCAAAAGGTGAATTTTGCCTTTTGTAAAGAATGGCTAATTATAGCCCTTCTATACCTTATTTACATAGGACACAAATCGTAAAAAATCATTATTAAACGGACAACAATTTCAAAAATAAAAAGTCTCTTAGAACATTGGAATATCAATACAAATTCCATTTTTAAGAGACTTTTATATTTTCAGACAAAGGACAAGCTAATTTGTATACTCCTCGAGCAGTTTATATATTATTTCAATATTAGCATCCATTTCTATTTTAGATCGTTTCAACTTATTCTTAATTACAATATTATTATCGTCATTACTTTCTATATTGTTTCTTGCAGCAAAAATCATTGAAATCTCATAGAGAATAACAGTTATAGCATCAAATAGTTCTGTTTGAAAAGATTTACTATTTTGAGTAGTTTTATAAATCATATAAATAGCTGATAAAATGCTTTCTATCATAAACAAGGTATTTTCACTTACATCTTCTTTTGTCCATATTTCTTCCATTTTTCCAAGAATATTTTTTATAGTATTTCTCGACAAGTCAGTATCAACGTTGCTACCTCGGAACTCAATTAGGTTAAATTCATATGCTATTAGTTTTAATAAAGTTTCAGAGGGATTTTCCTTTCCACTTTCTATTTTGCTAATATGTGCATGAGTTACACCTAATTTAGCACCAAATTCCTTCTGTGATAAATGATTTCTTTTGCGTATTTCCTTTATTTGCTCTCCTGTTAGATTAAAACGCGTATCCGACATAAATGTAATTCCTCCAAAATGTGAGTATGTTAATTTTAACATTGACAATGTAACTATATTACATTAAAATCTAATTATAGTTTATTTCACTTAATTATAGCACAACATAAAACTAATAAAAAGGAGAGGATTCTATGTCACGCGGTGCGATGCACAACTATGATAATAAGACCAAATTGGGTCAAATTATTTCAATTCAGTTGTGCCAAATTGGAAAAAACCAAAAATGGCTCGCTCTGGAATGTGATGTAACAGATGCACATATTTCAATGGTTTTAACAGGCAAATCAAAACCTTCTAACTTACTTCTATACAAAATATCAAAGGCATTAAGTATTGATTGTACTGTTTTAATAAGAGCTATGGTAGAAATTCGATCTTTGGAGGTGAATTGATGATATGGCTTTCTGTGTCTGAAGTTGCACATATTATGGCATGTTCAGAAAGAACTATCAGAAGAAGAGCGAAGTCCGGTGAACTAGGAACTAGCAGTATAAGATACGTTAAAGGTTCCAAAGGACAGGGTGGTAAACGCTTAGAAATTTTATTAGAATCACTTCCGAGTGAATCACAAGTTGCGTATTTAAACATCAATAACCTTGAGCGAAATTCCATCAATAACCATGAATCATATACATTGACTCAAAGAGAAAAAGGTGAACTTAGATCATTAGCGGTAACTCAATATAAAAAGTATCGTAGCGATCAAATCAAATACAACAATTCCAAAGAAACTGCAATAATTCGTAACTTCGTTGAGAAATGGAATCTTGAACATCCTGATTTTACTTGCACGGTTAAAACGCTCTATTCATGGAGAAATAAAAGTAAATCTGGAAATCCCCAAAAGCTTGTAGATAGAAGAGGTGGACATAACAAAGGTCAAAGTTCTATTCCTGATGAAATGCTTGATTTCTTTAAAACACTATATTTAAGAGAATCAAAACCATCAATAGCTAACTGTTACCGTCAAACGCTTCTTGAGGCAAATAACAGAGGGATTATCATTCCAGGTTTAAGAGCCTTTGAGTTAGCTGCTAATAGTATTTCAAGTCCAATTCTCGCTCTACATCGTGAGGGTGGCAAATACTTTTCAGATAACTATATGCCTTACACAGAACGTGAATACACGGAATTATATCCAAATGATCGTTGGGTTTCAGATCATCATTTATGGGATGTTTTCGTTAGAATTCCAGATGGTAAAGGCGGATGGATTGCTAAAAGACCTTGGGGTACTTATTGGCAAGATATGAGAACACGCAAGATGATTTCTAGTATCGTGCGTATTGAAGATCCAAATTCTGATGTTGTTTTATGTAGCTTTGGTTATGGAGTTGAAAAGTTTGGTATACCTAAATCAGTCCTTTTGGACAACGGTAGAGATTACAAAGCTAACGATCTATTTAACAATGAGTGTAAAGATGTCATAGATTCATTAGCTAAAAACCTTCAACTGGATACAGTCTATGCAATTCCTTACAATGCTAAGGCAAAACCTATAGAAAGAACTTTTGGCACTTTCGAAGATCAGTTTGGCAAACTGCATAATACTTACGCAGGTTGTAATGCTAAAGCCCGTCCAGAGAGCTTAAAAGAACTTGATATATTAGACTATCCCACTCTTGAGGAATTTGTTGAAACTCATGATAAGTACGTCTATGAAGTATATAACAACACAGTTCATAATGGCTCATACATGAATAAGAAAACTCCAAATCAAATGTATACATCTTTACCTTTCAACGTCCGAAAAGTATCGAAAGATGTTCTATACTTTAGCTTGATGAGAGTCAAAGGAAAAAGAGTTGTGCAGCGTAATGGAGTTACATTTAACGGAGTGCATTATTACCATGATAGTGTAATCAATTTTATTGGCAAAAAGGTGTTTGCTAAGTACAGTCCTAACAGACCTGACATTTTATACATCTTTGATGAAAATGAGAATTACCTATTTACTGCCTCAAAAATTGAAAAGCTTGGTTTCTCACCTTCTGTAGCAGATTATGAACGTGAAAACATGCGCCGTAAAACTGCTAAATATAACGCATTTAACGGTTATAAGCCTGATAAGAGCATTGGTTATATTGATTATGTCAGAACAAGTATTGAACAACAATCAACCACTTTTACTGAACTCAATGAGTTGTCAACAGTTACGGAAATGATTAGAAATCCAAAACTTGAGGAAACTGTAAAACGAGTCAACATGAGTGAAGCTGAACGTTTCTATCAGGATACAATCAATAAGAAAGAAGCCACTAAACAAGCTTGTGATGACAAGAAAAGACGTAACGCAGAAGCATTTAAACAGAGTTTATTTGAAGATCATCCACAACATCGAGCAGTAGTACACGACTAGAAAGGAGAACTTTAAAATGATACGACCACCGGTAGCAAAGACGGCTTGTATGAATGAAGTTTATGTAGCAGCACTCTATGCACAAAAGTATGGCGATATATCGTTGATTTATGGAGAGGCAGGTTTAGGTAAGACCTTTTCACTGAAACACTTTTCTAAATCAAATGACGTAATCTATGTCGAACTAAGAGATTGTGACAAATCAACGAAAGGTGTTTGTGAACGTATATTAGACGCTATCGGCAAGAGCCGAAGAGGTAATGACAGAATACTGGTAAATACGATTATCAATTATCTCAAAGATCATCCCAAGCTAATAATTATCGATGAAGCTCAGCACCTTTTAATTAAAGCAATTGAGAACTTAAGAGCCATTAATGATGCTACTGAAACTGGTATTGTCCTTTGTGGAAATCCAACGGTTTACGATCAGATGCACGGCAGAGGACAAGCCCATTTTGCACAGCTTTACAGCCGAATAGGTATAAGACGTTCAATACAGACTCCTGATATAGAAGATGTAAAATCAATATTTGAGCCTTATAACTTAGATACTGACAGCATACGTTTTCTACACAATCTATCATTACAATGGGGTGGCATTCGAAACTGTATTAAGATATTTAATATGGCATTTGAAATGGCTCAAAAAATGGGAGAACCCCTTTCCGTTGGACACCTTGAAACGGCTTACGACCTGAGAAATGGCAACCAATGAATCGGGGCATTTGGCAGTGTCGGAAACTGCCAAGCCCATTATACCGTGTTTCTATTATCTAAGCAACAAGAAAGGAGCGGTGAACTTTGGGAACTAAATCTAATAAGTTAATGACCCAACCTCAGCTTCGCAAGATATATGCTGAAGCTCGTGACGCAGGGATAAGCAATGAAAAACTACACGAGATCGTTTACAACACAAGTGGTAAAACAAGTATTAAGGATTTGCTTATTTCAGATGCAGCCATATTAATAGATATACTCGTAGATTTTAATAGTAATAATTCAACAATCAAAGGAATGATTTCAGATAAGCAAAAATGGCTTATTTATGATTATAGGAATAAGCTTGGATGGAATGATGTTCAATTACAAGGTTTCATAAAGAAATATGCTCATATCGAGCACTTGAATTGGCTTCGCAAAGAAGATGCCTCAAAGCTAATAGAAGCATTTAAAAATATCTATTCCAGAGAGACTAAGACATATGGAGGACACTAAAATGTTTAGTAGAGAAATTATAGAATCAATGAGTTACGGATTTAATAACAAGTTTGAAGCACTTCAAGAAAAAGATAAGTACTTAACTTTGTACAAGAAAGAAATGTTTGACTTTATAAATGCTAATTGTAATAACGTTAGAGACTTTGACGATTTACTGAATGATATTATCGCTGCTGCATCTACACTTGGTTATTACATTGGTGTTTCAGAAGGAGCAGATTTGGTAAGTAGCTTAACAAGAAAAGATTTTCCTGAACAAGTTTTAATAGCTACAAACAGTCTATTACAGAGTAGTAGCATAGATTTAAAAGTTCAAAGCGAAATCAATTTAGATCCACATATAAACAGATTCTTCTTAGACTGTAGTGATGAACTAATGCCAATCCTAAAAAGTAATGATGAATACCAGAAGGCAGGTGTACTTTACAGTCAGATTAGAGACGAGATCGAAAGTTTATTACCTGAAGATAAAAAGGAGCTTGTTGAAGATTTGTATGAAGCAGAATCAACACAAAAGGCACTTTATAACAAAGCTTTATTCGTACGAAGCTTTCAATATAGCATAGAGATTAGAAAACTGTTTTGATTGTCAAACTAGAAAAGCTATATTTAAGCGTACAACACCCCTGTTGGCATTTTGCTTACAGGGGTGTTGTTTTGTTTGGGATATATTAAAAAGTGATAGGAGGCGATTTTAGAGCTTCTAGCGATACTTTTTATAATCGTCTTCGGAAATGTCTAAAAGTTTCTGTGCTTTTGAGCTCGATTCCTTTTGTGGAATTTCGAAATCTATACTTCCCATTGGTACAACCATTGGTGCTTCCTTGAGCCATAACGTAAATTCATTAAGGTCTGTCATAGCTGATCTAAATGCCCAGTCACTTTGGTAAGGTAGGAGCTTCCCACTTTTCAAAGCTTGAGTAACTGTATCGTCAATTCTTTGTTTGTGTAGTTCAAACTTTGTTGTATCAATTTCAAGTTTAAGTTTGATTTGATTTTGAATTGCTTCACTAATGGCATTTTCTATATCCGATAAAGATGCCGTTTCAGGTAATTGCAACATGTTCTTTAAATTTCTAACAAATTTGTCAGTTGCATCACCTTCGTTATCTGGATCACTGATATCAATTACACCGTTGTCTTTAGTAGCATTCACAACGGCAGTCATGCCATTAATAGCCGGGGTATTTGTTAATGCTACAGAATGCAACAGTAGAGCTTTTCTATCAGTTATACGAACATTCACAACAGGAGATAGGTATCTATACTCTTTGTTTTTTAGATACTGTTCCGCTTTTTCAGTCCACTCAACATCACCATAAATACCATCGGTTTTAAGTGACAGTGATTTGATCCATCCAGCAGCAGGAGCTTGAGCGTTTGTTAATGTCTGATGTTCATAGTCAACAGGGATATCAAGTTGTCTATCTTTAAACCGTTTGAAAATACTTGAATATGACTCATCATCAACAAGGAAATTTCCTTTTTCACTTACAACCAATCCTAAAGGAAGCAACTTGATTTGCTTTGGAATGCCTTTAGACAGTGACAAGCTATTTTCGATTTGAACTAGTTCATTATCCATCTGCTTATACCCCCGAAGTTGTTCCATCTGATCCAAATGCAAGTTGCCATAAACCATATCCCGCATTGCAACGAGAATCAACACCATAGATGTACTGTTTCTCAAAGAACACATTATCATCATTACTTGAGTCTTTTGAAATCAATTGTGGTTTTCTTCTGCTTTGAAAGATAAAAGGCTTAATTGATTTTGTTGTACAAAGCAAAAACCACATATCTGGATTGCCGATAAGCTCAGGCGCAACTAAAATTTCAGCAGTACCTTTATAAATGTTAGTCTCGCTATTTATCAAATCAGCATATAATATCTTACGTGCTAGTGCTTCATTTTGGGGCGATACAACCAATAAATCAGGGATGATATACAAAGGTTCATCCTGCTCATTTGTTAAAGACATCATTGATGATCGTGCAGCACCATAACTTTCCATGGTTAGTTTATCTGTCCCTTTATTACTTTGTGCTTCACCTTTTTTAGATGGTGAAGGATGATTGCTAGAGATAAAAGGTTTTTTATCATAGCAAAGGTCCGTAAATGCTTTAGGTAAAAGACCAAAAACAAGTCTATCTGGTAACTTTCGAGCACTTTCAGCTAAGTCTTGAATCATTGGTTTATATACACCAATTCGATCGTCTTCGATATCGTTACGATTAACGGCTACAGTTGTTTCAAAATCTCTATTTTTAATGCTATAGGTATGAGCACTTAGATTTTGAATATGTCTAGCACCTATCCATTCTCTCATACTTGGTAATGATCCAAGCCATAAGTAATTTTCGTCTGATGCCTCTGAAGGAACTTCCATTGCGATTTTTGGATATAAAATCGGTGTTTCGCTGAATGTTTTGTTGAAAATTGTGTTGAAACTACTGTAAATGTCCTTTAAGTTTGCTTGATTAATAAGCATGTTACACCCTCCCACTTGTTATTAGATTTTATTCATTTTGCCTGTTAACTATGACTTTTACCCATCTTTGGGTGATTTTGTATTTGCGAGCTAACTCATCAAAGTTACTACCGTTAAATTCCTCGCAAATTTTAATATCTCTTAGCGGTCTCAAGATGACGCCTCTCTTTGGTAAATAAAAAGTTGTACCACCAATTAAATCTGATAACATAAGTAAATTTTCTACACCCATTTTTTCGGCTATAGTCCTACAAATGCCATCAGGCATCATTGAAGGGGCAAGTTCATCCGTCCATATTTCTTTCATGATTAGCTTAGCCTCCTAATTTTAGCTTATATCTTAAATTATAAAGTTAATTCTAAGAAGTGTACACGAAACTAGTTCAGAGAAGTAGTTCATTAACAAAATCAAAATATTTATGATAAAATACGGGAAAAGGGGAATTTTTATGGCAATTTTTAAGATTGACAAATTAAAAAGCAAAAAAGAAGTGGTTTCAATGATAATTAGGGGGAACACTTTAATAGAAATCACCAATTATATCAAGTCTTGTGGTGAGATGTGTTCAAAATCGTCAATAGATCGATATATTAAGCAAAAATTTATTGAAGGACATATTTATGCGAATGGAATGGTTATGGTAAAAGAAAAAGAAGGACATTTAATTCGTGAAATCAAATATCCTTCAATCGAAAGCGAAAATGATAATGCAGAAATCGTGATTTACAACAATAAATCGAACAATCCAATTTAAAATCGCTTTATCTCGATGTAACTCAACTAGTCTCGGTTTATCTCGCATTTATTTACGTTTTGCATGTAGTATTTTTACGTTTTGTATGTAGTATAACAACACGCCAACCATTTCATCTTCACACATTTTATCACCCCATTTTCAATCGACTTTATTCCGTCATCCATCGATTTGATCATTTCTACAACCTCTCATGATAGGTTCGGTTGATCACCTCTAGCTGCTGATTTGCACTGAGCTGGTGAAAGTTGACGGCATAGCCCGATACACGGATGGTGAGGTTCGGATAACGCTCCGGATGCGCCATGGCGTCCACAAGCTTTTCTCTATCGATGACGTTGACGTTTAAGTGATGGGCATTCTGCCTGAAAAAACCGCCCATTAACTGTACTAAAATACTGGACTGTGTGTGTTCATCCTGACCAAGCGTATTCGGACTTACTGAAAACGTATAGGAAATGCCATCGCGACACTGCTTAAATGGCAGCTTAGCCACTGAATTGAGCGCAGCCAGGGCACCACGCACTTCCCTGCCATGCATGGGATTGGCACCAGGGGCAAACGCTTCTCCGCGTTTTCTGCCATCTGGCGTACTGCCCGTCTTTGACCCGTAAACCACGTTAGAGGTGATGGTGAGCACGGACAGGGTATGCTCTGCATTTCTGTAAGTGGGATTTGCTTTAAGCAGTTCTGTAAAGCGTTCAGTGAGCTGAACTGCGATGTCATCCACTCGGTCGTCGTCGTTTCCATATTTAGGAAAATCACCTTCGATGGTGAAGTCCGTGATGATCCCCCGCTCATCCATAACGGGCGTGACCTTTGCGTATTTAATGGCGGAAAGTGCATCCGCCACCACACTGAGACCCGCGATACCGAATGCCATATAGCGGTGTACATGTGTGTCATGAAGTGCCATCTGCGTCTTTTCATAGGCGTATTTATCATGCATATAGTGGATGACGTTCATGGTGTTCACATACTGGTTACAGATCCACGCCATCTGGGCGTCGAAATGCCTCATCACCCTTTCATAGTCGAGTGGCTGTCCTTCGGTGAAGGCATCATCTGAAATCGTTTCAGAATCTATTTCGTTTATCCCACGGTCTGAGCTCATGGTTTTTAGTGCGATTTGATCCCCCGTCATCTCGTCTCGTCCATCGTTTAAGGCCATGAGAAGGACCTTCGCCAGGTTACAGCGTGCACCGAAGAACTGCATTTCCTTGCCCACGCGCATGGCGGAGACACAACAGGCGATGGCGTAATCATCGCCGTAGAGGGGGCGCATCAGGTCATCATTTTCATACTGGATGGCATCGGTTCTCACAGACATTTTCGCCACATAATGCTTAAATGGTGCAGGAAGATGGTCTGACCACAGCACGGTCATGTTCGGTTCTGGCGCTGGACCTAGGTTTTCCAGCGTATGCAGAAAGCGGTAGGCCGTCTTCGTCACCAGCGTCCTGCCATCACAGCCCATACCGCCGATGCTCTCCGTAATCCACAGGGGATCCCCTGCAAATAGGGTGTTATATTCGGGCGTTCTCAGCTGTCTTGCTAACCTCAGCTTGATGACGAAATCGTCGATAAGGGCTTGCGCATGCGATTCATCAAGTGTGCCTTCCTTTAGATCCCTTTCCAGATAAATGTCGATAAAGGTTCCGACGCGTCCCAGCGACATGGCGGCACCATTTTGTTCCTTTATCGCCCCTAGATAGCCATAATAAAGCCACTGGATGGCCTCACGCCCGCTTTCAGCAGGTCTGCCGATGTCATCGCCATAGGCCTGCGCCATGACCTTAAGCTTCCCAAGAAAGTCGATTTGACGATGGACCTCTTCGATGAGCTGTATCGTGTCAGAAAGCATGGGCTGCGCTTCCAGGGCGCGTATATCCCGCTTCTTTTCCGCGATAAGATGGTCGACACCGTAAAGCGCCACACGGCGATAATCGCCGATGATGCGCCCTCTGCCGTACGCGTCCGGCAGGCCGGTGAGCACACCGGCGGAGCGCAGCCGTTTCATCTCCTCTGAATAGACTCGAAAGACCCCTTCATTATGGGTGGTCTTATAAGCGAAGTGCTCCTCCACCTGATCCGATAATTTGTATCCATACGCTTCGCAGGCTTGTCTCGCCATGCGAATTCCACCGAACGGGTTCACACCACGCTTTAGCGGCGCATCGGTTTGAAGTCCAAAAATGCGTTCGTTTTCTCGGTCGATGTAACCGGGTTCATAGGTTAATAATGAAGAGACCTTCGTCACATCGATGTCGAGGACGCCGTCATTCTCAAGCTCTTTTTTACGGAGCGCACAAACCTTTTCCCATAACGCCGTGGTGCGCTCCGTGGCCTTTTCCAGAAAGCGTTCATCCCCTTCATAGGGGTGATAATTTTCCTGTATAAACCCCGCCACATCGATCCCAGTCCGCCAGCCTTCGCCTTTAAAACCTCTCCATGCCTTCATAATCCTTCCCTCCTATGCGTTTCGCGATTCACCTGGAAAGGGCAAAAAAAGCCGACCCATCCCAGGCGTCAATAGATGCCCAGGCGGTCGGCTTGTTACATCGATGCTCAATCCCTCGTGGTTTTGCCCACTCTTTCCGCCAGTTTTGAGTCGATTTAATTCAATTTATTAGATTATACCCTATTTTATAGAGCGTTTGCAATCACTTTACTTCTTTAAAAGCTTCTTAGCACGGCTGACGATGTTTTCTTTCGTCAAGCCAAATGCCGTAAACAATTCACCTGCAGGTGCCGACATACCGAAATCGTCATGTCCGATCACATCGCAAGCGTATTTATGCCAGCCAAGTGTCGCTGCCGCTTCGATGGCGAGCTTTGGAACGCCTTTTAAAAGCACCTCGGCACGGTAAGCTTCTGTTTGCTCTTCGAAGAGCTCAGTACATGGCATAGACACCACTCTTGCATCGATGCCCTCTGCTTTTAATAACGCTTTTGCATCAACAGCAAGCGATACCTCAGAGCCTGTGGCGATGAGGATCACGTCCGCGTTAGATTCTTCCTTCGCGATGACATAGCCACCTTTTAACGCTTCTCTAGACGAGCCTTCAAGTGCAGGCAGATTTTGACGTGTAAGAACGAGCGCTACTGGTGCATTTTTCGATGTCATAGCCGTATACCAAGCCGCTGATACCTCTCTCGCATCTGCTGGTCTGATGACTTTAAGCTTTGGAATCGCTCTTAACATCGGAAGCTGATCGATTGGTTGGTGCGTTGGTCCATCTTCGCCGACGCCGATCGAGTCATGCGTTAAAATATAAGTCACTGGCAGGTTCATCAGTGCCGCTAAACGCATGGCTGGCTTCATGTAGTCAGAGAATACGAAGAAGGTCGCCGCATACGCTTTAAGACCGCCGTGTGCTTGGATACCATTGGTAATCGCCGCCATGGCATGCTCTCTGACGCCGAAATGAAGGTTTGCGCCGATAGGATTCGCCGCAGAGAACGACGTCGCTTTCTTAAGATCTGAGTTATTGGATGGTGCAAGGTCTGCTGAACCACCGAAGAAGTTAGGAACGACTTCCGCAAGGTTGTTCAGAACTTTACCCGATGAGCTTCTCGATGCAGTGGTTTCATTATAGTTCCAGAACGCCTCAGATTCGAGGTATTCCATAGGCGCTTCACCAGAGAACCACGCCTTATATTCAGCTGCGAGCTCAGGATAAGCACTTTCATAAGCTTTAAAGTTCTCGTTCCAATCCGTTTCAGAAGACGCAAGTGACGTCACTACTGAAGCCATATGGGCTGAAACATCTGATGGTACTTCAAACGCCTGACGACCTTCCATACCGAGGAATGACGCCATCTCTTCGATGCCATCGTTACCCAGTGGCGCGCCGTGTACTTTATGCGAGCCTTGCTTTGAAGGACAACCGTATCCGATGATGGTCTTCACGATAATCAGCGACGGTTTTTCTGTTTCTGCTTTTGCCGCTTGAATTGCCTTTTGGATGGCTTCCAAATCGTTACCGTCTTCTACTGTGAGTACTTGCCAGTGCATCGCTTCAAAACGGCCTGCAACGTTTTCTGTAAAGGCGATTTCTGTATCCCCTTCGATGGTAATTTTATTTGAATCGTATAATAAAATAAGTTTTCCGAGCTTTAAGGTTCCTGCCAATGACGCCGCTTCATAGGAGATTCCCTCCATTAAGCAACCATCGCCAGACAGGGCAAACGTATGGTGATCCACTACTGGATAACCTGGCTGGTTAAATTTCGCTGCCAAATGCTTTTCAGCCATGGCAAATCCAACAGCATTTGCGATGCCTTGTCCAAGTGGGCCAGTTGAAATTTCTACGCCTTTTGTGTGACCGTATTCAGGGTGACCTGGTGTTTTAGAATCAAACTGTCTAAAACGTTTGATTTCATCCATAGAAAGACCGTAATCGAATAAGTGAAGCAAAGAGTAGATCAGCATGGAACCATGTCCAGCAGATAAGATAAAACGGTCTCTGTTATGCCACTCTGGATTCTGTGGGTTGTGTTTCATTTCCTTCGCCCAAAGTGTATACGCCATAGGCGCAGCACCCAGTGGTAAACCTGGATGGCCCGAATTGGCAGCTTGAATCGCCTCTGCTGAGAGCATCCTGATCGTGTTAATCGTTCTGAAATCCATTTTTTACCAACCTTTCATATTTTAAGGCCTTATGACCTTCTAAACAACTTCAACTAACATTATAACGATTATACACATTAATAACAACCGTAGAAAATAAAAAAGTGCTGAAATATGATTTTCAGCACTTTATACGACATCGCTCGTTAAGCTAAGTCGGTTCACTCCCCATAACTAGCCTTGGAAGTTTACAGTTTTTGCAGGAATAATGGTGGAAATGGCGTGTTTGTAAATCATTTGCTGTTTGCCTTCACTATCGAGCACGATGGTGTAGCTGTCAAAGCCTTTTACCAAGCCTCTAATTTGATAGCCGCTCACTAAGAATATGGTAATGGGCGTTTGATCTTTTCGGCATTGGTTTAAAAACAGGTCTTGAAGATTTAATGCACTTTTCATGGATTCCCCTCCTTCTCTCTATAATGATAGTCCTTCGATTATTTTTAATACGGCGTCATCAGTGCTGAGCACCTCTAAATCTAGCCATATGATGTCCTCATAACGCTTGAACCACGTCATTTGTCTTTTCGCATAGTTTCGGCTGAATTGCTGTATGATTTCCACCATGCGTTCTATAGATATTTTCCCATCGAGATACGCGAGAACTTCCTTGTAACCTATACCCTGCATGGATTGAAAACTATCATCTAATCCCAAACTTTTTAATCTTTTTACCTCATCGATAAGCCCTGCCTGAAGCATGAGGTGGACACGGCGATTGATTCGGTCGTAAAGCACGTCTCTAGGACGTGTCAAACCATAAATTTGAAACTGGTAGTGCTCATTTTTCTGAGGGGCTACTGCAAAATCTGCCATGGGCTTACCGGTGATGTGATTGACTTCCAGTGCCCGGATCACGCGTCTCAAGTTGTTCATGTGGATGCGCTCGGCCGCTTCGGGATCCACAGCCCTCAGTCTAAGATGGACCGCTTCATTTCCTTCTGCTTCTGCTAGCCGTTCCATTTCTGTCCTGAAAGGCACATCAGCGAGGCTCTCACCAAAATTCATGTCATAAAGTAGCGCATTGACATAAAGGCCAGTTCCCCCAGCGACGATGGGGATTTTCCCGCGTTCGATTAGCGCGTCGATGCTGCTGAAAGCCTGCTTTGCGTACTCGCTCACCGAATAGGCATCAAACGGCGACACATGGTCGATCAGATGGTGGATGATTCCGCACTGCTCTTCGGCCGTCGGTTTAGCCGACCCGATATCGAGTCCCTTATAAATCTGCACAGAATCCGCAGAGATGATTTCCGTATCCAGTTTTTTCGCTAGGGCAATGGATAAATCTGTCTTTCCCACAGCCGTTGGTCCTACGAGAACGATAACTTTTTTCAATTTGCACCACCATTAATTATATCATAAATTTAGGTTGTTAAAATAGAGACAACCATTCTTTTTTGTGAGAAACTACCAAAACAATCACAGAATACGCTTGAATTTTCGTTCCAGCTCATTCAGTGAAAAGCTGATGATAATGGGACGACCATGTGGACACGTATAGGGGGACTTAAGGAGCTTAAGTGCCTGAATCAATGCCTGTTGCTCAGTATGATGGATCATGTCCTTTGCTTTGATCGCAGCCTTGCAGGCTTTTTCAGCAATTTCATGCTTCACGCGTGCATCCACATGTCCCTTAACGTTCTCGAACACGCTTTTAACCGTATCGATGGCGATGGACTGCGAAAACATCAATGGAATCTCGCGCACCACGACACTGTTCTCGCCGAAAGCCTCGATATGAAAGCCCATTTCTGAAAGAAGAGGAACTACGTCATCGAGTCGGTCGGCCTCCAGCGCGCCTAGCGTGATGATTTCAGGGAGAAGCAATAGTTGCGACTGAATCTCCCGCTGCTCAAAGGCGTTCATAAAGGCCTCATACAGGACCTTTTCATGGGCAGCATGTTGATCGATCAAATAAAGCGCATGGTCCTTTTCATAGAGCAGATAGGTGGCATCGAACACTCCAATAAACCTAAGGTCGTCATAAATGGACCCTTCAAGGGCTTTCGGGCTATCGAGGTGAATTTGCTCAGCGAAATCGGTTAATGGTGAAAAATCCACCTTACTGAGGTCGATTTTGGGCTTTTGCGCATAATAGGCAAGCTTCTCAGACACCCTCCCCTCATCTGAGGTCTTAACCTCATTCGCTACGAATCTGCGATGCTCATTCGGTGTTTGCATAACCTTAGCCGTTTCAGTCGATTGTGGGGCCTCAACTGTATGTGGCCGCTCTACCTCTTCCGCTGCTTCGTCCGCGTTAGGTTGCGTGCTTGGATTAGACCTCACAGAAAATACATCTCTCTCTGTAAACGTTACCTTCGGTACCTGATCATAAAGATTAAACGCTTTTTTTAGCGCACTATAGATGAAGCCTTTGATAATCCCTTCATCGTGGAACTTGATTTCCGTTTTCGCCGGATGGATGTTCACATCGATTTCGCTGGGCGGAATCGTGAGGAATAGCACACAAGCAGGAAAACGATTATTCATCATATGTGGCTTATAAGCCAGCTCCACCGCTTCCTTGATCAAGTCGCTCTTTACATAGCGCCCGTTTACGAAACAGAACTGATAGGCTTTAGTGCCCTTGGTAAAGTCAAATCGCGAGGTGAAGCCTGAAAGCTTCAGCTCCCCCTGTTGATCTTTGATTTCATAGAGCCCCTTAAGCATTTGGGCGTCGAACACCGCGAAGATGGCATTGGCTAGGCTTCCTTTTCCCTGCGTGTGAAAAATTAGACGCTCATCCATCGTGTATTTAAAGGCGATTTCGGGATGTGACAATGCGAGAACCCCCATCAGCTCAGTAATGGATCGTCCCTCTGCCTGATCGCTTTTCAAAAACTTTAATCGTGCAGGTGTATTAAAGAACAAGTCCCTGATGATCAAGGTGGTCCCTTGGACGGTCCCCACCTCAGATACCTTATGGATGACCCCACCCGCAGCCACTACTTTTTTCCCAAATGTTTCACCAGCCCTCATGGTAACGAGCTCGATTTGAGACACGGCACAAATACTGGCCAGTGCTTCCCCTCTAAACCCTAAGGAAGCGGTTTGGTACAGGTCTTCGATACTTCTGATTTTACTGGTGGCATGGCGCTCGAACACTAAAGGAAGGTCATCGTAATGGATTCCCGATCCATTATCCATCACTTTGAGATAGGACTTGCCCCCCTTTTTAATCTCAACCCCGATCTCTGTGGCACCGGCATCGATGGCGTTTTCCACGAGCTCTTTTATGACCATGGCGGGGCGTTCCACCACTTCTCCAGCGGCTATTTTACCCACTGTTTTTTCATCGAGCTTAAGGATGCGTTTAGTATTAGAATCTCGTTGGTTTTCCATGGCGCCTCCTCGTGTGAGCGATAGAGCTCTTTATTTTACTTATTTTTAAATTCGGTCGAGATTTTGAAAAGGGCATTTAGCGCTTCGATGGGAGTCATCTGTTCCACCTCTAGCTTCGCGAGGTAGTGATATAGGCCTTCCGAAATCTGGTGTCCTTTATTCATGGTCACCTCTGATGCCATCGGTACCACCTCTTCCCCTGTTAATCGCTGAAGATTTTGGATGTTATTATTGATATCACTTAGCTCAAGCTTGGACAGAATCACCTTCGCACGGTCGATGACGGCCTCAGGGACACCTGCCAGTTTGGCCACCTGGATCCCGAAACTTTGATTCGCGCCGCCGCGTTCGATTTTTCTTAAAAAGATAATGTCGTCACGCGACTCTTTCACGGCGATTCTAAAGTTGCAGACACCTGGTATCTTGCCTTCGAGCTCTGTAAGCTCGTGATAATGGGTGGCAAACAGCGTCTTTGCATGGATTCCAGAGCCTTCGCTAAGGTATTCCACCACACTCCAGGCGATGCTCAGACCATCATAGGTACTGGTTCCCCTTCCGATTTCATCGAGGATGATCAGAGAGCGTTTCGTGGCGTTGTTTAATATATTCGCCAGCTCATTCATCTCCACCATAAATGTACTCTGCCCCTGTGAAAGGTCGTCTGATGCGCCTACGCGGGTGAAAATCCTGTCGACGATGCCGATTTCAGCCTTATCTGCCGGAACAAAGCATCCGATTTGCGCCATCAGCGTGATAAGGGCAACCTGTCTTAAATAAGTGGACTTACCGGCCATATTGGGGCCAGTTATGATGTAAAACTTATGGTCTTTTTGATCTAAGAGCGTATCGTTAGGCACAAATGGCGTTTCATTAAAGATGCGCTCGATCACAGGATGACGGCCGTTTTTGATGTTCACCGTCTCCTTGTTCGTAATTTTCGGCTTCACGTAGCCATAGCGATAAGCACTTTCTGCAAACGACAAGAGGGCATCCAGTGACGCCACTGCATGTGCCGTCCTTTGTATGCGCTCCACATGTTCCATGAGCTGTTGCTTTAATTCACTATATATTTCCTGTTCAAGTCTGATGATTTTTTCTTCCGCGCCAAGGACTGTTTCTTCCAGCTTCTTGAGTTCTGGCGTAATGAAGCGCTCGGCATTTGCTAAGGTCTGCTTTCGGATATAGTTTTCAGGGGCATTTTTTGCGCTGCCCTTGGATATTTCGATGTAATAGCCAAACACCTTATTAAATCCAATTTTAAGGGTTTTTATGCCCGTGCGTTCACGTTCTTCCTGCTCGATGCCTAAAATCCATCCCTTACCGTTTTCCACGGCATCTCTAAGGGTTGATAGCTCAGGATGCTTTTCGGTCCTGATGACCCCTCCATCCTTTACAGACAGCGGGGGATCTTCATTGATGGATTCATCGATTAAGGTGTAGATATCATAAAGGGGATCAATATCGCCGTTGATGGTTTGAAACTCGCCTTCTTCCAGGGATTCGATGCCATTTTTAATCTCCGGTAACACCAAAAGCGACTGCTTCAGTGCGATGAGGTCGCGTGGATTAATGCTACCATAAACCAGTTTTGAAGTTAAGCGCTCAAGGTCGTAAATTTGTCTGAGATGGGTTCTCAAATCGGACCTGAGAAGCAAATCGTCCACGAGTACTTCCACCGTGTTGAGACGCTTTTGGATGGCCTCGCTCTCAAGTAGCGGCTCTTCTACCCACGCGCGAAGACGTCTAGCGCCCATGGCGGTGCTGGTTTTATCCAGTACCCATAGAAGGCTTCCCTTTTTTTCCTTGGTTCGCATGGTCTCCACCAGCTCCAGGTTTCGTCTGGTGAACTTATCCAGCACCATGTACTTGCTCTGATGATAGATTTCCACTTTTCTAAAGTGATTTAAAGGTACCTTGGCGGTTTCTTCCACATAGGCAAGCAAGCCACCAGTGGCGCATAGGGTGACATCCGATGGTGAGAAGCCTAAGCTTTCTACGGAAAAGACGTTCATCACACGTTCGATGAGCTTCATCGCTGCATGTGATTGAAAGGCATGGTCTAAAAATGGCGTCGTGGCAATCCCCATTTCATCGATGGTTTTAATGAGGATGGGGTCCAGCGTATGCTTATCAGAAAGAATTAACTCAGACGGCTCGATTTTGATGAGCTCATCGATGAGCTTTTCCACACTTGAAAATGCGCTGGTTTTAAGGATACCCGTGGTGATATCGCAGTAAGCCATGGCCAGTCGCGACTCTGTCTGAGTAAGTGCAGCGATATAATTATAATTCCCCTCGTCCAGCATCTCAGGATCAGTGATCGTGCCAGGGGTGATGATTCTCACCACTTCACGCTTCACCAGCCCCTTTGCCAGTGCCGGATCCTCCATTTGCTCACAAATGGCAATTTTGATGCCCTTGTCCACCAGTTTTTTAATATAACCATCCACCGAGTGATAGGGCACACCACAAAGGGGTGCTTTTTCGTCTAATCCGCAGTTTCTGGCAGTTAATGTGATTTCCAGTTCACGTGATGCCCTGATGGCATCGTCAAAAAACATCTCATAGAAATCGCCTAAACGATAAAATAAGATGTAATCGGTATATTGATCTTTGATTTCAAAATATTGCCGCATCATCGGCGTCAATTTAGAGCGATCAATGGTCATCATGTTCCGCCTCGACTACTTCCCCATGTAATGAGAAATTTTTAGGTCTGGTGATTTTTACTTTTACAAGCTTTCCGATTAAAGCACTATCCCCTTCGAAGGTGACGGTGAAATTGTTTCGGGTTCTCCCCATAAGAATTGCATTTGACGACTTCGAATAGTCCTCTACTAAGACTTCAAACACTTTACCTTCTTGAGCGTGCATTTTCGCCATAATGCTTGGATTAAGTTTTTCCAGCAGACGTTTGATACGCTCGTGTTTGATGTCTTCAGACACTTGATTTTCAAAGGTTGCCGCTGGGGTTCCCGTTCTGATGGAGTAAAGATAGGTAAAGGCTGCATCAAATCCAACCGCTTCCACTAGGTTAAGCGTGTCTTGGAAATCTTCCTCAGTTTCATTTGGAAAGCCCATGATAATATCTGTGGTGATGCCGAGATCCGGCATTAGAGCCTTCGCTCTAGCGACGATATCGAGGTATTGCTCTCTCGTATATTTGCGATTCATCTTATTTAGGATGGCATTACTGCCAGCCTGTACAGGTAAATGTAAATATTCGCATACCTTATCAGCAGTCGCCATGGTCTCTAGCAATTTTTGTGAAATATCCTTCGGATGTGAGGTCATAAAGCGAATGCGATCAATCCCGGGAACGTCATTCACCATGAGAAGCAAATCGGCGAAGTCCACAGGTTGGTCAAGTGTCTTCCCATAAGAGTTGACGTTTTGACCGAGCAGCATGACCTCGCGTGTGCCATTTTCAGCAAGTGAGGTGATTTCTGCGATGATGTCCTCTGGCTTACGGCTTCTCTCACGGCCTCTGGTGTAAGGCACGATGCAGTAGGCACAGAAGTTGTCACAGCCGTACATGATGTTTACATAGGCCTTAATTTCTTTCTTGCGCACCGATTTCAATCCCTCGATCACGTCGCCTTCTGTTTCCCAGACCTCCACGACCTGACCATCACCCGTAAGGGTGGTTTCCAGAAGGGCTGGAAAATTATGAAGGTTATGCGTTCCAAAAACGAGGTCCACATACTTATATTTTTTCTTAATTTCTGCTACGATATGCGGTTGCTGCATCATGCAGCCACATACCGCTAAAATCAAATCGGGTCTTTTTTCTTTCAGCTTCTTTACATGGCCTAGATTACCATATACTTTAAACTCGGCGTTCTCACGAACACAGCATGTATTAAATATGATCAGGTCGGCATCATCGAATTTCTTAGTGATTTCGTAGCCCATGTCCACCAGCATGGCACCTAGTTTCTCTGAGTCATGCTCATTCATCTGGCATCCGTAGGTTACAGTAATGGCTTTCTTTCGATGGTGCAGCTCCGTGTAATGCGCATCATTTATACTTCTAACTTTTCTGATATGGTCGTCATTCTTGCTGAGTAAGCTTTCCATAGATTCTATACCCAGCGTTTCTCTTTTTGACATTCAATTCCTCCTAATGCATTTCCTAATTAACTTCTTCGATGAGTCCGAAGATGAACTTTTTAATACTAATTTTACCACGATTTCGGGAGGATTTCTTGATGTAATCCATTTCCTTACGAACTTCGCGTAGGTCGAAAAGCAGTGCGGCGTATTGCTCAAATACGTGATGTTCATAATCGTGAAGCCCAAGCTCTGCGATGTTGGACAGGGCTTGCCCGATGGTGCGGCGTATACGCTGCTCAATCGCCTTGTCATTAACCTGTTCACCGCGTTCCTTTTCATACTTTCGGGAGACATAGTCATATAAATCACTCAGCTTATGATCAAAAAGACCGCGCTTACTGAGGTCGTTTTGCTCAAAGACAAATTCTAGCATATTTAAGATATCTTTTGTACCCGCTTCACTTAAAATACCAAGCTGCCCTAAAAGGGTCCTTGCGTTTTCGATGCGTGGATTCTTATAAGGCTCTGGTTCGTGGCCTTGATCATCGCCATTGAGCGTACGAATGTTTTGAAAAGCTGTTTGAAAGGAATCAATCACCTTTTTCATCTTCATTTTCTCATCCACGCGTTTGATGACATTGATAACTTCGATAACGTTGATCGGTTTATTGATAAATAGCTCGATTCCGCTGTTATAAGCCTTCGACACCATTTCCTTCGCATAGACTTCACTGATCATGATAAACGGCATGTCTGGTAAGTGGCGTTTTACCTCACTCACCACTGTGATGCCGTCTTTCTTAGGGAGTAGTAAATCCACCAGAACGATATCCGGTCTCATGCGTTTGATGGCTTCGATGGCATCCTCGCCATCGGTTGATTTTCCTATGACATCACCTAGATTATTATTCACGATGATCTTCGTCAGGATACTGAGAACGCTGACATCATCATCCACTAAATAAAAATTATAATTCATGTCATCCCCCTAATAGCCTTTCGTCTTCTAACCTTGTTCAGTATCATTTCTCGAAAAAATGCGTTCCACCGGTATGGCCACTTTAAAGCAGGTCATTTCTTGCTTTCCCGACGTGGCGATAATGGTACCCCCAAAATACTCCTCCACCAGGTGCTTGACATGCGTTAGTCCGATACCGGAAGCCATCACACCATTGTTTTCATTAAACTTCGTAGAAAAGCCCGCTTCAAAAATAAGGGGCAGATCCTGTTGTTCGATGCCGATGCCATCATTTATGACTTTAATCACCATTTGATTTTCTTCCACGAACTGCTCAATCATAATTTTGCCTTGTTCTTTCATGGCCTCTACCGCGTTAGTGACGATGTTGTTCAGTATTGAAATCACTGCAAGATAGTCGTTGGTTCGAAAATCAAACCCAATGGTGGCGGTAAACTTAATCGTCAGCTGCTTTTCGATGGCCAGTTTGCGATTGGCGGTTAGGACGATATCGAGTATTTCCTTGATGTCCATGTTATAGACCGGAGATTCCTTGATACTTTTTTCCAGTCCAGCAATCACCCGGGTATAATCTTTTTTGATCTCATGGATGTCCTTCGTGACGAGAAGGAGGGATTCCTTCATGTCTGGCGCATCCATTTGCTCATATATTAAGAAGCTTCGACGCATGGCATCTTCGATGTCTTTTCTCGACTTTCTCAGAAAAAACAACTCCGTTTTCAAGGTGGACATGAGCATGATGCGCTCGACGAAAACATGATGGTTTTCTCTTTCTTTGGACTTTTCATAATAATACCGAGACAAATAAATCAGCAGGGTGGTGATAAACGTTCGGATCAGTCCGATGAGGATAATGGTGAAGATCACCTCTTCAAATCCCACATTTCGCCATTCCTGACGAATGACCACTTCGACGATGTTCGGGATGCTGTCGCAAATCCAAATGGCTAAAAACAACGCCAGTGGTGTTTTAATCAGCGATCGGACGTCCAATGCGATAAACAGGATGCTGTAAAAAATATAGAAAAACAGTACGGGATAATAATTGTCAAAGCCTTGTATCAAAGTTCCAGAGCCATTAATCACATATAAAACACTCCGGACGAAGAACATGAGGATTCCCACCAGATTAATGGTCAAAAAAGGTTCGATTTCCTTAAATGTCAGCATTAAGACATTGAGCACCACTACTGCAAAGGTCAATCTAAAACCAGTGCCAAATGGAAGCATGTAAATTTGCCCCATAAATGTCGTAAAAATGGCAACCAATAGTATTTTTTCGAAGTTTTGTCGTTGGCTCGTCATGATTACCCCACTTTCATGCAGTCATGAAAATATCATAACACAGCCACTCAAAAAATCAAAGACGGGCTGAATGCCCGTCCAGTTTAAATACGCGATTAATATTTTTCACAAAATGCTTTCAGTCGACCAAGTCCCTCTACGATGTTTTCCATGCTAGTAGCGTAGGATAATCGGATGTAATCATCCACACCAAACGCGATACCTGGTATAACAGCGATATTTGCCTTTTCGATAAGGACAGCCGCAAAGTCAAGCGAGTCCTTTATCATAACGTCATCCACCATTTTGCCCTTGTAATGTGAAATATTTACCATGACATAGAAAGCGCCTTTCGGCTCTACGCAGGACACATTTGGAATCTCTGAGATGGCTTTAACCATATAGTCTTTTCTCAGTTCAAAGGCTTTTCGCATTTCTTCGATGGTGGATTGATCGCCATTAAGCGCTTCGATTCCTGCATATTGAGCGATGGTATTTGGATTTGAAGTGGCATGTGACTGGATGTTCGCCATTACATTTGCTATAGTGACAGAACTGGCAGTATAACCAATTCTCCAGCCGGTCATGGCATATGCCTTACTGAGTCCATTGACCACGATCGTTCTATCATATAAGTCCTGTGAGAGGCTTGCGATGCTAATATGCTTCTCGCCATAAACCAATTTTTCGTAAATTTCATCCGAGATGATATATAAGTCGTGTTTCGTCGCAAACGCCCCGATCTCACGCAGCTCTTCCTCGGTATAGACAGCACCGGTTGGGTTGTTAGGACTGTTTATTAAAAGCCCCTTTGTTTTATCGGTAACTGCACTTTCAAGCTGTGCCACTGTGACTTTAAATGAATTGCTCGCTTCTGCTTCAACAAGTACGGGTACTGCATCAGCCATCTTCGTCAGTTCATAATAGCTCACCCAATATGGTGAAGGGATGATCACTTCATCTCCTGGGTTGCAGATCGTTTGAAGGGCGTTAAACAAGCTGTGTTTTGCACCTGATGACACGACGATTTGCTTAGGTGAATAGGATAAACCATTATCTGTGTATAATTTTTGGCAGACGGCTTTTTTGAGGTCGAGTAATCCAGAAGCTTCCGTATAGCCATTACCGCCCTTTTCAATTCTAGCGATGGCAAAATCTCTAATGTTCTTAGGGGTGTTGAAATCAGGTTCACCGGCGCCGAAGCTGACGATGTTCACGCCGCTATCTTTTAACTGCTTCGCCTTTGCGGTAATCGCAAGTGTCATCGATTCTTCTATCGCCAAATTTTTAATGGACAAATCTTTCATTTCAGCCTCCAAAGGTTTGGTTTTCAAACTCATTATAGCAATTATATCGTGGATTTTATAGTTCTAATCTCAGTTATTAAAGGATTTTGCTTTCAAAAATAAAGTGTTTAAGAAAAATATTTAACTTCTTATACATCATCAGAAATTTTAATAAACCGTTCACCTTCATACCGATAATGGTGGACCTGAACGTTTTTAGAAACGGTGTATCTCCCGAGCTCTGAGACGGGCATCTCATCAAAAATCAACTTAAAGATCATGAGGGTAACGCCATGGGTGACGACTAAAACGTTCGTTTCATCATCAGTTTCACTGTAATTGCTCACCAGCTCATCTATAAATGATTTTACACGGGTGTGGACATCAAAATAGCTCTCCGAATCGGGCATGAGAAATTTTTCAGGGCGATTATAAAACATCTCAAGATACTCAGGATAAATGACTTCGATTTCTTCATGGGTCATGCCCTGCCAAACACCAAGCCGGATTTCCTTTAACCTTGGATCGAGGTGATATGATTTTTCATCCGATGTGATTAATTGCATGGTTTTTTCTGCACGTGGACTTGGGGAGCTAATCCTCACTCGAAAATCGAGTGGTGCGAGCTTATCCTTCAAAATTTGTGCACATTCGATACCGTGCGCCGTTAATGGAGAATCCAACCAGCCTTGAAAGCGTCTTTCCGTATTCCAAACCGTTTGGCCATGCCTTACGATATAAAGATTCAGCATATCTATTTACTCCGTTCAGTTCCCATCGTATATTTTTGCCAGTTCTCCAGAATTCATTAACGTTTCCAAATGACCGACGATAGTGGGGTCCAATTTACCGCGTGCCGCATCCTCATTTAAAATCGCCATGGCTTTTTCGATCGACATGCCCTTTCGATACGGACGGTCTGTATAAAGCGCATCAAAAATATCGGCGATGGTTACAATGCGCGTTTCTATGGAGATTTCATCTCCCTTTAAACCATTAGGATAGCCACTGCCGTCTAGCTTTTCATGGTGTGAGAGCACTAGCTCAGTGGCATTTTCAAGTGCCGAGATGGGTTTAATAACCTTTGCTCCAGCTTCGGGGTGCTGCTTCATCACTTCAAATTCATCTGGTGTCAGCGGACCCGGCTTGTTGAGTATCAGCTCTGGCGTAGACACCTTGCCAATATCGTGGATCATGGCACCGATTTCTACATTGCGAAGCTGTTGCTTATTCAGTTGACTCATCCTACCAAGTGAGATGGCGAGGTCGGCCACTCTTCTCGTATGGTTGTCAGTATAAGCATCCTTTGCCTCGACGAGATTTGATAAGCTGATGATAAACTCAAGCACGTTATCCATTTCCTTATCATAATCCCGTCTAAGGAGCTCATATAATCTCGAGATTTCAGTGTTTTTCTTTTCGATGACGACCAGCTTATGCTTCAGCTCATCTTCAAGTCTCGCCTTATCGATGCCGTTTTGAATGACCTTGATCAGCTCATTATTTTCCCACGGTTTTTCGAGATAATAGTAAAGCCCCAAATCGTTAATACTCTTGATGGCACTTTCCTTATCGGAGTACCCTGTTAATAAAATGGGGACGATATTGGGTTGTTTTTCTTTAATTAAGGATAATAACTCAAGCCCATTCATATAAGGCATGATAAAATCTGAAATAACGAGGTCGATTTTCTCACGGTCAAGTAATCCACTTTCAATAAGGTCCTTTGGATTATTTGATGTGAATACTTCGTAATCGAGCATCATTTCAATTAAGGTTGCTAAGGTGGTGGTGATCATCACTTCATCGTCGATGATTAAAATCTTGCTCATATTGACTCCTAAGGTTGTATAATAGGTCAGTTCTAGCATATAATTAATAATGAAATCATTTCATTTCTTTTTAAGTCAAGTTTAGGTTTATTGTAACACAGAATCCTACGAAAAAAAAAGGTGAATTGCCGATGAGACGAACTTCCATTAAACGAAAAATTCAAAATGCCATGTTTCTAGCAAATATCCTCACGCTTGTCATCACACTTGGCGCGATCTGGATGATCACTACAAACATCTATGGACCCCTGAGTAGCTACTTTACCAATTCGGTTGCCTCTGAATACTTAAAAAAATATGGGTTGACCGCGAACGATCTCAGTACTTTTCAAAATAATCAGCGTTTCATGAGCGAGTATTCACTTGATCAGGTCATCGAAAATCTAAACTCGAGGATTAAACAGAAACAAGGACTATCCAATGATATGAAAGAAGCCTTCAATTTTGAAGAAGAGATGAGCATCACAGCGACTACCGATGATGATTATAAACGCATCATGGTGCTGGCGAAAGAAGTCTATGATGAGTCTGTCGCAATTGCTTTTGGCATCTCTCCAGTGTATATCACAGTGGATTTATTGGGTAGGAACTTTCAGGCATCCGACCACTCAGAAGAAGCTGCGGCTTTTATAGATCAAATCATGACCGGTTCAAGCACCATTCAAATTTCAGATGAAAATGGCGCAAACATCGGTAATATCGTTTTCAAACTCAACCCCAATATGGTGATCGCCAGCGTGGCCTTATTTCTTACCCTTCTGATCATACTAAGCTTAGCCGCCATGTTGATCGTCAAAATCGTCAGCAAGGTATTATCCACTGGTATCGTCAAACCCATCGCGGTCATTAATAATCAACTGAGTTTAATGGCGGATAATGAAGTTGAGAATCTAAGCAACTTTAAACTGGAAATGAGAAAGCCACCTCAAGAAATCAAGCAAATTATCGACTCCTCAAATATCATCATCGACAAATTCAAAGCCTTCAGTGTTCAGCTCGAAAATCAAAACGATGAACTCCATATGCAGAACGATGAGTTAATACACAACCGAATGCTAATCGAAAACCAGCAGAAACAACTGATTCAAAGTGAAAAAATGGCCTCTGTCGGTCAAATAGCAGCTGCTGTGGTTCATGAAATCAACACCCCAATAGGCGCTATCAAAAGTAATGCCCAAATGATGGCTATGGTTATCGATAAACTCACCAACGACATATCGGATGAAAAAGCACAAAAGAAGCTAGCCACCCTCAAACAGACGAACGGGATGGTCGTTGATGCCTCTGATCGTGTCATCCAAATCGTGAAAAGTATTAAAAGCTTTTCACGCATCGATCAGTCCGCATTTAAGGATGCCGACCTTCATGAAGCCATTGAAAGCGTTTTAATCCTCACCTCGAACCTTTGGAAAAGCCGTATCCAAATCGTGAAAAATTATGGTGACCTTCCAAGTGTCAACTGCTACATCAGCCTTATCAATCAGGTGATTATGAACCTCGTGGTGAATGCCATCGATGCCATCGAAGGCGTCGGTGAGATACGCATCACTACAGGCATAAAAGATCAGTCGGCCACTATCAGTGTGGCAGATACAGGATCTGGAATCCCTCCTGAAAACCTCATGCGTGTCTTTGAGCAGGGCTTCACCACGAAACCTGTAGGAAAAGGAAGTGGTTTAGGTCTAGCGCTCAGCAAAGACATTATGGATAAACACCACGGCCAAATCACCGTTGAAAGTGAAGTCGGAAAAGGAAGCGTTTTCACCATTACCATCCCTATTAAAGCACCGGATACCCAGTTCTAAAACAAAGACTGTAGTCAATCTCGCGATTTTCTACAGTCTTTTTACATTTACGACGGGAATACCACCTTTTCTTTATGCATTAGGCTGCGTGCCACAATTAGTAATGCTAACGTGATCACCGTCGACGTGCCAAAAGCAATCATGACACTGCCGAAATTCGCATCTCCCAGTAATATCTGTTTCATGTTCAGCAGGTTATTATAAATCGGGATAAACTGATATAAAGGCTCTGTATCTGCGCTACCAAACATGTTCATGAAGGCCGTGATCATGACGATCATGTACGCTGGTGTGATGTATGCGCCAGCCTCTTTAAGGGAGTTGGCCATCATGGATAAAACAGAAATTATGGTGACATACATGCCGACTAGACCGATCATACAAACGAAGAACATGAACAGCTCTGCGCCACCTAAAGACATCTGACTCATATCGAACGAGCCTTCAGCGGATAAAAAGTTCGCACTAAAAGGAATGGACAGAAGGACACCGATAAAGGAGGAAGCCATGGAAATCACAGCGACCACCGATAAACTGAGCACCTTACCGCCGATGATCACCCCGCGGTCCACTGGTGTGAGCAGCATGGTTGCGATGGTGCCACGTTCCTTTTCACCAGCGATGGAATCCATCCCGATGCCCATGGCACCTGCAAAGATAAAGATGGAAACCAGCATCGGTACGAGATTGGCGATCCCACGGTCGATGCCTTTATCTTCCACTGGGATTTCAATTTCCGAGGCACTTAATGCATAGACATCAAGGAATGCCTCACCACCAAGTCTGCTCGCCAGTACCGTGTTCCGGTATGCCTCCAGTAAAGCGCCCACCTTATAATTTGCCTCGATGGACACATCGCTTTTCGGTGAATAATACCCATCAATCGTCGGTACTGCGCCACCGTTTTGATCTGCGACTTTTTCTTCAAACCCTGGTTCAAACACGACATAATAGTCGATTTCCCCTTCTAAGAGCATGGATTCCGCTTCATCCGCACCGATATCGGTTTCAGTAAAGGCAATACTTTCATCTGATTTGAAAATCATCTCTACAGCCGCTGGTACATTGACACCGTAGAGCTTGGTCACATGGGATTCGATTTCTTCTGTGGTTCTACTGATCATTAGCCCCATGATGGAGTAAATAAGTGCAATACTGGCCATTGGCAACACAAAATTCGTGATTACGAGACGTCTATCGGTAAAGACGCGTCTCAACTCTTTTTTCATAATAATCATCAGCGATTTAAACATTTTTTTCACCTCCAGCAAGATCATACAGCCTGAAAAAGGCATCGTCTAACGTGCTTTTTCCCGTCATTTGATAAATCTCTTCTAGGGTGCCAATCGCTTTGATTTCACCGTTCATGATGATGGCGATACGGTCGCAAAGCCGCTCAGCCACATGCATCATGTGCGTGGAGATGATCACGGTCTTACCTTGCGTTTTGAGCTGTTTTAAATACTCCGTCACCGTACGCGCTGTAATGATATCGAGACCATTTGTAGGTTCATCAAATATAATGACCTGTGGATCGTGAATCAGCGATACCACGATGGAAAGCTTTTGCTTCATACCGGTGGACAGATCGCCGATCTTCGTGTGCCTAAATGGCGTCACATCGAAGGTTTCAAACAAATGATTCATGCGCGATTCGATGGACGCTTCGCTTAAGCCATGGAGTCTTCCGAAAAATCGGGTGGTGTAATCCGGTGTAAAGTGTGTGTCCAGCTTCAGCTCGCTAGTGAGAAATGCCAGCTGCCGTCTTACAGAAGCCCCTTCCTTTTCGCCATCGAATCCATTGACGTTGATACTCCCTTCCGTAGGCGATATCAATGTGGCGAGGCATCTCATGGTCGTGGTTTTTCCAGCGCCGTTTGGGCCAAGCAGTCCAAATATTTCGTTATCGAAAACCTCAAAATCGATCCCTTTTACTGCTACTTTGAATTTTTCCTTGTTTCCATTTTCCATCATCTGTTTTTTGGAGAGACGGAATGTCTTTTTAAGTCCTGAAACTTTTATCACGTTTATCACTCCTTTAAAAAATCTGCCTCTTTATTCTATCTGACGATTATGAAATCTTGCTTTATAAAAGATTAGTTTTTCATTAAAAAACGGCTCCTCCGGTGAAATTCCGAGAGAACCGTTTAAAAAGTATCGATGATGTGCCATTTTGTGTTTAGGGATAAATCGAGGTCAAAATAAAGCCTTCTGACATCTTTCTCCTTAGGAAGAAACACTCTAATAATCGGACTTTCAGGATATAGCTTGTTTTGATAAAGCACAATCCCACGATGTCCTGAATTGAGTATGACGCCAGTTCCCGTAGGATAAATATTGATATGACGTGCGAACGTCTCCATGATCTGCGTGTCAAAATGGCGGTCACCTTGATGGGTGATTTCCCGATAGACCTTATCAGGAGATGATTTTCGCTGATAAACCCGATCATTCGACATGGCATCATACACGTCAGCTACCGATACAATTCGGGCAAACAAAGGAATCTTCGTGTTTTTAAGCCCTCTACTGTACCCGGTACCATCAAACTTCTCATGGTGATGAAGCGCAATCTTTGCCGCCTCTTCAGGAATCTCAGTTTGTATCAATATCTCATAACCGTATTCGGTGTGCTTTTTTACTTCGCTAAACTCCTCTGCCGTTAGTTTGGCAGGTTTTTTGATAATTTCTTCCGGAACCATGATTTTTCCAATATCATGCAAAATGGCCCCCATGCCAAGCTGCTTGAGTTGTTCCTTCTCCAGCCCCAAATCGATGCCGATAATCAGTGCCAGCACGCCGACATTTACAGAGTGCTGATACGTATAATCATCCACCGAGCGCAATTGTGAGAGCGCAAAAACAAAATCCTTTTTATCCAAGAGTTGATCAATCATGTCTTCCACAATCTGACCTATACGTTGTATATCCGCGTTGGTCACCGATTTGAATTTTAACATGGTCTTTTTGATTTGACTTTGTGCATGCGTGCGCGTCTTATCGTGAATCACATCTTGAATATTCAGTGATTTTCTTATGGAGGCTATCGTTTCAGGTGTCATGTTTCCATTGTCTTCAATGAAAATTTCTTGGACGCCAGCGTCTATAAACCTCGGTATGTATTGCTCACGAAACATGCTTCCCTTTTTGATCAAGAGCACGCCATCTGAACCATACACATCTTGGGCGATGATAGACCCGGGTCTAACCCCACCTATAAAATGTTTTTGCATTTCCCCACCATATAGTATATTTTTGTTTCTATATAATAATTTCGACACTATATATGCTTTACTTTATGCCAATTTACAAGAAAATGCAACTTTTTTTCATAATATTGTCTTTAAAACCTTAATATTTTTTAATTTTCATAAAAAAGTTATAAAAATATTTTTTTATTATGGATTTCCAATTTCCTAAATTACTTCACATGTACTTTAAAGGCCACATAAAGATTGATCAGCGAAAACCCTGCAGCGATGAAAAAGATATACTGAGGCCCCCATAAGCTCCAAATGACCCCACCCAAATAGGCACACACGATGGAGACTGCATGGTCCATGCTTTGTCCTAACGTTAAGGTTGGTGTAATATCGGACGGCATGATGGCGATTTTTCTTAAGTAGACCGTTCGAACGATTCCCATTTGGCTGGACATGCGATCGATGATGAAAATGGCATAGGCTAACACCACGCCAAGTCCAGCCGTTTGAATGCTTCCGTTAATATAGCCTACACACAGCAGACCATAAACCAAATAAACACCTATAAATGAGATGGCATCTGCGAAGAGCAGCTTTCTAACGCCAAATCGGTCTAGCCATTTGCCCACAGCCGGGATGAAAAATATGCCGATAAAGGAGCCAATGACTGTTAAAATCGAGATCGTATCTGCCTTTTTACTAAGAAGATCGATAAGTACCCACGGACCATAAACCATCATGATTTGTTTTTGAACACCAAACAGGATAATTAGAACATAATAATACTTATAGGCTTTTCTAAAAACATAGCCGTTTTGTTTAACATGAGGCTTATCAATCCTCACCCAACGCTCCAGTACCACCAGCATGATGATAATGGCTAAAAACATCGCTGCTGCGATGACGAAGGTTAGCTTAAATGGTGTTTCAAAGCTCATGAAACCTTCTCTAAACCCCCAGAATACAAACATCGCCGCCAACATCTGAACACCCGTGAAAAAGCCCTTAAATTGACCAAGGCGCTTTCCAATGTTATCTTTTTCTGCCAAATCAAGTCCGATACTATCTTGTAGCGGGAAAAAAAGGTGCATCCCCATGGAGTTGATAAAAACAAGTAGAATCATCACATTATAGGTCGGCGTGGTAAATCCCAAAATCGCGATGCCGATAAAGCTAAGCACTTGTGCAATTATGGAAATCCTTATATCACTTAGAAAGGAAAGGCCTGCGATAACGAAAATACTGATAATCCCTGGAAGCTCTCTCGGAAACTCTAAGAAACCGCGCTGATAAGCGGTGACATCATAGGCATCCTTAAAGAAGTTCGAGATGACATTGCTGGTGATTCCCAGTGCAAACGCGGTAAGTGCGAGGATTGCAAAATAAAGTTTCAGTTCTTTTCTCATCGAAGTCATATCCTTTCAAATTAGAATGGCCAAATCCATATAATAGTTGGACCGCCGATTAGTAGAAATAATAATGATACAGGAAGTCCCATTTGCCAGTAATCGCTGAAGTGATATCCCCCTGGTCCCATGATCAAGGTATTTGATTGATGTCCAATAGGGGTCATAAAGGCACAAGATGAAGAAATGGCTACTGCCATCAGTAATGGATCCGGCGATACGGACAAAGCTGTCGCCAAGCTTATGGCGATCGGTGCCATAAGCAATGCTGCAGCGGAATTATTAATTAGATTGGTCAGCAACATCGTGATTATCATCAGGATACCTAAAATCCATTCTGGGCTCATCTTGTCTCCAAAAACCAATATCATAGATGAAATGGTATCTGCTGCTCCAGTCGATTCCAAAGCACCACCTAACGGAATCATCGCTCCTAGCAAAACGATTACCGGCCATTCGATTGCATCATAGATTTCTTTGATGGGAATAATCTTGAGGAGTACCATCATTACTGCCGCTAAAGTAAAGGCTACTTGTACAGGTAACCACCCAAAAGTAGTCATTAAGACTGAAGCTAAGAAAATGCCCAGTGCCACTTTTCGAGTACTCGCTTTAACTTTATTTCCGATTGATAAACCGCGTTCAGCTAACGGCAATCCTCTTAGCTGGTCTAAAGCCGATCTAATATTCTGATCAGCCACTTGAATCAATAGAATATCACCTGTCTTAAACTGAACCTCACCGAGTCGTTTTCTGAGCTGCACCCCCTGCCTAGAAATCGCAACGAGATTAACACTGTAATTGTTTCTAAGATTGATGCTTTTTGCAGAATGACCAATGAGAGGCGAATCATCTCTTAGAACCATTTCAATCAATGAATAGTCATTGGTATTCAACATTTTACCACTTATATCCGGTGTGATCTTGGCTCCCTTTAATTGGAGTCCCGTCTTTTCAACTAAAGCCGCTAAATCTGTCGGTTCCATCCTGACGACGAGTGTGTCGCCTGCTTCGATAATTTCTCTAGCAAGTGGTGCAATAATATTGTTTTTATTACGGACGATACTTAGGATGTTGACATCCATCTGATGCATCGAAGCAAAGTCCCGAAGTGCTCTTCCTACGATTTTATGGTCTTCTGGAATTCGAAGCTCGGAAAGATAGTCCTCCACTCTAAAGAGAGAGTTGGCATCCTCTTTACCTTTGCGATTTGGAATCAACTTGTAACCGACCATAGTGACAAACAAAATACCAGCAATCGATAACAATATGCCCACAGGCGCAAAAGAAAAAAAGTTGTAAGCCGAGCCGATGACCTCATTTCTATACATCGAGATGATTAAATTGGGGGGCGTTCCGATCTCCGTTATGAGCCCTCCGAACAAAGATGCATATGCAACTGGCATAAGTAAATAAGACGGTGAGATATCATTATTTTTGCTGACGCTGATGGCGACAGGCATAATCAAAGCTAAGGCGCCAACATTGTTCATGAAACTGGAGAAAAATGCGGTTATTGCCATTAACACTAAAAGTTTTGTTCGAATACCCCCTTTTAGCTGATTTACCTTATGTGTCATGGGATCCATAGCTCCGACGTTCAAAAGCCCTCGGCTGACGATTAAAATTGCCGCCACAGTAATCACCGCTGGGTGAGCAAACCCACTAAAGGCCTCTGAGGGAGAAACGATTCCCGTTATGGTGATGACCAGTAGCGCAGACATCGCCACTAAATCATATCTTACTTTTGCCTGAACAAATAGGACGAGCGCGCCTACTATGACACCAAAAACAACGAGTTGGTTCAACATATCCACCTCCATCTATCGTTCCATTTTACCATAATTTAGGTTCGGATGACATAAAAAACAGCCCTAAGGGTAAAAAACCTTAGGGCTACTAATGATTCACTATTTGCTTACGAAATGATAAATGGCGTCTCTTAAGAATTCAGCTGCACCTTCACGATGCTGGTCGTAGTATTTTTTAAACCGTTCATCTGCGACGTACATGTCTCCTAATCCCGCGTGTGCTTCTGGGCTATAGGTTGGCCAGTATAGCATGAGCCATTCTTTATGCTTGCTAGCTGCCTCCATTGCCGTCTTTCCAGTGGCGTCTCCTTCATCCATTCCTAACAGAACGAGGCGGATAATATCATTAGCAAGCTGGTTTGCATGATCAAACTCTTCTTGCGTCATGTTTGCAAACTTCTCTCTAGATTCGGCGTATGTCTTTTCACCGTACTTGGTTTTGACCTCTTCACCGTATTTTTCATCATTCTCCTTGATCATTTTTTTCTTTAATCCTTCAAATCTTTCTTTATCTGACATAATGAGTCTCCCTTCAGTTTCTTCGATGGTTTTTTCAACCGTACTAATCAGTTGGTCGAGATGGTGTCTTTTTTCAAGTAGCGCCTCTCGATGGTTTTTTAGCGCAACTACTTCGTCGAATGTCGGCGTGGTGAGGATCTGCCGAATATCGTCCAACTGGATATCAAGCGCTCTAAAAAACAAAATTTGCTGTAGCCGCTTCACTTCATTTCTGCCATAGATACGGTACCCTGACGAACTGATCCTCGCCGGCTTTAAAAGTCCAATCTCATCATAATACCGCAACGTTCGCGTAGTAACCCCTGATAGTTCTGCCAGTTTGTTAACAGTGTATTCCATAACGACCTCCTATAGTCAGTATAAACCTTAACGTTACGTCAATGTCAAGCATCAAAATTAATTTATATGCATTTTTTTTAGAGTATGTTAAACTATTAAGGGAGTCGAAATAATACCGAGGAGGATCCGATGACACAACCTTCAGAAAAGCGTTATGAACGCCACGAAGTCCCAGAAATGATGACTTGGGACCTGACAGCCCTTTTTCCAACCCGTGAAGCCTGGTTATCACAGCTGACCGAAACGGCTCATGCATTTGATGCGTTAGTCACCTATAAGAATCGTCTTTGCAAAGATGCAGAAACCCTTTACGAGTGTCTCAGCAAATTTGAAAAGGCCTATATCCAAATGGTCCAATTAGGAACCTATGCAAACCTTAAGCAGTCCGAGGATGCCACTAATCCTCAGAATCAAGAGGATAGCTTACGTTTTGGTGCCATGTCCACTGCCGCGCAGACGAAGGTGAGCTTTATGAGCTCAGAAATCACGGCACTAGAGCCCTCAGATTACCACGCATTATTTGAATCCATGCCAGATTTAAATACCTATAAAAACTACCTCGACGACCTCTATAAAGTTCGCGAGCACATGTTATCCGCTGAAACCGAGGCTGCTATCGCCAGTTTGGGCGAGGTAACCAGTGCCCCATATCGTACCTATCAAGTCAGTAAAGGTGCCGACATGCCTTTTGATGATTTTAAACTCGATAACGGTACGCTTCTACCAAACTCTTTTGCATTGTTCGAGTCAAAATACGAGTTTTCTCCTGATGCTGAGGTAAGACAGAAATCATATCAGTCATTCTCAAAATCTCTTAACCAATATAAAAACACCTTTGCCGCTGTTTACGCCACTGAGGTAAAAAAACAAGTGGCCATGTCGAAGTTAAGAAAATATTCGTCGGTTACCGCCATGCTGCTAGAATCGCATAAGGTTTCAGAAGAGATGTATCATCTGCAGATCGACACGATTTTCAAAGGGCTTGCACCCCATATGCGCGCCTTTGCAAAGTTAAAGCAGTCGATCCTAGGTCTCGACAAAATACATTTCTATGATTTAAAAGCGCCTCTCGATCACGAGTTTAACCCGCCTGCAACTTATGATGCCATCAAGGCTGTGATTATCGACGCACTTGGCATTTTAGGGGAAGATTATCAAAAGATCATGCATCGCGCCTTCGATGAACGCTGGATTGATTACGCCGATAACATCGGAAAATCCACTGGGGCTTTCTGCGCTTCACCTTATGGTGCACACAGCTATATCCTCATCAGTTATCAAGATTCCATGCGTTCAGCCTTTACACTGGCCCACGAGCTTGGTCACGCAGGACATTTTACGCTTGCCAATGCTGCACAGCGCATTTTTGATACGCGTCCATCTACTTATTTCGTGGAAGCACCTTCTACCATAAACGAAATCCTCCTTGCAGAACACCTCATGAAATTAGATAAACAGCCTAGAATGCGAAGATGGGTCATCCTTCAGTTGTTGGGCACATACTATCATAACTTTGTTACCCATCTACTTGAAGCTGAGTTCCAGCGCCGGGTTTATGCCCATGCCGAAAAGGGTGGCGCGCTCACCGCTAAGAGTTTAACAGAAATGAAGCTAGCTGTACTTCGTGAGTTTTGGGCGGATAGTGTGGAAATCGATGAAGATGCGGGGTTAACATGGATGAGACAACCCCATTATTATATGGGGCTTTATCCATACACCTACTCCGCTGGTCTCACTGCTTCTACCGCAATCGCGGGCCAAATTATCGAAGAGGGTCAGCCAGCAGTAGACAGATGGCTTAACACCCTCCGTGCAGGCGGAACGTTACCACCACAGGCACTGTTGAAGCTTGCTGGACTCGACATGACGACAGTAGCACCAGTGGAAAGTGCCGTTGCATACGTGGGCAGGCTCATTAGCGAACTGGAAATATTGTTTAAGTAAGCACCTATTTGGGCGCACTTAAAAGAGGAGATATCACTTTCGATATCTCCTCTTTTTTATAGCCTTATAGCTGGCAGCCTCGACCTATTTTTTATAATAGAAAAATGTCTTGTTTGATTCAAAATGGTAGCGCTGAGGCTGAATAATCTGCTCTGTACTTCCCACGAAGAAATAGCCATCGTTGTTGAGCGAAGCGTAAAACTTCTTATACATCTCATCCTTTGCCTCTTCTGTGAAATAGATCATCACATTACGGCAAACGATCATGTCAAATCCCTTTGGATATTCATCTAAGAGCAAATTCATTTTTTTGAACTCGACACAGCTTTTGACTTCATCTTTGATTCTAAAGCCTTTGCCCACGGGTTCAAAGTACTTTTTGACATACTCAGGCGGTACATTTTTGATACTCTTATCTGAATACATCCCAATCTTCGCTTTATTAAGTGCTTCGTCATCAAAATCCACTGCGAGAATTTTAATTTCCTTTAAGGGGACAAATTCACTTAAGCACATGACCAAAGAATAAGGCTCTTCACCTGTGGAACACGCAGCCGACCAAATTTTAGGGCGTTTGGTGCGTTTGAGAATTGCCGGTAGTATGTCTTCCCTAAGCGCATCCCATTGTGTGGGATTCCGATAAAATTCAGATACGTTGATGGTCAAGTAATTGATGAATTCATCAAAAGCATTTTTATTTGTATCGATCAATTTGTAATAGGATTCGAAGTCATGAAGTCCGTGACGAGTGATTAAGGACTCTATGCGTCGTTTCATTTGACGTTCTTTATAAAGTGATAAATCGAGTTTTGTCTTAGAAAACACCTTCTCCTTAAACTTTTCATAACCTTCCATGGTCGTCCCCCCTTAAGTGAGCTCATTGATTTATTGTAGAAAAAAAGCCGATGGTCATCGGCTTAATTAATCTTATTCAGCATCAACTGGCGCTGCTTCAGTAACTACAGGCTCGTGAACCGCTTTCATAGAAAGTTTTACTTTTTTCTCTTCAGCCACGTATTCAAGAATTCTCACTTCAACCACTTGGTTTACCTTGAGAACATCAGCTGGTTTCTCAATATGCTCTTTAGCGATGTGTGATACGTGAACAAGGCCTTCGATGCCTGGCTCAAGCTCAACGAATGCGCCGAAGTCAGTGAGGTTGACGACCTTACCATTATAAACGCCGCCTACTTCATACTTATCAGAGAACGTCGCCCATGGTTCTGGAGAAAGTTGCTTGATACTAAGTGAAATTTTGTTCTCGTCCTTGTTAGCGTCGATGATTTTAACTTCAACCATTTGACCCACTCTGACGAAGTCAGTTGCAGGTTTGATTCTGCCCCAGCTCATCTCAGTTACGTGAACAAGTCCATCCATACCACCGATATCTACGAAAGCACCGAAGTTCGTGATGCGCTTTACTTCACCCTTAACGGTTTGACCCACTTCGATATTTGACCAGAAGTTATCTTTTGCAGCTTGCTTTTCAATCATGGCGAATTCTTTATGTGAGAATACCGCACGTCTTTTGAGCTTGTTGATTTCGATTACCTTAACTTTGATTTCTTGACCGATATAAGGTTTTAAATTCTTAACAAAACGGTCTGACAATTGTGATGCAGGTACAAAGCCTCTGATTTCTTTATAGAACGCAATCAAGCCGCCATTTACTGCATCGCTGACTTTAACCATGATTGGTTCATCCTTTTCATGGATGGCTTCGAGTTCTTCCCAGTCCTTATCGACATTCACCTTTCTAAGTGAAAGAAGAATATTGCCTTCGCCGTTATCGTGGCTTACCACGAAAACTTCGAGTTCATCGCCCGCTTTAAAGTTTTTCTGTAAATCATAGTTAGCATCTGCAGAAACTTCGTTTCTAGGGATTACGCCGTCAGATTTATAGCCAATGTTAACGATGATAACATCAGCATTAACTTGAATTATGCTTCCTTTAACAATTGACCCTCTTCTTGGAATTTTTAATGATTCTTCAATTTGCGCCATCATTTCAGCCATTGAATTGTGATTATCCATCTAAAAAATTACCTCGCCTTCGTTTTCTATTTTAAGAATGACCGATTGGATGATCCAATCAGGTGTCGACGCACCGGCGGTGATGCCTACAACTTTTGTACCAATCAAGTCGGCACCGTTTAAGTCATCCTTAGTTTCAATATGAATGGTTCTTACTTGCTTTGCACACAGCTCAGCCAGCTTAATAGTGTTAGAACTGTGCTTTCCTCCGACGACGACCATCAGGTCTACCTTCGTAGCCAAGTCGATCACTGCCTTTTGACGCTCTTCTGTGGCGAGACAAATGGTGTTAAAAATCGTCGCTTCAGGGATTTTATCCTTAATCGCCTCGATCATCAAATCCCATAGCTTAATGCTAAAGGTCGTTTGTGCGACCACACAAGTGGGATGATTTGATGGTGATAACAGCATGACATGCTCTAAATTTTCCACAATTTCTGCTTTATTATCACACCAGCCATTGATGCCGATAACCTCGGGATGCTGGGAATTTCCTACAATGATTATATTATACCCTTTTGAGGCATAACTTGAAACGGTATTTTGAATTTTTTTTACATAAGGACACGTGGCATCTAGTAATTTGATGCCCATGGTTGATGCTTGATCGTAAACGGATTTCGGTGCACCATGTGAACGAATGACGACTTTCACATCCCCTTCGTTTTGTGAATGGTCTGGGATATCGTCCAGTGATTCAATCACTTGCACACCCTTTTCCGAATAATGGTTCGTCACCTGTTGATTATGAATGATCGGACCAAGTGTATAGACGATTTCCTCTAAAGGCATAAGCGATTCTAAAATGTTCACTGCACGTTTAACGCCAAAACAAAATCCAGAATGCTCTGCAATTAAAATTTTCATATAAACCTCATAATTATAACATAAACTTAAGAAATTGTAAAGTTTCGTCGATTTTTAGTTATGCTTATAGCACTAGTTGCGATTTTCCGTCGCATCTGACTTGTACACCACAAGTGCGCCATAGATATCATCGATAATCTTTTGAGAGATAGCCTCATAGGCTTCAGGCTCTAGCTTCTGATCGTAATAAGCCTCCAGTAGGACTGGATCATGAAACACGACTCTTAAAGGCCCTCTAAACTTATAAAACGAATCAATGGTGATGGGCAAAACCGGTGTTTTTGTCTTTATGGCCAGCATCGCCGTTCCCGCTTTAACCTTTAGTGGCTCAAACGTTTTATTTCGCGTTCCCTCAGGAAACAAGCCAAGGCTCTGATTGCCCTTTAAAATCGTCAAAGCCATTTTAATCGCTTTTAAATCGTTCGCATCGCGGTCGACGGGAAAAACACCGATTTTTCTTAAAAAAGCTGCTACAATCCGATATTTGAACAGTTCCTTCTTCGCCATAAAACGGGTTTCAAAAGGCAATAGCCCACCAAGCACAAATGGGTCCTGCAAATTCAGGTGATTTGCACACACCACATAATGCTGAGAAAGGTCTAAATGGTCCAGACCAATCACTTCCAGTCTGAAAAACGTTTTATAGTAAAAATAAGCACCTGCTTTACACGCTTTATATAAAAAATTCATGGGCTATTCCTTTTCCTTAATGGCATCGATTATGAACGCCACCACTTCTTCTATGGTCATGAACGTGGTATCGATTTCTATTGCACCAGAAGCTTTTCTTAAAGGTGACACTTCACGTCCAGAGTCTAGGGCATCTCGTTTGACGATTTCGTCAGTAAGTGCTTCCAGTGAGGTATTGAAGCCTTTTGCCTTCAGTTCGATCAAACGGCGTTTAGCGCGCTCGACTGGATCTGCCACGAGAAAAAATTTATAGTTCGCATCCGGTAAGACGACGGTGCCAATATCCCTGCCGTCCATGATCACGGATTGACCTGACGCAATTTTTCGTTGCATGTTCACCATTTCTGCGCGTACATAAGGATCCATAGAGACCACCGACACATTTTGTGTGACCTCTGGCGTTCGAATCGCTTCAGTGACGTCTACACCGTCCACATAAATGGCAGTGGGATTGATTTTAAGATCGATTTTATCGACGATCGTCTTAAGTGCTTGAGCATCATAAAGGTCAATTGCCGCGGTTAATGCTGCAAAGGTAATGGCGCGGTACATGGCGCCTGTATCCAAATAAGTTATTTTCAATCGCTCAGCGATAATTTTAGCCACTGTGCTTTTTCCAGAACCCGCAGGTCCATCGACAGCAATATGCAAAATAGACATATAACCCACCTATTCAAAAATTAAAGCCACCTTGAGGTGGTCTCTTTTTATTATACCGTAAATGAGGTGTATTCGCAAATGAGAAATGGGGCCACTTATCGTAGCCCCAACCTTATTTTATGCTATAGATACCATATTCTTCCCAAATGCGTTCCAGCTTCTCGAGATTTTTCTCAACCCCTTCTTTTCTAAGACTCACACCGATAATCAAAGAATTGATTAAACTCATGGGAGCGACAAAGGAGTCGATGAAGGTATTCATATTGTATTTTGCGGTTAAACAATACTTCACTTTTTCGAAAAGCGGTGAGTTGAGTCCATCGGTAATCCCGAGAATCGTCGTCTCATTTCGAATGGCGTAGTCCACACAGTCATAAGTACGCTTAGAGTACCGTGGGAACGATAAGACGATCATCACGTCGTCTTTGGAAAGATTCAAAAGCTGATCATAAACATCCTGCGCGGTTTCATGGATGACATGAATTTCCGGAAGGATGAAGTTCAGATAAAAACCTAGGTAGTTCGCAAGCACTGAAGAGCTTCTCAGCCCTAAAATGTAGACTTTCTTTGCCTTGATGATTTCACCGATAAATTGGCTGATCAGTTCAGCATCAAATTGATCGATGGTCTGCCTGATGTTTTCAATGTCATTCACCATAATCTTCGTCAGATATTCTGACTCGTTATGTTCCTTCGACATTTCAAATCGCTGCACGGTTGTAAGTTTTGTCTTGATGGTTTCTTGAAGTTCCTTCTGAAGTTCAGGATATCCTGCATATCCGATAGAGCCTGCAAATCTCACCACAGTCGACTCACTGATATCCACATTCTTTCCCAGTGTTGATGCCGTCATAAATGCTACCTTATCGTAATTTGATAAGATATAGTCTGCGATTTTCTTATGACTTTTACTGAGTCCGAGGTACTGCTGTCTAATACGACCTAATAAATCACCACTGCTCATGTCTTATTGCTCCGACGTGCAAATTTTCATTATTTTTGAAGCGTTTTAGCGAGTTCATATCCCTTTTGTAAGGCTAGTCTATTTAAGTCCTCAGTTCCTTTAGGAATTCTCGCCATAATTGCCGCTTCAAGACTCCCTTCCGTAACGATGCCTGTGAGACCCACGATCAATCCTAAAGCCACGATGTTCGCCACGATTTCTTTGCCGACTTCGTTGATGGCTGTTTTGATGATCGGTACACGATAGATGTGCTTTGCTTTTAAAGTCTCAGGTAAGGTGATCGACTCGTCAACGATGACTGTGCCGTCTACTGAGATATCTTTAATATACTTGTCACTTGCGATTTGTGTAAGTGCTAATGTCATATTTGGTAAAGTCACCTTTGGGAAATCGATGCTGTCTTCACTGATGATGACCTCAGCTTTACTTGCGCCACCTCTCGCCTCAGGGCCATAGCTCTGAGTTTGAATGGCATTTTTATCGTCCTTAAGCGCCGCTTCTGCTAGTATAATCCCTGCCGTGATCAGACCTTGACCGCCTGAACCGGATAATCTAAGTTCTAGTTGTTTACTCATTTGACTTTTCCTCCGGCTATTTTTTTTGCGATGCAATAATTTGATCGTATTGCTCAGTATATTCAGGCTCTGCTTTATTGATAAACTCACCCATGAGGAACTTGCCTTCTTTTTTCTCAGGTGGTAATTTCTCGGCAACCTTCACATCGATAAAACTGTCCTTGAGGAAAGTCATCATGTCCACAACTGAACCCTTTTTGTTTTTTCTACCGTAGTAGGTTGGGCAAATGGAAATAGCCTCCACCATTGAAAAGCCTTTATGGCGAATCGCTGTTTCGATGAGTTTATCCATTTGTGGCACATGATACGCTGTGGTTTTAGCAGCGTAAGTAGCGCCTGCACCAATTGCGAGTTGTGTGATATCAAATGGCTTATCGATGTTGCCATAAGGGGCTGTGGTGCCTTTTTCCTTCGTAGGTGTGGTTGGGGAATACTGTCCACCCGTCATACCGTAAATGTTGTTATTAAAGCAAATCGTCGTGATGCCGATGTTTCTTCTAGCTGCGTGGATCAAATGGTTACCACCGATAGCAGATAAATCGCCATCGCCTGCAATAACGATCACTTCCAGTTCAGGATTCGCAAGCTTAACACCCGTAGCAAATGCAAGTGCACGGCCATGTGTGGTGTGAAGCGTGTTGAAGTCCATGTAACCAGGTGCTCTAGAGGAACATCCGATTCCGGAAACGATACATACCTTGTCTTTATCCAAACCGATTTTTTCAATCGCACGTGCGATAGAGGCCATTATAATACCATGTCCGCAACCTGGGCACCAGATATGCGGGAACTTATCCATGCGAAAGAAGCCTTCTACTAAAGGATGATTCATTATAATACCTCCTTAAATTTCTGGATCAATTCTTCTGGTGTGAGCACTTCGCCATTTGCTTTTCCACAAAAACGCACTGGTGCGTTATTTTTAACGACGCGCTCCACTTCAAGTTTCATTTGCCCATAATTTAATTCGGCGACGATGATATCCTTGACTTGTTCGCTGAGCTTATAAAGTGCCGCTTCTGGGAAAGGCCAGACGGTGATTGGTCTAAACAAACCCACTTTAATGCCTTCTGCTCTAAGCTTCTTCACTGCTGCTTTAGCGGTTCTAGCAGTTCCGCCATAAGCGACGATCAAGTAATCCGCATCAGCCGTTTCGATTTCCTCAAAAGTGATGATGTCATCGAGATTATCGGTAATTTTAGCCATTAAACGGTCCATGAGAATGCCCGCATTCTTGGTGCTGTTGCTAGGGAATCCTGTCTCGTCATGCATAAGACCAGTAACGTGATATCTAAATCCTGATCCGAAGTCGGCCATTTTAGGAACGATATCGCCATCAACTACTTTATAAGCTTTATAGTCAGATCCTGGTTCCGGTTTGATTCTATTATAAATTTCCACTTCAGACGCATCTGGAATTTCAATTTTTTCTCTCATATGACCTGTAATCTCATCAGTGAGTAAAATGACAGGTGTTCTATATTTTTCCGCAAGGTTAAATGCGCGAATCGTCAAATCAAAGGTTTCTCTAACCGAGTCTGGCGTTAAACAAATGACAGGATGATCACCATGTGTTCCCCACATCGCTTGCATCAAATCACCTTGGCCTGGGGCTGTTGGAAGGCCTGTACTTGGGCCACCACGCTGGACGTTTACAATCACCACAGGAATTTCTGTTAATGCCGCATAGCCGATATTTTCTTGCTTAAGTGAAAAACCAGGTCCAGAAGTGGCTGTCATGGCTTTTGCACCTGTTAAAGAAGCGCCTATGGCAGCTGCGATTCCAGCAATCTCATCTTCCATTTGAATAAATTTGCCGCCAATTCTTGGGAGGCGTTCCGCTGAAAGTTCAGCAATTTCAGTTGAAGGTGTGATCGGATAACCAGAATAAAACGTCATTCCAGCCATTAACGCGCCTTCTACACATGCTTCATTGCCTTGGAGAAACTTGACTTTTTTAGCCATTATTCTTTACCTCCTAAAAAAATAGCGAAATCTGGGCATCTCATTTGACACATACCGCATTTAATGCAGTTTTCTCTGTCGAGCATGGTCACTTTGCCGTTTTCGTTAAAGCCCAATACTTTTTTAGGACAAAACGCGATACAAATCCCACAACCTTTACACCATGATTCGTTGATGTGTATGGTTAAATTATCTTTTGAATCAGCCATTAGAAATCCTCCTTTACTCTCATATCCATCATATCACAGAGGGTTCATTTTGCAAGGATTATTTCATTTTGAAAGAGAGAGATTATTTTTTGCAATTTTTCATTCAAATTGTATGGTAGACTTTTCGTATTGTGGTATACAATCTACTTTTTCGCATGACCTTTGCAGGGTTTCGAGAAGAACGCCGCAATATCTTGAAGATAGTGAAACTGTTGATTTTCCAGTGTGTGAAGCATGGTAGTCGGTACCCCTGAACGGGTCAAATCCTCACCACTCCCAGTGGGGATTCCTTCACGGTCATAGAAGCGATTTAGTGCATCCGCGTTTAAAAAAATGACATGAGCGCCGCCGCGAATTTCAATCCCGTTCAAGGTCGCACGGAAAAGACCATCTCCAAACTGATTTCCCCGCTCCTGTGGCGTCACGAAAAGGGTGTGAAAGACGGCAACTTGTGGTGATATAAACTCGAAAATTGAAAACCCCAACAGGTTTCTTCCATCATCGACGGAAAAATACTGCAGGGGTTCACCTGATATGGATTTCAAATGTGCAACCTCAGGGCATAGCTTGATTGCACGCTCATAAAGCATCTCATGATTCTGTGGCATAAACTGGATCATCGTTACCCTCCGATTCGCTATTTTCGACACTGACGAATCCTTTAAACGCCGTCACTTCAGGAAGATCGTTTAAGGTTTTAAAACCGAAGCTTCTTAAAAACGTGTCTGTGGTGCCATAAATTTGAGGCCTGCCGATTTTTTCGAGCTTCCCCTTCACCTCCACCAGTTCACGGTCTATGAGGCTTTGAAGCGGTCCTTCTGAATTGACGCCTCTGATTTGCTCGATATCGAGCTTCGTGATGGGTTGCTTATACGCGATGATGGCTAACACCTCCAGCGCAGAGTTAGACAACCCCTTGCTTTTAGAAGTGGCACACAATTGCTCGACATAAGGATAATTTTCCTTAAGCGTGGCAAATTGATAATGTTTGTTGGTTTCTATCAGCTGGATGCCCCGCTTTTCGGATATGAGGGACATGCGAATTTCATCGATTAGCTTTTCCACCGTTCCCGGCTTCATGTCTAAAATTTTTGCGATCTTATATAAACTGAGTGGCTCAGCCCATGCAAATAGCAAGGATTCTATTACCGACTTCGCCTTTTGGTGTTCTCCGTCTTGATCAATTGGTATTAAGCTCACGATAACTCCTCTAACTCGACATAATGTCTTTTTTTAATGATAATCTCTCCAAACAAGGTTTCCTGCTCGATGGCGATCTCCTTGAGCTTTAATAGTTCAAGTAATGCCAGAAACGTCACCACCACTTCCTCACGGGCGATGACTTCACCAAACAGCGCGTTAAACTCAAATGCCTCTGAGCTAAGCAGGAGCGTTCGTACCCGAGTGATTTTCTCCTCCACCGTGTACATGTCCCGTTTAATGCCTTTAAAAAACTGCTGACGCCCATCATCAAACCGGTTCATCTTTTGAAGCAAACGCTTCACCGCATCCACTAGCAGCATACTATCCATGGAATCGTTCAGCGCTGTCACAGGAACCGTTCGGATGTACTCGGTCAAGTCCTCTTGTTCTCTGAAAAGCACCTCGTCCAGCGTTCCTTCCAGCGTGCGTAGCTTGCTTGCGATGTCCTTAAAATGCTTGTATTCCACTAGTCGCTTCACGAGCTCCTGTCTAGGATCATCGTGTACATAGTCGATAATTTCTAGTTCGCCATTGTCCGGTAACAGCATTTTCGACTTGATTTCCAACAGTGTGGCCGCCATGACGATGAACTCTGAAGCAAACTCCAAATCGAGTTCATCCACATCGCCGATGGCTTCTAAAAATTGAGAAGTAATGCTGACGATGGGAATATCGTAAATATCCACCTCTTCTCTGGTAATGAGGTGCAACAGTAAATCCAGTGGTCCTTCAAATGCGTTTAGCTTAATGTCCATACTCATCATAAACACTCTCAATCCATTCTATTTCTTTCTCTTTCGAGTAGTTTTCTCCATGTTCGATTTCGGTATCCAGCAGCCTTTTTAGAGCATCACCGATCATAGGACCCTCTTTGAATCCCATGTCCTTCAAATCGTCTCCAGACAGCTCTAATCGAATACCTTCCAAATGCGTTTTATAATACGCGTAGCGTGCCTCGTTTAATACGCCTAATAGCATGGCAAAAATCACCGTTTCAGGCTCTGCCTTAACTAATTGATCGTAAAGCGGCTTCGGTTCATCCATTTTTAACATTTTGATTTTTTCACATTGTCTGGCAAGCTTTTGAACGCTTCGCTCTGCACCATCGAAGAAATCCAGCTGGCCTCGATAAGCATACAGAAGCGTTAAAAGTCCTTTTTTCACCTTAGCAAATGTCTCCGGATACTGGTCGTTCAACCGAACACTTAAGCCTTCGAAGCCTAAACTGCTCAGCGCTATGCCGTCATCTGACGCCTGTAGGGATGGCAGAAGTTTCCATCGAATACATTTTTCGATCATTAGCTCACCTTGGTTGGCACTGGCTAGATTCAAAAGGATCTCTCTTACCCTCACCTTTGAGCAGCGGTCGATGATTCGTTCCTTAACGGCGTGTTCCAATGCCCTCTGCGTTTCAGTCTCCATGAAAAACCCTTTGACAGTGGTGTATTTCACGGCCCTGAGCATACGCGTCGCATCTTCTTTAAAGCTGTCTTTATGTAGAATTCTGAGTTGTCTTTTTCGAACATCTTCTTCGAACTTAGGATGCGAAAATGCGATTTCTAAAGGCTTATGAGCTTCCGACAAGTGACCGGTCTCACCGATAAAATTCGCGATGCTGTCTTCAGACAGTTTTACATACCCCGTGTTCACAGTGAAATCTCGGCGGAGGATGTCGTCCTCGATCGTTCCTGGAAAGACCTGAGGTAATCCACTTTGGTCGTTATAGCTTTCTTTTCTGAACGTGGCAAGATCGATTTGCTTCCCTTCTAGGGTTGTGCTTAGGGTACCAAATAATGAGCACTCAAAATCCCACCCGGTCATCAGTGCCCTGAGCTGGTCCAACTCACCACTGGTGACCAAATCAAAATCGTCGGAAAGCTCCCCAAGCAATGCATCCCTGACACAACCACCAACAAAATAGAGTTCGATTGCCAGTTTTTTTTGTGCTAGAAGCAGCGCGTTGAAAAAAGTCGATAAATTCTTCGCCATAAAAAGTCCTCCGAAACCATTATACCCTCCAAACACGCAGATGACAATTGAAAACGCCAGTGACAGGCACTGGCGTTAATGCTTACTATTCTACGATTTCATAGATATATTTCACCGGTTCAGGTTTATGGCTACTGATGACAAATGCAGACCTCACGATTCTTTCAGCCTCTATTGTCTTTTCTGAATTGGTATGAAGGACACATAGGACATCGCCCAAATTCACATGGTCTCCCATTTTCTTTTTAAGGGTGATTCCCGCAGCAAAATCGATGACATCTTCCTTACTGCTTCTGCCAGCTCCCAGCATCATGGCTGAAAGGCCGACCTTCTCAGCATCAAACCCTGCTACATAGCCTTCAAGGTCGGATTTGACTTCGATATGGAAATTCGCCTGAGGTAACAGCTCCGGTTTAGACACCACTTCAGAATTACCGCCCTGGATTTCCACGAACTTTTTAAGGAGAGCGATGGCCTCGCCTGAAGCGATGATGGTTTCAAAGTGCTTTCTAGCCGACGCGATATCGGTAAAGGCCCCACCTAAAACAGCCATGTAAGATGCGATGGTCAGCGCGACTTCCGTTTCATCCTCTGCGCCATGACCACTTAATACTTCGATCGCTTCTCTAATCTCGTTAGCATTTCCCACTTCATGCCCTAATGGCTGATCCATATTGGTGATGACGGCCACAGTGCGTCTACCTAATGTTTTTCCGATGCCAACCATGGTCTTGGCGAGTTCTCTCGCCTCTTCTAGGGACTTCATAAAGGCGCCAGAGCCCACTTTGACATCTAAGACGATGGCATCACTGCCAGCAGCGATTTTTTTACTCATGATGGAGCTGGCGATAAGCGGGATACTGTCCACTGTGCTGGTAACGTCTCTAAGCGCATACAGCTTCTTATCCGCTGGCGTTAAATTTCCTGACTGTCCGACGATGGCCATTTTATAGGTGTTGACGTTTTTGATGAAATCTTCACTAGAGAGCTCGACCTTAAAGCCCTCGATGGATTCAAGCTTATCGATGGTTCCGCCTGTGTGACCAAGCCCTCTGCCGGACATTTTCGCCACAGGAACCCCCACAGAGGCTACCAGCGGAATGACGATTAGACTGATTTTATCACCGACACCGCCTGTGGAATGTTTGTCTACTTTAATGCCTTCGATGGCACTTAGGTCAACCGTGTCGCCAGAATAAACCATGGCGTTGGTCAAATCGGCGATTTCTTCCGTATCCATGCCTTTAAAATAGATGGCCATTAATAATGCAGAGGCTTGATAATCAGGGATTTCACCTTTTGTGTAACCGAAGATGAAAAACTCGATTTCCTCTTTGGTTAAACGTTCCCCTAATTTTTTCTTATTGATAATATCGACTATGCGCATGTCTGCCTCCGTTTATAATATTTCTGATTTAAAGCTCATGCCGTATGGCGTTGCTGGAATATTCAGGATGTCTGAGACGGTGGCCGCTACATCGGCAAAAGTTTTTCGGGTGCCAATATTTGCGCCTGCCTTTACCTGTTCTCCATAGATGAGAATGGGTATATACTCACGGGTATGGTCACTGCCGATATAAGCAGGATCGTTTCCATGGTCTGCTAATATAATCAGTAAATCTGAAGCTTTCATCGACGACATGATTTCTGGAAGTCTTGCATCCACTTCTTCAAGCGCTTTTCTATAACCAGCGACATCACGTCGGTGACCATATTTAGCGTCGAAATCCACCAGGTTGGTAAACAGGATTCCTTCAAATGATTCTTTCAGGTATTTAATGGTCTGGTCGACACCATCCATGTTATCTTTCGTGTGAACATCTTCCGTAATGCCTTCGCCATCGTAGATATCGACGATTTTACCCACGGCCTTCACCTCAAGACCCGCTTCCTTTGCGAAATCCAAAACGGTTTTATCATAAGGCTTAATACTATAATCCCTGCGGTTGCTTGTACGCTGATAGTTACCCGGCGTGCCTACGAAAGGTCTCGCGATGACACGTGCCACCTGATCCTCACCCATCAGCATTTCTCTGGCGATTTGGCACATGTTATAAAGCTCTTCTAACGGAATCACTTCTTCATGTGCCGCGATTTGAAATACGCTGTCTGCCGATGTATAAACGATGGGATTACCTGTGCGCACATGCTCCTCACCTAGCTCGTCTAAAACCACTGTGCCAGAAGCAGGCTTATTGCATAATACTTTTCTGCCCGTTTTTTTCTCAAACTCATCGATGATGTGTTTCGGAAAACCATCGGGATACGTTTTAAAAGGCTGCTCAATATACAGGCCAGCAATCTCCCAGTGACCGGTCGTCGTGTCCTTTCCATTAGAAGCCTCAAGCGAACGCCCGAAAGCCGCGATAGGTTTTTCTGTTGCTTCGATGGCATCTACGCCTTCAATGTTGCCAATCCCCATTTTTTTGAGGTTCGGAATTTTAAAATCATCCGTTGATTTTGCGATATTTCCCAGTGTGTTGACACCCACATCACCAAATTTTTCAGCATCTGGTAATGCACCAATACCGACACTGTCGAGCACGAATAGTACGACGCGATTAATCATTTGTTTCCTCCTGTCAATTTGTAATCTAAAAACCATCATTCACTGTTGATAAAATAAAAAAAGAAGAGCCTGAATCAGGCTCTAGGATGTGTTTTCTCATAGATGTCTCTTAGCTTGGAATTCGACATTTCAAGATAGATTTGAGTCGTGGCCACATCTGAGTGACCCAACATCTCTTGAACTGCTTTTACATCTGCTCCATTTTGAATTAAATGAAAGGCAAAAGAATGACGCAGCGTGTGTGGCGTAATGGTTTTATTGATTCCCGCCTCATCTGAATAGCGTTTAACCACTTTCCAAAAGCCTTGTCTCGTCAGCTTTTTTCCATAATAATTCACAAATAGTGCATCTTCGTCCCCGTTGACCAAATACCCTCTGCCATCCTTCAAGTACATGTCAATCGCTTTTGATGCCATCGTCCCCAGTGGAATCACCCTTGTTTTGGTGTGATTTTTGCACTTGATATATCCCATGGCTGTATTGACATCTGAGAGAGAAAGAGAAATGAGTTCAGAAACGCGAATTCCAGTGGCATAGAGCAGCTCGATCATCGCTTTATCCCTTTTGCCTATCGATGTTCTTAAATCAGGCTTTGCTAAAATCCTTTCCACCTCAGCAAGTGTCAACACTTGCGGAAGCTTTCGATCCATTTTCGGCGCTTCAAGCTCCGTTGATGGATTGATTTCTACATAACCCTTGTTGTGTAAAAACGAATAGAAGGTACGCAAAGAAGCGATGGTTCTGGAAATCGTGGCATTTGCTTTTCCGATTTTTTTTAGGTGAATCATGTAGGTTAACAAATCCACATGGGATACGCCTAAATAGCATTCGATTCCTTGAGTGGCCAAATAGTGTCCAAAAAACTTGATGTCGCGACGATATGACTGCAACGTATTATCAGAGAGTTTCTTATGTTCAACTAAATAGACTTCATATTCGTTTATGTAACGGTTAATCTTCTCCATATATATACCCCTATTTTAACGATTTCACATGAATTTTAAAGACAAATCATCATCTTTTGTATGTTTTTTACAACTGCGACGCCTTGATCGACTTCTTCTGAGCGTACATTTCCTCATCGGCTTCATGCACTAAGCTCAGCATCGTGGTATGCTTGGCAGGGTTATATTGCGTAATTCCCACACTGGCACTTACTTTGAAACCACACTTTCCAGACAGGTTGACCTTTAAGAATTCTTCTGTAATTCTTCTCCAAACACGCGAAGCTTGAGCCTTATTGCACCGTGTAAATACGATAAGAAACTCGTCGCCACCGAGTCTTGCCACCACATCGAACTCTCTCAGTGAGGCGTGAATCGTATCGCTGATGACCTTAATGAGCTTATCGCCTTCTTTATGTCCAAACTGGTCATTCACTGCTTTCAGATCGTTTACGTCCACATAGGCAATCGTCAAGTCGAACTTGTATTGGACTGCTCTTGCCATTTCTGCTTTTAAGTGTTGCAATCCCGCTTCACGGCTGAGTGCACCTGTCATCAAATCCGTTTCAGCTTTAAATTTGTAATTTTCTAAATTTTTATCCACGATAAACTGTCTATTGATGATCACGACTAAAAACAATGAGGTTAAGGAAACGAATGCGTAGGTTATAAGGAAATAACCATTATAGCGCTCTACACCAGGCGTATTGATGATTCCGCCAGCTGAAAATTCCACCATATTGATAAATGTCATCCTCTGGTATGCAAAAACCAGCGCAAATAAAACGACATTTGAAAACAGCATCATGCGATCAAATTTGAAATTCGTACCAGAAACCTTTTTAAACAGCCTTACGATGACTTTATAGTACCCGAGCAAAGCAAACACCAAAAGAATGTAAATAATATTGGCCGTTAGATTACCCGAAGCAAATATCGCTCTAAAATCCACCACATCCGATGCTATAAGCAATGTAAGGTTAGATGCCCCCATGGATCCTAAAAGCGTGATAACGTATAAAAACAAAACTGACATCGATGAAACAAACATGGAATTCTTATAAAAGACGATCAAAATCATCATCAAAGATGCATAATACACCAGTACGTGTTCTATACTTGATACATTATAAATCGTCATGAACGTACTTAAATAAAGCACCGTTATCCCGTGCTTGGTCTTAGGTTGTTTTTTCAGTTTTGGAATGAGCCTTGATAGGACATAAAGCGTCATTAAGGCTGCGATGAAACTGTAAAACAATCTGACGAACCCATCCATAAAACTGCCTCAATTACTGTTTTTTACCAGCTGCTGAAGCAAGCATTTCACGTGCGTGAGTGGTGGTCAACTCCGTTAACGACGCACCTCCAACCAAACGGCTAATTTCCAGCTCGATAGCTGAAGCATCCAATTTGATCAATCTGGTTTCAGTCGATTGGCCATCATCCGCTTTCTCTATTAGATAATGATGGTCGGCAAAGACGGCGATTTGAGGTAAATGCGTAATACAGATGATTTGGCATGTCCTTGAAAGCCGCGATAGTTTTTCCCCCACAATATTGGCTGTTATGCCACTAATGCCTGCATCCACTTCATCAAAAACCAATGTGGGAACCTGATCGATCTGACCCAGTACAATCTTGATTCCTAGCATGACTCTTGATAGTTCTCCACCTGAAACAACCTTTTTAAGCGGCCTGAAAGGCTGCCCTATATTGGTCGAAATGACGAACTCAATGTCATCCATCCCCTTTGCAGAGGCTTGTCGCAGTGCGTCAATTTCAACCTTAAACGTCGTCGTTTTCATGTTGAGTTGTTGAAGTTCCGTTTCTAAAGAGGCTTCAAAACGCTTAGACGCTTCACTTCTTAAGGCGGTAAGCTTAGAAGCCAATTGTTGATATGTCTGGTTTTCCAAATCAAGTTCATGGCGAACCACATTGATTTGTTCTTCCAGCTGTTCGTAGGTGGCACGCTCGACGGTCAACCGCATTAGATTTTCGAGTATGTCTTCAATCGTCTTTCCATACTTCGATTTCAATGCATTGATTTCATCGAGGCGACGCTCAACCTGATGGTGCCTTTCAGGATCTCGTTCCAGCTTTTCGCGATAATGTGAAAGGTCACTGGTTAAATCTTCCATTATGTAGTACAGGTCTTTTAAACGCGCAGAAAACCCCTCCATAGACTCGCTGAAGCCTTCGAGCTTTCGGAACTGTCCATTAATCTGCGACAATGCACCTGAGGCGCCGTCACCATACTCACCGCTAAGCCACTGTGTGGCCGCATCGACAGCAGCCCTAATTTGTTCTAAATGGCCTAAATACTCAAACTCTTTCTCGAGTGCGATATCCTCCCCCACAGAAAGCTTCGCTTGCTCGATTTCATTGATTTGGTAATTCAAAAAATCCATTTGCTTGTTGCGATTTTGTCCCATTTCCTCAAGTGACAGCAGCTTATGACTTAACAGCTGCATCTTTGAATAGGATTCAGTCGTTTGCTGTCTGACATTCAGCAGCGTTTCACCACCGAAAGCATCCAGCAGTTCAAGCTGTTGATCTTTCTCTAATAGGGATTGGTGTTCATTTTGACCATGAATGCCTATCAATTGATCTGTCAACCTTCTGAGCTGGTTCAGAGTGACGACTTGACCATTGACTCTGGATAGACTTTTCCCCTTGGTCTGAATCTCTCGCGTGATGATGAGGATTTCTTCATCACTAGGAATATCCAGTTCCTCTAATAGCGGTTCAAGGCGATCATCCCCCATAAAGCTCGCACGAATCACAGCCTTTTCAGCACCTAGACGCACTGCATCCTTATTAGCGGGTGCACCTAGAACCATGTTGATGGCACCGAGTACCATGGATTTCCCTGCTCCTGTTTCACCGGTTAAGATATTAAAACCTTCATCAAATCTCAACTTTACGTCTCGAATCAGTATAAAATCCTTAATGCTCAATTCGACAATCATGGTTCCTCCTGGATTGAATGGCTGTTAGATTAAGAGCTCCTTGAATTGCTTCATTAGTTCTGGTACCGTATCTTGATCCTTTACGACCAGAAAGATGGTATCATCCCCAGCGATGCTCCCGACGATTTGCTTCAGATTAAGGGCGTCGATGGAAACTGCAGCAGCACTTGCAGAACCCACAAGTGTTTTAATGACGATTATGTTTCCTGCATGATCGATGGAAGTCACTGAGTTTCTAAATATTTTTAAGAAACGATCATTGACCACCCCTTCTTTTTCTCGGATGGAGGCGTATTTATATCGCCCGTCCTTGGTCAGTACTTTGATGAGGCGCATTTCTTTGATGTCGCGAGATACCGTCGCTTGAGTCACTTGAAATCCAGCGGCTCTCAGCTCGTTCGCCAGTTCATCCTGGGTCTCAATATCTTTGTTTTCGATGATTTCAAAAATTTTCGAATGTCTAGAGTATTTCATAATCATTCCCCCAATAGAAGTATTATATAACATTATTAATTTACTGTAAAATACTTACTGAGCACTACCAGATGAAAATACTGACGAGTCCAAATCCTATTATATAAATCAAAGGATGCTTTTGCGTCTTTCGAATAATCAGTAACGAAATACATAAAAGCGCTAGCGCTTTATAATCGATCCCCTGCCAAAATGAAAGAAGTTTTCCCTGATCGTTTTCATATATCGACACCAGTGCTACCTGGATGATGGATGTGCCGATCAATCCGATAACGGTTGCTTTAAGACCGACAAATGCCGCTGTAATATAGGGATGCTTTTTATATTTATAGAGCACTTTGGAAAGGGCGATTGCCATGAAAAAGGCAGGTAACACCACTGCGATGGACATCACGACTGCGCCGTAAACACCAAACTCCCTATAACCGATGTAGGTGGCCATGTTGATGGCGATCGGCCCAGGCGTCGACTGTGATATGGCGATTAAATCTGCAAACTGGACGGCCGTTAACCAACCATTCTCCACTGCGACATCCTGAAGCAAAGGTATCATCGCAAGTCCGCCACCATAGGTGAAAGCACCGATTTTTATGAATTCAAAAAGCATTTTAATCATCTTCCCACCCGCTCTCTATAGATGATGACTCCAAAGAATCCACCTATCAGGATGACGATGATCGGGTTAAGAATCCCACCCATGACCATGGCGAAAGACAATCCAGCGATTAACAATGTTTTACGGTCGAAAACTGCCACTTTATATAGCCTCGTAAAGGAGTCGATCAATAACGCAAGCACGACGACGCGAATCCCTTTAAAAGCATTTTGCACCGCCTCGATATTTTCAAACTGCTTAAATACCATGGCGATTAAAGTAATCATAATGATGGATGGCATGATGACACCAAGTACGCTTACTGTGGCGCCACGTTTTCGTTCCAGGCGGTAACCGATTAGGGCTGCCGCATTGGAGGCGATGACACCAGGTAATGTTTGTGCCAGCGTATAGCACTCCATAACCTCATCCATAGAGATGAGCTCACGATCCTTTACCAGCTCCTGCTCAACGATGGGAAGCATGGCGTAGCCTCCTCCGATTGTAAAAAGCCCTACTTTAAAAAAGGCATAATACAAGCGAAGAAGTCGTTTTATTCCAGTCATTTTAATCTCCTTATTACTCTGCGATCAGTGCGGCATGTGCCTCCTCGACGATGGCGTTCGCATCGCCATTATATGAAGCGGCGGTCTCACACTTCCCTGCATAAGCAAGAAATTCGATATTGCCCTTCGGTCCCTTAATGGGGGAATAGGTTAGATAAGACACTGAAAGCTGATGCGCCTGTGCAAAGGTCAAGACGGTATTCACTACCTCCTTATGCACTTTTATGTCACGAACGACCCCGCTCTTTTTTACATGTTCCCTTCCCGCCTCAAACTGTGGTTTGATGAGAAAGAGGATTTTTCCATCGGGCTTTAAAAGCTTTATCGCCACTGGCAAAACCAACTTAAGGGATATGAACGAAACGTCAATGCTTATAAAATCAATCGGTACACCAATATCCTCTGGTGTGACATTGCGGATATTGGTACGCTCCATATTGGTGACGCGTGAATCATTGCGAAGCTTCCAATCCAACTGACCATACCCCACATCCACAGCAAACACATGCGATGCCCCATTTTGAAGCATACAGTCTGTAAACCCGCCTGTGGATGCTCCGATGTCCATACAGGTTAGTCCAGTCAGGTCTAATCCCAGCGTTTGGATGGCTTTTTCAAGCTTCAAACCACCTCGGCTAACATAGGGAATCGGATTGCCCTTCACGATAAGCTCTGAATCTATATCCACTTTCGTCCCCGGCTTATCGACGCGCTCGCTGCCGATAAAGACGAGTCCAGCCATGATGGTTTTTTGAGCCCGTTCACGGGTATCACATAGTCCTTTTTCAACTAAAAGAACATCAATTCTCTCTTTAGCCATGGCGCACCTCGTAAATTTTACTGACGACGCCTTCGCGTCCAAGCCCAAGTGAATTTAATAACCCATCCATGTCGCCTTGTTCCACGAATGCATCACCAATTCCCATGTGATGAATGCGGCGGTTGATTCCATTTGCATTAAGGGCACTTGCGACATACTCGCCCATTCCGCCTGAAATCGCATGGTCTTCCAGTGTAATAATCGCTTTATAATCACGGATAATGGCGATAACAGACGCGATATCCAGAGGCTTAATCTTTCTAAGGTTCAATACACCCACCAGATCATCACCAACCTGTTCTGCCGCCTCTAAAGCGGTTTTCACCATTTTGCCAGTGGCGATAATCAGCACTTCTTTTCCTGTTTTCATAACCTCAGGTGATAATTCGTTTGGTAGGACTGCTGGTAATCGCTCCGCAGCACCACGAGGGTACCTGATGGCGATTGGTCCCGTTAGTTCCTGTGCCGCATATTCAAGCATGAACTCAAGCTCAGTTGCATCCTTCGGTGACAGTATGGTCATATTCGGCAGATGCGACAGATAGGAAATGTCAAACACCCCATGATGCGTTTCTCCGTCATTACCTACCAAACCCGCACGATCGATGCAAAACACGACAGGCGCTTTCTGAATACAGATATCGTGAACCACTTGGTCATACGCCCGCTGTAAAAACGTCGAATATAAGGCGACAAAAGGCTTAATACCTGAGAGTGCCATACCCGCTGCCATGGTCACAGCATGTTGCTCCGCGATGGCCACATCGAAAATACGTCCTGGGTAGGTTTTTGCAAACCCGGATAATCCCGTGCCTTCTATCATGGCAGCGCTGATGGCGACGATTTTCTCATCTTTTTCAGCGAGTTTAGTGAGCTTATCCCCCATCACCTTTGAATAATCGAGCTTCGCCACGTCCTCTAGAGGCATTGTGGTGTCAAACTTTCCGACACCATGGTATTTGTTAGGCGCTTCCTCAGCAAACGGATAGCCCTTGCCCTTCTGGGTGATCACGTGGAGGAGCACAGGTCCCTTTACGTGTTTCATCATTTCCATGTGCTTCATCAGGCTCTTTAGATCGTGTCCATTGATTGGGCCGATATAGGTCAGGCCAATCTCTTCAAAAAAAACACCGCCATCCACGACGAAGTATTTGAAGCTGTCCTTCATCTTACTGATGAGATCGATGAGCGGTTCGCCCACAGAAGGCAGCTTTAAAAGGCCCTTCTTCGTTTGCCCCTTCAGGCTGGAGTATTTTTGATTCGTCCTGAGTTCATTGAGCGCGATGGAGACGCCACCCACATTCTGGGAAATCGACATCTCATTGTCATTGAGAATGACCTTCACGTTTGTTTTTACATGGCCTAGATAGTTAAGGGCTTCAAATGCCATCCCACCCGTGAGGGCACCATCTCCGATAATGCTGATGACCTCATGGTTTTCCCCTTTTAAGTCGCGGGCGATGCCCATACCGACGCCAGCTGAAATGGACGTGCTGCTATGTCCTGTATCGAAGTGGTCGTGCTCGGATTCATGCCGTTTTGGAAATCCACTGAGGCCCTTAAATTGACGCAAAGTAGGAAAACTCGCCATGCGGCCCGTCAGCAGCTTATGCACATAGGCTTGATGCCCCACATCCCAAATAAACTGGTCTTTCGGACTGTCAAATACCAAGTGGAGCGCCATGGTGAGTTCCACCACACCGAGGTTAGACGCAAGGTGACCACCTGTTTTCGAGACAGACTCTATTAAAAATGTTCTTATTTCATAGGCAAGAACGGTCAATTCTTCAGCACTAAGGCCTTTTAAATCCTGTGGCCCTTTGATGGCGCTTAAAATTTTATACATAATTTTTCCTTTCACGTTAGACGATGAGGTTGGCGATGATGATGCCTAGTACAGCACCCACCACCACTTCTGTCGGTTTGTGCCCGATCAGCTCTTTCAGCTTTTCCTCTTCAAAATGCTTATGTTTATAAATATCGAGCAATATGCTGTTCAATAGCTTTGCTTGCTTCCCCACTGATCTTCTTACACCTGAGGCGTCGTACATGACGATAAATGCCATAATCAACGAGAGCGCATAAACAGAGGATCCCCAACCTTCAACGATGCCTATCGCCGTGGAAGCCGCTACAATCGTCGCAGTGTGCGCGCTGGGCATGCCACCAGAACCGTGAAATCGCTCAAGTCTGAGCTCGCGTTCCACCATAAGGGTTAAGAGCACCTTAATGGTTTGTGCCAATAGCCATGCCACTGCAGCCGCTAAAAATATGCGATTTTGCACGAATTCATTCAAAAAATCGTTCATCTTTCCTCCATTTAAAAGTCTCTATCTGCTAAAAATCTCTATCTGTTAAAAGTCTCTATCTGCTAAGAAATCCACCAAAGACACTAAGAAGGTGGGCTCAATCTGAAGCGTATGGATCCTGTCCTTTAATCGGTTAGCAATTTCAGTAATTTTAGCTCTGGTCGCTTCGATACCGATTAACCCTGGATAGGTAATTTTCAAGTTTTTTGAATCGATTTGTGTGCGCTTGCCCAGCTTAGTCTCGTCGCCCACGACGTCCAGCAGGTCATCCACGATTTGAAACAGGTGTCCCATGTCCTTACCGATGGACCTAAGCTTTTCAACTTCCTCATCATCAGCGCCGCCGAGTATTCCGCCAGCCACTAAAGCGGCGGTCAGTAGCTTCCCTGTTTTATAGCCGTTGATAAAGTCGAGTCGCTCTAAATCTACCGTGGCGTCACTTGATTTTATATCGGCCACTTGCCCGAGAATCATGCCATTGGCGCCAGAAGCACCCATGATTTCATGCATGGCACGAAGGTATTTTATGTCACTCGCATTTTCGATTGCAGACTGAATCATCAGTTCCGACGCTAAGTTTAACAGGCCGTCGCCTGCAAGTATGGCGATATCTTCACCGAATACGACATGATTCGTCGGCTTACCACGTCTTAGATCATCGTCGTCCATTGATGGAAGGTCATCGTGTACTAGTGAATACGTATGGATCATCTCGATGGCCATGGCAAATGGCATGGCCATGGCGAATGGCTCGGTCTTTGAAATCTCTCCGCCATAAGCCCTCGCCATTTCGAGAAGCATCATGGGCCGAATACGTTTACCCCCTGCATTAAGACTATAGAGCATCGCATCTGAGATCAATTTTCGCGATGGTCCCTCAATCTCAGGAAATGATGTTGTACGGATTAACGCATGAATGGACTCACTAAAAGATTGTTCTATCGTTTGAATCGCTTGCATCACTGCACGGTCGTTAATCATGTGTCTCCTCCTCTGATGTGAGGATCGTCTGAATCTTCGATTCAGTTTTTTCAAGTATGGAATGGCACTCGCGATAAAGCTTTATGCCTTCTTCAAATACCTTAAGCAGTTCCTCGAGGGGTGCATCTCCGCGTTCCAATATTACAGACAGTTCTGTCAGGCGTTCAAGCTTTTTTTCAAATGTCGACTTTGCGGCCATTATGTCCTCCTAATGCTTCATTTTTACGAATCGATGTCACAGTGGCATCCAGTTGCCCATCATTTAGGTCGATGGTCAGCATCTCACCCACTGTCACCTGTGAGGTCTTCGAAATCAGCGTTTTCTCTTTGGTAACTAAGCTGTAACCACGGCTTAGTACAGCAAACGGACTAAGTGAATCGAGTTTAGTTCCTAGGTGCTTCAGCCGTTCTTTAGAAGACTCTAATTGCCCAAGCACTTCGTGGACGAACAATTGCTCCTGGTGTGCGAGAGAAACCTGCATTCGCTGAGTGCTATTACTTAGAAGCCAGCTCAGTTGCTCTGGGCGGTATCTTTGAAGCTTCGATGCTTCCATTTCCAGCCTTCTACTTACCACTAGGGACATGCGCTGGATGGTTTTGTTCAGCTCAAGATTCAGCTCCGTTTTAGATTTAATGGCAATTTCTGCTGCCGCTGAAGGGGTTGCTGCTCTTCGATCGGCGACGAAATCACTGATGGTAAAATCAGTTTCATGTCCAATCCCTGTTATAATAGGGCATTTGGATTCATAGATGGCTTTAGCGACGACCTCTTCATTAAAGGACCATAGCTCTTCAATCGAACCGCCGCCTCTCGCTATTATGATCAAATCGACGTCCGTTTGGTTAAAGTACGCGATCGCTTTGCAAATTTCCTCTTTCGAATACTCGCCTTGAACCCTTACCGGATAAATCATCAATTCAGAAAAGTTGCTGCGCCTTTTGGCGACAGAGATGATGTCCTGTATGGCAGCACCTGTAGGTGATGTGATAACGCCGATCTTCTCAGGTAACGTAGGAAGGGGCTTCTTATGTGATGGATCAAACCATCCCAAAGCCTCCAGCTTTTTTTTAAGTGCTTCAAATTTAATGTGAAGGGCACCGAGGCCCACATTTTCAAGTCCAGTGGCGTTAAGTTGATAACGACCGTCGCGTTCATAGACGCTAATTTGTCCTTTTGCCTGGACACGGTCGCCATTTTTGGGTGTGAAGTTTAAAAGCTCCATGTAGCTGTTAAACATGACACAGGTTAATTTGCTTTGTTCATCCTTAAGCGTAAAATAGGCATGTCCACTTGAGTGCCTCGTAAAATTGGATATTTCGCCCTCGACGATGACCTGATTGATGATGGGATCCGTGCCTAAAAGCCGTTTGATATAGCGCGTTATTTCTGTCACAGTGAACGCTTTCATTTTAAGCATGCGACACCTCCTGTGCTAACCAAAAAGCCTTTCGGCCGAGTTCAGCGGTGCCATATGCATTATCTCTGGCATATTCGGGCAAGGCATAATAGATGGATTTACCACTAAAATGTGCCCCTATTTGAGACTGAATAAGTTGATTGGAGGCCACACCACCCGATAAAATCACCGGTTGGCCAGCAGGCATATTCATAATCAACTGCTTTAATAAATCTGAGATGGTATTGAACACATGGCGACAAATCCATGCAGGTGAGGCGGTTCCTATCATCTCCCTATATTTGTTCTCAAATCCCGATAAGTTAAAGGACAGCTCTTGCTTCAGCTTAACTTTAAAGGAATCATGGTGCTGCACTTCAGATGCAAGCCCATCCATCTCCCTACCACAAGGAAAGGCCATCCCTAGCCCCACACCGATGCGATCGATAAGCTGTCCGAAATTTAAGTCTAAACTGCCACCGAGCATCTCGACCTCAAAACCGTCCGCTTTAGTTATAACAGACAAAATTTCTGTCGTTCCTCCCGATAAATGAAGTCCAGTAAAGCGCGCAGGAGCCTCTTTTAATCCACAGGTTCTGATCGCCGCCATCAAATGGCCTTCCTGATGGGAGGTCTGAAATAATGGAATCCCTAGGGTGTTAGCGATGTTAAGTGAAAACAGCAGACCCGAATGAAAAACTGGCATATAAGAGCCCTCAACAGGGCGTGGTCTACTGCTCACTGCTACTGCCTTGAGCTTTCTCGGATCGATTTTTTTCGAAAGGGCATCATAAGCCTCAGTCAAATTGTGTACATGTTGAAAAAAGCCCTCAGATTGGCGCAATCCGCGTTCTCCGGGCTTTACTGTCAACAATTTATTCTGTTCAAACAAGATGCGACCATCTTCTGTTGCCACGACAATCATCGAAGTGGTATAGCAACTGGTATCCACAGCGAGAATCATAATTTATTCCTTTTCGGCGAAATGGCTTAACACGCCATTGATGAACTTGCCTGATTTATCGTCGACGAATTTTTTCGCTAAGTTAACCGCTTCGTTGATACTAACCTTAACGGGAATCGAATCATCATACAAAATTTCAGTGATGCCAAGGCGCAGTATAGCAAGATCAATCTTAGCGATACGATCCAGTTTCCAGCCCTTAAGGTGTTCACCGATACGCGTTTCAATTAGTTCGCGGTTTTCTAACCACTTGCTGATCACTGAGCGGATATAATCCAGATCGAGCTCTTCCTCATAATGATTCAGCAGCTTCTCAAATTGATCTTCCTTTTGAATTTCCATTTGATAAATAACTTCCATCGCAACCTCGCGACTTCTTATGCGGTTCATGCGCCCTCCTAACATGAAAACGACTAACTTCCATGAAGCCAGTCCATTTTCTAACGCGTCTTATTTCCCTGACACTTTCGTGTTGATGCCATCCACATGTACATTAACTGCCGATACTGTAAATCCAGTCATGGACTCGATGGCCAACTTTACATTTTCCTGTACTTTTTTAGCCGTCTCATGGATAATCGTTCCATAATCGACGATGACACTGAGTTCTATTAAAACGACATTGTCGTTCATCTCCACTTTAACACCTTTATTAAAGTTCTTTTTGCCCACCATTTCCATCATCTCTTCTGAAAATGTGCCACTTAATGCTTTGATGCCTTCTATTTCAGCAGCGGCGATTGATCCAATCACTCCGATCACGTCGTCCGCGATATTCACTTTTCCGTGCTTGTATGCGTCTATCGTCATGTTTTCAGCCATGTCGCGCCTCCTTAAAATACTTAAATCTATTATAACAAATTCGCATGGACTATACAAATGGGTATCTCGAAATTACAAAAAGAAATAGGGGCAAACGAAATGGTTCGCCCCTAAAGCTCTTATTTACACTCGCAATCGCAATTTTCATCCTCGCAACAGTCGCATTCGTCTGTAAACTCGATGATGACACCACAATTTGGACATTCGATGTCCTCGCCCTTATCAATTAACTTACCATCAACAAAGAAAGATTCTCCACAATCGGGACACTCGACTTCTTCATAATCGTCATCATCCTCTTCGTCCTCAAAGTCGTCATCATCATCTGATTCTTCATAGATGTCGTCTTCGAGATTCGCAAGATCTTCGTCGATTGTTTCAAGGTAGTCATCGAGTTCAACCACTGCATCGCTGAGATCATCGAGCTCGTCGTAAACTTCGTCTACTTCATCTGCAAAATCCTCAAGGACTTCGATGATTTGAAGCAATAACTTGCCCTCTTTCGAGTCTTTACCGATTTCCATGCCCTCGGCTAACCCTTTTAGGTATGCCACCTTCTCATGCATATAGCTCATATGAATCCCTCCTTATTGGGAAATTATATTAAATGGCCGAAGCCAATTTAACCAATTTAAGCTCTTGATAAATATTCGCCTGTGCGCGTGTCGATTTTAATCTTATCGCCTTCGTTGACGAATGTTGGCACGTTGATTTCAGCGCCTGTTTCAACTTTTGCTTTTTTTGTGACGTTAGTCGCTGTATCGCCTTTAACACCTGGCTCAGACTCAACAACTGTCAAGATGACGAAGTTTGGCGGTTCAACTAAGAAGCACTTGCCTTTATAGAACTTCAACGTTGCTGAATCGTTTTCTTTAATATAGAGAATCGCATCTTCAACTTGCTCTGCTGAAAGTGGAATTTGATCATATGTTTCATTGTCCATGAAATAGTAAAGATCGCCTTCATTGTATAAATATTGCATTTCTTTCGTTTCAATGTGTGCTCTTGGGAATTTTTCAGAAGGGTTGAAAGTCGTCTCTCTGATCGTTCCGTTGATTAAGCTTTTGTATTTCGTTCTTACAAACGCAGCACCTTTACCTGGTTTAACGTGTTGAAAATCCAAAATAACAAAAGGCTCATTGTTTATTTCAAATGTAACACCTTTTCTAAAATCACTTGCAGCAATCATGCTAACCTCCAAAATATTAATTCAAACTCAGACCACCAATAATTATAGTCGTAAACTTTACCGATTGTCAAGAAATCTCCATACTAAGATTCTAACAGATGCCAGTATAGAGTGCAAATATTTCGTGGACGATTTCCTCCACGGTTTTTCCATCAATTTCTATTATCTCATGCGCAGCGCCTTCATAAAGCGGGGACCTCACTTTTAATAACGCCTCTAGGCTATGGTTAATAAGAAGTGGACGGCTATCTTCCTCGCCTGAAAGATTTTTTTCTAATGTTTGTAGGGATGCTTTTAAATATATGACAACACCGATTTCTTTTAATGTGAGGGTGTTCGCACCATTTAAAATAATACCGCCTCCCGTGGATACGATATGCGTCGGCATCCCCTTTAGACGTTCCACAAGCATGGCTTCTAACTTTCGAAACTGTTTTTCGCCTGAAAGTTTAAAAATTTCAGCTACACTGAGCCCCTGCATCTGCTCGATTGCGGTGTCCGTGTCTAGCACTGGCAGCTTCAACCGTTCTGCGAGTGCTCGGCCAACTGTCGTTTTACCGGACCCCATCATCCCAATCAACACGAGGTGCTTCACGAAAGCTCTCCTTTGTGAGCAGTTCTTTCAAGCCGCTTCACATATTCCAAATCAAGGCAGTATTTATAAAGTGTGTCCTGACTGATATCGCCTTTAAGATAACACTCGTAGAGATTTTGATCCATGGTGACCATCCCTTGTTTACGTCCCACAGCCAGCGAATTTCTCACCTCTGAGAAGTTGCCACTGATGATATGTGACCGGATGGCTGCATTAGGCAAAAGCATCTCATAGGCGAGAACACGGTCCTCACTTTTACCTGGTACGAGCTGCTGTGAAATAATGCCCAGTATGTTGAAGGCCACCTTTAGTTTTCGGTTTTGAACGCGTTCCGGCTTCGATAGGGCAATCATGGATTCGATGGCGGAAACCGCGTTGATGGAAGATTGACCTGCGATGACCAGCTTGCCGGATTCAGCGATTTGTAATGCCAATTCGAGGACATTGTCATCCGAAATATCCGATATCATCACCACATCCGGGTCGTGACGCATGATGCTTTTCACGCCTTGTGCGGTGGATTCACAGTCGATGCCCACATCGCGCTGGAGGACGATGGACTCTCCATGTTTAAATAGATACTCGATAGGCGATTCCACGGTAATGATATTTAGACGCTGTGTTTCGTTTAAATGCTGAAGAATCGATGCCATGGTGGTGGACCTTCCAGATCCAGCTGCACCGCTCACGACGAATAAGCCTTTTCCTTGTTCGGCTAAATCATAAACCACATCAGGCAAGGATAGCGATTCTTTGGTGGGAATAATCAACTTTAGGATGCGGATGGAAAGACTAAAGGTGCCGCGTTGTTTGATGATATTCACTCTGAATCGGCCATATTCCTTAATTGAAAAACTGAAGTTCAGCTCACCCGCTTGTTCCAATTTTTCAAGCTGTTCCACATCACAGATCTCCTTGACCGCTTCAAACACCTGTTCACGGGACATGATCTCGCTGCCTTCTATCGCCTTAAGCATGCCGTTTACACGAAGCATCGGGTACGCATTCGGTGCAATGTGGATATCAGAAGCTTTTTTATCAAGTGCGATTTGAATAAATTCGTCTCTTCTCATATCTGCCTCACTGTTAAATATGTCGTTTTAGGTAGGCGTCAAAATTGATGATTTTTCTCGGATAAGCGGTGTTCATATGATGGCTGGTAAGCAGGAAATCCGCAGACGAGCGATTGGTCGCGATGGGAATATTATAAAGTGTGGCGATGCGAAGAAGCGCTTTTACATCGGGATCGTGTGGATGCATGCTCATGGGATCCCAAAAGAAAATCATCATGTCGATTTCGCCCTCGACAATCAAGCTACCGATTTGCTGATCGCCGCCCAGCGGACCACTCTTGAGTCCCCTGATCGGCAGTTCATGCGCCTCAGAGATGAGCTTCGCCGTGGTGCCTGTGCCATATAGAAAATGCTTGTTGAGTTCTGCTTTATGCTCACCACACCAATCGATCATGTCCTTTTTACGCGAATCGTGTGCGATAAGGGCGATGTGCTTGGTGGCTTTTATTTCTACGATTTCTGTTGGATTCCCTTGGGTCATATGACACTCCTATTGTTTATCGTTAATGATGGAGATGACTTTAGTCGTCATGAGGTCGATGGCCACTTTATTATAGCCACCCTCTGGTATGATGATGTCGGCATATTTTTTCATCGGCTCGATGAACTGCTCGTGCGCTGGCTTTACAGTGGTCAAATACTGGTCGATGACCGACTCGAGTGTTCTACCACGCTCATTGATGTCGCGAGTAATCCTTCTGATGATTCTCACGTCCGCATCGGTATCGACGAAAATTTTAATATCCATCAGATTTCTTAGACGCGCGTCTTCCAGAATCATGATGCCTTCGATAATGATGATTTCTTTGGGTTGAACACAGACGGTCTGTTCCTCGCGGTTATGCTTCGAAAAATTATAGATGGGCTTTTCGATGCATTCATGGGCACATAAGCGCATGATGTGATCGATTAATAAATCGGTGTCAAATGCCAAAGGATGATCGTAATTGGTTTTTACACGTTCATCGTATGTCAAATGGCTTTGGTCCTTATAATAGGCATCTTGCTCGATAATTAAAATATTTTCATCTGGAAGTGATTTAAAAATTGCATTAGCGACGGTACTTTTACCTGATCCAGTTCCGCCACAAACCCCAATAACCACTGGTTTGCTCATGTTTCTCCTCCTGACCACTCTTTACTTGTCCGATACCGGCATTCTTAGCATGTAGTGCGGTTCCACTTTAAACCCTAATGGTATTCTAATGATTTGCTTTGCGTGTGGCGCAACTGAGATGGCATCCCCCTTCTCATCGTACATGGCCTCTACTGTGTGTGACGCATGGAAATAATCAGGTCCGATGATTTCGATCGCATCGCCGACCTTGAAGTTGTTACGCTGTTCAATCGTCGCCATACAAGTGGCATCGTCATACGCTTTAACCACACCTATAAAATCATGCGTCCTGACATAAGAGCTCGTGGTGTATAGTTGATCTTCATGCGTAGGCTTATGCTCATAAAAACCGGTGGTGAATTCACGATGAGAGACCTTTTGAAGCTCTTCGAACCACTCTGGATTAAACACATAGTGTTCCGGGTCTGCGTAGAAGGTGTCGATGGCCTTTCGATAAGCCCGCACGATACTGGCCACATAATAAATGGTCTTCATGCGTCCTTCGATTTTTAAGCTATCAAGCCCCGATTTAATGAGATCAGGAATGGCGTGAATCATGCACAGGTCTTTCGAGTTAAAGAAAAACGTGCCGTCTTCTGTCTCTTCTACGGGGAAATACTCGCCAGGTCTGGTCTTTTCCACGAGGTTATACTCCCAGCGACACGGCTGTGCACAAGCGCCTCGATTTGCATCTCTTCCTGCCATGTAGTTGCTCATGAGACATCTTCCAGAATAGGAAATGCACATGGCCCCATGGATAAAGGATTCCAGTTCTAATGTCGGCGGTGTTTTTGCTCTGATTTCCGATATTTCATCAAAGGACAACTCTCGCGCTAAGATCACGCGTTTCACACCTTGCGTATGCCAGAAATTGGCACTCATGAAGTTGGTGTTATTCGCCTGAGTACTTAAGTGTACTTCGAGCTCAGGGGCATGTTGTTTTACGAACATGAAGGTCCCTGGATCGGAGAGGATTACTGCATCGAGGCCCAGATCTTTGATATCGTCGATATACTTTTCCAAATAGTGCATGTCTTCATTATGGGGAATGATGTTAAGGGTTAAAAACACGCGCTTGCCTCTTTCGTGTGCAAACGCAATGCCTTCTTTCATGTCCTCAAATGAAAAGTTTTTAGCAGCAGCCCTAAGTCCGAAAACTTGACCGCCGATGTAAACGGCGTCTGCGCCATATATGATGGCGTATTTCAGTTTTTCCAGATCTCCGGCTGGCGCTAGTAATTCTACGCGTTTCATGCGTTTCCTCCAGTTTTATAGCTTATCGCGAGTCCGTCGCCCATGGGGAGAACTGTAGTTTCCAGCTCCGGATGACGCGTAAGGAATGCGAGATATTTTCTCATTCGTTTAACGATGGTGATTTTTCTTCTCACTAAATAAAGGTTGGTGGCAATCATGCCCTTATAGAGCACATTATCTGATACGATGACGCCACCTGGGCGAAGCATCGGATAACACAGATCAAAGAAAGCTTTATAATGCCCTTTTGCGGCATCGATGAAAATGAGGTCAAACGTACGATTAAGGGTGGGAATCACCTCCATGGCGTTTCCCACATGTTGTGTAACGATGACTTCAGGCTTTATTTCACGAAGTGACGCAAATGTTTCACTCGCCTTAACCGCCATTTCAGGGTTAAGTTCAATTGTATCTATCGTGCCCTTCGTCATCTCAAGTGCCATGAGGCTCCCAGAATAACCGATAGCTGTACCGATTTCCAGTACAGCTTCGTATGGGCGCATCTTCATAAAAACTTTCAGAAACTGGGCAACCTCCGGCTGTACGATGGGAACCAGGTTCTCCTCAGCGTATTGCTCCAGCTGCTTAAGCAAACCAACGTTTTCAGGAAGCAACGTCTTAATATAAGCTTCAACGTGAACGTCGACGATTTTACTTTCAATCATGCTAATTCCCCTTTGCAGCGTCTCTATTATGACCTTCTAATGTTTCATTAAAATAATGGGTGCCATCATTTTTCTCAGTGGTCACGAAATAAAGATAATTAGTATCCGCTGGATAGAGGGCAGATTCAATCGCCAGTGCACCAGGTGACGCTATAGGTGAAGGCGGTAGACCCGCGTATAGATACGTATTATAAGGGTCTTCTATCGCGATGTCCGAGAATAGAAGCACTTCCTTTCTTTCTTTCAGAATAAACTGGACGGTAGCACACGACTGCAGAAGCATATCGATATCGAGGCGGTTATGGAAAACGCTAGAAACAATTGGGAATTCTTCCTTCACTTTTGCTTCACGTTCAATGATGGAAGCGAGTCTAATCACTTCATCCACTGTCATACCAAGCTCCTCAGCACGTGCATAATACGTCTCTGTGAACACTTCATCAAAACGCTTAAGCATGCGATCGATGATATCGAACTCCGTCGCGCCTGCTTTAAGGGTATAGGTGTCAGGAAACAAATAGCCTTCAAGTAAAAATGTACGATCGACATTTTCTAAAAACGTATACTCAAAAGTGCCATTTTGAAGCAGATCTAAGAACGTTTCACGATTTATGAGTCCCTCTGCTTCCAGTTTATCGACGATCTGTCTTACTTCATAGCCTTCAGGAATGGTAAACGAGATGGTTTCCACGAACGTATCCCCGCTGACGAGCTTCTCGATGATCGTTTCAGCGTTCATGGACTTCGAAAGCTTGTAATCACCAGCCTTCATCTGACCATCCACCTCTAACTGTTTCACCTTCATCTTAAACGCATTGACGTTTTGAATCAGCCCCTGTTCCAACAGTGCATTAGCGATTCCAGTCGTCGAAGCACCTGATGGCACAGTGAACAACACCTCCTCGGTGCTGTTCACATCCACTGGTTCATTATATTTTTCAAGTATCCCTGCGCATCCTGTGAGTGAAAAGAGCATCAGGGCAAAAACCACTAAGAAAATCGTCTTTTTCAAGCTTGCCTCCTAAACTTCCATAAACACCGGTAAAATCATCGGTGAGCGCTTTGTGCTTTGGTAAATATACTGGCTGAGCGCATCCCTTACAGAGGTTTTAAGCGTCGACCAATCCTTGATATTCTTTGCATAACATTTCTTAAGCTCTTCATCGATGACATTCTTAGCGCCATCCATGAGTGCTTCTGATTCACGAACGTAGACAAAGCCTCTTGAAATTAAATCAGGACCATTGATTATCTCGCCCGTCGCACTGGAAATGGCCACCACGATGATAATAAGACCATCCTCTGAAAGGTGTTTACGGTCTCTGAGAACGATATTTCCCACATCGCCCACACCAAGTCCATCGATGAAGACACGACCCGCTTGAACAGGCTTACCAAGCTTAGCGCCCTCGGCATTAAACTCTAATACGCTGCCATTGTTAAGGATAAAAATATTCTTATCATGCATGCCCATGGAGATGGCGAGCTGTCTATGGCGATCCAAGTGAACATACTCGCCATGTACAGGAACAAAATATTTCGGTTTTACTAACGCTTGCATCAATTTTAGTTCTTCCTGTTTCGCATGGCCAGATACGTGGACATCCGCCAATGATTCATAAATCATTTTTGCGCCCTTTTTCGTCAGCTGGTTGATGATGCGATAAACGGATTTTTCATTCCCTGGAATCGGTGAAGATGAAAGGATGACCACGTCGCCCGGTTGGATTTCCATATTGCGGTGCTCTGAGTTGGCCATACGCGCAAGTGCACTCATTGGCTCCCCTTGAGAACCCGTGGTGATAACCACCAGTTCATTTTCAGGATAACGGTCGATGTCCTTAATATCGATGATGATGTCTGGCTCAGGCAACTTAAGATAGCCGAGTTCGAGTGCAACACCAGAAACATTTACCATACTTCTGCCTGAAAAAGCGACTTTTCGATTATTTAAAAACGCCGCGTTGATGATTTGCTGAACACGGTGGACATTTGAAGCAAATGATGCCACGATGATACGCGACTGTGCATGTCTAAAGATTTCTTCAAACGTGTCGCCCACGGAGCTTTCAGACATGGTATAGCCCTCTCTCACGACGTTCGTACTGTCAGAAAGGAGTGCGAGGACACCTTCTTGCCCGAGCTGAGCAAATCGGTGAAGGTCCATCTTTTGACCATCAATCGGTGTGAAATCGATTTTAAAATCCCCGGTATGAACCACGGTTCCTACTGGCGATTTAATGGCAAACGCAACCGCATCGGCGATACTATGGCAGACGCGAATCGGTTCAATTTCAAAAGCACCAAGCTTTAGAATTTGACCAGGTACGATGGTTACGAGTTTTGGAGACAGTCGATGCTCCTTGAGTTTGTTCTCTACAAGCCCTAAAGTAAGTCGCGTTCCATAAATCGGCACATTAAGTTCGCGTAAAAAGTACGGAATGGCGCCGATATGGTCCTCATGACCATGGGTCAGAACAATCCCCCTGAGTTTGCTGGCGTTCTTTTTAAGATACGTGATATCAGGGATCACGACATCAATTCCTAGAAGTTCATCTTCTGGGAATGCCATACCACAATCCACGATAAAGAGGTCGTCTTCATACTGGTAGGCCGTCATATTTTTTCCGATTTCATTAAGCCCACCAAGCGGAATGATTTTCAGTGTTGCTGAAGCGTCACTTGATGTGTACGTTTCTGCTCCTTCACCTTTATTATTTCGCTTATTGTTGTTACGATTGTTTGGCTTGTTATTTTGATTGCTGTTTTGCTTGTTTGGATTCGTTTGGTTGTTTGGATTGGCTTGCTTGTTTTGACTGTTCTGATAATTCTTTTGATTATTGTTTTTCTTTTGGTTCGGCGCTGAACTTTGCTTATCACTTTGGGTGACGGTTGAATCCGCTACTGCACCTGTTTCATTATTCACTTTTTTTGTCATATTTTACCTCATTTATAATATTCAGTCGATTTTTCCGCACAGACTGAAGGGTTGAAATCTTAATGACAAAGCTTATTGGGCTGCTGTTTTACGAAAATAAAACCCTGTACTAAACAAGGTTTTTACATTTACTACAAATACCATAGAATTTTAGTTTGTGATCTAATATTTTAAAATCATACTCTTTTTCTATTTTATCCTCTAGCTCATCGAGTAAATCACCTTCAACTTCGATGACATCACCACATTCTGAACAAATCAGGTGGTGATGGTTATGCTGACCGTCGTCAGAATACATTTCGTAGCGTACACAGCCGTCTTCCAGATTAAGCGAAGAGACGACCTCTAATTGCTCTAGCAACTGGAGCGTTCTATAAACGGTCGCCAGTCCCATCTCTGGATTGCTTTGTTTCACAAGATCATAGATTTCTTCGGTATTAAGGTGTTTGCCTTTGTTGAGTTCAATGGCGTTCAATATAGCTATTCTCTGGGGTGTTAATTTATAACCCGCGTCCTTTAACTTTTTTTTGTATCCATCATACATTGCATTCATAAGACACCTCAATCCGTTTTATTTTAAATATTATTTTATTCTTCGTCATCCATTTCATCGAGAAGCTCGTTATATGCGTCTACTACTGCATTGAGTTCGTCTTCATCTTCGATGGTTTCAAATACGAATTCGTCGTTTTCCTCTGAGACTCTAAAGATTAACACATCTTCATCATCCTCGACATTTGATAAAATCGCATACTCTTGGCCGTCGACTTCAAGGTTGGCGATTATATTAAACTGCGTTGCTACGCCGTTCTCATCTAATAACTCGATAACATCCGATTCTTCAACTTCAGGTGTTACCACTTCAAATAAGTCATCCTTTTTCATTTTTTCACCTCATTATTTTTCTTGGTCACTTTTAAGCCTATCTAAATAGCCCTGCAATATTAAGGTTGCCGCTAATTTATCCACAACTTCTTTACGTTTTTCGCGTCGCATATCCGCATCGATGAGCATTCTGGTGGCGCTAAGTGTGGTCATGCGCTCATCCCAATACTCGATATCAATTTTATGCTTGATGCGATCCGAATACGTCAATTTCTTTTCAAGCTTTTCCATGAAGCTCTTGGTCTTTTCCCCTTGGGGTCCAAGTGTTCCATTCATGTTATAGGGCAATCCAGAAACGATTTTCGTCACCTCATATTCATTAATCAACTCGATCAGCCGATCAATGTCTTGCTTAAGCGACTGTCTAAAAATGGTTTCTTTTCCCTGTGCCGTGATGAGTAACGCATCACTGATAGCAACTCCGATGGTGCGATCACCAACATCTAGCCCCATAATTCTCATTAATTTCTATCCTCCAGTATACCTCATTTTGAGGGTTTATACAATTCATTAGTACACTTTAATACAGAACTCGGGACAAACCGAAGAACAGTACCCGCAAAGTACACATTTGGAACGGTCTACGATCGCTTTGCCCCCACTAAGCATAAGGGCTTTATGATCGCATTTTTTAACACAGGCACCACACCCCATACACCAGTCGGCTATCTGAAGCGCTTTCTCCGTGGTGCTCACTTTTATTCGAAGTGAATCCTCTATGGGCAAACCCATCACGCGATTCACATTATAATCGATTTCTTCTATGGATTGCATCCCAAATGCAATCGCATCCAAGTAAGGTTGAGACAGGATGTAATCAAAGCATTCATCAATATTTCCAAGAAGATTTCCACCCCCTAAGGGCTTCATGCCAAAAATACCGCCACCTCGGGCTTTAAACGCACGAAGGGCCGCTTCCATTTCCACTCTCGAGCCGTCCTGAATCCCTAAACCATTACGGTTCGTAATCGGGTGAACCACTTCGATTTCGGGATATTTAAGTGCGGCTTTAACACCAGAAATGTAATGGGTTGAAATGCCAAAAGCCTTAATCAAACCTTTGCTTTTTAACCCTAGAAAGGTTTCTATGGCTTCATAGTGTCCTTTTATCGTCCATTCGTCCATCTGCTCGTGCAACATGAACAGGTCGATATAATCGGTGCCTAGCTCATTTAGCGCTTTTTCAAAACTGGTTAAGGCAGTCTCCTTAGAATACGCATAGCATTTGCTGGCGATGACCAGGTGCTCTCTCGGGATACGTTTAAGCGCTTCACCGATATGCGCATAGGTTTCATAGAGCTCTGCTGTATCGATGAAGTTGACGCCCCTCGAAAAGGCGTACTCAATCAATGAGGCCCCTTCAAAAGCGCTCAAATTGCGTTGAAGCGGCCCCATTGTTAAACTGCCAAAACCTAATTTAGAAACTTTTATACCTGTGTTCCCTAAATCGTTATAAATCATTTTTTATTACATTCGATATAGTGATTGATCAACACTTCAAGGATGTCATCACGCTCAATCTTCTTAATCATCGTTCTCGCATCATTATGGGTGGTGATGTATGTTGGATCCCCTGAAATTAAATAGCCGATGAGTTGATTTACCGGGTTGTACCCCTTCTCCTCAAGTGCATTGTAGACGTAGAGTAAAATATCCTTATGCTCGCTGTTCTCTAAATAGTCCTCTACACTAAATTTCATCGTGTTTTTCATCGATATCACCTCTCTTGAGCCTTTATGATGTCATTATACCCTTTTTAAGCCATTAAAGCATAAACTTTTTGTAATGCTTCATCAACTTTTTCTGGGTTCTTTCCGCCAGCTTGCGCCATGTTCGGCTTACCGCCGCCACCACCGCCAGCAATTTTTGCGACTTCTCTGATGATGTTTCCAGCATGGGCACCTTTTTTCACAGCAGCATCTGAAGCCATGGACAGGAGCTCTACTTTATCACCGCTGACATTTGCCAACACCACGACACTCATATCAAACTTATCCTTAATTTGATCGCCTAAGTTTCTAAGGGTGTTCATATCGATGTCTTCAAATTTAGCCGTAACCACCTGGAAGCCGTTTATTTCGCGCATTCCGCTTAGAATATCAGTCAGCGCACTATTGGCGAGCTTGCTCTTCAGCTGATCGTTTTCACGTTGAAGCGCTTTGATCTCACCTAAAACTTGCTCCGCTTTATGCTCGACATCTTGTACGGACGTCTTCAGTATATCAGCAACCCTAGAAATTTTATCATCCAGTTGTGTTAACAAATTATAAACATTGTGTCCTGTGATGGCTTCAATTCTTCTCACACCCGCAGCTACACCCGTTTCGCTGACGATTTTAAACAAGCCTACTTCTGCAGTGTTCGTTAGATGCGTTCCACCACATAACTCGATTGAATAATCGCCCATGGTGACCACGCGCACCTTCTCGCCGTACTTCTCGCCGAACAACGCCATAGCACCCTTCGCTCTGGCTTCTTCTATCGGAAGCTCTTCCGTTAAGACAGGAAGCGCATTAAACACTTGTTCGTTAACCAGTTTCTCTATTTTTAGTAAATCCTCATATGAAATCGCTTCAAAATGTGAGAAGTCAAAACGCAGACGATCTGGACTTACCATGGAACCCGCTTGTTCAACATGTGTTCCGAGAACGGTTCTTAAGGCCTTGTGCAAAAGATGTGTTGCAGAGTGGTTTCTAGCCGTTGCCATGCGTAAAGAAACATTGACACTGGCCGTCACCATATCGCCCACCTTCACAGAGCCTTTAAGCACTCTCACTTGATGGCCGATGATACGACCGACACTCTTCTTTGTTTCGTACACTTCTGCCATGAATTGGTCAGTATAGATATGGCCCACATCGCCCACTTGACCGCCGCCTTCAGGATAGAATGGCGTCTCATCCAGCACTAAAGTCACTTCCATGCCTTCAAACGCCTCATCGACGATTTCATCGCCGACCACGGCAACCAGTTTGCAGGATTTTTCGAGATTTCGATAGCCGACGAACGATGAAACGATGTCCTTAGGAAGCTGCGATACGGCATCACTTGCCCATCCCAGTTCATCGCCACTGCCTCTAGCCGTTCTTGCGCGTTCCTTTTGCTCGAGCATTTGAACCTTAAACTCGTCTTCATTTACTGTAAATTTCTTTTCTGCGAGAATTTCCATAGTGAGTTCCAATGGGAACCCATACGTATCATAGAGTTTAAATGCCTTCTCACCACTAAGCACCGTTTCACCGGCATTTTCCATGGCTTCGATATGCTCCGCAAGGATGCCTAAGCCTTGATCGATAGTGGCTTGGAAACGCTCCTCCTCGATGGAGATAATGCGTTTGATATAATCTTTACGCTCAACGAGATTTACATAGCTCTCGCCGTATGCGGTAATGACCGTATCCACTAAATCAGTGAGAACGTTGCCGTGCATACCGAGTTTTTTCGCATGACGTGCAGCGCGTCTAAGGAGTCTTCTTAGGACATAGCCACGACCTTCGTTGTTCGGCATAACGCCATCGCCTACGAGGAACGTCACCGCTTTAATATGATCGGTTACGATTCTAGCTGAAATGTCTTGGTGACGTACTTTGCCATATTCGATTCCAGAACGGGTGATCACGGCATCGCGAATCGCTCTGATGGCATCCACATCATAGATGGAATCCACTTCTTGCATGATACAAGCAATACGTTCAAGTCCCATGCCCGTATCGATATTTTTCTTTTCAAGCTCATGATAGTTGCCGTTTTCATCGCGGTCGTACTGTGTAAATACGTGGTTCCAGAATTCTAAGAAACGGTCGCAATCACAGCCTGGGCGACAATTTGGATCGCCACAGCCGTAAGCTTCGCCACGGTCGAAGTAAATTTCAGAGCATGGGCCACATGGTCCCGTTCCGATTTCCCAGAAGTTGTCTGCTTTACCAAGTCTGGTGATTTTTTCTTCAGGAATACCGATCACATCTCTCCAGATGGCAAACGCCTCGTCATCTTCTAAATAGACCGATGGCCAAAGCTTATCAACAGGGAGCTCTAAAACCTCCGTGATAAATTCCCAACCATATTTAATCGAACCTTCTTTGAAGTAATCGCCGAAAGAAAAGTTGCCCAACATTTCAAAAAATGTCGCATGTCGCGCCGTTACGCCGACATTATCAATATCACCCGTTCTAATACACTTTTGGCAGGTCGCCATGGTGCTTTTAGGGGGGACTTCAAGTCCTGTAAAGTAGTTTTTAAGCGGTTGCATGCCTGCATTAACGAGAAGCAAGCTTTTGTCGTTGATCGGTACCAGTGGAAAACTGGATGTGACATAATGCCCTTTTGCTTCGTAAAAATCTAAAAATGCTTTTCTGATTTCGTTTAATCCCATCTTTTTCATCGTATCGTTCCTCCTCGACCACTTGTAATTCTCTGCATTCTGTCTACAAAAAAACCTCCAAAGCGCTGCAGGGACGACGAATCGCGGTACCACCCTGCTTATCGGACGCATCCGATCACTTTGAAGGTTACTCTGCATCTTAACGTTTGCAAAACGCGCACTCCTACTCTGTTCAGAGTGTGGGCTCAGAAGCTGCTTCAGCTGCGTGCATCACTTTCACCATCCGGATGCTCTCTAAGTGTGCTGCTTACTCCTCTTCATCATAGCCTGTATCGCCTGTCGGCCAAAATATTCTTATCACATTTTAACACAACCATGGCATTTGAACAATTGATTTTTTCACGTTTCTAGAATTCTATTTCCACAACATCATGATGATCGTGATCGTCATGTGGGTCAAACCCTTCAAGTCCAGCGTAAGTTTTACCATTTTTAGTGGCATAGTCATAGATGGCAGCCTTTAAAGCTTGCTCAGCGAGTACTGAACAGTGTATCTTCACAGGCGGAAGTCCGCCAAGCGCATCCACAACCTGTTTGTTCGTCACCTTAAGCGCTTCTTCAATCGATAAGCCCATGATGATTTCTGTCGCCACAGACGACGCAGCGATGGCTGAACCACATCCGAAGGTTTTGAACTTGATGTCGATGATTTTTTCATCTTCAACTTTTATATAAATACGCATGATATCGCCACATTTGACGTTACCCACTTCGCCGATGCCATCTGCATTTTCGATTTCGCCGACGTTTCTCGGATTCATAAAATGATCCATGACTATTTCTGTATACATTATTTTTGTCCTCCTCGGATCTTATCGTAAAGTGGTGACATCATTCTTAGTTTCTGAACAACTTCTTTCAGTGCTTCTACGGTATAGTTCACATCTTCTTCTGTGGTAAAATCACCGATCGTCAGACGAAGTGAGCCATGAGCGATTTCATGGGGAAGCCCGATGGCCAAAAGCACATGGGATGGGTCCAGTGAACCCGATGTACAAGCTGATCCGCTAGAGCCTGCTATCCCTTTAGCATTTAAGCTTAAAAGAAGCGCTTCACCCTCGATAAACTCAAAGCAGACATTGACATTGCCAGGGTGTCTTAAAGTCGGATGGCCGTTATGCTTTACGAAATCCACATTCTCAAGGATACCCTTAAGCAACTGATCTCTGAGCTTCGTTAAATGTGCGATGTGCGATTCCAGGTTTGCATAGGCTAACTCTGCCGCTTTAGCAAACCCCATAATACCAGAGATATTTTCAGTACCCGCACGTCTCTTCTTCTCTTGCGCGCCGCCTTCGATCAAATTATGGATGCGAACGCCTTTTTTAATATAGAGTGCGCCGACCCCTTTCGGTCCATAGATTTTATGACTGGATACACTCATCAAATCGATGCCGTAAGCATTGACGTCGATGTCCACATTACCATACGCTTGTACCGCATCTGTGTGGAACAACGCGCCGTGTTTATGCGCCACTTCTGATAAGGCCTTTATCGGCTGCATCGTGCCGATTTCGTTATTGATAAACATGATGGAAACCAAAACCGTATTAGGACGCATAGCAGCCTCTAGCGCTTCTGGTGTGACGAGTCCATATTCATCCACTTCCATATAGGTTACTTCAGCGCCTTCTTTTTCGAGGGCTTCACACGTATGCAATATGGCGTGGTGCTCTATTTTAGTCGTTATGATATGATTGCCTTTACTTTTGTTAGCGCTCATTACGCCTTTTAGCGCCCAGTTGTCAGATTCTGAACCCCCTGCGGTGAAATAGATGGTATCAGGTGCAGCATGCATGGTCTTCGCAACCGTTGCACGCGCTTGCTCCAACGAACGTTTTGCCTCTTGGCCAAAACCATGAATACTTGACGCATTACCGAACTTTTCAGTAAAATAAGGGAGCATCTCATGAACCACTTCTTCTTTAACAGGTGTCGTCGCCGAATAATCCAAATATACTTTCCTCAACTCATTTCCCTCCAAACGTTATTTGCACTCGCAAATACTTGTGATGATCATGCTTTCTTGATTGCTATGGTAGTCGTCGATCATATGTTGTAACGTGATGGAATTCACAACACTGGTGATGCTTTCGTATATTTTTTCATAAATCACTTTTGTGACACAATAACTTGAATGGTCGCAAACCTCATCGTCGCCATCGACAACCACGCAGTCCGTAGGTGCCAAAGGCCCTTCTAAAGTCGTAAGGATCACGCCGACGGTGATGTTTTCTGGGCTTTTAGCTAACATATACCCACCTTGCGCACCTCTGACACTTTCAACCAGATTGGCTTTCCTAAGTGGTGAGATCAATTGCTCAAGATAGTTGACAGAAATTGCTTGTCTCTCTGCGATGCTGGTTAGCGAGATTGGGCCTTCACCAAAATTCAGGGCTAAATCGAACATCGCTTTTAGTCCATACCGTCCACGTGTAGATAATTTCACAATAACACACTCCTTTAATCCCTAGTCAATTACTAAGAAATCAGTTTTATTATAATATATCCGATTAAATGCGTCAACTTTATCCCCGCTATAAACTTATAAATATTTTGTTAACTTTGTCATTAATTTTGCCGATACCCTAATTATAAAGTAAAAGATGAGGTGTAATATGTCTGAACGAATGAATGAACTCTTTACATTGACACAAAAGGCGCAGAAGATGGAACTCATCAACGAGGAAATCGCTTTAAAGCTTTATATAGAAATATTCGAAAATTATACCCCAAAAATTTCTAAAACCTATGAAAGTGCCATTCGGCTTTTAGAAAAGAGACATCGTTATTCGGAAGCACTTTCCATCTGTGAACGCGCCATCGACCTGATCAAGCAGCAAGAGGTCTCCGGAACCGTTGACCGCTTTGAGGCCACACAGCAAAGGTTGCTTAGAAAAATTAAAGAACTTGAGCCAGAGGTGACCACCTCCGTCAAGAAAGCGTTTAAGCTAAAGCCTCAGCATATGATCGTATCGCTGGTGATACTGGGCGTTTTGTTTGCCATCATTCGCTTTGCGACACCTTACGGTGATCTCGATGTGAATTTGGAAGGGAAAGAATCTCTTGAAGGCGGCGAAAGTCTCTATAAGGAAACCACCGATAAGGAAGAGATAACGTTTCCCATCACGGAGCGCATGATCGAAATCGCCACAAACGAGCTTCTTAAAAACAACGATGCGAAAGCGGCTGATGTCATCCCGCAAGACCAAACACTTGGAATCGCCATCATCGTTACTGTAGGTACCGATGCTGATAGGAGCAAAGCGCTGGCTGAGATCTACTTGAAAGCACTCGCAGGTGCTGCAGCAGCAGAGTACGATGCACTAAAGGCGCCGAGCGGTGACTCTCTCGGTGCACTCTATGATTACTATGAGCTGGTGATTTCAGTGGGAACCAGCACTGCAGAGGAAGATCTCATCGCCAAAGGCACAAAAGTACGTGCGGCATCCGCCATCTATTGGCGATAATCCATCACATTAAAAAAAGACTATATCACCTTAACGGGTGGTATAGTCTTTCATTTTTGTCCACTGTTTGGTTATTAAATGATGTGTTATTGAAAGTTTGGAACGATCATGGTCGTGGCCAAATTTTCACTCACCTTATGCCCTTTAAGGACCTCAACAATCTTTAGTGCAAACGCCATGGCAGCACCTGCACCTTTTCCGGTGATGAGCTCACCATCATGAACGACGGGGACGTCTACATGAACAAAATCCTTCATGTGCTGCTCAAAGCCTGGATAACAGGTGGCGCGCCTTCCCTTTAAAAGTCCATGTTCCGATAAGACGGTTGGCGCGGCGCAAATAGCCGCTAAATAAACATCAGAAGCATGCGCTTCGTTTAAAAGATTGCGTAATTCCACACTTGCGGCGAGGTTTTTTGCGCCTGGCATACCGCCGGGCAACACGAGCATCATGGCATCTGATAAGCTGGTTATCTCACGAAGCAGTTGGTCCATCTTCACCACAATTCCATGAGCGCCTTTCACTTCCATGCTGTGAATGCCCACCATGTGGGTGCGAATATCCGCCCGTCTCAGCACATCTACCACAGTAAGTGCTTCAATTTCTTCAAAGCCATCAGCGAAAAATACATAGACCATATCAGTGCCTCCTTAGTCCTTTAACGACCTTAATACTCATAAACTTTCGTATAATCCTTAGGATCTTTAATCATCTTAACCCCTGACCTGGAGGTGTTATCAACCGTATTATCAATAATGACCCATTTACCATCAATCAATATTTCATTCCAAGCGTGATAGCCTTCCACAAACTTGGAATAGCCTTTCACGACCTTGGTAGGGATCCCCTGATCACGCTGAATAGAAGCAAACAAAGCGGAATAATCATAGCATATCCCTTTGAGGTCTTCATAGGTTTGTTCTACACTGGGGACATAATCGGGCGTAAGCTTCGGTATTTTATCATAGTCGTAAGACATGCTTTTTACGAGATAACCATACAAGGTTTGAAGCTTTTTATTACTCGTGGTACTGGTCTTCAAAAGCGTCTTACCAAACTCGATCGCTTCCATATCGGCGTTCCAGTTGACATTTTGTATCGAGTTCAGGAACACGACATTAGAGTCCTTCAGTTCGAGTACCACGGTTTTTTGTGAAACATAGGCATATTTCGTACCCGTGGTATTTTTTAATAAACCAATTTTATAAGTCCCATTGCCCATTTGAAGTGGAAATACATTTGGGCTGCCATCCTTTGTAAATGGGTACGATATTTTCTTATCATCTTTGCTGATCAACACTTTATAAGTGACCGTATCCGTGGTCTTATAAGCGATGCTCACGATCCCCTTTGAAAGGTTGGTCGTGTCGATGATTTCTGTCTGCGAAAAACTGCTAAAACTGCCAAAGGACATTGTCAGCACTATGGCGACTACTAAAATGGTCATCATTTTTTTCATAATAACCCTCCTTTCAAACGACAAACAACTTACTCAGTTTCACCTAAGTATCTTTTAATTGTATCATAATTTATACAATGTAGCAAAGCATCGTCCTTCGTAATGAGCGATTGATCATAGAGCTCTGCCAAGCTTGCATCCATGCTCACCATCCCCACGCTCTTTCCAGAATGGATTGCCGCCTCTATCTGCGGAATTTTTCCATCTCGTATCATATTCCTAATGGCGTGGTTCATGGACATGATTTCGAAGGCTGGTACACGCCCGAGTTTTTCTGAAGGGATCAGTTGTTGACTGATGACGCCTTGAAGAACCGTAGACAATTGGATCCGCACCTGTTGCTGCTGATTTGGTGGAAATACGTCAATAATCCGGTCGATGGTCTTCGCTGCTCCTACTGTATGTAACGTGGATAAAACCAAATGGCCCGTTTCTGCAGCTGTAAGAGCGATGGAAATCGTTTCGAAATCTCGCATTTCACCGATGAGGATGACATCTGGCGCTTGTCTTAGCGCTGAGCGCAACCCATCTGCGTAGCTTCTCGTATCAATGCCTATTTCCCTTTGGTCGACGATGCTTTTATCATGACGGTGGATATATTCGATTGGATCTTCGAGTGTTAGGATGTGACATGCACGCTCTTTATTGATCAAATCGATGAGACAGGATAAGGTGGTAGACTTCCCACTACCTGTAGGTCCAGTAATCAATACCAAGCCCTTCGTCTTCTTTCTGAAATTAAGAATCGTATCAGGAATCCTCAGCTTGTTGATATCCAATTTATCAAACTTCAACACGCGTATGGCGGCTGCATGCGAACCTCTTTGGGTGTAGGCATCCACGCGGAAGCGACCGACACTGCTTAATGAGAACGAAAAGTCCTTCTCACCTTTATCAAGAAATTCGGTGTAATGCTCTTGCTTTCTAAAAAGCTGTTTTACTAAAACTTGCGTATCATCGGGAAGCATCTTTTTTTCACCGATGGGAATCAGCTGCCCATGGACCTTCATCGTAGGTGGAACCCCCACTGTGATAAATAGATCCGAAGCATCTTCTTTTATGGCGATTTCTAACAGTTCTTCTAGCGTATACATTAGTTGTTATCCCCCGGATCGTTAAATTCTAACCCCTCATCATATGTGAATTCTTTCGGAACCTCTCTAAACTCAATAATCTCAAATGGCGTATTTGTGGTCGACTGGAATCTGACAGTTACCAGCATTGTTCGACCATCCGTTTCGTTTTCAGAAAGAATCGTCAGCTCGGGTTCCCTACCACTGATGACTTCACCAGAAGCGTCAAAGGTAGCGTCTATATGCTTCTCAAATAGAGGGTCTGCAGCATACTTCGCATAAAATCGACTTAAAATCGTCCCCTTATCATTAGTATCGGCATCTTTGATGGCTTCTTTATAAATAACAGCCAATTGTCTTACACTGAGTTCAGCTTGACTTTCAAGCGCATAATACCCCTTTGTCCAATCGGCATTTTTTCGTGCGATTTTAAGGCTTGAATAGGAAGACATCATGGCGAGCACACCAAAGGTAATCAAAAGTAGCATAATCATGATGACCAAGACAGATGAACTGCCACGCATGTTCGAATTTTTAGTAATACCTTTGCATGTCAATTTCATATATGTGCTCCACTTCGCGATCGTTTTTTTCAACGACGACTTTATAATCGACGCGCTCATAGTTGAGTGATGGTATTTCCTCTGCACTAAACATCACAGAATAGACACTTTCATCAACGGACTTAACCGGCTTCCATTTATCGTCAAAATAGGCGATCGCAGTCGTTCCGTTCTCTGCATCGATAAAGGTCGCATGCTTGAAACCGCTTGAACTTCTAAGCGCCATCAAGGTTTTATCGCTCTTGACGAGTTCAAAAATCGTCTCGCTTATGGCCACGCTACGATCAAGATCATAGGCCTTCTGATTAAGCGTTTTTGAAGTAATGAACATTTGAATCACATAAACACTTAAAAAAGATAAAACCGCAATCGACAAAATCAGTTCGACGAGTGAAATCCCTTTTGCTCTTTTTTTCATCTAAGCGACCTCCAAACTACTCATTTATAGTGACTTTCGATTTTAAGGTCACCGTCAAATCAGTTATGGTTTCCAGGTTTTTTTCGATGGTGATCAAGATCGATTGATCTTGAAGTCCAAAGCGTACATCGTCGACCTTCGCGACTTCGAAACTGACATCATCGCTTGGCATCGTTTCTTTTAAAACCGTCGCCTCTCGTAAAACACCGTCACTGACATAAATCCACGTCTCATAAACCTCATTTCCTAAGGTTTCTTCGATGACGAGTGCATCTTCACTATTTATGGCTGATTTTTCTATCCGAATTGCACCCATTCGATCATTCTGTCTAATTTTCGTCATCAGATATGAGCTGGCGATCCTAAGTTCCCCATCCGTTTCCTTATCCTCTACCAGCTTCTGATAGGTTGTGCTGGAGGTAGCCGCGAGCATAAAAATACCAAGTCCAAAAAGGACCAATAGCATCATGACGATCATCATTTCAATTAAGCTATAGCCGTTCGGTTCAACTATTTTAGACTTCATAAATCCTACCATTTCTTATACACTGCAATCACAGGTAATATATTGGATGCGATAATCTCATAGTGATAAAAATAGGCTTTTTCATTAATGATGATGCCATAATTCTCGACGAGATAGTCAAAGTCAGGATAACTGCCTTCTATGGCATAACACTGGATAGCCGCAGATTTTATGGCATCCTCAACTGTTTTCACGCGTTCAAATGAGGCACCCTGGGAAAAACCATCGATGCCGACTGTGGACTGCACGAGAAAAACCACTAATAAAACCATTAAGATCCAAAGCCAGCTCTTTTTAAAGCGTGCGTTTTTAAATGCGTTCATCCCTTTCACCGCCTTATCCAATCGAAGACATGATGTTGATAAGTGGTAACATTACGAGTAAAAGAATCGCACCTACGATTACCGACAAAACAATCACAAGTGTCGGTTCTATCGATACCGTCAATCTGTGAAGTGATCGCTCCAGCTCGCGGTCATAAACCTCGGAGATTTTATCGAGCATCGAATCCAGCTCTCCTGTCTTCGTGCCCAGAGCCACCATCTTCGTGAATAGTTCAGGGAACAAGCCAGTAGATTTAAGGGCTTGGTCGAATGGTTTTCCAGCTTCAAGCTGAACGATAACGTCCTTCAGTCTCGTTTGAATCAACTGATTCTCCATGAGCGGAATAATCATATCGAGGCTCGTCTGCAATGGTAATCCACTTTTCGTCAAAATGGATAACGCGCGTGCAAACTTGACGACGATTGATTTTTCATAAAGCCGTTTAACAACTGGTAATTTTAAAAGCAATAGGTCCCTTTGACTCGGTACCCAGTTGGTCTTAAAAATCATGATGCCATAGAGCACGAGGATAACCACCAAACCCACGACGATCAACAACCCATTTTGAAGCCAAGTACTAAAATCTAAAACGAACTGTGTTGCAGAAGGCACGCTCCCCCCCACCGATAATAAGATATCGTGGAAGATCGGTAACACCTTCAGAATGAGTAGTAAAATCACAGCCGCCATCAGCCCTATCAGTACAAATGGATAGGTCAATGCATTTCTAATTTTTTGCTTCAATTGGTCATTGTGATCGTAATAAATGGATAACTGCTCAAATACATCCCCTAAACGCCCTGTTTCTTCAGCAATTCTTAACATGGCCACCATATAATCAGGGAATACGCCTCTGGCACCGATGGCTTCATAGAGTAATTTGCCCGTTCGGACATCTGCGGAAATTTCACCCACCACTTGCTTAAGCTCTGACTCAAACACATCCCCAGCCAGTAATTGAAGTCCTTCTAAATACGGAATCCCCGCCTTGAACACCACTGAGAATTGATAACAAAACAACGATAATTCTGAAGGACTCAACATTTTTCCTTTTTTTACTGTTTCCATATTATACCGCCTTGTTTATCAAATACTGTTAACTAACTATATACCCTATATTAATCGAAGTAAACCTTATGTCAATATAGCCATTATTCCGGCGAATATTTAGTTCGGTTTAAGTATTGGTTTATCTGTACTTCATGGCCCTGTTTAGAAGGCTTATAATACCGTTTATGTGCAATTTCGTCTGGAAGGTATTGTTGTTTTACATAATGGTCATCAAAATCGTGCGGATAGAGGTATTTTTGTCCGCTTCCCTGCTTTAAATACTTCCGTTCCAATGAAAGAGAAGTACCATCCTTTAAATAATAGGGAATGCTACCGGTGGCAATGTTGTTTAAGTCACTTAGCACCTCGTCGATTCCCAAATAAGCGGCATTTGATTTTGGTGCCGTCGCCACATACGTTACCGCTTGGGCTAATAGAATCCTGCCCTCAGGCATGCCGATGAAATCCACTGCCTGGGCTGCACTATTTGAGACCACTAAAGCCATCGGGTCGGCATTCCCCACATCTTCCGCCGCACAGATGACAATCCGTCTGGCGATAAATCTAGGGTCTTCGCCTCCCGCTATCATTTTACCTAAATAATAGAGTGCCGCATCAGGATCCGAGCCACGCATGCTCTTGATAAATGCAGAAGTGATGTCATAATGGTTATCCCCATTCTTATCATAATCAAGTGATTTTACTTGGAGGCTGTCTTCGATGTCACTTAGGGTAATTTCGATTCTGTCAGAAAGGTCCAGCTTCGTCACCGTAACCATTTCAAGTATGTTTAAGGCGCGTCTTGCATCACCTGTGGACAAATCCGCAATCACATAAAGTAAATCGTCTGAAATGACGATCGGATGGATTCCCAGCCCTCTTTCCTTATCAGAAAGTGCACGCTTTAGAATCTCGATGATATCCTGTGTGGACAGTTTGTTGAGCCTAAAGACCGACGATCTGGAAATCAGTGCACCATTTACTTCAAAATAAGGATTCTCTGTGGTCGCACCGATCAAAATGAATGTGCCATCCTCCACAAACGGTAGAAGCGCATCCTGTTGACTCTTATTAAACCGATGAATCTCATCGATAAACAGCACGGTTCGCTTTTGATACATGGCAAGCTGGTCCTTCGCCTTATCAACCGCCTCGCGAATATCCTTTACGCCAGATGTCACGGCATTCATGCTCATAAACTCAGCCTGTGTATGCTTCGCGATGACCTTTGCCAGCGAGGTTTTGCCACTCCCAGGAGGTCCATATAAAATGATGGATGACAATCGATCGCTTTTTATCAGTTTGGGTAAAAGCTTTCCTTCCCCCATGATGGATTCTTGCCCGATAAAATCTTCAAGCTTTTCTGGCTTCATGCGTTCAGCAAGCGGCGCGTGGCTCTTCAATTGCTTTTGCGCCATCAAATCAAATAAATCCATTATGAAACCTCCCTATGGATGATCATCGCCCTGTCAATTAACGCTTCATAATAAAGTTCACCTGCGTCGCTTATGTTGTCGATAAGCTGCTGATAATGAGAACTAAATAAGGGATCTGATAACATCAGATGATCATTTATCGCTTTGATGAAGCCCCTATGCGCCATCCTAAGCATGCGGCACTTAAAATGCGCTTGTCTACTTTCAGCCATTTTTTCAATCGCATTAAACACCTGTAATAGCCCTTCATTTACGGTTCGATACTCATGCTTAAAAAGCTGTTCAACGGCTTCCTGTGTTTGCCACGAAAGATGAGGATAAAGATTTAGCTCTGAACGCCCAAGTTGTTTTACAATCCCCTGAATATCGTTGATTTGATGTGACAGCTCCATGGAATCGACCGCCAGCTTCTCATCATCATCATCTGTGAATTCGGATACAAAGGTACCTATTCCCCTGCGGACCTCTAAAATATTTTGACTCACTAGGCTTTTCAGTGCCTCTCTAAGTGTAGCACGAGAGACACCTAATTCTTCTGATAACTGGTTTTCATTTGGTATTTGATCGCCGGGTTTATAAAAGCCAGTTTTTATGGCTGTTTGAATGGATGCTGCGACTTTTTCTGATAAAAGTGCTTTAGGATACATGGGTCACCTCGCAAAAAAACATCTAAAGACAAAGCACTTCCGAGCCGATAATAATAGTGCATGGAAGCGATGACATGATTGATTTAACTGATTTTAGTGTATCACGAAACCATTCAAGGAGGAATACCTATGATTAGCAATCCCGTTAATTTGAACAAGGTCGCCTCTGCCGCAGTCACAGCAAATAATGGTATCAATCAAAAGACAAACCCATCAGAACACGGCAAAGAGATTAGCGAACTGGCTAAAGCTGGACCAGTAGATACATTGGAACTTGGCCATAAGGGTCAAGAATCTTTTGGTACTTATAAGGTGGATCGCCAGAAGTTAAACCAAATTCTTTTAGATTTCAGTAAAAATACTGAAAGCTTCAAAGAAATGGTTCGGAGCATGATTAATAAACAAGGACATGAAGTCAAACGGGTCCTTGAAGCAATTGATAAAGGAGAAACGCCCATCATCGAAATCGATGAAGAAACCCGAGGGAAAGCAAAAGAAGCGATTTCCGAGAATGGTTATTGGGGTGTGAAAGAAACCTCTGCACGTATTTTAGATTTCGCGAAGACCATTTCAGGTGGTGACCCTTCTAAAATCGAAACGCTCAAAAATGCCTTTAAAGAAGGCTTTGAGGAAGCTAAAAAAGCATTTGGCGGTGAGCTCCCAGAGATTTCTCAGCAAACCTACGAGCGCGTTATGAAGGGCTTTGAAGAATGGGCTGGCGAGACGGTATAAAAAATAAGGACTGTTCACTATGATCAATCATAGTCGACAGTCCTTTTTTAATTCTATTGTATGGCCTATGGTTGGTCACCTATTGTATTTTTCAATCACATCATTCAGTTGCTCAGTGGAAGTGTTTAATATTTCCAGAGCTTCGCTATATACAGCTGCGTCTTTTAGGTACTCCTTATTCTCGATCATCGACGCGACGCACATGAGTGCTACGAGTGGTTTGTTCGAAATGTCAGGATCTGTGGGATTATGATGATACAACGTCATCTCGATGATGTCCAGCGGGAAAGCCCACCAGTTGAGAAAGTAACCACCCAGTGAAGAATGGTCATTTCCGAAAACCTCACGCTCCTTTTGGATGATCTCTTGTGCATCATATCCCGGTTTGAGTATCGCTTCATAATAATGGTCACCAAAGAGCTGTAACATGATGATTTTCCCGATATCGTGGACAATACCTGCCGCACTGATAATCGGAGGCACCTTAGGTCCGATGAGCTTTGTATACAAATCATGAAAGATCAAGTTCGTACGATTTGAATGCACCCAAATGAACTCGCATTTGGAGAACATGGCCTCTTTCATTTGACCGATCTCATACGTCAGAACGATTTGCTTAAGGTTATTTAATCCGATATACATGATCGCTTGCTGTATATTCCCCGTTCTAGCGGCATAAAACGCTGAGTTTGCAATCCGAAGCACGTTGGAGGTGATGGCAGGATCTCGTTCTATGATGCCCGTGATTTCCTCGATGCTCTTATCCCTTTGAATGAAGAGATTCAGTTCATTGAACAAACGCGGAATCGTCTTGATGCTGTCAAACTGCTGTACCATGTCGAACAGCTCGGAATCCTTCAATCGGTCTTCGAGGGCAAACATCTTTCTGATGCCATCGATGAGCTCGTCATTATTCCATGGCTTATAGTAATACTGCTTCGCCAGATTTTTACTCACGGCTTCTGTGATGCTCGAAGCGGACGCATAGCCTGTGAGCGCCACTCTAATCGTATCGGGAGAGGCTTCTTTAAACAGTTTTAAAACCCGGATGCCATCAAAATATGGCATTTTAATATCGGTTAAGACCATGTCGAGATGGTCCACATCTAGAAAGACCTGTATGGCCTCCTGGATGCCTGAAGCGTAGTAACACTCGAACTCAAGCGTTCTAAATGCTCTATTGAGTGCTCTAAGGATATTGCTTTCGTCATCGATGAACAAGATTTTTTTCATTAGCCGAGCCCCCTTCTAGAGGACATTATACCCCATCTACTGCCTTCATAACAGATACTTGAATTTTCTAATCGAGATAGACGCGCGATACATACTCAGATGTGAAAAGCTTAAGCATCGCGCCGTAATCCATTTTGAACTGGATCACATCGCCCACTTGATAGTCGCCTTCTGCTTTCGTAAAATCAAGAATCATATGGTCACTGCTGGCGCCGATGATTTCGATACGCGAGTCCACAGGATAAAGCACCGTGTGGTCCACATCTTGTCTACCGATGGCCACGATACCACGCTTCATCATGCCACGGTCTTCAAATACTGGTTTTCCGCCGAATGCGTCCATACCGATTAACCCTTTTGGCACTGAGTTCTTCGTTTTATATTCGATAAGCTGTGCTTCTAAAACAAAAGCATCATCGTGCATTCCCGGAATATGCTCGCCGTAAGCGGCCTCTCTACCGAGGACGACGCCCTCACCCACGCGAAGATTATTGATTTTAGAAGGCATTTCGCCATTTTCAAGCAGATATAAACTACTTGAGTTTCCGCCTGAAACGAGGTTGAGTTTGAGGTCATAGGTCTTCTCGATATGGTCAGCGAGACGTGCGAGCTCACCTAAATTTTCTGTGGTTGGGATGACGCCCCCATAGCAAGTAAGGTTAACACCGATGCCTTCGATGAGGATATTCTCAAATTTGAGGATTTCTGGAATCACCTGGTCCACATCCTCTGGTAAGAAGCCTTCACGTAAATCACCTAGATCGAACATGATGAGAATGCGGTGTTTCTTTCCTTTTTTCTTAGCGGCTTCATCGAGCAGCGCAATCGTCGATAATTCGGAGTTGAAGCTGATGTCTGCCAGTGCTACAACCTGATCCACCTCTGAATGCATGGGAAGTCTCAGTAAAATCTTATCACCTGGTAAATCTTTCAGCTTTTCTAAGTTTTGAATTCTCGAGTCGGCCAATCCCGCTGCTCCGGCTTCAAGTGAAATTTTAGCCAGTTCCACGTCTGCCGAGTGAACCTTGGTAACCACGAAAACGCCGATGCCGTATGGCTTAGCCATATTGAAAATACGCTGAGCGTTTTCGAAGAGCTTCTTTTTATCGATGACGATTCTTGGATACATGATGAACCTCCTAAATATTAAGTGATTTCTTTAGCAGTAATAGTGCTGATTCTGGGTGTTCTTTAGAAAGCACACCGAGCGACGCCATGATATAGTCATTATCGATGAGAATTTGGGCTTCCTTGTTCGGCAGGAGCTTATCTCCCATCAAATTGTTCGTGATCTCTTTTAAAAGCGTGATGCGATTGGGTAGTCTGGTACATGCACCGCCTGTTCCGATGATATATTTAATACTGGTAAGGTCCTTACCCTCTGCATACGTTTTTTTACCACCACCCGCAAAAAGCGTCCTAAACCCGCCAGCATGCCTCGAAGCCGATATGGAGATGGCCTCTTTCGTCAAACGTTCAACGAACTGGATTTGGAGCGGCGTTTTAGGAATCGGCACATGGTTTTCGATCAAATTCAAGAGTGTTTCTTCATCTACATTTAATGCTGTTTTGAGCTTATCAAAACCGATGAGCTCAACGATATTATGCATGTTCACGAACACGCCTAAATCGCCTTCAACCGTCCTTTTAGCAACTGGTTCAGGGCTGATGAGCACCCTTGATACCTCTTCGCTGCCTTCCGTTACAGAATGGATATCTGTGGTGGCACCACCGACATCCACCGTCATCAAATCGCCGATGGCTTCTTTTAATAGCTTCGACGCTTCCATAACGGCTCCTGGTGTGGGAATAATCGTTCCCGATACCATTTCCCTAATATGTTCCATCCCGGGTGCATGGATGATATGGGCTTCGAATATGTCCTGTATGACTTTTCTGGCCGGCTCCACGTTAAGGTAATCTATTTTAGGATAAACATTGTCCACGATGAACAAGTAATCCGATTTTCCTGCTTCTTCAAAAATCAATTTGATTTCTTCTTGATTTGCGACGTTACCGGCATAGAGCACGGGCACATCAAAAGGCAGCTTTACGATTAGCTCAGCATTATACAATGCGGTTTCCAGCTCACCATAATCCACACCACCGGCGATCATGATGATGTTCGGTTTGATTTCTTCGATCCTTTTAATATCTGTGCGTCTCAGTTTTCCTGCAGTAACCAAATGGATATTCGCGCCAGCGCCAAGCGCCGCTTCCTTCGCCGCTTTCGCGGTCATGTCATACACCAGGCCATGAACGGTCATTTTAAGTCCACCCGCAGCACTACTGGTGGCTAAGAGTTTTCCATATGAAAATTCATCCCATCCCTCTGTGAGCCTTAAATCATCGATGGCTTCGTGAAGACCTATCGTCACATCGCCTCTAAGAACGCTTGTAGGGGCTTGTCCCTGACCGATAAAAGACGGATTGGGCGTATCGATTCCGTTAAATGCGTTAACCACAGTGGTGGTACTTCCAATCTCGGCCACCAACAAATCCACTTTCATGTTAACCTCCATATTATAAAAGCCTGGCGGATCAGTAAAAACCAATCTCGCCAAGCTTATTATATCATATTATTCGCCACGTAACGCTTTGCGCTTTTTAGCGAGGAACGTCGCCACGTTAACGCCTCTGTCATAACGTCCGAAGCCTTCGTCCATACCGTTTTCACGCGCGATTTCTGCCGTTACCTGCGTACCACCCGCACAGATGATAAAACGGTCTCTCACGCCTTTTTCCACAGCATACTCATGAATACGCTTCATGTTTTTATAGTGGACATCGTCGTGTGAAATGATGGTCGATGCTAAGATGACATCCGCGTTGATTTCGATGGCAGCATCCACGAGTTTTTCGATCGGCACTGATGTTCCAAGGTATTCAACCTCACAGCCGTACTTCTCGATACCACCGTGCTTGATGTCGATGATTTCACGAAGGCCTACCGAGTGCTCGTCTTGACCGACAGTACCTGCGACGATTTTAACAGGGAACTTATCGAACTCGCCACGGATTTCTTCTTCGCTCATAACCTCTGGCTCTGGTGGAATTACCAGTGCATTCAGGTCGAGATCCATGTCGAGGACGCCTTTCAGCTGAACGCGTGTGCCTTCCACTGGATGCATTTGCTCGATGTGAATCACTTCAACCTCTTTGAGGTTCATCTTCTTCGCGAACTCGATAGCAGCGTATTGTGCCGTTCTGAGGGCTACAGGAAGCAGGATTTCCACCTGAACCACGCCATCGCCAAGCCACTGCACTTCAGGTTTAACGAAGTTCGACTCGCCGTGCTCGCCTCTGTATTTTTCTGTTTCAGCCATACGCTGATTCACGTTATCCGTTTCATCAAGCTCGTCGATGAAGACGATTTTCTCTGGCTTCTCAAATGTACAACCATCGATGAGTTTCGAAGGATTGTCCACTGCTGATGGGTCGTATTGCGCCACGTTATTATAGCCGAAATGCGCTGTAACAGGGGCCATATAATCTGCTGCTCTTTCAAACACGGTGCCTACACCTACGCCGCCGTCGATTTTACGACCGATACCGTCGCCATTTCTCTCTGGGTACATTCCCGAGTCGACGAAGAAGCCTTGCTCAACCGCATTGAAGTAGCCGCCTGCTTTAATGATTTCTTCAACATAAAGCACAGCGCGCTCTTGAAGCTCTCTGACTTTATCTCTTAAATAGCCATCTGATTTGAGTTCAATCATGTCCATAAGTCCATCGAGACCAGCAAACGTTTGCTTCGCTGTGTTACAAGCTTCGATGTTATACATATGCCATGGTACGTTTCTGCCTTCATCTGGTGTGATGGTCGACTGGATATCCGCAGAAGTCATACGTGAAATCATCATGTTCATGACGTGCGTTACGGTCGCTTCTCTAGATGAAGAAGTGATGTACTTCGTGTTCATTTGCGCACGCATTTTATATTCGCTAAAGAATTCACGAAGTGCGACTGCGTATGGGAGGTCCAGCTTCACACATGGTGCTGGTGAAGACGTCGGTGGTACTGTCGATAATGAAATATTGCTCTTAGGCATCCCCACTTTATGAGAATAAAGGGCATTGATCCCGTGCTGAACCATGAGCTCAGGCATTACCTTCCAAGCTTCTCTCGCTGTTGCATTTGCATTATGCGCACCATCGATTTGAACCATGTCAGCCCAAGTCATGACTTTTTTTGACTCAGCCGCATCGACGAAAGAACGCACCATATTGATGTTTCTGTAAAGTACGTTGTATTGTGGATCTTGATGCGCGCCATTTACGCCTTCTTCAGCGAGCATAACGGCTACATCTGGACCAGCAACACCCGATACATAGGAATGGTAATTGATCGGTCTGCCCACTTCTTCTTCGATGAGGTCGAGGGCTTTTCTATGCGCTCTAACTTGTTTTCTGGAGATTGGCACACCGCCGATACCCTGTGGTGTTCCTTCGATAAGGCCATCAAAGTGTGATTGGCCTGCCGTTCTGATAACCATGATATGGTCAGCGCCATGCCATGCAGCCATTCTCATACGACGGATATCGTCCTCGAAACGACCAGAAGCGATTTCAGTGGTGATGGTGTTATTAGGCTGTGGATCTATGTTTCCGAAGTACTGCGCCGCTGGCATCGGAATGTAGTTTTTAAGCGGTGTTGACATGTCAGAAAACGTAAATGGACCATATACCTGCTTATCGCTTTTCTCTCTCCAAGTCCAGCCTCTTCTCTTAGGGCGATAATTTTCTAGATCTTTAAGGATCTCTTTCACATCTATTTTTTTAGTGATGTCCAGATTTTGCATGATTAGTTACCTCCCTTAAAGATTTTTACAGCATCATCCCAATGCTTGCCATCGATAAGTTCGAGACCTGCCGTTCTGATGTCGAGGTTTTTTTCCTTTGCGATACGGTAAATCACGTGTCCAACGCCGTGTCCGATAAGTCCTCTATCGATGGCGCCATCTACCAATGGTTGAGCCTCTAAGCTCGAAAAGCCCATACGTAATAAAACCGATCTTTCGATGGAAGGTGACGTATTTTTCTGCGCCAGATCAAGTAATGGATCAACGATTTGCTCCACTAAACTCCAAAAGCGCTCCTTAAGCTGTTCATCTGTTAAACCTGCCAGATGCTGATTTCTTTGAAGATAATCATCTTCTCTTTTGATAAAACCTTTCATCCTTTGATCCTCCATTATTTTTTAATGCCGCATCCAACTAATATTTTACGCCTAATTCGTCTAAAGTTTTTAGCACATAGGCTCTGTCTGTTTTCGATTCCGCCATTAAAAAGGCGATTTCCTCTTCATTTAAAAGTTCACGCGTATGGTTTGCCACCGCATTCTTAATCACCGATTTCTTCAGTTTATCCATGTCCAGATCCACTGCCTTGATGAGTTGCGGATGCTCTGGCAGGATGATATTAACGCCTGGTACCGAATCAGCGGGGTTGCCGAAACGGATATCGATGCCATTTTCTCTGGCAAATGAAAGCTGTGGCTGAATATGCTTACCAGCACCTGTATACTCCGTTTCTTGAACGACGATGATTTGGTCCTCATCCATTTCCTGAGCGATACTGAAGGCTGCCACCAGTGCGGTATTACCCGCAGGTCCTTTCTCCAGTCCTTCTAGCTGTGCCAATGCTTCCGTCATATAAAACACCTCGCCCTGTGTGACAGTGACGTAACGATCCATATAACGCATCGGACGTGCAGCTGAACGCGGTACATCCGAACGGTCCGGCATGGTAGAAAACGGCACGCCAAATCCTGTATGGCCTGTGGTAAAAGATTTCTTATTAAACTGAGTATCACTTGCCATATGAAGTCCTGAAAGGTCGACAGAAGCGCCTACGAGTTTTGTTTCCAGTGCGCCTGCCTTAATCAGGCCTCTCGCGGTACCCGTAAGGTTTCCACCACCTGCATTCGTACATACCACGACGTCTGGGTCTTTACCATAACGCTCACGGCATTGCATGGAGAGCTCATAGCCGAGGGTTTCCACGCCTGCGATACCGAACGGTGTATATAACGAGGCATTGAAGTACCCCGTTTCTTCGAGAAGCATTAGGAATTCATAGAAAAGCTCAGGTCCAACGGTCAGTTGAACGACTTCTGCGCCGTATGCTTCACATTTTCTCGCTTTTTCCACGATTTCTGGTTGACCGACGCCTTTTGAATCGTAGGTTTCCTGTACGATGATGCATTTAAGACCATGCATCGCCGCTTGTGAGGCCACCGCGGAACCATAGTTTCCACTGGTCGCCGCGATAACGCCTTTATAGCCAAGTCGCTTAGCGTGATACACCGCATTCGCCGCACGTCTCGCTTTAAAGCTACCCGATGGGTTGCTGGCTTCATCCTTAATGAAAATTCTCGCACCTTTTCCTGGAGCAGCCATCTTACGCGCAAGCGCTGTAAGGTTTCTAAGTTCTAAGAGCGGCGTATTGCCAACGCCAGTGCGACCTTGAATTTCCTGCATTTCATCGAGCGTATAGCCCGTTTCACGCATCATACGCTCATAATCGAAGCCGATGCCTTCATACTCAAATGTCGTATAGTCGATGCCGATGGCGCGTTTCATGATTTCATTTTTACGCCCCATAACTGCTGCGTACGAATTATCTCTCATCTGCATCACCTCCAAACAATATTTCTTTCAGCGTGACGCCGATGGTTAAAATTTCTGGAACGAAATTCCCGAACGAGTGATGATACGTCGGTTCAAGTTCTACGATTTTGCCCACTTCTTTTCGACCCGTAATGGTGGTAACGCTTATTTCGTCGCCGATGTTAGCCTCTTGATCAGCGAAGCCCTTTACCCACATTTCAAGTGGCACTTGTTTCGTATCGTCTGGTACTTGTGGTGCTCTTTGATCTGGTGTGAGGATCACGCGATGAATTCTCACCCAGTCACCTTTTTTAACAGTCACAGATAACACCTCTTTCTATTTAATAAACTGTCTCATATCGCCCATGATTGCTCTAGGAACAGGAAGGTCTAACATCGTTTTAAGACCTGGTTCTGAATTGATGACTTGAGGAATCATGTTAACACACATTGCGATGGTACCGAGACCGCCTTCTACTTCTGGTTTGATGTTCATGTTCACTTCTGGTGAACCTTTTAAAGTAATATAGTCGCCAGTAAAGGTGCCTTCCATTTCAGGCTCGATTTGCTGTGGGTGAATCATGTTGATCTTTACAGCGCCATCCACGAAGCCTTGACCTGTCATATTTACACCTGCCACGTTGCCTGCTGCAGCAAATCCATGTGGGGACTTTCTATCAACAGTCGTTACGATCGGTTTCATTTGCGTTTCAATTTTATCCACTTTCCAGCCGATAGCATCTGCAATCATGTTGATGGATTCAGCGAATCCGACGTGACCTGCTAAAGTGCCATCGTTAACGCCTTTTTCGAATTCTTCTACTGTTATGCCTACGCCTTGCTCTTCCATTACAGCATGACCAAATGGCGATAAGCTGTTAACGCGTTTTGCTTCGATGTCAGTAACTTCTGTCATACATCCAGTAAGGACCACGACAAGTAAATCCATGATTAGGCCTGGGTTAATACCAGTACCTAATACTGTCACACCATTTTCTTTAGCAATTCTATCGAGTTCAGCAGCGAGCTCTGGGCTTTGTGCTTTTGGATATGACATTTCTTCTGCTGTAGAGATTACATTAATTTTCTTTTCAAGAACGTGTTTGATTCTAGGAAATGCTTTTGAAGTAAATGAATCCGTCGCTGTTAAGCAGATGTCACATGAGCCTTCGCTGATGACTTCATCGATCTCTGGATTGATGATCACTTCAGGACGATCGCCTCTTTCAACACCGAGTAATTCGTACATGCTTTTACCGACGCGTGCTGCATTTCTATCGCAAACCCCTACGATTTCTACACCTTTCTTATTTAACAGCATTTTCGCCATACCACTACCCATGGCACCGAAACCCCAAATCGCTACTTTAACATTTTCAGTTCTCATAAAAAGCCACCTCCATGAAATTTGCTTTACTCTGCACTTGCAGAAAGCCTACAGCCTAATATAAAGCAAGTCTCATGCCAACCCTAAACTGCAAGTGCGGGATGACCTATAACCCTTGAAATTGCAAGCGCATAAAAATTCAATTGCATTCCGAATTGTCAGAATAGTTTGATAAATCATGCTGATATGCAAATAATTTTGCTATTTATATGCAAATTATTTTGCATGATGTGATTTAGCGCAAATATTTTTGCGGTTTTGTAAATATTGACACCACAAAAAAAGCAACTTTCAGAAAAAAATTTCAAAAAATTGCGTAATCACACTTATTATTGTAGAATTCTATTAAGAAATGCATGGAGGATTCCTCATGGCGCATAAGTATACTCACACTAAAATCGTACTGTTGATGATTTTAGCGACTTTTTTCTGGGCTGGTGCCTTTATCGCTGCAAAACTCGGTGTCTATGCGCTCAGCCCAACCATTCTCACTTTTTTAAGAATGGGCGTCGCAACGCTGATTCTCTTCCCGTTCATGATGCACAAGCTTGGGGACCAGTTTAAATTAAAAAAAGAGGAGATTAAAATCGTCCTCTCTACAGCCATTATCGGTATGATCGGGTATCATATGTTCTTTTTTACCGCACTGCAGTATACTACCGCCACTAAGGCTTCCATGATCAATGCCACGAACCCGCTAATAACCGCTCTACTGGCGAGTGCATTTGCAGGTGAAAAGATGACCCTCAGAAAAACGGCTTTGCTCGCCTTAGCGCTCACTGGCGTCATCTATATCCTCATCTCGGGGAACTTGACGACGCTCAGCGAAATTCAGTTAAATAAAGGCGATTTCATCATGATGTGTGGCACTTTTTTATGGGCAGTTTATGGCATCATCGTAAAACGCGGCATGCCGATTCTAGGTCCACTCAAGCTCACCGCGTATACCTTTGCCTTTTGTGCCGTCATTATGATGCCATTCGCCATCTATGATTTTGCAACCACTGATGCGCTATCTGTTGGCTATGAACCTTACCTGGCCGTTCTATACATGGCGATCTTTCCTACAGTTCTCGGATACACCATCCAGCAAATGGCCATATCTGAGCTTGGCCCTTCAAAAGCCTCACTTTTTATCAACCTGGTTCCCATACTTTCAGCAGCGATGGCGGTGGCTTTTCTAGGTGAAAAGTTGGCGAGCTATCACATCATAGGCGCCTCGATGATCATTACCTCGGTGATTCTTTACACTAGAGAACCCTTAAAAGCTACGCCATCAGTTCGAACGTAAGCGCCGTATTCATCAGTTCGTATGCACTGTGTCCTTTTTTCTTCACTTGTTTTTTGAGTGCTGCCAGCGCCTCAGAAAGCTTTTCAGAGGTTTTGTACTGATGGATCTCTCCATAAATGCCCGCGATGGAAAGCGATGTCAGCGAGATTTTCCTCACGATACCAAACCGGTCTTCCGCTTCAATCATACCGTTAGAAAAATGTTCCTCAGTGAAAAACAAAGCCTTGTTTGCCTCAAACTCTTTTATGATTTGCCGTGCGATGCAATGGTATTCAGAAATTTCACCACTAATCATGACGATGAAGTCATCTCCACCCACATGCCCGATAAAGCTGGTATGTGGGTTTTTACGTTTCACGGTTTCCACAAGCATGTCTGCGAGAAATTTAATCATAAAATCGCCCTTTTCAAAACCATAAACATCGTTATAAATTTTGAATTCATTGATATCGATATATAAGATGCATGCGTTCGAAATGTAGTCCACCGCATCGGAAAGCACTCTTGCAATCACCGGATTGCCTGGAAGACCCGTCAAAGGATTGCGTTCCTTCGCACTTGTCTTTTCGTACATCAAAGTGTATTCGATAATTCTTTTCATGGAGACCAAGCCTAGATAGCGACCTGATTTCGTCACGATGATGTCATCATAAAGATGCTCATCCTGGCGCGCCATGGCGCCTTTCGCAACCATGTTGATGGGCGTATAGGCATCCACGATGAGCGGTGCCGTATCCATAATTTTAGAAATTGGCCGATTCGAAAATACGGCATATCCATATTTACCAGACATGGCAGCGTCCATGTGTTGCTTCGTGATCAGTCCCACCGGCCGATAGTTTTCACAGATGCAAACGCTTTGTGCGCTTGATTTGTCCAAATAGTTTTTAACCGAGATACAGGGTGTCATGGATTCATAAACTGCAAATTCATGGCTATTGATGAGATTGGAGATGTAGTGATACTCACTAGAATACTCGCTCAAATTTTTTGAAACGTGATTGTAGTCGCGAATGCGCACCATCAGGATCGACATTGACGAATAATAATTTGTCCCCTTCCATCTCTCGCATTCTTTCCAACGCTTTTTTTCTAAAAAGCATTTCGAGTTCCCAGATTTTTTCAGCCGCGTATGCGGCATCGATAAGGGCTAGTGGTGAGTAAAAGGGGGTATGTTCCGGCCCTCTGGATAACGCTTCATATCCTGTATTAAACTTAACATACAGATGTAATGTTTAAGTAAGCGCGAGGTAAGCATCGATTTAAATGCTTGTAAAAAAAGAACTACTCGCTTGGAGTAGTCTCTAATTCGTATTGCTTAATTTTATATTGTAAGTTCTGCCTTGAGATATTCAGGTGCTTCGCTGCCCGGCTAATGTTATGGTGATACCTGTAAAGGGCATTCTTTATGATCTCACGTTCGATGTGCTGCATATGGCGATTCAAATCATCGGGGAGCTCTGCTTCTGGTTTGATGTAATGACTTTTTTTAAGCAATACCTCTGCCACATGGGATGGCATATGCTCTTTACTGATGACATGCTCATCTGTGACGAGGTTCATGGCCGATTCGATAAAATTCTTAAGCTCCCTGATATTACCCGCCCAGTGGTAACGTTTAAAGGCTTCCAGAATTTCTGCTGATACCATCCAAACATCTTTTTTAAGGGTCGTATTATATTCCCGTATGAAATAATCCACCAACAGCGGAATATCCTCAACCCTTTCATTTAAGCTGGGAATTCGTATATTGATGACATTTAAGCGGTAATAAAGGTCTTTCCTGAATTGCCCTGACTGGATTAAATGCTCCGGCTCTTCATTGGTCGCGGCGATAATTCTCACATTCACAGGAATATCGCGATTACCGCCCACACGCCTTACATAGTTTTCCTGAAGCACCCTTAATATCTTAGCCTGTAAAGCTGAACTCATGCTATTGATCTCATCGAGAAATAAAGTGCCCCCATCCGCTTGTTCAAATAGTCCCGGGCGATCCTGAGCCCCAGTGAACGATCCTTTGGAAGTTCCAAACAAAAGGCCTTCCAATAAAGACTCCGGAATGGCGGCGCAGTTCTGTGCGATAAATGCCCGTTCACTTCGATCACTGCCATAATGGATACTTTGGGCAAACAATTCTTTACCCGTACCCGTATCCCCATATATCAAGACAGATGAAACGGATTTTGCTGCACGTCTGGCGATCTTTATGGCTTCTAAGTATTTATCATTTTTACCGATGAGCTGGTCAAACTGATAGTGCTTGATTCCCGTTTCATTTTTGATGGGCTTTAAGAGTTTTTGCTGGAGTTCTAAAATCTGTTCAGACATGCTGTTGACCATGGTGACGTTTTTAGCGATTTCCACCGCCCCCACCAGACGTCCACTTTCATAGATGGGAAGGGTCGTGTTTATGGTTTTAATGTTCTTGCCTTTGAAATTCAAATAACTCTGTTCCCGATTATAAATCGGCTTACCAGAGGAAAGCACCGTTAAAAGTGTACTGTTCTCTTTCGTCCAGTCCGGAAACAAATCTAGCAGGTGCTTACCAAGCACCTGCTTTTGAGATAACCCTTCAATTTCTTCGATGGCTTTATTATAAAGAATCGTACGGCCAGTCTGATCGACGATGTGGATGCCTTCTTCGATGGCATTAAAAATTTCTCTGCTCGCAAGGTTCAGTACATCATTAAGCGCCATGGAACCTCCTGAATCCACACTAATTTAATGGAACGAGACCTTCATGCTCCGATTGAAGAACCCTTAAAATTTGTGCGGTGTACTTTTCATTCTTTAAAAACCTTTTGTCGTTCAACTTGATGATCACAAACATCATCCCCATAAAAACGACACCTAATAATGCGGTGTATACGTCTTTACCTGGAAACAATGCATTACCCAATAGCAAGCCGATAAATAAGCCTGCTAGAGGAATCATATACATGATGAAGGCTGCACTGAGGACACTGTTAGTGGCCATGGTTACTTCCACCAAATCCCCAGCTTTTGCCTTTGCCACATTTTTTGCGATGAGCATGATGTCTTTCTGCTCATCACCCAACTGACATGCGCCACAATTGCCACACGCAGTATGTCTTACCAGTTTGACCTTTGAGTAGTCACCCATTTGGCTGACGACAATACCCGCTCTGTCCATTTCCTCACCTCATTTTACTGCGCCTATTCTTTAGCTTTCTCCACAGGCGTCAGTTGTAAATACAATTCATTCAGTTGTTTTTGCTCAGCGACACTTGGTGCATTGGTCATTAAGCATTTAGCGTCTTGTGTTTTAGGGAATGCGATAACGTCTCTAATGTTATCAGTACCTGTCATCAACATCACTAAGCGATCGAGTCCAAATGCGATTCCGCCATGTGGTGGCGCGCCAAACTTAAAGGCATCGATAAAGAAGCCAAACTTCTCCTTTGCTTCTTCTTCTGTAAATCCAAGGGCTTTAAACATGCGCTCTTGTACGGCAGAGTTGTGGATTCGAATAGAGCCACCACCGATTTCATAGCCGTTCAAGACGATATCATAAGCCTTCGCTCTGCAGTTTGCTGGGTCTGACTCAAGCAAGTCCACATCCTCGTCCTTAGGAGACGTAAATGGGTGGTGCTTCGCCATATAGCGGTTTTCTTCTTCGTCATACTCGAAAAGTGGGAAATCCGTTACCCATAAGAAGCGATAATCCTTTGGATCGAGGATTCCCAATTGCTTAGCGATTTCATTTCTAAGTGCCCCTAATGAATCGAAGACCACGTTTGGCTTATCGGCTACGATCAAGATCAGATCGCCATCGTTTACATCAAACAACGCCTTGATGGCTTCTATCTTCGCTTCGTCTAAAAACTTCGCGATGGATGACTGCATCTCACCATTATGGAATTTGATCCAAGCAAGACCTTTTGCACCATATGATTTGATGAATTCTTCCAATTTTGTGATGTCTTTTCTAGAGAACTTTTCTGCATACCCGTTAATATTTATACCCCGGATATCGCCCTTTGAAGCAAGCGCGTCACTGAAGACTTTAAAATCTGTGGTTTCAAAAATAGCATTCATCTTCTTAAGCTCAAAGCCGAATCGTACGTCAGGCTTATCCGAGCCATAACGTTCCATCGCTTCATTATACGACAATTTTGGAAGCGGTAATGTGACTTCGACACCCGCCACTTCGCTGAAAATGGTTTGAAGTAAACGCTCATTGATTGCACGGACATCTTCTTCATCAACAAATGACATCTCGACGTCGATTTGTGTAAACTCTGGCTGACGATCCGCACGAAGGTCTTCATCCCTAAAGCATTTCGTGATTTGATAGTAACGATCAAATCCAGACACCATGAGTAGCTGCTTAAAGAGCTGCGGTGATTGTGGTAAAGCATAGAACTTGTTAAGGTTCACACGGCTAGGAACCAGGTAGTCTCTTGCGCCTTCTGGCGTAGGTTTCGTAAGCATCGGTGTTTCCACATCCACGAACCCATTGGCATCAAAGAAGCGTCTAGCGGAAGCGGCGATTTTATGACGTGTCAACAAGTAGTTTTGCATTTTAGGTTTTCTTAAATCCAAGTAGCGGTATTTTAAACGTAGGCGTTCGTTTGCTTCGTCGTTATCATCAATATGGATAGGTGGTACATCGGCTTCACAAAGAATTTTTAAAGCACTGGCAAAAATTTCAACTTGGCCCGTTGGCAAGTTGTTGTTCACTGATTCACGTTTTCTCACTTCACCAGTGATGGCGATGACGTACTCGCTTCTGATCCCATTTGCCTTTTCAAAAGCTTCTTCAGATACAGCCGTATCAAACACGATTTGGCAGATGCCCGAACGGTCTCTTAAATCGACGAAAATCAAGCTTCCCAAATTTCTGCGCTTTTGCACCCAACCCATCAAGGTAACCGTTTGTCCTATATGCGCTTCTCTTAATTCGCCACTATAGTGTGTCCGTTTTAATCCGCTTAATGCTTCTCCCATAATTGCCTCCATGACATCATTTTATTTTAAAAGTCGTTTCTTCTCCAAAATTTCTTCAAATCGATCCAAATAATCCTCTAAGCCTTTAAAGTTTGCCACACGGTCAAACCGGTTGATTTCCGGCTCGCAAATCTTCGAAACCGCACCAGCCCCACATGCGACGATGGAATGCTTCTCCTCCATGATGCGCATGTTATAAAGCGATTCGTGTCCCTGCTTCGCATAGCCGACATTTTCCAGATGGCCGATCATCTTTTTCTGCCTATACATGTAATAAGGTGTAAACCCGGCACCTCTTAGCTTACCCTCAGCATCTTCAAGCATGGCTTCCACGACTTGATCGTGCGTGAGTTCATAGTGATCCAGGTCCTCATTTAAGCGTGAGGCGCGCTTTACCGCTAGCGTGTGAATCGTGATGTTTTCTGGTTCAAGTGCGATGATTTGTGAAAGCGTTTCAGCACTCTCCACCACTGTTTCACCAGGTAAGCCCATAATGAGGTCCATATTGATGGTTTTAAATCCCACGGTCTTTGCCATTTGCATCACGGATACGATGGACTCCGCATCGTGGGAACGACCGATTTCCACCAAGGTCTTCGGATTCATGGTCTGAGGGTTCACACAGATTCGGTCCACACCGTACGTTTTCATGATTTCAAGTTTTTCTTTCGTGATGGTGTCTGGCCTACCTGCTTCGACCGTATACTCCTTTATTCTATCGAGGGGGAGGTGCGCTGCGATCGTTCTCAAAAGAGAAGCCAACTGCGCTTCAGTGATGCTGGTCGGTGTTCCACCACCCACATAAATGCAATCCACATATTTACCCAGCTGATGGATATGGTGGATCGCCTCTATGACCTCTCGCTCAAGTTTGTCGAGGTAGGGCTGTAGGAGCTTTCCTTTCCTCGCCAAATCATTTGAAGGAAATGAGCAATACAGACATCGCGTCGGACAAAAAGGAATACACAGATAAAGTGAAATCGCATCCGGCTGATTGGGCACCAAATAGGGACGTTCCTTATTTGCCACTTCCACCATCAAATTGATTTTCTCTTCGCTTACCCTATAGTCATCGCGCAAAGTGGCGCGTATGGTCTTTTCATCCTGTCCCGCATCTAAAAGCTCATGAACGATTTTTACCGGCCTGATGCCCACTAATATTCCCCATTTTGATAAGGGTGCCATATGCCTGGCAAGGATATCATACACGGTTCTCTTTAATCGTGTTTTAATCTCCTTATGCGTGAGGTTTAACGCAAACAAGGTTCTTTTTTCAAGAACCTGATCATTAAGTAGTTCGATTTCGAACTGAGTGCCATTAAAAATCACTTTCAATCCAAAATCAACTGTATTAAATTTTGATGCAAAGTCGTTACCGTCGCTCGTAATGGTAAGCTTCGATTTAGGAACAAACACTTCATACAGATTTTCGAGCTCGTATTGTGTCGCGACGTCTTGATGTAACACGACCAAAGGTTTCATGTCACGCCTCATTATCCCTGAATAAATGGGTTCTTTTTTCGTTCAAATCCTATCGTGGTGCTAGCGCCATGTCCCGGATATACGGTAACCGCATCCTCAAGTACCATCAGTTTTTCGATAATGGACGAAATAAGCTGTTTATGGCTACCACCAGGTAAATCAGATCTACCGACCGAGCCATAGAACAGTGTATCGCCACTTATCAATACTTTGTCTTCTGAAAAATACAAACAAATGCCTCCCTGGGTATGACCAGGCGTATGGAGAATCTGGCATTTCATACCCCCGAAGCTTAAAACCTCTCTGTCGCCAATCGTTCTGTCAACCTTTACAGAAACTGTCGGACCACTCATGGCACTCGTCAGATTCAGTTCCGGGTGCTCGATCATTTCAGCTTCCAAGTGATGACATAACACTTCAGCGCCGGTTAATTTCTTTAACGTCTCGATGGCACCGATATGGTCGCCATGACCATGTGTGAGGATTATAGCCGACACCTTGATGCCTAAACCCTCAATTTTTTTATAAATACGTTCAGCCTCAGCGCCTGGATCGACGACGATGCCTATTTTTGTTTGCTCATCTGCGATGATAAAGCAGTTGGCGGCATAGGCCCCTACTGCAATTTTTTCTATTAACATCTTAGCCTCCTGACTAAAAGTTTTTTCGGCTATCGACCATGACAGTCACTGGTCCATCATTTTGGATATCGACGATCATATGCGCTTGAAATTGTCCCTTTTGAACATGTATTCCGAAACGCTCCACCTCAGAAACAAAGGCTTCATAAAGCGAATTGGCATGATCAGGTTTTGCGGCTGCCATGAAGTTGGGCCGTCTGCCCTTTCTGCAATCTCCAAGCAAAGTGAACTGTGATATGCACAAAAGCTCGCCTTTGATGTCGAGCAATGATAAATTCATCTTTTCCTCGTGATCTTCAAAAATGCGAAGATTAACAATTTTCTCTGCCATGTAGCTGACGTCTTGGGGCGTATCCCCTTCTTCAACTCCCAAAAGCACATTTAAGCCTTTACCAATTTCACCCACGACTTGACCCTCGACGATAACCGACGAGTGGTTCACGCGTTGTACGACTGCTCTCACAGATCCTCCACCATCACGAGCTGATGCGTTTCACCTCTATGATGTCTTCTAGATTTTTAAGTTTCTTCATCAACTTGTTCAGTTCTTCGATATCGGAGATTTCCACAGTGACATTTACCACGGCAATACCATTTTTATCAATTTTCGCATTGATGCCCGACATCATCATGTCGAGTTCATGCATTAGCATCGTAATTTCAGATAATAAACCTTTACGATCGAGAGAAACCACTTGCACACTGGCAGTATAAGACGTATTATTGCTGGTTGCCCATGCCACCTCGATAAAACGGTTTTCGCTTTCATCCGTCCTTTCGAAATTTTCGCAGTCACTTCTATGAATCGTAACCCCTCTACCTCTGGTAACATATCCAATGATGTGATCACCAGGTACAGGTGTACAACATTTTGCAAATCTAACGAGGATATCATCTATGCCTTTAACGATTACACCGGTATCATTCTTTTTAATTTCTTTTTTCTTATTAGGAAGATCTTCAAATCGTTCCGGTTCCGTCTTGATTTTCGCCTGTTCTTCTTTTTGCTCTTTTAGGAACTTTTCCTTCACTTTAGGGACCACTTGACTGGTTAGAATTCCACCGTAACCGATGGCATTATACATGTCTTCAAGTGATTTTAAGCTAAGTCGTTTCAAGATAGCATCCAAATAATCTTCATTAAGGACGACCTTAACAGGAAGATTCTGACGTTTCATCTCGGCGACGATCATTTCTTGACCTTTTTCAACATTTTCATCACGACGTTCTTTTTTGAACCATTGTTTAATTCTCTGCTTGGCTTGCGTACTTTTGACGAATTTCAGCCAGTCTCTGGAAGGTCCAGGGGAGTTCTTAGCCGTCATGATCTCTACACGCTGACCGTTTTGAAGCTGGTAATTGAGCGGGACGATTCGTCCGTTGACTTTCGCACCGATGCATTTGTTTCCTACTTCGGAGTGGATTTTATACGCAAAGTCTACAGGTGTACTTCCTACTGGAAGGTCCACAACTTGTCCGTTAGGCGTAAAGACGAATACCTCCGTATTAAATAAATCAAGTCTAAGGGAGTTCATAAACTCGCTTGGATCTTTTAGATCGCTTTGCCATTCCATCATTTGACGGAACCACTGAATTTTCTTTTCCATTTCATTATTGGAAGCTTTTGAACCCTCTTTGTACTTCCAATGCGCAGCAATACCATACTCTGCAATCTCATGCATCTCGCGGGTTCTTATCTGAATCTCAAATGGCTCACCGTTCCCCATCAACGTGGTGTGAAGTGATTGATAAAGGTTGGGTTTAGGCATGGCGATATAGTCTTTAAATCTACCTGGAATCGGCTTCCATAAGGTGTGAACTGCACCTAAAGCGCTATAACAATCCTTAACGTCATCACATACAATTCGGATGGCTGTTAAGTCGTAAATTTCGTCGAACTCTTTATGCTGATATTTCATCTTTTTATAGATGCTATAGAAGTTCTTAGGTCTACCGTATATCTCAAAATTGATGCCAAGTTCGCCTAAGGCATTATCAATTTGTCTGATATAGTCATTGATGATGGACTCGCGCTCAGTACGCTTCATGTCCACTTTCTTGACGAGGTCTTTGTACCCTTCTGGATCAAGGTATTTTAAACTGAGGTCTTCAAGCTCCCATTTAATTCTAAAAATACCTAGACGGTGGGCAATCGGTGCAAAAATGTCGATGGTTTCTTCCGCTTTTTCTTTCTGCTTTTCAGAATTCATCGCCCCTAAAGTACGGATATTATGCAGTCTATCTGCCAGTTTGATAAGAATCACGCGGATATCGCTGGACATGGCAAGAAACATCTTGCGGAGGTTTTCCACTTGACGTTCTTGTTTGGTTTCATAATTAATGACGGCTAATTTTGTAACGCCGTCCACGAGCGCAGCCACTTCTTTGCCGAATGCCTTCTCGACATCGGTTAAAGTCACTTCCGTGTCTTCAACTGTATCGTGTAAAAGTGCAGCAATAATCGTTTCTTCGTCCATTTCAAGTTCAGCCAAAATAAGCGACACACTGGTAGGGTGATTAAAAAAAGGCGTCCCGTCTTTTCTAAGCTGACCTGTATGCGCCTTCTCACCAAATGTATACGCTTTTGCAATGCGCTCGAGATCTAAATATGGCGCATAATGCTTTACTTTGGATAAATATCCGTCTAAATTCATAGTCACACCATCTGATGTTCAAATTTCTGTACAAAAAAAAGTTACACTTATTAATAATAGTCCGTTCAAGATCCCTTGAACGAACTATTTATTATTTATTGTACCGAGTTATGCAGCTATTTACAACCTTTTTTTATGACTCGTAGCTGATAGCGGAAAACACGGAGTATCCATCCAGCACTTTTCTTCCATCTAAGAACTCGAGTTCCATCAAGAATGCTAGTCCTGCAACTTTACCCCCCAACTTCTCAATGAGCTCACACACAGCCTTTGCAGTGCCACCTGTCGCTAACAGATCATCCACCACCAATACGCGATCGCCAGGCTTGATGGCATCGCTGTGTACTTCAAGAGCGTCTGTTCCATATTCAAGTTCATATTCATAACGAATCGTCTCTGATGGTAACTTACCAGGTTTTCTAATAGGCACAAATCCTTTTTTTGCTAATACTGCTACAGGCGCACCGATTAAAAAGCCTCTCGCCTCTGGCCCTACGACCACATCGTATTCCAAATCACCTAGCATGTCCACACACGCTTGAATGGCATGGTGATAGGCTTCCCCATCTAAAAGTAATGTCGTGAGATCTTTAAAGCTAATGCCCTCTTTCGGGAAACCCTCAATCACTCTAATTTTCGATTTTAAATCCATATTTTCCTCCATCTATTATAGACGTATTATTCTTTTTTATTCACGGTACCATTTATCGATATAATGCCATCATCGCTTTATAGCTATCAAGCTGTTCGATGTCGATTTTTTCAGCAGGCTTCGGAAGCCATTCGATTTCAAAGAAGCCATCATTTTCTGTCGTGTTGATGAGCTTCATTTCACGCATTAATGCCAGACATAACCGGACCTTCGTGTAACTGATCTGCCCTTTCATGGATAGGCTTTCCATACCCAGCCCGCTTTTTCCGTAGTGCTGTCTGTAGAACATCGCCAAGTCATTTCGATTCGGAATGTGCGAGAAAAGCTCACTTTTTGCAGTCAGTGATTCATACACATAGGCCTCTTGATACGGTTGATCAATCGGCATGAACACGATGTCCCAAAACCCTTCACGACGCTCGTTTTCATCTAATCGATTGAAGTGTAGGGTATAATGGATATAGTTTTCACTTAACACGCGGTCCTTTAATTTTATTAGCCCTTCAACAGAATACACCAATAATGGTTTTTGAGGCATTGCCGCAGACAATATTATATCAAAACTATGAATAGGTGTAAATTTATTGCTTTCATCTAAACTTGTTTTTGACATAATAAACGTATAGATGGCCAAACACATTCTGTTTTTCAGATTTTCAGAAATGGGCATCCGGTCTTTGACCATGTCCTTAATCATAAACTGAATGGTCTCGACACCCATAAAATTATTTTTTTCTAGGGTCATGAGCAGATGAATCCGATCGTTGCGTTTAATATATTGTGCTGCAGACGCTTGATTAAAGGCTAACGCATCATAAACCCGATTGCCATCATTCACGACGAGCTTCAAATGGTTTTGAAGCTTCCCCATGACCTTACAATCCTCTACCAACAAGTCATTAAAGACAAACTGTGGTTTCGGATTACCCATTCCAAACGGCTTTAACGCTTCAATCGCCTCTACCAAATGATGGGTCACCATTTGTGGTTTTAATAAACCATCCACTCTTTCATGAGCAATCAGCATATAATTGCGGATATGGGACTGGCTGTATAGGGCCAAGGCTTGCTTCAGAAGCGGGATATTAACGGCTTTTAAGCTAAGACCCGCTGCTTGTTCGTGACCACCAAACTTTTCATATAAGTCCTTTGCCTGGTATAGCACTTCATAAATGCTAATGCCATCCACGCTTCTAGCCGATCCTTTTGCCATATCGTCATCTACGTTTAAAATGACCGTAGGACGGCTATATTTATCGGATAGTTTGGAGGCAACGATGCCGATTATGCCCGTGTGCCAGTTATTTCCCACCACCAGCAATATTTTTTCTTTCGCGAGGTCTATATTTTCCTGAATATAACGCTCTGCTGACTCCATAATTTCTTTTTCTTGATTTTGGCGTTCCGTGTTAAGTGCACTTAACTTCTTAGCGGTTTCAAGCGCCTTAAAATAGTCATTTTCAGTCAGCATCTCCACAGCGATGCTCGGATTACCGATTCGCCCTGAGGCGTTTACTCTCGGTGCAATAACGAAGCCGATATGCCCTGAGTTGACTTCCTTGTTATTGAGGCCCGCCTCGTCGATAAGCGCTTGAATGCCCGGATTATGGGTGTTCTGCATCTGTTCTAAGCCAAGACGCGTAATGACGCGGTTCTCATCACATAAGGGAACGATGTCGGCCACAGTTCCCAGTGCTGCGATATCGATGACGCGTTCATAAAATCGAGTGAACGCCTCTCCAGCAAGTGCTTGGGTAAGCTTCAGCGCTACACCGCAACCAGCCAGTGATTTAAAGGGATACTCTCCCCTTTTGGGGTTAATGACCGCTATAGCCTCAGGTAAATCCCCCGTAAATTCATGGTGGTCCGTAATGATGAGGTCAAGCCCAATTTTTTTTGCAAACTCAGCCTGAGCTAGTGCAGTGATTCCACAATCCACGGTAATCACCAGATCCCCACCGGCCTCTTTTATGGCCATCAGGCCAGAATCGCTGATGCCATAACCTTCATCTTGCCTATCGGGAATATAAAAATTTGATTTTATGCCACAGAATTCAAAGTAACGCATTAATATGGCGATACTGGTAATCCCATCCACATCGTAATCACCATAAATCCAAATTTGCTCTTTCCCTTCAATTGCTTGGTTGATTCTACTAACGGCCTCGGACATATCCGCCAATAAAAAAGGATCTCTAAGATCCTCAATTCTAGGATTTAAAAACTTTTGAATTGCCTCCTCGGATTCAATCCCTCGATCCACGAGTAGCTTCATGATGAGTGGTTCTACACCAAAACGGGTACTTTGATCATGAACGTCTTCTTCGCTGATCCGTGGCGACGTCCATATTGCCTTTTGAAATATCATTGATTCACCATTTCACTTGAATTATTTGATTCATTTGCTTCTTTTAAAGCTTTTATTTGATCTTCCTTTTGGGCGATCATGCTATCGCGCTGTCTTAAAGCTTCATCCTTTAAAACGAGCTGCTTCTCTAATTCTTGAACCTTCTTATTTGCCTCTCTGATGATTTTGCTCGTTTTCAACTTTTTAACCGCATCGAACAGCATGACTAACAGAGCGCCTAGGAGGGCTGAACCAATGATAACCAGTGCCAATGACACTTCCATCTCAGTAAAAATAAAACTGACAGTGACAGCTGTTGCATTGAAGATGGCAAACAGCGTGACGAAGATGGCAAATATTAGCATGAGCACGATATAAGCTTGCATGATAATCCTCCTGATGAATTTTTCATTTGATTCTATTATAGTCCAAATGGTAATGGTTGTCGATGTCCAAGCAATTGACTATGTATGGGTTTATTCTAAGAATAGGAAACGGGAAGTTGAGGATCTGACAGACCCTCTCTTCCCGCTTTGTATTATCCATGATGATCACGACTATCTACTTGCGTAGGTACCGCGTTTTGCAAGTTCGTTTCTAACAATTGCCCATACTGGGCTGGCGATGAATATTGAAGAATAAGTACCTATGGAAATTCCCACCAATAGCGGGAATGCGAAATCCTTAATGGAACTTACGCCTAAGAAATAGAGTGCGCCAACAACCACCAATGTCGTAATCGAAGTGTTAAGCGTTCTAGAAAGCGTTTGAGTCACAGATGTATTAATCGTATCAAAGTGATCCTTCGCTTTTTCTCTTTTCACATTTTCTCTCACTCGGTCGAAAACTACGATGGTGTCGTTGATTGAGTAACCAACAACCGTTAAAATGGCTGCAATAAACGATGAGTTAATCGTAATATTGAAAATGGCATATACCGCTATAACGAACAAAACGTCATGAACGAGCGATATAATGGCTGCGATTCCAAACACCGTTTCAAATCTTACTGAGATATAGATCAGCATCATAACAGAGGCAATTAGAACCGCTATAATCGCTCTATTTCTAATTTCAGATCCCATGGCAGGTCCGAATTGCTCTGCTCCTTTAAGTGCATCATCATTTAAACTGTACGTCGTCTGGATAACAGCAAAGATTGCTTTACGTTCTTCATTATCTAATGATTTTTTTGTCTTAATAATCACTTCCGTCTGATCGTCGCCTGAATGAACGATGTCGGGATTTAAGTCAAAAGAGGCAATAAGTTCAGATATTTCCTCGACAGACACCTTCTGTCCTAAATCCACTTGCATCATGGTACCACCTGTGAAATCAATACCGAGGTTAAGACCATTAAAAATTGCCATCACTAGACCAAGGACAATTACTACTCCTGATAGCGCAAACCATAATTTGTAGTGTTTCATGATATTTATTACTTTCATTTGACTACCCCCTTGATCCGTAAAGTTTCTTACGGTCAGTGAACCCGAGAGAAAGCTTTAAGAGTGATTTTGTAACGAGAACTGCCGTAAACATACTAGAAATGATACCAATCATCAAAGTTACTGCAAATCCTTTTATTGGGCCTTCACCAAATGCAAAGAGAATAAGTGCGGCGATAAATGTCGTCACATTTGAATCGATAATCGTGCTCATGGCACGATGGAAACCACTATCGATAGATGATCTAAGTGATTTTCCATTTTTAATTTCCTCTTTTAAGCGTTCGAAAATAATGACATTTGCATCCACGGCCATACCGAGAGAAATAACGATACCCGCGATACCTGGTAAAGTGAGGGTCGCATTAAAGCCAATCAAAGCAAATACGACGATAACAGCATATAATGTAAGTGCAATTGATGCGATGACACCTGGAATACGATAAAATACAATCATAAATGCCATAACGAGCAAAATACCGACTGCAGCCGCTTTAACAGCAGAATTAAACGAATCAAGACCTAAAGTTGGTCCAATCACAGAGGTTTGAACTTCAGAAAGCTCAACAGGAAGTGCACCACCTCTAATTAAAAGCGCTAACTCGTTTGCTGTATCAAATGAGAAGTTGCCTTGAATGATTGCTTCACCATCAGCAATAACAATTGAAGTATATGGTGCAGAAATAATATTACCATCTAAAATAATAGCGATTTGCCCTTGCTTTGCTTCATTGTCAATTGCTTTGGAAGTGCCTTCGAAGAATAACTTTGTTCCCACCTCATCGAATTTAAGTGCAACAACTGGTTGATTGTACTCATTTTGTGATACATAAGCATCTTTAATATTAATGCCTGTGAGGATTTGCTCATATTCAATGGCTGACGCTTCCATTCCTTCGAATGCTGGCGTGTCACCTGTAACAAGTGCAAATTCTAATAATGCAGTTTTACCGATGACATCGATGGCATCTTCAGCGTTATCGACGCCAGGAAGTTCAATTCTAAGACGCTTATCGCCTTGAAGTGTGATGACTGGCTCCGTTAATCCTAGCTCATTGATACGTCTTCCGATAATTTGTTTTGTCTGTTCCATGGTTCTTGCCAAATCGTCGCCATCTTCTTCAGTAATCGCTTCATAAACGACGACTACGCCACCTTTAATGTCGAGACCCAACTTCAACTGATCTTTGACCGGAGCAAACTTGATGCCGCCTGCATCGATTCCAAATACTGCAACATAGGCAATTCCTGCAATCAAAGCAACGATGAGGAAGAACAAAAGTGTGTTTTTGCCTTTCATTATGATGCCTCCTATTTTGATTTGTGATACTGCGATAATTCCACATAGCCACTCGCAGAGCGTCTTATGCTATCGATTTCATCATCTGTCAGCTCGCGAACAACCTTCGCAGGCGAGCCCATAACCAGTGTTCCTGAAGGAATGCGTTTTCTCGGAGGAATTAATGAACCCGCTCCAATGATGACATTTTTCTCGATATGAGCACCATCGAGTATAATGCTCCCCATTCCTACCAACACGTGATCCTCAATCGTACACCCATGACAAATGGCACGGTGACCGATGGTGATCCCCTCTCCTATAACCAATGGGTGTCCTTTGCTCGTGTGAAGTACACTGAGATCTTGAATATTCGTGTACTTACCGATGCTTATAGACTCTACATCGCCTCTAGCCACAACCTGGTACCAAATGCTTGCCCCTTCGGCAACTGATACATTACCAATTACATCTGCGGATGCTGCGACGAAGCTATTTTCATCTATTTGGGGTCTAAACCCTTTAACAGAATCAATCATACATTCACCTCATTATTCTTGAACCTGCTTATTCCTCAGAATCCGTACTCTGATTCATTTTACCATAAATATAAATCGAGCTTTCGATGCGTTTCTTTTCAAGTTCACACCCTAAATCATACGGGATGAAAATATCATGGTTAAAGTTATAAGCATTTGCATGGCAACCACCACTACAGTAAAACTTTGCCCAGCAAGTACGGCACTTTTCCTTATTATAGACATGTGCATTTTTGAACTGGTTCGTTAATCCAAAATCGAGAATGCCTGCTAAGACATTTCCCATTTTAAAATGTTCGTCCCCGACAAACTGATGGCATGGATAAATGTCACCCTCAGGCGTAATCGCCAGGTACTCGGAGCCCGCGCCACATCCAGACAAACGCTTAACAACACAAGGTCCTTGTCCCATATCGAGTGCAAAGTGGAAGAAAGAAAATGCATTTTCAGTATTGTGTCTATTGACCATTTCTTGAGCGAGTTCCTCATACTGCTTATTCAAATAAGCGATGTCTTCTTCAGTAATGGCATATGAGTCCGTGGGTTTTGCGACGACGGGTTCAACCGATGTGCTTTTAAATCCAAGATCTGCCAAGTGGATGACGTCTTTCGCAAAATCGAGATTATGCTTCGTAAAGGTACCTCTTACATAATACGACTTTCCAGCGCGTTTCTCAACCAAACGTTTGAACTTTTCAACGATGATGTCGTACGTTCCGCCACCTGAGATGGTATATCGCATCTTGTCATTGACTTCCTTACGGCCGTCAATGCTAAGTACGACGTTAGACATGTGCTCGTTTACGTAGTCGATGATTTCATCATTTAAAAGGACGCCATTCGTCGTCAAGGTAAATCTAAAATTTTTATTATGTTCCGCTTCAATGCTTCTACCGTATGCTACTAGCTGCTTAACCACCTCGAAATTCATTAGGGGCTCTCCACCAAAGAAATCCACTTCGAGGTTTCGTCTGTTGCCAGAATTTGCGACGAGTAAATCAAGTGCTTTTTTGCCCACTTCATATGACATTAAAGAGCGGTCGCCCTTAAAATCGCCTTGTGATGCAAAGCAGTATGCACATCTTATATTACAATCATGCGCCACATGCAAACAAAGGGCTTTTACTACTGGTGCTCGATTGTTGAATTCTACTGAATTCACATAGGCATCATCAGTGAACAGCATCTCGTTTTCGATGAGATAATCAATCTCTTCTAATGTCTCTTTAATAGCGTTTTCTGGATATTTGTCCTTTAAAAGCCTGATGACGGTTACCGCATTATTTTTAGGGTAATGGTCTAACGCGTCATAGACGATTTCATCTATGACGTGCACCGCGCCGCTATTGACATCGAGCACAAAATAAAGATCGCCTTGTTTAAACTTGTGGATCATTTCTACCTCCTGAGTGAAGTGCAAGAAGAAGAGCAGCTATAGGCTGCTCTTCGTGTTTTTAAATCGATTGTCCTATGGTTATTTTCTTTCGCATTCTTGGTTGCCGACTGTGCAAGAAGTTTTGCAAGCCGATTGACATGAAGTTTGGCACTCGCCACATCCGCCATGTGCAGCTGAGCTTTTTAATGAACCTGTATTCAATGTTTTAATATGTTTCATAATAAGTCCTCCCAATTAGTGAATACCTTTTGTTGCCTGTTGTTAAAATACAAGATATTATAACACGGTTTCGGCCGATTGGAAAGAGTTAAATACGCCATAAAATAACACGAGACATGCGAAGGCATGTCTCGTTTCACTTAACTATTTACTCTGCTTCAATTTCTTCAACGTCCACTACCGCTTCACCTGATTTCTCAATCGATGAAATCGCCCATTTTTTGAACGTCAATTTTGTTTTTGCTGCGCCGACTTCGAGAACGAACTCATCTTCTTTAACATTGACCACTTTTCCGACGACACCACCGATGGTTACGACATTATCACCAGCGCGTACGCTATTTCTCAGGTCTGTTAATTGCTTTGTTTTCTTCTTTTGTGGTCTGATAATTAAAAAGTACATCAAACCGAAGAAAAAGCCCATATAAAGAACTAAACCTAAAGTGCTATCCATATGCTATCTCCTTATTATTCTTTATTCGCCGTCAAAACAGCATTCTTACATATCATTATAGCAAGATTACGACTTGTTTACAATTCTGATTCACCATAATATTTTGCGAAGAACGCGTTTCTGAAATCCATGAGACGATCATCCATGATCGCCTGTCTCACTTGCTTCATGAGATTTAATAGAAAATGGAGGTTATGGGTGGACATGAGTCTAGAAGATAAGATTTCATCTGCTTTATAGAGGTGTCTTAAGTACGCCTTCGTATAATTCTTACAGCAATAACAGTCGCAGTTAGGATCTAGAGGCGTGAAATCTCTAAAATACTTGGCGTTCTTTATAACGACCTTTCCCTCAGAGGTCATGGCGGTGCCATTTCTGGCGATGCGCGTAGGCAGGACACAGTCGAACATATCGACACCTCTAATTGCGCCTTCGATGAGCGCATCTGGACTACCAACCCCCATTAGGTATCGCGGTTTGTCCTTAGGCATGAGTGGTGTCGTATAGTCCAGCACCTCATACATGAGCTCTTTTGGTTCACCGACACTTAAACCGCCGATGGAATATCCCGGAAAATCTAATGCGATAAGCTCCGCCGCACTCTGTTCACGTAAATCGCGATACATACCGCCTTGAATAATGCCGAATAACGCTTGATTCTCAGTGTTCGTATGTGCTTCCTTACAGCGAACCGCCCAACGTGTGGTGCGTTCCATGGATTTTTTAACATAGTCATAATCAGCAGGATAAGGGGCACATTCATCAAAGGTCATGATGATGTCAGCGCCAAGCGCATTTTCAATCTCCATGACACGTTCAGGAGATAAGAAGTGACGGCTTCCATCGAGATGCGACTGGAAAGTGACACCTTCCTCTGTAATCTTTCTGAGCTCGCCTAAACTGAACACTTGAAATCCACCACTGTCAGTGAGGATCGGACGGTCCCAGTTCATGAATTTATGAAGACCACCTGCTTCCTTGACGAGTTCATGACCTGGTCTTAAATACAAATGATACGTGTTGGATAAAATGATTTGCGCTTCCATTTCTTTAAGCTCTTCAGGTGTCATGGCCTTTACTGTCGCCTGTGTCCCTACTGGCATAAAAATCGGCGTTTCGATGACACCGTGTGGTGTATGAAGTCTGCCAAGTCTAGCACCTGTTTGCTTACATTCTTTTATTAATTCATATCTTATAGCCATTTCTATTCCTTTCCGGCGATGATGATCATCGCGTCACCGAAGCTAAAAAAGCGATACTCCTCTTTAACAGCGAGCGCATAGGCTTCCAAAATCCGAGCTTTATTGAGGAAGGCGCTAACCAGCATAATCAACGTCGATTCCGGTAAATGAAAATTTGTGATCAGTCCATCGACGATTTTAAATTGATACCCAGGAAAGATAAAAATATCCGTCCAGCCACTTTGTGCCTTAACCTGTCCTTGGGCATCTGCGATGGTCTCCAGGGTACGCGTCGAGGTCGTCCCCACACTGATGATGCGTCCACCCGACTTTTTTGCTTCATTAATGATGGCTGCATTTTCTTCATCGAGCATATAAAATTCCGAGTGCATGACATGGCTGTGCACATCATCCACTTTAACAGGCCTAAAGGTACCGAGCCCCACGTGTAGGGTGATAAAAGCAAGCTTAGCCCCTTTTTCTTCAACCGCTTTTAATAAAGCTTCTGTAAAATGCAAGCCTGCAGTAGGTGCTGCTGCTGAACCGTCATGCTTCGCATAGACCGTATTATAGCGTTTGGCATCTGCCAGTTTTTCCGTAATATAGGGCGGAAGCGGCATGGTGCCGAGCTCCTCTAAAATATGCTCAAAGACGCCATCATAGATAAATTCGATGATTCGCGTACCTTCTTCGCCCATATCCACGATATCACACTTGAGCCTACCATCGCCGAAGCTAAACTGCGTGCCCACTTTCGCTTTCTTTCCAGGTTTGACTAACGTCTCCCATCGCGTCAGCGAAAGTCTTCTTAGCAGTAAAAACTCCACTACCGCCCCTGTGTCCTTCGTACCAAACAATCTGGCCGGTATGACCTTCGTGTTGTTAAGTACCAGACAATCACCAGGCATAATATGCTCTATGACATCATAAAATCTCTTATGCGTTATATCACCGGTGTTGCGATCGATTACCATCAAACGAGAGCTGGTACGATCCTCAAGTGGGGTTTGCGCGATAAGAGATTCAGGTAAATCAAAATAAAAATCACTGGTTTTCATGTTCGCCCTTTCATAGCCTTTAATATTCAATAAGCTGGGTGTCTTTATAATAAAATGACAGGATTTCTTCATAAGTGAAACCCAGTTCCGCCATTTTTTTAGCACCATATTGACTCATACCGAGCCCGTGCCCGTACCCGTGACCATAAAATACCACACTTCCAGCGCTCATGTCAAATGATTCAGTAGGATTATACAAATATGGCTTCGTGTAGGTCCCCGTGGAAGCGCCCGCTTCCACATAAATATCCGTCGCACGTCTCAAGGCATCCCGATCGACATTCACTGTTTTTACAGTTCCAGCCTCTGTGATTTGGATTTGTGACCCCCCTACAAAAGTCCCATAAACGCCAGCACTACCCCTTAAAGCCACGGGTAGTCCTTCATTAGCGGCAGATGCCACCGGCACTGTCGCGGAAGGAGTTGCGCTTTGATTATGTTGTACTGTCGGCGGTGACGTGACCGCTGTACTCGCGTCGAAACTAAATAGCAGCGACTTGATGACCGTGCTGCCTAAAACCGATCGTATCTTATCTTTTGCTAAAGTCGCCGACGAAAGCGTTCCTTCAAACGTCATCTTCGTCACTCGACCGCTTTCTGCCCGCTCGACGATATGGAGCGATTTAAGGGTGCCAATATTATAGCCGCCCACGATCAGACGCGCCTCAATTTCACTGCGCATCATCGTCACATTCCAGTCGGTATTGGGATAACCATAAGAGTAGGGATCCACTACACTCTTTATATAGGGCAGTGTGGCTGACCAAACATTCTCAGAATTATCCGTAATCCCACCACTATGCGAATGGAAATACAGCGGGATCACTTTACCTCCACTTGACAGCGCAAAACCATTAATGGCATCCACTGCGCGATTGCTACCTGGTTTTTCAGCTGAATATCCGCCATATACCTGGTCGCTGGTGGTGGCGGTGACATCGAAACCATAAGCTTGATGCTTTGAGCCCACTGTGAGAACATAGTTTTTTGAGGCAACTGCTTGAGCCTTTAATGCTTCAATCGGCCATTCGCCATTCATTTCCTTAGGCAATACACCATATAAGTACTCGTTCATGGTGACGCGGTTAATCAGTGTGAAATCGCTGTTCGGTAAACGCTTTATTATGGCGGTTCCGCGGTATTTGATCGCATTATATTCGAAAATAGACGTTTTTAATGCCGTCCCAGTCTCAGACGTGTCATACGAAAAAATAATTTTGTCGTTTGATCCTAGTAGCACTCGCGTCGCATTAACAGGCGCAGTCTGTACCTTAATCCCCACGAGTTTCGACTGAACCTCGGACACCTTTGCCAGCGCTTCACCTTCAGACACCCATGAACCATAAAAAACACGCCAGCCATCATCGTATACTAAATAAGCCTCTGGATAGGCGCCTATAACGGATAAATAAAGTGTCATGACCGCATCATAAGAAGCCGCAATCTCACCTAACTGAAGGTGGTAAGCACCTTTGACTTGACCATTTAAATAATAGGCTTCCATCGCTGTAACAAGTGTCTTTAAGGCGGCATCATAATAGCCGTCTTTATAGACGATGACCTTTTTATAGGCACTTAAATCAAGCAGTGCTTGAAAATTCTCTTTTTCAGACACACCAAAAACAAACCCTGAATCACTGTTTAGCCCTAATGGGAGTTGATGATTCGAACCGTAAACAAGTCCAACATCTACCACCGGCTTAACATTTGATCCCGTCGCAAACGCTGGAATACTCATCGTTAAAATTAACCCTATTAACATTAAAACTAAAAAACGCTTCATTCGAAGGCATCCCCCTCCGTTGCTAAACTTTCGAAATATAATTGCTCAGCAGAGGTTATGGTTTCATAACCTAAGTGAAGTCTACCTTTATTGGTGATCATTCGACCTCTTGGCGTACGGGTAATAAAGCCGATTTGCATCAAATACGGCTCATAGACATCCTCGATGGTCGTTGCTTCTTCACCAGTTGATGCTGCCAGCGTATCAAGGCCCACTGGTCCACCATCGTAGTTCTCAACGATACACGATAATACCTTACGGTCCACAGCATCCAGACCAAGCGGGTCTATTTCGAGCAAATCTAAAGCTTGTTTCGCTATTGCCTTCGTGACAAAACCATCGGCTCTTACCATGGCATAATCCCTTACCCGCTTGAGTAATCGGTTGACGATTCGCGGTGTTCCGCGGCTTCTCATGGCCATTTCCACCACCGCTTCATCATCCATAGGGATGGTGAGAACATCGGCAGAACGTCTGATAATGCCCGAAAGCTCTTCTACCGTGTATAAATCAAGCTTACAGATGACGCCGAAACGGTCTCTAAGAGGGGCTGTGAGCTGTCCTGCGCGTGTGGTTGCCCCTACTAACGTAAATTTAGGGAGCTCAAGCCTTACTGACCGAGCACCTGGGCCTTTACCGATGACGATATCGATGGCATAATCCTCCATGGCAGGATAAAGCACTTCCTCTACTTGCCGACTGAGGCGATGTATTTCATCGATGAAGAGCACATCGTGTTCCTTTAAACTGGTGAGAATGGCCGCTAAATCCCCTGGTCGCTCGATGGCAGGACCTGAAGTGATTTTTATATCGACATTCATTTCTTCTGCGATGATGTGTGAAAGCGTGGTTTTACCAAGTCCAGGTGGACCATATAAAAGGACGTGATCCAGTGCTTCACCGCGCATCTTAGCCGCTTTCATGAAAATATTCAGTTTTTCCTTCGTCTTATCCTGACCAATATACTCACTAATCAGTTTAGGACGTATCCCCTTTTCACCGAGAACATCTTCTTCTGTGAGTTTGGGTGTGACAAATCGCTCCATGAAGCCTCCCTATACGCGTTAAAACATCAGTTTCTTAAGTGCTGTCTTGATAATTTCTTCTATGGTCATCGACTCAATATCGACCTGTTTTAAGACACCCTGTGCCTCACTTCTGGTATAACCCAGCGACAGCAGAGCTTCCAGTGCATCCTTATAATTTCCTTGTGATTCATTTGCAGATGTTTGGACATGTTCATGAGTCTGTAAAGACAGCGTTTGTGGTACTTTGTCCTTTAGCTCAAGTACGATGCGTTCAGCAGTTTTTTTCCCGACACCTTGGGCATTTTGTAGTGCCTTAAGGTCTTGAGAAGCGATGGCACTGGCCACGTGCCCATAAGGCATGGACGATAGGATACCGATGCCTACTTTAGGACCCACGCCACTGACAGAGGTCAATAGCTGGAACATGTTTAGTTCATCTCGCGTTGAAAATCCTACGAGAGAGATGGCGTCTTCCCTAACGATCATTTCCGTATAGATGACGATGTCTTCGCCTGGCACTGAAAAATCTGCGATAGACCCTGTAGAGGTCATAACGCGATAACCGATGCCCTGATTTTCCACGACGACGGCATCACCGAACACGTGGCTGAGTTTTCCTTTTATAAAATCGATCATGGTTCCTCCAAAGCGAATCGTATTCCTTATTATAACCAATTTATCACTTAAATTCCATTACAGGGCGATTACCTTTTTTGTAATGCTTACGGCGCTTAGATGCGACGGCTTTGCCAGGAACCGTTTCGGTAATAAAAGAGAATCACCGCCATATCGACCAGTTCGCTGAGGATATACGCCACCAGCAATCCCGTAAATCCACCCTTTAAGAAATACGTGGTGAACAAACCGATAGGAATTAAAACGGCCCATCTGGAGACCACAGAAGCGATGAAAAACGGCGTATTATAGCCCGAGCCAGAAAAGGCCGTACCATAGCCAAACAGCATCGCCAGTAGAATCATGGATGGAATCAGCCATTTGACGATGGTGGCGCCGATCTCGATGACCGCCAAATCCTTTATGAACCACGATACCATCTCCTCCGCATAGAGAAAAGATCCGATACTGATGAGAATCATAACGCCTACACCGAGGCGTGCTGAAGCATGGATGGTCTTTTTAGCGCGGTCGAGGTTCTCAGCTCCCAAATTTTGACCGACGATGGAGCTTCCACCCATGTTAAGCCCCATTAGTGGCATAAAGCATAAATCCACTAGCCGTATAACGATGCCATAGGCCGCCACATAAGGTGTACCATAGAAGGCGATAAGCTTGAATAGGATAAAGTTCGCCAGGTTGCGGTTAAGGCCTTCGAATCCAGAAGGCAACCCTATGGTAATCAGTTTTTTGTCGATTTCTTTATCCAGCACAAATAGCTTTCGCCATTCGATGGTCACATAGGTTTTTCCAGTCAATAGAATCCAGAAGGCGATAAGAAAAGCCACCACTGAGCTGATGACAGTGGCCAGTGCTGCGCCGAAAACACCCATCCCAAATCCAGGAATCGGCGAACCGAAAAAGGTCACATAGGGAATGGTATCGAACATCAAAATAGGATCGAGCACGATGTTGAGCACTGAAACCACGATCATCAGATAAAGGGGTTTCTTTGAATCGCCGATGCAGCGCATGGCGGTATTGACGGTGTAGGATGAAAACATGATCGGTAAAAAGAAGGTTCTAATATACCCATAATCCATAGCCGCTTTAAAGGTAGTGGGATCATCCGTAAAAAAACGTGTCAGGGGCTCCAGAAAAAGGAGCATAAACGCCCCTGCCACCAAAGCGATGAGCCCCTTGAACGTAATGGTTTGCTCAACTACCCTAGCCGTCTTATTAAGGTCACCTTGCCCATAGCTCTGTGAAATCAATGAAATGGAGCTCGTGCCGATGATATCGTTAAATACATAGATAATCACAGAAATGGTACTATAAATCGTAACACCCGCCACTGCCTCAGGTGAGATCATCCCCACATAAAACATGTCCACGACGTTAAAAAGCGTCTGTGCAAAAAAACCGAACATCGTCGGTAGTGCCATGTAGATCAAATTGCCATATACAGACCCAGTGGTGAGATCTCTTTTTTTCATGAATCGTGCCCCCAAATATTATGTCAGTTATGCTCCTTTATCATTATACTTGATGGACATAAAAAAAACGAGCGTTAGTAACGCTCGCTATCATCGTATTCGTCTTTTACATCCTCATACGGTACTGCATCTGGATCATCCTCTGGCATGACGATGGCCATGATAATATACACCAACACTGGTGAGCCTACTGCGAAAAACACTGCTAGAACCCACAATACCCTGATAATCGTTACATCGAGACCAAAGTATCTTGCTAAACCAGCACAAACGCCAGAAATTTTCGCTTCACATTTAATTTTACTTAATCTTCTCATCGTAAACCTCCTCTAGTTCCTTTAAATTAAATATAGAGGTTTTTCTATCTGAAAGCAAGCATTCTAGCGGATTCTAAACGCTTTTTAATCATTTCCTAACCTAATGGTTCTGAAAGTGACTCTCGGCGATTTTAACCATCTCACGGGCATCCTTTCCGTAATAATCTGTGCCGATCATTTGCGCCGTTGCCGTCGATAGAACCGCGCCTCCCACCGCAACCTTCACGTCGGGGAGTGATTCTCTAAGGCGTAGAATCGTCTCCTTCATCGACTGTACTGTCGTGGTCATAAGTGCGCTAAGCCCAACCAGATGAATGCCTTCTTCCCTACAAACCGACACGATTCTCTCTGGATCCACGTCTTTTCCTAAATCTACGATTTGATAGCCGTAATTTGCTAAAACCACCTTTATAATATTTTTTCCGATATCGTGAATGTCATGCTTTACCGTGGCGAGTAATACTTTTCCTCGGTTGATCGGTGCTTCGCCTGAGCTGGCTAAAGCGACTTTAATCACCTCGAACACCTCCTGGACCGATTCAGCCGCCTGAATCAACTGCGGTAAAAAGAGCGTGCCCTTTTCGTATGCAGCGCCCACTTCATTTAAAGTAGGGATGATTAAGCCATCCACTAGGTCCATGGGTGCACGGTATGTCAGCAGTGTCTCTGCAAGTTCCCTCGCATGATTTTTCAGCCCGCTTTTAATGGCCTTTTCCAGCTGTTCAGCCACTTCGTTTTCTCCAGAAGGCACCACGGTCGTCAGCACCTCTTGGGTCTGCCCACCATGCTTAGCGATGTAGCGAACGGCACCCTTATCACGATTTGAAAGCACTTCAAAGGCATCTATCGCCGCCATCATCTCCAAATGACCAGGATTGATGATCGCTGCATCCAGACCAGACATCAGTGCCATGGTCAGATAGGCTAGGTTCACCTGTCCCCGTTTTGGCAGTCCAAACGAAACATTACTGACCCCTAGTACGGTTTTTACACCGAGTCTTTCCTTTACCAGCTGGATGGTTTCCAGTGTTACCATCACTTCCGCCTGTTGTGCACTGGCGGTTAACACGAGGCAGTCGATAAAGAGATTCTCTTTAGGAATGCCTATTTTTAACGCTTCATTAACGATTTTTTCTGCCACTGCAAAACATCCCTCAGCTGTACTGGGAATCCCTTCGTCATCAAGAGTGAGACCGATAAGGCAAGCGCCATACCGCTTGGCGATGGGCAAAACAGCGTCGAGAGAACACCGCTTGCCATTTACTGAGTTGATCAGCGGCTTTCCATTATAATAACGTGCCCCAGCTTCGATGGCCGCTGCACCAGCTGCATCGATTTGTAACGGAACATCCAGAACCGCCTGAATGCTTTGAACCACTTGTTTCATAAGCGCTGGCTCGTCTGCGCCTGGTACACCGCAATTGATATCTAGCACCTTGGCACCTTCAGAAACCTGAGTGAGCGCTTCCTTCATGACGTAATCCATATCACCGGCTAAAAGGGCTTCCTTTAGTTTTTTCTTACCCGTAGGATTTAATCGTTCGCCGATGACCACGGTGGCTTCATCAAACTCAATCGTTTGTGCATAGGATGCCACCCGGGTCTTTAAAACTGAAGGTGTCCTACGGTTTTCTTTTATATGCGATCGATCCACGCCTTCTACCAGCTCTCGAATCGCTTTGATATGGTCCGACTGAGTACCACAGCAGCCACCAAGTCCTCTGACGCCCTTTTCGATAAACTTGACCATCACCGCTTTAAAGGTGTTGACTGGCTGATCATATACGGTGATTCCCTCGATAATTTTCGGCAGGCCAGCATTGGGCTGAACCACTATGGGAAGCGTCGTCTGGGATAGAGCAACTTCCACTAAAGGCCACATTTCTTCAGCACCAAACGAACAGTTGAAACCTAACGCTTGTACGCCCAAGCCCTCCAGAGTGGTTATCATACTGACCACATCTGTGCCGAAAAACGTTCTCCCGGAGGTCTCGAAGCTCATGGTACATACCACAGGCAGACGACTATTTTCCACGGCTGCTAGAATGGCACATTTTGCTTCATATAAATCAGTGACCGTTTCGATGATAATCATGTCGCAGCCTGCGTCTTCTCCAGCGATGACCTGAGCTTTAAAAAGATCGTATGCTTCATCAAATGACAGCTTTCCTAACGGTTCGATTAAAGTACCGAGCGGCCCTAAATCAAGTGCCACAAAAATAGGCCGCGACGAATGTGAATTATTTAACCATCTAATTCTGGCGCGTTTGCCATTCTCAGCAGCTGCCTTGATCAGTTCAGCATAATCGGGAAATTTTAGTGGATTCGCACCAAAAGTGTTAATCGTTACGACATTTGCCCCCGCTTCCAAGTAATGATAATGAATGTCCTCTAAAATTTCTGGATTTGTCTTATTATAGGTTTCAGGTGCGACGCCCAGTGGCAGTCCCCTCTGTTGTAATGCCGTGCCCATGGCCCCATCAAATACGAGAATATCGTTTGCTAGCCATTTACTAAATGCTTCTCTTTTCAACGCTCGACCTCCTGAATCGACAATATTCCATCGGACAACTTCCGCAGTTGCCACTGCATGTCTTTGTATTGCCAGTATACGGTACAGTTGAAATCCCCATGACGAAAATCACAGACTTTTCAGGGACCAATAAATAGGCACTTGTCAGGTGGCAGCCTATCCGCTTCTCCGCCCCAATCAAATGCAGAAAGGTCGCCTGCGTCGATAGTTCCAAATCCCCATAACCAGGGCTAAATCGACCAGAGCTGAATTTTCCAGCCTTCATGACACTTGCCGTTTGTGAATCCTGAATATAGTCACAGGTCGCATCGGCGATCGCCGAAGCCGCTGCATCGAGGTAAACCGCATCAGAGGGGGACATGACAAGCATCCGTTTAATCAACCTCGATACGGCATGACCTAATGTCACAGCCGCCACCACGACTTGATTCGACTGTTCTAAAAAGATGGCCAAATCATTAGAGCGAACCGTGGCTGTTCCTGAAGCCGTGTGAAAATCAATTTGCTGCGCCCGCAGCGAAACATCGAAGACCTCAGTCACCGTTTTGATTTGAGCATGGTTAAGAACAGCCTCGATGCTCTCATTCGCCTTCTGAAGCATCACCTCATCTGCAGCGGAAAAAGGAACCTTCAAATACCCAAGTACAATTTCTGCGTTAATGTACCGTTTAATTTCGCTAATCATGGCGTTATCCTATGTTGCGATGACGACATGATTCCACTGATGTTGCTGACGATCCGTTTCGCCACTTCGGGCTTGTTCATGACATATAAATGGATGCCGTCGACCCCTGTGGATAACAGGTCGACGATCTGGTCACAGGCATATGCGATGCCCGCATCCTGAAGCGCCACTGGATTATGCTCATATTTTTCGAGTATTTTCTTGAATTTGTCAGGTAACGAAGCCCCACTCAGTGCCACCATGCGCTCGATTTGCTTTCGATTGAGCACAGGCATGACCCCCACAGTAATCGGCACCTCGATATCAAGGCTTCTCACTTCGTTTCTGAACGCATAAAACAAATCCGTGTCGAAGAAAAGCTGCGTCACTAAAAAATCGACGCCCTTTTGCACTTTATCTCTTAAATAAATCAGGTCAGTGGTCTTACTTCTCGCATGGATATGACCTTCCGGATAACAAGCAGCCCCTATCCCGAAATGGCCATTTTGCTTCACATGGGCGATCAGATCTGCCGCATATTTAAAATCAGAGGCTTTAGGCACCGCGTTTACCTCTAAATCCCCTCTCAAAGCCAGTATATTCTCGATGCCCTCCGAACGATAGATGTCCAGTATCTCATCGATTTCCTTTTTCGTTACACCGATGCTCGTCAGGTGTGCCAATGCCTCTATGCCATGTTCGCGCTTGATTCTCGATGCCATACGCACCGTATCCATGCCTCTTTCGCTTCCCGCTGCACCATAGGTAACACTGATATAATCCGGTTTGAGCTCAGCCAGCACATCGATGGTATGATGAACGCCTAAGACATCGCCATCGCGTTTCGGTGGAAAGATTTCGAAAGAAAGGACAGGCCGACTTTCGCTAAACATTTCATTTATTCTCATCAGGCCTCCTAAAGCTCAAACGCTTGGTGGATCGCTAAAACGGCCTTTGCATAGTCCACTTTACTCACCACACAAGTGATGTTGATATCGGAGGTAGAAACCATCTCGATGTGGACACCTTGATCAGCGAGGCACTGAAACAGACGCGATGCAACTCCTGGCGTGGTCTTCATGCCCACACCGATGATGCACACCTTCGCTACGTCCTCAGTTCCATAGACCGCTTCCGCATGAAGCTGCTTTCCTAAATCGTTTGAAAGACGGAGTGCTCGGTCGTACTCTTCCTCCGCCACTGTAAATGAAATGGTGATTCGGTTTTGATCGACGACATTTTGTGTGATGACGTCCACGTTTACATTGGCGTCCGAAATCGTTTTAAAAATAGTCGCTATATTTTGTGGTTTATTCTCAATATTTGCAATCGTGATTTTCGCGTTATTCGTGGTATGTGCCACGCCGCGCACCAAAGCTTGTTCCATGTTTTCCTCCTCATCCATGACATAGGTTCCCATTTCATCGTTGAACGATGACCTCAAGTGGATCGGCATATGATTTTTAGCTGCCAGTTCCACGCTTCTAAGATGGAGCACTTTAGCCCCAGAACCTGCCATTTCAAGCATTTCGTCAAATGTGATGCGATGAATTTTATGGGCATTAGGGACCACTCTAGGATCTGCGGTATAGATGCCATCCACATCCGTGTAGATCTCCACTTCGTCCGCCTTAAGCGCCACACCGATGGCCACTGCCGACGTATCGGAGCCACCCCTTCCAAGTGTGGTGATTTCCAGATCCTTCGTAACGCCTTGGAAACCTGCGATGATAACGACTTTCCCCTCTGTCAGCGCCTTAATGATTTTAGTCGTATCAATAGTCTCGATCTTCGCTTTATTATGATTTTCATCAGTAAAAATCCCTACCTGTGCGCTGGTGAAGGAAATCGCTTCTTCACCTAATGCTTTTATGGCCATGGCAAGTAGTGATATGGAAATCTGTTCGCCTGTGGCTAGAATCATATCGAGTTCTCTGCCGGAGGGCTTATCGGTGATTTCCTTCGCCCTGTTCACCAAATGGTCGGTCATTCCTGCTGGGGCTGATACGACGACGACGACGTCGTGCCCGCCACGTTTGGATCTGACCACCTTCTCTGCGACGTTTTTTACACAATCTGAATTTGCCATGGATGTTCCACCGTATTTTTGAACGATGATGCTCACGAAAACCCTCCTTTCGGTACATTTTTATGCATTCTAAACCGGATGTAACGCAAAAAAAAGCGTCGCTTCCACTCGGAAAGCGACGTTTTCAGTTAAGTCCGCTATCGGGAAAGAATATTTTAATAGTGATATTAGCATACATCACCATCCGGCGCAAGTGTTTTTTATGCACTCAGCAAATCCTCATCCCGAGATGTTTTTTTAATTTTATCATGCTGATTAAGCAGGTCTCTTTCGCCTTCTTCGATGAATTGGTTGGCATAGAGATCATAATAGTGCCCCTTAAGCGCCATCAGCGTATGGTGATCACCCTGCTCGATCACTTTGCCCTTTTCAATCACGAGAATCACATCGGCATTTCTAATCGTCGATAAACGGTGCGCGATGATGAAGCTCGTTCTATTTTCAAGCACAGTGTCGATGGCATACTGGATTTTAGCTTCCGTTTCAGTATCGATGGAGGACGTCGCTTCATCTAAGAAGAATAAGCTCGGTCTAGAAATAATCGCCCTTGCAAAGGAGATCAGCTGTTTTTCACCCGTGGAGAGCATGCCGCCCCCTTCACCCACTTCTGTTTCATAGCCCTTTTCGAGCTTGATGATGAAGTCGTGTGCGTTGACGGTCTTTGCAGCCTCGATAATTTCCTCATCCGTCGCATCCAGCTTACCATATCGAATGTTTTCTTTAATCGATCCACTGAACAAATGTGGCGACTGAAGCACGTAGCCGATGTTGGCATGTAGCCAGTTTTGGGAACGCTCTTTGTAATCCTTTCCATCGATGAGAATTTGACCTCCTGTAGGTTCATAGAATCTGCAGGCGAGGTTTACGATGGTGCTTTTACCAGAACCGGTCTCACCAACCAAAGCGATGGTTTGACCAGCAGAAACCTTAAGGTTGAAATCCTGAAGGATATACTCCCCTTCCTTATAATAGAAATCCACGTTCTTGAACTCCACATCACCGTGGATCGGTTCCCAGTTTTCGACCTTTTGATCGTAGTGGTTACCGTAAAGTGCTAGTACCTCTGAATCCTCAGTGATGTCTTCTTTTTCGTTGATCAGCGACATTACACGTTCTGCAGCAGCCTGTGCACTGATCATCTCCGTATAGATTCTTGCGAGTTCAAGTACGGGATCGAAGAACTGCCTTGCATAGGTGATGAACAGCATGAGCGTACCATACGTGATCAGTTCACCCATGATGAACACACTACCGAAGTAGAGCGTGAGTACGGTTCCGATGGCTGATATGAACAACGCCATCGGCAAGTAGCCCGCTGAGATCGTACCTGCACGTACTGAATTACGTTTCATATCCAGTATCACTTCGCCGAACTCTTCACGATTTAGCTCTTCTCTAACAAGTGTTTTCGTGGTCTTTGCTCCGACGATCCCGTCATTGAAAAGACCTGTAATTTTTGAATTGATTTTTCTCACGTTTCTATAAGACACCAGCATCTTTTTCTCGAAGAAAACGCTGATGACTGCGAGAAGCGGCACCGTTACTAAAGTAACGAGCGCTAACCGCCAATTGACGATGAGCATGACGACGGAAATACCGATCATCATGGCAAATCCCCATACCATATCCACCAATCCCCATGCAACGGTTTCAGAAATTTTCGAAGCATCTGAAGTCGTTCTGGCGATCATCCAACCGATGGCATTTTTATCATAGTAGCTAAATGACAGCTTTTGAAGCTTTTCAAAAGCGTCTTTTCTCATCTGATAAAGCAGTCCCATCTCGATCTTCCCAGCATGCTTGATAAACAAGAACACGATAAGCGAAAGCGCGACGGTCAGTACGGCATATGCCACAGCTACGACCCAGAGTCCCTCTAAATTTCTAGGAACGACGAACGTGTCGATGGCATATTGCGTCAAAAGAGGAAAGGAAATATCGACTGCGGCCAGTGAGATCATAAATGCGCATAAGATGAGGAAATCCTTTTTAAAGGACTTGAAGTAAATGAACATTTCCTTCCATACCGTCTTATCGTATTTGAGTTTCATTTCTTTGTTTGAATTTTCCACTAAAATCCCTCCTTAAGGGCTGACTTGCCAGTGATTAAACCACCATTTTCTGCAAGTCCCAAATCCGTTTATATAACCCATCTTCATTGATGAGTAAATCATGAGTTCCCTGTTGAATCATCTCGCCACTATCTAAAACCAATATATAGTCGGCTTCAGCCAGTGTGTTGATGCGATGACTGATGATCAATGTGGTGACGTCCTTGCTGCGTTTTTTTAAAGCGCGTCTAATGCGCATATCCGTTTCCGTATCCACTGCACTTAGAGAGTCATCGAAAACCAAAATACGCTTATCGTGGTCGATGATGGTTCTGGAGATGGCCACACGTTGCTTTTGACCGCCAGATAAGGACACGCCTTTTTCGCCGATAATCGTCTCATAGCCATCCTTAAACGTAAGAATATTATCGTGAATCGATGCCACCTTTGCCGCTTCTGCGATTTGGTGCTCATTATAATTGCGATCGATGATGCCGATGTTTTCTTTAACCGTTTTAGCATACAAGTATGGCTCCTGTAAAATCAGACCGATTTTTCGACGAATCCATTGCTTGTTGATGGTTTTTAGTTCGTGCCCATCGATGCGGATGCTCCCCTCATAATCATAGAGCCTTTGAAGCAAGTGCACTAAAGTAGATTTACCTGCGCCTGTTGAACCTAAAATACCCAAGGTCTTTCCTTTTTCAAGTGTAAAGCTAATATTACTTAATGCGCGTTTACCGTCAGGATAGGAAAAACTGACGTTTTCAAAGACGATTTCACCTTCAATCTCAGGTTCGATCTCATCTGGTAAAGCGTGCTCGATCGGCTCATTTAAGATTTCCTCAACACGGGTGATGGCCACTGTCGTTTTACCCATCTCACTTAAGAGTCTACCGGACTGCTTAACCGGCCATAACAGCATGGACTCGTATGTGATGAATGCGATGAGTGTTCCGATGGTGAGCGAGCCATCGATGACCATCATGGCGCCGACCACTAGGACGATGCCACTTTGAAATAGGGTCAAAAGGTCTGAGGACGACCAAAACATGGCTAAAATCTCGATAAGTCTGTAGGTGGTTTTTCGGTAGTTTTGGTTTACGTCCTCGAATTTATCGATTTCGTATTTCTCTCTACCAAAGGCACGTACCACGCGTACACCGGAGAGATTCTCCTGTAAAACGGTGGTCAACTTTCCTTCCGCTTCATCCGACTTTTTAAAATTCTTCTGAACCTTGGTGAAAAAGATGTATGAAAAGAAAAATAAGACCGGAATCAATGCCACTGCGTAAAGCGTAAGTGCCACATTGAGTGTCAGCATAATGGCCACACTCAAAATAATCATAAAGATGATGCGACCTAAGTCGACGATTTGGACACCGAGGAACCTTCTAATAGTTTCAACGTCAGATGTGCAGCGTTGAATCATATCGCCGGTTTCTTTTTTTGTATGGTATTCAAAGGTCATGTACTGAATTTGCTTATATAAAGCGTCTCTCATATTTTGAGCGATGTTTTCTGCAGCGTAACTGGAGAGGAAACCTTTTAAAAAGAGAAAAACCCCTCTTATAAAGTTAATTCCGACGATAATCCAAACCACAGCCATCAGATTTTTCCCGGTCATGTCCATGATGAACTGCAGGTTGCCTGCTGGAACATCTCCGATCACAGAATCGACGGCGTATTTAATCAAAATAGGCGTTGCGAGCTGCATGGCTGTTGCGATGACGATTGAAATGATGGCCATTAAAAAGACGGCGCGATATCCTTTCAAATACTTGAATATGTTTTTCATGGGTGTTACAACCTCCTGTAATTAAACCGTCTGTGCCTTTTACTCAAACAAAAAAGACCATGTTACCATGGTCTATTCAGTACATCGGACGTAAGGCTCAAAAAAACCTTCTGCGCTGATTCATCAAAATAAAAACCACAGACATATGCCTGTGGTTAATCAATCGTTTCAAATGTTACGCTTTGATTATTCCGCAGGCTATAAACGTATTGAGTTGTGCAGTGGGCGCACTGATAGCGCTTCCAAATGCATTTGATGCTTTTTTGTTACTTCTAATGCTGAGTATCATCATCGTTTACAACCTCCTTCTTTGAATTTAGCAATTCTTCTTCGCCTGTCGAAGTTTTGCTCTAAAAATAGAATATATCAATTTTTTTATATGCGCAACTGGTTTTTAAATTTGTCACATGCTTGTAATAATTCGATGCGCTTCGAACCATTTACCGTTGTCCGTATTTGTTAACATAAAAATCACGCATAAACGTGCAATCCTCGTCACTAAGCGACACAGACCCGCCTATGTTAGCTGCCAATAGCGTCGCCTGTGCAGATTTTTCACAAATTTGAGCGATTTTCATGGCTTCCTTAAGTGTGTTGCCAGCTGCTAGTAACCCGTGGTTGGCCATAAGCACCGCTTGTCTTCCCTCCAGCGCTTTTACCACTACCGCTCCTAAGTCCTGAGATCCCGGTAGACGGTACTCTGAAACACGCACCTCACCACCTGTCACCTGGATCAAGTCTTCACAGGATGCTGGAATAGGCTTTCTCGCGATGGCCATGGCCGTACAGTGTACCGAATGGGTGTGAACGATGGCGAAAACGTCTGGTCTGTTTTTATAGATTTCGATGTGCAGAGGAAGCTCGATCGACGGCTTCATGTTGCCATCGATAAGGTTCCCTTCAAGGTCGATGATGGGGATGTTTTCTGGCTGAAGCTTTTCATAATCCACACCGGAAGGTGTGATGGCGATGAGGTCTTCGTCAGGTATCCTAACGCTGACATTTCCCCATGTGCCGTATACGAGTGCTGTTTTTAAGATTAAAAGCCCTGCCTCAATAATTTCTTTCCGTGCTATTTGATGTTTTAACGACATGATATTCTCCTAAACGATGATCAATGATTGCTGACACTTACATGATTGCGCCGTCTCTGTCCGGCTCAATAGCTCTAAAAACAATCGGGTCAGCTTTTCCTTGTTTTGATTCATGGATGCCGTAATCTGATGGCCTGCGATTGCTTTCCCTTCGATTCCTGTGCACCAATTGGTGATGACGCCTACAGCAGCATAGCATATTCCGAGTTCCTTGGCCAGCACACTTTCGGGAATATTGGTCATTCCCACCACATCGCCACCAAGCTGACGGTACATTCTGATTTCAGCTGCGGTTTCGAATCGCGGGCCTTCAGTACAGACATACACAGCGTTTCCCTTGCAATTTAGCGCATGTGCTTCGAATCCATCAACCAGCATTCCGCGAAGGCGGTTACAATAAGGATCGGTCATCTCCACGTGGGCAACCCTCTCCGTGTCGCCATCAAAAAACGTCTGGATGCGGTTTTTCGTAAAATCCATAAAATCGTTTATAACCACGATATCGCCAGGTTCATAGGCATCATTCATGGAACCAACAGCACAAATAGCCATTATCTCATCCACCTCAAGCATTTTTAATGCCATCATATTGGCGCGATAATTGATTTTATGTGGCGGTAGATTATGCTCTTTCCCATGACGTGCGAGAAAAATCACTTCCGTACCCCCTATTTTCACTAAATCGTAAGACACGTCTCCGTAAGCCGTGACGATGGATTGCGTCGTAGCCCCCTCCATTACGTCATAAACACCTGTTCCACCGATGATTGCTTTTCGGTTCATATAGCCTCCTGTTTGATGTCCCTGATGCGCTTAATGGCTTCCACATAAGGCGGATATAAAATCCCCTTCTCTGTAACGATGCCCGTGATGTTTTCGTTAGGTGTCACATCAAAGGCTGGATTATACACAGCCATCCCTTCAGGCGCCACCATAATTCCATCGATATGCGTCACCTCAGTCGCATCCCGCGACTCGATTTCTATATAAGAGCCATCCGCCATATCAAAATCGATGGTGGTGGTAGGTGCTACGATATAGAAGGGCACATGATACGCTTTTGCTAGTACCGACAGCATAAAGGTGCCGATTTTGTTCGCCGTATCGCCATTACCTGCGATGCGATCTGCACCGACGAAAATCTTATCGATTTTACCATCTCGAATTAATGTCGCCGCAACACTGTCTGGAATCAAGGTCGAAGGTATCCCCTCTTCCATGAGTTCCCATGCGGTAAGTCTTGCCCCTTGTAATCTCGGACGCGTTTCATCCGCAAACACTTTAATGTTTTTTCCGGTGAAATGGGCTTCTCTGATGACACCTAAAGCCGTTCCATAAGCCACTGTCGCCAATGCCCCCGTATTACAGTGGGTGAGGATCGTGTCCCCTTCGTTCACCAACGTGTTGCCATACACTGCCATTTGCTTGCAAGACGCCGCATCTTCATTATAGATGGCCCATGCTTCAGCGTTTACCACTGCACGATAATCCTCTGGGCGTGCTTTTGACACAGCATCCATAATACGCGCTGTCGCCCACATCAAATTTACTGCAGTTGGCCTGCTGGCGTCCAAAGTGACCTTCACCTCTTGAAGGGTATCAAAACTGAGGTCCTTTCCCAGTGCATTCGCACCGATTAGCATTCCAAATGCCGCTGTCGCGCCTATTGCAGGTGCTCCTCTGACGATCATGTCCTTAATGGCATGTACCACTTCCTCTAAGGTGCGAATCTCCACATAGTTTTTTTCAACTGGGAGCTTTCTTTGATCGAGTAAAATCAAAACGTCGTCTTTATAATCTACTGCTTTAAATGCACTCATTCCACTCCCCCTTTGTGCCTTTTTATTAATTTAGAAGCTTCTAGCTTCGCCTGCGTCATAACGTTCTTCTCATCGAGACAGGTAAATTCATAGTCCTCCATCAGCACCACACCATCACATATCACGTGGCTCACATCAGTGGCTGCAGCGGAATAAACAACTGCTGAAACTAAATCATGATGCGGTACCAAATGTGGCTTCTCCAAATCGATCAGGATAAGATCCGCGCGTTTGCCCACCTCAAGCGTCCCGACGAGGTGATCGATGCCGAGCGCCTTAGCGCCGTTTATCGTCGCAATTTCAAGCACCTTATAGGCAGGTAAGGCTGTGGGATCTCCAGTAACGCCTTTATTCACCAGTGCCGCTAAATGAAGCTCTTCAAACAGGTTAAGGTTGTTGTTCGATGCGCTACCATCCGTACCGATGGCCACATTTACCCCCGCTTCCATTAGCTGAGCAATCGGTGCAAACCCATTGCCGAGCTTAAGGTTACTGCTTGGATTATAGAGAACGCTGACGCCATGCTGTTTAAGAATCTCTATGTCTTTTTGATCGATATGAACACAATGCGCAGCACTGACATGCTTATTAAGGACACCCAAATCTTCCAAATGCTTAACAGGAGATACACCATGCGTGTCATAGGATGCTTTAACTTCAGAAAGGCTTTCTGATAAGTGAATATGCATCGTCGTCTCCAGCGATTGGGAAAGCTCAAAAGCCGCCTTTAAATAGTCATCCGAGCAGGTATAGGGTGCATGCGGGGCTACTTCTACACGTATTCTTCCATCGCAGGACAAATGCCAGTGATGAAAAAACGCCTTGGTTTGGCTTAACAGCTTTTGCTCCGGATCCGTCACACCAACCATGCCCAATCCTAAAACGGCACGCAATCCCACCGCTTCCGTCGCCCTCGCGACGTCTTCCATATAAAAATACATATCGCGATACGTCGTTACACCTGATCGAATAAGCTCAACCAACGATAAAAGCGTTCCTGCATATACGGCTTCACCATTTAAATGGCCTTCAACTGGCCAAATCTTTTCACTAAGCCACTCCATTAATGGTAAATCATCTGCATAATTTCGAAGCAGCGACATGGCCATGTGCGTGTGGGCATTAATAAGCCCAGGCATGGCAATATGGCCCGTTCCATCGATAATTTTATCCGGGATAAATGCACTTGGCACTTCTCCGATATGAGAGATCATCCCCTCCTCAATAGCGATGTCCCTACAAACCACGGGGGAGTCTTTCGAAGTCATGGTTATAACAAATGCGTCTTTAATTAAAAGCTTCACTAAAGTCTCCTTACTGTCATCCTAAAATCAGATCAACATAGATTCTATAATCGATTTAACATGTTCGTTTAATTTTACCGTTTCACGGTTCATTTCTTCCGTCATCTCGATGCACGGTGCAATTTTAATCGTGACATGCGCAGGGGTGATTTTAAGCGTTCCCTTCTTCATGAGGTTCATCGAACCATTGATGGCCACTGGAACGATGGGGACCCCTGATTTAGTAGCGAGCTTCATGCCCCCTGGTTTGAACTCCAGTAAAGCGCCATCCGGACTTCTAGTTCCCTCTGGAAACAATACCATGGAATGCCCCGACTTTAAGATTTGAACGCCTTCTGTGATGGATTTCACTTGCTTTCTTATATCCGAACGGTCCATGAAAACACAATTCATATATCGCATCCAATCACGAACGATGGGTAATTTCAGTGTTTCAATTTTTGCGATGAATCCCTTTTTACCTGGTATTTGTGTCAACATCAGTGGAATATCGAAGTTGCTTTGGTGATTCGAGACGAATAACACTGCGCGATCATCCGGTACATTCTCTATCCCTTCTACTGAAACCGTACATCCGGCAAGCTTCAGTAAATCGCCCATCCATTCACGGGCCTTTTGATCTGCAAATTCTGCTCTAGCAACACCATCCGCCATTTTCCCAGCTTTGATATAGCTTGGTATATAAAAAATGAGCTTAACCCAAAAAAAAGTAAACCAAATAAGTGTACGAATCATGTATTCTCCTCCAAGTTGATTTCTTCATATCGATAAGGAATTTCTATGGTAAAACACGTCCCTAATCCCACTTTACTATCGACGCTAATACGACCATGATGTTTGTCCACGACGATGTTATGGGAAATACTGAGACCTAGGCCAGTCCCCTGTCCCACAGGTTTCGTGGTGAAAAACGGGTCGAAAATATTGCTGAGATGTGCTTCGTCATTACTTTTGATGGCATGTGCCGCATTGATGATCAGGTTCACGAATACCTGCTCAATTTGACCTTTATTACAGTAGACAGGCGGACAAGGATTAAACTCTTTTTGCACCGTTGCGATATACTTGACCTCATTATTAACCACGATGAGCACTTCATCCAGTAGCTCATTGATGTCCACGTACTCAAAATAATTTTCATCAGATAATCGAGCAAAGTTACGCATGCTGCTGACGATTTTTGCAACCCGATCCAAACCTTTCTGAGAATCCACGTTGAGCTCTGGAAAATCTTCGAATACGAACGCCATGTCGAGCTCGCGCCATTTGATAAGCATCGCCTCTTTAAATTTCGATAAATCATCATGTTGGTTCGTCAGATCCATAGATGCGTCTATAAAGGTCTTAAAACGATCCACATATTGCTTGATATTTGTAAAATTACTGATGACGAACGCGAGGGGATTATTGATTTCGTGTGCGATACCAGCGGCAAGTTCCCCGATGGCCACCAGCTTTTCCTTTTGAACCAGATGATATTGTGTTTCTTTTAAGGTTTCGTTTACTTCCAGAAGTTTCGCGTTTTGCGATTCAAGCATGATTTTAGCTTGTCGCATGGCGTTTTCATTTTCAATATCTCTTATCGTGGAATTGACTCTGGAAACAAAGTCCATTTCCTCAAATGGCTTTTTGATATAATCTACTGCGCCTAAGTCGAAACATGCCTTGAGAATTTTAGCATCACTAATGGTGGTTAGCATGATGACCTTAGGTGGATCCACAAACTTAATTTGGTGAAGCTGCTCTAGCACTTGTAATCCAGTCATCTTAGGCATGATGATGTCTAAAAGCACCAGGTCGATGGTATGCGTGTAAATGTGTTCGAGTGCGGCCTCTCCGTCCATGGCAAACTCGATATCGCATGGGATGTTATATTTAATTAAAGTATCTCTCGCAATAAACTGATTGATGCGACTATCTTCAACAATTAATATTCTCATGGCTCAACTTCCACCCTCTTGGTTTATACCTTAGGAACTTCCAGTAAATCGCGCATTAATCGGATTCTCTTTTTCTTTAAAGTCATTGCCATTTCAGTTTCAAAGTGTTTATGGTGTTCAATCACTTTTGAAAAAACCTGAAGGTATTCCGCAATTTCATTCAGTCCAAAAGCTGAATCTGAGCCCGCTAACCCCATAAGCTGCCTTATTATGATCCCATAGCGAACGAGTAGTAGCTGATAGCCCTCTTCTACATTGGCACCCTCAGAGAAAGGAAAAAGGTTCTTATAAAGATGATTCTTAAAGTAATTCTTCAGCACATGTGGATGTTCTGTCAACACCTGTTCAAGTCGTGACGCTCCCTTGATTAAATCGCCCTTTTCTGCACGTTCCGTCAGTTCGACATATCTAGGGCTGTCGCTGATTCCCAACGCCATCAACTGACGGATTAGTTCCTCCTGGATAGGCAAAATGAAAGGGAATCGGTGAAGCCTATTGGATCCGATGAGTGGGGCTTTCCAGTTATTCATCAGATTGAGTGTGCCATTCATCTCAAGTGTGGCCAAATGGGTCAAATAATGCCCCATTTTATAGAGGGCCACCATAAGATCCTCCTCTTCATCGACAAACCGGACACAGCGATTTCTTACGACTAATAAATGCTGAAGTAGCTTGCCTCGGTAGTTTTTAGCATTTTGCTTAAGATCATAGGTAATTAAAGGCATATGATGCGGCTCTGCTACCTCAACTAAATTCATCGCCTCCGGTTCAAATACGAGCATCCTCGCCACTTCTGGACATGAAGCTGTAGCAAATCGCTCTGTATTGCCGTCGATGCGATTGGTTATGCGAGGAAAACTATCGCAGACATTAGATAAATACGTTTCGCCGAGGTGTTTTTGAATCATGCAAAGGTGGTCAGCGTTTAAAAACGAACACTTTTTTTCTTCAGTCAAAACGACAAAGGCATAATTTATCGATGGATGCACCATATGCGGGTTTTTTTTCACATAGCGATGAAACTCGCGTTTCATTACTGGCTGAGTGACTCTTTGATATTTTTCATAGGTGGATTGGTCGATATCCACGTCCCAACCGATACAGCAATTGTCCTCACAGGCACCACCGATGCATTTGAACGTTTGTAAATAGTGTGGAATTTTCATTTGACCTCACTTCGCGTTATTGATTTCTAAATTAGGGTATATATTAATCAGTTTTATTATCGTCATTTATAGGAGGGGGTACCTATGAAAAAAGTCTTAGTGGGACTTTTAGTGGTGATCATCATTGCAGTTGCAGGTGTTTACGTGGCACTTAATACTGGTAAGAAAGTGGATGTCACCTGGAATGAGGCGGATTATGATAGCGCTATGCAAAAATCAGGCGTGCAAATCGCAGACATCCGCGAGGTCAATTTGATCACATTAGCGAAAAATGATTACACCGCCACGGGCGAAGTGCCTGTGGACGCATCCTTCACCAACTCGGAGATGAGCGCCATCATCGATAAGGCCAATACCGAGGGCGGTCCGATATCCGACTTCAAAGTGGCGTTTATCGGCGATCAGAAAGGTGAGATGAGCTTTAAGTTAACCGAAAACTTTATCGATTTCATTAAAGAACAGAACATGATCCTTTTACCATCAGACAAAATGGCCAGTGGCTTTTGGTACGCGTCAGTGGCTTCCACCAGCAGTATTTCAGACACAGTGGTGAACTTTATCACGAACGTGGCGGCGAACAAGCCGGTCTATGCCTCAGGTACATTGGCACGAACCACAGATAAAAGCGTCAGCATCCATATAGAATCGCTGAAAGTCGGTCAAATCGCCATGAGTGCTGAAGTGGTCGCCAGGGTTGAAGAAGAAGTGCTACAGTTTGTCAACACAGTTCTCGCAAGCACAGAAGGATTCAAAATTCAGGAGCTTCGTGTCGAGGATGGTGCTCTCTACTATAAAGGCACGCTGCCCGCTGAGATTCAGGGTCGAAAAATTGGCGAATAGTGCATTAGCGAAATTGTGAGGTGTAGCCATTGGTGGTCAGGACGTCAAAGCGATAGCCCATGGACAAATAGTGCTCGATTATTTCTGGGAGCGCTTCCACGGTTGATTTTTTCGCGTCAGTATCGTGCATCAGTACGATGGCATTTTTCTTTTTCGCAATTTGAGCGATGGCATTTGCCTTAATCACGCCTGAGGTTGCATATCCGCCCGCGGCATCACCCGTATCGATATTCCAATCAAAGTATTGATAGCCTTGTTCGATAAGTGATTTGCCTAAGCTTAAGATAAATCCTTCCCCATTTGTGTTTCCGGCTGAGGCTGAGCCACCTGGAAACCTAAATATCGTGGGATTTTCTCCAGTCACTTTGAAGACGGCCTCTTGGCATCTGTTAAAATCTTTCCAAAATTGGTCTTCGCTGGCGTATATGTAGGTGTAGTTATGTGAATAGGAATGATTGCCGATGACATGTCCAGCTTCATGGATTTTCTTCAGCATTTCAGGATACTTTTCGACATTCCTACCTTGAACAAAAAAGGTCGCCTTCACACCGTACTGCTTCAATATCTCTAAAATCTGCTCGGTGACCTCATTTGACGGTCCATCATCAAACGTCAAATAAACAACCTTGTCCGTCAGCGCTTCGTTTTGATGTTTTAGCACTTCATACTGAGCCGTGAGGTCCAGTATATCCTGTCTCAGTTCGTCGACGCTGGCTTCAAGCGCCTCTATCTGCGCATCCTTTTCAGCGATTTTCTCCTGTGCACTTTCAAGCGCCTTTAATTGTTCATTTTGCGCTTCGATGACGGAGCCATAGTCTTCGAGCTGTACCTTTTGATCCAAGTTGATTTGGAGCGCTTTAAATCCCGTAGAAATCGCCATGATCGCGATGAGCGAGATAATGATTTTAATGGTTTGTCGATTCATTCTGTTCATTATGTCCACCTTAAATAATATGCTTCTACCATTATAGCACACGAAAGTTCGTGCCGACTATTTATTGATTCACGAGGAGGTTTGTATGGCTAAGAAACTATTGAGTATCATTTTGATTTTAATGCTTGCGGTTATGTATCAGGTATCTGCTGGCACAGAAACTATCCAGAAGATTATCGCCGCATTTAATTATGAGCTTAAGATTAAAATTGACGGCGAAGTGTTCACGCCGAAAGATGAGGATGGCAGCGTCCTGCGCCCCATCATATACGATGGCCGAACTTACCTCCCTGTAAGGGCGCTGGGAGAAGCGCTTGGTGTCGTCGTGGATTGGAATCCGGAAACGAAGACAGTGGATTTATTCACTGATGATTCTAATTTGGGTATCCCTTATAATGATGATATCGATAAAAATCCTGTAACACCTTCCACGATGCCTACACCTGTAGTCCGTGCAGAGGTGGTCAGTGGCAAAATAATCGTTTCATGGGATAAAATCATCTCCAGTAAATTCTCAGGTTATAAAGTGGTGGCTTCCCTTTCGGATTCTACCCCGGTTTATCCTGATGATGGCTACGCAGCCTTTATCACTAACGCCGCTACAACCACCTATACCATCACACCAGGCAGTTCATATAATGGTGGCGACTTAAACGGCGCGTTTGTCAGTGGTAAAAAGTATTACATCAGCATTACAGCCATTTATGGCGATTCGAAAGTCCCTGGTAACACCATCGCCATCGTCCTACCTTAATCTAAAGACAGCAATAAGGAGTTGTCAACCCGGTTAAATCCGTGTTGACAACTCCTTTTTAATTATTCTTCCCAGTTATGGTATACGTTTTGAACGTCATCGTCATCTTCGAGAAGATCGATGAGTTTTTGCATATACTTGATGTCTTCATCATCTGTGAGCTTCGTCATGGTTTGTGGTAAATATCTAAGCTCTGCCATGCTAAATTCATAGCCTTGCGCAGATAATGCGTCTCTTACACCTGCAAAATCAGAAATACTCGTGATGATTTCATAATACTCAGGCTCGATGGAAATATCCTCCGCACCTGCCTCTATGATGAGCATTTCCATCTCTTCGTCGTCCATGCCATCCTTCTTATCCACGATCAGGACACCTTTACGATCGAACATGAAGCTGACACAGCCATTGGTACCGAGATTGCCTTTTCCCTTTGAATAGTAGCTTCTAACGTTGGCTGCCGTGCGATTCGTGTTATCGGTGAGGCACTCTACGAGTACTGCCACACCACCTGGACCGTAACCCTCATAGGTCAGTTCGGTAAATACGGCGCCATCTGTTTCTCCTGCACCTTTTTTTACAGCTCTGTCTATATTGTCATTTGGCATGTTTGCTGCTTTTGCTTTTTCTATAGCACTCATAAGCGCTGCATTATATGCAGGATCAGCGCCACCTTCTCTAGCCGCTACCATGATATAGCGTGCCAGTTTTGTAAACTCTTTTGCTTTTTTAGCGTCTTGCTTTCCTTTGCGGTTGATGATGGTTCCTATTCTACCCACGTGATTTCTCCTGTTCTAGCCGACTTGAAAATAATGCATGACTATTATAGCACAGTTCCTTGACCGGTGCTAGAATTTTGGTGGAATAGGTGGCATTCTTCGCTTATGGGCTGTGTTTTCATGCATGCGCTCGATGATTTTTTTATCATTCTCCGGGATTTCTATCCCTAAAATATAATTGTCGATATGGTCATATGTGGTGCCCATTTCCGCTTCATCGGTCTGACCTTCCCATAAACCTGCTGACGGCTTACGGTCGAGAATTTGCTGAGGAACACCAAGCTTTGCTGCCCACTCAAATACTTCTCTCTTTAAAAGGTTGCCGATCGGTATAATGTCTACGCCACCGTCGCCATATTTGGTAAAGTATCCCGTAAGTACCTCTGCTGCGTTATCGGTTCCCGCTACTAAATAGCCCAGTGAATTGCCGATACCATATAAAGTGCTCATACGTAGACGTGCTCTTAAGTTTGCATCCGCAAGACGTTCACTCACTACATTAAACCCTTCTAAACGTCTTTGAATTTTTCCCAGCAACATGTCGTGTTCCTCAGATAGGTCGATGGTGACATAACTGATGCCGATAGCTTCTGCAAGTGCGATGGCGTCTTGAGCGTCCTTTGGATTACTTTTGCAGGGTAAAATGACACCCAGTGAATTCTCAGGAAACGCTTTTTTTATGAGACAAGCCACCAAAGCTGAATCAATCCCACCTGAAAGCCCTACGAGAATTCCCTTTGTATGGGAAATTGCCACTTGCTCCCTAATCCATTCCACCGTTAGTTCGATTTTTTCTTCGGTTGATTTAATCATCATCTAATCCTTTCTCTTCATTTAATCGTTATTTATGGCGATCGAGCTCAACTAAGACACAATTGAGGTAAACCGTTTTCACGCCTGCTGTTTCAGCTCGGTCGATGATATCGGGTGTGAACGTGCCTGGCTGAAACCAGATGTTCTCGATTCCTAAGGAGATGACATCGCTTAACGCATCGTTGGCACGATCAGGTGCGACCACCACATCCACGCAGTCCACTTTCACAGGTACCTCTGCTAGATTAGGGTAGCAAACATCGCCATCTACCGTCTGGTACATTGGGTTGACCGCATATACTTCATATCCGAATCGCTTAAGCTTCTTATAGATTTTATTACCGAACTTTTCAGGATTATCAGTGGCACCGACCACCGCCCATGCGTTTTTGCTTAACATTGATTTAATGAGTTCATCCATGATTATGCTCCTTTCTCTTCATCGATTTGCAGAATTTTATTCTCTAGCAGGGTAATATAAACATCTTCTAAGTGATTTATAACCATTTGGTTCGATGTTAAATCCACTAAATTTGCATATATCGTCTCTGTGATGGTCGGTGATGAATATAGGTCTAAGGTTACCACTTCGGCGAAGTCGGTTTTATGGAGGATTACCGAATCCATGTTCAGGAGAGCATTCTGCACTTTACCATGTAAATGATAGGCTACCGTTAGCTCGAAATGGTTCGCAACCCGCTTCTCGACGATTTGAGCTGCATGAAGCCCTTCCTTAGCCGACTGTGTGTAAGCGCGAACCAGTCCACCCGTTCCGAGCTTTATACCTCCGAAATATCGCGTGATGACGACGCAGATATCTGTAATCCCCTCGTGTTTAATCATCTCTAAAACAGGAATACCCGCTGTGCCAGAAGGCTCTCCATCATCGGAGTACCTCTGAACTTGATAATTGGCACCCAACACATACACAGGAACATTATGGGTAGCATCCCAATGCATCTTCTTAATACGCTCGATAAACATCAGGGCTTCCGCCTCACTTTTGATGGGCAATACATGTGCGATAAACTTTGATTTTTCAATCTCGAGGACCGCTTCTCCTTCTGTCCAAACCGTTTTATAATCCTTCATCATCAGGCCTCGTCAAGTTTTAGATAGTCACTATACCGGTTGTAATCCGCTATGGAAACCTCCGCGGTAATGGCGGTGCCATTCTCCAAATACTCAAGTGACTTTACCTGATACGTCTCACAGAGATAGGACGCCATTCTACCATCAGTGTAGGGCACAAGAAAATTGGCTAAAATATGATCATCGAACAATTTTGACTTAATGGCTTCCATTAGTACATCGATGTTCTCTTTTGTCTTTGCAGAGATCAATAACGACTCCGTGTCACCCGCCACTACCGAATGTCCTAAATCAATCTTGTTAAATAGGGTCATCATCGGAATGTGGTCTGCCTTGAGCTCTTTTAATACGCGATGGGTCACCTCCATCTGCATCAGATAATTTGGATTCGAAGCATCCACCACATGAAGCAATAAGTCGGCACTAAGTGCCTCCTCCAGTGTCGCTTTAAATGCGCTTACTAAGGTATGCGGTAATTTCGAAACGAAACCTACGGTGTCCGTGAGGATAAACGCCTTCTTGTCCTCTAAAACGATTCTTCTGTTATAGGTATCTAAGGTAGCAAACAACATGTCCTTCTCAAACACTTGTCGCTCCAGATCCGGTTCCTTTGAGAGTCCGATCATACAGTTCATAACAGAGGACTTACCTGCATTGGTATAGCCGACTAAAGCAACCACAGGCACATCATTTTTTTCTCTTAGCTTTCGCTGTATAATTCGGTTTTTATCCGCTTCCGCGATCTGTCTACGAATTTCGTCGATTCGTTCTTGAATACGGCGACGGTCAAGCTCCAGCTTTTGTTCACCAGGTCCTCTGGTGCCAATCCCTCCGCCTGTCCGAGACAGGTTCCCGTTCATACCGATCAGCCTTGGCAAACGGTATTTTAATTGTGCCAGCTCCACCTGGAGCTTGGCGATTTTCGTTTGCGCCCTAATGGCAAAAATATCTAAGATCAGTGCGGTACGGTCGATGACCGTCACACCGATCAACGCTTCGAGATTACGCATTTGTGCACCTGAAAGCTCATCATTGAAAATGACGATATTGGCATCATTGGCCTCTACCGCTAAACGGACCTCATCCACCTTCCCTGTGCCAATATAGGTGGCAACTTCGATTTTCGCTTTATTCTGTATGATCATGCCAGCGACCTCAGCTTCAGCAGCCAAAGTCAGTTCTGCAAGCTCGTTCATGGATTCTTCCACGCTAAACTCGTCTCTAAGACCTTGAAACATCCCTACTAAAATTGCACGCTGTATTAAGACGCTATTCTCTTCCATTTTTTACTCCATTATGATTCATTTTTATAGTCATTATACACCATTGCGTGCCTTTTTCATAACCAGAAATTGGGAGCCTTAAATATTAAAAATTAATTATAAAAAAGGATAATATGCCCTTCAAATCAGCAATTGTGTTATAATACGGTGTAGGATTTTGCGACAGTAGTTGCAGCCATCTCATCAGGAGGTCATTAATGGAAAGTACAAAAAAGGCCGCTCCCGGACATAATAAAACGGGATCAGGTAAATCGACACAAAATAAACAAAAGAAACCCAAAAAATCATTGGGTAACATACTCAAAGTCCTTTTAATCGGCGGTATCATCCTAAGTATTATAGGCGCAGCAGTCGTCTATCTTTACATCATGGTAGCCCTTAAAGACATCGAACCTATCGATCCCGATCAAATCGCAGCTGCGCTTACTGAAAACTCAGTTATCGTCGATGCAGAAGGTCGCGTGCTTGAGCAAATACACAGTGATGGTCTAAGAACCGTCATTAAATATGACGACATGAGCCAGGACCTGATCAATGCTTTCGTCGCTGTGGAAGATAAGACCTTCTTTGAGCATAATGGTTTTAACTTCATCCGTTTATTTGGTGCCGTAAAAGACACGTTGACCACTGGTAAACGCCTTGGTGGTACCAGTACCATCACCCAGCAGCTGGCAAGAAATATCTACCTTTATGAAATTAAAAGTGTGCGTGCCCTTGACCGTAAGGTTAAAGAAGCCTATTATGCCATTGAGCTTGAAAAGTACCTCAGTAAAGAACTGATTATCGAGGGCTACTTAAATCTCGTCTACCTCGGCGCAAACTCAAATGGCGTTGAAGCCGCCGCGCAAGCATATTTCTCTAAAAGCGCCTCAGAAGTCAACTATATCGAAGCTGCTTTGTTAGCAGGTATCGTTAAATCGCCTTCCCTTTATCCGCCGATGATTAACAAGCAAAAGATTGATGTCACTGAAGAAGATTATGTCTTTGATGACTCTGATCCGCTATATACACTCGTCTACAACCCCAACTGTGAAGACCGCTACTTGACCGCCATTTATTTGATGCACGAAAACGGAAAGATCACAGATGCCGAATATGAATATGCTAAAACAGTTGACCTTAAAACCGTCATCAACCCAGGTAAAAGTGCGCAGTCTGAAATTTCCTCCTTCTTTGCCGATATGGTTAAGGATGAAGTGGTTGCAGACCTCGTGGAGCAATATGGCTATACCGCTTCAGAAGCTAAAAATCTCTTATACACTGGCGGCCTGACCATAGAATCCACCATTGATTTCGACATGCAAAAGACACTTGAAAGCCATTATGCACAGAATAACTTCACCCCTTATTATGGTGAATCCACTGCAGTCGCCGTTCGCGCCTTCCAAAAGGATAATGGCCTCACAGCCGATGGCGTAGCGGGGCAGATGACCCTCGGAAAAATCAGAGAGTTAACCGGCATGGATACCTCCACCTTCACACAGGAGGTCTATAAAAAGGGAAGCAATAATGAAGAGGTTATCCTCCTCAAACGCACCTTATTCGAGCTTGGCTATCTCATCAATAATGAAAATTTCCCAAAAGTTACCGTCATGCTGGATAAAGAAGGCAATATCATCTCAGAAGAGAGCAAACGCTTACTCGTCTATAAGCAATCAAATCTCATCGACGCCGATAAAAACTTCGTCATCCCATCCAGTGATTATTCCTTCGATGCTGAAGGCAACCTGATTTTATTAAAGAACAAAAGGATGTACTTCTATCCGCATTATCAGGACGATCAATTGGTCAGTATCCAAGTGGTGGTCAGAGAAACCTTCACATATGATGAAAACAGCGACGAAAACGAAAAGCTTGCAGGTGGAAAGTATAACCTGAACGAGCTTTACACCTATGAAGGACGCGATGTCCTCATACCTAATGAATATAAAACCTTTGATGACGATGGCAACGTCGTCGTCGATAAAGCCTTTATGGTGGATTACCCAGATTTCTTTACCGTAGATGGCAACCAAAACCTTCTCGTAAGTAAAGGTGATTATGTCATCAGCGATCAAGGCGTTATCCAACCACAGTCGGCTATGGTTATCATCGATTATCATAATGGTGAGCTAAAGTCCATCGTGGGTGGCCGAAATATCGTTGGACAGCGTGTCTATAACCGTGCAACCAACCCGAGACAACCGGGTTCTGCCATTAAGCCACTATCTGTGTTCACACCAGCCATCGATTCAGGAAGATATACTGCAGCCACTGTCACTGACGATCGACCAGTCTACCTTCTCGGTGATAAGACGACCAGATGGCCACTTAACTGGTATGAATCCTATAACACCTATGCTAAGCACTGGGGCCTCGTTACACTACGTGAATCTGTCCAGTGGTCAATCAACGTTACCGCGGCACTTATCGCTCAGGATTTAGGCGTTCAAACCTCGCTCGATTACCTAAAAAAATTCGGTATTTCCACATTAGTCACGGAAGGTCCCGTTAACGATGCAAACATCGCTGCTGTGGCGCTTGGTGGTATGACCAAAGGGATTACCCCTATAGATTTAACAGCGGCATATGGCGCCATCGCTAATAAAGGCGTCCTTAACGACGTCATCACTTATAAAACCGTTAAGAATGGTAAAGGCGAAATCATCCTTCAAAACGAGAGCAAGCAAACCTATGTCGTGGATGAAAATGTCGCCTACATCGTTCAAGACATGATGAAAACCAGCGTTGAATCAGGTGTTGCTACACCTGCGAAGCTATCCCCTAAAAATGACGTCATGCCAGTTACAGGTAAGACTGGAACAACCTCCAGCAACATCGATGCTTGGTTTATCGGCTATACTGGCTACTATGTCGGTGGTGTCTGGTTTGGTAACGACTATAACTTCCCACTTGACCAAGGCTCGAGAATTGCTGCTCAGTTCTGGAAAACCGTAATGTCAGATATCCATGTGGACCTTGAGTCGCGTGCCTTCGATGTGCCTAAAAACATCACCACAGTTACTGTAGATATCATCTCAGGTAAGCTCCCTAGTGAACTTTCGGCCCTTGATCCGAGAGGAACTGTTCGTTCGGAGATATTCTTAAAAGGTACAGAACCTACCGAAACAGATGACGTTCACGTGATGGCGGACGTATGTACAGAAAGCGGCAAACTTGCTACGCCATACTGCCCTACGACACTTGTCCAGAGCAAATTGTTTGTAAAAAGACCCGTTCCGTACATCCCAGCAGAGCATAAGGACATCTTTATCAAAGATATGATTTATGATTTGCCAGTGGACCAATGCGATCTTCATAACGAAACAAACGTCACCACTGAATCACCAACCTCCTCTACGACGACGGATTTCATAGGCGTTCAGCCTACCGTTAAGTTATTGGATGGCACACTCTTTATTCAAAGACCATATCCAATCGAGTTAACCAGTGGACAAACGATTATCCTTCCAGTTGGCACGAGGATAAAAACAGACAACTCAATCCTATTTGCCGATGGTTCAACCATCCCAGCCTCAGACATTAAAAATATCCCGAATTACACGGCTGAAGAACTGGATGCTCTCAATCCTTGATTTAAATCTTTAAGATAAAATAGAGCAGTGATCTCAACATGAGTTCACTGCTCTATTTTTTATTCTACATTCGGCTTGAAGCGTCTGACGACCTCACCACCTACGATGATGATGGTTTCCTTATCCTTAATCGCTTCATCGATTAACCCTTCAACATCTAATAATGCTAAAGAGGCGTTGATTTTTTCCAGCTTTGGTTTGGTCACCACGCGATCTGGTAGAAACACTGTGCAACAATCCTCAAAGGGAAGAATGGAGGTTTCAAATGTCTCGATACGTTTGGCGACTTCGATGATTTCATTTTTATCATATGCAGTAAGCGGTCTAAAAACAGGAAGGTCGGTCATACTACCCGTTACTGTCATTCCCTCGATGGTCTGGCTGGCAACCTGGCCTAAATTCTCTCCGGTTACTAAACCCTTACAGTAAAACTGTTTTGCGATGCGATCGGCAATCTTCATCATGAAGCACCTTGATAAAATGGTCATTTCTTCAGATGGACAATTCACATTGATGGCCTTTTGAATCTCTAGGATATTGATGTTGTGGATTTTTAAGTTTCCAGTATAGTAAGTGAGTCTAGAAGCGAGCTCGATAACCTTATCGATTGCACGCTCACTGGTGAACGGATACGAATGAAAGTGGATGGCTTCCAGCTCAAGGCCACGTTTTGCCATCAAATAACCCGCCACAGGGCTATCGATTCCGCCTGATAATAAGAGTAATCCCTTACCAGCGCTGCCGTAGGGCATGCCGCCGGGTCCACTTATACGCTTACTGAACACATAGGCTGACTCCCTGATTTCGATGGTCAGCATGATATCAGGGCGATTCACATCTACACGAAGTCCACCGTGGTTTTGAAAAATATAGCCCCCGACGGCATGGTTGATTTCAGGCGTGGTATAAGGATAATTTTTATCGGCTCTTCTAGTTTCAACTTTAAAAGTCTTTGCGCCAGTTTCTTCAGCGAGCTTCGTAATGAGGGCAAGACACTGGACCTTCAAATTTTCTAGGTCGCGGTCCATCTGAGTAGCTGGGCTAAGCGAAACGACACCGAAAACTTTTTTCACCGATTCGATTACTATTTCTTGCATTCCAGGATCATACTCCACCATCACTCGACCATGACGATCGATGATGGTGATATTAGGAATATGGCTAACTGCTTTTTTTATGTTCGAGACGAGCTTCTTTTCGAAGGTTCTAATGTTCTTTCCTTTTAAACCAATTTCGCCATACCTGACGAGGATCATTTCTCTCATTTTACTTTCTCCTATTACTTCTTCCTATGCTTGCTGGACATGATGCTTCTCAGTGTCTTCGCCGATTCTATCAACATATCCGTGGCCATTTTAACTTCCTCGATGGTCGTCAAATGACTAAAGCTAATCCTAATAGCCCCTTCCAGTCTCGCATCATTTAGTTTCATCGCTCTGAGGACGTGTGAAGCCACTTTTTTCTTCGATGAGCACGCTGAGCCCGTCGCCACATACAACCCTTTCATTTCTAGGGTATGCAGAAGGACTTCTCCTTTAACCCCCATGACACTGAGGTTGATTATATACGGACTAGCGCCAGCATCTACAGTACCATTGATGATAATTTCAGGTTCCTGCATCAGGGCATCGATGAAGGTCGCTTTAATCTCTTTAACATATGACTCACGCTGGGCCATGTGGTTTTTGGTCAGCTCTGCCGCTTTTCCGAAAGCCACGATTCCCAGGCCATTTTCCGTTCCTGGCCTCAGCCCTTGCTCCTGTTGCCCGCCAAACATCAGCGGTTTGAGGTTGATGCCTTTTTTTACATAGAGCGCACCAATCCCTTTAGGACCGCCAATCTTATGAGCGCTGATGCTCATCGCATCCACATTCAGTTTCTCTGGCATCAGCGTAAACTTACCAAACGCTTGAACCGCATCAACATGAAAACGGACTTGAGCCTGAAACTCCCGATTAAACGTCTGAATCATGGTTCCGATTTCCTGAACCGGCTGAATCGTACCAGTTTCGTTATTAACCGCCATGATGCTTACCAGTACTGTCTCGTTTGACAATGCGCTTTTCAGCGCATCAAGCATGACACGACCATGCTCGTCCACTGGCAAATAGACCACGTCAGCCCCATTTTTTTCGAGCCATTCAAAGGTTCCCAGTACAGAGGGGTGTTCAATCTGAGAGGTAATGTAACGTGCGTTGGTCCTATTCAGTGTAAGTCCCTGTATGGCTAAATTGTTTGCTTCTGTACCGCCTGAAGTAAAAATAATTTCACGTTCATTGACCCCCAGCGCATCAGAAACCTGCTTCCTCGCTTGTTTAATCAGCTTTTCAGCGACTACACCCATGTGATGTAAGGATGATGGATTTCCAAAAGTATCAAAGTGGTTAATCATGACTTCCTTCACTTCAGGGCTTATGGGAGTGGTTGCCGCATAATCTAAATAAATGTTCACTTGCTACTCCTTCTTATTAGAAAAAGTGCAGAGACGCGAAACGCTTCTGCACTTATGATTTAATGCTGTGGCGGTAAAACCTCTTCTATGTCCAACGAATAATCGGAGGATAAATCGATAAACTGCTCACCGACTCTAATCAGTGGTCTGTTAAGCGCAAACTTGTTCACATATACCACTTCACCCACTCTTCCATCGGAAAGCTTAACGCGGTTATTGATGAAATAGGAGGCGATGTTGCTCATGAAAACATCTGAAATCTGTGGGTCAAGCCCTCTGAAGCTCTCATCTTTAATGATGTTAAACGCTTTAAAGGACGATACCTTTTGTTTATAAAAACGATCAGAGGTGATGGCGTCAAAAACATCGACCACGCTGATGATCCGCGCGAGATATGGCGTTTGCTCCTCTTTTAATCCACTTGGATAGCCACTGCCATCACTGCGTTCATGATGGAACAAAATCGCAGCCAGTACATCACGCGGAATCGCTGGATTATCCTTTAACAGATCATATCCCAGCTTTGCATGTGACCGAACCATTTCCAGTTCTGAAAAGCTTAGGCGACCCTTCTTAAGTAGAATTTCTTCTGGAATCTGCGTTTTACCGATATCATGAAGTAATCCAGCTAAGGCGATAGAATAAATCATCTGACGGTTGAGACCCAGCCACTTTCCAAGCATAGCCCCTAACATGGAGACATTAACCGCGTGGGTAAAGTGGTAACTCTCATGAAACGATAAAAGTCGCATGCTTCCTAATATGTCATTATCAGAGAGAAGTGTGTCCACTAAAGGCTTAATGTCATCTTCCATCTCCTTAATATCGAGCTTAAAATCCTTGTTCTGAACCTGAAAATAAAGGCCCTTAAAATGCTGAAGAACTGCTGCATAATTGCTATTGAGTTCACGGTATTTGCTTGAAGCCTGAAGTCGTACACCCTTTTCCTCAGGCTTAGAGATAAAGTCCTCATCAACATAAACATACTGAATGCCGTGATTTCTGAAATACTCTAGATGTCTACTTGAAATTTCTGTGCCCTGTGCTAGTATAATGTTGCCCAGGTCATTGTAGATGTCCTTTGACAGACAAACGCCAATACTCAGTTCATCGATAGCAATTTCCTTCATTTGTCCCCCCCGTAGTCCTTCTAATTGGACTTTATAAATCTAGATATGATCATGGTTACTGCGAAAGCAACCAGTACACGCATTAAAATGATGGTCATGCCAGTTGCCCCCACAGCAACGAACAAAAGCGTGTCTTCGACGATGGCGTGGCAAGCCGCTAGGAAGACTGATATGATGAGCAAGCTTTTGCTATCGATATCACCATCTTCAGTGGACTTAATCAAAACGCCTGCACCATAAGAAATACCGAATATGATGCCCACCGCCAGTGGAAAGCCTGACTTTTCATGGGCATTAAATAGCTTCGTCACAGGCTTAAATAATTTACCGATATAATCGAGGACCTTAAGGTCCTTTGCAATCTCCATAAAAAGCATGAGCGGTATCACGATAATGGCGATTCCCCACACCGATTTGATGCTTCCGATGATTCCCTTTTCGAAAAATATTTCTAGAAGTTCCATACACAGCCCCCTAAATCACAAGATTGAGGAACACACCACTGGCGAGTCCAAGTCCAATCCTGAGTGCGACGATTTTAAATGCCGGTACCTTAAGCTTCTTGAATATCGCCGTTTCCACGATCATCGAATGTGAAAAAGCAAGCATTACTGCTAGTATCGTAATCTGCTTAACCGTCAATGTCAATGAGGCTATCGCCCCAAGTGCTGCATATAAATTCAGTGTATTTCCGAGCACGAGTACGATTGCAGCTTCGCCCGGCAATCCGAACAAGAACATGAGTGGTTTAAATGCTACAGCGATCCACTCGATAATCGGTGTCATGCTAATTATTGTCACGATGAGGTACACAGGCACCAGAACCTTGGATAATATCCATAACGTCTTAAAGCCATTCAGTATCCCTCTTTTAAATGTATCGCGTGTAACCAACGCACGCCTCCTGATATTTCGCCTGTAGAATAAAATGACATCGCCTTTATGTTACCATATTTTAATTCACATATCCAGTTTTAATTAACGAAATACAACCATATGAACACGGTCATGCATTGTAAACATTGACGACCAGCATGCCTTCCGTTAGACTATAACTATCCTGTAAGAATGGAGTTAAAAATGGAAATATTCAGTTATCCCCTACCTTCAGTTACCGATCGTCGTTTACTTCATCAACCGACGCTATTTATCGATATAGAAACCGATGGCTTAAGCCATAAAAATAAACTCGTCATTATCGGCCTGGTGTTAATCACGAAAGATACCAAGCAACTCATACAATTATTCAACGACGATTATGGTTCTGAACGTGAAATGCTACTCGAGCTAAGAAAAATCATCACGGCATACGATATCGATTTCTTCATCAGCTTCAATGGCAATGCTTTTGATCTGCCATTCATCAACGCGCGTTATGCCCATTACAAGATAGACTATTCCCTCCCAAAGCTGGCAAACTTTGACCTGCTCAAATATGCCAGATCCCATCAAGCACTACTAAGCCTAAGTGACCTTAAACTTAAGACTATTGAGCGCCATGTGGGGATACACCGAGATGATCTCATCAGCGGAAAGGACAGCATTATTTTATATCATGCCTATATCGAGACTAAAGATCTCGCACTAAAAAAATCCATTTTATTGCATAACTATGATGACCTGTTAAATATGATTCCCCTTTTCAATATCACACATCCAGATGAAAATCCTTTTCCATTTCTGATGTCTTTACGCGGCACAAAGTGGTATGCATCTGCACCGAAGATTAAAGAAAACACCATCACCATCACATTCCATCTCGATAAACGCATTTGCCTCACAGAACTCATTTTTGAACGTCATGACATTGCCTTTCATTATGAGGAAACAGAGGCAACCTTGCGTCTAAAAACAGTCCCGCTTACCGATTCAAATGGTCATAAGCTTGACTTTATCAATCCAAAATTGATTTACGACCAAAGTCTTTCTGAGTTATCTCATGACCTCGTCACTGCCTGCCTTGTGCTCTATGAAAAGCAGCCTATCTATGAAACACTGGGAAAAATCTATGATAAGACAATTGAGATCATCTTAGCGCAGCTTCTTCCAGACTAAAGTGTCTCTTACTAGAGTTGATGTAACGTACCATGCATCAACTCTTTATGTATTTTGGGCGTTTTGGGCATTTTGAGCATAAAAAAAGACACCCTTCTAATGAAAGACGTCCTTAGATGGTGCCCAGAGGCGGAATCGAACCACCGACACGGGGATTTTCAGTCCCCTGCTCTACCGACTGAGCTATCTGGGCAAGGCTTAAAATAGAAAACTATTTCAAGCTAAAATTTCATGGTGGGCATAAGTGGACTCGAACCACCGGCCTCACGCTTATCAGGCGTGCGCTCTAACCAGCTGAGCTATACGCCCATGAATTTTTAAAATGGTCGGGGTGGCAGGATTTGAACCCGCGGCCCTCTGGTCCCAAACCAGATGCGCTACCAAACTGCGCTACACCCCGATTAAATTGTTAAAAAAGAAATGGCAGGGGTGACAGGCTTCGAACCCACGACACGCGGTTTTGGAGACCGCTGCTCTACCAGCTGAGCTACACCCCTATATAACTATTTTGCTAAATGGTGGGCCATCAGGGACTCGAACCCCGGACCATCCGGTTATGAGCCGGATGCTCTAACCAACTGAGCTAATGGCCCAAATGAGCATCCTTAAATTCAATGGCGGAGAAGGAGGGATTTGAACCCTCGCGTCCCTTGTCGAGACCTACTCCCTTAGCAGGGGAGCCTCTTCAGCCACTTGAGTACTTCTCCATTGAATGATGAAAATTGGCGGAGAGGGTGGGATTCGAACCCACGTGGGCTTGCACCCTAACGGTTTTCAAGACCGCCCCGTTGTGACCGCTTCGGTACCTCTCCATGAATTAATCTGGCAACTGCGTTGCCTAAGTCATTTAAATTTCGTTCAGTTACTTTGAGTCAATGTTACTGTACACCCTCCTGGAAATCTTCGATTTCCTATGTCGGGCAAATTTCACGTTGTGAAATTTGTAGATGGTGATCCATCCGCGACTCGAACGCGGGACACCCTGATTAAAAGTCAGGTGCTCTACCGACTGAGCTAATGGATCGGGTAGATGGCTGGGGATATAGGATTTGAACCTATGAATGACGGAGTCAAAGTCCGTTGCCTTACCGCTTGGCGAATCCCCAATGATATAATGGAGCGGGTGAAGAGAATCGAACTCTCACAACCAGCTTGGAAGGCTGGGGCTCTACCATTGAGCTACACCCGCTCAGTAAAGTGGTGGAGGGAGAAGGATTCGAACCTTCGAAATCGCTGATAACGGATTTACAGTCCGCCCCCTTTGGCCACTCGGGAACCCCTCCACGATTAAAAAAATGGAGCCGGTGATGGGACTCGAACCCGCGACCTACTGATTACAAGTCAGTTGCTCTACCAATTGAGCTACACCGGCAAAATGGCGATCCAGAACGGACTCGAACCGTCGACCTCTAGCGTGACAGGCTAGCGTTCTAACCGACTGAACTACTGGACCGCGTGGATTTACGCAAGTAAATCCGAATGGTG